>Ga0207684_10000016_pt1 | contig 409263 bp, 410 predicted proteins | sample KBSK5501metaG_FD_184342 | JGI IMG/M metagenome (GOLD analysis project Ga0207684, IMG submission 184342) | Corn, switchgrass and miscanthus rhizosphere microbial communities from Kellogg Biological Station, Michigan, USA - KBS K5-50-1 metaG... | ecosystem: Host-associated > Plants > Roots >...
CAGTTCCAGCGAAGTCACCTGGGCGGCTAAATTCTGCGCTCGGCACCAGCCGGGCGATTCCTGATTCCAATCAGTTCGAGCGCGCGGCGCGCTCATACAATGCGCGCATGCTCTCGACGCCAGTCAAGCGTTGGACCATCATCGCCGCCGTGCTCGGGTCCGCGGTCGTCTTTCTCGACGGGACGGTGATCAATGTCGCCCTGCCCCGCATCGGTCGCGAGCTCCCGGTCCATATCGTTGGCGTCCTCGAAGGCCAGTCCTACATCTACAACGCGTACCTCCTCGCGCTCAGCGCCCTGCTAATCCTCGCCGGGGCCATCAGCGATTTCTACGGCCGACGGCGCGTCTTTGCCCTCGGGCTGACCGGTTTCGGTCTGACCTCTGTCCTCTGCGGCGTGGCCCCGAACATGGAGCTCCTGATCCTCTTTCGCTTCCTGCAAGGGGTGGCGGGCGCATTCCTTGTGCCGGGCTCGCTCTCCATCATCACGGCCTCTTTTAGCGGCGAGGAACACGGTCGAGCCATCGGGATCTGGGCGGGCGCGACCACGGCGACCACGATCCTGGGTCCGTTCGTCGGCGGCGTGCTGGTCGACACGATTTCGTGGCGCGCCGTCTTCTTCATCAACGTGCCGCTGATCGTGGTTGCCGTGTGGGCCTTGCGCCGTGTCCAGGAGAGCCGGGACACGGAAATGAGCCGGCACTTCGACTGGGTCGGGTCGCTCATCGTGGCGGTTGGCGTAGGCGGCCTCGCGTTCGGCGCGATCTACGGCCAGCAACGGCTCTGGCGAGCTCCGCTCGCCTACGCCGCGCTTGCCCTGGGCGCCGCTGGGACAGTCGCGATTCCATTCTGGATGGCTCGCGCACCGCATCCCCTGATCCCACTCCGACTGTTTCGGTCGCGGAACTTCACGATCACCAACATCTCCACGCTGGTGATTTACGGCGCGCTCTACGTCTACGGCTACAACGCCGGGCTATTCATGCAGGGTACGATCGGCTACACCGCGGCGGCGGCTGGACTGTCCTTCCTCCCCGGCTCGATCCTGCTCTCCATCCTTTCCCCTCGCTTCGGCGCGCTGGCCGGGCGACTCGGACCGCGCCTCTTCATGGCACTCGGGCCGGCGGTGATGGCGCTGGGCACGCTGTGGCTGGTGCGGATCCCGCCGACCAGTGTTCCGTGGCGGCTGGCAACCAACCACCCCGCAACCTTCTGGCCGCCCGCCAGCTACTTCATCGATTTCCTGCCCGCCAGCATTGTGTTCGGCATCGGACTTTGCTTCCTCGTGGCACCGCTGACCACGGCGGTCATGACATCCGTGCCGGTGCACAACGCGGGGCTTGCCTCGGCCATCAACAATGCCATCTCACGGATCGGCCCCCAGCTTGCCGGGGCGGTTGTCTTCATCGCGATCACCGCCAGCTTCTATCAAGGGCTTCATCAACGCGTCCCCACCGTGGACACCTCGTCGCCCTCCGTCCGCCAGCAGCTGAGCCCGCTGAACACCCCGCCGCCGACGGTGCCTCGACAGGTGGCTCTGGCGGCGCGAGGTGCGTCGACGGACGCCTTCCACCTCGCGATCCTGGTGACCGTGGGATTGCTCCTTTGCGGCGCCCTGGTCAACGGCATCGGGATCGAGAATCGGCCCGCGACGCAGACGGCGGTGCCGAGTCCGGGCCCGGCGCCACTCCAGGAACCCGGCCGGCCGGTGCTGGGCAAGCAACCCGCGACCTGAGGTATCGTAGGGGCGGCCGATTCGTCGGATAAGGAGCTCATGGCAGTCAAGACCGATCCCACCGAGTCACTGCGCCGCGTCCCACTCTTTGCCGGGATGGACAAGAAAGAGCTCGAGCTGCTTGCGAAACTCGTCAAGGAGCAGTCGTACAGCGCGGGAGCCATCATTGTGAAATCGGGCGCGGGCGGGCACGGACTGTACATCATCAAAGAAGGGCGAGTCAACGTGGTCCGAGATGGCCAGACCGTCGCGACCCTCGGCCCGGGTCAATTCTTCGGTGAGATCTCTGTGCTGGATGGCGGACCCAGAACCGCGGACGTGCGGGCCGACGCGGACACGGTGTGCCTGACGCTGATCTCCTGGGAGGTCAAGCCGCTGCTGATGGACAACGCCAGCATCACCTACAAGATGCTGTTGGAGATGGTCAAGCGTCTCCGCAGCCAGTCTCCCCACGAGGACTAGGCCAGAAAGTTCAGGACTCGCTCGCCTTACGGTCCGACGAGAAAATCGTGCGCCACCCAGCCGGTCCCCTCGTGCCACCACAGGCGGCCGTCGGCATACGCCGGACCGCCATCGATCTGCACGGCCGTCCCGTTAGGAATGCACCCGACCACGCGCGCCCTCAGGCTGGCAGCGTTGCGGACGTTTGCGCAGCGGCCCGTTACGTGAACCGTCGCATGATGGCCGACGAGCGGGGTGAGTTGATCGGGTCGTCCGCAGACCACATCGAGCACGTGCCAGCTGCCGCCGCGACGAAAGACATAGCCGGCGCACTGCCGGCCGCCCGAGTTCGCGGTCGAGAAGACGACGACCGCAGCATCCTTCCCAACTGTCTGGCTGACCACGGACAGACAGGCCGCATTCGCCGAGCATTTCGCGGTGAACCGCAGCCCGGTCTTGGCTTCAACCCCGGTAGTTGCGGCAGCCTGAGGTGAGCTCGCAGCGTTTTGCTGTGCGGCAACCGGATGGCCAAATGGCTGCAGCGCATAGGTGAGTGGCACGATCAACAAGACCGCTACCCCGGCCGCCACGATCAGCACGATCGCGCGTACCCGTGGAAGGCGTTGGCGAGCCATCGAGACCCGCGGCAGCGTCAACGCCGGCAAACTGATCCGCGGGAGCCTGAACCCGCGCCGCCGGCGGGTGCGCCGCGATGGCGGCCGGGATGGGTCCTGGGGTTGTCGCGACATGGGGCTGCCGCACCGCGGACAGTACTTGTCCGTGGGCAGGTTCGGCGCCCCGCAGCTCGGACAATAAGCTGTGGGAGTGACGGCCGGGGCGGCCTCCCCTACCGGTGTGAGCGGCGCGGCCTCGGATGGCGCTGCCTGGGTTTGCTTCCAGTCCAGCGGCCGGCCGCAGCGCTCGCACCAGATATCGATGGCCAGGTTCGGGTACCGGCACGCCGGGCAACGAACGGGCGTTCCGATGGGCTTGCCAGTAGAGACGAGCTTCAGCATGTCGCAAGGCCGACCGCCGCTATCACTTGTCCTGATAATACGCAGGCCGAAGCAAAACGCTGTTCGAACCCGTCCGAGCGAGGAGGTAAGGTTGGCTGATGCCGCCGGATGCCCACACCACGCATCCCCTCGCCTTTCCACTCGACCTCGTGCTGACGCTCGGACTTTTGCATCGGGGATCGACGGATCCCACCATCCGCTTTGAGGGTGACCGGGTCTGGCGCGCGGCCTGGACGCCGGCCGGACCGGCGACGCTTCACCTGCATCTGGCGGGCACAAAACTGGTTGCCGACGCCTGGGGCACAGGGGCCGGCTGGGCGGTCGAGCAGGTTCCGCAACTCCTGGGGTTCGACGATCAGCCCGAGACGTTCCGTCCGGCGAACCCGATGCTGCTGGACCTGCATCGGCATCATCCCGGGCTGCGGCTCGGCCGGACGCAGCTCGTGTTTGCGGCGCTGCTTCCAACCATCCTCGAGCAAAAGGTCCCTGGCGCTGAGGCCTGGCGATCCTATCGCCGATTAGTACAGGCCCTGGGAGAGCCGGCGCCCGGCCAGGTTGGGCTCGTACTCCCCCCGCCGCCCCGCCGGCTGCTCGCGACACCATACTGGGCGGTGCATCGCTTCGGCATCGAGCGCCGGCGCTTCGCGGTGATCCAGGCGGCCGCGGCGCACGCACACCGATTGGAGCAGACGGCGACCATGCCGCCGGTTGAGGCACGCCAGTTCCTGATGCGTCTGCCGGGGATCGGGCCCTGGTCAGCGGCGGAAGTGTCGGCGGTGGCGTACGGCGACCGCGACGCAGTCTCGCTCGGCGACTATCACCTTCCACACCAGGTCGCCTGGGCGCTCGCTGGCGAGCCCCGTGGAACCGAGGCGCGCATGCTCGAATTGCTCGAACCTTTTCGCGGGCATCGGGCGCGCGTTATCCGGCTGCTGACTCTCGGTGGGATCCAGGCGCCCCGGTTCGGTCCCCGGATGCGTCTGCGCCGGATCGGCGCGATTTAGGTTTCTGATCTTCCCTCCGCTGTCATCTCCCTCCCCCTTGCGGGGAAGGTTGGCAAGGGAGTACAGATCCCCTCCCCCGCTTTCGGGGGAGGGCAGGGTGGCGAGGGAGTACAGATCCCCTCCCCCGCTTGCGGGGGAGGGCAGGGTGGGGGCCTGCTTTAGGGTACAGCCTAGATGCCGCGCAAAGAGACCTTTGTTTAGGAAGCCTTCTTCGCCGGCTGGAAATACGGATTCATGCCTGCGGCATGGTCCGTGGTATCGATCACCTGGGTGATTTGGGGAACGGCTGCCTTGATGGCGACCTCGATCCCCTGACGCAAGGTCACATCGACCTGTGCGCATCCCTGGCAACCGCCGCCAAGCTGGACGTAGGCCGCGCCATCGCGCACTTCGAGCAGATCGACATAGCCGCCATGGGCCGCGACCGAGGGATTGATCTGCCGGTCGAGGACCTCCTGCACGCGGGCCGCCACCGGATCCCGCCAGCCTTCATGCGGATTCTCGATCCTCAGGGCCCCACCCATCACCGACGCATCGAGGTCGATGGTGATGCCGTCGAGATACGCGGCGCTGCCTGGCTCAACCAGCACCCGCAGCTCGGGCGTCTCAACCACGAGGTCGTCGGGGGGCGCATCGGCAGGTGCCACGAGGTCAAGCTCGTAAACGAATTCGCCACCCCGCCGACCGGCAATCGCGATCCGCAGGCAGGCGTCGGGATGGCCGCTCTTGGCGCGCACGCCATCGATCTTCGCCCGCGCCGAAGGCGTGACCGTGATCACGGGCAGCATTGCCGTCATTCTATTCGTGGTCAACTGAAGGCGATGGCACGCATTCTCCTGCTGATTCCGAGCCGCACCTATCGCACCCATGACTTCATGGAGGCGGCGGGTCGTCTCGGGATCGAGGTCGTGGTCGGCTCCGAGCACCGCCCGGCGCTGGCCGGCCTGATGAAGGACCGCCATCTTCGCCTCGACTTCAACGATGTCAAGCGGTCGACGGCGCGAATCGTCGAGTATGCTCGCCAGCATTCCCTCAGCGCGGTGGTCGCGGTCGACGACAGCGGGACCGTGCTGGCCGCTTCGGCGGCGGAGGCCCTTGGTCTCGCGCACAATCCTGTTGCCGCTGTCCGCGCCGCCCGTGACAAATCGCTGATGCGAGAGCGCTTTCAGGCCGCGGGCCTGGCGACGCCCGGCTATATCACCATTGGCATCGATCATGATCCGGCGACCATCGCCGGATCACTGCGCTTTCCCAGCGTCGTCAAGCCCCTCGACCTGTCGGGCAGCCAGGGCGTCATCAAGGTTGACGACGCAGACAGCTTCCCGGCCGTCTTCAAGCGGGTGGGAGCCATCGTCGCGGCATGCCAGCCCAACGGCAGCCGGGCCGCGGTACTCGTCGAAGACTTCATCCCCGGCGACGAATTCGCAGTCGAGGCGCTGCTTCGCCACGGCGAGCTCGAGGTGCTGGCCATCTTCGACAAGCCGGATCCGCTCGACGGCCCCTTTTTCGAGGAGACCATCTATGTCACGCCATCGCGGCTGGATGCGGCCACGCAGTCGCGGATCATCGAAACGACGAGCCGAGCGGCGCGCGCGCTCGGGCTGCGCGATGGACCGATCCACGCCGAGCTGCGCGTGAATGCCGACGGTGTGTGGGTGCTGGAGCTGGCGGCGCGCTCCATCGGGGGACTCTGCTCGCGAACGCTGCGGTTCGGTTCGGGGATTTCGTTGGAAGAGCTGATCCTCCGGCATGCCGCCGGGTTACCTCTCCCTTCACACGAACGCGAAGGACCTGCGGCCGGCGTGATGATGCTGCCAATTCCGGCCGCCGGTCGCTTGCGCGCCGTCGAAGGGCAGGCTGAGGCGAAGCAGGTCCCGGGAATCGATGGACTGGTGATCACCATTCCTCCGAACGAGATTCTTACTCCGTTGCCCGAAGGCGATCGCTACCTTGGCTTCATGTTCGCGCGGGGCGAGACCCCCGCGGATGTGGAGGCGGGACTTCGTCAGGCGCACGCGCGACTGCGCGTCGTCCTCGATGGCTGACCCCAGTGTTCGGGACCCTCCCCCTCTGGGGGAGGGTCAGGGTGGGGGCCGCCCGCGCGTCGTCATCGTCGGTGCGGGCTTCGGCGGTCTCGCCTGTGCACGCAAGCTCGACGGCGCGCCGCTGGAGGTGCTCCTGCTGGACCGGCACAACTATCACCTCTTCACGCCGCTGCTCTACCAGGTGGCAACCGGGCTGCTGAATCCCAGCGACATCGCTTACCCACTGCGCGCCGTTTTCCGTCGTTCGCGCAACGTCCGCGTTCGTCAGGCAACGGTGGTTGGCGCCGACATGGGACACCGAGTGGTTCGGCTGACTGACGGTGCGGCGTTGCCGTTCGACTATCTCGTGCTGGCGTCGGGGAGCGTCGACAACTATTTCGGTAACCAGGCCGTGGCGCAGGTGTCGATCGGACTCAAGGCGCTGGAGGACGCGACCCGGCTGCGCAACCACGTGTTGACCTGCCTCGAGCGAGCGGATGCCGAGACCGATCCAAAGGCCCGCCGCGCCCTCCTGACGTTCGTCGTCGTGGGCGGGGGTCCCACCGGGGTCGAATGCTCGGGCGCGCTGGCGGAGCTGATGGACATCGTCGCCGGCACGGACTATCACCAGATCTCGAGGGGCGAGATCCGGATCATCCTGGTGGAAGGCGCCGAGCGCTTACTCAACGCTTTTTCGCCACACCTCGGCCATTACGCGGAGCGGGTGCTGACTCGCCGTGGCGTCGATATCCGTACCCGCGCCCTCGTCAAAGGCGCCGATGCCCACTCCGTCACCCTGGCGGACGGCACGACCGTTGCCTGCGAAACGATCGTCTGGTCGGCGGGTGTGCGGCCGAATGACGCGGTCGCGGATCCTTCCCTTCCCCGACTTAGAAATCGACGAATCGTCGTCGACCCATGGCTGCGAGTTCCCGGAGCGACCGGCGTCTACGCCATTGGCGATCTAGCCTCCCCGCAGGTTGCCAACCAGGGTGAGCTGCCCATGCTCTCGCCACCCGCGATGCAGGGTGGCCGATACGTTGCGCAGACCATCGTCGACGACGTGCGCGGCGTACACCGCGAGCGCCCGCCCTTCCACTACCTCGATAAAGGCACCATGGCGACCATCGGACGCAACGCGGGGGTCGCCCACTTACCGGGAGGCCTGGAGCTCACCGGGTTTGTCGGCTGGCTCACCTGGCTGTTTGTCCACATCTATTACCTGATCGGATTCCGGAATCGGATCAGCGCGCTCGGCTCCTGGGCCTGGGATTATGTCCGCCACGATCGCCCGATTCGGATCATCCTGGCGGCCGGCAACAGCCGGGCAGAATGACGGGCATGCGCTATCTCGCCCTGGCCACCGATTACGACGGCACGCTGGCCTCCCACGGTGCCGTCGATCAACAAACCGTCGAGGCCCTGCAGCGCCTGGCAGCCACCGGGCGCAAACTGATCCTCGTCACCGGTCGTCAGATCGAGGATCTGGAGCGTGTGTTCCCGCAAGTCACGCTCTTCGACTGGGTGGTCGCCGAGAACGGGCCCGTTCTCTACCGACCGAGCTCCGGGGAGATTCGCCTGCTGGCGCAACCGCCGCTGGCGCCCTTTGTCGACGCCCTGCGACGGCGAGGCGTCGAACCCCTCTTCCTCGGGCACGTGGTGGTGGCCACCGTCGAGCCGAACGATGCGATCGTCAGCGAGGTGATCCGCGAGCTCCGTCTCGATCTGCAGGTGATCCTGAACAAGGGCTCCGTGATGGTGCTGCCGCAGTCGATCGACAAGGCGACCGGGTTGGCCGTGGTGCTCCACGAGCTGTCGCTTTCCGCCGAGAACGTCGTCGCCGTCGGCGATGCGGAGAATGACCTGACCTTCCTGGCCATGTGCGGACGGAGTGCCGCCGTCGCCAACGCCCTGGAGCCCATCAGAGTACGCGCCGACTACGTCACGCGGGGCCGGTCGAGTGCCGGGGTACGCGAACTGATCGAGCTGCTTATTGCGGACGATCTGCATTCGCTGGACGCGGGTCAGGTCCGAGCTCGGGCATAAAACGAGGCCGGGCAAGATGCGGCCTCAACGTCGTTCCTCAGCGATCCGCGATCAGCTTCCTACGGCTGCACCTCGCTGATCCGCGTATCCCAGTTGGCGAGCGTGCTTCGCGTCCCACCGCAGCTGCCAAACGGCGCTGAGGTGTACTGGGCAAAGGTGCAAGTCTGACCGATGTACTCCGATGCGATCCAGATGTTGCTTCCGTCAACCACGCCAGCGCCGTAGTCGCCCCAGCGCGGGCGCGCAGGGTTCGGGAAGTTGAAGAACTCGTACCCGGTAAAACCGTCGGCCGGACCAAGCCCCGCGGCAGCAACCTGAATCGGACCGACGCCGCCGGCATCGATCGACGCAAAGGCCGCGCTGGGGAAGAAGTCTCGACCCACTACCGTAAAGGTCATCACGCCTTTCCCGTCCTTCGTGACGGCGATCGCCGGATAGGTAACGTTGTTCTGCTTGGCAGCCAGGTAACCCTGATTGACGAGCTGGGGTCCGCCGGCCGCCGTCGGATTGACGACGAACCACTCGACGCCGGCCCGCGTATTGGCCGACGAATTCACGGCAGTGTCAAGGGCGCCCCAAAGGTGGCCGTTCGCAAACACGACCTGCTGCATCCGGGTGTCGTTGCTGTCGAGTGGGTACTCGTGATTCGGCGCGAAAGGATCCCGGATGCCGTTCAAGAAGATCGAGCAGGCGTGGTTGTTGAGGCAGTCCGCAAGAGGTGTCTCGCCAACCTTCTGCTCCGACCGCGCCGGTACGACGTAGAGACCGACGCCGAGCACCGCATCCGTAAGGCTGATCGCTGGACTGTCGCTGTCCAGCGACGAGGTATTGGTCAGCGTCCAGACGAGCAGTTGGTCCGACCGCCGCGGACCGACCGCGGCACCGTTGCCGTGCGCCTCATCGGCGGCGTTCGAACTCATGAAGTACTCCGTGCCGCCATTCGCGTCTGAGTTCAAGCCGGCCGGCGCCGTGGCGGGCCAGATGGTGAAGCCCGAGTTTCCGTTGTCCATACCGTGGGTGTCGATCTGCGTCACCGCCACGGAGGCCGCACCCGAAGCGAGGGCGGTCTTCGAGAAGGCGTAGATCTGCGCGCCGTGGAAGTCGTTGCCGAACAGCGAGTACTCGTTGGTGGTCAGGTAAACACCGTTCGCGTCGGCTCCCAGGTGCGGGTAGTCGCCGAGGCAGGCCTTCGGGTTCGTTGGCAGCGTCGGCTGCCCGAACGGCGGAATGCCCGTGCAGTGGTGGTTGGGCGTACCCGCGGTGCCGTCATCCTGGACGGCGACGTGGTAGAGCGTCCAGGCACCTGTGGGATCGTTAGTCTGGCTGACCGCGAGGTCGAGGTGGTTGGTCCCAGTGAAATCACCGCCGCGGATATGGTTCGCGGGGTCACTGGTGGGAAACACGTCGAGCGTCAGAACATCCGCGAACCAGTGCCTGGTCACCGGGTCGAAGTAGCAGCTCGGGTCCGTGACGAAGGGTCCGAAAACCGCCGGATGCCCCGGGGTTGCCCGGATGATCTGCGCCGGGTACCCGAAGAAGGTATTGAGGTCCTCGGTCGGCTTGACCGTTCCACCCGACGAGTCGTAGACCTTCATGACGTCGTTGATGATCTCCACCTCGACGCCGCTCCCGACACAGAGTCCCTGGTCGGGGGGCTCGAGCGAGAATTGGTTGGCATGATTCGCCAGGCGCTGGTTGCGGTGATTCAGGCCGTCGAAAGTCTGTAGCACTTGCAAGGGCCCGCTACTGCTGACGCCCTGGCCGGCCGTGACGGGCACAACGGTGACGTCAGGCGCGCCATGTTCGGTCGAGCGGCTCCGGTTCACGCCGTTGCCGTGCGAGGTGGCCGCCGTTCCAGTGCTGTCGCCAATACCGGGCGCGAGCTCCGGCTGCTGCACGCCGCCATCCGCCCCGCTCGCGGCTGGGGCAAACGAGGTCACCCCATATGCCGAAATCTGTCGAGTCACGCCAGCGCCGGCAGCCGAAACCCCCGCCGGTGCTAGCGCGACCGCGCTCGCGAGGACTGCAAAGACCGCAGACGACGTCACCAGCCTATGTCTGAACACGCTTTCCTCCTGTGTAGTCGAGCGCTTCGCCGAATACCCCGCGCTTTGGTCGAGTACGGCGGCGGGTTACAGCCGCCTTCCTCCTCCGCTGTGTTGAGTCCGTGCGCGGTTGCCACCGTCCGCCCCGGACCGATACACCCTCACGCCGGAGGCGCCGAGCCTGCTCCTCGCGGCTGTGGGCGGCCAGCTCGCCATTTGCCCGCACGACCCGCCACCACGGAAGTCCCATGGTGGTCGCGAGCACGTTTCCGACGGCCCGGGCCGCGCGCGGGTAACCGGCTCGCTGCGCAACTTCGCCGTAGGTCAGGACCTCTCCTCTGCGGAGATCTCTGACCACCGCCCTCACCACGTCCTGAAATGACTGGCCCGGCTTCAACACAGGACTTAAGGATACGGGCGGCCCTTCTTCTCCGAGTGGTATTGAACGCGGGAGCGTTATAGATAGGATGCAGTCAGATCGTTCGACCCGGGCCGCGCGACGGCCGCTCAAGACGCGTGGCCGTGCCTGGGCGCGGGGTCTGGCCGCCTGGCTCGCGACGCGAGGCGTTCGGCCCAATGCCATTTCGCTCTTGAGCCTGGTGCCGGCCGCCGCCGCTGGGCTGTCCTTCCTCCTCCTCCCCCACGTTGCGGCCCTCGTGCAGGTGATCCTCCTCATCGCTGCCGCCGGCAGCATCCAGCTTCGCCTACTCGCCAACATGCTCGACGGACTGGTCGCGGTCGAAGGCGGCCGCGGGACACCGACCGGCGACCTTTTCAATGAGGTGCCCGACCGGATCGCGGACGTCCTCATCCTGGCGCCGGCCGGTTACGCCGTCGTGTGGCTGGGCTCGGTCAGCATCACGCTCGGTTGGCTGGTCGCGCTGCTCGCCGTCCTCACCGCCTACGTCCGGGTGTTCGGGGGCTCGCTCGGTTTCGCGCAGAGCTTTACGGGACCGATGGCGAAGCAGCACCGGATGGCCACCTTGACGCTCGCCTGCGTGTTCTCCGTCGTCGAAGTCATCGTCGGCGGGTTCCAGGGTCGCATCCTCTTTCTTGGCTTGCTCGTCATCGGGCTTGGCGCCGCGCTGACCTTCATCCGTCGGCTGCGGTTGATCGCCCGTCAGCTGCAGGACCGCGAATCTCGGTGATCGCCTCCATCCTCGCCAACACGGCGCAGATCGTTGCCGGCAGCACCGTGCGCTGGGTCGGCTGTGCGCCCACCGAGGAGCAACGGATCTACATCGCCAACCACAGCAGCCATCTCGACTTCATCGTCCTCTGGTCCTACCTGCCGCCGTGGTTGCGGCGCCGCACCCGGCCGGTCGCGGCCCGCGACTACTGGGAGCGGGACGTCATTCGCCGATATCTGGCGGCGCGCGTCTTCAATGCCGTGCTCATCGACCGAACGGCCATCCCCGGCACGGCGCCGGGGCAAGCCGGTCGGCTGGCGGTGGATCGGATGGTCGAGGCGCTTAGCGATCAACACTCGCTCATCCTCTTTCCGGAAGGGACGCGGGGCGGCGGTGAGGACCTCGCGGCGTTCCGCAGCGGACTCTTTCATCTGTGCCGGGCGAAGCCGGAGGTCGAGGTCGTTCCCGTCTACCTCGAGAACCTGAACCGCATCCTCCCCAAGGGCCATCTGTTGCCAGTGCCGATGTTGAGCCGCATTACCTTCGGCACTCCGCTTCGGCTGCGACCGGATGAGACGAAGGACGCTTTCCTCGAGCGGGCTCGCCTGTCGGTCGAGGCGCTCAAGGGAGCCGCATGAGCCTCCACGACCTCGCGCTTCAGCGGCTGTTCGGCGGGCTGGTCGTCCTTCTGATCATCGCCACCGTCGTTGGTCGCCTGATCGCGCGCCGGGCCCATGACGAGCGGGCACTGGCGACAGTCCGCAACCTGAACGCGCGGATCAATGCCTGGTGGGTGATGTGCGTGGTCTTCGCCATCAGCGTGCTGATCGGTCCGATCGGTGCCGTGATGCTGTTCGCCCTGATCTCGTTCCTGGCGCTGCGGGAATTCATCACGCTGGTGCCCACCCGGCCGGCCGATCACCGGGCGCTGCTCTGGAGCTTCTTCCTGATCACGCCCCTGCAGTACCTGTTGGTGGCCATCCACTGGTATGGGCTCTTCAGCATCCTGATCCCGGTCTACGCCTTCCTCTTTCTGGCGCTGCGGATCGCGATCTCGGGCGACACGACCCACTTTCTGGAGCGGGTCTCAGCGATCCAGTGGGCGCTGATGATCTGTGTCTACAGCCTCAGCTACGCGCCGGCGCTGATCGGCCTCGGCATCCGCGGCCACGGTACCCCGGGGCCCACGCTGCTTCTCTTCCTGGTGATCGTCGTCCAGGGGAGCGACGTGCTCCAGTACATCTTCGGCAAACTCTTCGGTCGGCGGAAGATCGCGCCCCACGTGAGCCCCAACAAGACGGTAGAAGGCTTTGTCGGCGGGGTCGCCGCGGCGACCGTGCTCGGCGCGCTCCTCTGGTGGGCGACGCCGTTCGCGATCTGGCAGGCTGGCCTGCAAGCGCTGATCATCGCCCTCACCGGATTTGCCGGCGGCCTCGTCATGTCCGCCGTCAAGCGGGACCGCGGCATCAAAGACTTTGGCACCATCATTGCCGGCCATGGGGGGATTCTCGATCGCGTCGACTCGCTCACTTTCGCCGCGCCGATCTTCTTCCAAGTCACCCGCTTCTTCTACGGCGGCTAAGCGGAAGTCGGTCAGGTCGGCGTCTGTGGATGGACGGCGAGGCAACTGAGCAAGAAACCGATCGCCCCGGATACGAGAATCGAGCCGAGCCAGAGCGTGATCGGCCAGCCAATCCCGCGAGTGAGCTCGACGACGAGCAGGTAGAGCGATGACACGCCGATTGGCCCGACGAATGACGCAACCCGAAGGGCGGTCACTCGCTGCGGTCCTGGCCGGAGCCATAACACCACCAGGTCGGCCAGCAGGCCGCCGACGACGGCGACCGGGATCAGCTCGAAGTGCTGCTGCAGCGATCCAAGCATGGCTCCGTTGAGGCCCACCAGAAGGGTGAGGCTGCCGAAGGGCAAGGTGAAGCGACTGAGCAAGTAAAGGATGACGCCCATGAGCAGGGCGGTCTGCACCATGATGCCGAGGATGCCGAGCTGCTGCATATACGGGATGGTCGACGGCGAGGCCGCCTGCGTCGCCGCCCATGGGTTGACGAGCGGCTGATCGAACTGGTCGAAGAACGTGAACATCGACAGCAGAAGGCTGGCCGAGAGGACGGCTGTGACCGGCGCTCGGATTCCAGGGCGACGCCAGGCCGCGCGCAACGGTCCGGTCACGATCAAACCGAGAGCGAACATGAGCAGCAGGTGTGGCGGGCTGACCAGCGCGGCCAGGCTGACCTCGATCCCAAAACGGAGATGCCAGAACATGTCGATGACGCCGCCGATGCCAAAGAGCACGCAGCCGACCAGCGACAGGCCATACCCCGACGGCAGGACCTGGCTCGGGCTATGTCCGCGTGCCTGGTTGCGCACGGCGCTTATGCCCAGGAAGAGCAAGACGGCGAACATCCCCGAGTACAGCACCGCATGCCAGGGGGTGAAGAAGGTCTCCAGCCTCGCCAGGTGCCGATGCGCCCAGGCGTCAAGGTAGGCGCCCCCCATCAGCCAGGTACAGAGCACCACCACGGTCCACTCGAATCGCGGCGTCGCCCGGACCAGTCCCCGATCTCGGACCAGTTCGCCAGCGGCGCCAGCCTCGGTCCTGGCGAGCTCACGAACGCTATCCATCGTCTCCCTCACCACTAAGAGTCAGCAAATTCCGTGATGACCGTCGTCCCGGTCGCCCATAGGCTGCAGCCATGGACGAGGATGAACGCGTTCTCATCGACCGAGCCAGGTCCGATCCCGAGGCGTTCGGGGTTCTCTACGATCGCCACGTCGGTGGCATTTACCACTTCGCCTACGCACGACTGGGTAACGCGGCGGCGGCCGAAGACGTAACGGCCGAGGTTTTTATCAACGCCCTGCGGGGTATCGGCCGCTACCGGGACCTCGGTCGTCCCTTTTCCTGCTGGCTCTACCGGATCGCGAGAAATGCCATCGCCTCCCATTTCCGTCACGAGCCAGCGAGCCGGGAGCTGACCGAGCTGGTGCCCGATAGCGCCGCCCCCGTTGAGCTCACCGCCCTCCGTCACCTCGAGGTGGAGGCGGTCTGGAAGCTCGTGGATCAGCTTCCGCCCCAGCAGCGCCGCGCTATGACGCTGCGGTTCCGACAGGATCTAAGCGCTCGCGAGGCAGCCGCCGTGATGGGAAAGTCGGATGCCGCCGTGAAGCTGCTCATCTACCGCGCGGTTGGGCGGCTCCGCTCGCAACTGGCTGCGGATCTGAATGGCGTGCCAAGGCGATCAGTTCTCGCTGTGAGTTGATCCCCAACTTCCGGTAGATGTGCTGGAGGTGGGTCTCAATCGTGTTGGGGCTGACGAAAAGCTGGTGGGCGATCTGCTGGGACTTGACGCCGCGCTCGGCGAGGTGGCGCACGCGGACCTCGGCCGCGGTCAGCGCGTCCGGATCCACATACTGTCGATGCTGCCGACCGTGCGCCAGCGTCAACTCATCAGCCGCCTTTCTCGCGATTCCTTCGGCGCCACAGGCCTCTGCCACCTCGATGGCTTGTCTCAGCAGCGGGCGGGCCGCGCGATCCTGGCCAGACCGCCGCAAGAGCGCGCCCAGCCGGTGCCGGAGTCGGGCCTCCAGCAAAGGCATGCCGCTCACGGAAGCCAGGTCGATCGCCTCCTCGAGGAGGCGTTTCACCGCCTCGAGGTCGCCCTCGATCTGTTTGAGCGCCGCCCGGCCCCCGGCCGCGACGATTCGGGGGAAGCGGCACGGAAGGCGTTGCGCCGTCGATTCGAGCGACGTCAGGATGGCCACGGCGTCCTCCAACCGGCCGCCGTACAGATAAGCCGTGATCGCGTCGCCGGCCCAGGGGACGATGCACGGCTCCAGGATTTGAAGCTGGCTCGCCAGGACTCGCAACCGGTCGAAGAGCGCACAGGCATCCGTCGTCCGCCTGGCGTGCATGGCCAGCACCGCTTCGATGTGGAGCAGCCAGACGCGCCCCGCCCAGTTCTCGCTGGGGTCGGCTAGCGCGCTCGACCGCCGGGACCATTCCGCGCACTCCTCCATCGCACCGATCTCGGCCAGGGCGTAGGCGTGAATGATGGCCGCCCAGAACGCCCGCTCCGGCGCGAGGTCCGCCAGCAGCGTCGCGCGATCGGCGAGCTCGAGCGCCTCGCGCAGCTTGCCCATCCGAAGGCATGTGTCGCCGTGCATGACGGCCACCGCCGCGATCGCCACCGGCAGCCTCATGCGCTCGGCCGCCTGCATGCCGATCTCGTAGGCACGGGTGGCGTCCGCAAAACGTTCGGTCCACTTGGCCAGGTTGCCGTAGGTGCCGAGTGTCCCCCAACTCCAGGCGAAGTCCGTGGTATCCGCCTCGGGATTCGCCATCGCCTCCCCGACCGCGGCATCCAGCACCGCGATTCCGGCGGGGTCGCCACTGACAAACGTGCTGAACGCCCAGGCCGTGTCCGCCCGCAGCCGCAGTGCCGGCGAGCCATGCACGGCCAGCTCGCGAGCTTGCACCAGTAAGGGGGTGGCGAGCGCCGGACCTCCAGTCGGCCACGAAACGAACGCCTCGTCGAGCAGCGCCCAGGCGGCCTCCGATTCGTCCGATGGGAGCGCACTGATAATCGCGCCACGAAACGCCTCGCGGGCTTCCTGCACCGCACCGCGAATGAAAAGCGCGCGACCGAGCATTCGCTGGGAAACGGTCCGCAGATGCTCGGTTAGGTCTGGTATCGCCAGCACCCGGCGAAACATGGTGACCGCGCGCCGACCGTTGCCGCTCGCGAGCAAGACCTCCCCAAGATCCATCAACAGCTCGGGGGCCGCCTGGGCCCCGGCGACGTCGGCCGCTGCCAGGAGCCGCTGTTTGGCTCGTGCGATGGCGCCGGCGCGCAAGGCGGCTCGGCCGGCCTGCGCCAGCACCGTAACGGCCTGCTGATCCCCGAGCAGCCCAGCCCGCGCCGCGTGTTCGGCTGCCTCCGCCGAGTCGGCGCCCGCCGCCGCGAGCAAGCGGAAGGCGCTGGCATGCCAGCGACCGCGCACCGCGGCGGGAATTTCGTCGTACACCACCTGCCGGAGCAGCGGATGCGCGAACTCCGCCCAGCCGGGTGCATCGGATTTGAACAGGCCACCCTGACAAAGTGCCTCGAGCGCGCGATCGCCCTCGGCGGGCGGGAGTTCGGCCATCGCCGTCGCGATGCCGGGACGGAATCGGCTGCCCAAAACTCCAGCGGCCTGCGCGTAGCGCATTTCCTCAGCCGACACTCCGGTGAACCTCGCCCGCAGCAATCCGGCCTCGGTGGCCGCGGCGTCGCCGTCAGACTCGGGAAGGCGGCGCCCGCGCCGAACGGTCGCGGCAACCTGCTCCAACAGGAGCGGGTTTCCGGCGGCGAGCCGAGCGCCCCGTCGGGCCGAAGGCGCCGAGATCGTGCCCGCGCGGGCCGTCAACATTTCGGCGGCGCCGGCTTCACTGAGTGGTCGGAGCCGGTCGATGACGGCGTCACCATCATTTGTGAGGGACCCGACCAGGTCGAGGGCGTTGCGAGGCCACGGCCGAAGTGTTCCGATCACCGCGATCGGTAAGTTGCCGATCCTGCGGCAGAGGAACGACAGCAGCGCCAGTGAGTCGTCGTCGGCCCAGTGAAGGTCATCGAGCAGCATCAATGCGGGCGTGGCCAGGCCTTCAAGAAACCCAAGCGCCGCATACAACCTCGCGGCCCGCGCCTGCAGCGGCGACGGTCTTACTGACGTTGACTCGTTTGGGATGCGGAATCCGAGTCCCTGGAGCGCCTGGTCGATGATGCCAAAGGGAAGCGTCGACTCAGCGGCGTCGCCCCGTCCGACGCTGATCTGGAACCGCCCGCGGCCGATCGCCGCGGCGCGCTCGAGCATCGTGGTCTTTCCCAGACCCGCTTCACCGACGATGAACAGGCTGCGCCCGAACCCCTGGGGAGCCTCGGCAAGCAGGCGCTCGATCGCCCCCAGGGTCGCGTCGCGCTCCCAGATTCGTGCCGGGGGCATGCCTCCCTCCCTCCCGGCCAATCCTAACGCCTATCGACGGGAAAGAGCGGAAGGCCACCAGTTCCAGCGGCCGAGAAGGACCGCGATCGAGGGAACGAGCAGCGTTCGCACGAAAAACGTGTCGAGCAAAACGGCAAAGGCGATCGTGAATCCGAGCTGGCGGGCCTGGTCCGAGTTACCGGCAATCGCCAGGACCGCAAAGGTGCCAGCGAGGATAAGACCGGCCGATGTGATCGTGCTGCCGGTGTGCCCAACCGCCCGAACAAGGGCATCTCGCAATGGATGACCGTGGGCTTCCTCCCGCACACGAGTCATGAGGAGGATGTTGTAGTCCTCGCCAAGGGCCATCGCGAAGATGAAAAGCAGGATGGGAATGACGAAGTTCAGACCCTGGTCGCCCCCAAAGTGGATGAAAACGAGTGTCGCCGACCCGAGCGCGGCGAGGTAAGACAGCCCCACCGTCGCGATCAGGTAAAGCGGCGCGATCACGCTCCGCAGGAGCACAGCGAGAAGGAGCGTCAGGGCGGCAAGGACGATGGGTGCGACGGCAATCAGGTCGCTGGTCGAGGCATGGTTGATGTCGTAGGAGGCGGCGTCCAGACTGACGACACCGCTGTCTTGTGCTCCTGCATGGCGCGCTACACGGGCGAGGGTCGAACGCACCGCGGGAATCGAGTCGATTGCCGCCCGACCCCCCGCCGGCCCGGCGGCCATCAGGGCATTGAACTGCACCGTCCGCCCATCGGGAGCGATGAACTGGGCGGTAGCGCGGTACGCCTGATACGTGCTGGGCGGCACCGATGTGCCGGCGGGCAGCGCCGCGGGGAGCGCACCGGGCGGACCCAGCTGCGCGTCCAGCCTGACCAGCTCGTCGATCGACAGCGATGCGCCGTTGGGATCGAGCGGCCCGGACACTGCCCGCAGCTCAGATGCGTCACTCAGCTCAGCTTGAGCCAGTGACAGACTCTCAGCGTGGACCCAGATGGGTCTGTCGAATCGCAGCAGCAGCGTTTCGGGATTGCTGCTGGCGATGGGAAAATGGGCGGCGATCTCGGCCGCACCCGCGGTGGAGTCGCTGCCGGCCGGGGGCTTGCTTGTGAAACCCCCGGTCGTGAAACCCACCAGTCCTGCTGTCAGCGCCCCGAAGAGGATTGTGCCAGCAGCAAGGACGACGAGCGGCCGGCGCACGACGCGGGCGGCTACCCGTCCCCACGCGCCGGTCGTCTGCTGCCCGGCAGTCGGGTGCGAGGGCCAGAACACCGCCCGGCCGAAGATCGCCAGGAGGGCTGGCAACAGGGTCAGCGCTGCCGCCAGCATGACTCCCACCCCGATCGCCAGTGATGGACCAAGGCCCCGGTAGAGAACAAACGAAGCCAGGAGCAAGCAGCACAGCGCGGCGATCACGGTCGTGGCCGAAAAGGCAACCGACAATCCGACCCGCTCCATGGCGGAGACCAGAGCGCCTCGAGGCGTCGCGCCGCGACGAACCTCCTCGCGCACCCGGTAGACGAGGAACAGTCCGTAGTCGGTGCCAGCTCCTAGCAGAAGCACGGGCAATAGCGTCTGGGTCGCTACGGAAACGGGCACTCCGATCCGACTCGCCTGCGCGATCAACGGGCCGGCCAGGAGTAGCGACAGCACGGCCGGCAGCAAGGTGACCAGTGGCGCCAGGACCGCACGGTAGACGAGGAAGAGCAGCACGATGACGAAGAGCACGCTGAACAACCGGATGTTGGTGCCGGTCCGCGAAGCGGACGCGGCCGCGTCCGTGGCCTGCGCCAGTGGCCCGGTCAAGTGGAGGCTGAGACCGGGCGGCGCCTCAGCCTCGGCAAATGTGCGCCGGATCCCGTGGACGAGGTCAGGGTTTCCCGAGTTGCCACCCGCCGGGACTGTCACCACGAGCGCCCTCCGAGCCTGGCCGTCGGCAGCGAGTCCTTGATCGCGCACCGATAGCACTCCCGGCACGGTGGCCGCGGCCTCCTCGACGCGGTCGATCGCCGCAGCGTCGGCCGGGCTGAGCGGCGCACCGGATCGGGACGCGATGATCACCGCCGTCGCGCCAGGGTTCGTGGTCTGGAATGGTGCGGCCAGCGCCGCGGCGCGTTGACTCGGCGCGCTCGCCGGCAGGAACTGGGCGTTGCTCGACTGGCTGACGCTCGACAGGCTCGGTAATGCCCGCGACGCGGCCACCGCTCCCAGCACCCAGACCACGACGATCAACCACCGGAACCGGATGTCGAACCGGGCGAGCGCCGCCAGCATCACGAGGTGCCGCTGTCCCAGTTCGTTGCACTACTGCATAATTGCATCTGTGCAGAGTAGCATGGCGGCCTCGGCGCTGCCGTCCGGGTCGGGTGATACTGCGATCGTGACTGAGCCCGCGGGCGGCCTCCGCGATCGGAAGAAGCAGCGCACACGCCAGGCCCTGATCGGCGCGGCGATGCGCCTCTACCGGGAGAAGGGATTCGACGGGGTAACCGTCGCCGAGATCGCGCGGGAGGCTGATGTCGCGCCCCGCACCTTTTTCGGTTACTTCGAAACCAAGGAGGATGTCTTCCTCGGCCGGGGGGACCTCCGGCTGGAGCGCCTGGTACAAGTCATCCGGGAACGCGACCGCCGAAAACCGATCCTCACCGCTATCCAGCGAGAGCTTCTCCGAGACCGAGAGGCATCGAGCGAGGGCCAGCCAACCACGAGACCCGACCTGTCGGAGCTCCTTCGGCACCCGGCGATCGCGAGCCGGCTGCGGGAGCGTTGGAATCGCTGGGAGGATATGCTCGCGGAGGCCATCGCGGCCGACGTTGGCGCCAGTCCCGGCGATCCAGAGCCACGCGTCGTAGCGGCCGCGCTCACCGGGGCGATTCGAGTCGCTGCAGCGGCGGCGGAGCAGCAGCCAAGGCGACGCCGAGAGGTCGCGCAGCGGGTGTTTGATCTACTGGGATCGCGACTTTCGCGCTACGGCGCGATCCCGGCGCGGCCTACCAGGCGACGTGCGGAGCCTCCGGCTAACCGCCGAGTTTGAATGCCTTCCGCACCATCCGTTTGATAGCTGGACCCTGAGCGTCGGCCGGCGTGCGCAACCGGATGAAGCGCATATCCTTTCCTGCACCCTCGAGCAGTCCGCTCCCATCGTCGAGTTCTCGGCCGCGGTAGAAGAACAGGGCCGCATAGGTCGGGAAGCTGCCGATCCCGGCGACGGTCGCGCCGTCGATAGCGTAGCGGACGATCTTCCATAGCGCTCGACTCGATCGCGGGGGTTGGCTTCGATAGGTGATTTCTGTTGCCTTCGGCGCGAGCGCCTTCACGGTGCTTCGCGCCGCCTGCACCGTTGGGCGGACGGTCACCGGGACCTTCTTGAGGTGTTCAGATATGGGTGGCAGGGGCGCGGCCGCTTTCGACGTCATCGCGGGTCTTGCCCGTCCCCAAGCACCTTGCGCAGCCTGACCGCGAACTCGGCGGCATGGGTGTCGAAGCCTCCGTGCGCGCCGGGGAAAACGACAGCCTCAGTCCCGAGCCGCTCGGCAAGGGCGAGCCCGCCGTCATGGGCCCTTTCGCCGCGCGAATCATCCCCGACGCCGGGGACGATCCGAGTCGAGCCCGACTTCAGCGCCTCGAAGTCCGGTTCGTACTCAGCGATCGCATGGAAGTAGTGGCGAAACCAGAAATCCATGTTCCGCTGCATCTGGGCCATCGCCTCCCGCATCTCGGGGGTGGGCTCGCCCGGCGGAGGCGGGGGCGGCTCGCTGCGGATGCGGGTGTGAATCATGAACTTCTGCATGGTCGGCCCGATGCCGGCCGAACGGTAGGTTTGAACAATGTCATCCATCTCTGCCCGCGCGCGCGCCGGATCAGGTTGTAGGACCGGGGACGGCGGCTCGTGCGCTACCAGCGTGCGCACCTGCTCCGGATGGCGAGCGGCCAGTTCGAGCCCGATGGTGGCGCCCCCGCTGCTGGCAAAGACAAAGGCCGGCTCTTTCGCGGTCGCCGTCAACAAGTGATGCGCGTCGTCGGCGAAGATCTCGACGATCCGGTCGTCCTGGAGGGAGCCTTCGAGTGGGCTGTGCGATAGACCCCGCGGGTCATAGGTGACGACCCTGTAATGCGGCGCCAGATATCCGGCGATATTCCGGAATGCGCCGGCGTCGGCCGGTCCGCCCGGCATCATCAGCAGCACCGGACCGGCTCCACGAACCTCGTAATAGATGCTCGCGCCAGGCACGTTCAAGTGCTCCGTCTTCATCGGCACAGTCGTTTGCATGCCAACCTCCTTTAGAGCGCCGTTTATCTTCTTAGACCGATGTTCGACGCAAGAATCATCTACGACGAGACGAGCGCTGCCAAGAGGTCCAGCGATGGCACGAAGAAGAGGTTGCCGGTGACCGCCCGACTGAAGTCCAGCAGCCGATCGTAATTGCCGGGCGGGCGGCCCACGAACATGTTCTCCATCATCTGCTCGGTCCGTCGCGGCGAGCGGGCGTAGCCGATGAAGTAGGTCCCAAATTCTCCGCCGGCAACATTGCCGAAGGGCATGTTGTCGCGAACAATCTTGATTTCGTTGCCATTCTCCGTAATCGTCGTTAAGGCGTTGTGGGCGGAGGTCGGCTTGACGTCGTCGTCCAACTCGATATCGGCCAGCTTGGTGCGACCGATGATCCGCTCCTGTGCTTCCGTGGACAGCGCGTTCCAGGCGGGCATATCGTGCAGATACTTCTGGACGATGACGTAGCTGCCCCCGGCGAACCCGGGGTCCTCTTCGCCGATCAGCGTCGCGTCCGTCGCGTCCTCACCGGTCGGGTTCTCCGTGCCGTCGACGAAGCCGATCACATCGCGATCATCGAAGTACTGGAAGCCGTGCACTTCGTCGACGGGAGACACGGCGTTGCCAAGCCGGGTCATGAACTGCGTCGCCAGCTCGAAACAGAGGTCCATCCGCGCGCCGCGAATGTGGAAGAGGATGTCCCCGGGCGTGGAGACCGCGCGGCGCGATCCGGCCTGGATTTCCCGAAACGGATGGAGCTCCGCTGGACGCGGTGCTCCGAACAGTCGATCCCAAGCCGAAGAGCCAAAGCCCATCACGCACGACAGGTAGCCCTCCAGATCCCGAAATGCAACCGCGCGGACGAGCCCGGGGAAGTCGTCGCAGAAGCCTCGCACCGCCGTGCGCTGGCCATCACCAGGTTTGACCGTGACGACGAGGAAGATGGCAGCCCGCGTCAGCGGCGCGACCACCGGTTGCGGCTCTGGGTTGCTCATCTGGGCCCCTTCTGCCTCAAGCGTAGTCGGTGGCGGCTGCTGGGGTAGGGCGATCGACGCGGCCGGGGAACGAGGCTTTTCCGCGCGGCCAATCGAATCGTCGCCGCGCGCGAGAATATCCAGGTGAGGGATCGGTTGGCCGGGGAGTCGCTAACACCAGGCATCCGGTTGGCCGAGCTGCTGGCGGCGCTGTCGCTGACCACCGATCTGGCTAATGCATTCCCGCTAGAAAAGGGGTTGCGCAACTGCCTGCTGGCGTTCCTGCTGGGTCGGGAGCTCGGCCTTAATACGGCGGAGCTCGCTGACGTGTACTACTTTGGGCTGCTGCGCTCAATCGGGTGTACGTCGTACGCGTATGAGGAGGCACTCGCGACGGGCGACGACCGTAACTTCCGCAACAGCTTCGCCGGCCTTGACTCCAGCCAACCGGCCGACCTGATGCGACGGGCCTTTACCCGATTAGGTCAGGGGCGCGGCCTGGTTGGCAGAGCGCGGGCGGTCCAGGGCTTTTTGGCCGGCGGCCGCGCTTTCGTGATGGGAATGGGCGGCGCCAACTGCGAAGCCGGCGCTCGCCTGGCGGAGCGGTTGGGACTGGGACCTTCGGTGCAAGAAGCGCTCACCCAGGTCCACGAGCGCTGGGACGGCAAGGGCATCCCTGCTGGGCTTGCTGGCGAGAGGCTCAAACTAGCGGCTCGCGTCGGATGCTTTTGCCATGACGTCACCGTGCACCGGATCGACTCCGATCGCAAAGAGGTGTACAAGATGGTCCGCCGACGAGCAGGCGGCCAGCACGACCCGCAGGTGGCGGATGCTTTCCTAAAACGCTCGGACGAGCTGCTCGACGCGGTCGAGGCCGATTCGGTCTGGGATGCTGTCCTCGCAGCCGAGCCGGAACCGCGCCCGTGGCTGCCGGAGTCGCGCATCGATGCGACGGCACGCGCATTCGCCGACTTCGCCGATCTCAAGTCGCCCTACACGCTTGGTCACTCGGTTGGCGTGGCCAAGCTTGCCGAGACTGCTGCCGGTAACTTAGGATGCGCGGACGCCGACGTGAGCGCGGTGCGGCGGGCGGCGCTGCTCCACGACCTGGGTCGCGCGAGCGTTTCTAACGGGATCTGGGACAAGCCCGATCGGCTTACCACCGCGGAATGGGAACGAGTCCGCCTCCATCCGTACTACACGGAGCGCGTTCTGGAGCGAGCCCCGGCGCTCGAGCCATTGGCTCGCCTGGCTGGCCGGCATCACGAGCGGCTGGACTCTTCCGGCTATCACCGTGGCGACCCGGCGGCGCTGCTGCCGCTCCCCGCTCGGATTCTAGCCGCGGCCGACGCCTATCACGCCATGGGCGAGCTGCGGCCGCACCGCGCCGCCCTCACTGCGCACGTCGCGGCGCAGGAAATGACGGCTGAGGTCGCCGCGGGCCGTCTTGACCGGGACGCGGTCGCCGCCGTGCTGGAGGCTGCCGGTCAGCAAGCCGAGATGCCCAAGCGCGAATGGCCTTCCGGGCTGACGGACCGAGAAATCGATGTCCTTCGGCTGGTCGTACGCGGCCGATCCAACAAGCAGATGGCCGGGGATCTCTTCATCTCGGAAGACACCGTCAAGACCCACCTGCGTCACGTGTACGAGAAGGTCGGCTTTTCCAGTCGCGCCGGTCTCGCGCTCTTTGCGATGGAGAACGACCTGGTGGCGCCCCAGTTCGGGAAATCACCCGAACGGGTGACGGCATAAGTAAAAATCACTGCCAACCTGTGCTGGTCCATCAACCATCACGGAGGAAAGAAAATGGCAAACACCAAGGAGACTGCTGACCGTCATGTTCAGGCCTTCAACAACAGGGACCTTGAGAGTTTTGTGAACAACGGAGCGTCGGACATTGAGTTCGTCATTCCCGGCGGGATCACGCTGCGCGGGCGCGAGCAGGTTCGGGAGTACATGCAGATCTTCTGGAGCGCGTTTCCCGACATGAACATCAGAGAGCGCTATCAGGTCATCGCCGGTGACACCGCGGTTACGGAGTCGACCTACAGCGGGACCCACACCGGAACGCTGCGCACGCCTAACGGCGATATTGCCGCCACTGGCAAGCGAGTCCAGGGACGCCAGGTTTCGGTGCAGCGCGTCAAGGACGGGGAGGTCTGGTCGGAACACCTCTACTTCGACCAGATGGAGTTCCTGGGCGCACTCGGCCTGGTTCCGGCCTCGAGTCACTCCTAAAAACCCAACTTCGGGGCTTCTGCGTCTGGGGCGGAAGCCCCGAAAGCCGCCGCCAAACCCCCGATCTAATGACGGCTTCTGGCCACAAGACCCTCGGGCGATTCAGGTCGAATGTTCTGGTTGATCCGAAAAAAGTTCTCCGGATCGTACTTGCTCTTGACCTTTGACAGACGGGTCAAGTTGGGGCCATAGGCATCCCGGACACGCTGCTCGCCTTCCCCACCGAGGTAGTTGACGTAGACGCCGGCGGCGGCCATCGGCTGCAGCTGATCCCACAGGTCACGTGCCCACGCAACGTTTGCCTCGGTTTCCGAGGGGTCTTCCCACCCGGCCAGGATCAGGAGACTGTAGGTCGCTGAGCGGTGGCTGAATGCGGTGTCACTGACGCCTGGCCGTGCCACGGATCCACCCATAGGCTCCAGCGCGATATTCGAGTAGCGAGACGGAGCCCGGCGGAAGGCTTCGACCACGAGGTTGATCGCATCATCGCTCAGTTCGCTAAGAAAATGCGCCTTCCAGTAGTTAAGCCTTCCGGGGGGAAAGTTGGGATCGACGAGTCGCTGAACCTCCAGATACAGCCGTGGCCGGATCTCATCGACCAGTGCTGGTCCGAAGCCGCGCAAAGGACGGATGACGTCTTCGCCACGCTCGATGGGCCCATTGAAGAGAGCACGCAAGCCCATCCGCGCGACCCCATCTACACCGCGACCCAGGCCCGCGTAAACGATGAGGGCGTCAGGCGCGCTAGCCATGAAGTCTCGGTAGCAGCGCAGCATCTCCGTTGAAAGCGTGTGAAAGAGACTGCCGCCGAGGAGGATCGGACCAACCAGATGGAGTTGGAATTCCAGCGACGTTACAACCCCGAAGTTGCCACCGCCCCCGCGGAGGGCCCAAAAGAGATCAGGATTCTCCGCGCCGTTGACGGTCACGTGACGACTGTCCGCCGTCACGATTTCAGCCGACAGCAGATTGTCGCAGGCAAGTCCGTAACTCCGCATCAGGTGGCCAAGCCCGCCGCCCAGTGTAAAACCGGCAATCCCGGTCGTGGACATGAGACCGCCGGTGGTCGCCAGGCCATATTGCTGAGTTGATATGTCCAGTTCACCCCAGAGCACGCCACCGCCCGCTCGGACTCTTTGGGCCGGTACGTCGACAACAATCTTCTTCATCGGAGAGAGATCGATGACCAGCCCCCCGTCACAGACCGCGTTGCCGGCGATATTGTGCCCGCCTCCTCGGATGGCCACCGTCAGACCACCGGCCCGTGCGGTCTCTATGCAGGCGATCACGTCGCTGACCGTCGCACAACGAGCGATTGCGGCGGGCCGCCGGTCGATCATCCCGTTCCAGACCGCCTCGCCAGCTCGTATTCAGAGTCCTGAGGTTCGATCAGCTGACCGGACAGGGCCGACTTCAAGACCCCGAAGTCGCTCATATGCCCGACCTAATCGAAGCCGCCGCCCAGAAAACGAAGTTCATCTAAGCCGGTCAGCGCCGCAAACGCCACGAGCGGAAGCGACCCGATGATCAAGCCCGCGAGGGCGGCGCCGCGGCGGCCTGTGCCCATCGTTAAGGCGAGCCCGCTGAGCAAGCCCGGGACGAGGGCGAGCGGGAGGGATATCCGCTCTGCCGCGGTCGAATAAAAGAACCCCGACGCATCGTGCTGATAAAACTCCGGATGAGCTAAGAAGCAGGAGCCCGTCGCGGGTGAACGGCCACAGGGCCCAACGAACAGGATCGACGTCAAGATCACGGCCAACAGGCCAGCCACGGCAAAGGCGAGTCCAGCCAGCGCAGCCCCGTCGGCAGCCCGGCCGGTCATGACCAGGGTCGAGCCTCCCAGGTTATTACCTCTGGACCGCCAGATACCAACGACGCCGACCACCATGATGGCTGCGCCCACCAGCATCAGCGCATACGGCAGATGAGGCGTAAAGGGAGTCGGCTGAGCAGCAGCGTTCGCGGCGTCGAGACCCGACGGGAGGGCGAGCATCACAAAGCCCACTGGAGTAGCGACTGCCCCGGCGATCCAGAGCACGAACCAGCCCATGCCCTCGACCAACTACCTATTGACGCGACGGATTGGAGAACCCTTTGGTTGCTGGGTCGACACCTCCAAGAGAATACTTCGACGACGAGCTTGGTCTGCCGCAGCGCCAAGCTCCTGGCAACTCCGTCGATCCAGGTCCAGGTCAACTTCTGTCTCGCCGCCCCTGCATCCAGTCCGACCCACCAGACAGACGACTAGATCAACAGCTTAAGGTCACAGCCACTGCGCTGGTACGTCCCTGATGCTCGGCGGTCCAAGCTCAACAGTGTTGCGCCGGCACGCGCCGCCGTGGCGCCAATTACTGCGTCGTAAGCTGCGCCGCCGGTAATGCCGAGTCCTGGAAGTCTTTTCAGCAGGGCTTTTAGCGGAGCCGAATCAAGCACCAGATACTCTTCGGGGAAGCGCTCAGCCAGGAATTCTGACACTACGTCCGCCGGTGCCCGATGGGGCGGGGGCAGCCGAGTCAGGACCGAATAGCTCTCTACGGCGCACTTCGCAATGAGCCGGATCCCCGGGCGGAGAGCCCGGGCGGCGACCCTATGCGACTGGTGCCACGAGGCGAACGCCGCTACCACGACGCTCGTATCGGCGGCGATCACCGCCGGATCCTCTCCAGCGTTTCTCGCACCTCATCCGATGTCAGAGGCGGTAGTTTTGCAAGGGGGACTGCCACCCGGGACCTTCCCCGGCCCTTCAAACTCATCCGCGTTGCGGGCACCTCGATTTCAAGGCGACCATCCCTCAACTCCACTTCGAGCTCTTGCCCTGGGCGAACCCCGAGAGCATCTCGGAGCGTCTTTGGCACAACGAGCCGTCCGGCAGCGTCGATGGTAGTTTTGATGGCAGAATTCTACCATAGAAAATGGTATCTGGGCAATACCTCAGACCCAGTGTCGTTATGGCAGCTGGAGTCGCCACACCGAGACGGTGGCGTTGCGGTAGGCGGTTTCGAAGATCGGGCTGGCCGCGAACTGGGTGGCCGTTCGGCCGCCACAGTCGAGAAGTCCGCCGCTCGACACCACATAGTTGGCACCATAGCGACGCATGATCGCCGCCGCCGCCTGATCACCGTCACAGTAGACGTGGTGAACCGCTGCCTCGCGGGGAGCGGGATCGTAGCCAAGGTTGGCGACGTAGGGTCCATACGACGTGAGGCGGAGTCTGCCGGCCAGGTCTACTGGGCTGTTGATAAAGGCGTCGGTCACGAAGACCGATCGATCTGGTGTGTCGCTCGCGATCCATCGAGCGGCTCGCTCCTGATCGTCGGTGAGGACAAGCGAGTTGCTTTGGACGTACCAGATCCCGATGAGCGCCGGCGACAGCATGGAAGCGATCAGTACGCCCACCACAGCCGGTCTCGGCCACCCGCGGATCAGCCAACCGGCTGCGATCGCCACGGCGATCCACATGATCTGAAAGTACCTGTTCATGTCGAAGGTGACCGCGCTGACGACCAGGATATTCGGCACCAGGAAGAGCGCGACCAGCCAGCCCAGCAGAAAGCCCCGGGCCGGAAGTTTCGACCACGCCGCGGCGACGAGAGCGAGCACGAAGGGAACACCGAGGTTCGTGAGATAGAAAAAAGCAACCGCGAGAGGCCCGTCGCGCAGCGGCGCATCCGGCCAGCCGGCGACGAGTTTCACCGCTCCCCGACTGTGTTGCTGCAGAGCCACCCCCACGATCAATGGAAGCATCAGCACGATTGGAGCAAAGAAGAGCAGCGCGTCCCGCCACGCCAGTGGATCTTTCCACGCTTTGCGAGTGAGGAGCTGGATCCCGGCTATCAGATACACGGCAGGAAAGGCGAAGAAGTCGAACGGTGCCAGGAGGGCGGCGAGGAGCCCGCCGGCAAAGACACCCGCTGGAAAGCGACCCCAGGACTCGTGAACGAGCAGCACGACCGCGACGACCGCCGGAAGGCCGAACGCCGTCGCCCGCTGGTTCAGCAAACCCGTGCCGAAGACGGAGGCGATCCGAAAGTAGGGCCATTGGGTCAGCCATCCGTTGTCATAGGGATGCTGCGAGACCAGCTGAAATGCGCTTCCTTTCCCGGACATCACGTCGAGCGGAAGTCGAATGTAGCCCAGGCCACCGGTGAACAATCCCAGCAGCGTGGCGATCCCGGCTGCGGTTCGGTTCCTGGTCAGCACCATCGTCAACTCCCAGATCAGCACCGCCAGCGCGCCAGCCATGATCGCGTTCGCGAGCGCCATAACCGAGACGAGGTCGACCTGGGCGCTGGTTGCCGCGATCGCGGCCTGGAAGTCGGCGAACCAGTGGTAGGTAAGGGGCCTTCCCGCGAAGTAGGGGACCTGCGGCGGAAAATTGCCGTGCTGGATGCTCGAGGCGATCGAGACATGCACCAGGAAGTCGCTCCAGTTCCAACCGCCCGAGACCCAGCCATCGGCTGTTTGATGCCAGGCGCTCAACCGCAGCACACCGCCGACCGCCAGAACGGCCAGGCCGCCGATCGCCCAGGCGACGCGGTATTGACGCAGCGCCGCGGCCGCCTGCGACCAATCGAGCCTCGGCGGCGGTGCGAGCCATGGCAGATCCTGTGTCGCCAGCAACCACGTCGCGGCCAGGAGTAGAGCGGCGGCAATCAGGATGCGTGCTGCGCTGAAGCCACTCGTGGCGGCGCTGACGAGGTAGACGAGGTGCGTCGATAGGAGGGTGCTTCCAACTACGGCGACCCCTGCGCGTCCCGCAGGCGAAAGGGTCGGCGCGACCCGAGCGGTGAGCCACCAGCCCGGCAGAAAGAAGAGCAGTGGCCACACAATGACGATGGCCAGGAAGGGCCACAGCGCAACCAGCAGGAGCGCCGCCATCCCTATCGCCATCGGTCCGGTGAAGCGGATCACGCTGGGCTTAGGGGCGGCTGGTGGCTTCGTGGATGGGGGCCGATCCGCCGCGTGCTCCACGGCTGCGATCATAGGCCGCCGTCGTCTCAGTTCCCGATAGCCACTGGAGCGATGCCGTTGGCTGGATGTCGAGCCGTAGGTCGCCCGCCTTGGAGCGCCAAATCGCCGCCGCGCTTGCCGGCCATCAAGGCCGTAACGCGCTGGCGTCGTTATAAGCTCGCATCGATGCTGGCCGGTGCCTCGCGTCTGGTCCGTCGGGCAGCTGAGCTAGCTGCCAGCCAGACGGCCAACGACGAAGATCGCCTGGCCTCGGGACTTTTCCTCCTTGTTGCCGGCTCGGGAGCGATGGCGGGACTGCTCTGGGCTCTCGGGTACGCCTTGCTGGGACGGCCCGTCTCGGCGGCGGTTCCCGGGGGCTTCGCGGTGGTCGGAGCGTTGGTGTGCTGGCGACTCGTACGGACGCATCAGTTGGGCCGCCTGCGGGAGTTGATGTTGCTGCTGATCCTGCTGCTACCCGCTCTGCTTCAGGCCAGTCTGGGGGGCTATGTCAAGGGCAGCGCGGTTGTGATGTGGTCATTTTTCACTCCCCTCAGCGCGCTGGTTTTCTTCGGCCCCCGAGCCGGTTGGGCATGGCTTGCAGGTTTCATCGCCGTTGTCGTCATCTCGGCCGTGTTTGATGCAGCTTTGGCGCGATCGGTCCCACCCTTGCCAGCCTTTGCTCAGACCGCCCTCTTTGCCTTTAACCTGTGCGGCGTCGCCGCGATCGTGACCCTTGTCCTGGCTTACTTCCGGATTCAGCGCGACCAGGCCACAGAGCGATCTGAGCGGCTTCTCCTTAACGTGCTACCGCCGGAGATTGCAGAGCGGCTCAAACGCCAGGAGTACCCGATCGCCGATCGGTTCGACGAGGTCAGCGTGCTGTTCGCCGACATGGTGGGATTCACCGAGCGCTCGGCGGCGGAATCGCCTGAGGTCACGGTCGGCATCCTCAATGAGTTCCTGACGACTTTCGATAACCTCGCGCAGCGGCATGGCCTAAGACCGATACGTACGACCGGCGACTCCTACCTGGTCGTTGGAGGGTTGCCCGTGCCGAGGCCAGATCACGCTGAGGCGGTGGCGGACATGGCGCTCGACATGCTCGCCGAGATCAACGCCCTGAACCGACGACACGAATGGGCTGTCAGCTTTCGCATGGGGGTCAACACGGGCCCGGCAATGGCCGCGGTTGTCGGTCACTACAGGTTCACCTACGACGTCTGGAGCGACGCTGTCAACACGGCGAGCCGCATGGAGTCGACCGGCGCTCCCGGACGGATCCAGGTGACCGAGGAAACCTACCGCCGGTTGTGTACCAGCTACACTTTCGAGCCTCGGGGCCAGATCGAGGTCAAGGGCAAGGGATCGATGACGACCTACTTCCTGATCGGCCACAAGGGCGATCCTGCGCGGTCTAACGCCTGACCACAGAGTGGCGACCCGAACGGGGAAAACGGGTTCCGTTGATCGACGCTCAGCGGATGTCCCGCGCGCCACGCATGTGGAACGCCTCTTCGGGGAAGCGGTCGAAGGCCCCCGAGCTGCCTGACCACAGTTCCCACCAGAGCGAGTATCCGCTTCTGAGAAGCCTGCTTATCGGAACGAACGCCCTGCGCATGCTGGCAACCTCGAGTGGTGCAAAGCCCAACTCCTCGACCTGGTGCGGGTGCCACGGCCGGCCTGGAAGCTATTTTTCGAGCCGGTGGTCTCCAGCCGCGTAGGAGCGGGATCTGAGCGGGAGACGAGTCCCGAACTCTTCGTGGAGTAGTTGTCCTCGCCGTGCCGGCATCAGAAGGAAATGCACTTCCTCCTCAAGGCCGCACTTCGTAGCCCATCTGCCGGAAATCGACGTCGAGCGCCCATATCTGTTCGCACGCTAGCCGGTCAATGAGGACCTTGCTTGTGCAATCGGTAAAACTCCAACGCTTGTCTGCATGCGTCGAGAAAATCGCCCAAGCGCTACGACGGTCTTGATCATCTATCGGTTCAATACTCAGCCGAGGGGAAGAGAGCATTGCATCGCCTGCCGCAACACTGGCTGTATGGCCGACGCGGATTTTCAGGACCGTCACCGTCTCATCGAATACGTAGTCGCTGGTCACAGCAGAAGTCGTCTCGGCTTTCCACACGGCGCTAACCCGTCGGTGTGAGCGCTCGGACCGGTCGAAGAGCGCTACCCAGAAGCTGGTGTCTATGAAGACGATCGGGCAGGTCCTCGTTTCCGGGCGCGGCCATACAGGATCTGGTCGTGGTTACCCAGGCGCCGTCCCACGAATACGCCGACCAGGCTGTCAATAGGATCAGCGCCCTTCGCGACCCCGCTGTTCCGGACCTGGTCGATCAGATCGCGCAAAAGAGCTGATTCAGAACGGCCCTCGGCGCGAGCTCGATTCGAGAGATAGCGGCCTTGCTCCATCGAGATAAGGATTTGCTTTCGGCGAAGTCGTTGCATACCGGACATCATACACCATACACAATACACAGCGGACCAAGGTCGCGTTAGCAACCGCTGGGAGATCTCGCCTAAAGCCCGCAGCATGCCGTTTAGGCGAACCGGTTAGCGCCCAGCGCTCGCTGCGCCGGGCGCAACCCACTTGGCTGTGTCCTACTTGGACACTGGCTGCTTCAGGGAGGGCGCCGGTTTACCAGTTAGCTGGTAATGGAAACCGAGCCCGCTACTCTCCGACCAGCTCTCCACGATTTTTCCGTTGGCGATCCGATCGATTTCCATCATGCTGATACTGATTCGCCTGCCGGTCGGTGCACCGTAGGCCGCCGAATCCTTCGTGTGGGTCCCGCTGAGGGTTAAGCGCGTGGCAACTTTGTCCCCCTCGGCAATGAGGTCCTCGATGGCGAGGCGCGCATCAGGGAACCCCGATAGAACGACCTCAAACTCTTTCTTCATGTCCTCGCGATGACTCTTCGAGCCATCGCGGCTGTCCCAACCGATCCAGTCCGCAGCGTAGAACCGATCCACCGCAGCCGGTCCTTCGTCGTTTCCGGCGTCCGTGGCCCGGCGAACGAGAGCCTTATTGTCTTCGGACATCGCAATCCCTCCAACCACAAGCGGCCAGCGACAACATCCGTTTTAGACCGCTGTTGGCAGGCTGTCAAGGAACGCCAGCCGAGAGTCTATTTCGCGATTAGTAGCTAGCCGTAGGCGCCGCAAGCGAGTTCATTCATGGGAACTTTGTGTCGAGGATCCTGTCACAGGTCCGTCCTATCAAAGACCGGACCATCATCTCGGTCCGTTCTCCCTACTTTCAGGACCTGCCTGCCTGCGTTGCGTCCTTCGAGGGGGTGTACTGGAGCGGGTGTGCTGGAGCGGGAGACGAGTCTCGAACTCGCGACCTCAACGTTGGCAACGTTGCGCTCTACCAACTGAGCTACTCCCGCGCCGCCCACGCATTATAGCCAGCGCTGATCTCGCCAGCGACCGGGTCGGACCCGTCGGCGAACGCGCCGTTACAGGCACGTGGCGGCTCCGTCACCGTGGCGCAGGGCCGGTCGCAATACTCCGGCGTTATCACTGGCAGCATGGGTCTCAGGGGGACCGCTTTCCGCTTGCTCATGGCAAGCGGGGTGGGGATCAGCATGCTGCTCGCGACCGCTCTTCCGACCGCTGCGGACGATATCAGCGATGAGCAGGCACGACTTCAGGTCATCAATAAGCTCAAGGGGACCCTCCAGGACAACCTGCAGAAGGCGGAGGCACAGGAAATCGCTCTCCAGCAGCAATTGCAGGAGACCGAAGACACCATCAACCAGACGATCGACAAGATCGCAGCCGCAGAACGGCGGATCTCCGAACTCGAACGCCAGATTGCCGCCCTGGACGGCCAGATCGCCGACGAGCAGCTCGAGTTACACAAAACCAAGTCGGAGTACGGGGCCTTCGTCCGCAGCGCGTACAAGAGTGACGCCGATCCATTCGCGCAATTACTCGCCGCGCCTGACTTCCAGACATTCCTCAATCGGGCGGTGGCCATCGAACATCTCACGTTCCTCAGCAACAAGCTGATCCAACACATCCACCTGGTCGACCAGCAACTGCACGCCCAGCTGGACCTTGTCAAAGCGAAAAAGGTAGAAGCCGACAAGCAGCGCGCCGACCTGGTCACGCAGCAGGCGGAACTCCTCCAGCAGCAAGCGCATGAGCAAGACCTCAAGAACAAGCTCCAGCAGAGCATCTCGCAGGTCAAGTGGGAGCTGGTCGCCATCAACGGCCAGTCGGCCGCACTCGCCCAACGGATCGCCGACATGGAGATCGCGCGACAGGATCAGTTGATCGCCGAAGCCGAGCAGGCGGCCTGGCAGCAGGCGCAGTTCTGGATGCAGAACAACCTGTTCAACCTGCCCAGTGCCAGCGCCAACCACTCGACCAAGTACCCGCTGATCTGGCCCCTGCAGCAAGGCTCCATCACATTGCTATTTGGTCCGTGCAGCCAGGCGTTCGAGCCACCCGGCTTCGGCTATCCACATTTTCACACCGGGGTTGATATCGCTTACAACCAGGGCACCCCGATCCTGGCCGCCGACGACGGGGTCGTGGTGGCGGCCAGCTCCAGTGTGCTCAACGGCCAGCTGGTCGGTTACGGAAACTACGTCATCATCGCCCATCGCAACAACTTCTTCTCCCTCTACGGTCACCTGCTCGGGTTTATCGTCAAAGCCGGAGATAGCGTTCACCAGGGTCAGCTCATCGGCTACGAGGGCTCCACCGGGAACTCGACGGGGCCCCACGTCCACTTCGAATACCGCTACGGCGGGCAGCCGACGAACCCGATCCCCTACCTGCCGCCCAATGGTCCGAACACCTTCAGCCAGTAAGAGCGAAGTCGCGACGTTCGTCGAGGCCGAGCCGGCGGTCCAATCGCAGGAGCCGTCGCTCCAGGTCGATCCGCCACTGCGCGTTGGAGACCACGGCGATGGCCAGGAGGCGCAAGGCGTCGCTCACAACACGACGGGCCGCGCCGAGATCTTTAGCCTGATGCTCGAGCAATTTGGCCAGCTCGATGGCCGCGGGGTACGGATACGACTGGCTTCGCCAGCACTCTTCCAACACCGCGCGCGCCTCTGACCAGCGTCCGTTGCGCCGCAACAGCCGGGCGAGCCGCAGACCGATCGAGCCGCGGGCCGCGAGGCGAATCCCCCGCAGACTCTCGTGCCACAGGTGGCGATATTCTCGGATCGCCTCGACCGTGAATCCCCGCGCCTCCATGAACCGCGCGCGTCCAAACCGATCGAGGGGATCGAGGTCGTCGCCGTCGCGGAGCACCGCCTCGAATCGCGCCAGCAGCAGCGCCATCGACAGGACGTCCTGGCGGTTATGGATGAACACCGGATCGAGGACGCGCGGGTCTCCATTCCGCAGCCAGGCGAAGTATCGCCCCGGAATCAGCGTTCCGGGGAGATCGTCAGCGCGATGCAGGTCGAGCACCGCCTGCTCGATCGTTTGCAGCGCGCAGTCGGGCAGGCGCGGCTTGAAGATGCGGCGCGCCAACGTGAGGAGGTCGAGATGAGGTGGCGACCGCCAGGCCGGGTCAGCCCGACGCATTACCAGCCGGGTTTGCAGTAGGGGCCAGTCGAAGGTGCGGCCGTTGTAGCTGACCAGCACACCGGCGTCGCGGATGCATTGGCCCACCGCCCAGAGCAGCGCGTTCTCCTGGTCGAAGTCGCAAAGGAAATATTGGACAAGCGCCAGTCCATCCCCATCGCGCCAGGCCAGGCCCACCAGAAATGCGACCGTGCCGGTGCCACCCGAGAGCCCGGTGGTCTCCGTATCGAGGAACAGTGGCCGCTGCAGATCCTCCGGCGCAAACCCAAGGCAGTTCGACAGCGTCCGGACGTCGCCGTCCCCCTCCTCGGGACACCATTCGCGCCGGACTGCGATCGGTCCGAAAGGCGTGGTTTCTTCTCGGAAGTTAGTGGGGAGGCGAGCACGTGCAGCGTCGAGCTCTGGCTTGAAGGTGCTCGGCCTGGCCAGGGCGGCGCTGGGAGGCCGTGCCGCGATCGCCGCGATCCGGGCCCGCAGCGCGACGAGGTCGGCACTCACCGCGCCGGGACCAGCGCGCCAAGCTCGAGGAGGCGCATCGCGACCGCCTTCCCATCCTCCCCAACCTCGAGGGCCGGGCCGACGCACGAGGGACAACCGCTCTCGCAGGCGCACTGCGAAACCAGGTCGTGCGCGGCCGCGAGGACCGCGCTGGCGGTCTCGAATAGCCGCGCGCTCATTCCGACTCCACCGGGGTAGCGCTCATAGACGTAGACGGTGGGCGCCCCGGTGTGCGGCGCTCTGATCTCCGGATGGGCACCCAGATCGCGGACGTCGCACATCAGGAAGAGGCAGGCGACCTGGCTGACGACGTTCGCCACGCCCTGTAACCCGCCTTGCATCGCCGGTCGAGGAAACTGTCGTGCGACGTCGGCCGGAATCTCCAACCAGAACGCCGTCGTATGGAGTTGCTGCTCGGGAAGGCTGATCGGGCCGGATCCGATGTTCTCATGACTGTGGAAGCGGATCTTCTTAAAGATGGTGGCGAGCGCTCGGATCTGTACCTCGCCGTGGTGCACGGCCAGCTCCGCCGCCGGGCGGCTGGCGAACGTCTCGAGTACTTTGATGCTGACCGCGAGATTGGCGTCGGTGTAGTAGTCGACCTTCACCGGCCGCACGTACGCCTTCTTTTCTTCCCAATCCAGGCGATCGACGTGGTATTGCATGCCTTCGTGGAGATAGATCGCCTCTTCGTGGAGAAAGACCTGGGCAGAGAACTGGTCCATCTCGCCGACCACGCTGGCCCCCCGGGTGATGTCGACGATCACGACGTTGTCCGCGTTGGCGCTTCGCAAGCTCACCCCTTCCGCGGGAAACGCGTCCGAGCTCCAGTGCCAGGCGTCCCCCGCCTGATGAACGGCGCCGTCCTCTTCCAGGATGCGGAGCAGCTCGGCGACGGGTGCCTCGCCAAAGGCTTCGCCCGTCGACAGCGGCAGCTCGAAGGTGGCTGCCTGCAGGTGCGCGCTCAGGATCAGCAGGTTGTTGGGATCGATCAGGCCGTGCTCTGGATCCCGGCCAAGAAAGTATTCAGGATGGTTCACGAGGTACTGGTCCGGCGGACTGCTGGACGCAACGTAAACGGCCGCCGCCGCGCTGCGCCGCCGCCCGGCCCGGCCGATCTGTTGCCAGGTGCTGGCGATGGTGCCGGGATAGCCACACAGGATGGCGGCATCGAGGTGGCCAATATCGATGCCCAGCTCGAGGGCATTCGTGCTGACGACGCCCCGCACGGAGCCGTCGCGGAGACCGTGCTCGATCTCGCGCCGCTGTAGCGGCAGGTAACCGCCACGGTATCCGCGGATCGTGCCCGTCTTGCCCAGTCGATTGCCGAGAGACTGTTGCAGATAGCTCAGTAGGATCTCCACCTGCAGGCGCGTGCGACCGAACACGATCGTCTGCACGCCGGCGCGGAGAAACTCCTCCGCGATTCGCTGGCTCTCCAGCGTCGAGGAGCGGCGGATCCCGAGTTGTCGATTGACGACTGGCGGGTTATAGAAGAGTAGCCGCTTCGGCCCGCTGGGGGCCCCGTTGTCGTCGACCAGCGTCATCGAGCGGCCGGTGAGGCGCTCCGCCAGTTCCTTCGGGTTGGCAATCGTCGCCGAGCAACAAATCACCATCGGATGGCTGTCGTAGAACGCGCACACCCGCCAGAGCCGCCGCAGCACGTTCGCCAGGTGACTGCCGAAGACGCCACGATAGGCGTGGAGCTCATCGATCACGACATAGCGGAGATTGGCGAACAATTTCACCCAGCGGGTGTGATGCGGCAGCACCCCGGTGTGCAGCATGTCCGGGTTGGTGACGACGATATGGCCCGCCTGCCGGATCGCCTGACGGGCGCTCACCGGCGTGTCGCCGTCATAGGTGTAGGTCTTAAGGTCGACCTTCATCTCCGCGACGAGGCCGTGCAGCTCGGCCAGCTGGTCCTGGGCCAAAGCCTTGGTCGGAAAGAGATACAGAGCGCGGGCTTCCGGATCGCGCAGCATCGCCTGCAGGACCGGCACGTTGTAGCAGGCGGTCTTTCCCGACGCGGTTGGCGTGACCACTACCACGTCTTTGCCGGACAGCGCCAGGCCGGTCGCCTGGGCCTGGTGGGTATAGAGCCGGCTGATGCCGCGGGCGGCCAGCGCCTGCCCGAGCCGCAGGTCCAGGCCGTCCGGAAAGCTCGCATAGCGAGCCTGGCGAGCCGGCACCGTGTGATCGAGGGTTAGCTGCCGGCGAAATTCATCCTGAGCGAGAAGCCGATCCAGCGCGAACTCGACCGACATGTCCACGCATCTTAGCGAACAAATGTTCGCTGCGCAAGGCCCCCACCCTGCCCTCCCCCAGAGGGGAGGAACTTGAGGCGATGAGGGGAGAAGCTAAATCACTCGTGCAGCTTGAAGTACTTGAAGCCTTCGGCGGCCGGAAATTTCTGACCTGCCGCCATCTCAGCGGCGCGCTCCCGAATCGTCTGCTCCAGCTCAGCCCAATCACCAACCTGGCTCCTGTGCTCTTGCAACGCCTCGATCTTCAGGTCGATTGTCTCGCTGATGTCGACCCAGACGTCCGGCTCGTTCGATCCCGTCAGGTAGATCTCCTTGACCTGGTGGGGTTCCAGGCCCTCGTCGAGCAGCTCCGGAAAGACGAGCCTCGTGTCGGATCCAGGGATGATCGCGTCCAACGTCGCATCACCCGCCGCTCGATGATCGGGATGATTGATATAGCGTTGCCCTGTCCAGCGGCGGGTCGGATCCGGGGCGACTACGACATCAGGCTTGGTCCGCCGGATCCAGCGCGTGATCTGACGCCGTAGATCGAGAGTTGGCTGCAGCGACCCGTCGTCATAGCCGAGAAAGAACACGTCCTTCACGCCGAGCTTGATCGCCGCCGCGCGCTGCTCGGCGTGCCGAATCTGGGCGAGCCGCTCGGCGGTCATGGTGGGATCGCTGCTGCCACGGTTGCCGTCGGTCAAGATCAGGTAGGTGACCTGGCGCCCTTCCCTCGCCCACTTCGCCACCGTCCCGGCCGCCCCGAACTCGGCGTCATCGGGATGCGCCATCACGACGAGCACGCGGACGAGTCCGTTCGGCGATTGCTGCATCAAGCGGGTGTCGGGATCGCCGTCGAGACTTCGTAGTCGACGAAATCCTTGAAGTGCGCCCCTTCGCCACAGACAGGGCACTGCGGATCGCGCTTGAGCCGGAGGGTCCGGAATTCATCGGTCAACGCATCGATCATCAGCAACCGGCCGATCAGCGGCGCGCCGATGCCGAGCAGCAGCTTCACCGCTTCGTTGGCTTCGAACAGGCCGACAATCCCCGGCAGGATGCCGAGGGTGCCAGCCTCGTCGCAGCTGGGCGCCAGCTCCGGCGGTGGCGGCTCCGGAAAGACGCAGCGATAGCAGGGACCGTCGAAGGGCTTGAAGACACTGACCTGGCCATCGAAGCGGAAGATGCTGCCGTGAACCACGGTCTTCTTCAACAGCACGCTAGCGTCGTTCACCAGGTAACGGGTCGGGAAGTTGTCGCTGCCGTCGACGATCAGGTCGTAGTCCTTGATGATCTCGATGATGTTCTCGCGCGTCAACCTCGTCCGATAGGGCACGACATTGACGTCAGGATTCAGGTCCTCCAGCGTCTGCTTGGCCGAATCGACCTTCGGTTGCCCGATCCGTTTGCTGTTGTGCAGGATCTGCCGCTGCAGGTTGCTCTCGTCGACGACGTCGGAATCGACGATACCGAGCGTTCCGACGCCGGCCGCCGCCAGGTAGTAGGCCGCGGGTGATCCGAGACCGCCCGCCCCGATGATGAGCACCTTGGAATCGAGCAGCTTGAGCTGGCCCTCCTTCCCCACCTCCGGGATCAGGACGTGCCGGCTGTAGCGCTTCTGCTGCGCCGGCGTGAGCTCGCGCGGCACGACGAACTTGAAGCCGGCGTCCTTCCAGGCCCCGAAGCCACCCTTGAGGGAGCTCACCTTCTTGAATCCCATTTGGGTCAACGTCTCCGCCGCAAACGCCGAGCGGTTACCGACGGCGCAATAGGCCACGATTGGCGTGTCGTAGTCGGGGACGTATTGCTCGACGCGCGATTCGAGGAAGCCGCGCGGGATGTGGATGGCGCCGGGGATGATCCCCTGCTCCACCTCGTCCTGCTCCCGCACGTCAATCACAACCGGCCGCTCGGCGCCGTCGCGCGAAGCGTCCAGCTGCCGCACGTCGGTTTCACGAATCCGTGACTTGACGCTCTTGAGCAGCTCCCGATAGCTCGCCATGGTGCTCTTAAGTCTACCCGCGACTGCCCGGATCTATTCCGGTTAAATCGCGGTTGGGGTTCGCGCGCGCTCCAGCCGGGCAACGATGGCGTTCGCCACCTGGCTGGTACCCACGGCGGTGGGGTCGTTACGATCCGCCTTCATGTCGTAGGTCACGTCGCGCCCCTCGCGGATGGTTTCGGCGATGGCGCCTTCCAGCATGTTCGCGGCGTAGGTCTCACCGAGATGGTGCAGCATCATGACGCCCGACAGCATCATCGCCATCGGGTTGATCTTGTTCATGCCGGCGTACTTCGGCGCGCTGCCGTGGGTGGCCTCGAAGAGGGCGATCTCGTCACCCAGATTGGCGCCCGGCGCGAGCCCGAGCCCGCCGACCAGGCCGGCGGCCAGATCCGACAGGATGTCGCCGTAGAGGTTCGGCAAGACGATCACGTCGTATTCCCGCGGATTCTGGACCAGCTGCATCGACATGTTGTCGACAATCCGGTCATTGAACTGGATGTCGGGATGCTCCTTGGCGACCTCCTCCGCTACCGTCAGGAAGAGGCCGTCGGTGAACTTCATGATGTTCGCCTTGTGAACGGCGGTCACCTTTCGGCGGCCGTGGCTGCGCGCGTAGTTGAAGGCAAAGTTGACGATCCGGGCGCTGGCGGTCACGGAGATCGGCTTGATGCTTAGCCCGGAGTCCGGCCGGATCGGCTTGCCGGTCGCAGCGCTGATCTCGTTGATGATCTGTTCCGTCTCCGGTTTGCCTTCCTGGAATTCGATCCCCGCGTAGATGTCCTCTGTGTTCTCACGGACGATGATCAGATCGATGTTGTCGTAACGGGAACGCACCCCCGGGTAGCTCTTGCAGGGACGGACGAGTGCATAGAGATCCAGCTCCTTGCGCAGAGCGACGTTGACCGACCGGATGCCTTTGCCGATCGGAGTCGTCAGCGGACCCTTGATCGCCACCTTGTTACGGCGAATCGACTCCAGGACACGGTCCGGCATCGGGGTGCCGTATTTCTCCATCACGCCGAGCCCGGCGTTCTGGACGTCCCATTCGAATTCGACGCCGGTAGCCTCCAGCACTCGCCGAGTCGCTTCGCTGACTTCAGGACCGACCCCATCGCCAGGGATCAAGGTCACGCGGTGCGGCAAAACGCTATCAATCCTAACAGCGGCTGTTTCGTATCCTTACTTATGTGGCGAAGGCGGGACTCCAGAGCAGCCCGTTCGAGACGCGGGCGCAGAGTCCGCTGGCCCAGGCCAACTATCGACTCTGGATCGAGCACGCCCGCGCTGAGAACCGGCGCGAGCTCGAACGTCTGGTCGCTACCCTCCACGACGATTGCGAGTACGAAGTCATTCCGCTCGGCCAGCGCTGGCGCGGCAAGGATGAAGTCCGCGAGTTCTACCGCGGTCTGTGGCGCGGCATTCCCAACGTGAAGTTAACCTTGTTGAACCGGGTCGACGCCGACGACTGCGTGGTGGAGGAATCCGAGATCTTCGGCCGGATGGACGGGCCGCTCTTCGACCTCCAGCCGAGTGGACGGGATCTGCGCTATCGGGTGGTCATCTTCTTTCCGGTTCGCGATGGGCTCTTCACGGGCGAACGCGTCTACTTCGACCTGGCCGACTTTGCCCGCCAGGTCCCGGCCGCCCGAGCGCTGCTCGCAGGCGGTTCCCCTCCCCCGCTCGCGGGGGAGGGGAGGGTGGGGGCTTCTTGAGAGTCGGCGTCGTCAAGGAGACTCTGCCGGGCGAGCGGCGGGTAGCGCTCGTCCCTGACACGGTTTCCAAGCTGATCGCGGCCAAGCTCGAGGTTGCGGTGCAGGCGGGGGCCGGCGGCGAGGCGTTCTATTCCGACGAGGCGTATCAGAAAGCGGGCGCGACGCTCGTGCCCGACGCCCGCACCGTGCTCAGCCAGGCCGATGCCGTGCTCAAGGTGCAGCCGCCCAGCCTGGAGGAAGTCGCCGCGCTCAGGGGCGGCGCCATCCTGATCGGCTTCCTCCAGCCATCGGCGCACGCCGATGTCGTCAAGGCACTGGCCACCCAGAAGGTCACGGCCTTCAGCCTCGAGCTCGTGCCGCGAATCAGCCGCGCCCAGAGTATGGACGCCCTCTCTTCGCAAGCCGGTGTCGCCGGTTACAAAGCGGTGCTGATCGCGGCCAACCGGCTGGGCAAATTCTTCCCCTTGCTGATCACGGCCGCCGGCACGGTGACGCCGTCGCGGGTCCTCGTGCTGGGCGCCGGCGTGGCCGGCCTGCAGGCCATCGCCACTGCCCGGCGTCTGGGCGCAGTCGTCGAGGCTTACGACGTCCGGCCGGCGGTCAAGGACGAGGTCAAGAGCCTGGGCGCCACCTTCGTCGAGCTGCCACTGGAAGCGCAGGAAGGCCAGGGTGGCTATGCGGCACAGCAATCCGAAGAATTCCTGCGCCGGCAGCGCGAGTTGATCGGTGACCACGTGGCGGCCTCCGACGTCGTCATCACGACGGCGGCGGTGCCCGGACGCAAGGCGCCCACCCTGGTGACCAAGGACATGGTGGCCCGGATGCGGCCCGGCTCGGTGATCGTCGACCTGGCCGCCGATACCGGCGGGAATGTCGAGGTCACCAAACCCGGTGAAGCAGTGGTGATCGGCGGTGTGACCATCGACGGAACGCGCAACCTGGCCAGTTCGATGCCGGTCCATGCCAGCCAGCTCTTCAGCCGCAACGTCAGCACGCTGCTGCTCAGTCTGGTGAAGGATGGTCAGCCGAAGATCGACTTCAACGACGAAATCGTCAAGGGTAGCTGCCTGACTAACGCCGGCGAGCTGGTGCACCCTCAGGCCAAGGCGCTGCTGGAGACGTCCAAGGCATGAACTCGGAGCTGCTCACCGAATTCACGTACTTCGTGCTCGCCATTTTTGTGGGCATCGAGGTGATCTCCAAGGTGCCGACCATCCTGCACACGCCGCTGATGTCGGGAACGAACGCCATCCACGGCATCATCCTGGTGGGGGCGATCTTCATCGCAGCCACCGCCACCAGCCCGCTCCAGATCATCCTGGGATTCGTCGCCGTCCTGCTGGCGACCCTGAACGTGGTCGGTGGTTTCGTGGTGACCGATCGCATGCTCGAGATGTTCAAGGGTCGTCAGCAGCCGGCCAAACCGGAACCGAAATGAACATCTGGCTCGCGCTCGCTTACCTGCTGGCCGCTGTCCTCTTCATCCTGGGCCTGAAGCAGCTCAGCAATCCGCGCGGCGCTCGCCGCGGCAACCAGACCGCCGCCGTGGGCATGGTGATCGCGCTGCTCGCCACCATCCCGCAGCTGCACTTCAGCACGGCGGGCATTGTCGTCACGCTTCTCGGCCTCTTGATCGGAGCTCCAGTCGGCGCCATCTCGGCCCGCCGGGTGCACATGACCGCGATGCCGCAGATGGTGGCCGCGTTCAACGGCGTGGGCGGCGGGGCCGCCGCCCTGGTCGCTATCTCCGAGCTTCTGCAGAAGGGGATGCACCCGGCGTTCGAGCTCGCCTTTCCCAGCATCTTCTCCATGGTGGTCGGCGGTATCTCGTTCGCCGGCAGCGCCATCGCCTTTGGCAAGCTGCAGGGACTGATCACCGGCACGCCCATCACCTACGCCGGTCAGCAGATCGTCAATGGGCTGATCGCCGTCGCGATCGTTGGCCTGGCGGTGGCCAACCTCGCGATCGCATCCCAGCCGATCCTCTTCGTCCCGTTGCTCGCCCTGGCCCTGGTGCTCGGCGTGGCGTTCGTGCTCCCCATCGGCGGCGCCGACATGCCGGTCGTGATCTCGCTCCTCAACGCCTTCACCGGTCTGTCGGTGGCGGCCAGCGGCTTCGTGCTCAACAATTTCGCGCTGATCGTGGCCGGGACCCTGGTTGGCGCCTCGGGTACGTTGCTCACCACCCTGATGAGCCAGGCGATGGGCCGCTCGCTTGCCAATGTCCTCTTCGGGGCCTTCGGCCAGATCCAGGCCGGCGCCGGTGGCGCCGCCGCGACGGCCGAGGGCAAGAGCGTGCGCTCGGGCAGCCCTGAGGATGTCGGCACCATGCTGGCGTATGCCAGAAAGGTGATCATCGTCCCGGGCTACGGGCTCGCGGTCGCCCAGGGCCAGCATGCCCTGAAGGAGCTCGCCGATGAGTTGGAGAAGCGCGGCGTCGAAGTCGAGTACGCCATCCATCCCGTCGCCGGCCGAATGCCCGGACACATGAATGTTCTGCTGGCCGAAGCGAATGTCCCCTACGAACAGCTCAAGGAGATGGATGAGATCAACGGCGAGTTCCCCTCTACCGACGTGGCGCTCGTCGTGGGGGCGAACGATGTGGTCAACCCGGCTGCCCTTAATACGCCCGGCAGCCCCATCTACGGGATGCCGATTCTAAACGTCGACCAGGCCAAGAACATCGTCTTCATGAAGCGGAGCATGCGGCCGGGCTTCGCCGGGATCGACAATGAGCTGCTCTACGACCCAAAAACCATCATGCTCTTCGGCGACGCCAAGGATTCGCTGACGAAGCTGGTCGCGGCCGTCAAAACGGCCTAGTTCCGCCGCTCGCGCTAGAATCCTCCAGCCCATGGACATCGCGGTCGAGACTAAGGCGCTTCGGCGCGTCTACCGGACGGCGCGCCAGGAGGTGGTCGCCCTCGACGGGGTCGACCTCCGGGTCGCTCGCGGTGAGCGCTTCGGCGTGCTCGGCCCGAACGGCGCCGGTAAGACCACCCTGATCAAAATCCTTGTGACACTCCTGCTGCCATCATCCGGCGCGGCCTTCGTCGACGGCCTGAATGTCGTCAGCCAATCTCGTGAGCTGCGCCATCGGATCGCGATGGTTTCCGGTGGCGAGAACGTAGGCTTCGGAATGCTCAAGGTCAAAGAGCAGCTGTGGATGTTCTCGCAGTTCTATGGCATGCCGAGTAAGCCGGCCAAGCGTCGCATCGACGAGCTGCTCGAGCGCCTCGGGCTGAGCGAGGCCGCCGACCGGAGGGTTTCGGGGCTGTCCAGTGGCATGCGCCAGAAGATGAACCTGATCCGAGGGCTGATCACGAATCCGCGCATCCTGTTCCTCGACGAACCGACCGTCGCGCTCGACGTGGGAGCCGCCCGGGATGTTCGCGACGAGGTGCGCCGCTGGATGGCCGAGGATCCAACCCGGACCGTCATCCTCACCACCCATTACATGATGGAGGCCGACGAGCTTTGTGACAGGGTAGCCATCGTCAATCGCGGCCGGATCGTCGCGCAGGGCACGCCCGCCGAGCTGAAACAGCAGGTCCAGCAAAATGCGATCGTCGATCTCCAGCTGAGCCCCGGCAACCGCCTGCTCGATGCCCTGCGAACCGTGGAGGGTGTGGCCGGCGCCAGCGTCTCCGAGCAAGATGGCATCGACCGTTTCAGCCTCCTCCTTTCTAACGATGCGGCGCTCGGTGGCGTCATGCGTATCGTCGAAGCGTCAGGACGGCAGATCCGGGGGGTGCAGAAACGCGAACCGACGCTGGAGGACGCGTTCGTGAAGCTGGTGGGTCGGGGTATGGCGGAAGAAGAACAGGGATGAGCCATCCATCGCCCCTGCGAATCTTCCTGAAAACGATCGTCGCCCGTGCCTATCCACGCTTCGTTGGGTCATATCGAAACCGGACGTGGATCGTTACCGAAACGCTCCTCCCACTGATCGGCACTATCGCCATGATTTATGTCTACCGGGCGCTACACGCGCCGGCCCGCTATCTCGGCTTCGTCGTGCTGGGCGGCGTGCTGCTGGCCTTCTGGCAGAACGTGATCTGGGCGATGGCCACCCAATTCTTTTGGGATCGCGGGCAGGGGAATCTCGAGCTATTCGCGATGGCGCCCACCAGCCTGGCGGCCATCCTGCTGGGTATGGCCCTCGGGGGCGCCTACCTGAGCTTGACCAGGGCGGTGACCGTGCTGATCGTCGTGTCCGTTTTGTTCGGCGTCGGCTATACGGCGGCGGGCATCCTGCCAGCGCTGGGCGTATTCGTCCTGACGATCTGCGCTCTGTACTGCCTGGGCATGCTGCTCGCCAGCCTCTTCCTCTTCTACCATCGGGAGGCCTGGCACCTGGCCGACGCGATGCAGGAGCCGATTTATTTTCTCAGCGGTTTTTACTTCCCCATCCGGAGCCTCGGCGCCTTTGTTGGAGGCGTAGGCTCACTCATCCCATTGACGCTTGGTCTAGACGCCATTCGCCAGCTCATCCTGCCCGGTACGCCGCAATTCATCCCGCTCGCGTGGGAGATCCTGGCGGTGATCGGCCAGATCGTCCTGTACGCGGTCCTGTCACAGGTGAGTCTCCGGTATCTCGAACGGCGGGCTCGCCAGGACGCCCGACTCATCCTGAGGTCGACGTGATCGCGGCGATCGCCCAGTGGCGCGGGTTTAAGGCCGCGACCTGGCTCGGTTGGGAGATCTCCAGTAACTGGACACGTCCACTGATGTTCGTGATCTACTCCGTCCTCCGGCCAATTTCCGCGGCGTTCATCCTGGTGGTGATGTATCGAGTCATCAGCGGTCGCGCGGCTGGCTCCACAGCCTACCTGGCTTTCCTGGTCAGCGGGGTGGCCTTCTGGTCGTTCGTGCAGTATGGGTTCGCCGGCCTCAGCAACGGCATGGCTGAAGACCGCGGTGAATACCGGATGTTGAAGTACGTCTATACCAGCCCGGTCGACTTCTACGTCTACCTGTTCGGTCGAGGTCTGGCCCAATTGGCGAGCGCCGTGGCGTCGGCGCTGATCTTGCTGGTCGTCGCCACGATCACCCTCGGCCTGCCGATCGACCCGCTGCGCGTGAACTACCCGCTCCTGCTCGTAGCGTCGTTCCTGGCATTGCTGGCCGTTATCGGGATGGCGATGGCCTATGGGTTCCTGCAGCTCCAGGCCGTCGATGCCCATGGCTACGGCGAGCTCGGCGCCAGCGTCCTGTATGTGATCTCGGGGGCGATCTTTCCCATCGGCGTGTTGCCCGGCATCCTGGCGACCATCGCCAGCCTGTCGCCCCTCGTCTACTGGATGGAGCTGATCCGGCGGACGCTGCTCGGCTCGCACGCCATCCGGATGTTTCCCACAATGTCGGACGCCGACGTCCTCCTGCGGCTGGTGGTGACGACCGTGGCCACGCTCATCCTGGCGCACCTCGTCTTTAGTTGGGCCGATCGGCGGGCGCGACGGAGAGGCTTGATCGACATGGAGTCGAACTGGTAGGGCTGGAGATCCATCTCTGCCGGCCGGCCGACGCGCCTGCGGTCCACCGGCTGACTCAGGCGGCGTTTCGTGAATATGGCTGGCTCGATCCACCCAGCGGCGCGCTCCAGGAAGCAGAAGAGTCCGTCCGCGCGGATCTCGAACGATCCGGCGGGGCGCTCGCGCTCCTCGATCGGCGTGCGGTCGGATGCCTGCGGTTCGATCGCGAACCGGGCTATCTGCTTGTCCGGCGAGTCGCCGTCGATCCATCGACGCAAGGACAGGGCATTGGGACGGCGTTGATGGCCTGGATCCATGAGGATGCCCACGCCCAAGGCTACCGTGAGGTGCGGGTGGGCGTCCGTCGCCAGCTTCCCCGAAACCAGCAGTTCTACGAACGGTTGGGCTACGAGGTGATCGCTGAGCACCGGCACCCCGGCTATGCCGAGGTTACCTGGCTGGAGATGCGCCGCTCGGTTTAGGCGGTCTGATCCTGGCTCGGCTTCAAGTCCAGCGCCAGCGAGTTGATGCAGAAGCGCTGACCGGTCGGCTCGGGGCCATCATCGAAGACATGCCCCAGATGTGAGCCGCATCGGCGGCAGAGGACCTCCGTCCGGCGCATGAAGAGGCTATTGTCGGAACGCAGCTCGACCGCCTCGAGGTTCGCCGGCTCATAGAAGCTCGGCCAACCCGTGCCCGACTCGAACTTCGTTTTGGAGTTGAACAGCTCAGCCCCGCAGGCGGCGCAACAGTAGGTGCCGTCCGCCTTGGTATGAACGTACTTGCCGCTGAACGGTCGCTCGGTACCTTTGTGCCGCAGCACGTCGTATTGTTCCGGCGTCAATTCCGCCCGCCACTCCGCATCGGTTTTAGAAATTTCTGTGCTCACGTATTGAGTCTACCCACCGCGCCGACTGGCGAGTCAACCCTATAGTGAGATTCTTAGCAAAGCCCGCGATTTGGAGGGTACACATGGACAAGCCCGAGTCCGAACCCGAGCAGATCCAGGCGGAGGTTGGTCAGATCGTCCACGAAGTGACCGGGGGTGAGGGCGACCTGGAGGACCAGCCGATCCCTGTCCACGACGTCTACGACTTCCGGCAGCGGATCGTCAAGCCCGGCGAGCCGGTCGAGCCCGGAGAGCTGGAGCCCGAGGCCGACGCCACGACCGGGCCGCCACCACCCCTGCCGCCGGCGGAGGATCTGCCCGACCAACCGTAGCCCTACGCCGCAACGCGCCCGTCGCCAGTCGAGGACCTGATCCCGGTTCATGGCCCTCACCGACTGGCTGCACGCGCCGGGGTACTGGCTGAGCCGGCTGGTGATCACCCGGGGGTTGGCCGTCATCTATCTGATCGCCTTCCTCGTTGCCCTCAATCAGTTTCGGCCGCTGCTCGGCGAGCGAGGCTTGCTCCCGGCTCCACGCTTTCTCAGTCGGGTCACATTCCGGCAGGCTCCAAGTCTCTTTCATCTTCACTACTCTGACCAGCTCCTCACCGCTGCCGCCGCCATCGGCATCGTGCTCTCGGCGTTGATTGTGATCGGACTGCTGGACGCGGCCCCGTTGATCGTCTGGATGCTGGCCTGGTTCGTGCTTTGGGTGCTCTACCTGTCGATTGTCAACATTGGACAGACGTTCTACGCCTTCGGCTGGGAGTCGCTCCTGCTGGAAGCTGGATTTCTCGGAGTCTTCCTTGGGCCGGCCTGGATGGCTCCCCCGCTGGTCGTGATCTGGATGTTCCGCTGGCTCCTTTTCCGGGTGGAGTTTGGTGCCGGGCTGATCAAGCTCCGCGGCGATCCCTGCTGGCGGGATCTCACCTGCCTCTACTACCATCACGAGACCCAGCCGATGCCTAATCCCCTTAGCTGGTTCTTCCACCACCTCCCCAATCGGCTGCATAACGTCGAAGTCCTGGGCAATCACTTTGCGCAGCTGGTCGCGCCGATCGGCCTCGCGTTCCCGCAACCGGTTTCGGATCTCACCGGCGTCATCATCGTCGTCACCCAGGGCTGGCTGGTGCTAAGTGGAAATTTCTCCTGGCTCAATGCGATCACGATCGTGTGCGCGGTAGCCGCTTTTGACAATGGCGCCTTGAGCACCGTCTTGCCGATCCGCGTGCCGGTCGTCGGCGCTCCGCCGCTATGGTACGACGGCGTCCTGATCGCGCTGACTCTGTTCATCCTGGTCCTGAGCTATGAGCCGGCCCGCAACCTGCTCTCGCGGCGCCAGCTGATGAACTTCAGCTTCAACCCGTATCACCTGGTCAACGCCTATGGCGCCTTTGGCGCGATCACACGGGTCCGCTACGAGATCGTCATCGAAGGAACGACCGCGCCCGAGTTAAGCGAGGCGGCGACGTGGACGGAGTACGAGTTCAAAGGCAAACCCGGCAAGCTCCGCCGGATTCCGCCGCAGGTCGCGCCCTATCATTTGCGGCTCGACTGGCTGATGTGGTTTGCGGCGATGTCGACACCGCTGGATCATCCCTGGTTCGTCCCGTTGCTGATCAAGCTGCTGGAGAACGATCGTCCGACCCTCAAACTGCTGCGTGCCAATCCCTTTCCGCAGGTCCCGCCGACGTTCGTCCGCGCTCGTCTCTATCGATATCGCTTCACCACGCCGCAGGAGTGGCGCGAAACCCGGAACTGGTGGGCTCGCGATCTCATGGGCGACTATGTGCCGCCCGTTCGCCTCGCCCGCCACGAGGTCCGGTCATGAACACTCGCTCGTCGACGATCACCTTGCCGTTTAGAAATCGGAGCGAGGCGGGCCGGATGCTCGCCAGCCGACTCGCCGACTATTGCGGCCGTCCGGATGTCATCGTCCTTGGGCTTCCCCGCGGCGGCGTCCCGGTCGCCTATGAAGTCGCTCAGGAGCTGGTGCTGTTATGGTGTCGCGGGCCAATGAGCATGGCGGCTGTTTTTGGGCCCCCTCCGGGGCCGCCCGGCACGACCGCTTGACGAAACAAGCGAAACAAGTAAAGCCCGCATGTAGCCAGGCGTGGCGGCGTTTTGCCAGTGATGGCGGCAAACCTCGACCAGATCCCGGCGGATGGCGCCCAGCGCCTGGTGATCCGCGCCCAGAAGTCGAGGGTGATCGCCTTCAGCGTGGCGATAGGCACGACGTCGCTCATCGGTGCGGGGGCCATTCTGGTGCTCGGCAGCCCCGCGGCGGCCCTCGTCTGCTTGGGAATCGGCGGGTTATTTGTCTACGCGATGGCCAGCGCGTATCTCTGGCTTGACTGGGAGCGTGTGGGAGTCAGTCGCTATCCTTGGGGTGCTTCCTGCCGGCGGGATCAATTGGACCGTCTGCAAATCGTCTTCGTGGGCCGCAGCCGCCGTGCATGCGCCTTCGTTCGCAAAGACGGCCACACCGCCTTCAGGGTGTCCGCGGATATGTATGGCGCCACTCAGCTCAAGGCTCTCGCTGGATCTCTCGGGGTGCCGTATTACGATTTGTTCTCCGGGAGTTCGATCAACATTCAGCCAGGTCTGTAGACTTCCGCGGGGCGGGGTTTGGTGCCGAAGGCCAGAATCGAACTGCCGACACCATGATTTTCAGGTATCTGGCACCCAGCGCGTGCTGCTGAACTCGGCCCCATGGGTGAAAGCGGTGAATTATGTTGTCTTCTCGCTTGGAATCCGGCTGACTCGAAACTGCATATGCGGCAGGCGGACCTCATCATCGAGCACGGCCTCGATATAGCCATCACCCATAGCAGGAAAAACCATGGTGAATGCGACCATAAGGTTGAAGTAGGAATCCCTACTCGGGTCTACCGAGCGTATCGCAAGTGGCCATCTAACCCATGGCGCAACTTCTTGGCCGTTCAGCATCACATGGATGGCAACGTAGTGTAGATTCGCGGCCTCGACGGGATCCAGTTGGACACGCACGAACATCGTGAAATGAGCCAAGCCAGGAAGCCCGCGGACGAAGAAATCAGTAATGCCGCCTCGACGAATATCGAATGTGCCATCCCCGTGGTCAATCGCGGCATCGGCCAGGACGGCGGCCATCGACTTCATCGGAGCGCCTCAGCTCGTCTTGGAGTGATTCCAGCCTGTCGCCAGATTGCACGACAGGTCCCGTCCGGCAGGTCGCCCTTGTGCCTCGGCACGCTAATCGGCCGGTTCTGTCCGGGGGCACAAATAGAGGTCGTGCTTCTTTCCGTGCTCCTTGAAGCTGCAACCGATCTTGTTCAGCACGACGACGATGTCTGCGGTTTTCCAGGCGGCCAATGACCTTGGACTGGCTGCTCAGATGGCGATGGCAGCGCCAGCGACTGCAGCTACACCGGTATGGCTCCGGATGAAGCTCAGCAGATCTTCCTTGGGGGTCGGTTTACCGGGTTCCACTCCAGCTTTTTCTGCGAAGGCGACTGCCTCGCGAATCGCGACCCCAAGGTTCGATAGGGCCTCATCCGAGTCGTCGCCGACAGATGCGATATCCAATTCGGGCGCCAGGGATGCCCATTGTTTACCGTCGAAAACCGCAATCAGCGTGACTATGCGACCGCCTGGTTGCGTCGGCCCTCCTTTGGCCGGGACGTCCACACGGACGTCGGCCCGGTCAGCGACAGCAAGCGTCTCTACGGCCATGGGCTGACCACTGCTGCGCCGAGTATGCTGCTGCACCCACTCATACAACGCCAATTATGCCCCCCCATTTCAGGTTCTCGCCTCAGCCCTTCACAACCCGGGGCCCGAAGAAGTCGGTTATGGTGTGTTCGTCGTATTCGGAAGGGGCCAAAAGTGCCGAGGGCCAGAATCGAACTGGCGACACCATGATTTTCAGTCATGTGCTCTACCAACTGAGCTACCTCGGCACGAGTCGGTATTCTAAACCGGTGACGCCGGTCGTCCTGGTCAGCATCCTGGTCGCCCTGGTCCTCGCCGGGCTCGCCGGCTTCCTCGGGCTGCGGCTCTCGACCGGCCGCGGAGGCGGCGGCGGTACCACGACCGTGATGGCCATATTCTTGCTTGCGATCACCTTCAGCATCGTCGCGATCTTCAGCGTCACTTTCATTCGGAAGACGGTCGGCGGCTGACGCAGGGCCGGCGGGTTACAATCCCCGGCAGGAAGGCCCGCCACCGTGCGCTTTGTCTATAACCGCCCCTATGCGCTACGCAACGCGGTCGAGCAGCTGGCCGGTCAGCAGCCGATCGGTACCCTCCGCGAGCGCGATTTGCCAATTCCGGTCGACGTCTACCAGCAGGCGAACGAGATCGTGATCGAGGGCGCCCTGCCGGGCGCCCGGCTCGAGGACCTCGCGCTCACCTGCGAAGAAGGCCTGCTGACAGTCAAGGGCGAGGTCTCGCCAACCGATCGGGACTATGCCGTTCAGGAAATCCCTCGAGGGACGTTTTCGCGGACGCTGGCGCTTCCCACCGAGTGCGACGTCGAGGACGCCAGAGCCTCCTTTGAGAATGGCATCGTGCGGATCGTCCTACCACGACGGCGGCAGCGGGTCGCCCATACCATCAAAGTCGAGGTCGGCAAGGTAGACGACAGTTCACGCATCGTCACGCAGAAGCCGGAGGTGCTCGACGCGGTCAAAGGCCAGGGCTACCGCGAGGTCGAGACCAAAACCAACCAGCGCAAGGGGCGCTCGAAATGATGGCCTCAACCAGCGACGGCGGTTCGCGCCAGGAATTAACCAGCGAACTGGCGGCGCTCGATCGCCAGCTCCGCGACCTGTCGGAGCAGTGGGAAGCCGTCGAGCGCTCGATCGGCGAAAAGATCCGCCGGCGTCGGGAGCTGATCGCGCGGCAGGAAGAGACGAATGAGGACCATGCCGAGGAGATCAACCGGTTGCAGTCGGACGTCTACGCGCTGCGCGACCGGCTCGATCAGCTGCGCGACTCGCACCTCGACTTCAGCGCCCTGTACCGGATCCTGCAGCAGGCCCGGACCTAGGCCGTTATCAGGTCGGCTAGAAAAAACCCCCGGCATCGCGCCGGGGGTGGTCGCCGTCACTCGATCAGGTCGCTGTCGACGTTGTCGCCTGCGTTACTCCGCCTGTCCGAACTTCTTGATCTCCTCCAGCTCCTGGGGGCTGAGTTCGCGCGGAGTCTCGCCGCGCCTAACCTTCTCGGATTGGACGTGCTGCCGGATGGTTTCCACGATCTCCGGATTCGCGAGGGTCATGATGTCGCCGGGGCTCGTGAAGTTGGAGATCCCGGCAATCACGCGGCGCATGATCTTGCCGGACCGGGTCTTGGGCATGTCCGGGACGATCCAGACACTCTTTGGCCGCGCGACTTTGCCGATCAGGTTGTCGATGGCGCCGGAGACCTTCTCCTCGATATGCTTGCTGGGCTTTTGCCCCGGCTTGAGCGCGATGTACATCTCTACCGCTCGGCCACGCAGCTCGTCGATGACCGGTACCGCCGCGGCCTCGGCAACCTCGTCAACAGTGAGAGCCGCGGATTCGAGCTCCTTCGTTCCAAGCCGGTGACCCGCCACGTTGATCACGTCGTCGACGCGCCCCAGGATCCTGAAGTAGCCATCCTCCGCCTGCAGCGCCCCGTCACCCGCGAAGTACGGCCAATCGTGCCAGTCCTTGCTGTTCTTGTCCCGATTGTACTTCTGGTAATACGTCGACACGAACCGCTCGGGCGAGCCCCAGATCGTCTGAAAGATCCCTGGCCAGGGATTACGGATGCAGATGTTGCCTGCTTTAGTGCTCCCCTTCGGGACGGGTTTTCCCTCCTCGTCGAGGATGACGGGGTAGATACCAAGCACGCCCGGACCGCAGCTCCCCGGCTTCATCGGCTGGAGCGCCGGCAGCGTGCTGCCAAGGAAACCACCATTCTCGGTCTGCCACCAGGTATCGACGATGGCGGCCTCGCGCTTCCCGACGCTGTTGTAATACCAGCGCCAGACTTCAGGCTCTATGGGTTCCCCGACCGTGGTCATGTGCTTGAAGTGGTAGTTGTATTTCTTGGGTTCTTCCGGGCCGAGCTTTCGCAGCATGCGGATGGTCGTGGGCGCGGTGTGGAAAATATTGACCCCAAGCCGCTCGGCGATCCGCCAGGGACGGCCGGCATCCGGGTAAGTGGGTACGCCCTCATACATGACGCTGGTGGCCGCCAATGCCAGCGGACCGTAGACGATATAGGAGTGCCCGGTGATCCAGCCGATGTCGGCGAAGCACCAGTAGGTGTCCTCCGGATGGATGTCCTGGTAGTACTTGGACGTCCCGGCGACATATGAGAGGTAGCCGCCCGTGCTGTGCTGGCAGCCCTTTGGCTTGGCTGTGGTGCCGCTTGTGTACATCAGGAACAGCGGCGCCTCAGCCGGCATCGATACCGGCTCGACGATCTTGCCACGGTAGTCTGCAAGGAGCTCATCCACGAAGTAGTCCCTGCCTTCCACCATCGGCGTCTTCGACGAGTACTTTCCCTGGTGACGGCGCCACACCAGGACTTTGTCGACCTCGGCGCCCTCCTTCTTGGCGGCGGCGATGGCCTCCTCGGCCTTGACCTTGTGGTCCAGCAGCTCGCCATTCCGGTAGTAACCGTCCATGGTGATCAGGATCCGGCTCCCGGAGTCAGCGATTCGACCGCCACAGGCCGCGCCGCTGAAGCCACCGAACACCTCGGAGTGGATGACGCCGAGACGCGCGCACGCGAGCATGGAGACCGGCAGGTCGGGGACCATCGGGAGATGGAACGTGACCCGGTCTCCCTGCTTGAGCCCACAGAAGTCGCGGAGCAGTGCGGCAAACTCATTGACGCGCTCGTATAGCTCCTGGTAAGTGATGGCCTGCGTGACCTGGTCTTCCGGCTCGGGGACCCAGATGAAGGCCGCCTTGTTCCGGTACTTCGCCAGGTGGCGGTCGACGCAGTTGTAGGAGGCGTTCAACCGACCGCCGACGAACCACTTCCAGAAGGGAGCGTTGCTGGTATCGAGCGTCGTGTGCCAGTACTTGTCCCATGTGAGGAGGTCCGCATACTCCTTGAAGCATTCGGGGAAGTTTTCCTCCCTGAATCGGTCGAAGATGCTCGGATCACTCGCATTGGCCTGGCCAATGAATTTGGGCGGCGGGGCGAAGTACTCCTCTTCTCGCCAGTGGACGGCGATCTGTGACTCGGAGACTTCGACTTCTTGCGTCTCTTGCGCCGTTTTTACTGCGTCAGCCATCGCCTCATACAGCCTCCTTCAAAACGAGAATTCAATGCTTGCGTTATCGACGCCGCCCTTCCTTCCACATCGCCGCGCCGACCGGCAAGACGTATCGCCCGGCCATCCCCGAGATCACATCGGCTGCTGACGCATAGAAGGCCACGGCCGCCGTCAGGATGCCGACCAGGCCGCCAACCAGTACCAGGCCTTCGCCGGCTTTGCTGCCGTTGAAGAAGCCGATGAAGAGCAGGATCTCGGTGAGCTCCAGCGTCAAGAAGACGCCGAATATGGCGGTATTGATGCGCAGGCTCCAGAACATCATGTAGGTGTTGAAGATCGCAAAGGCCAGCAAAAACCACCCGAGCGCATTGTTGACATCGGCTGCGGGAGCTTTCCCGAAGACGACCAACAGAAAGTAGGTCGCCAGGCTGAGCCAGAATGCGCCGTAGGTCGAGAATGCGGTGGCCGTGAAGACATTGCCGCGCCGGAACGACCACATGCCGGCCAAGAATTGCGCGAGGCCGCCGTAAAACAGGGCGGTGCCCACCCAGATGAAGTCCGGGGCCCAGCCCGCATTGTGAGCACTGAGAAGCAAGGTCGTCAACGCGAATCCCGCCAGCCCTAGCGGTGCCGGGTCGGCGACCGCCGGGGCTGCACCCGCTCGCATTTCCTGTGCCATTCGTCATTCACTCCTTATCGTTCGTTCGTGATAACCGAAGACGTTCCGCCATATGGGCGAGTCATGGCGCGTGAGGGGTATGACCGGAGCGCGCCAACCGCGAGGGGTAGTCCGTTTCTTCCACCTTCCCCTGCCGCGAGATCGAGTCAGCTTCATCCTAGCGCAGCCGGAAGCCTGTCGGCTGAGGCCGGTGGCGAGCGGTCGGCCTCTCAGCTGCCCCTCCTACCGCCACAGGCCTATCGGACGATTCCCTCTCCCGAGCCCTAAGAGGCCGCCCGCCTGACGCCGAGGATACGCCTTCGGGCAGGGCTGTCAAGACGCCAAATTCGCGTACGGTGCCCGCCGAACTCGCGACCTTCTGCTGAGATCGCTTGGCAGTCCACTACGACCTTCGATGGCCCTTAAGCAGTCGTGCCGGCCGCTTCCTTTGCCTCCACCTCGACCAGTTCGCCCTCGATGTTGATCTGGACCTGATGGCTAACGACGAGCTTGCCGTCCAACATCATGTCGAAGCTCATGCCAAAGTCCTTGCGGTTGATCTTGGTCTCGGCAGCGTAGCCAATCCGGTGCCCCATCATTGGGTCGTTGAATTCGCCGTACTTGACGACGTTGAGCGTGACCGGGTGCGTGACGTCTTTGATGGTCAGATCGCCAGTCATCGTTCCGCGATCGGGGCTCTGTTGTTCGATCTTTGTGCTCTTAAACCGGATCGTGGGGAAAGTGGCGACGTCGAGGAAGTTCGAGGCTCGCAGATCGCTGTCACGCCGGTCATTGTGGGTGCGGATGCTCGCCGTATTGATGGTCACGTCGACCGTCGACCGCTCCGGATGGTCAGGATAGAGGTCACCAGTTGCGGTCACTTCGGCGAAGTGGCCGCGGACGCTCATCATCCCAAGGTGCTTGGCCGAAAACTCCACTTGCGTGTGCATTGGATCGAACTTCCAGGAACTCATCGGCATACCTCCCGCGTAATCCGGCTCCGGTGGCGAACCTAACACGAGTGGCTTACTTTTCGCAAGTTCCTGCAGTGCTTTGTCTGGCGCGGTACACTCCGGGGTGTGCCGCGGAGGCCAGCCGATCAGGTGCGCGAATGCGACGAGCGCCTCTCCAGAGCGTTCGCCTTGCTCGGCAAGCGCTGGTCCGGCGTCATCGTTGGCCTCCTGCTCCAGGGCCCAGCGCGGTTTGCTGTTCTAGCACGGACGATTCCGGGAATCAGCGAACGGATACTGTCCGACCGCCTCGCCGAGTTGGCCCGCGCCGGCCTGATTGCTCGTACGGTCCTCGATGGGCCGCCGCTGGGCGTCGTTTACGAACTGACCGAGAGTGGCCGGGCCCTGGGACCTGGGCTGCTCAAGCTTGGCGAGTGGGCCGATCGGTACATGGCTCCGAAACGAGGAGGCAGGTCGCGACTCCAGGCGAAGTCTGGGCGGTGAGAGGCTCGAACTCCCGACATTCTGCGTGTAAGGCAGACGCTCTACCAACTGAGCTAACCGCCCGAGCAGGGCTAATTATGCAACGTGAGCGGCGGGTGTCCCCGGCACGGCGAACCGCGTCATGAAGTGGGCGACGACGGCGTCCTCGACGTTGCTCATGGCCGGCGCCCTACCAAGCTCGACGGCCATCGAGGTCACGCCTTTGTCCGGAATCCCGCACGCCAGGATGTGGGTGAAGAGGCTGAGGTCCGTCGAGACATTGAGAGCGAACCCGTGGGTCGTGACGTCCTGCGACACTTTGACTCCGATCGCCGCAATCTTCCGATCGCCCAGCCAGACGCCGGTATAGCCGTCCAACCGCCCGGCGGCAATTCCAAAATCAGCCAGGACGTCGATCAAGCAACCCTCGAGGTTGCGCAGATACCGGCCGACGTCGGCCTGCGGACCCAGGTCGAGGATCGGATAGCCGACCAGCTGCCCCGGGCCGTGATAGGTCACGTCGCCACCGCGGTCGACCTCGAGACAGGTGATGCCGCGCCGCGTCAGCTCCTCTTCGCTCAAGTACACGTGCTCGCGAGTGCCGCGACGCCCGATCGTGTACGTGTGTGGATGCTCGAGCAGGATGAGGGAGTCCGGCAGGATCCCGCCGCGCCGCCCGTCCGCGAGCCGATTCTGGAGCGCCCAGGCCTCCTCATATGGGACCAGGCCCAGTCGACGGACGTCCATGTCAGCCAGCAGCCGCGCGGGCCGGTACCTGGCTGGCCGCGTGGTACGAGCTGCGCACGAGCGGGCCCGACTCGACGTGACGGAAACCCAGCTTGAGCGCCTCGAGCTTGAGCGCCGCGAATTCGTCCGGCGTTACATATCGCGCAATTGGGAGATGGTTGGCAGTCGGCCGAAGATACTGACCAACGGTCAGAATCTCGACGTCGTGCGCCCGCAAATCCCGGAAAACCTGGATGACCTCGTCGATCTCCTCGCCCAGGCCGAGCATGATGCCAGACTTGGTAAAGACTGTCGCGTCCATCCGCTTGGCTCGCTGCAGCAGCTCCAACGACCGCGGATAGCGGCCCTTTGGCCGCACCTGCGGGTACAGGCTGGGAACGGTCTCGATGTTGTGATTGAGGATGTCGGGACGTGCCCGCATCACTGTGGCCAGGGCCGCCTCGTCGCCCATGAAATCGGGGATCAGGACCTCGATGCCGCAGTGCGGGATCCGCTTGCGGATCTGCCGGATAGTTCCGGCGAAGATGGCCGCGCCGCCGTCCTCGAGCTCGTCGCGGTTGACCGACGTGATGACGGCATGCTTGAGCCCCATCCGCTCGACCGCCTCCGCGACCCGAATCGGCTCGCCCAGGTCGAGGACGCCCGGCCGGCCGGTCTTCACCGCGCAGAAGCCGCAGGCCCTGGTGCAGGTATCGCCGAGGATCATGAAGGTGGCGGTGCGCGCCTCCCAGCATTCGCCGATGTTCGGGCAACGCGCCTCCTCGCACACGGTGTGCAGGTCGAGGCCGCGCATGATGCCCTTCAGCTCGGAGTAGTTCGGCCCGCCGGGCAGGCGGACCCGCAGCCAGTCCGGGCGGCGGGTGTCGATCGGGACGACGGCGTTGCGCTTGGAGCGGCCGTAGAACTTGATTGGAGCGACGTCAGCCATCGCTCTAAGTATCCCAGAGGTTGGTTGAATTGGGCGTCAATACAACGGGACTTGCTCGGAGAAGCCCTCGAGCCAGCGTCGGACGCCCTGCAGAAAGCGGGCGGCCGAGACCCCGTCGAGCACCCGGTGATCGAAGCTCAGGCAGAGATTCATCATCGACCGGATGGCAATCGCATCGCCGTCCAGGACCACCGGCCGTTTCACGATCGCGTCCATCGCCAGAATGCCAGCCTGCGGCGGCGCGATGATCGAGTACGAAAGGATGGTTCCGAACGTGCCCGGGTTGTTGACCGTGAAAGTCGCTCCCTGGACATCCGGGATCGTCAATTTCGCGGCGCGAGCCCGGCGCGCCAGGTCGTCGATCGATTTCGCCAGTCCCGCGATCGACATCCCGTCTGCCTGGTGAACGACGGGCACGATCAGGCCATCGTCGACCGAGACGGCCACCCCGATGTTGATGTCTTTGTGGAGGACCACGCCGTCGTCGCTCCAGCTGGCATTGAGCACCGGGACCGCCTTCAGCCCCTCGACGACCGCCTTGACGATGATCGGCACAAAGGTCAGGTCGACACCCTCGCGCTGGCTGAAGCTGTCTTTGACTTGATGCCGGAAGCGCACGACATTGGTCATGTCGACTTCGGCCACCGTCCAGGCGTGCGGAATCGTCTGCTTGCTCTTCAACATGTTGCTGGCAATCGACCGGCGCATCGGCGTCAGCGGGATCCTGGTCTCCGCTGCCGGCGCCGCCAGGCCCGAGGGCGCTTCCATCGTAGCCTGACGCTGCTCACCATTTGCCGCGACCGGCTGGGCGCGCCGCCCGATGAAGTCCTCGATGTCTTTCTTGCTGATCCGCCCGCCCACGCCTGATCCCTCGACGCGGGCCAGCTCGGCGTCGGTGATGCGATGCTCCTCGATGAGGGCGCGAACGGCCGGCGACAACCGGGTTCGCCCCTCCCGGGACCCGCCACTCTGACGTTCCCCCACAAGGGGGGACGGGGAATCCTGGGTTGCTGCGGCGGCTGCCGGTGGAGCAACGGACGCCGGGCGCGGGGTCGCGACCGCGGCTTCCTCGATCACGGCAATTTCGGTCCCAACCGTCACCGTGGTTCCTTCTTTGACCTTGATCTCCTTGAGAACCCCGGCGAGCGGTGCCGGAACTTCGGCATTCACCTTGTCGGTGATCACTTCGACCAGTGCCTCGTATTTCTTGACCTGGTCGCCCGGCTGCTTGAGCCACTTCGAGATAGTGCCCTCGGTAATCGACTCACCGAGCTGCGGCATTTTGACCGAGGCCATGGGCAGGGTTGGCCTGCCTTAGTAGGCGGCCAGCTCCTTTGCCTTCGCGAGGATCTTTTCCTGATTGGGCAGGAAGGCATCCTCGAGCACGTGGTTGAACGGCATGGCGGGCACGTCCGGCCCGGTCAACCGCATCACCGGGGCGTCGAGCGAATCGAAGGCATTCTCCATGATGATGGCGCTCACCTCGGCCGCGATTCCCGCGAAGCGGTTGTCCTCGTGGACGACGAGCACCTTCCCCGTCTTCTTCGCTGTGGCGATGATGGCCGCCTGGTCGATCGGCTTGATAGTGCGCAGGTCGAGCACCTCGGCCGACACGCCGTCAGCGGTCAGCTTCTCCGCCACCTCCAGGCAGTACGTCAGCATCAGCCCGTACGCGATCAGACTGAGGTCTTTCCCCTCCCGTTTCACGTCGGCCTTGCCGATCGGGACCAGGCCATCGCCGTCGGGCACCTCGCCTTTGACCAGCCGGTAGGCCCGCTTGTGCTCGAGGAAGAGGACTGGGTCGGGATCGCGGATAGCCGCCTTGAGCAGGCCCTTGGCATCCGCGGGTGTCCCGGGTGCAACGACTTTGAGTCCCGGGATGTGACCGAAGGTCGCTTCGATACTCTGCGAGTGGTACAGGGCACCGTGGACGCCGCCGCCCCAGGGCGCCCGGATCACCATCGGCAGGTTGAAATCCCCGGCCGTCCGGTAGCAGAACCGCGCCGCCTCTTCGATGATCTGGTTCATCGCCGGCGCAATGAAGTCGGCGAACTGGATCTCGGCAATCGGCCGCATGCCGTTGACGGCCGCCCCGATCGCAACCCCCACGATGCAGGACTCGGCGAGCGGCGAGTCGATGACGCGGTACTCGCCGTACTTCTTGTAGAGGCCATCACTGGCCAGGAACACCCCGCCGCGCTGGCCAACGTCCTCACCGATCAGAAAGACCGATGGGTCGCGCGCCATCTCTTCGTCCATGCCCTCGCGGATCGCGTCGATCAGGGTCTTGACTGCCATCAGATTCGCGGCTCCTGCTTGTAGACGAACCGGGTCAGCTCATCGGGGGTCGGGTCGGGCGCCTCCTCGGCGTACTCGGTGGCGTCGTCGACCTGCTGGTCGACCCGCTCGGTGATCTCATGCTCGACGGGATCGGTCAGCGCACCGCTCTCCCGCAGATATTTGCCGTACCGCTGGATGGGATCCTTCTGGCGCCAGATGGCGACCTCTTCCGCCTGCCGGTACCGCCGGTCGTCATCGTCGCTCGAATGCGCGGTGAAGCGGTAGGTCTTGGCCTCGATCAGGGTCGGGCCGTCGCCTCGGCGAGCTCGCTCGACCGCCTTGCGGGCCACCTCGTAGCACGCCAGCACGTCGTTCCCGTCGACGACGACGCCGGGAAAGCCGTAGCCCGCGGCGCGATCCGCGACGTTCTCGATCGCCATCTGGTGGCTTTGCGGGACCGAGATGGCGTAACCGTTGTTTTCGCAGATGAAGACGACGGCCAGCTTGTGGATGCCGGCGAAGTTCATCGCCTCGTGGCAGTCACCCTGGCTTGCCGCACCCTCGCCAAAATACGCGGCGGTGACCGCATCCTCCTTGCGTTGCTTCGACGCCAGCGCGACGCCGGCGGCATGCAGCAACTGGGTCGCCACCGGGCTGCCCCCCGTGACGATGTGCAGCCGCCTGCTGCCGTAGTGTCCCGGCATCTGCCGGCCGCCGCTGTTGGGATCCTCCCGCCGGGCGAAGAAGGACAGCATCTGGTCTCGCGCCGTCATACCGAACCAGAGGATGACGCCGGCATCGCGGTAGTAGGGTGCGACCCAGTCGTAGCCGGGCCGCAAGGCGGCGGCGGTGCCGACCTGCGCGCCCTCCTGGCCCTGGCAGGAGATGACGAAGGGCGCCCGGCCCTGGCGGTTGATCAGCCACATCCGCTCGTCGACGGCCCGCGCCAGGCGCATCACCTCATACATGCGCAACGCCTGGTCGTCGGTCAAACCGAGTGAGCGATGCCGGCTCTGCCCGCCCTTGGCTTCGACCTCCTGGGTCTTGGTCGCCATCGCTTTAGATGTGGATCGCGAGGCCGTCGACGGCCAGCGCGGCCTCCTTGACGGATTCCGAGACGGTTGGATGGGGATGGATGCTGGCGCCGATTTCCCAGGGAGTCGACTCCAGGAGCTTCGCCAGCGCGGTCTCCGAGATCAACTCGGTGGCGTTGGGCCCGATGATGAACACGCCCAGCAGATCGCCCGACTCTTCGTCGCTGATGATCTTGGCGAAGCCTTCCGTCTCTCCCAGGATCACGGACTTCGCGTTCCCGACCAGCGGGAACTTGCCCACCTTGACCTTCAGGCCCTGGTCGCGCGCTTGCTTCTCGGACAAGCCGAGGCTGGCGACCTGCGGGTAGCTGTAGGTCGCGCGTGGGACGCGATTGTAGTCGAGCGGCTTGGGATTCTTGCCGGCGATGACCTCCATGATGTGCTCGCCTTCGTAATAGGCGACGTGGGCGAGGAGGAAATTGCCGATCACATCGCCGGCGGCATAGACGCTGGGGTGTCCGGTCCGGTAGTGCTCGTCGGTTTTGATGAAGCCCTTTTCGATCTGGATGTCGAGTTTCTCCAGGCCGAAGTCGTCGGTGATTCCCTCGCGCCCCACCGCAACCAGCAGGCGTTCGCCCTCGATGGTTTGCGTCTCCTCACCGGTCTTGACCGCGACCGTAATCCGGCCGTTGACCTGCTTCATCGTGTCCGGCTGCACCTGGGCCCCGGTGAGGACTTTGATGCCCCGCTTGCTGAGGATCTTCGCCAGCTGCTGGCCGACTTCCGCATCTTCCTGAGGCAGCAGGGTCGGCAGGAACTCGACGAGCGTGACCTCGCCGCCGTAGCCGTTGTAGACGCAGGCGAACTCGGTTCCAACCGCACCCGCACCCACGATGACGATCGATTTCGGCATCTGCTCGAGTTTTACCGCGTGGTCGCTGTTGATCACCCGGTCGCCATCCATCGTTAATCCGGGCAGCGATTTCGGCCGCGACCCGGTCGCGACCACCAGGTTCTTCGCGTTGATCGCCTGGCCACTGTCTTTGACCGTGACCGTGTGCTCGGATTCGATGTTGGCCTCGCCTTTGATGACCGTCACTTTGTTCTTCTTCAGCAGGAACTCGGTGCCGCGCCAGAGCTGGTTGACAACCGCTTCCTTTCGCTTGAGCACCGCGGGCCAGTCGACCTGCAGCCCATCGACCTTGAGCCCGAGCTCGCCCGCAGCATGAAGCTGGTGCGCCAGCTCAGACGAATGGAGGAAGGACTTGGTCGGGATGCAGCCACGATGCAGGCAGGTGCCACCGACCTTTTCCTTCTCGATGACTGCGACCTTGAGCCCTAATTGGGCCCCACGGATGGCGCCGACATACCCGGCGGAGCCGCCGCCAATGACGGCTACGTCGAACGCCTCATCGGGCATACAAACCGATTGTAGCCACCAGCCAGTTTGTCAAGATCGCGGGATTTGCCGCGTGTTAACCCTCGAGGATGGCCAGCGCGGCGGCCAGCTGGGTGTCTTTGGAGAAGTCATTGGGCGTCAGGTCAACCGCGTACTCGTCCTGGGCGTTGGCGAGCATTACGGTCTTGTCCGGGGTGATGCCCGTCTTCTCGATTGAATGATGATTCGGGGTCAGCCAGTAGGCGATCGTCAGGTGCAGGTCGGCATCGCCCCGGAGCGGGTAATCCTGCTGGACCGAACCTTTACCGAAGGTCTTGAGGCCGACGAGGGTGCCCCTCGAATGGTCCTTGAGGGCGCCCGCCGTGATCTCGGAGGCGCTGGCCGAGTTCTCGTTGACGAGGACGGCAAGCGGATTGGAGAAGGCGTGCCCATCTCCACTCACCTTCTCGACCTGTTCTGTTCCGCCGCGGCGGACCAGGATCGTCGTGGTGCCGGTGCGGACGAACTCGCTGATGATGCTGTTCGCCGCGTCAACATAGCCGCCCGGGTTGTCGCGCAGGTCGAGCAGGACCATGTTGACGGAGCCCTTGAGGTTGGTCGTGAGCGCCTCGTCGAAATCGGACGCCGTCCGGGTCCCGAAGTCGAAGACCCGGATGTACAGCACGCGGTTGTCGAAGATATGGGTGGCGACGCTCGGCACGTTGATCTCCGCTCGGGTCAGGTTGAACGTGAGCGTCTGGCCGTTTCGGCTGACCTGGACCTGCACCTGGGTGTTGGCCTTGCCCCGGATATGGTTGACCGCGTCGTCCGCCGTCCAGCCCTTGGTGCTCTGGCCGTCGACCATGGTGATGACGTCACCGGCTTTGACCCCGGCTTTTTCTGCCGGCGTGCTCGGCAGAACGCCGGCAATGACGATCTGGTCGCCTTTCTGCTGGACCGTCGCGCCGATCCCGGCGAATTGGCCCGCGAGAAAGCTCTGGTTCGCCCGGAATTCGTCGGGGGTCAGGTATCGGGAGAACTGGTCGCCGAGCGCCCCCACCATCCCGGAGGCCGCCCCCTCCGTCAGCTTCACGCCGTCGGGGTTGGGCTTGACGTAGTGCTCCTGAATCGCGGTGAAAACGTCGTCCAGGGCGCGGTAATCGACATTCGACTTGGGCGGCGAGTAGAACAGCAACGCCTTCGCCCAGTCCGGTGCGTAGCCGCCCCATTGGAACTCGCTCAGGCTGCCGGCGTAGAAGGCGCCAATGGCGACCGCGAGCAGGACGGCGATATTCCGGACTCGGGGCACCAGAGGATTATCGCGCCGCATGGCCGCGCCTTGAGGCGGCGAAGGGGTTTGCCCGCCGCGATCGATCACGAAGCGGGTAGGTAGGCGAGCGGATCGACCGGGGTCCCGGCCAGGTCGATCTCGAAGTGAACATGGGGGCCGGTGGAGTTGCCGGTGGACCCCTCGTAGCCGATGACGGTGTCCTTGTCGACCTGGACGCCATCGCCGACGGCCCAGCTGGAGAGGTGGCCGTAGAGGGTGGTGAAGCCTCCGGCGTGGACGATCACCACGTAGCGTCCGTAGCCGCAAAGGGCGCTGGCGTTCCAGATGCAGGCCATGGCGAAGTTGTGCACGATCCCGCCGTCGGCGGCGTGCACCGGGGTGCCGTAGTCGGTCGCGATGTCGATGCCGCTGTGGAAGTGACGAGTGGGACAGCTCGGGTCGTAAGGCTCGAAGGGGTAGCTGGTGCAACCGAAGCCCTGGGTGATGACCCCGTCGATGGGCCACTTCCACTTGCCGGAGGAGCGCGCCCGGAAGCTCTCGTGCACCAGAGAGGCGATCTGCGCTTGGAGCGTCGCGCGCTGCGCCTCCATGTCGGCCAGCTCCTGCTGGAACCGGGCTTCGATGGCCGCGATCTGCCGCTCGTTGGCGGCGCGCTGATCGCGGATGCCCTGCAGCTGCGCCTTCTGGTCCTGAACCTGCTTGACCACCTGCGCCTGCTGGGCCTGCTTGCCTTCGAGGTCCGTCTTCATGACCTCGATCGCGGCCCGCTCCTTCTGCAGCTCGGCCATCTGGCGGCGGTCTTCTCGAACGATGTCATTGAAGAAAAAGATCCGGTTCATCAAGTCGGTGAAGTTCGCGGCCGAGAAGACCAGCTCGAGCCCACTCACCTGGCCGCTCTTGTACATGATCCGCATCCGGTGCCCGAAATCGGCGATGTGTTGCGCTAGCTCGGCCTGCTTCAGGGCGAGCTGCTCCTTCGCCAGGTCCACTTGTTGACCGAGCAGGACGAGCTTGGCCGTTTCCTGGTCGATCTCCGTCTGGACGGTTTGCAGCTGTGAATCGAGGGCGGCGATCTGGCTCTGCAGCGCCCGCTCCTCGCTGAGCAGCTGCCCGATCTCGGTCTTGGTGGCGACGATCTGCCCGTTGAGGCCCTGCAGCTGTTGCTGTTTGTCGAAGACGGTGTCCGAAACCGTGCTCAGCAGAGCCGCAGCCAGCACCGCGATGGCCAGAGCCGTCGGAACGCGTGGTGACCTCACTGCTTGAGGAACCGCCTTACGCCCAGATAGCTCCCCACGCTTCCGAGTAAGAGCCCGAAGCCAAGCATCGCCGCCAGCACGACCCGCAGGTAGGACGGGTCAAACGCCAGGGGGATGAAGATCAGGACACTCTGGAGGTTGATCACCGCCGGCCGGTATCCGAAGCCGACGATGAGCACCGCCACCGCGGCGCCGGCCACGCCAACGATCAGCCCCTCGACGATGAATGGCCAGCGGACAAACCAGTCGGTGGCCCCCACCAGCTTCATGACTTCGATCTCCTTCCGCCGCAGGTAGATCGCCGTCCGGATAGTGAGCATGATGATGAACACGGAGAGCCCGGTGAGTCCGATGATCAGGACCAGTCCGGCGATGCCGGCGACCCGCGCCAGCAGAATGATCTTGTCGATGACGTTGGGCTCATAGTTGGTCGCCGGCGACTTGTCGACCAGCGGCGAGGTGCGGACCTCTTGATCGATCGCACCCAGGTCGCGGATGTCCCTGACGGTGACGTCCAGGCTGGCTGGCAGCGGGTTGGTGCCCAGCGTGTCGATCACGCTCGGGTCCAGCGCCGGCAGCTCCCGAAAGCGTGCCAGCGCCTCGTCCTTGGAGACGTAGGTGACGTTGGTCACGCGCGGGTCCTGCTCGAGGTGCAGCTTGAAGTCCATTGCGCTGCTGAGCGGCGTGGTGTCTGCCAGGTAAACCGAGATCGCGCTGGCCTTCGTCTTCTCGAGGGCCACGATCTGGTCGAGCGAATGCAGCACGAGGAGCAGGCTGCCCAGCGCGAGCAGGACCACCCAGACGATGAGCACGCTCGCCACACTGACCGCGGCGTTGCGCCAGAAGTTCTGCCAGGCGCTGCTGAAGGCAAAATCAATTCGATTCCAGAGCCGGTGCATGGTACCCTCCTGCATCCTCGTCTCTGACAATCTGGCCGCTTTCGATCGCCACCACCCGCCGCCGCATCACGTCGACGATCTCCCGGTTATGCGTCGCCATCAAGACGGTCGTGCCACGCGCATTAATCTGCAGGAGCAACTGGATGATCTCCCAGGAGGTCGCCGGATCGAGGTTGCCGGTCGGCTCGTCCGCCAGGAAGATTCGCGGATCGTGCACCAGGGCGCGCGCGATTGCGACCCGCTGCTGCTCGCCGCCGGAGAGCTGATCGGGAAACTTGTTCTCCTTCCCCTCGAGCCCCACGATGCTGAGGACTTCTTCGACCTTGGGCTTCAGGTGGCGCAGGGCGCCCTCGGTGACGCGTAGGGCAAAGCCTACGTTCTGAAAGACCGTGAGGTTGGGGAGCAGCTTGTAGTCCTGGAACACCATCCCGATCTTCCGGCGCAGGTACGGAAGATGCCGGCGTTTGAGGCGGCTGAGGTCCTGCCCCTCGACGCGAATGATGCCGGCGGTCGCCTTCTCTTCGCGGATCAAGAGGCGGACCAGGGTCGATTTGCCGGCGCCGCTCGGTCCGACGAGGAACACAAAATCCTGCTTGGGGATCTCCAGCGTCACGTCGCGCAGCGCCACCGTGCCGTTGGGGTAGGTCTTCTGTACGCGATCGAGGCTGATCTGCGGGGCAGCCGGGATTATCGTGGCCACGCGCGCCCTCTCTGGCAGCGTCGTCCGCGTCGGCTGGGTCGTGGTTGTTGCTGGCACGAAAGCAAATCCATTCCGAAAGCCGGGGCCACGGTGGGCTGGGCCCTTTCGGGCCGATTGACTTGGGAAGTATAGGGCATCCTTTCGCGCAATGCTGTGTTAGGTCACTCTAGGTCCAAACCGGGTTGGCCGATTTCTATACTCAAGCACCATGCCGACCCCTGCCGCCCCCATGGTCCGCGTCGAGCGTGGCGGCGTCGAGGAGGCGATCCACGTCGGGCATCTCGCGACCGTCGACGCGACGGGTCGCATCCAGGCGAGCGTGGGGAATCCCGATCGCCTCACCTACTTTCGCTCCTGCGCAAAACCCTTTCAAGCACTGGCCGCGCTGGGTACTGGCATCGTCTCCCGTTTTCAGTTGCAATCGGAGCACCTCGCGATCATGGCCGCATCGCACAACGGCGAGCCGCGCCACGTCGAGGTGGTGCGCGACCTCCTCGACCATGTCGGGATTCCCGAGAGTGCGCTCCAATGCGGCGCCCACTGGCCCTATTACGAGCCCGCGGCCGCGGCCGCCCGGCGCGCCCTGGAGCAGCCCCTGCCGATCTTCAACAACTGTTCGGGAAAGCACGCCGGCATGCTGGCCGCGGCCCGCGCCCTGGGAGCTCCGCTCGAGACCTATCTCGGCCGCAACCATCCGATCCAGCGGCGCATCGCCGAGGTGATTTCCGAGTTCACCGCGCAACCGCCGGCGGAAATTCACTACGGCATCGACGGCTGCAGCGCCCCGAATCCTGCCGTGCCGCTGGCGGCGATCGCGCGAGCCTTTGCCGCCCTGGTCTCGTCGAGCGACGCAACCGCGCGCACGGTCGTCGATGCCATGACGACGCATCCTTTCCTGATCGGCGGGACGGACCGCTTCGACACCCGGCTGATGGAAGTGACGAACGGCCGCCTGCTGGCCAAGGGCGGGGCGGCCGGCGCGCACTGCACCGCTGACCGCCGCTCCGGGCTGGGACTGGCGATCAAGCTCGACAGTGGCGACGGCACCTGGGCGGCGGTAGCGGTCATGGCGGCTCTGGAGCGGCTGGGCTGGCTCGAGGACGCCGAACGGGAGGCGCTCAGCCAGTTCGCCCGGCCGAGCCTGCGCAATCACCAAGGGGTGGTCGTCGGGTCAGTCCGGCCGGTGCTGCGGGCCCGCCGGCCCACGCAAGCGGCGCTTTAATGCCACGCGAGCGTCGGAGACAGTTCGGGTAACGGCCACGTAACAGTGGGCGTAACCCGCCTGTATCCCGGGTTATACGCCCGTGCGGCGATTGTTCGGCTGGCCGGATCCTCGACGGATGCTCGTCAGCGGCCTCATCGGACTGCTGCTGGCGATCTACGCGTGGGTGGCGGTGGTGCCGGTGCTCGGCGCGAAAGCGCCGCGCGCCGACGACTTCCAGGATTACCTGTTCGCCGCCCACCAGCTCGCTACCGGAGGCGATCCGTACCTCAACTTCGCCCGGACCCACGTGCCCTGGGACTGGTCGCTCAGCAGTGGCTACCTCTATCCGCCGGCCTTCGCCGTCACCCTGATCCCGCTGACCTGGATCCCGAATGACCTGGCGGTTCGGATCTGGCTGATCGCCATGCAGCTCGCCGTGGTCGCCAGCCTCGTGATGATCTACGGCATCATCGGGCGGCCGCGACGCGGCGAAGTCCTCTGCCTGGTCGCGGTGCTGACGACGTTTTTCCCCCTGCTGAGCAGCGACCTCACCGGGACGATGAACGCGGTTTTGCTGCTCCTGCTGACCGTCGCCTGGTCGACCTGGCAACGACAACGCGATGTCGCCGCTGGGCTGATGGTCGGGATCGCCACGGTGTTCAAGCTGTTTCCGATCGCCCTGGTGCCGTATCTCGCCTGGCGACGTCATTGGCGCCTGCTCGCGGCTGTCGGTGTCACGCTTCTCTGTGGGCTCACCCTCGGCATGGCCGTCACCAGCCTTGACCACAATCTCTATTACTTCCGCGACATGCTGCCCCACCTGGCGGCGGGCACTGGCTACCGGGAGAACCAGTCTCTCGCCGGCCTCACGGCGCGACTCTGTGACCCGTCGCTGGGCGACGCCGGCGGCAGCGCGGGCTGGTGCGGGCGCATCCTGGACTGGCCGCTCGTGCTGGCGCTGCTGGCGATCGTGCTCACGGCGACGTCACGCGCCGGCCGGTCCGGGCTCGAGTTCGCGCTGGCGGTCACGACGCTGCCACTGATCAGCAGCGTGACCTGGAGCTTCCACCTGGTCATCTTGATCCTCCCGATCGCGCTTCTGATCCGGCGGGTGTTCGGCGGTACCACGTCGCGGCTCGCCGGTCGCGTGTTGATCGTCGCCTGGCTCTGCTTCTCGGTCGGGCCCGCGATTCACTACTTGTTGATCTTCCATCCCCTCCCCCACTGGCCTGGCATTCTCGAGGTTGTCCCGATGGTGCTGACTCGGCTGGCCGGCGAGGCGTACGTGGTCGGAACCCTGGTCGTGTTCGGCAGCCTCTGGGTCGCGCTCCGATCTGAACGCAGAGCCACCGCTGCCGCCGCGCGGCCAGCGATGGCTGCCTGAGCGATCAGGCTTGCTGTAACAGCTGATCGATCGGCGCTAAGCCGCTTTGCCCTCACGGCCGGCGTCCCAGCGGAGGAAGGATTCCATGAAGGCTTCAAGGTCACCGTCGAGGACAGCCTGGACATTGCCGGTCTCGTACCCGGTGCGATGGTCCTTGACCAGGGTGTAGGGGTGAAGCACGTAACTACGGATCTGGCTGCCCCACTCGTTCGATTGATGCTCGCCTTTCAGTTCCTGCCGCTGCTCGGATCGCTGCTGCTCGCGCAGCGCTACCAGCCGGGAGCGCAGCACCTTGAGCGCCAGGTCACGGTTTTTGATCTGCGACCGCTCGTTCTGGCAGGTGACGATGAGGCCGGTTGGCAGGTGGGTCATCCGGACCGCCGACGAGGTCTTGTTCACGTGCTGGCCACCGGCCCCGCTCGAGCGGTAGACGTCCACCTTGAGGTCCTCGGGCCTGATCTCGATATCGGTGTCGTCTTCGATCTCCGGGATGACCTCCACCAGCGCAAAGGAGGTGTGGCGCCGGTGCGCCTGGTCGAAGGGTGAGAGTCGAACCAGGCGATGCACGCCTCGCTCAGAACGCAGCCACCCGAACACGCGCTTTCCGGTGAATCGCACCGTCAGGCTCTTGTATCCGGCCTCTTCACCGGGCGATTCGTCGATGATCTCCGTCCGCATCTTGTTGCGCTCCGCCCAGCGCAGGTACATCCGGAGCAGCATCTCGGTCCAGTCCTGCGAGTCGGTCCCGCCGGCGCCGGCGTGGATGCTGACCAGCGCGGGATGTTCGGCATACCGGTTGGCGAACAGCAGGTCGACCTCTTGCTTGCCGACATCGGCATCGAGCGTACGCAGGTCCTGCTCGAGCGTCCCCTTGATGTGCCCATCGTCTTCGGCCATCGCCATCTCCGCCAGGCCGATGACGTCTTTCGCGCGGGCCTCGAGCTTTCGCCAGACCTGGACCTCGTCGCGCAGGCCCTTGGATTCCTGAGCGAGCCGTTGGGCTCGCTGCGGATCCTGCCAGATGTCGGGGTGGGCTAGCTCGCGTTGCAGCGCGTCGAGGCGCTGACTCTTCTCGGGCAGGTCAAAGATGCTCCTGGAGCTGCAGGATCTTCTTCAGCAGGTCGTTCGCGTGTTCGAGGATCTCTTCCATAGTTCTAGTGTCCGTGACAGTTCTTGAATCGTTTGCCGCTGCCGCAGGGACAGATGTCGTTGCGTCCCACGCCGGCGAAATTCAGCGCCTGCGGCCGGCGAAATGGCAACCGCGGGGCTGCGGCTGAGCCGGCGCTTCCCGCTTTCGGCCCCTTCGGGGGCGGCGCCACGGGCTCGGCCTGCACGGGGTTCGCCGGGGGAGCGGCTTTGACGCTCGGCGCCTTCTTCGCCTTGCCTTTCTTCTTGGCCATCGCCCGAAATCCTACCCGAAGACGGCCAGTCCTGAACCTGACCGCGGCCTAGCGGCCGTGGCACTTCTTGAATTTCTTTCCGCTGCCGCACCAGCAGGGATCGTTGCGGCCCAGCTTTGTCCCCGCTGGAACCGGAGTCTTGGCGCCACCGCCATTCGGGCTCGCGGGCCGCTGAGCCTGTGCCGGAGGGTTGGCGATTGCCGGCGGCGGCGGGGGTTCCCTCGTGATTTGCACCCGATACATCAGCGACGCGATCTCGAACTGGATATCGTTGAGCAGTTCCTGGAACGCTTGGAAGGCTTCGTTCTTGTACTCGACCAGTGGGTCCTTCTGGCCGAAGGCGCGCAGGCCGATCCCTTCCTTGAAGTGCTCCATCATCGTCAGGTAGCTGATCCACTTGCTGTCGATCGTCCGCAACACGATCCACTTCTCGGCGTTGCGCATCACCTCCGGAGTCAGCTCGGTTTCCTTCGCCTGGTACGCCGTCTCGGCATACTCCATCATGCGGTCGATCGCCGCTTCCTTTGTCTCGCCGAATTCTTCGGGCGGCATCTCGGTGAGGGGCGGCAGCGGAAACACCGCGGCCAGCTGCGAGTGCAGGCCTTCGAGGTCCCAGTTGCCCGGGTGTCGCGACTCGCAGTGCTCGTTTACGGCGTCCTCCACCACCTTGCGAATCCAGGTCCGCACCTGATCGCGTAGGTCAACCCCCTCGAGCACGCGGCGGCGCTCGCCGTAGATGATCTCGCGCTGCTTGTTCATGACGTCGTCGTACTCGACGAGGTAACGGCGGGCGTCGAAGTTGTGCCCCTCGACCTTGGTTTGCGCTCCCTCGATCTGCTTCGACACCAGGCGGGACTCGATCGGTTCATCGTCGGCCACCCGGAGCATGTTCATCATGCTTTTGATCCGCTCGCCGCCGAAGATCCGCATCAAGTCATCGTCCAGTGCGAGGAAGAAGCGAGAAGAGCCCGGGTCACCCTGCCGCCCGGAACGACCGCGCAGCTGATTGTCGATCCGGCGGCTCTCGTGCCGCTCGGTGCCAACGATGTGCAGGCCGCCGCCGGGGGCCACCCCGGCGCCGAGGACGATGTCGGTGCCGCGGCCAGCCATGTTCGTGGCGATCGTAACCGCGCCGGGCTGGCCGGCCTTGGCGACGATCAACGCTTCGCGTTCGTGCTGCTTGGCGTTCAGCACCTCGTGCGGGACGCCCCGCTTCTCCAGCAGCCGGGCGAGCCGTTCGGACTTCTCCACCGAGACGGTACCGACCAGCACCGGGCGGCCGGCGCTGGCGACCTCCTGGATCTCATTGGCCACAGCGTTGAACTTGGCATCTTCGGTCTTGTAGATGAGATCGGGATTGTCCTCGCGGATCATCGGCTTGTGGGTGGGGATGACCACCACCTGCAGCTTGTAGATCTTGTCGAACTCCTCCGCCTCGGTGACCGCCGTACCCGTCATGCCGGCCAGCTTCTTGTAGAGGCGGAAGTAGTTCTGGTAGGTGATGGTGGCCAGGGTTTGGGTCTCCTGCTGGACCTTGACCCCCTCCTTCGCCTCCACGGCCTGATGCAGGCCGTCCGCCCAGCGGCGGCCGGGTTGCTGGCGACCGGTGAACTCGTCGACGATGACGACCTCACCGTCCTTGACCAGGTAGTCACGGTCGCGTTTGAAGAGCGTGTAGGCCTTGAGGGCCTGATTGATCTGGTGGGCCTCATCCACGTGCTCCAGCTCGTAGACGTTCTTGATCCCGGTCCAGCGCTCGATTTTCGCGATCCCTTCTTCGGTGAGTGCGGCGGACTTGGTTTTCTCGTCGACGGTGTAATCCTCCCCGGCGAGACGTGGGATCAGGCGGGCGTACTGGTAATACTTTTCGGTCGACTCCTGGGCCTGGCCGGAAATGATGAGCGGTGTTCGCGCTTCGTCGATCAGGATGCTGTCGACCTCGTCGACGATGGCGAAGTTCAGGCCACGCTGCACGCACTGGGCCAGGTCGACCGCCATGTTGTCGCGGAGGTAGTCGAACCCAAACTCGCTGTTGGTGCCGTAGGTGATGTCCGCCTGATAGGCCTCGGCCCGGCTGATCGGGCGCAGATGCTGCAACCGCGAATCTGGATGGCTCTCATCGAGGAAGTCGGGGTCGTAGCGCAACGACATCTCGTGGCCGATGACGGCCACGCTCATTCCCAGCACGTGATAGATCGGTGCGTTCCAGCCGGCGTCACGTCGGGCCAGGTAGTCGTTGACGGTGATCAGGTGCGCGCCCTTGCCTTCCAGCGCGTTCAGGTACAGCGGCAGCACCGCCACCAACGTCTTGCCCTCACCGGTTTTCATCTCGGCGATCTTTCCCTGGTGGAGCACGATGCCGCCGACATGCTGGACGTCGAAGTGCCGCAGCCCGATGGTGCGGCGGGCCGCCTCCCGGACGACGGCAAAGGCCTCCACCAGGAGGTCGTCCAGCGTCTCACCCTGCTCCAGGCGCTGGCGGAATTCCGCCGTCTTGGCCTTCAGCTCATCGTCGGTGAGCTTCTCGAGCAGCGCCTCGAGCTCGTTGATGTCGACGATCCGCTCGAGATGCCGCTTGACCTCGCGGGCATTCGGATCGCCTAAGACTTTGGTAAGAACGCTCATGGGCAACGCTGTGGGATCAGCAACCAGTAAGCATACCCGGCCTCTGGTGGCCCAAACGGCCGCGCGCCCTTAGCTGAGATCGGCCTCGACGAGGCCGAGACTTCCGTCGTGCCGCCGATAAAGCAGGTTCAATTCCTGGCTGTCCTCGTTGAGGAAGAGGAAAAAGGCATGGCCGAGGCGATCCATCTCTTCGCGCGCCTGCTCCTCCGACATCGGCTTCATCTTGAAGCGCTTGATCTTCGCCACGCCGTTTGGCCGCAACGCCGTCGTGGCCGGCGGCGTTGGACCCAGCGCGACCACCGCCGCGGACTTGCCGCGACGATGGTCTTTGAGCTTCTCTTTGTGCTGCCGGATCTGCCGGTCCATCTTGTCGATCACCAGGTCCACCGCCTCGTTCATGTGGCCGGCGGACTGGACCGCCTTGAGGATGTTGCCGGTGCGGCCGGTGACGTGCACGGTCAGCTCGGCCACTTTCATGTTTTCCAGGCTCTTGTTCTTCTCCGTCCCAAGCTCCATGCGCGCTTCCAGGATGTGGTCGAAATGGCGCGCTAGCTTCTCGAGCTTGGCCTGCGCGTACGCCTTGATCTGGGGATCGGCCGCAGATTTCTTGGCCTGGATCAAGATCTCCAAAGACGCCTCCTGCGAGATCTTTGTGCACAGGAGTATAGATCAGCGCTCCGACACCGGGACGGCATCGCTGTGGCGCGGGTCGAGCTGAGCGGCTAGCCGCGTTCGGTGGCGCGACGGTCCGGAAAGACCCGCGACAACTCCGGCGGGATCGGCACACCGGCGGCGAACAGCTTGTCCATGATGTGCGGCCGGATGCCGGTCGGCCGGAAGACGCCCGTCATCATGCCGTCCTTGCCGACGCCGTGCGACTCGTAGATGAAGATGTCCTGCATCGTGATGGTGTCGCCTTCCATGCCGGTGATCTCGGTGATGCTGGTCACCTTGCGCTGCCCGTCACGCATGCGGGACAGCTGGACGATCAAGTCGATGGCGGAAGCAGTCTGCTGGCGGATCGCCTTCGAGGGCAGGTCGATGCCCGCCATCAGCACCATGGTCTCCAAGCGCGACAGGGCGTCGCGCGTGGTGTTCGCGTGCAGGGTCGTGATCGAGCCGTCGTGACCGGTGTTCATCGCCTGCAGCATGTCCAGGGCCTCGCCGGCACGACACTCACCGACCACGATCCGATCCGGGCGCATGCGCAGGGCGTTGATGACCAGGTCGCGGATGGCGACCCGGTTCTCGCCGTTGAGGTCAGGCGGCCGCGATTCCATCCGGCAGACGTGCTCCTGGTGGAGCTGCAGCTCGGCCGCATCTTCGATGGTGACGATTCGCTCGTCGGGAGGGATGAACGAGGAGCAGACGTTGAGCAGGGTCGTCTTCCCGGTACCGGTTCCCCCGGAGATCAGCAGGTTGGCGCGGGCCATGACGCAGGCCTTCAGGAAGCCGACCGCTTCGTGGGTGATCGTGCCGAAGTTGACGAGGTCCTCCGCCTGGTAGGGATCCCGGGAGAACTTTCGAATCGTGAGCATCGGGCCGTCCAGCGCGATCGGCGAAATCACCGCGTTGACGCGCGAGCCGTCGAGCAACCGGGCGTCCACCATGGGGGTGCGGAAGTCGATACGGCGGCCGACGGCGGAGACGATGAAGTCGATAACCCGAAGCAGATGGTTCTCGTCGTCGAACTTACGGTCGGTCAGCAGGATCTTGCCGTTGCGCTCGACGTAGATGTTTTCATGGCCGTTGACCATGACTTCGGTCAAGCTGTCGTCCAGGACCAGGTCGCGGATCGGTCCCAGTGCCTCGTAATAGCGGGCGAGCTCGTCCTGCGAAACCTCGGACGCGTTGACCATCTAAGCCACTATCCCCCAGACAGAGATTCAGGAACAGGCCGGCTGTCCAGGCAATGTAACGGCGAGTGTCGGCAAAGTTTGCGCCCTGGCCAGGACCACAAACGCCCCGGTCGAGCCGCCCGCCCGGGCCACCGCATCGGCCGCCGCCTCCAGGGTGGCGCCGGTGGTGCACACGTCGTCGACCAGCGCCAGGCCGTAGGGCGGCGGCGTCGCGGCCGTCCACTCGAAGGCGCCCTGCATGTTGACCTGCCGCTCAGGCTGGCTCAGCCCCACCTGGGCCGGCGTCGGCCGCAGGCGAGAGAGTCCGCCGACCACCCGGACGCCCAGGCGGCCGGCCAGGACGTGAGCCAGCCGCTCGGCCTGATTGAAGCCCCGCTCACGGCGTCGCTGTGGATGGAGTGGCACGTAGGTGAGCGCCGGGATATCGAGGTGGGCGTCGGCGATGGCGCGCGGCAGCGGCGCGGCCAGCAGGCCGGCGAGCCCAGGCCGCGGCCGGTACTTGTACGCGTGGATGGCCCGCTGCAGTGGGCCGTCGAGCCGGCCGGCGGCCACCAGCGGAATGCCGTTGAGGGTCGTCGGCGGCACGCGCTCGATTGACGCGGCGCAGCGGTCGCACCAGGCCACGCCTTCACGGCTGCATCCACCGCAGCGCGGCGGAAAGATCAGGTCGAGGAGACTCACCTACGCCGCGACCCGCAACTGATCGCCGGCCTTGATCGCATGGCGCTGGATGGTCCCGACCGGAAGCTCGGCGACCTTGTCCGCCCGCCAGACCAGCGGCACCAGGCCGATCCATGGCAGGAGCCGCTCGTAGGTCTTGACGACGACGCCCTTCTTGTCGACGAAGACGGCGTCGATCGGGAAGCGCATGAACATCATGTGGATGCCATTGCAGCCATGGATCAGGAGCCCGCCATTCTCCGGCAGCCGCGGCCGACCCATGAGCCCTAGACCGCGGCTAAAGAAATTCTTCGCCACCTCGAGCGGCTCGGCAACAACGGACCCGTCCTGTTTTGTTAAGCGCAAAACTCTAACTCCGTATATATTGTCCTGATTTTATCAGCGCGACAGTCTTAGCGGCCTTCTACCGCCGGGCTTTCGCCCGCACAGCGGCGGCGCCGAATGCCGGACTGTACGCGCGAACGAGGGCACTGGAATTTCGCCCGAGTGCGCGATGGGCCGGCTGGACGGCGCAACGCCGCGATTAGTTCCCGTGTGCAAGTGCGACTAGTGGTGCTGAAAGGTATGGATGATGATGATCACGGCGGGCCCCATCAGGACGATGAACAGGGTCGGGAAGATGCAACCAATCATCGGGAAGAGCATCTTCAGCGGGGCCTGCGCGGCCTGCTCCTCGGCGCGCTGGCGGCGGCGGCGCCGCATCTCTTCGGACTGGATGCGCAGCACCTTGGCGATACCGACACCGAGCTGCTCGGATTGGATCAGCGCCTGGATGAAGGTGTGCAGCTCCTCGACGCCGGAGCGGCGGCCCATATCATCGAGGGCCTCCAGCCGCGGCCGGCCCAGCCGGATCTCGTTGAGCACCTGGGCAAACTCGTCCGAAAGCGCGTTGTGGAATTTTTCAACCAGCCGGCCGATGGCCGCATCGAAGCCCAGCCCCGCCTCGACCGAGATGGTCAGCAGGTCGAGGGCGTTTGGCAGGGCCAGCCGCAACTCCTTCTGCCGCCCCTTGATCTTGTTGTTGAGCAGCACGTCCGGGAGGAAGCGACCGCCCACGAACCCGATGCCGGCGGCCGCGAGATGGAGGGCAAAGGTGGTCGGAAACAGGAAGCCGCCGATCCAGAAGGCGACCAGGGCCACGACGAGGCCGGCGATCACCTTGAACACCTCGAAGCCGTTGACCGTGAGCCCGTATGGCCGGCCCGCCAGGTTCAGCTTGTTCTGCACCACCATCTGCCGGTTCTTCGCCATGCGGGAGGTCAGCAAGCTCCCCAAACGCTCCAGCGCCGGCTTGATGAACCGCTCGCTGAACGGCAAGGAGAGCTCGATCTCGTCGAGCGTGAGGTTGTGATCGCGGTACTGGGCCAGCCGCTCGGCGATCAGGTCCTGGCGCGGCTTGGCGGTGACCGCCTGGACGGCGATGAAGATACCGCTGAAGGCGAGGAAGGCGAAGACGATAGTGAAAATGCTCATTCGCTACACCTGGATGTTGGTGATTTTCGAGATGATGCCGTAGCCGATTGCGATCGAGACCAGGCCCATGCCGATCAGGATGTAGCCAAGCCATTCGTGGAAGAGCGGCGTGATGTAGCTCGGGGAGATGAAGGTCAGGATGAGGGCCAGGGCAAACGGCAGGCCGGTAATGATGTAGCCGGAGGCACGCGCCTGCGCGGTCAGGGTGCGGATTTCGCCCTGGATCCGGATGCGTTCCCGGATGGTGAAGGCAATGGTGTCGAGGATTTCCGCCAGGTTGCCACCGACCACCCGGTGGATCTGCACGGCAGTCACCATCAGGTCGAAGTCTTCGCTCTCGATGCGCTTGACCATGTGCTGCAGCGAATCGTCAACCGAGACGCCCAGGTTCATTTCCCGCACCGCCCGGCTGAACTCGTCCGCCATCGGCGGCGATGAGCTCTTGGCGATGGTGGCCATCGCCTGGGCGAAGGAGTAACCGGCCTTGAGCGCGTTCGAGAGCAGGACGATCGTGTCGCCTAGCTGGTTGTTGAAGGCCTTCAGCCGGCGCCGCTGCCGGAACTTGAGGAAGAATCCCGGGGCGAAGTAGCCGACCGGAATGCCGATCAGCGCCAGCACCGGGCTGTGGAAGCGCAGGAAGAGGATGGCGCACAGCAGCACGATCAGGCCGATGATGAGCATCACGTACTCCGAGACGCGCAGCTTGAGGTCGGCCTTGGCCAGTTCCTCGGTTAGCCGCGAGCTGCGCCCGCCCTTGTTTCGCGTCAGGCTCTTGTTGAAACCGTCCAGGAAGCCTTCGAAGACCCCGCCCCTCTTGGCCGTCGGGCTGGCGGAGGGGTTGTACCCGTCCATGTGCAAATCGACCTCGCTCGAGGCCCGGTTGGACATCAGCGCCATCACCACGACCAGCGCGCCGATTCCGGCCATGGCCGCGAAGATAAGCTGGATCGACACTTAGTTGCCTCCTTTTCCGGCAGAATCCGGCACCGGCGTGAAGAGTTGCTTGGCCACACCCTCGCCTGACGACTGCAGGTGGTCGAAATACTTGGGGATGATGCCGGTGGCCGTGAAGTAGCCCTGCACCTTACCGTCCTCGCTGACGCCGGTTTGCTTAAACACGAAAATGTCCTGCACCTTTACCTGGTCGCCGTGCAGTCCGAGCACCTCGCTGACGGCGATGATCTTTCGCGTTCCGTCCCGCAAGCGGCTCTGCTGCACGATGACGTTTATGGCGGAGGAGATCTGCTCCCGGATCGCCCGGGACGGCAATTCTGCACCCGCCATCAACACCAACGTTTCCAGGCGGTTCAAACTGTCACGCGGGGAGTTCGCGTGAATAGTCGTCAACGAACCGTCATGGCCCGTATTCATGGCCTGGAGCATGTCCAGGGCTTCGCCGCCGCGGCACTCGCCGACCACGATGCGATCCGGGCGCATGCGCAGCGCGTTGACCACCAGGTCGCGGATCGCGATCCGGCCGCGGCCTTCCACCGTTGCCGGTCGTGACTCAAGTGTTACAACGTGCTCCTGGTTCAACTGGAGCTCCGCCGCGTCCTCCACGGTCACCACCCGTTCCTCTTCGGGGATGAAGCTGGACAGGACGTTGAGTGTGGTCGTCTTCCCGGAGCCGGTGCCACCGGAGACCAGCATGTTGAGACGCGATCGGACGCAGGCGCGGACAAACTGCGCCATCGGGTCGGTCAGGGTGCCGAACTTGATCAGGTCGTTGATCTTGTAGGGGTCTTTGGAGAACTTCCGGATGGTCAGGATGGGCCCGTTGAGCGACAGCGGCGGGATGATGACGTTGACGCGGGAGCCATCCTTGAGCCGGGCGTCGACCATGGGCGAGCTCTCGTCGATGCGCCGGCCGATGGTCGAGACGATCCGGTCGATCACCCGGCGCAGCTGGTCCTCACTCTCGAACTGGACCGTGGACAGCGTCAGCTTGCCCTTGTGCTCGACGAAGATCTGGTCCGGCCCGTTGACCATGATCTCGGTGATCGTCGGGTCACTGATCAGCGCTTCGATCGGCCCCAGCCCGAGGAAGTCGTTGAGGACCGAGTCGAGCAGTCGCTGCTTCTCGGGCTTGGTGAGCGACAGCCCCATCTCGACCACCACGGCGTTGAGGGCCTCGCTGATGCGGGCGGCCCGCTGCTCCCGGTCCTCATCCTCGGCGTCGTCGAGGTTTTCGATCAGCCGGGCCTGCAAGCGGTTCTTCACCCGTTCGGCCTGCAGCTCGGACGCCGTCCGGGTGCGGGCGGGCGTGGCGCTCTGGCGAGACGACGATCCGCTGCCGGCCTGCGGAACATAGGCCCCATCTGGCGCCGCGAGCGGGTCGGGCCCCTGCTGCTTTTGGACGCGATCGAGCAGCGACACCTTAGACCGTCCCCCGGTTCGTCACCGATCGCAGCCTGCCCGCCACGCTGCGTGGTGCAAGAAGGCAAGCGCCAACCCCGCGAGTCATCTCAACCTTCCTAACGGCGGGCGAACAGACCCTTGCGGGGTTTCTTCTCGGCGGGCTCCGCCTCGGCCGCCGGCGCCGTCGGCAGGAGCTTGGCGACCAGCTCGCGAATCCGCTGGCTGATCTCGGATTCCGGGTGGGTAGTCACGAACGGGTTGCCCCGGTTGATCGAGTTGATCACCAGCTTCGGGTCGTTGGGGATCTGGCCGGCGATCGGGAACCGCAGGTTGGCCTCCACGCTCTCTTTGTTGAACTCCGAGTGGGCATCCGACTTGTTGAGCAGCAGCACCACTCGCTCCGGGGAGATGGACAGCGAGTCGAAGATCTTGAGCGCGAGCTTGGTGTTCTTGATCGCCGGGATGCTGAGCGAGGTGACCACCACCACCTTGTCGGCGTGGTCCAGCACCTCGAGGTTGATCTCACCGAGGTGCGCGCTGCTGTCCACGATGATGTAGTCGAACATCTTGCGGAGCTCGCCGAAGATCCGGCGCACGTGGTCAACGGTCACCAGGTCGGCCAGCTCCGGGCTGATCGGGGTGAGGAGCACCTTGATGCCGTAGGGCCCGTCGACCATGATCTCCCGGATGAAGTCCGGATCCATGTGGTCGATGTTCTCGATCAGGTCGGTGATGCCCTGGGAGTGGTCGAGGTTGAGCAGGACGCCGATATCGCCAAACTGCAGGTCGAGATCGACCAGGGCGACCTTGCCTTTGGTCTCGTTCGCCATCGACACCGCCAGGTTGGCGGCGATCAGCGACTTCCCCACGCCGCCTTTGCCCGAATAGAAGAAGAAGACCTGGCCCTGCTCGGCGCGCCGGCCGGCCGGCGTCCCATGGTCGGTTGGGGCGGCCGGCGCCACCGCGGCCGCCCCGGTCGTCTTGGCCAGAAAGGACTCCTTCTTCTGCTCGAGCTGGTAGACCCGACGGATGCTCGCGATCAGCTCGTCGCCGGAGAAGGGCTTGATCAGGAACTCGCGGGCGCCGGACTGCATCGCCCGGCGGAGGTAGTCGCGTTCCCCCTGCACCGACATGATGATCACCGGGGAGCCAGGCACCTCCTGGGCGAGTGTCTCGGTCGCCTGGATGCCGTCCATGATGGGCATGTTGACGTCCATCAGGACGATGTCGGGCGCCAGTTTCTTGGCTTGCTCGACCCCTTCCTTGCCGTTGACGGCGGTGGCGACCACCTGGATGTCGGGCTCGAAGGAGAGCAGCTTCTGGAGGTTGTCCAGCGTGCTGGCGATATCGTCAACGATCAGGACTTTGATTGGCTCGCTCATCCGGTCATCTCGTTAAAGAAGGCACCCCGCGAAATCTTCCGATTTCGCGGGGAGCCTGTCAACGTTTTTCTGTTTGGTCGCCTACCGGACGTTGTAGGTCTTGGCGAAGCTGTCGGCGGTCGTGGATGAGGTGTCGCTATCGACGTGGTCGTAGTCGTCGACCGCCTTGAGCACGTACTTGTAGTTGGTGTTGTCCAGCAACCACTTGAGGTCTTGCGCCTGCTGGAGCGTGACGATCACGGTCAGGCTGGACGAGATACCGCGGGCATTCGGTCCACCCGCCGGTCCAACCCGGATGACGTGCAGGTTGGTGAAGGTCACCTTGGTCAGGGACTTCCCGTTGACGCTCGTGGTCACGAGGACGTCGATCCGGTCATCCGGCTGGATGTAACCGCCGGTGCCGACCAGCTCTCCGGTCGGGATCTGCATCGCGACCTGACCCGGTGGGATCTTCAGGAACGCCTGCTTGGCAGGCGCAACGCTGCCCGCGTCGCTCACGATGTCGGTGTCGATGATCGCCGCGTTGGCATGAATCGGAATCGCCGCGTACTTCCCGATGACGAGATTCTTGTCCCGGAACGCGAAGGGCGGTACGGTGTCCTCCGAGAACTTCTGAATGGTCACCAGGGCCGCCGTGATCTGGGTCGACGCCGCGATCTCCTGGGTGGCCACCACGACGTCCACGTTCTTCGCCCCACCGCCGATCGTTGTCGTGCCACCCGAGGTGCGGCCAACAAGCAAGGCCCCTCCGAACGCCACGATGGCGAGGAAAACACCGAAGATCAAGAGGATGCGGTTGCTCTTCGGCTTTACCTCAGTCGCCAATCAACTCACCTCCTGAAATTCGGCGCCAGCGCCCAAAGCGAGACGCTCTTTCGGCTGATGTATCTAGAAAGGCACGCGCTTCCTTGCGCACCCGTGCGAACAATCTGCGGCGGGCGGCGACGCGCGGAAAAAGGAAGAGAGCGGGCTCTCGCCCGCTCTCTTTGTTTTGCTCCCAGAAAGGGTGCTCGCGTTACTGGCCGAGACCGCCCGAGATGTTGCAGAAGACGTTCTTGACCTGGTTGCCGAGCACGATCAGGACTACGATGACAACCACCGCGATCAAGACGAGAATGAGGGCGTACTCCACCATACCCTGCCCTTCCTCACGGTTGAGCAGCTCACGGAGGCGCAGATAAAGGTTGGTCAACATGCTAGATTCACCTCCTTTGCGAGGGGATCGAACGGACCCAGTTTCACACCCGTCAGCGGTGAAGACAACGGATGGTCCGCCAAGGAACGGCGAAGACGTTTTGACGACTTCGTAACAGCCGTCGCTCTCTTACAGCGATCGTTACCGCCGCGCAGCAAAACGGCGCAGCCGCCCGCTGAGCGGCCGCCGAGGGCTTAGCGCTTGCTCAGCGGGATCTCGACTTTGACTTCGCTGCCGCGGCCGGGTTGACTGCGGATCTCGAGGGTGCCCTTTTCCAGCTCGGCGCGCTCCCTCATGCTGAGCAGACCGAGATTCTTGTTCTTGTGCAGGTTGGCTTCGGTGCGAGCCACGTCGAAGCCCTGCCCGTCGTCTTTGATCACCACCGAGACGCGGGAGGGCTGCAGGTTCATGGTGACCTCGGCCATTTTGGCCCGCGCGTGCTTGTGCACATTGGTCAAGGCTTCCTGGATGATGCGGAAGAGCACGCCCTCGGTATTCCCCGGCAGCCGGCGCTCCTGGCCGACGACGTTGAAGCGGGTCGCCAGGCCGTAGCGGTCGCCGTACTCCTTGATGAACTTTCGGAGCGTCGGGACCAGCCCGAGGTCGTCGAGCGTCATCGGCCGCAAGTCGAAGATCAGCTGCCGGGTCTCTTCCAGCGCATTCCGGACGCTGTTCTTGAACTCGGCCAGCTCGGTGACCAGCTGCTTCGGGTTTCGATCGAGCAGGCGCTCGAGGATCTCCGCCTGGAGCACCAGGTTGGCCATCGATTGGGCCGGGCCATCGTGCATGTCGCGGGCGATGCGCATCCGCTCCTCCTCGATGATCTGGAACACCTGGCGGGAGGCGTCGCGAAACTGCTTGTCGCCGTCGGCCTGAGCCGGATGCCCACCGTTCTCGCCGTACATCCGCTGCAGGTCGGCCAGGATCTGACTGGCTGAGCGGAGGAACTGCCCCTGGTCCTTGAGCTCAGCACGACGAGACGCCAGCGCCTCGTACTCGTACTCGGCCCGCTCCACGCTCATCTGCGTCTCCCGGATGTTGGCGAAGGTGGCCTGCACCTCGGAGGGCGAGAACTGCTTGAGGTTGTTCAGCAGGTGCTTCTCCACCACCCGCGACTCCTCGGCCAGCTCGCGCACCTGCTCGAGCGACGCCTCGAGCTCGCGGGCCTTGTTCTCGGCAGTCTCCAATTCGGCCTCGACTGTTTGCAGGCGGGCCGTGACCGATTGGTGAATTAACACGAACGGATCGAAGATCTCATCCGTGGCCTGGATCGCACTCATATAGGACTACGCAACGGCCCCCGCTCCCGGGTGGAGCCCCGTTTGGCGGCCCCATGATAGCAGGAAAATCGCGCCATTCACGCTGAATCTCCGTAGCAGATGAGCGAACGAGCGTCCTTCATCCTCGGACGGGCGCTACCCCTGGGGGTGTTCGGCTTCCTGGTGGCGATCCAGGGCCAGCTCGCCTACTCGAGCATCGAACACGCGCTGCGCGGGGAGCTGGACCGGGCGGATTCGATGTACCTGCTGAATCGCGTCCTGACGGTCGGCTTCTTCGCCTTTCTGCTCGCGATCTACGCGATCCGCAGCAAAGCGATCGCCCACGATCACAATCCGGTCGCGATCGTGGCCGCGCTGGTGGGCAGCTTCATCCTCTATGCCCTGTTCCTGATCCCGGGCCAATCGCGCAGCACCGATGTCCGCATGCTCGCGTTGAGCGACATCTGCCTGGCCTGCGGGATGATCTGGGCGCTCTATTCCTTGAGCTACCTGCGCAATCGTTTCAGCATCGTCCCCGAGGCTCGCGGGCTGGTCACCTCTGGACCCTACGAGGTGGTGCGCCACCCCATCTACCTCGGCGAGATCGTGGCGGGCTTCGGGCTGGTGATCCCGACCCTGTTCAGCCTGCACATGCTCGTCTTCGCTCTCTTTCTGACCGCCCAGCTGGCCCGCACCTACTTCGAAGAACGCGTGCTGCGAACCAGCTACCGTGAATACGCCGCCTACGCCCGGCGCACCCGCCGGCTGATCCCCTTCGTCCTGTAAATTGGCAACCCTGGCCCGTTCCCCCGCCCCGTCTCCAGCCGAGCCAGGCCCGGATCGCTGGCTGAGCCGAGCCGTGCGCTGGCTCGACCTGCCCCATTTCTTCACGATCGCGATCTTCGTGACGATGCTGATCGCCGCCATCCAGCCGGTCACCGACCCGGATTTCTGGTGGCACATTACGACCGGCAACTGGATCCTCAGTCACCACGCGGTGCCCCACACCGATCTCTATACCTACACGATCAGCGGCCACCGATGGATCACGCACGAATGGCTGAGCGAGGTCGCGCTGTCGGCGCTCTACGCGGTCGGACGGCTGCCGCTGGAGAGCCTCGCCCTGGGCGCGGTCACCGCCGCCGGCTTTTTCCTCGTCTACCGGGCAATCGATCGCCGGGTCAACTTTCTGATCGCCGGACTCGCGCTCGTGCTCGGGGTAGCGGCCGCCAATCCCATCTGGGGGCCGCGCATCCAGATGATCACGTTCGCGCTGACCGCCCTGACCTACCTGTGGGTCAAGCGTTTCTGCGAGGGCCGCGGCCAGGCCCTCTACGCGCTGCCCGTGGTCATGCTGGTGTGGGTCAACCTCCACGCCGGATTCGTGGTGGCCTATGCGATCGTGGGCATCGCGCTGCTGGTGGAGGGACTTCGGTATCTCGCTCGCCGGCCCGGGGCGATGCCCATCGACCGGCTGAAGGCGGTGGGGGTGGTGCTGCTCGCCTCCGTCGCGGTCGCCATCGTCAACCCGAATGGCTGGGACATCTATCTCTATCCCTTCCAGACCGGCGGCAGCCCAGAGCAACAGCGGCTGATCGTCGAGTGGTTCTCACCGAATTTCCAGATGTCGCAGATCTGGCCATTCGAAGCCATGGTGGTCCTGATCATCGGCGGACTCGCGCTCGCGCGCCGCATCGAGCTCCGTCAATTTCTGCTGCTGCTGGTCGGCCTGGGCCTCGCCCTGCACTCGGTTCGCAACCTGTCCTTCTTCATGCTGGTCGCGGTACCCGCCCTGGCGGATTACGCCCAACAGGCCCGCGAGCGCCTTTCCTGGCGCTGGCCCCGGCGCGTGCCACGAACCACGGCCGCCACGTTTTTGGCGAACATCGCGATGATCCTCGCGCTGGGCATAGTGGTGGCGCTCGCCAGCGTCCCGAGCCTGGTTCAGCGCGTCGACGGCAAGCTCGTGGCCCGCGACTTCCCTATCAGAGCGGCCGACTTCCTGACCCAGCACCCGGCGCCCGGGCACATGCTCAACGTCTACGGCTGGGGCGGGTACCTGATCTACCGGCTCTACGGCCAAACCCCGCCGCAACCCGTCTTCATCTTCGGCGACGCCGCCCTCGACGGCGATCAGTTGCTCCATGACTACGCCCAGCTGCAGTCGCTGGGCGCGGACCAGGCGCGACTGTTTGCGCGCTATCAGATCAACTGGGTGATCTTCCACTCCGACGATCCGATCATCACCGAGCTGCGGCAGGACCAGAACGCCCCGGGCCACGTCGGATGGTTCGAGCTCGGCACCTTCGATAAGGCGACCATCATGATGCGTGACACGCCGGCGAATCGCGCCTATGCGGCCGAGTCCGGCCGGTGACCGGCGCCGCCCGGCTACGCCGCCGCCAGCGGCTCTTCCTCATCTTCACGGCGGTGCTCTGCCTCGCCTATGCTCGCCAGCTCCTCAGCTCGCCGACCGCCGGCCAGGATTTTCGGGCCTTCTTCGCGGCCGCCACCGTCAGCGCCCACGGCGGCGATCCCTATGACTGGACGGCGCTGGGGCGGACCGAAGCCACGCTCTACAACGCGCCCATCCATGCCCGACCCGGTGATCCGGGCTACAACGATTTCCTTCCCTTTCCGGAAGGCCCCTGGCTTGCTCTTGGGCTCCAGCCCCTGACCGGGTTGCCCTGGCAGGTTGTCTATCCGTTGTTTGCGGGTTTGATGCTGCTGTCCATCGCGGCCGGCGCCTGGCTCGCCTTGACCCGACTCGGCTGGCCGCCTGGCCGCCGGCGGGTCGCGGTCGCCGCCACCGTCCTCTCCCCGATCGCCTTCATCAATGTCTTTCAGGGGCAGGTGAGTGGCCTGGTCTTCCTCGGGTTCGCCGGCGCCTGGTACCTCGCCGGCCGTGGCCGCCCGGTGTTGGCTGGGCTGGCGCTCACTCTCGTCTGGATCAAGCCGAACCTCGGATTGGCGTTGCCCCTGGTGCTCCTCTTGCTCGAGCCGGCTTCGGTCCCCCGCTTCCTGTTGGGTTTCGGCGGGGGAAGCATCGTGGCGTTCGCCGTCGCGGCCCTGGCGCTCCCGGGAGTCCTGGGCCACTGGGCAAACGAGTTGATGTCGCACTGGCGGGCCGTGCAGGGCACCCAGCCGGACGTCGCCTCGATCCACAGCTTCTACTATCCGGCGTTGACCGGCCCGCTCAAGACCGTGGCCTTGCTGATCGTGTTGACGCTTGGCGCCGCGTACACCTGGTGGGCCGTTCGTCGGGCGCGCGACGCGCGCGCCCGGGGCCTGACGGTGCTCTTGCTCTGGTTCGCGCTGCTGCCCTACGTTCATTCCTTCGACGCCATCCTGCTGCTGCCGCTGGTTGCGTTCCTGCTCCGTCCCGATCTCGGCGGCTGGGCGGATCCCCTGACCGAGGTTGTGCTCTGGGCCTTCGCGATCCTGCCCTTCGGCTACTTCATCGGGTTGCGCTTCGGCTTTTTCAACGGCTTCACCGCGGTGCCAGTGCTCTTGCTGCTCCTCGCATGGCACCGGCGGGTCATCCGGGATCGGACGCTAAACGTCGCCGAAACGGTCGCCGCATGAGGACCTGGTACGGGATCCGGCGGCTGTACGAACCGAGGTTCCAGGAGCGGGTCCTGCTCTTGCTGCTGCTGGTCGCTGCCGCGTACTACGTGGTCTTCGCCATCGCCCAGTGGACGACGCTGACGCCGGCGGTGCTGCGCTTCGATTTCGCCAACTATTTCGGCGGCGCCCAGGCGGCGGCGCACGGCACCGATGTTTACGCCGACTTCAAACGCTCGTGGGGCACCGAAGCCTGGGTGGTCGCCTACATCTACCCGCCATTTTTCGCCGAGCTGCTCGCGCCGCTGACGCCGCTGGGGCTTGTCGGGGCCGCCCGCGTCTGGTTGCTGGTCGTGCACACGGCGTTCTTCTCATCCCTGGCGCTCATCCTTCGCATCCACCCGGAACTCTCCCGCGCCGGCCGGCGGCTGCTGCTGGTGGCCGCGCTCGGCTTCATGCCGGTGTACCTCAACTTGAAGTTCCAGCAGGTGGCAACGGTATGGCTGCTGCTGGTGACGGCGGCGCTGTGGGCCGCGCTGCGGCGCCACGACGGCCTGGCCGGCGGCTTCATCGCCGTCGCCGCCTCGATCAAGGTCACGCCCATCTTTCTGATTGCCCTCTTCGCCGGGCTGGGACGGCGGCGGGCCGCGATCATTGGGAGCGGGCTGCTCCTGTTGGTGACGGTGGTCACCACGCTGGCCTCCCCGGGCAGCTGGCAATTCTTCACCGTCGTGCTGCCGCGTATTGGCCTGGGGACGGCGAACTGGGACAACGGGTCGATCGACGGGCTGGTCAGCCGGATCGTGGTGCTCGCGCCAAACCTTCTCGGCGGCGCCACGCAGACGGCGGCCAAAGTGGTGATCGCCCTGGCCGCGCTCACCGTCATCAGCGTCACCATCTGGCAATCCGGCCGGGCCGGCACTCACGAGCGATGGACGCTTCGGCTCAGCGTCGCCGCCTTGATGACGTCGCTGCTGATTGTCAGCAGTGTGACCTGGCAGCATCACCTGGTCACTCTGCTGCTGCCGATGGCCACCGCGCTCGCCTGGATCACGCGCCGACGGCCCGGCGCTCGATATGCCTGGATGCTGGCGGGGGCCTACGCGGCATGCTGGGTCGACCGTCGTGCCTTTCCCCTCCCGGCCGACCTGCAGGTCCACTCGGCGTGGCAAGGGGCGCTGGTGCTCGCCGGAACCTCGGTAAAGCTGCTCGGCCTGCTGCTGCTCTGGACCTTGCTGCTGCAGATGCTGCGCTACGAGCGCCAGCTCGGCGAGCTCAGGCGGCCCGAGCGACCGGCGGCCGGCGCCGTTGCCTCGCCCGCTGCCTGAACTGCCACCCGTACCAGATGACGACGGCGGTCATCACCAGCGGGCCCAGCGGCAGGCCGACGCCGCGAAGGTCGATCACCAGCGCCAGGTCGATGAGCAGCAAGCCCGGGACCGGGTTGGGCAGGCTTCCTTCTCGAAAGAGGACGACCGCAAGCCACGCTGGTACCGCCAGCATCAGCAGGTCGTGGGGGAGCGCGTGCGGCGAGGCCAGCACACAGAGCGCGACCGCCAGGATGGCGAACCCGATGATTGACGCGGGACGGCGCCAGGCGATCACCCCCAGGATGCCCAGCACCGCGAGGAAGACCGCGATCGCCACCGCGGTCACCGCCGTCGCCGGCAGTGCCGGTCCCAGCACGCCGATCCAGGCTTCATCGAGACGGATCGCGACGGCCTGGTTGGCCCGCAACGCGTTATGGATCATGGCGGCCATGCCACCGACACCACCGGCCAGCGAGCTCATCTGGACCAGCGCCGCCCCGAGGCTGGCCGCCACCAGGGTTTGCCAGCGCCGGGCAGCCAGCAAGACCACGAGGTACGCCGGCAGGTACTGCGGCTTCACGGCGAGCAGCGCACCACCGCCGATCGCCAGCGCCGCCTGACCCCGGCCCAGGGTCACGATCAGCATCGCACCACCGACAAATAGCAGTGGCGTCACCTGTCCCTCGGTCAGCGCGGTCCAGGTGGGAGCCGCGGCCAGCAGGCCGAGCATGGCGAGCAACGGCGCGCTCCGGTCGAGGGGTCGCGCGCGCTGCATAATGAGGACCGCGAGCAGCAGCAGTGCCGCGCCGACCAGCTGCCAGATGCGAAACGCGATGTCGATCGGCACCAGGGAGAGGACGGCGAACGGCAGGGCGGCGATCAGCGGCAGGCTGAACGGCAAACGTGGGTCGATCGCCCCATCCGGCGCGACGCGACGCATCGTGTCGGCGAGCTCGACCTGCTGGTAGGGCGCGGTGAAGTGACCCTGCCGCACCAGGACGCCGGCGCTGTAGTTGATGGTGAAGTCGGAGGATAGCCGCGAGGCCCGCGGCTGCAACAGCATCACAAGCAATCCCGCCGCCGCCAGGGCAACGACGAGCGCGAGCATCGCCCGATGCAGCGGCCGCCTCATGGCTGGACCGCAAAGAGGGCCGCGCCGCCCTCGTCGTCGATCAGGCGGAGCCGAGCATCCCCACGCAGCCGGTCGACGAAGCGAGCATCGGTCGCCAGTACGTAATCGATGTGGTTCGCCTGGAGAAACGCAGCCCGCCGATCCGCCGGCCAGCGACTGAAGAAGGCCAGCGCCTGATCCGCCTTTGGGCCGGCGTCGATGGTCATCTCGGGGTGGCCGTCAAAGGCGTGCGCATCCGACTGCGCCGGGACGAAGATGCCGTCGAGATAGGTGGTCAGCACCACGTCATGCGCGGAGCTATGCGGAGCCAGCCGCGCCAGCAGCGTGGCTTCCGCCCGGCTTTCGTACTCGGCCCGCGGATCGAGCCGAAACGCGGCGATCCAGTACGGCTGCGCCAGGCTGAAGATGCCGAAGAAGCTGGAGGCCGCCAGCGTGCCAACCAGCAGGCGACGCCGCCAGGCCACGGCGTGGGCACCGCGCACCAGCACCAGCAACCCGGGCGCGGCGCACAGACCAAAGGGCACCGAGCTGGCCATGAAACTTCGACCCAGGACGCCGCTGATCCCCGGCACGAACATGAAGCTCGTCATGCCCACGATCCAGAGCGCAGGGAGCAGCAGGTCTCCACGGAGCCGACGCCGCCAGATGGCGAGCAGGATCAAGGCGGTGGCGACCAGGTGCGACAGCACCAGGAAGCCAAACGGGTCTCCCACCTCGAGCGCCGGACGGATGACGCGCAGCGCGGCCGGCGTCGTTTGCCAGACCCAGAGCAGGTAGGCCAGGTAGGGCAGTTGCACCCCCGCGGCCGCGACTGCAAACCACATGGCGGGACGCCGACGGCGGGCGATCGACCAGCCTAACAGCGCGGCGGCGGCCAGCAGCGCAAGCTGCGGGTAGATCAGTTGCAGGCCGATCATCGCCAAAAGACCGCCGAGCGGCAGGCGGCGGCTGACGCGATGGCGCAAACGGAGAGCGACGACAAGGGTCCAGCACATAAGCGCCATGGCCCAGGGCAGGTGGGGAGCCATGCTCACGAGCTCGGCGACGCTGCTGCCTGGCGATGCCATCTCCGTTGCGTTGGTGACCAGCGGCCCGATGTGAAGGTCACGCGGCAGGAGGACGCCGACGCCACCGCCTAACAGACACAGTGCAAACGCCCAGCGCCGCAACAGACGGGGGCGAAACAGCTCGGCGATCAGCAACCATACCGAGGTCAACAGGGCCGCGGCGGCGGCCAGCCGGCTCAGGTGATAGAGCCACGGCCCATCCGCCCACCCGACGAGGTGGGCCGGCCAGAGGTACCACGGATACAAGAGGATGGCGGGCAGCGATTCGGAGGTATAGGCGGATTGGAAGAGCCAGGCGCCGTGCCACCCGGCGCGCCACAGTGCCTGGTACACGTACGCGTCGCGGGCGATGACGACGTAGCCCGGGAAGACGCGGCCGACCGGGACTCGTGACGCGGCCAGGGCGATCGGCGGGACCGTCAGCGCGCAGACGGCCGCGATGACGGTGACGGGCCAGCGCCAGCCGGCTGGACCCGGACGCGGGCGCGGCTCGACGGGCGCCGGCGCCCAATGGCTGCGAGCGACCGCCATCAGGCGGCGAGCCGTTCGGCGGGCTCGGCCATGGCCGGAGCCAGGCTCAGATCACCGAGCGGGCGAACGCAAAGGAAGAGAGTGGCCACCACGCCGAAATAGTTGTCGTTGAAGAATCGAGCAAAAAAGGTGAAGGCCAGCAGGACAAGGGCATAGCCCCCCATCCAGCGCAGGAGCGAAGGGCGCCGCAGAAAGGCGCGGACCGAAACCCACAGGGTCGGGAGCAGCGCCGCCAGCTGCACCAGGCCAAAGGGAAAGGAATCGGTGCGCCGGGCAACGACGTGCATCTGGTAGAGGAGCTCGCCAAATCCGTAGCCCGCGATCGGATAGGCATCGGGCACCCCGCCATTCGTGTAGAGCACCGTATCGCTCCAGAAGGCGCGCGGGTCGGCGAGGAAGAACGGCGTGATGGTGGCGATCGGAACCAGCGCCAGCGCGGTCAGGCTGGCCACGACCTCGCGGGTCGATCGGCGCTCGCGCCAGCGAAGAAACAGCACCAGGAGCAGGAATGGGACCGCGAACCAGGCAAACGGTTTCAAGGCCGCCGCCACGCCGAGTGCGGCGGCGCCCAGCACCGGATGGCGGCGCGCCAGCAGCGTGAGGCAAAGGAACACCATCGCCAGGAATTCGATGTCATTGCGCCCTGACCACAGGTAGAGGCTGATCAGCGGGCTCATGTAGACGGCCGTGACCATCAGAAAGCGTCGCTCCGCCGCGATCGGCAGGCTCAGGATGGCGGCCAGCCCGACAAGCGCAAACCCAATCAGGACGATCCGGTAGTCGAAGGGGAGCCCCAGCGCGTTGGTGAGAGCGCGAACCGGCACGCCCGCCAGGATGATCAAGGGAAAGTAGGCCTGGTGATGCAGCGCCGGGTTCGGACCCGTGGTCGTGAACCAGGGGACGGCGCCCAGCGGGGTGTTGGACCAGTCGACGCCGTAGATCGGCTGCCCGTGCATGACCTTGTCGATCGCCGCCTCGACCTGGATCAGGCCGTCGTGCTCCATCGAGATCGCGCCCCGCGCGCGATGCGCCACCTCGATAACGGTCGGGCCGATCGACGTCAGCACCGACAGCCCGGCAATCGCCCAAAGCTTTGCGTTCCAGTGTCCGCGCTCAAGGAACAGGCTGGCGAGCAGTCCGGCGTAGGCGGCCGTGCTGACGGCAGGGAGCAGGATGCCAAAGTGGGAGCGGAGCACCCAGAGCAATCCCACCTGGAGCCCACCCAGGACGGCCAGGTACAGGGGCGGGGAGGTGAGCCTGGTCAACACCCTCGTCAGGGATACGCTCCGATCAGGGGCGGATCTCGAGGCGGCGGCCATGACGCGGATGTAACGACGAGTGTGAGGAACCCCTTCTCCCGGCCGTTATAGCTGGGCAGTGTCGACGCCTCGCTCAGCGGCCAGGGTGAAACCCGTCGCGCCCACGCTGACAAGGACCCGGCTGAGCTTCGTTTTGCAGGCAGGCCTGGTGGGGGCCGCGCTCGCGATCTACGCGATCATCCTCAGCCAGGCCGGGCCCGTGCACCAGGACTTCGGCGCCTACCTGGCCGCGGCCCGCGATATCTGGCATGGGCAGCCGCTCTACGCGACCTTCCTCCACCATCCATTCCCCGATCCGACGCTGCGCCCGGCGTACATCTATCCGCCGGCGTTCGCCCTGCTGGTCGCGCCCCTCGGTCTCCTCCCCGACCGCATCGCCGGCCTGGTCTTCGTGCTCATCGGGCAAGCGGCGCTGGCTGCGGCCCTCGTCCTGATCATTCGCTGGTGGCGTCCGACCGGTTGGGCGCTGACGGCCTTGCTGTGCGCCACCCTGAGCTTTTATCCGCTGTGGGTGGATGCCATCCAGGGGCAAGCGAATCTCCTGGTCATGCTGCTGGTCACCGCGGGGATCGCCGGGATCGCTGCAGGTCAGCCTCGCGCTGGGGCCGCCCTCGGTGCGGCCGCCGCCCTGAAGCTGACCCCAGCCATCCTCGTCATCTGGTTGCTGCTCGACCGTCGCTTTCGTGAGGCCGGCTGGATGGCGGCCGGCTTTGCCGCCGTCACCGGCGTGGGCGCGCTCATCCGGTTTCAGGACACGATCGTGTTTTTCCGGCAGGTCGTGCCGGCGCTGGCCACCGGCACGGCGTTCTACGCCAACCAGTCGCTCGCGGCGGTTGTCCGCCGCGTCCTGACCGCAAACCCGTATACACAACCATGGATCGCCATCGCCTGGCCGCTTCTGCTTCTGGCACTGCTCGCGGTCGGACTGACCGTCTGGTGGTTCTGGCGCACCCGCGATCAGCCAGTCCTTTACCGCTCCGTTGCCTTCATCCCGCTGATGCCGCTGCTGTCCGCGGTGACGTGGCCGCATCACCTGGTCATCCTGCTGCCGGTGATCTGGCTCAGCCTCATCGCGATCGCCGGGCGCGAGTGGCCGCTCGCGCCGACGCTGACCCTGGCCGCGCTGCTCATCCTCTTCAGCGTGGTTTCGCGTTGGCCGGCCGGGCCCCGCTTCACCGACCCTGGTTTCAAGCTCGCCCAAACCGCTGATCCGGTCGTGCTGGTGATCGCGAACTCGCTGTTCCTCGGGACCCTGATCCTCTTCCTGGCCGCACCGTGGCTGCTTCGCTCCCGCTAGTCCGGCCGGTGCCGCGACCGGCGGCCCTGCCTCGCCACGCGCCCCGCTTTGCCCTCGGCTTCGCGGCCGCCGTGGCCGTCCTTTCGCTGGTTCCCTACCTGCTGGCCTACCTCTGGACGCCGTCGGGTCAGCACTTCGCCGGCTTCTTCTTCATCGCCGATGACGCGACCACCTACCTGGCAAAGATGCGCCAGGGAGCGGAGGGATCGTGGCTCTGGAACGACCCCTACACCAGCGAAGCGCACGCTGGCGTCTTCCTGTTCAGCTTCTACCTGCTGTTCGGCCACCTGGCCGGCCTGCTGCACCTGCCGCTGATCGCCGCCTATCACCTCGCACGGATCTCGGGCGCGGTCGCCCTTGTGCTCGCCGCCGATCGCCTCTGCCGCCGCGTGTTGGCGCCCGAGCTCCATCGCCTCGGGCTGGTGCTCGTGATCCTGGGGTCGGGCGTCGGCGTCCTCGCTCAGGTCGCCGGCAATCCCTTCTTCTTCGGCAGCAAGCTGGAAGCGCTCGACCTCCACCTTCCAGAACTCAGCGGCTGGTACTCGATCCTCGCGATCCCGCATTTCGCCTGGGCCACGGCGTTGATCATCGTCGCGCTGCTCGGCTTGCTGGACCTCAGCGGCCGAGCGGCCTGGCGACCGATGGTGGTGACCTCGGCGGCGCTGGTGGCGCTGACCGCCATCCATCCGCAGATGATCCCGGTCCTCGCCATCATCTGGGCTGCCTACCAGGTCGTGCTGATGCTTTGGGGACGGCGGCCGAGCTGGCGGACAGTGGCCGTCCAGACGCTGCCCTTCATCGCCACCAGCCCGCTGCTCGCCTATAACGCCTGGATCCTCTTCCGCGATCCGACCATCGCCGAATGGGCACGCCAGTGGCGCCACCAGGCGCCCGGCCCGATCAGCCTGGGGTTGGCCCTGGGCTTGCCACTGGTGCTCGGGATGCTGGGAATGACGCTCGCCTGGCGGCGCCGCGACCAGGGCCTGGCGCTGCTGATGGTCTGGCCACCACTGGTGTTCGTTTTGCTCTACCTGCCGAACCTCGCCAATATTCAGCGCCGGCTCCTGGATGCCCTCTACGTGCCGCTGGGCATCCTGGCCGCGGTCGGGCTGCAGACGCTGGTCCGCCAGTTCAACCCGGTGCGGGGTCGCCGCCTCAAGGCCGTTCTGCTGACCGTCTGCTGCCTCTCGTCGGCGATCGTCCTCGCCATCGCGCTTCGCTTTGCCTCGGGCGCGTTCCCGGAGGCGTACATCGGCGGCGATGCCTGGCAGGCGCTCCAATGGCTTTCAGCCCATCACCAGCCGGATGACCGCGCCCTCTCGTCGCCACAGGCCGGGCAACTGCTACCGGCGTGGGCCGGCGTCACCGTCTACGTCGGCCATTACAGCGAGACGCTCGACTATTTCCGGAAGATCGCCACCGTTCGGACGGTGCTGCAGCCCAACGCATCCGCCTCCGACGTGGAGGCCTTCCTTCGTACGAACGGCGTCACGCTGCTCTACTGGGGGCCGGACGAACGCGCGACGGGCTACCAACCCGAAGGCCAGGCCTACCTGCAGCAGATCTACCAGCGGGGCACGGTCGCGATCTACCGGGTGAACCTGCCGTGACGATGGCCCTTCGCCAACCGCTCCCAAGCCCGTCGCGGATGCCCCGTCGCGAGCTCGCTGTCGCCGCCATCCAGCTCTGCGCCATCGGCCTCTTCGTCGGGCTCGCCGGCATCCGGTTCGTGGTCGCGCCGCTCGACCGCTACGACGAAGGCGTCACGCTCACCGATGGCGCGCTCACCGCCGCCGGGCACGTGCCGTTTCGCGATTTCTGGATGACCTACGGCCCGCTCGACGTCTACGTGCTGGCCGCGGCCTTCCACCTCGTCAGCATCAATGTGGTGGTCGAGCGCCTTCTCGGGCTGGCAGTGCTGGTGCTGCTCGGCGTAGCGGCCTATGCCATCACCGGCCGGCTCGGACTGTCGGGTGCGATGCGGCTGCTCCTCACCGGGCTCATCAGTGCGGGCGCGCTCGCGGTGCCGGCCTTTACCTCCGCCTTCTTCGTCAACCTGATCGGGATGCTCGCGGTGCTGGCCTTCCTGGTCAGCCTGGAGCGCGACCGGCCGCGCTGGCCGCTGCTGGCCGGCGCCATCGTCGGGGTGAGCGCGTTCTCCCGGCCGGAGTACGCCATCGCGCTCGGCACCGGCCTGGGGGCCGGCTACCTGGCGCTCGGCCTGCACGGCGCCGTGTTCCGGCGCTGGGTCGCGCCGTATGTCGCAGGGGCGTTTGGGGTGGCGGCCGTGCTCTGGGCCATCACGATCTGGCAGGCGGGCATCGGGCCCGTCTGGTTCGACGTCGTCAACCACGCGCTGAATCTCTATCCGCAGGCCCGCAGCATTCCGATTGGGCGCGGCCACGAAGGCGCCTTCGTCATCGTGCTCACGGCGATTTTTGCGCTCAGCTGGTTGTGGGCCGCGTGGCACGCCGCGCGCCAGCGAAGCGACCGGGGCGAGCGCGCCCGCACCGTCGCCTTGCTGGTGGCCGGCCTACTGCTCTTCAACTGGGTCCGGATTCGCGCCGACGGGATTCACGCGCTCGGGGTCTGGCCGCTGGTCGCGACCCTGCTCGCCTTGCTGCTGGCGGGACGGCGCCGGCGATCCCGGTCCGCACCGCTGGCGCTCGACGCGACGGTCGCGGTCGCCGGCATCCTCTTATTCAGTGTGGGGGCCGGCGGGCTCGCGCTCCGCGACCTCGCCCTCCCCCACGCCGCCACCGACGTCCCCCGGGCGGGCCTCAGCGGCGAGCGGGCCTGGATGCCGGCCCCGGTACTCGCCGAGCTGATCCGCGAGATCGATGCGCTGACGCCCGCCGGTCAACCGATCTGGGTCGGACTGCGGCGCAATGACCTGGCCACTCTGAACGACACCACGCTCTACTTCCTGAGCGCGAGGGAGCCCGGAACGGCCTACTTCGTAGGGCTGCCCGGGCTCACCAATTCCGAGTCCATCCAGCACACCATCGCCTGCCAGCTCGAACGGTCGGGCGTCACCCTGGCGGTGCTTGGGCCGAACGGCGAGGGCGAACCGTGGAACCTCAGCTCGGTGCCGGGATCACGGTTCCTGGATCAATGGCTCGCGCAGCGCACGATCAGCCGCTCGGCGCTCGGCCCATACGAGGTCGTCAGGCTGACGCCTGGTCTTGCGCCCGGCGAACAATGCCCTTCGTCGGGTGGCGCCGGACCCGATTCGGGATGGCGAGCAGCTCGAGGAACATCGCCGCCGAGTGCCGGATCGGGTGCACCCGGCTCTGCGGCGAGTTGATCCAGCGGGTCGGCACCTCCACGATCCGGTAGCCAGCCTGCTTCGCCCGGTACAGCACCTCGACGTCGAAGCCGAAGCCGCGGGTCTGCAACGCCGGGAAGACGCGATCGGCGACCTCGGCGGTGAACGCCTTGAAGCCGCACTGGGTGTCGGCCACCCCGCCCAGGACGAAGACGCGAACCAGCCGGTTGAAGATCTTGCCCATGGTCTCCCGGTACCAGGGCTGATGCAGCTCCACCTGCGAATCGCGGAGCCCGCGCGAGGCGATCGCGACCCCTGCCCCACCGCGCAGCGGCCGCAGCAGCTTTTCCATGTCGTCGATCGGCACGCTGAGGTCGGCGTCGCTGAAGACCTTGAAGCGGCCGCGGGCGGCCGCCATGCCGAGCCGCACCGCGGCCCCCTTCCCACTGTTGCGTTCCGCCGCCACCAGCCGGAGCTGCGGCCAGTGCGCGGCCCGCTGGCGCACGACCTCGGCGGTGCCGTCCCGGCTCCCGTCATCGACGACGATGACCTCGGCCGGCGTCCCAACCATGGCCAGGTAGCGCTCCACCTGGTCGAGCGTCGCGGGGAGCCGGAGCGCCTCGTTGAAGGCCGGGATGATGATGGAGATCTCCGCCGTCACGCCGCCTTCTCCACCTTGCGGATCTCGGCGCGGAACGCGAACAGCTCGGCGAAGGCCCGTAACACGACACGCGTGTTGGCGCCCGTCTGCTTCCCGGACCGGCGCGGGTAGTGCTGCACCGGGACTTCGACCACCCGGGCGCGCAGCTGCCGGGCCAGCACCAGGACCTCGGTGTTGATCAAGGCCCCTTCGGAATGCAGCGCCATCCCGGCCAGCAGGTCGCGCCGAATCAGCTTGAAGGCGCAGTTCACATCCCGGACCAGCCGGCCGAAGAGCAGCCGGACGACGGTGAAGAACGCCCAGGCGTTCAGCCGGCGCAGCAGCGGGTCGCGACGGTGCCGGCGATAGCCGGCCACGATGTCGGCCTCCGCCGCCTGCGCCACCAGCAGGCCGATCTCCGCCGGGTCGAACTGGTTGTCCGCATCCATCAAGAAGACCCAGGGCAGGCGGGCCGCGTCGAAACCCGACCGGACGGCGGCGCCGTAACCGCGGTTGGCCGGGTGGCGGACCACCCGCAGGTTGGGATGCGCCAGCTTCAACCGGTCGAGCACCGCCGGGCTGTCATCCCGGCTACCATCGTCGACCACGATGATCTCGAAAGTCCGGGCATGGGCCGCCAGCGCGTCGGCGGTGCGACCGACGGACTGCTCCAGGTTGGCCTGCTCGTTGTAGGCGGGCATCACCGCGCTGACGTCCATCGACGGCGCAACCCCGCTCATGGTGCGAAGCCTACTCGGGTGTAGACCGTCGCCACCCGATCACGGGTCAACAGCCGCCAGCCGGGGTCGCGCTGCAGCAGCCCGACCAGCGGATGCGCGCTGGGCACCACGATCGCATCCGGATCGGCCCGCGCGATCACGGCCGGCCAGCCTTCGGCCAGGTAGCTCACCTCGAGGTAGTCGCCGAAGATTCGCGATCCGTAGACCTCGACCCGGCCATCGATGAAGACCCGCCCGCCGGTCGGGTAGAGGCGCCAGACGAGATAGCCCCCGTAGTCGTAGTAGTTAAAGATCCGCAGCGGCCGGCCGAGCTGCTGCAGGGCGGCGGCCGCATCCACCGGCAGGACGGCCCTGATCGCGGACGCCTCGCTGGCGGGGTGCAGGTTCGGCAGGGCGCGGTAGCCGATCATGCTGGCCCCGACCACCAGCAGCAGCGCGAGGTTGACGGCGCCGAGCGCCACGCCGGGTGCGGCTGGCCGTACAGGCGACCAGCGAAACGCCGCCTGGGTCATGGAGCGTGACGACGTGGGCGCGATCTCTGCCACGACCTGCAGCAGTGCGTGGGCGCAGCGCCCGGCGAGCGGCGCCGCGCCCAGGATGAAGAGCGGCACATTCCGCTGCGAGGCGAGCCCCAGGTAGAGCAGCGCGAACGCCAGCAGCCACTCGCTCGACCGCGCCGTCACGCGCCGGGTGGCGAGCCCGGAGAGCATGACAAACAGGACGACCTCGAGCATCAGCCCTGCGGTGGAGTGGAAATCCGGCGAGGCCCATTCCTGGATGTTGTTCTGGATCAAGGGGGAGGTGAGCGTGCCCAGCGGGAAGAGCACGGTCTGGATGCCAAATGGATTGACGATGGCGAGCGCCCCGGCGGCACCCACCGCCCAGGCGAGTGCGCGGATTCGTGGCCGCGGCATCGGGGTGGCTCGCCCGAGCCAGGCGTCGACGCTTTCGCCGGCGACGAACAATCCGCTGATGATCACCCCGACGAGGAAGCCAGAGTGGAGGTTGGCCCAGAGCCAGATGAAGGGCGGCAGCATCCACGCCCGCAGGTGGTTGTCGCGATAGCGGACCAGGCCGACCAGCAAGACGCCGGTGAACAGCAGATTGAGCAACTGCGGGCGTGCCCCCCATGCGGTCGAACCGGCGAGCGCCCCGACGAGCGTCAGCCCGACCGCGACGGTCGGGTTCAGGCCGCTGCGATGGAGGAGGTGATAGAGGCAGATCGCGGCCGCCGTGACCACCAGGGCAGCGATCGCGACCAGCAGCGGCAGGCCGCCCAGCTGGTAGAGCCCATACATCCCGAGGTCGGCGAGCCACTCGTGCACCACCCAGGGTTGGCCGGCCGCACTGAACGAATAGACGTCCACGTGGGGAATCGACGCGGTGGTGACGATCAGCCGCCCGTTGGCGAGGTGCCACCAGAGGTCGGGATCGAGCGGCGGCACCGCGGCCAGGCTGAAGATCGCAACGAACAACAGGCAGCGAAGCACCAGGGCACTGGTAAACCGGCGGAGCAGGCCGGCCACGGCGGGCATCACGGTTGTAACGGCAGGGTCACGGACATCCTTCGTCGGCGATCAGCGAGGTTCGCGCAGGACGCGCACGACGAACCGGGGCAGGGCCAGCATCCGCCGCCAGCGCCAGGGCTCCTGGCCCAGCCGGTGCAGCCATTCGAGCCCGCGCTCGCGCATCCATGGGGGAGCCCGCCGGGAGCGACCGGAGATGAAGTCGAAGGCGCCGCCCACGCCCATGCCGACGATCGCGCCGGAACGGGTGAGGTTGCGGGCGAGCCAGGCTTCCTCGGCGGCGGCGCCGTAGGCCAGAAAGAGCAACTGGGCGCCACTCGAGCGAACGGCCTGGGTGGTGAGCGCATCATTGAACGGGTCGGGCGATGCCGCATTAGTGCCGGCGAGACGAAAGCCTGGATAGCGTTCGCGGAGCACCTGGCCGGCGGCCTGCGCGACCCCCGGCGCGCCGCCGAGGAAGAAGAATCGCCAGCCTGCCGGGCCGCCCCGTGCGGCAAGCGCTTGAAGCAGGTCGACGCCGGCCACCCGTCCGGGCAGCTGATGGCCGAGCCGGCGCGCCGCCCAGAGCACTCCCGCGCCGTCCGCCAGGGCCAGGTCGGCGCGACGAAGCACGGCGGCGAATTCCGGATCGCGACCGGCACGCATGATCCGTTCGGGGTTGACACTGATGACCAAGCGCGGACGGCCCTCGGCGATCGCTCGGGCCACCCAATCCACCGCGTCGGCTTCTGACATCGAGTCGATCGGAACGCCGAGCAGCGTGAAACGAGTCACGCCGCGAGCGCCTGCCGGTACACCTCCGCCGTCTCGCGCCCCAGGCGTTCGACACTGAACGCGGTCGATCGCTTCAGCCCGGCGTGGTGAAGCCGCTGTTGCTCCTTCTCGAAACGGAGCAGTCGCTCCATCGCCTGGGTCAGCTCCTCCACACTTTCGGTGCGCAGCACGACGCCCGCGTCGTCGACGAGCTCGACCAGCGCATCCGCCGACGACACGATCACCGGTGCCCCGCAGGCCATCGCCTCGAGGACCGGGAGGCCGAAGCCTTCATAGCGGGAGGGATAGACGAAGACGGCGGCGCCGCTGTAGATGGCCGGCAGGAAATCCCGTGGCAGGTAGTCGAGAGCGATCACGTGGCCGCGCGGTCCCGGCTGGCCGAGCTGCCGGGCGAGACGCTCGGCTCCGCGATTCACTCGGCCGACGAACACGAGGGCCGAATCGTCGGCCAGGTCGGGCGGCAGGAGCTCGTAGGCCGCCCGCAGGCGCGTGAGATCCTTGCGGGGATCGACGGTGCCGACATGAAGGACATATCGTTCGGGGAGGCCAAACCGCTTGCGGACCATGGCAATCTCTTCCGCCGGCCGAGGCGTGAAGCTAGCATCGGCGCAGAGCGGGACATAGATGACCCGCTCCGGCGCGATATGGTACAGGTCGATGACCTGGCGACAGATCGCGTTCGAGGAGACCATCACGCGGCGTGCCCGGCGAATGCTTAGCGGACCAAGAGTTCCGAAGTACCAGCGGGCACGAGGATGCAGGTCGTCGGGACGAGCCCGATAGACGAGGTCGGGTACGGTCAGCACCTGCGGTATGGCGCTGAGCAATGGGGCGACCCCGAGGACCGAGTGCAACAGGCGCAGAGAGCGCGGGTAGGCCCCGAACCGCCAGGGCAGGGACCACTGCTCCCGTCCGAGACGCAAACCGCGAGGTACCTTCGCAAAAGGCACCAGTCGATGTCCGCGGGCCGCATCGCCCAGGTCGGAAATCACGTCGGAAGGGACCAGGACGTCAACCGACACGCCAACCATGCGCAGGCCTCGCAGGATGTGCAAGGCGTGATGCTCGAGACCGGTGAAGGGTTGCGCCGCAAACAAGAGATCGACCGCGATCCCTTCGGCAGCGACGTTCGACACTTTCCGGATGCTAGCGGAAGAGCGAGACCACGATGATCGTCGGCATCGACGGGACGCCAGCCGTGCGGCCAGTCGCGACCGGCACCGAGGTCTATGCCAAAAGCATCATCGAAGCGCTGGCCGCATCGAGAGGTGAGCGGACGATGCGGATCTATGCCAACGCGGTCGACCGGCCGGCGTGGCTGGCGCCCGGCGTGGAGTGGCGTGGCATCCCATTTCCGCGATTATGGACGCACTGGCGACTGCGGCAGGCGTTGCGGCGCGAACACCCCGATGTGACCTTCATTCCGAGCCACGTGCTCCCCGCCGCCCTGGGGCTGAAATCGGTGGTCACGATCCACGACGTCGGACATCGCCGAGAGCCGCGATCGTACGCACGCGCGGCGCGCTGGTACCTGGAAGCCACCACCCGCTACGCGGCCCGCCGGGCCAACCGCTTGATCGCCGTGTCGCAATCGACCGCCGACGACCTGACCCGTTACTACGGCGTCCCCGGCGGCCGCATCACGGTGGTGCATTCGGGGATCGGTCGCCAGTTCAACCCGCAAAGTCCGGCCACGGTGGAAAAGGTGCTTCAACGTCTTGACATCACCAGCCCCTACTTCCTCTACGTCGGACGCAACCATCCGCGCAAGAACCTGCCCATGTTGCGCCGCGGCTTCGATGACGCCCGACGGCGCGGTCTCGAGGCGACGCTGGTGGTGGCCGGCCCTGGTCACGATGCGGAGTCGAACGATCGCGTTCGGGTGCTGCCCTATGTTCCGGCCGACGAGCTGCCGGCGCTTTACGCCGGCGCCATCGCGCTGACGTTGCCTTCACACTTCGAGGGCTTTGGGTTTCCGGCCCTGGAAGCGATGCGCTGCGGCACGGCGGTGATCGCCTCGACCGCGGGTGCGCTACCCGAGATTGTGGGGACCGCGGGGATCTTGCTGAGCCCGGACGATGCCGGCGCCTGGAGCCAGGCGATGCTCGAGCTGGCGGGCGACCCGGAACTGCAGCGGCGGCTGATAGCGGCCGGCGGCGCGCACAGCGCCCAGTTCACCTGGGAGGCCGCCGCGACCAAAACCTGGAAGGTTCTGGACGGGGTCGCCCGCCAGGGTCAGCCGACCACCGACGCATAAGCTTCGCGGTGGGCGGCCGCACTCGCCGACCAGGTGAAGAGGGCCGCCCGGGCTCGGCCCGCGGCGATTTGACGCTCGCGGAGTTCCCGGTCCTGCAGAATCCGCCGAAGATTCCCTGCCAGGGCCGCATCGTTCTCGGCTTCGCCGAGCAGGGCCGCGTCACCAGCGACCTCGGGAATAGCCCCCGCGGTCGAGGCGATCAGCGGCGTCCCTGCGGCAAAGGCTTCGAGCACCGGCAGTCCGAAGCCCTCGTCCAGCGAAGGAAAGACCACGGCGTCCGCCATCTGGTACAGGGCTGGCAGTTCGGGCAGCTGCGCGTAGCCGACGAACCGCACCCAGCCGGCGAGGTCCAGCTCGCGGACGGCCTCGACCACGGGGTCGTACTTCCAGCCGAAGCCGCCGACGACCACCAGCGGGATCCGCTGTCCGGTGGGGATCCGGGCCAGGGCGCGCAGCGTGGTGACGTAGTTTTTACGCGGCTGGACGGTCCCCACCTGCAGCAGGTAACGGTCGGGCAGCCCGTAGCGTGTCTTGACGGCGTCGCGAACGGCCGGCGACACCGGCAGAGCGAACTCCGTCTCGACGCCGTGTGGGATTACGCGGCATCGCGCTGCGGCCACGCCGAAGAGGCGGACCACGGACTGGCGGGTTGCCGCCGATGGGCAGATGATCACCCGCGCGCCGTGGATCGACCGCGGCACGACCACCCGGGTGGCGAACCACTGGCCGGCCGGAAACCATTCCGGGTGGTCATAGATGGCGAGGTCATGGATCGTCACCACCCCGGGCAGTCCGGAGTGGAATAGCGGCAGCGCGTTGGCCGGACCATGAACGAGCTGCGCGCCAGCAGCGCGCATCCGCAGCGGCATGAGCAGCTGCGGTCCGAGGAATCGCGGGCCCGGCACTTGATAGGAGGCCAGCCGGATGTCGTCCCGCTCGCTGAACCGGCTGACCAGCGCCTGGATGTACCGTCCAACGCCGGTTCCCGCATCATCGTTGAGCGCCCGAGTGTCGAACGCGACCCGAAGCGGGCCCTTTTCCCTCCCCCTCTGGGGGAGGGTTGGCTGGGGGCGCTCAGGCGTAGGTATCGAGCCGAGCCTGCTTGCTGAGAGCCTCCACCACGTGGCGGGCGGGTAACCGCTCGAAGTCGTCGGCCGACAGCGTCACCACCCGCTCCCCCATCGGCGGGATGTCGGGCGGACGGACGATGGCAACCACCAGGGCGCCGGTGGCCGCGGCCACGTGCAGGGCGTCACCATCGTGGCCGACGACGCCAAGGCTGAGCTCGCTGAGCACGGCCACCTCCTCGACGGTCACGTCGGCCAGGTTGACGACGATCGTCGGCTTGGCGATGCCGGCCCGCGTCTCCCGCACGGCGGCCGCATCAGCAGCGCCGCTCAGCAGGATGATGCGCTCGGCCATCGATTGATTGGCCACGACCGCGAACCGCTCGGCGGGCCAGATCGGACCAGAGCGCGCCGCGGACCAGCCGCCGCCACCCGGAATCAGGACCAGCGGTCGGCGCCCCCCTCCGAGGAAGGCGGGCCAGCGCGCCGTCGCCTGCTGGCGGACCGCATCGGGTGGCTGCAGGCGGGGCGGATCGCCCGGGGCCAGCAGCGGCCGCTGGCTGGCGGCGGCCGCCAGCCGCCAGTTCGCTTCGACCGGATGCAGCTTGCCGACCGCGGCGACACGCTCGGTCCCCGCCCAGCCGTTGATGCTGGCAGCCATCAGGCGGCGCGGAGTGCCGCTGAAGTAGGCCAGCGCCACGTGCGGAAACCTCGCCGGGAACGGCACGACGATGGTGTCCATCGGGCCGCTTCGCAAACGCCGGAAGATGCGCAGCAGCTCCCGCGGAGAGTCATCGAAGACGAACGCGCGGCCCACGGAGGGCAGGCCCAGCAACGTGCCGACCGCGTCCGGGGAGACGAAGACGGTCGCCCCCTCGCAGGCACGCAGTACCGACTGCGCCATCAATGCCTCCCGCACCCCACCTCCGAGAAGGATGGCCAACCGGGCCGCCGGACGCGCTGGGGTGCTCATGTGATGTAGTGCTGCCCTCGCCGGATCACCTGCAGGTTGTCGAGCGCCATTCCCGTCCCCACCGCGACGCAGCACTGGGGATCCCGCGCGACGCGAGCCGGGATGCCGGCGCCCGCGGTCAGGTATTCCGACATGCCACGCAGTTGCGCGCCGCCCCCGGTCAGCACGGCGCCGTTCCGGGACAGCGCTGGCCGTCGAGCGTCGGGGACCTGAGCCAGCACCCGCTGCACGCTGTTCGCGATGGCCACGAGCGGCTCCTGGATTGCCCGCTGCACCTCGAGACTCGACACCCGCACGGGGCCGCTCGTCCCTTGTCGATCCAGCGCTGTCACCTCCAGCCAGGTCTCGCTGGCGGGCTCGGTCGCCGATCCGATTTCCACCTTGAGCCGCTCACCTTCGCCCGGTCGTAACTGCCAGCCGTGGCTCTCGTTGAGCGCCAGGTCGATGGCTCGGTCGATGGCGTCGCCGCCGACCCGGATCGAATCGATGGCCAGCATCTCGCCATGCGCGATGGCCGCCACGTCGGTGGAACCGGCGCCCAGGTTCACGACCAGGATCCCGTCCGTGGTTGCCACCGAGACCCGGGCGCCGATGGCGGCCGCCATCGGTTTGTCGATCAAGTAGGCCGTCTTCGCGCCCGCCTGCATGGTCGCCTCCAAGACCGTCCGGCGCTCGACGCCGGTGACCAGCGGCGCCACGGAGAGCATCACGTCCGGTCGGAAGATCCGCTGGCGACCGACGATGCGGCCGATCAAATGCTGGAGCATGACACCGGCCGCGTCATAATCCACCCCGTCGCCATCGCGAACCGGGCGGACGGCGCGGGTCTTGCCGCCGCGACCGAGCAATTCGGTGGCCGCCCGGCCCACCGCCAGCACCCGCCCCCCCTTTTCATCGGTCGCCATCAGGGCCGGTTCGTTGAGCACCACGCCTTCGCCTTTGACATAGACCAGCACAGTCGAGGTGCCGAGGTCGATGCCGATTTTCTTGGTGAGCACGCCGGCCTCAATCCCCCACGACCCGGGAAAGATCGGGACGGACATCGGCCTCTCCCTCGACCCGGGTGACGTGCGCGCCCAGGTGCTCGAGCTTGGTCACGATCTCCTGGTAACCCCGGTCCAGGTGATAGATGTTGTCCAGGACGGTCGTCCCACTGGCGCAAAGGGCCGCGACCACGAGGGCGGCGCCGGATCGGATGTCGGGAACGGTGACCGTGCCACCGTGGAGCCGGCTCGGACCGGAGACGATGGCGCTGCGTCCCTCGACGTCGATCTCCGCCCCCAGCTTGCGCAGCTCCGCAACGTGCTGGAAGCGATTTTCGAAGACGGCTTCCGAAACGACGCACCGTCCCTCCGCCTGCGTCATGAGGCTGACCCAGGGTGCCTGCAAGTCGGTCGGGAAGCCCGGATGCGGCCAGGTCGTCACGTCCACCGGCTGCACCCGGCGGTTGCCCTGCACCCAGAGGCTGTGGGTGTGATCCTCCACCTCGACGCCGGCCGCCCGCAGCTTGAGGATCAGGGCCCGCAGGTCTGCGGTTTCAACATCTTCGAGGACAGCCTCACCAGCAGTGGCAGCGATGGCGACGGCATAGGTCCCGGCCTCGATGTTGTCGGGGATCACCCGATGCGTCGCGCCGCTCAGCTCGGGCACACCTTCGATCTGCAGCACGTCGCTGCCGATCCCCTGGATGCGGGCCCCCATCTTGCCGAGAAAAAATGCCAGGTCGACCACGTGCGGCTCGCGGGCGGCGTTGTGGATGGTGGTGATGCCCTCCGCGGTGGCGGCCGCCATCATCAGGTTCTCGGTGCCGGTCACGGTGGGCATGTCCAGGTGAATGGTCGCGCCCTTCAGCCGGTCGGCGCGGGCGACGTACTCGCCATCCTCGAGCTCGACCCGGGCGCCCATCAGGCGGAGGCCAACGATGTGCTGCTCGACGCGCCGCATGCCGATGTCATCGCCGCCAGGCTTGGCCACCCTTGCTTCGCCCCGCCGGGCCAGCAGCGGTCCCATCAGCAGGAAGGAAGCCCGCATCCGGTTGGCCATGGCGGCGAGCACCTCGCCGCGGGCCAGGCGCTCGGCGTTCACCTGCAGCTGTTGCGGGTCGAGCGACCGAATCTGGACGCCCATCGCCTTCAGCAGCCCCACCATGGTGCGGACGTCCTCGATCCCCGGCACGTTCTTGAGCCGGCATTCCTCTTCGGTCAGGAGGCACGCGGCCAGAATCGGCAACACGGCATTCTTCGAACCGCTGATGGGCACACGCCCGACCAATCGGGATCCCCCCTCGATCAGGAGCTGCGCCACTGACCCCCTAGGGTAGCAGCCTGCCCCGCTCGCGGCGGTGAGATGCAGGTATCAGATTTGCGTTGGATTCATACTCGCCGACGCCGGCGCAGCTCGGCCAGGCGCAGCCGCGCTTCGGCCCGAGCCAGGGCGGCGGAGGCGGCTGCCTGGTCGGCGTCCGACAGCTTCTGCTGGAGCAGGCTTTCCGCCCGACGCCGCGATTCCTGGGCGCGGGCCTCATCGATGTCCTCGGCCCGTTCGGCGGCATCGGCTAGAACGGTGACCTCGTCGGGACGGACTTCGAGGAATCCCCCGCCAACGAAGAAGAACAGCTCCTCGCCATCGTTGCGGACCTTCACCGTTCCGGGGGCCAGCGGCGTCAGCAGCGGCACGTGCCGGGGAAGGACGCCAAGCTCGCCCTCGGACCCGGGGGCGAGCACGAAGTCCGCGTCGCCTTTGAAACGGCGACCCTCGACGGTCACGATGTCAACGTGAAGCTTGTCGGCCATCGCTAGGCGGACCCGCTTTTTGCCGCTTCGACGGCTTCATCGATGGTGCCCACCATGTAGAAGGCCTGCTCCGGAAGTTCGTCGTGCTTGCCGTCGAGGATTTCGCCGAAGCCGCGGATCGTCTCTTTCAAGGACACGTACTTTCCGGGCCGGTTGGTGAACACCTCGGCGACGAAGAACGGCTGCGACAGGAACCGCTCGATCTTTCGGGCGCGGGCGACCAGCAGCTTGTCATCCTCGGAGAGCTCGTCCATGCCGAGGATGGCGATGATGTCCTGCAATTCCTTGTTCCGCTGAAGCACCTGTTGCACCCCGCGCGCCACCCGGTAATGCTCTTCGCCGACGATCTCGGGCGTGAGGAACCGGGAGAAGGAGTCGAGGGGATCGACCGCCGGGTAGATGCCGCGCTCGACGATCGCGCGCGAGAGGCTGACGGTGGCGCCCAGGTGGGCGAAGGTCGTGGTGATCGCCGGGTCGGTGTAGTCGTCTGCCGGCACGAAGACCGCCTGGACGGAGGTGATCGACCCCTTTTTCGTCGAGGTGATGCGTTCCTCGAGATCGCCCATTTCGGTGGCCAGTGTCGGCTGGTAGCCGACCGCCGACGGGATCCGGCCCAGCAGGGCCGAGACCTCGCTCCCCGCCAGCATGTAGCGGAAGACATTGTCGATGAACAGCAGGACGTCCTGACCGAACTCGTCCCGGAAGTGCTCGGCAAGGGTGAGACCGGTCAGCCCCACCCGGGCGCGCGCGCCAGGAGGCTCGTTCATCTGGCCGAACACGAGCGCCGTCTTGTCGATGACGCCCGACTCATTCATTTCCAGCCACAGGCTGTTTCCCTCGCGGGTGCGCTCGCCGACGCCGGCGAACACGCTGAACCCGCCGTGCTCCTGCGCGATATTGCGGATCAGCTCCATCACGATGACGGTCTTCCCCACCCCGGCGCCGCCGAACAGGCCGATCTTGCTGCCTTTGGCGAAGGTGGTGACGAGGTCGATCACCTTGATGCCGGTCTCGAGGATGGTGGTGTCGGTCACCTGCTCGCTGACCGGCGGCGCCTGCCGGTGGATCGGGAGGCGGACATCCGACTTGATCTCACCCTTCCCGTCGATCGGGTCGCCGATGACGCTCATCATCCGACCGAGGGTACCCTTGCCGACCGGGACCGTGATCGGCGCGCCGGTGTCCCTGACCTCGTCGCCGCGGACGAGACCGTCGGTCGAGGCCATGGCGATGGTGCGCACGATGTTGTTGCCCCGGTGTTGCTGCACCTCGAGCACCAGCCGGCCGGCCTTGCCCCTGTCGATCTCGAGCGCGTGGTAGATCTCGGGCAGGTCCTCGGTGTCGAATACGACGTCAACCACCGGGCCGATGATCTGGTCGACGCGGCCGACCCGACCTTTTTTTGACTTCTCTTCCTTCTTCTTTGCTTTCTCCGCGATGGCCATGGTTACCTCCTAACCAGCAGCGAGCGCCTCGGCGCCACCAACGATCTCGCTGAGTTCCTTGGTGATCGTCGCCTGCCGCACCTTGTTTCGCAGCATTGTCAGGTCATCGATCAGCTCGCCCGCGTTGTCCGTGGCGTTGCGCATGGCGATCGTCTGCGCCGCGTAAAAGCTTGCCAGGTTGTCGAGAACCGCGGCGTAGACCTGCGCCTCGACGTATCGCGGCAGCAATCGTGCCAGCACCTCTTCGGGCTCGGGTTCGTAGAGGTAATCGACCCGCAGCCCTTCCTTCCGCTCGGGGACCCGGACCGGGATCAAGATCGACACCGTCGGGACCAGCTTGGCGATAGAGACGAAGTGGGTGTGCAGCAGGGCAACCTGATCGACGTTCCCGGCCAGGTACTCGTCTCTCGCCACTGTGATTGCCGGGAGGATGTCTTTCAATTCGGGCCGGTCGCCAGTCTGTGAGACCTCCGCGATGATGGGCACCCCCAGGCGGCGAAAGTAATCGCGACCCTTTCGGCCGATGGTGTCGAGCACCGTCGCTTCGCCCTGCCGGATGTAGGTCAACCCCGCCCGGATGGCATTGACGTTCAGCCCCCCGGCCAGCCCGCGATCCGCCGTGACCAGGATGAGCAATCGTTTGCGGATCGGCCGCTCGGTCAGGAACGGATGCGCCGACCCGGTGGACCGGCTCGCCACCTCGGTAAGCACCGCCGCAATCCGGTCCGCATAGGGCCGGGAGGCTTCCGCTCTGGCCTGCACCCGTCGCAGCTTGGAGGCGGCGACCGCCTGCATAGCGCGGGTGATCTGTTGCGTGTTCTTCAGGCTGGCAATACGGCGTCGGATCTCGGCGAGGGTGGCCAGGCTACGCCTCCTTGGCGGTTTCCCGCTCGGTGGCCCGCCGGGCCGATTGCAGCTGCCCTCCCCTTGGCGCAGCCGGCTGTTGTCCCACGACCGGGCGCCCGGGCGGCTGCGTCAGGGGGCTCGATTTCTTGAACTCGTCGATCGCGGCGCGGAGGAGCTTTTCCGTCTGCTCCGAGACAGCCTTTTCTTTCGCGATCGCCTGCTCGATCTCCGGATGCGAGCCGCTGAGGAAACGGAGCAGTTCTTTCTGGAAAGCCTGCACCTGTTCCACCTCGACGTCGTCCAGGTAGCCGTTGGTGCCGGCGAACAGCACGATCACCTGTTGCGCGACGGGCATCGGCTCGTACTGATTCTGCTTGAGCAGTTCGGTCATCCGCTTGCCCCGTTCCAGCTGGTCCTTCGTGCGCTTGTCGAGATCCGAGGCGAACTGGGCGAAGGCGGCCAGCTCCCGATACTGGGTGAGGTCGAGGCGTAAGCGGCCGGCAACCTGGCGGATCGCCTTGATCTGGGCGGCGCCGCCGACGCGCGAGACCGAGAGGCCGGTCGAGATGGCGGGCCGGATGCCGGCGTAAAAGAGGTCGGTCAGCAAGTAGATCTGGCCATCAGTGATCGAGATCACGTTGGTCGGGATGTAGGCGGAGATGTCGCCCGCCAGCGTCTCGATGATGGGCAGCGCCGTGAGCGATCCACCGCCGTTCTCCTTGTTCATGCGCGCCGCCCGTTCGAGCAGGCGGGAATGCAGGTAGAAGACATCGCCGGGATACGCCTCCCGTCCCGGCGGGCGCCGCAACAGCAGGGAAATCTGGCGGTAGGCCCAGGCATGTTTCGAGAGGTCGTCGTAGACGAGCAGCGCGTCCTTTCCCTGGTCCATGAAGTACTCCCCCATCGAGCACCCGGCATAGGGCGCGATGTACCAGAGCGGGGCGGGCTCGCTGGCGGTGGCCGAAACGATGATGGTGTACTCCATCGCGCCGCGCGCCTCGAGGACAGCCGCGACCTGCGCCACGGTAGCCGCCCGCTGTCCGATGGCGACGTAGATACAAATGACGCCCTGGCCCTTCTGATTGATGATGGTGTCCAGCGCGATCGCTGTCTTGCCGGTCTGACGATCACCGATGATCAGCTCGCGCTGGCCGCGTCCGATCGGAATCATGGCGTCGATGGCCTTGATCCCGGTCTGGAGCGGGGTATCGACCGGCTGCCGGGTAATGACCCCGGGCGCCACCTTCTCAATCGGCGCGAACGCTTTCGTTTCAATCGGGCCCTTGCCGTCGATCGGCTCCCCCAGCGCGTTGACGACCCGGCCGACGAGTGCCTCGCCCACCGGCACCTGGATGATCTTGCCGGTGGTGCGGACCTGGTCTCCTTCCTTGATGTCCTCGTAGGGCCCGAGGATAACGGCGCCGACCGAATCCTCCTCGAGGTTGAGGGCGATCCCGCTGATCCCGCCCTTGAACTCGAGCAGCTCCAGTGCCTGCGCGCCCTGCAGGCCGTAGATCTGCGCGATCCCGTCGCCGACCTCGGTGACGATGCCCACGTCCGCGGCGAGGATGGGGACGTCGAACTCCTTGATCCGCCGCCGGATCAGGCTGCTGATTTCCTCTGAACTGATACCCATGGTGATTCGCCCTCCTATCCTGCCAGCCGCTGGCGCAGCCGATCCAGCTGAGTGCGCACGCTGCCATCGATCAGGCGGTCGCCGATCTGGACGGTCGCGCCGGCAACCAACCCGGGATCGTGTCGATACTCCATCCGGACTTTTTTGCCGAGCCGCTCGGCGAGCGCTCGCTCGTACCGCTGTCGTGCGGCTTCATCGAGGTCGATCGCCGTCGTCAGGGCGACATTGGCGATCCCGGCGGCGCCGTCCGCCATCCGCTCGAATTCGCGACGAATGGCGGGCATCTCGGACGTGCGCCGGTGCTCGATCAAGAGTCGCAAGAGGTTCTGGCTTTCCGGTCGCAGCTCCGGCGCTAGCCGCTGGGCGAGCTCCATCCGCCGCGCGGTCGTGACGGCGGGATTGGCGAAGGCCGCCCGGAGCACGTCATCCTGCAGCAGGGCGTCGAGCTGCGCAAGCTCACCTCGCCACGCCTCGAGCTCGTGGCCGGCTTCGGCAAGTTGGAAGATCCCCTGCGCGTAGCGGCGCGCGACGTTACTGCGTGGCACTCGGCTCCTTTTCCACCTGCTCGATGGTGGCTTCGATCAGCTGCCGATGCCGTTCACCGTCCAGGCTCTCGCCGACGATCCGACGCACCGCCTCGGTGACGATGTCCGCCATCTGCAATCGAATCGCCTGGATGGCCCGCTGCCGCTCGGCGTCGATGTCCCGGCTGGCTGCCTCGACGATGCGCCGGGCCTCTTCCCGGGCTTTGTCTTGAGCCTCCTGCTGCATCCGTTCGGCCGCCCGGTTCGCCTGCTCGATGATCTGCCCCGCCTGGACCCGCGCCCTGACGATCTCGGCCTGGGCCGCCTGAAGCCGCTCTTCCGCTTCCTTGCGCGCTTTTTCGGCTTGCGCCAACTGCAGCTTGATCTGGTTCTGGCGCGCTTCCGCCGCCCTGATGATGGGTGGGTACACCCACCTCGCCAGCACGCCCAGCATCAGGAGGAAGGCGATGATCTCGGCGATCAGGGTGCCGTTGATATCCAGCAGCCCCGCCTCGAGAGAGACGACCGGGAAATGCAAACTACTTCACCCCGCTGGCCACGGCCGTGATGAAGTAAAAGCCGAGCGCGAGGTTGATGAAGTACATCGCTTCCACCAGGCCGATGATCAGGAACATGATGATCTGGAGGCGGGCCTGGGCCTCAGGCTGGCGCGCCGTACCCTGGATGGTTGCGTTCCCGGCCAGGCCGTCGCCTACGGCGGCACCGATCGCGCCGCCACCCAGCGCAATTCCGGCGGCGATGAGCGCTCCAGCTAGGACGATCGCGTGATTCATGACCTTACCCTCCTGTTTCTACGGCTGCCGGGGCTGAGCTGGGATGTCTGCCGTGCCCCTCTTCTTCGAGACCTTCGCGCGCCATACCGAAATAGATGATGGTGAGCAGAGTGAAGATGAAGGCCTGGATACTGCCGACGAAAAAGATGTCGAATGCCTTCCAGAGGATGAGCAATCCCTCCACGATCGGAGTCAGCACCACGCCGAAGGCGCTCCCCGGCAAACCAGTCGGCACCAGGCTCGCCACGTAGGTGATCAGCAAGCCGAGCAAGTACACCATCAGGGTCCCGGCAAAGATGTTGCCAAAGAGCCGCAGCGAGAGCGTGACCGGCTTGACGACCTCCTCAATGACGTTCAGCGGGATGAAGAGGATCCGGATCGGTAGCGCCATCTCGAACGGTTTGGTGAAGCGCCGAAAGTAGCCGCGCACCCCGAGCACCCGAAGGCTGTAGCCCTGGACCACGATGATGACCACCAGCGCCATCGCCAGGGTCTGGTTCAGGTCGGCGTTTGCCGGGTGGACTGGCCGGGCCAGGGGAAAGAAGTCAAGCCAGTTGGCCACGAGGATGTAAAAGCCGATCGTCATCGCCAGCGGCACGATGAAGCCACCGCCTTCTCCGACGGACTCACGGATCAGCCCGCGCACGTAGTCGAGGAGGAACTCGAAGAGCATTTGTAGCTTGCCCGGGACTCCATGGCTCAGCCGGTAGGCGACCATGAAACCGACGAGGAGGGTGATGACGATGGCCAGCGCGCTGGAGATCAGACTGTCGTAGTTGAAGGTGCAGTACCAGGCGCCGCACACGCTCACCGTGGGATGCGTGCCGGGTGGGGCCTCGGCCAGGAAGATCATCCGGCCAGCGTCTCCCGCACCGCGAAACCGGCGAGGACGAGTTGGGCGATGGCGATCCCGCCAACCACGAGCCAGACCTGGGACAGACCGATCAGCAACCCGATTCCCAGGCCGAGCGCGGTCAGGACCAGCAGCCGGACCAGGCTGACGGCGGTGAAGCCGACGCCGAGCGCGAGTGACCGCTGGACCAGCAGTCCGTTCGCGCTTCCCACCAGCAAGCCAATCGCCAGCGCCAGCGCATTCTTGACCTGTCCGGCGGCGAACCCAAACGCCATCACCGAGACGGCGGCGACACTGGAGACGGCCACCGTGTTGTGGATCAGCCGGTTGTTCACAGGTATCGTTTGAACCTCGTATAGACGACGGCGCCACCGGCTGCGATCCCGACCACGAGTCCGGCGAACAGCAGCAGGGGCGCGGTGTGGATCACGTTGTCGAGCACGGCCCCGATCAGCAGCGGGAGGACGACCGCGGCGGCGAGGAACACGCCGAGACCGGCCAGCTCACCACCCGACGGGGCGCGACCACGCGGTGCCGCTGCAGCGTGATTAGGATGATCCATGCCAGGCTCCTCGCGCTTATCCGTCGGGGCCACGATTGCCTCCGGGATGGGGCCTCAACGAGTTCAGCTTAACAGGGGCTGAATTCAATTCGCCATCAGGTGAGTGCCGTAACCGAGCTCAACCGCGGCTGATTCGCTGGAACCGGCGAAGCATGATGATGACGATCCCCAGCAGCATCACCATGATCGCGCCCAGCAGCACTTTCTTGTGGCCGTAGATGGCAAGCCCGAGCGCCGCAAAGATGGCTGTCCCGAAATAGAAGACCAGCGCGGTCTCCCGCGGGCTGAGACCGAAATCGAGCAGCCGGTGATGCAGGTGCCCGGTGTCCCGGGTGGCGATCGACCGCCCGCGCAGGGGCCGGCGCAAGATCGCCCAGACGGTGTCGAAGATCGGGATCGCCAGCGCCAGCACGGGGACGATCAAGGCGAAGACAACCGCGCCCTTGGCCACCGAGAGGACAGAGAGCGCCGCCAGGGTGAAGCCGAGGAAGTTGCTGCCGCTGTCCCCCATGAAGACGCGCGCCGGGTGCCAGTTGAAGAAGAGAAAGCCGATGCAGGCGCCGATCAAGGCGCCGGACAGGATGACGATGTCTGTCTGGTTCCGGTTGATGGCGGCCAGCAGCACCGTCGCGGCCACGATCGCGACCACACCGGCCGCCAGGCCATCCACCCCGTCGATCAGATTGATCGTGTTCTGCAGCCCGACGAACCAGAGCAGCGTCAGCGGGATGGAGACGCCCAGCGCCAGCGTGATCACGTGCTGGGAGCCGAACGCGACGGACTGGATGTAGATCTGGAACACGACGATCGCCAGCAGGGAGGCAGCGATCTGAAAGACCAGCTTGTAGAGGGCCCGCACCCCATGGATGTCATCGAAGACCATCAGGGTCGTGACCACAGCCGCCGACAGCAGCAGGCCGAGCGTCTTCGGGTTGGTCGAGAAGAGCGCGGCGGAAAGCCCAAATCCGAGGTACATGGCCAGCCCGCCGAGCCGGGCCGTCGGCTGGCTGTGGATCCGGCCTTCGCCCGGCTCCGCCACCGCACCCAGCCGGAACGCCAGCCAGCGCGCCGGCAGCACGACGATCGACGTCCAGACGAGGGCCACCACAAACGGCAGGACGGCGGGGCCGAACCGCGACGGCGAAAAGGTATCCCAGAACGTCGGGTCGCTGAAGAAGGGTGTGCCGCTTAGTACGGCAATGGGAATCGTTCGCACAGCGCCCGGCTGCGGGCGCGGACCTGCTCATGCACCGTTCGATCGTCGAGGTTGAACAGCAGCTCGGCGACCATCTCGGCGATCTGGCTCATCTCGTCAGGGCCCATGCCGCGGGTCGTCACCGAAGGCGTCCCTAACCGGATGCCGCTTGGGTTGAACTTGCTCGCGGTGTCGAAGGGAATCGAGTTCCGGTTCACGGTGATGCCGACGGTGTCGAAGGTCTCCTGCACGCTCTTCCCGGTCAGCTTCAGCGGCCGCAGGTCGATCAGCATCAGGTGATTGTCAGTGCCGCCACTGACCAGCCGCAAGCGCCGGCGGATCAGACCCTCCGCCAGCAGCCGCGCATTGTTGACCACCGACTGCGCGTAGGACTTGAACTCAGGAGTCTTCCACTGCGCCAGCATCACCGCCTTGCCCGCGATGGCGTGATTGTGCGGTCCGCCCTGGCTGCCGGGGAAGACGCTCTTGTCGATGTCGGCCGCGTATTTCGCCTTGCAGAGGATCATCGCGCCCCAGGGACCCCGCATCGTCTTGTGGGTGGTGAAGCTGACGAAGTCGGCGTGCGGGACCGGGCTCGGATGGGCGCCGCCCGCCACCAGTCCAGCGAAGTGGGCCATATCGACGAAGAAGTAGGCATCCACCGCCCGCGCAATCGCGGCCATTCGCTCGAAGTCGAGGAGACGCGGGTAGGCGCTGTAGCCGGCCAGCAGCATCTTGGGGCGGACCTCGTGGGCCTGCCGCTCCAGCACGTCGTAGTCGATCCGTTCCGTGTTCGGGTCGACCCCATAGGGCACGAAATGGTAAAGCTTGCCCGAGAAGTTGACCGGACTGCCGTGACTGAGGTGGCCGCCGTGGCTGAGGTCCATGCCCATCACCGTGTCGCCCGGGTTGAGGACGGCGGCGTAGACGGCGTAGTTCGCGGTCGTCCCACAGTGCGACTGGACATTGGCGTGCTCGGCGTTGAAGAGCGCCTTCGCGCGCTCGATGGCGAGGGTCTCGATCCGGTCGACGTTCTCGCAGCCCCCGTAATAGCGCTTGCCGGGATAGCCCTCGGCGTACTTGTTGTTCAGCAGCGAGCCCAGCGCCTGCAGCACGGCGGGGCTGGCGATGTTCTCGGACGGGATCAGCTCCAGCGTGTACTGCTGACGCTCGAACTCATCGCGAATCGCGGCAGCGACCTCGGGATCGACGGTGTCGATCCGGCTGGTCAGGTCGGTGTGCGCCTGCAACATTCCGCCCATTATCCCCGAATCAGTTCCGAGGCCGGAATCGCGCCCGGGCGAAGAATCCGCGGCGCGGGTCCGCTGAGATCGAGGATGGTCGAGGGCTGCCCGATTCGGCACGGTCCGCCATCGAGCACCAGGTCGATCCGGTCTCCCATTCCGGCGATCACCTGTTCAGCATCGATTGGCGGCGGCTGGCCGGCGCGGTTGGCGCTGCTGCTCGCGATCGGCTCGCCCAGTGATGCCAGCAGGCTCAGCGCCACCTCGTGGTCGGGGGCCCGAACCGCAATCGTCGTTCCATCCGCGTGCGCCCGGGCGGGCAGCACCAGCGTCAGTGGGCCCGGCCAGAATCGCCGCATCAGGTCGGCGGCCGCGCCGGTTACCACGGCGTCGGCTTCGACCTGGTCCCTCCCCGTGACCAGCCAGACCATGGGCTGCGTAGCGGGACGCTCCTTGGCCTGGTAGAGGCGCTGGACCGCGACCGGGTCGCACGCTCGGGCGCCGACGGCATAGAGGGTGTCGGTAGGAAACGCCATCACCGCGCCGCGGCGGAGCCGGTCCGCCGCCTCGCTGAGGTGCGCCGCATCGGCCGGCCAGCGTTCAGCCATCCACGTCATCAGGGCAGCTGAATCCGGACGACGCGATCTCGCCCGGCGAGGTCCTTGTGCACGCTGACCACCGCTGAGGGCCACTGGCCCTGCGCGAGCCGCAGGAGACGGCGCGCTTGCGACGGATCGCACTCGAGCATCACGCATCCGCCCGGCTTGATCGCCGCCGGTGCCTGCCGCAGGGCTCGACCGATCAGCGCCAGCCCGTCGTCGCCCCCGTCGAGCGCCAGCGCCGGCTCGTAGGTGAGTTCCCGCGGCCGCCGTCGGCGCTGGGCGGCGGAGATGTAAGGAAGGTTGGCCACGATCAGGTCTGCTGGCGGGGCACCGCGGAGCAGGTTGGCCCGCTCCGTGGTGATCCGCCGGCGCAGGTGGAAGCGTGCCACGTTTTCCGCCGCCACCCGTAGCGCTCGTGGACTGATGTCCCTGGCGACGATGCGGGCGTGGGGGATGGCTTTGGCGATCGCAATCGCGACCGCGCCGCTGCCGGTCCCAAGGTCGATGACGCGGCGAGCCTGCGGGTGGGCGGTCAGCCACGCGATCGCAAGTTCGACCATCAGCTCGGTCTCTGGCCGGGGAATCAGAACGCCCGGACGGACTGCCAGCAGATGGCCGTAGAACTCCCGCTCGCCGGTCAGGTAGGGAATCGGCACCCGGGCGGCGCGCCGACGAGTGAGCCGGCTGAGCCGTTGCTGCTGGGCTGCGGTCACCCGCCGCTCGGGGTGACTGTGCAATCGCTCGCGCGAACTCCTGAGCACGTGCGCGACCAGGATCTCGGCGTCGAGCCAGCTGTACGCGATCCCAACCCCGGCCAGCGCCGCCCGCGTCTTCGCGAGCTGCGCCTTGACCGAGTCCCGATCAGGCGCGGGCGCCATTCGGCGCCGGCTCGCTCAATCGGTTGGCCTGGTCCCACCCGACGAGGCGGTCGATCACCGGGTCGAGATCGCCGGCCTCGACGAATTGGGGCAGTTTGTAGTACTTGAAGTCGATGCGGTGGTCGGTGATCCGGCCCTCTGGATAGTTATAGGTACGGATCTTCTCGCTGCGGTCGCCGGTGCCGACCGCCGAGCGGCGCGCCTGGGTCAGCGCCGCCTGTTGCTTCGCGAGCTGCCGATCGAGGATGCGGGCCAGCAGCACTTTGGTGGCCTTGGCCCGGTTCTTGAGCTGGGACCGCTCATCCTGGGAGGATGCGACGATCGGTTCGCTGCCATCCTCCGGCAAGTAGGTCAAGCGCACCGCCGAGTCCGTGGTGTTGACGCTTTGGCCGCCGTGCCCGGTCGAGCGGAAGACCTCGACTCGCAGCCGGTCCGGGTCGATCGCGACCTCGACCTCCTCGGCCTCCGGGAGGACGACGACCGTGGCGGTTGAGGTATGGATCCGGCCCTGGGCTTCCGTCTCGGGCACCCGCTGCACCCGATGGACGCCGTTCTCGAATTTCAGCCGCGAGTAGGCGCCTTTGCCGCGCACCTCGAAGATCACCTCTTTGAAACCACCCCGTTCGGTGACGCTCTCCGACACCAGGTCGACCTTCCAGCGACGCGATTCGGCGTACCGGCTGTACATTCGGAACAGGTCGGCCGCGAACAGCGCCGCCTCCTCCCCACCGGTCCCCTGCCGGATCTCCACGATGACGTCCTTGTCGTCGTTCGGATTCTTGGGGACGAGCGCGACCTTGAGCTCGTTCTCCAGCCGGTCGCGCTCGGCCTGTTGCTTTTCGAACTCCTGGCGGGCGTAGGCCTGCATCTCCGGGTCCTTTTCGTGCTCGGCGAGCTCGCGCGCTTCCGACATCCCGCGCTCGGCACGGCGATACGCCTCGTACCGCTGCACCAGGTCGCGGAGCTGCGCCTGCTCCTTGCCCAATCGCTGGAGCTCCTTGAGGTCGGCATGCACCGCCGGATCGGAGAGCCGCTCGGTGATCGCGTCGTATCGTTCCCGGACGGCCTCGAGCTGCTCGAACATCAGGCCGCGGCCTCTTTCTCCTCCTGACGAGCGGCCTGGAAGGCTGCCAGGGCGACCTCGATTTGCGGGTCGTCCGGCTCGCGCGTCGTGAGCTTCTGCGTGAGAAGGAAGGGAATGAGCAGCACTTTGACGGCCGGGTTGTTCCGATGCCGGCCGGCGAATCGAATGAACTCGTAGGCGAGCATGGCGATCACCGGGACCAGGGCGATGCGCGATAGCAGGAGCAGCGGCAGCGCCGGCCGCCCGACGAAACCGAACACGAAGGCGGCCACCACCATCACCGCCAGCAGGAATCCCGTGCCGCAGCGGGGATGCAGGGTGCTCTGGGTCCGCACGTTCGGCACATCGAGCGGTAGTTCGGCCTCGAAGGCGTTGATGGTCTTGTGCTCCGCACCGTGGTAGGCGAACAGCCGCCTGATCTCGGACTTGAAAGAGATCCCATAGAGGTAGAGCAACAGGAACGCAATCCGGATGAAGCCGTCGACGAGGCCGAAGAACAGGTTCCCGTGGCCGCGGCTCAGGAAGCCGGCCGCCAGCAGCGGCACGCCCAAAAAGAAGATGACTACCCCGATGATCGCGATGCCGATGGTGACGCGCATCGCGCCCGAGCTCAGCTCGATCTGTTCACCCGCGGCCTGGACGTTGGCCGACCACATCAGCGCCTTCATGCCGAGGTGCAGCTGCTCCCAGAGACCAGCCAGGCCACGCAGCAACGGCAGTTTCCAGATGGGGTGGGTGTAGACGATCGAGCGGAGCCGCTCGCGCAGCACCTGGATCTCGCCGTCGGGGCGGCGCACCGCGACGGCATAGGTCGTCCGGCCGCGCATCAGGACGCCTTCCAGCACGGCCTGACCGCCGTAGAAGAATTTGTCCTGGCTCACCGCCGCGCTCATCCTAGTACGCCACCCAGCCCGCCGGCCACACAGGGCCTAACGGGAGAAGCGCTTATCTCTTCCGCTGCTGGCGCTGCTGGAAGCGGTCCACGCGGCCCTGCGTATCGACGATTCGCTGCTGGCCGCTGAAAAACGGATGGCACACCGAGCAGACCTCGGTCTTGAGCTCTTTCGTCGTCGAGCCGGTGACGAAGGTGTTGCCGCACAGGCAGTGGACGACGGCGTCGTGGTGGTAGGTCGGATGGATGGTGGCTTTCACGGGCGTCCCATTGTATCAGCCTGTCCTCAACACGGCCGAGGTATTGAGCATGCCGACCCCGAGCGCCAGCAGGAGTCCGAGATACAGCAACCCGATCACGAGCTTCGTCCTGGCGTCGACCGCGTAGTAGGCGGGGTTCAGGGCGGTCGACCGGAAACGCTGGAAGGTGCTGAAGGCCCCGAAAATCAGGACGAGGAAGAGCACCGGACTGTGGAAATTGCCGAATAGCAGCAGCCCGGCGGCAATGGCCAGGCCGGCGACATTGAACCATTTCGAAAGCACCGAGAGCACCCGACCGCCATCGAGCGGCGTCACCGGCACCAGGTTGAAGAGGTTGATCAGGAAGCCGAAATAGGCGAGCGCGCGAAGCAGCTGACCGGTCGTGGAGTCAGGCGTGGCCAGGTAGCCGAGGTAACAGAGGCCAGCGCCGATGGTGCCGAGAATCGGGCCACCGATCGCCATCACAGATTCCTGGGCCACCGTGCGCGGTTGCTGTTTCATGCTGACGAAGGCGCCGAGGAACGGGATCATCACCGGCAGGGTGACGGGCATGCCCATGACGCGCGCGACGACCACGTGGCCGCTCTCATGTACCAGGATCAGCAAAACGATGCCGACGCCGAACGCCCAGCCGAACAGCTGCGCGTAGATCACGGCTGTCACTCCGGTCGAGATGATGGTGAACCACAACCCCTTGAACTTCAGGAGCAGCAGCCCGATGTAGGACAGCTTGCTGAGGATCAGCCCGAGGAACGCGAGAATTCCCGCCGCCACCCCGCTGTTCCGGCGGCCGCGGTTGCCAGGTTGTGCCGGGATGTCGGCCTGCACCGGCCGGTCGGTGCCGTACCCGTAGTCGGCCCCGCTGTAGGTTGAATCGCTCGGACGTGGATAGAGGTCCGTCATGTGCTATGAGGATGCCCAGCCGATAGGGCTTTCAATCAGATTCAACTCGTCCTGGCCGGTTCCGGTTACGTTAGGTTCGAGCGTCGGCACCGGCCAGGAACGGGTGAAATTGCCGAGTCGCACCTCGGGACAGCGAGCCCGCAGCTCCGCGACGAACGAGCGCATCCCGATCCCCCGGGTCGGATTGGGGATCCGCGCCAGCAGCCACTGCGGATCGACATTGAGGCTGCGAAGCTGGACCTGATGGACGCCGTGCCGATAAATGAAGGTGACCAGGGCATCGATCTCTGTCCGGGCATCGGTGATCCCCGGAAAGGTCAGCAGGTTGATCGTGATCTGCCCACCGGCGCGCCGCACCACCTCGGCGCACTCCGCCACCTGTTCGAGGCCGTAGCCGACCGGCCGGTAGTAGGCACGAAAGCGGGAATCGTCCAGGCTGAACACGCTGATCCGGATGGAGTTCAGGCCCGCGTCGACCAGCCGCCGCAGCACGTCCGGACGGGACCCGTTGGTGTTGATATGGATGGTCGCCGCCGGCGCCGCCGCCCGGATCCGGCGGGTGGCGTCGACCAGCGCGGCGCCCCGCGTCAGGGCCTCGCCCTCGCACCCCTGCCCAAAGCTGACGAAGTTCGCCTTGGCTGCACTCAGATGCCAGGCCGCGAGCTCCGCGATCTCCGGCGCGGTCGGTGCGAAGCGCAGCCGAGTCTGCGGCGAATCGACGTCGCCCCACTGCTCGGAGATGCACCCCAGGCAGGCCGCGTTACAGGCTGGGGATACCGGAATCGCGCCCTCGCCCCGGCGCAGGAAGACATTCTGAGCGGTGAGGCAGCGGTAGTTGGTGGCGCAGGTTTCAAGGTGATGGCGCAGGCGGCTATCAGGCAGCGCGCGGCGGGCGGCGGCGATGGCGTGATCGACCTGCCGGCGCTCCTCGGCCTGTGGATTCCAGGCGTTCCAGCGATCGGTGCGCATGGCGGTGACATGGGGCTCGCCGCCGACCGACGCCAAGGCCGCGTAACCGAACAGCGGCAGCACCGGCGCCCCTGGGTGTTCAAGGAACGCCGGCAGCCACGTCCGCAGGTAACCCGGCGGGAGCACGGCGGCGACCGCCAGCGCGCCCGGGTCCTCGACCGCCACCGTCGCGCCTGCCGCTGAGCGGCCCAGCGGAATGCGGCCGGGCAGATGCATCAGAGTGGTCCCCGGCGGGATCGGGATCAGCCGATCGGCTGCACCGACGTTCCACCCACTCCGTGCCGCGGCCTGCAGCGAGCCGTGAACCCGCAACCGCCCATCCGCGGAGGCAAAAAGGAGGCGGTTCACGCCCTCTACGTTATCGGGTGCGGTTACCGAACTTTTCGATGCGCCCCTTCGACGGACTTGAGCGCGTAGTGGTGCTTGGTATTGAGATGGCGAACGGTGCCGCTCTTGCTGCGGAACACCATGGACTCGGTCTCGGCCCAGAAGTGGTGATAGATGACGCCGTGCAGGAACTCGCCGTCGGTCACCCCCGTCGCCGCGAAGGCGACGTCGTCGCCGCGAACCAGGTCGTCGACGGCGTATACCCGTCGCAGATCCTCAAAGCCGGCGGCGCGCGCCTTTTCCTCCTCGTCGCGTGACCGCAACCAGAGGCGGCACTGGAGGTCACCGCCCAGGCATTTCAGCGCGCAGGCGGCCAGCACCGCCTCGTGGAGACCGCCGACCCCGAGCATCATGTCGATCCCCGTTCCCTCCAGAGTGGCCATAATGGCGGCCGCGATGTCGCCGTCGCTGAGGAGCGTGATTCGGGCCCCGACCTGACGCACCTGGTCCATCAGCGGTTCATGCCGCGGCCGGTCGAGCATGACGACGGTCAGGTCCGAGACCTGGACCTTCTTCGCAAAGGCGACGCGCTGCAGATTGTTCTCCACCGAATCGGTCACGTCGACCGAGCCGCGCGCCTCGGGGCCAACGGCGATCTTTTCCGCGTACATGCCGACCGGGGCGCGGACCAACGCGCCCCGCTCCGCGGTGGCAATAACCGAGACCGCGTTCGGCAGGCCCTTGGCCACCAGGGTCGAACCATCGATCGGCTTGAGGGCCACATCCCATGCCTCGCCGGTTCCGTCGCCGGCCAGCTGACCGGCCCCCAGCGGGGCGGACGCCTCCTCCTCCCCGATCACGACGCTGCCATTCATGTGCACGCCCTTGATCGCCTCCCACATCGCGCTCCCGGCCGTTGCGCGGATCCCCTCCCGGTCGAGGTTGCCCATCCATCGTCCGGCCGACAGAGCGGCCGCCTCAGTCGCGCGCACCAGCTCGAGGCCGAGGTTCGGCTGCACGGTGCGAGGGACGATGATCCCTCCGGAGGGCGTGGAGAGGTCGGGCTTCACGCGCTCAGAACAGTGTCGGAGGAGGCGGCGTGAGTCGGATGAGCCTCGCCCGCCGGCAGCGCACCCGACCGCAGCGCGGCGGCTCTGACGAAATCCCGGAAGAGCGGGTGCGGACGATTCGGTCGGGAGCGAAACTCCGGATGAAACTGCGAGGCGACGAACCAGGGATGACCTTTGAGCTCGATGATCTCCACCAGCCGGTCGTTGGGTGAGGTTCCGGAAAAAATCATGCCGGCTTCCCACATCGATTCGCGGTAGGCGTTGTTGAACTCAAAGCGGTGCCGGTGCCGCTCGTACACGATCGGCTCCCCGTAGGCCTGGGCCGCAAGCGTCCCAGGCTGCAGCTTGCAGGGGTAGAGACCGAGCCGCATGGTACCGCCCTTGTCGGCAACGTCACGCTGCTCCGGCAGCAGGTCGATCACCGGGTGGCTGGTAAAGGCGTTGAACTCGGTGCTGTTGGCGTCGGCGGCGCCGAGCAGGTCGCGCCCAAACTCGATGACGGCGCATTGCATGCCCAGGCAGAGCCCGAGATAGGGGACGAGCGAGGTCCGGGCGAATCGGGCCGCCGCAATCTTCCCCTCAATACCGCGATGACCGAATCCGCCGGGGACCACGACGCCGTCCACGTCGTCGAGCGCGCGAAGGTCGCCGGTCTCCAGCGTTTCCGAGGCGATCCACTTGATGTCGACCCGCAGGTTGTGATGCACGCCGGCGTGGCGGAGCGCTTCGGTGACGCTGATGTAGGCGTCGGGGGCCGGCAGGTACTTCCCCACCACGCCGATCCGGACGCTGCCGGCGGGATGCTGGATCCGGTGGACCAGTTCCTTCCAGTCGTCAAGCTCCGGCGGCGACGCCGGAGCTTCGAGCGCCTCGACGATAACGTTGCCGAGTCCGGAGTCTTCCAGCATCAATGGCACCTCGTAGATGGAGGCGGCGTCCGGAACCGAGATCACGGCGCGCCGATCGACGTCGCAGAAGAGCGCGATCTTCTCCTTCAGGGCCACGCTGATCGCCCGTTCCGAGCGACAGACAATGGCGTCCGGCTGGATGCCGATGCTGCGCAGCGCCGCGACGCTGTGTTGGGTCGGCTTGCTCTTGAACTCTTCGGAGGCCTCGATGAACGGCACCAGGGTCAGATGAACGTAGAAGACGTTCTTGCGACCGAGGTCGTTCTTCAACTGGCGGATCGCCTCCAGGAAGGGCAGCGATTCGATGTCGCCGACCGTGCCCCCCACCTCGACGATGACGACGTCCGGGTTGTCTTCCCAAGTGACCCGGGTGATCCGCTCCTTGATCTCGTTGGTGACGTGGGGGATGACCTGCACCGTACCGCCGAGATAATCGCCACGGCGCTCCTTCGCGATGACTTCGGCGTAGATCTTGCCGGTGGTCACGTTGCTGGCTTTGCTCAGGTTGGCGTCGATGAAGCGCTCGTAGTGGCCGAGGTCCAGGTCGGTCTCGGCGCCGTCGTCGGTGACAAAGACCTCGCCGTGCTGGTAGGGGGACATCGTGCCGGGATCGATGTTGATATAGGGGTCCAGCTTCTGGAGGGAGACGCTCAGCCCGCGGGCTTTCAGGATGGTCCCGATGGACGCTGCCGTGATTCCCTTTCCAATCGAGGAAACCACACCGCCGGTCACGAAGACGTACTTCGGCACCGGGACTCTATTCTACCTCGGAATCTTGTCCGCCGCGCGCCATATTTTTCGGGCGCGACATCGTTTGATCCATTGGGCGCACGACGTTGTAAGGTCAAGCAGTGTATCCGTACGGCCTGATCGGGAATTGTGAAACGGCCGCCCTGGTGTCGACCAGCGGCGCGATCGACTGGTTTTGCTACCCGCGATTCGACTCTCCCTCGATTTTCGCCGCCATCCTCGACCGGCAGCGTGGCGGCAACTTCCGCATCTCTCCGGTCAACCCCGTGCCGGCGGGCGAGCAGGCCTACGTCCTTGACACGAACCTGCTGACCACCACCTTTCACCGTTCCGAAGGGACGTTGGTCCTGACCGATTTCATGCCGTGTTTCAACGAGGGCGAGCGCTTCCTTTCCCTCAAGCGGATCTGCCGCGGCGTCGAAGCCCGCGGCGGCCCGGTCGAGGTCGAGTGCGTCATGGACCCGGCGCCGGCCTACGGCCGCGCCCGCACCACCTTTGCCGACCGCGAAGGCATCGTGATCGCCTCGGGCGGATCGCAAGAGGTGATCCTGTCCTCAACGGCCCCGATGACGGGAGCGGTGCAAGATGTGGACGGCCGGCCGCGCTTCGTCTACCGATTCACGCTGGAGCCCGGCCGCCAGGAGTGGTTCACGCTGGGATTCGGCGAGCGGTACTTCGCGTTGGGGCGGAAGTTCCCCAGCAGTAGCGACGCGACGGAGCTGGCAGCTCGCACCCGCGAGTTCTGGCTGCGCTGGCTCGACCAGTGCCTCTACACGGGTCCGTTCCAGGAGGCGGTTCGCCGCTCAGCTCTGGTCATCAAGCTCCTTACCTATGCGCCGACCGGCGCGCTCTGCGCCGCGCCCACCACCTCGATCCCCGAAGACCCCGGCGGCGATCGCAACTGGGACTATCGCTACTGCTGGCTGCGCGACGCGTCCTACGGCATCGCCGCCCTCTTCCGGGCCGGCTTCTCGCAGGAAGCGGCCGACTTCATCAACTGGATCCGCGACCGCGCCTACGACCATGACTTCGCGATGCAGATCGTCTACCGCGTCGATGGCGATCCGCACTTGCCCGAACAGTACCTCGAACATCTGGCGGGCTTTGATGGTGCCCGTCCGGTCCGGATCGGCAACCGTGCCGCCGGCCAACGCCAGCTGGACGTCTTCGGCGCCGTGATCGACTGCATGGCCGTCTATCAGCGCAAGGGCGGCTTCATCTCGGCCAAACTGTGGACGGTCATCGAGCGCTTCGCCGACAGCATTTGGGAGCTGAGCCGCGAGCCCGATAATGGCATCTGGGAATTCCAGGGCGAGCGCAAGCATCACACCCACAGCAAGCTGTGGTGCTGGGTGGCGCTGGACCGAGCGATCACCCTCGCGCAGGGAACCGGCCATACCGGGCACGTCCCCCAGTGGGAGCGGGCGGTGGCCGACCTGCGCGCCGAGATCGAGGCGCGGGCCTGGAATCCGCAGATCGGCGCGTTCACCCAGGCCTACGACGATGACTGCCTGGATGCGGCGGTGCTGCAGATGCCGGTGCTCGGGTTCCTGCCGGCGACCGACCCTCGGATGCGCGCCACCATCGAGACGCTGAGCCAGCGGCTGCTAAACGGCCCGTATGTCCGTCGCTACGACTGCAGCGATGATCAGGGCTACCTGAGCGCTGCCTTCCTCCTTTGCAGTTTCTGGTACGTCGACGGATTGATCGGGATGGACCGGCTCGATGCGGCAGAGCGTCAGCTCGAACAGTTGATCGCGCTCTCCTCCCCGCTCGGCTTGCTTGCCGAGGGCAACGACCCGGTCTCGGGAGCTCCGCGCGGCAACTTTCCGCAGGCGTACAGCCACCTTGGCGTGATCGACAGCGCGGTGCGCCTGGAACGGGCACGCGCCACCCACCAACCGGAGGCTCCCACCGAATCGACGCAGACCACGCCGCACGAACGGCAGGAAGCAACCGGATAGAAACGAGCTACCGCCCGATGATGTCCCGGGAGCGAGCCCGGCGGCTGCGCAAGTGGCACAACGATGCGTATCGCGAGATCCAGGGAAGCCTGCCTCGGCGTATCTTCCATATGGGTCTGGAGCTCCGCGTGCCAGAGGATGTTTTCCCCCCGGCCGGTGACGGCTCCTTTCATCGACTCATCCGGGACGAAGTCCGCCCGTCGGATCGGGTGCTGGACATGGGGACCGGTAGCGGCATCGGCGCCCTCCTTGCCGCCTCGCAATCATCCGACGTGGTCGCCGTCGACATCAATCCAAAGGCGGTCGAGGCAGCGGCCGCAAACGCAGTTCGCAATGGGCTGGCGGAACGCATCACGTTCCTGGTCAGCGACGTTTTTTCCGCGGTCGACGGAACCTTTGACCTGCTGCTCTTCGATCCGCCCTTTCGCTGGTTCAAAGCGCGCGATCTGCTCGAGCTGAGCACGGCCGACGAGAACTACCGCGCGCTGACGACCTTCACGACGGAAGCGAGCCGCCACCTGAGGGCGGGCGGTAGGATCCTGCTCCACTTCGGCACCTCGGGCGACATCGATTACCTGTACCACCTGATCGACAAGGCGGCATTCAAGAAAGAAGTGCTGGCTACCGAGCAGCTGACCAGGGACGACCTGTCGGTGAGGTATTACGTCTTCCGGCTCTCGTGCGGTGGCGGCGACGCGAGCGTCGCGGCCTAGTCGACCGTGACGGCGGCCGCCGCGCCGCGCGGCTCGAGGATGACGAGCTTCGTCTCCTCCAGGGATGGCGACACGGACAGCTGCAGCTTCGGCTGCGGCGTCAGGTCAGTTGCCCCCATCTCTTTGGCGAATTTCTCCACGCCTTCGAGGTTCTGGGCGAGCAGCGTCAGCCCGGGGAGTTTGTAGGCGATCGGGACCACCAGCTTGGGCTCGATCTGGTTGACGATCTCGGTTGCCTGCGCCGAGTTGATGTGGCTGCCGCCGCCGACCGGGACGAAAAGGACGTCGATCTTGCTGCCGATCGAGTCGAGCTGGTCCTCGCTCAGGCCGTGCCCCAGATGACCGAGGTGGCAGCAACGCAAATCGTCGATCTCGACCGTATAGACGTAGTTCTTGCCCCGCTCGGCACCTTTCTTTGCATCGTGATACGTCTGGGTGCCGTTCATCGCGACCCCTTTGATTTCGAACTCGCCGGCCCCCGTTACTACGTGTGGGTCGCCGGCCAGCCCCTGGAGACTGAAGTGGGTGGGATCTTCATGCGTCAGCACCACGATCTGAACGTTGAGGCGAACCGGCGAGAGTCCCAGCTTGGGCTCGTATGGATCGATCATCACCGTGGCCTCTCGCCCTCGCAGCCGGACCGCATTCAATCCGAAGTAGGTGATTTCCACGGCCGCTAGTCTACATGCGGGAAATCCCGCAACCCTTAGATTTACATTCGGTCGGGCGCAGAAACGCCCATCAATCCAAGAGCGTTCGCGAGCGTGGTGCGGGCCGCGCGCGACAAGACGAGCCTGGCCGCTGTCAGCGGTTGATCCTCGGTGACCACCCGGCAATTCTTGTAGAAGCGGTGAATCGCTGCAGCGAGCTCATCGGTGAAGAACGCCAGCCGATGCGGCTCGCGCGCCTCCGCTGCCTCCCGCACCACATCGGGCCAACGAAGCATGACGCCCATCAGCTCCAGCTCCCATTCGCTGTCCAGCCGGTCCAGCGCCGGCCGGCCGACGACCCCGGACCCGAAGCTCAGGACGTTGGCGAGCCGGGCATGCGCGTACTGCGCGTAGTAGACCGGGTTCTCACTGGACTGGCGACGGGCGAGCCCCACGTCGAACTCCATCTGGGCGTCCGCCGAGCGCAGCAGAAAGAAATAGCGCAGCGCGTCCGGCCCGACCTCGTCCAAGATTTCCTTGAGCGAGATCCCAACCCCGGAGCGCCGTGACATGCGGACCGTCTCCGCTCCGCGCTTGACGGAAACCAGCTGCATCAAGAGCACGACGAGCCGGGCCGGCTCGATGCCCAGCACCGCCAACGCCTCTCTAAGGCGACCGACCTGGCCCTGGTGGTCCGCGCCCCAAACATCGACGACCTGGGCGAAACCGCGTTTCTCGAACTTATCGCGGTGATAGAGGATGTCGGACCAGAAGTAGGTGGGGTAGCCATCACGCCGGATGAGGACCTCGTCTTTCTCGCCCTCAGTCTTGAACCAGGTGGCGCCATCCTTCTGCACGATCCGGCCCAGACTCTCGAGCTTCGCCATCGTTTCTTTATCGAAGCCCTGGTAAAGGCTGCTTTCCTTGAACCAGTGGTCGTGATGGACGGAGAGTCGATTGAGATCCTCGACAATCCGTCGCCTCACCCACTGCATCCCGAACTGGGCGAGTGCCTCGGCGTCCGCCGGGGTGCCGTGTGCCGCGGCCTCACGCGCGATCTCCTCGACGTAGTCACCAGCGTAGCCACCTTCCGGAATCGGTTCGTTGAGCAGCCGGGCCTTGATCGACTCGCCCAACAACCGGATCTGCTTGCCCTGGTCGTTCACGTAGTACTCGCGCTGGACGGCATAGCCGGCGGCTTGCATCACGCGGGCGACCACGTCGCCCACCACCGCGCCCCGGGCGTGGCTGAACAGCATCGGCCCGGTGGGGTTGGAGCTGACGAACTCCACCTGCACCCGAACGTTGCGGCCGAGCTCGCTTCTCCCCCACTGCTCGCCGGCATCAACGATCGGCGTCAGCTGCGCCTGCAACCACGCCGGTTCGAGGGTGACATTGATGAAACCGGGCGCCGCCACGGCGGTCCTCCCGAATGATGCCGGCAGCACCATGGCGGATGCCAGCTCATTCGCAATCGTCATCGGCGGTCGCTTCAAGGTCCGGGTAAGCTTCAGCGGCAACGTCACGGAATAGTCGCCATGCGCTGGGTTCTGGGTTCGCTCGACAATGACGGCCGGCAATTCCAGCCCGGCAGGCCATCCGGTCAATGCGGTGACGGCGTGCCGGACGGCCTGGTCGATGATGGACGACGGCGAGCTGGGCGGCGCCGCGATCAGGGGTGCGTTCCGAGCGTAACCTGCAGCGTCTGGTTCTTCCCGCCGCGGTAGACGGTCACCGATACCCGCGTCCCGGGAGCGTATTGGCGCAGCACATCCTTCAGTGGATGAAGGTCGTCGATCGTCTGGTCGTTGACCTTCGTGATGACGTCGTGGACCTTGATGCCAGCATGGTCCGCGGGCGATCCCACCGTGACGTCGGTGACCAGCGCCCCGACCACCAGGCCGTTCGCCGCCGCGGCGGTCTCATCCAGCTGCTGGTAGGTCACGCCCAGGAATGGCCGGTTGACGTGGCCGGTCTGGATGAGCTGATTCGCGATGTCGCGTGCGGCATTGCCGTCCAGCGCGAAGCCCAGGCCCGGGCCGGCCTGGGCCTGCTCGATCGCAAAGTTGACGCCCACCACCTGGCCGGCCGAGTTCAGCAGCGGACCGCCGCTATTGCCCGGGTTGATCTGCGCGTCCGTCTGGATCGCGTTGAGGATATTTTCCGTGTTCCCGGTGCCCGGGTCCGGCACCGAGATCGAGCGGTGCAGGGCACTGATGACACCCTTGGTCACGCTGTTCTGCTGACCGAGCGGGCTGCCGATCGCGATCGCCAGTTGCCCGACCTTGAGCGCGTTGGAGTCGCCGAAGCTCAGGGTGGGCAGATTCTGCGCATCGATTTTCAGCACGGCGACGTCATCATCCGGGCTGGTGCCCACGACCCGGGCATCGTAGGCCTTCGCCTGGTCGCGCAACACGACCTGCAACTGGCGGGCGTTTTCGACAACGTGGTTGTTCGTCACGATGTAGCCGTCCGAGCGAACGATGAACCCCGACCCGATCCCGTGCTGCTCCTGCTGGATGAACATGTCCGGCGAGGAGATGGTGGTCTTGATCTCGACCACCGCCTTGCCGTCCTGGTCGGCGACATTGATCACCGCCGATTCTTCAGTGAGGTTGTTATTGATCGGCGCTAACGGTGCGACCACAGCGTTGCCGGTGGGCGTGACATGGATCCAGCGGGGGGCGAGCAGGATGGTCGCTCCCGCACCCACCAGCGCACCGACCACGGCGCTGATCAAGACGATGGCCAGCGTGCCGATCGGCCGGCGCGGCCTGACCGAACGCTCCGTCGGCACCGGCGACAACGGCGCGGGTTCCGGGGATGGTGGGGGTAGGAATCGAGGTTCGCTCGCCATCGAACTCAGCTCAATTCTACGCTCGAATCTTTCAGCGACCGGGCAGCGGGAGCCACGTTAGGACCAACTGCTCGGTACGACGGAAACCTGCCTCCTCATACAGGCGCACCGCTTGCGGATTGCTCTCACGGGTCCACACCGCCGCGAAGGTGACATTGCGTTGACGAAACAGCTGAACCGCCTGGCGAAGCATCTGGCCGCCGATCCCCTGCGATCGGAACCCGTCCTCGACGTAGACTTCGGCAATCTCCGCTTCGAGCCCCGTACCGGGATTGAACAGGACGCACCAGCACAACCCGACCACCTTTCCCCCAACCCGGGCCGCCAGGATGATGTTCTCGCCACTGAACCGCGCGGCCGGTGCCTGGGCAACGTCGTGATCGATCTCATCGCGGCTGAGCTGTGGGTGGTCGTAGTGACGCTGCTCCGTAAGCATCAGCTCGCTGAGCAAGGGCCGGACCAGGTGATGGTCGGCCGGATCGAGAACCGCGACGGAAACGTCAGTCGCGCGCGGTGTATCTATGTTTTGCCGGCCGTCGGCACCCCGTCGAGCACGCTGCGCAGCGCCTGGGCAGCGCCCAGTAGGCCGGCAGTTTCAACGGGCACGACCAGCTTGGCGTTCTCGCTGGTAGCAAACTTCGAGAGCGTGTCCAGCTGGAGGATCGACACCAACGTTGGATCCGGCTTGGCGTCGGTGATCGCCTTGTAGACCGTGGCGACCGCCTGGGCCCTTCCTTCGGCTTCGAGGATGGCGGCCTGCTTGTTGCCCTCGGCGCGAAGAATGGCTGCCTGCTTATCGCCTTCGGCGGTCTTGATCTGCGCCTGCTTCTGGCCGTCGGCGATGTTGATCTGGGATTGCTGCTGACCTTCCGATTTCAGGATGAACGCGCGCTTCTCCTGGTCCGCGGTCTTCTGGAGAGCCAGGGCGTTGAGGATGGTCTGCGGGGGCGTGATGTCGACGATCTCGATCCGGTTGATCCGGATCCCCCATTTGTCGGTCACTGACTCCATCTGCGACTGCAGCTGGGCGTTGATCCGCTCCCGCTGGCTGAGTGCCTCATCCAGGCTCATCCCCCCAAAGATCGCGCGGAGCGTCGTCCGGGAGAGCTGGTCGATGGCGATGAAGTAGTTGCTGACGCTGAAGAGGGCGAGCTTCGGATCGACGACCTGGCTGAAGATGGTGGCATTGACGCTCACTGTGACGTTGTCCCGGGTGATGACGTCCTGCTTGTCGCCGGTCCTCGGAGTCTCGCGGATGTCGACCAGCATCATGGAGTCGACGAGGGGTACCAGGAAGGTGACGCCCGGCTGGCGAACCGAATGAAACTCACCGACTCGCTTCACGATCCCAACGTAGCCCTGCTGAATGATGTTGACGGTGCGGGCAATGATCACGACGGCCAGCAGAACGATGACGGCTCCGACGATCAGGGTTGCGGACATGATTCCACCTCTTCTCTCAGACGCTCGGACTTGACGCGGTCGATACGGCACGAACGATCAAGACGGTGCTGCGCAATGCAGTCACGATGACTGGGGTCGTCGCCGGCAGGGCGCTGCCATCTTCGGTGAGCGCCGGCCAGAGTTCACCGGCGATTTTGACGTGCCCGGGTTGTCCGAGGCCACCGATCGGCTCGATCAGTACGGCCTGCTGACCGACCATGTTGTCCGCCCCGGAGCGCAGCGCGGGCCGGCCGATGTGCAGCCGGTCGACCAGGTAGGGCCGCGCCACCAGGATTCCCACCACGCCGATGATCCCCAGCACGATCGCCTGGACGAGCAGGTTGAAGCCGAGGATGCTGACTGTTGCGGCGCCCAGCGCGCCAATAGTGATGAAGACGGCGAACAGGGCGACCGTCATGACTTCGGCGATCGCAAAAACAATGGCGACGATCACCCAGAACCAGAACGCCGTCATTGCGGCACGATTGTAAGGCTAACGCGTTGGGAGCTAGGCCGCGTCGGGCTGCAAGCGCCCACGAGCTCGGCGCTCCACGGCAACCGGCATGATCCCCGCCCCCTGAATCGCCTCGAGGACGTTCGTCAGCCGGACCTCTTCCCGTCCCGCCGGAAAGTCGATGCCGATCACGGACATCGCGGCCTCGCAATCGGGACAGCTGGTCGCGCTCACCGCCTCGGTCGGATCCCAGGTTCGCTGGGCGCAGGCGCCACAGCCGCGGCAGATCAGATCGAATACCATCCCTTTCCCCACCGCCATAGGCGTGAGGTCCCCACCTCGCTCCACGCTCAATACAACGGGTGTCGGCGAAGGCAACTTGCGGCGTCGAGCTCGTGCGGCGTCATGCCGCGCAGCAGTCGACCATCTAATCCACTTGACGAAACCCAGACATTGCTCGAATCTCGTTCACGGTTAAGAGCGAGCGGTCCGGCGCAAGTGCCTGGACAGCTTGGGCGACCGCAGCCTGGTCACCCTCTTCATTGTCGATCAGCTCCCGCCACATATGGTGGAAGTACGCCCAATCGATGATCGTCCCAAGCTGGGGCCAGCCAGGTCTCGGCTTCGACCTCGATGACTGGGATGCTTCTTGGAATCTCGTATCCAGCCTCTTTTGCGAGGGTTCGAATTGCCACTCGAGTCGCATGAGGGACCCAGGTCCATTCGGGCTCCCTGAGTGGAAGACGTGAGCGCAGCGCCGCAGCTCCATCCATGGCCATAGCACAACAGAGATCGAGCAGCTGCCACTGGCGTTGCTTGTCGAGAGGTTGCACTCTACCGATGCCAGGTCGAAGCTGGAGCCGCCTCGGGGATTCGAACCCCGGACCGATGGTTTACGAAACCATTGCTCTACCGCTGAGCTAAGGCGGCTCGCCAGCGCTCGGCTATTGTACGGCCCGCGATCGGCCGAACGTAATCCCTAGGCCGTAACAGCGGCCGGTTCGCGGCGCCCGGCCTTGCGCATCACGAGCTCGCCCTTCTCGACGTCGACCAGAACCGTGTCACCCTCGGAAAACTTTCCGTCGAGGATCGCCAGGGCCAGCGGGTCCTGGATCCGGCGCTGGATCACCCGCTTCAACGGTCGGGCGCCGTAGTTCGGGTCATAACCCTCGTTCGCGATCAGCTCCATGGCGGCCGGAGTGAGCGTCAACGTGATGTGGCGCTCGGCCAGCCGCTGGCGCAGCCGTTCCAGCTGGATATCGACGATCGACTTGATCTGCTGGCGGCTGAGCGGCTTGAAGATGATGATCTCGTCGACCCGGTTGAGGAACTCCGGACGGAAGTTCTGTCGCACCGTTTCCAACACCAGCCGTTGCTTATCCGATTCCGATAGGTTGGGATCCTGCAGGATGTGGCTCCCCAGGTTCGAGGTCATGATGATCACTGTGTTCCGGAAGTCAACCGTCCGGCCCTGCCCGTCCGTGAGCCGGCCATCCTCGAGGATCTGCAGCAGGATGTTGAAGACATCCGGGTGCGCCTTCTCGATTTCGTCGAACAGAATGACGCTGTAAGGCCGGCGCCGCACGGCCTCGGTGAGCTGTCCGCCTTCCTCGTAGCCGACGTAACCGGGCGGTGCGCCCACCAATCGCGCCACGGTGTGCTTCTCCATGTACTCCGACATGTCGATGCGGACCATAGCCTGCTCGTTGTCGAACAGGAAGTTTGCGAGCGCTCGAGCTAACTCGGTCTTCCCCACCCCGGTCGGACCAAGGAAGATGAACGACCCGATCGGCCGGTTGGGATCGCTGAGGCCGGCGCGCCCGCGACGGACGGCGTTCGCCACCGCAGTGACGGCCTCGTCCTGGCCAACCACTCGCTCGTGCAGTCGCTCCTCCATCTTGAGGAGCTTCTGGACTTCGCCCTCGAGCATCTTCTGCACCGGAATGCCGGTCCAGCGAGACACGATGCGGGCAATGTCCTCTTCGTCCACTTCTTCCTTTAGCAGGCGATGCTCCTTTTGCAGCGTGATCAGCTGGGCGTTCTTGGCGTCCAGCTCCTTCTGCAGGGCCGGAACCTCACCATATTTCAACCGGGCCGCCTTCTCGAAGTCCGCCATGCGCTCCGCCCGCTCGGCTTCCAGCCGCGACTGCTCCTGGCGAGCCTTGATTTCGCGGATCTGCTGGATCAGCGCCTTCTCTTGCTGCCATTGCGAGCGCATTGCCCGGCTCCTCTCCTGCAGGTTGGCCAGCTCCTTCTCGATCGTGGCGAGCCGGTCTTTCGAAGCGCGGTCCTGCTCCTTCTTGAGCGCCTGTCGCTCGATTTCCAGCTGACGGATCTGGCGCTCGATTTCATCCAGCTCACTCGGCAGGCTGTCGATCTCCATCCGGAGACTCGAGGCGGCCTCGTCGATCAGGTCGATCGCCTTGTCCGGCAGGAACCGGTCGGTGATGTATCGCTGGGATAGCACGGCCGCGGCCACGATCGCCGAGTCGGTGATCCTCACCCCGTGGTGGACCTCGTACTTCTCTTTGAGCCCACGCAGGATCGAGATCGTGTCCTCGACCGAGGGCTCCGCGACAAAGATCGGCTGGAACCGTCGCTCGAGGGCGGCATCCTTCTCGATGTACTTGCGGTACTCGTCCAGGGTCGTAGCACCGACCGCCCGAAGCTGACCGCGCGCCAACGCGGGCTTTAGCAGGTTGGAGGCATCCATCGCGCCCTCGGCGGCACCGGCGCCGACCAGGGTGTGCAGCTCGTCAATAAAGAGGATGATCTGACCGTTCGACGATTCGATCTCCTTGAGGAGCGCCTTCAGCCGGTCTTCGAATTCGCCGCGATACTTGGTGCCGGCGATCAGCGAACCAAGGTCGAGGGCAACCACCTTCTTATCCTTGAGGGATTCGGGCACATCACCCTGGGCGATCCGCTGGGCAAGGCCCTCCGCGATCGCCGTCTTACCGACGCCGGCCTCGCCGATCAGGACCGGGTTGTTCTTGGTTCGCCGGGAAAGGACCTGGATGACCCGGCGGATCTCTTGTTCGCGGCCGATCACGGGGTCGAGCTTTCCCTCGCGCGCCAGCGCGGTCAGATCACGGGTGTACTTCTCCAGCGTCTGGAACTTCGACTCGGGGGTGGCGTCGGTCACACGCGAAGACCCCCGCACCTGTGTCAGCGCCTGGAGAATCTTCTCGCGGGTCACGCCGGCGCGTTGCAGGATGCGGGCGGCGTCGCTGTTCACTTCCTCGACGATCGCGATCAGAATGTGCTCAGTCGACAGGTATTCGTCCTTGAGCCGCTCCATCTCGTTCCAGGCAGCGTCCAACAGCCGCCGAAGCCGTGGGCTGATGTAGCTCTCGGCGCCATAGACCTTCGGCAACCGGTCGAGCTGCGCCTTCAACTCGGAGGCGACTCGCGCCGGGTCGACCCCGATTTGCTGCAGGATCGGCGGCACAGTGCCATCGGCCTGCTGCAGTAGCGCGAGCAGCAGGTGCTCGGGCGTGATCTCCTGCTGCTGAGCCTCCTGCGCAAGCGCCTGCGCTTGCTGGATGGCCTCCTGGGTTTTCTCGGTTAAACGGTCAGGACGAAACGGCATAGTGTGGGTCTACCCGACTCAGAATAGTCGTTAAACCGGCTGTCGGAGGCGGCTCCGCGCCGCCTCCCCTGTGCTTAAACTTCCTTGAAGTCGGCGTCGACCACGTCGCCGTCACCGGACTTGCCGGAGCCCGGCCCTTCGGTCCCGGTCGCCGACCCGGCACCAGCGCCGGCGCCCTGCGCCTGCCGGTAAACCGCCTCGCCGATTTTCTGCAACGACGCGGCCAGCTCCTGGCTGGTCGAGCGCATCCGCTCGACGTCGTTGTCCTTGATCGCCTGCTTCACCGGCTCGATCTTGCTCTCGACTTCCGACCGGATCGACGCATCGATCTTGTCGGCGTTGTCCCGAAGTTCCTTCTCGGCCGTGTAGACCAGGCTGTCCGCCTGGTTGCGGGCTTCGATCTCTTCCTTGTGCTTCCGGTCCTCCTCGGCGTGGGCCTCGGCGTCCTTCACCATCCGGTTGACCTCGTCCTTGTTGAGCGTGGTGGACGCGGTGATGGTGACCTTCTGCTCCTTGCCCGTGCCAAGGTCCTTGGCGCGCACGTTCAGAATGCCGTTGGCGTCAATGTCGAAGGTGACCTCGATCTGCGGCACGCCGCGCGGTGCGGGTGGAATGCCATCGAGGTGGAACTTCCCGAGTGTCTTGTTGGCCGAGGCCATCTCACGCTCGCCCTGGAGCACGTGGATCTCGACCGACGGCTGGCTATCGGAGGCCGTCGAGAAGATCTGGCTCTTCGACGTCGGGATGGTCGTGTTTCGCTCGATCAGTTTGGTCATGACGCCGCCCAGGGTCTCGATCCCCAGCGACAGCGGGGTCACGTCGAGCAGGAGGACGTCTTTGACCTCGCCCTTGAGCACGCCCGCCTGGATGGCGGCGCCGACGGCGACGACCTCATCGGGGTTGACACCGCGATGGGGCTCCTTGCCATTGGTCAGTTTCTTGACCAGCTCCTGGATGGCCGGCATCCGGGTGGCGCCACCGACGAGGATCACCTCGTTGAGCTCGGCAGGCGTCAGCCCCGCATCCTTGAGAGCGGCGTTGAACGGCCCGACTGTCTTGTCCGTCAGATCCGCGGTCAGCTGCTCGAACTTCGCGCGGGTGATCTTGATGTCAAGGTGCTTGGGACCGTTCTGGTCCGCCGTGATGAAGGGCAGGTTGACGTCCGTCTCCATCCGGCTGGACAGCTCGATCTTCGCCTTCTCGGCCGCCTCGGTCAGCCGCTGCAGCGCCTGACGATCGCTGCGCAGGTCGATGCCCTGCTCCTTCTTGAACTCGTCGGCGATGTAGTCGACGAGCCGGCGGTCGTAGTCGTCGCCACCGAGGTGGGTATCCCCGTTGGTGGCCTTGACCTCGAAGACGCCCTCGCCAACTTCGAGCACCGAGACGTCATACGTACCGCCGCCCAGGTCGAACACCAGGATTTTTTCGTTCTCCTTCTTGTCCAAACCGTAGGCGAGCGACGCGGCGGTCGGCTCATTGATGATGCGGACCACGTTCAGGCCGGCAATCTGGCCGGCGTTCTTGGTCGCCTGCCGTTGCGAGTCGTTGAAGTAAGCCGGCACCGTGATGACGGCGTCGGTCACCTTCTCGCCCAGGTAGGCTTCCGCGTCGGTCTTGAGCTTCTGCAGGATCATGGCCGAGATCTGCTCCGGGGTGTACCGCTGACCCTGGATCTCGACCTCGACGCGGCCGTCCTTGCCGGCGAGGGTCTTATAGGGGACCATCTTCCGCTCGCGATCAACCTCGTCGTACTTGCGGCCCATGAACCGCTTGATTGAATAGACGGTGTTTTCCGGATTGACGGCAGCCTGGCGCCGGGCCAGCTGGCCCACCAGCCGCTCACCGGATTTGGTGAAGGCGACGACCGACGGAGTGGTCCGCCCGCCTTCGGCATTCGGAATGACGACTGGCTCGCCAGCCTCCATGACCGCGACCACCGAGTTCGTCGTACCCAGGTCTATTCCTACTGTCTTTGCCATAGTTCGATTACTCCTCTCATTGTCCGCGGGCCCGGGTGTACTCGGCGCCGGGGCAAGCTGGCCGGTATATACCCGCCGAATTTAGGCGCTAAACGATACCGCCCTAGAATAGGCTTCAGGCTTTATGCGCACCGTGATTGTGGGCTGCGGGCGGGTTGGCTCGAGCCTCGCCCGCCAGCTCAGTGTGGAGGGCGATGACGTTACCGTCGTCGACTTCAGCGAGTCGGCCTTCAACCGCCTGGGCGAGGACTTCGTCGGGGAGATGGTGTTCGGGTCGGCGGTCGATGAGGACATCCTCCGCCGGGCCGGGACCGACCGCGCCGAGGCGTTCGTGGCAGTGACCAACGCCGACACCACCAACATCATGGCGGCCCAGCTCGCCCAACACGAATTCGGCGTCAAGAAGGTCATCTGCCGAATCTATGACCCGGCTCGGGCGGACCTGTACGCCGAGCTGGGCCTGGAAACGATCTGCCCCACCACCATCGGCGCCGAAAAGGTGAAGCGCTTCTTCGAGAAGTAGGTGGGGGCCCCGCCAGCGCCACCAACCGAAACCATTGGCGTCAGCGAACTGCGCCGGGACGTCAGTGTGTGGGGCTCCTACATGTGGGGCTACGCCGATGTCGGCGCCGACATCTATGTCGCGCTGGGGATCGTGGCGCTGGCCGCCCTCGGCTTCACGCCGCTGGCCTTCCTCGCGGCGGGGCTCGTGTATGCCATGGTCGGCCTCTGTTACGCGGAGCTCGCCTCGGCCTATCCGATCGCCGGCGGCGGCCAGTATTTTGCCCTCCGCGGGCTCGGCGACCTCTGGGGATTCGTCGCCGGATCGGCGTTGCTGCTCGATTACACGATCGACATCGCACTGTTCACCGTCATTGCTTTTGGATACTTCAACTTTTTCCTGCCCTTTGCCGAAGGCCTAACGATCCAGGTCGGCCCGACCCATCTCCACTGGTTCTGGCTGCTCGAGACGCTGGCCGGGATCCTGGTGCTCATCTGGATGAATGTCCGCGGCATCAAGGTTTCCTCGGCCTTCAACAACTTTCTCGGCGTCATTGCGATCGTCGGCCAGGCCATCATCGTGATCGCCGGCTTCAGCCTGGTCTGGGACCCAGCCCTGGTGGTGTCGAACTTCACCACCTTCCCGGCGACCTTCGGCGATTTTGCGCTGGGCTCGTCGCTCGCCATCATCTCGTTCGTCGGCCTGGAATCGATCTCGCAGGTCGCCCAGGAGACCCGCCGGCCGGCGACCATCATCCCGCGCACCTCGATCGGCCTGATCCTCTCGGTGCTGTTGTTTGCGCTGTCGTTTTCGATTCTGGCGGCCGGCATGTTCCATCTCGGCCCCGGCGTCAAGAACGGCTTCTACGGCCACAGCGGCGACCCGGTGGCATGGATCGCGCAGCACATTCCGGTCATCGGCATCGTGGCGGCGCCGCTGACGGCGCTGATCGGGGGTGTGATCGTCTTCATCTCCGCCAATTCCGGAGTGGTCAGCGCCTCCCGGCTCACCTACTCGATGAGTCAGTTCAAGCTGCTGCCACTCTGGTTCAACAAGGTGAGCAAGCGGTTTTCGACCCCCACCCGCACCATCGTGGTCTTCAGCGGCGTGGCCATCGTCCAGACCATGGTCGCCTTCTTCACCCCGGGCGGATCGGCGACGAGCAATGCCGCCATCGAGTTGCTCACCGACCTCTACGCCTTCGGCGCTACCACGGGCTATCTGGTCGTGTTCGTGTCGCTGATCACCCTGCGGTTCAGGGATCCGTACACGCCCCGGCCCTATCACATGCCGCTGAATATCCCGCTCAGCTACCGCGGGACCATCATCCAGTTCCCGGTGCTGGGAGTCTTCGGCCTGATCGGCGTGGCCATCACCTGGGTCGAGGTCATCCTGACACACCCTCTGGGCCGGATTGCCGGCCCCGCCTGGGTGATCCTCTGTGGCCTGCTCTACATGCTCTATCGCCGGCACCAGTCCCTGCCGGCGGTCGGCAACATCCCGCGAGACTGGGAGGCCGCTCAGAAACGCGTCCTTCAAGAAGCCGAGGAGTTCGAGTCGCTGGAGGAGTACGAGGCCGCGCTGGCGGAGCGCGACGGGGCGAAGGCGATGCAGCCATGACGCCGTATCGATTCACGCAGGTGGTCGGGATCGCCGCCCTCGTTGTCGGCCTGCTGATCCTGCTGCGCGATGCCGTGCAGGTTCATTCCATTCCCTATGGCATCGCCGGCGTCGGCCTGCTGGCGTTTGGTGCCTGGCGGCTGCAGGTTGCCGGCAGGCTCCGGCCTTGAGTCTCGCCCTCAATCCAGTCGGTGTCGTTCTCGCTGTGGGGTTCTCGGTGGCGCTGGCTGGCACGCTCGGTTGGATGCTGCGAGTCCCGCCACCAGCGCCACGCGGCGCCACCAGTACGCTCCGCTCGGTCGAAGCCATTCGAAAGGTCCTGGTCCCGATCCTTGATTTGGGTGCCTCTGTGCGCGCGGTCGAACTGGCCGCCCGGCTGAACCAGGGACACAAAGCAGAGATGCTCATCGTCTATGTGCACGAGATCCCGCTGCAGGCGCCGCTCGTGATGCCGGAAAAGGACCCGCGGATCCAGCGGGCGCTCGCCGCCGCTGCCTTCATCGCCACCCAGCACGCCATCGAGCCGCGAACCAGAGTCAACGTCGCCCGCCAGGCCGGCCACCGGATCGTGGAAATCGCCCGGGAGGAAAACGCCGACCTGATCGTGATGGGCATCAGTCATCAGAACCGTCCCAACGAGAGCCCGCTGGGGCGGGTCGCCGAGTACGTCGTCCGGAATGCGCCCTGCGAGGTGGTGGTCGACCGGGTACCGAGGCAGAAGGTCGCCTGGATTCCTACCGAAATCGGCTAGCTACCGACTGAGCAACGAGTAGACCGCGACCGTCCCGACTGCGTTGTTGAGCGCGTGCAGCAGCACGCTATTGGTCAGGGAGCCGGTCCAGGCGTAGGTGACGGCCAGCACGATCCCCATGTAGGTGAAGACCGGGAGCAGCGCCAGGCTGACAGCCGGGCTGGCGTGCGCCAGGCCAAACGCGATCGCACTCAACAGCACGGCCGCCCAGAGCGGCCCGCGGGCGCGAAGCAGGCGGAACAACATGCCCCGAAAGAAGGTCTCCTCGCACAGGGGCGCCGCCACCGCGGTGACGAGCAGGGCGAGCACCAGGATGCCAAGCCCATGTGGATGCTGAACAAAGAGCTGCCGGGTGTTCCCCGGCACTGCGCGTCCGCCGTTGAGCACCACCGAGGAGAGCGCTGAGACGAGCGCGACGCCGATGTACCAGGGAACGATCAGGGCCAGGGTTCGTCCGATGTCGGGCAGCGTCGGCCAGTGCAGCCCGAGGAACTGCAGCGGCGCAGACAGCCGGCGGAGCGCGACGGCGATCCCCGCCCCGAACGCCAGGTACACGAGCAGCGTGGCGCTCAGGGCGATCGTTTCCGTGTTGGCGCGGATGAACGCCCGATCGACACGGGCCAGAATCACCAGGAGCAGGAAGACCAGGATGATACCGAGAACCGTGAAGGCGAGCACTGGGATCAAGTCGAGCCAGCGCAGTCGCTGCTCCACGCGTGGCGGCGCCTCAGGGAGCAAGGCTTTTCACCGATCAATTATCGGGAGGGCGCAGCGTTAGCTGGCCAGCCGGCTGCTGATTCGCTCTCCGTAGGGCAGACCGAGGGTCGCGCGGATCTCCAGGCTCAGCCGGGAGAGAACGATCTTGGATTTCAAGAAGTAGCGCTGCACGTTCGGCGCGGTGTGCCACCACAGGTTGTCTTCGGCCACGGTGTTGCTCACGATCCAGATCGGAATCCCTCCGCAAACCGGGTCGCCCGCCCAGCCCTCGATCAACTCACGGCCGTCGACGTCGGGCAGCCTCAAGTCGATAAGGATGAGCGCCGGGGTCCGGCCGCGGGCGAAGCTGTCGGCCTCCTGGCCGGTGCGAACGTGTTCGATCGGAACACTGTCACGACGAAGCTGCCACAGATAGAGGTCGGCGATGTCCGCGTCGTCCTCTACGAGTAGGACCCGTCGCTCGCGCGCCACACCGCGCACATTAGGCGAGCAAGCTTGCGAGCGGTATTGCGCCGGAGTTCAGGCGGCAGGCCGCATCCGGTTGCGCGCCGTTCGATACGCGTCGTAGGCGCAGAACGCCCAGAGCCCGAGACCGCCGAGGTCGAGCGGAATGCCCACCGCGGCTCCGATCACCGTCAGGTCGAGCTCACTGCCGATGACAATCGGACCCACGATGGCCGCGAAAAAGGCGAGGCCCTTCATCGGCGCGCCCGCGTACCAGTGGCCCAGGCCGGGAATGATCGATAGGCGGGCGGCGCGCCCAGGGCTGATCGGCCGGTTGCGAGCGAATCGCTTGGTGCCGTCGATGATTTCGCCTTCGAGCGGCTGAACGTGAAGCTGGTTCCCGCAGTGCGGGCAGAACGCCGCTTCGGGCGCCACCGCCCGGTTGCAGCGCGAGCACGTTTGCATAGAGCTAGCGTACAAGGTTTCCGTCATAGCCCCGCATGTAGCATTACCCACGGTGTCGGCGTCGGAGTCGCCTTGTCCCGTCGCGATCCAGGTACAGGATGGGATCGCCCGCATCACGCTCGCCCGTCCGCCGCTGAACGTGCTGGACATCGAGACCCTGCGCCAGCTCAACGCGGCGCTGCGTGAGTGCGACACACCTTCGATCCGGGTCGTCCTCCTGGCAAGCACGCTGCCCCGAGCCTTCTCAGCCGGCGTCGATATTCGCGACCACATTGCCGGCCGGCTGGATGCCATGCTGACCGACGTCCGCGAAAACGCGCGGCTACTGCTCAACCTGCAACCGCTAACGCTCGTCGCCATTCACGGCTCGACCCTCGGCGGCGGTGCGGAGCTGGCCCTCCTCTGCGATGTCGTCATTGCGGCGGATGATACGATCCTGGGCTTTCCCGAGATCACGATCGCCGCGTTCCCTCCGGTCGCCGCGGCGTGCCTGCCCGAACGGTGCGGTTGGGCGCTGGCGATGCGGTTACTGTTGGGTGAGTCCATCGACGCCAGGGCAGCGGAGAACGCGGGACTGGTCCGGCAGGTCGTGCCGGCGGACCAGCTGGCGGCGACCGCGGATCGGCTGGCCGCGGAACTGGCCGCCCATAGCGCCGTCGCCCTGCGGGCGCTGGCGGCTGCCACCCGGATCCAACGCGCGCCGGCGATTTTGCAGCGGCTGGATGCGGCGCTCGCCACCTACAAGGCGACGCTCGGATCCTCACGCGACGCCGCAGAGGGAATCAGCGCGTTCCTGGAGAAGCGGGCCCCCGCCTGGAGTCACTACTGACGGACAAGCGCCGCTCGCTCCGGGAGGCGATCGCCGAGCACGTCCATGACGGGGATGCGGTCGCCCTCGGCCTCGCGCTCGAGTCCGGGATTCCGTTCGCCGCCGTGCACGAGCTGATCCGGCAGCAGCGTCGCGACCTGACCCTGATCGGCCCGATTTCCGACATGGCGTTCGACCAGCTGATCGCGGCCGGCACGGTGGCGAGGGTGATCGCAGCCTGGGTCGGGAACGTCGCGGGCGGATCGGGCTATGGTTTTCGGCGCGCTTACGAGCAAGGGGTGCCGCGGCGGATCGCGATGGAGGATCATTCGAACTTCACGGTTGGACTTGCCCTCAAGGCCGCGGCGATGGGGCTCCCTTATCTGCCGACCTTTACCGGGATTGGCGGCGACATCGTCCGCGGTCATCCACGCATCCGGCCAGTCGATGATCCGTTCGACGGTTCGCGTCTGCTGGCGGTCGGCGCCCTCAAGCCGGACGTCGCAATCGTTCACGTGCAGCGGGCGGACGCCCAGGGCAACGCACACCTGTGGGGCAACCTCGGGCTCACGATGGAGGCGGCCTATGCCGCGCGGCGAACGATCGTCATCTGCGAGGAGATCGTGCCCGACGAGGTGGTCCGCAGCGACCCGAACCGCACCGTCATCCCAGGTTTCCTCACTACCGCCGTCGTCGAGGAACTGGGCGGGGCGCTTCCGTCTTCCGTGCAGGGATACTGGCGGCGGGACTTCGAGCCCTTTCTGGACTACCACCGGGTCTCACGCAGCATTGAGGGAGTCCAGGCGTGGCTGCGCGAATGGGTGTTCGACCTCCCGGACCGCCAGGCGTACCTGCGGCACATGGGGGAGGCGGCGCTCGAGCGGCTACGGGTGCGCGACCGGCGGCTGGCGGCGGCCGCGAATTTCGCGCCATGATCGCGACCTACACCCGGCGCGAGCTGATGGTGGTCGCCGCCGCACGCGAGATCCACGACGGCGAAGTCGTCTTTGTCGGCATGCGCCTGCCCCTGCTGGGCTTTGGGCTGGCCAAGGCGACCCACGCCCCGAACGCCATTGGCCTCTTCGAAAACGGCGTCATCCGCGATCGGCCGGCAGAGTCGTTCATCTACACGATGGGCGATCCGCCGAACATCGTCGGGGCGGTGGCCTGCCTCGGGCTGAACGACGTGATGAGCCTGCTCCAGCAAGGGCGGGTCAATGTGGGATTCATCGGCGGCGCGGAAATCGATCCCCTCGGCAATCTCAACACCACCCGCACCAGCAGCAGCGGGTCGTTGGTGCGGCTCCCGGGCAGCGGCGGAGGCGGCGACATTGCGTCCCTGGCCGGGCGCACCGTGTTGATCATGGAGCACGAACCCCGACGCTTCCGCGAGCGGGTTGACTACATCACCTCACCGGGACACTTCCCCGGCCGGCGCCGCGGCGGCCCGGCGACGCTGATCACCACGCTGGGCGTCTTCGACCTTTCCGGCGGCGCGGTTCGTGCGGCCAGTCTGCATCCGGCCGTCACCCCCGAGCAGGTCCGGCAGGCCACGGGTTTCGCGATCACGATCGACGACGGCATCCCGGCGACCGCCCCGCCTTCTGCCGATGAGCTCGCGTACATCCGGCAGGCGGATCCGGCCGGCTTCTGGACCGGCGATAGCATGAAGCCGCGATGAGCGCGGTGGCTCCGGCCTGGTCGCCCACCGAACAGCAGGCGCGTGACAGCCGGCTCTGGCGGTTCATGCGGGAGCATGGCTGCGCGTCCTATGCCGAGTTGTGCGGCAAAGCCGCTAAGGAGCCGCGCTGGTTCTGGGAAGCGCTCGTCAAGGAGCTGGGCATCGTCTGGTCGACACCGTACCGGGACGTGATGGATACCTCGGCGGGAATTCCCTTCACCCGTTGGTTCCCTGGTGGCATGCTCAACGCGTATGAATCGGCGGTGGTGCGGCATCGGCAGAGTCATCCGGATCGGCTCGCCATCGTCGCCGAGACGGAGAGCGGGACCACCCGTCAGCTCACCTACGCCGAGCTCGAGGACGCGGTAGAGTGGGCGGCCGCCGGGCTGCGCGCCATCGGTGTCGAACGGGGTGTCGCGGTCGGGCTCTACCTGCCGCTCGTGATCGAGAACGCCGTGGCGCTGCTGGCCATCACCAAACTCGGCGCGATTGCCGTTCCGCTCTTCTCCGGCTTCGGCGCCGAGGCCATCCGCCAACGACTTTCGGACGCGCAGGCCGGGGTGCTGATCACGGCCGACGGCGCCATCCGTCGCGGGCGACCGGTGCCGATGAAGCCGATCGCCGAACTGGCGGCGGCTGAACTTCCGCATCTGCAGCGTCTGGTGGTCGTCCGCTGTGCCGGCCTTGACGCGCCGATTCAGGCAGGCCGAGACATGGGCTGGGAGGAGATCGAGCGGTCGTCGCACGGGCGGGTGGGCACAGCAGCGATGCAATCGGACGAACCGCTGATGCTGCTCTACACCTCGGGCACGACCGGGCGACCCAAGGGCACGGTGCACGGACACGCGGGGCTGCCGATCAAGAGCGCCCAGGACTGGGCGTTCGGAATGGACGTTCGGCCGGGCGAGCGGGTGATGTGGGTCACCGACATGGGCTGGGTGATGGGACCGCTGCTCGTATTCGGCAGCCTGATGCTCGGCGGGACCGCGGTGCTCTACGATGGCGCGCCCGATTATCCGAACCCGGCGCGGGTCTGGGAAGTGGCCGAACGCCAGGGCGTGACCCACCTCGGCATCTCCCCTACCCTGACCCGGGTGCTGATGTCGGCCGGCGAGCGTGCCCGGCCACGGCAGCCGCTTTCCCGTCTGCGGGTGCTGGCCTCGACCGGGGAGCCCTGGACCCCTGAGGCCTGGGCGTGGCTGTTCGAGGTCGTCGGCCAGGGCAAGGTTCCGATCATGAATTACTCCGGTGGGACGGAGTGCGGCGGCGGCATCGTGTCGGGCAACTTTCTAACGGCCGCGAAGCCCGGAAGTTTCGCCGGACCGATCCCGGGGGTGGACGCCGCGGTCTTCAACGACGCGGGTCAACCGGTCCGGGGCGAGGTTGGTGAGCTGGTGATCCGCCAGCCCTACCTGGGCATGACGCTCGGCTTCTGGAAGGACCCGCAACGGTACCTCGACACGTACTGGTCGCGCTGGCCTAACGTCTGGGTCCACGGTGACTGGGCGATGATCGATGAAGATGGCCTGTGGTACATCCTCGGCCGCTCCGACGACACCATCAAGGTCGCCGGCAAACGGGTTGGGCCGGCGGAGGTAGAGGCCGCCGCGCTCGATGGGACAGACGTCGCCGAAGCGGCGGCCGTCGGGGTCCCGGACCCCATCAAAGGTCAGTCAGTCGTGATCTTTGCCGTCGCCCGACCGAGCGCCGATCCCGCGCCGATCCCCTCGGCGGTCTCGCGCAGCGTCGAACGATCACTGGGCAAGCCCTTCAAGCCGTCCGCGGTCCACCTGATCCCGCGCCTGCCGAAGACCCGCAACGGCAAGATCTTGCGGCGCGTGATCCGTAACGTCTTTCTGGGAGACCCGCCGGGCGACCTGTCATCCATCGACGACATGGGATCGCTCGACCCCATTCGGACGCTCGGCGCTTCCGGGACGTCGGGGTCCTGACCCGTTGCGATCGCCTGGTGCGCTAGCGGAAGTACTCGCGCAGGGGAGCGTTGCTCGACCAACCGGCGGCGTTGAGATGCCCCAGGCGGAAGGCGTCCTCGACCGTGCGAAGTAATCCATAGTGATTCTCGGCGACGCCTGAGCGGAAGCCTGGGATAGCCCGAGGCGAGATGACGATGGTCGCGATGTGCCCGCCCCAGCTGTCGCCGCAGCAGCCAGCGCTGGTCGAGCCCTCGTCCCAGGTGATGAAGAGCACGCCAGCGTTTCGGAACGAGGCCGACCCGGTGATGGTCGGCACGACAGCTCGCAACCAGGCATCCCCGGTCGCCACGCTGCAATCGTGCATGTCGTTGCACATGTTGGGAGTGATCCACACGAAGTTCGGTACCCGGCCGCTGCTCATGTCACCCCAAAACTGGCTAAAGGGAACGACGTGCGCGGCGCAGCGCGCCGCGTTGTTCCGGATGTCGTTGTAGTACATGAAGGGGTCGTGCTTCATCGCGTAATTGCCTGACCATCCGCCGGTGAAGCAGGGTGCGGGCATGTCTTCCATATACGCTTTCCACGACCGGCCACTGGCTTCGACTTGGTCAGCAATGTTGGTGGCGCTCACGTAGCAGGTCGTGCAATCGCTAGCGATGCCGAAGGTGCTGCCGGCGGTCAGCGCCAGGTAGTTCGGTAGGCTCGGATGCGACGCGCCGTAGTAGTTCGTGGCCAGCCCATAGCTGGCCGCCAGGCCATTGATGTACGGCGCCGCGGCGCTGCCGATGATGCTGCCGTACTCGTGGTTCTCCATCACGATCACGAAAGCGTGTGAGAAGGCCGGCACGGCAGCGGTTGCTGCCGGCGGTGGCGGCGCCGGCGATGCCGGACGGTTCGTGGGCGCCGGTGCATTGACCGGGACGGCGGTGGCGGCCGGCGTCGGCGTGGGGATGGGGGTCGCGGCGGCCAGGCGGTTGGCGAGCTGAGCTTTGAAGTCGTCATAATCGCGACCCCGCTCGCTCACCTGATGGACCAGCGCGGCAGCGGGCTTCGACGGTTTACTCCCCAGCAGGACGATCGCAGGGGCGGCAAGCACGACGCCGGCGCCGATGACGACGATCGCGGTTTTCAGGCCCAGGAACTTCATGACTCGATTGACGCGATTGGGCCGGGCCAACTTGCGGATTGGACGTAGCGTCACACGACACGGTGATGAATCGATTTGCCCGGTCGGTACGTTCTATTTCAGTAGGAGAGCCATGATGAAGCCACTCAATGGCGAATTGGCCGCTCGAGCCTGGGATTTTGCCCAGGGCCTCGACCTCGAGGAGTATCGCCGGCTGCAGAGCGAGGTCCGCACGACCTGGCCGGCGACCGCCAAGCTGCAGGGCCTGGACTTCGACCGCGCTTTCCTCGCCTTCATCGCCGAGCGCTTGCTGGACAAAGCCGCGTAGGTCGCCCTCGGCTCAGCGGGAACACGCAAGCACGCCTGAACTCAGGCGTTACTCGCGACAGGCCCGGATATGTCCATCAACGATGGCCTGGCGCTAATTCGCCGGCATGACTTCGAGGGCGCCCTGCCGCTGCTGGCGGCCGAGGTGCGCAAACGTCCAGACGATGCCTATGCCGCCTATTACCTCGCCTATGCGTTCGTCGGCGCTCAGGATCCGCAGCCGGCGGTCACGCTCCTGACCAAGATCGTCGAAGTGCATCCCGATTTCACGGATGCCCACACCCTGTTGGGTCTGGCGCGCATCCGTACCTCCGATTTCGTCGGCGCCGCGGAGGAATACGAGGCGGTGCTGGCTCGGGAGCCGAAGAATCCGGCGGCCCTGCTCGGCCTCGGCATGATCGCCTTCTGGAAGCGAGAGACCGCAGCCGCCGAGGATTACCTCGATCGCGCTCTCCGTGGCGATCCCGGAGCCCGAGACGCGCTGATCTTCAAGGCCGACTTACGCTATGGGGTGGGCGACACGAACGGTGCGGTCATGTTGCTGAAAGACGCCAAGCGTTTGCGCAAACCGGCCTTGCCCGAGGTCTCCGACGCGGACATCGCCGACCGGTTGGTGCGTTACGAAGCGACGTTGCAGCCGCTGCGGCGCGCCCGCGCCGGCGTGCCCGACATGCCGGGCTGGGTGCTGTGCGTGCTGGGCGTCACGCTCGCGCTGACCTTCCTGGCGGCGGCCGGCTTGCCCGGTGCCTGGAACGGCATTCGGCACTATCAGGACGGGAAGGCGCGACTGGTCACCATGGACTACCCCGGCTGCGCCGCCGAGATGGAGCAAGCCGTGGAAGCCGTCTCTAACTCATCGAAGGCCTGGGCCTACGAGGCCTATTGCCTGTTGCTCGACAAAGACAACAACGCCGGCCTTTCCGCCTGGTACACCGCTCGCACCTTCGAGCCGGACGTCACGCTCGACACGCCCTCGGAGCAGCAGCTATTGCTGGCCAAGGTGCGGGTGGCCAGCCTGCCACCGAAGGGGACCAAATGAGCGGCGCCCTTGACCCGATCCAGGAAGACCTTCCGCTCGAGCTCCCGGCGTCGCCGCCCGACGCCAGGCCGCGCCTGTCCGCCGCGCAGCTGCCGGCTGATCTGCCGCCATCGCTTATCGAGCAATTCTGGAAACGTCTGCGCGGACTGCCCTGGGCTCGCTGGCGAGCGCAGGCCGCGCCCGCCCTGAGGTCGGGCGCCGAGCAGGTCGGCGCTGTCGCCAAGGTGGCCGTGACGCGCGGTGGCGCCGCGGCAAGAGTCGCGGCATCCCATGGCGGGACGGTGGCACGGGTGGCGGTGAAGCGGGGGGCCCCCTACACGTTGAAGCTCGCGAAGGCGACCGCGCAAATCAGCCTGATCCGCGCCTTCCCGCTGCTGATCGCACGCACCATCCACCTGTTCGGTTACCCCGCGGTGGTCCTGCGGACCGCGATCCAGTTCACCATCGCTCACCGGGCCGGGCTCGCCATCGATGAGGTGGTCTATTTCCGCGTCGACGACCCCGCCGGGTACACCGTCTATGAGGCGCCGCCCCGGCTGGGCACTGCGATCGCGATCGCCTACCTGCCGACCCTGGTGCTGGCGGTGCTGGCGGTGGTTTGCCTCGCCCCCACGCTGACGCCGCGCGTGGTCCTCCACCTGCCGGTGAGCTGGATCACCTGGGTGCAGCTGTGGCTTGGGGTGGCGTTCGCTGCCCACGCACTGCCGTCGTATGAGGAGGCCGGCCCGGTGGCGGAACAGGCCCGGATTGGCGTCGTCAAGGCCGACCCCGTCTCGGTCTTCTGGGTGATCCCCGCCCAGATCGTGGCGGTTCTAACCCGGCTTGGCGGCATCCTGCCCGCGGTCGCCGGTGTGCTCGCCTGCTGGTGGTTGGCCGGCGCTCTGTTGCACTAAGCGCGCCAGTCCACTCGGACATTTTTACGGTACGCTGGCTCCGTGGCCAGCAGCCGCCGACCCGGACTTCTGCTGAGCCTGCTTGCCGCAACGCTGCTGAGCGCCTGCGCGGACGACCAGAGCCAACCACCGCCGCTCCAGGCCACCGCGTCATCCGCGGTCGGCTGCAAGAGCGGCCAGGGGTACCAGCACACGACGCTCGGCTACCATCTGTGTTTTCCCAACGGCTGGAGCTCGCGGGATTACACCGCGGAGCCCGGGTCGGGCGGCGCGGTGAGCGTGGTCGCATTTGGCCCGTCGTCGGCGGTGCCGGTTCACGTCCCCACCTCCGGAACGTTCATTCCACCGATCGAGCTCCGGGTGGTCGCCGGATCGAAAGACCAGCAGGAGCCGAGCCTGGCGCAGGGGAACCAGGTATCCCAGATTACGGTGGGAGGACTCGCGGCCGACAAGATCGTGGTGGTCGATTCGGGCCCCGCGAACGGGGCCACGATCGTCGTCCTCGAACACCAGGCCAATACCTATGAGATCGAGGAGGCGCCGGGCGATACCTACGACACGGCGTTTGCCCAGGTCCTGGCGAGCTTCTCTTTCCCAGCGAGTTGATGCCGCTGGTCTATGAAGCCACGCCTTCGACAACCCCGTACAAGGGACCTGGAAGCGACCCCCTGAATTCGAAGCCGGCTTGCTCCAACAGCGCGCGATACTCCGCAAGCGTGCGTTCTCGGCTGCCGAGTTGGACCATCATCTGCAGGTCGGTCATCACGGCGTTCAGGTGTTCGGGACTGTCGGTTACGCGCACCGGCAAGAGACGCTCGATGAGCAGGATCCGGGCGCCCAGGCCGGTGGCACGCCGGCACGCCGACAAGATGCGCGTGGCGTGTTCGTCATCCCAGTCGTGGATGATGTTCTTCAACAGGTAGGCATCACCCCCCATCGGGACGTTCTCGAAGAAGTCGGCCTCGACGGTCGTGCAGCGATCGGAAACCCGTTGTCGGGAGAGGTATTCGCGGGTCCCGGCGAGCCCCGCCGGAAGGTCGCAGATGATAGCCCGCAGATGAGGGTGCGCCCGGAGGATACCCGCCGCCAGCGCGCCGTTACCCCCGCCGACGTCGATGATGACTGAGGCGCTCGAGAAATCCAACCCTGCCGCGACAAACTCGGCAATCTCCTCTGTGCCGGAGACCATTGCCCGGTTGAAGCGGGCCGCAAAGTCGGCATCGCGGGCCATCGAATCCCATAGGCTTCCGCGGTGAGCAATCTCGTGACCGGGTTTTCCGCTACGCATCGTTTCCATCAGGTGGTCCCAGGCCCGGTAACTCTCGGGCAGCAGCATCAGTGCCATGCCACGCCGGGATCCCCGGACTCCCTCGCGAAATAGCTCCCCCACGTCGGTGTTGCGGAATCGACCCTCCTCAGTTTCCAGGAGCACGCCCAGTCCTGCCAGCCCGCGGAGGACGCGGTGCAGTCGGTCGGCATTCATTCCTGTAGCAGCGGCCAGATCTTCCACCGAACGCGGCTCGTCGGCAACCAGGTCGGGGACCTGCAGCTGCGCGGCGAGACGCACGAGCTGCGAGGCCCGAAACCCGTTAACTAACTCATACGCTCTATCGGCTGCCGCCTCCTGCACGACCGTTATTGTGCGGGAGTCGAGCGACGATTGACCAGCCCCCGTGAAGGCTCAGGCTGGCTGCAGCGCGGGACGAGCGCCAGCCCGGCTCGTCGCACGCTCCTAGGAACGCACTTGGAGCAGTTCCGGTTACTCCGTGGGGCCAATAGCCAACGGAGGAAGCTGGCCCATCCCGCATGAAGACGATGGCTGGAGCCATCGGAAGGCGCGCTGCGGATCGGCTTCCGACCGACACAGGACGAAGGCATCGTCGGCGAAGGAACGATGGCACTCGCGCCTGGGCGGCACGAGCCGGCTAGAGGGCCACGAGTCTGCATTGTCCAGAAGAATTGACGGCCGGTCGTGCGGGGCCGGCCGTCAGCCGCTACGAGGTGTCGATTCAGCTAGACCTTCAGCAAGGCATCGAAGAACTGGCGGTAGCGCCGGAGAGTATTTCGCAGATCCTCAGTGGAGGCGTCTTCCTCCTGCGACCACTGGGCACCTAGCTCGGATCGCTGGTCGGCGAGGGTCCTGGTCAGATGCTGCGTCACCTGCTCCAGCAGCTGATCAGCCCGCTCGACTGAGGATCGCGGCTCGTCAACAAAGCCCGCCTGGATATTGAACCACGCAGCCTGCCACTCCTGGACTTGCTCATGCGGCAGCAGTGGGGAGCCCCCATTCCGCTCGGCAGTCGCCGTAGTGACGCCCCGCCCGGGGGAGACGGTGGGTTCCGCCAGTCCCACACCGCGCTCGGCCTGTGTTGCGGCGCCCTCTTGTTCGCCCATCTCGGGCTCAGGATGTGATGGTCGCCCCTCACCCAGAGAGGGCTCCTCGTCCGCGGCAGGGGAAGGGCTCTCAACCTTCTCCCCGTCCGGTTGCGGACCTTTTTGGAAACTCGGCTGTTGGTCACCGCGCTCATCCCGATCGGTCGGCTCTCGCACCGCCGCCGGTAAGGCGGCACCGGCCGCCATCTGCTCGTCGGTGCGGTCGGGCTCCATGGGATTGCGGTGCCTCTCGTCGGCTTGCATCGCGCTGCCTCCACTCGCGCCGTGGATGGGCTCATCACTCGGCTCGTCCATGTCAGCTTTCCGCTCGTCCATGTCAGGATGCCTGGGGACGGGAAGTCCGCACGTCGACGTTCTCTTCCACGTCGCGGGAAGCCTGGGCGTTCACCTTCTGTTCCACCTCGCGGGAAGGCTGCGCGCCCATCTTCTCTGCCTCTTCAACTTTGCGGTCGGCGCTCTCGGTCCCGAGCAGCTCGTTGAAGAGGGCCCTGTAGTGCACCATTGCCTTGCGGAGATCCTCGGTGCTGCCGGCGTTCGGTCCGTTACGACTGGCGATGGTATGGGCCGAGCGGTAGTTCTCCACGACCTCCGGGTAATCGACTGACAGATCCGAAGCGCGTTGCTCGAAGTCGTCGACTGGATAGCCGCGATCGCGCATTACCGCGTTGATCAGACGGTCGGCCTCGTGAACGGCCTCACGTGGCTGGTCGACGAAGCGGGCCTGGACCATCCGCCACTGCTCCGAGTATCGCTGCTGCGCCTCCGCTGCCAGGGGATGGACATCGAGTCCCATGCGCCGCTTGCGGCGCGCCTCGAGCTCGGATTCGGCTCGCCACCGACTCCCTGCCTCCTTCACCGTCCGGTTGTACTCTGGACCGAACTGACGGCGCAGGCGCCATTGTCGGTAGGCGAGCCAACCCACGACGATCACAGCCGCCGCGATCAGCACGACAACAACCGCAATGATTACCGATGAATCCATGGTGACCTCCTGTCTGTTTGAGGCGGTGGCGCTCCCCACCGCTTCGCGCCCGTTTCTACCGGATGGCGGCTACCAGTTGTACCAGCGTCCGCTGCTACCTCGCGCGAGGAAGCCAAGCAGCCAGAGGACAACGGCCGCGATAAGGATCCACCACAGAAGGTTGTAGAGGAATCCGCCGCCTCCCAAGATGACCAGGATCGCGATCAGAACGAGCAGAGGAACCAGCATCCTTAACCTCCTTTCGAAGTACTGCAGAGATTATATCACTACTATCAGCTTTAGGGCCAGTGGCGATACAGCTTTGCGGCGCAGGCCCTGGACTGATGACCTTCGTGCCTCCGATCCGAGGCGATGGCTGGGCCAACTGGTCGGAGTTGGCAACCGCTGCGCGGGAGCTTGCTCAAGAGCTGCTGACTCAATCGGTCGACTTCTACTGGCGCACGCCTGCTGAAATGGTCTCTGCCAGGACGGTTGCGTCCTCGGCCACCCCGAGCAACGTGGCCGACTTGCGCTTGCGCTGAAAATGCACACCCATGAAATGCATTCCGCCGACAATCGTGCTGGAGCCGTCCTGCTGGATCGGGAAACCCATATCGTCGAACGCCTCAGGAAACCTCACCCAGCTCGCATAGTCAGGCCGGAAACCCGATGTAAAGATGAGCGTGCCGAAGCCGGTGAGGTCCAGGGTCTCTGGGGCGTTGGCGACGAAAGGCGGCGGGGGCGCCATCTCGGGTGCTCGCACGGATCCGGCGGCACACGTGTTGCGGATGAGCTGGCAGATATCCGCATAGCGGGCGTCGCCAAAGGCCACCGACTCGGCCAGGTCGGGCGCGAAATGGGCACGGCCGTCTGTCACGCCGATGAAATGGCCCAGCAGCTGGACTCCCTGCGCCTGCAGCGTTCGGTAGTGCAGGTCGTGACCTCCTTGGCGGCCGCTGGTCTGCGGATTGGCAAGAAGTCGCGCCCTTGGGCTCGGCAGCTCGGCCGACTTGACCTCGAGGAAGGGCGTTTCATTGATCCATGCGATGGTGTCCCGACCCTCAAGTCGACGCGGAATCCAGGGAGCGCGGCCGCATGCGAGGTACACTTCCCGCCCCGCCTCGTAGATCTCTTCGGCCAGCTGGCAGCCCGTCTGACCGCTGCCCACCACGAGTACCTTCCCAGGCGGCAGCGCCGTGGGGTTGGCGTACGCCTCGGCGTCGATGGCGTGGACTGAGGTGGGAAGCTGAGCTGCTGCCGGTGGCCGATGCGGTTTCTGGTATCCGCCAGAGGCGAGAACAACCTCTCTCGCTCGAATCTCGCCCGCGGACGTTCTGAGGAGAAACGCCCCATTGTCTCCAGGCTCCAGGGCGGTCACAGTCACGCCTTCACGCACCGGTGCCCGGAAACTCTCGGCGTACCCGACGAGGTGACTCACAATCTCGCTCTTGGGCATAAATCCGTCGGGATCATCTCCGCGGTAGCGGCCACCCGGCAGCTGGACAGTCCAGTTGGGAATGACAAGGCAGAAGCTGTCCCAGCGCCCACGCCATGTCTCGCCGACCCGGCCCCGCTCGAGAACGATGTGGTCAACCCCCGCGGCAGCGAGCTCGTGGCTGAGCGAAAGCCCGGCCTGTCCAGCGCCGACGATGACGACGTCAACGGCCGGCTTCATCGACGCCCATGGTAGCCCCACGCGGTAGGCAGGCCAGCGTCGTCCGCGACGATCGAGGCCGATTGAGTTGGTCCCGACCTTTGAGGGTAATGGCTGGGTCATCTATGAAGAAGCGGCTGTTGTCAAGTCATCTGGTCAAGCTCCCGAGTCCGCAGGGCAGTTGCCGCGAAAGCGACCGCTGAGTACCACGTTGGGGTTGCCGGAACCATTCATCTATTCGGACCTCGCTGGGTCCATGGTGAACATGCGGTGCAGCTCAATCAATATCAGGGCCGTTCGCGGAGGCCAGACTCAGCAGGAGCGCGCCCTCGAACGGCAACCGTCGCCGTGGTCGCAACTGGATAAGTTCGACAGCCGCCCTCATCACGGAGCGCGTAGTAGCAGAGCGTCAGCAGTCGACGCGCCAGGGCCAGCCGAGCGATCTTGGCGCGCCGTCGATCGTTGTGCAAAACCTTCAGGAAGTAGCGACGGTGCGCCGCATGACGAGGGGCGGCGGTGGCCACCTCGACCAGCGCCCAGCGCAAAAGCCGAGACCCTTGCTTGCTGATGTGGCCTCGTCGGACATGACCCGCGCTGGATCGTTCCGTTGGCGTCAAGCCCGCCCATGAACAGGGCCGCTCCGGGCGCGGGGAGCGCTGGACGTCCCAGACCTCGGCCAGCACCACGGCCGCGGTGTAAAACCCGATCCCCGGAATGGCCCGCAGCCGACGGATGCGCGGATCGGCTTTGAAGCAGGTGACGAGTTCGCGGTCCAGCTGACGGACCTCGGTCGCCAACAGGTCGATGACCCGCAGATTCGCGGTCACGCAGAACTGCGACTCCTCGGCAATGCGCCACGCTCTAGATGAAGCGACGCCCCTCCTTTCCAAAGGGGTCCGCCACCTCCGGAAGTTGCACTCCATGCTCAGCGAGCAGGGCGAGCAGCTGACATTTGAACCGGGATCGCAGCCGGACGAGCGCGGCGCGGGTCCGGACCAGCCGCGGAGCCTCCCGGCACACCGGAGGGACGATCCAGGCTTCAGGCAATAGGTTGGTCCGTAACAGCTGGGCGAGCGTCTCGGCGTCGACCGCATCATTTTTCACGCGGGCCGAGGAGATGGCCTTGGTCCCCTTCGGATGCGACATATGGGCGGGCAAGCCCAGCTCGGCCAGCAGGTCGGCGAACCAGCCCCACCCATAGGTGGCCTCGAAAGCCACTCCCGCCGGTGAGGCGGGCAGGTCACCAACGATCTCGGCGAACTCTTCTGGACGAGATCGAATTTGCCGATTCCAGAGCACTTCACCGTTGGCCTGAATTGCGACCACCTGCGACACCTTGCGGTGCAGGTCGACGCCGATGTAAACCGTGTCTGGGCCTCCTTGGCGGTTCTTAGAGTCGCGCGACTATCGTCGTGCTTAACCCCGGGAGCGGAGGCCCCGCTCCTTCATGACATCAACTGGACGAGTGTGGCAACTCTCGTAGCCGACGCCGGCAGAGCGCTCCTTCCGGGCTTGAGCCGATTTTTGAATCCATTGCGGGCGTGAACCCAAGACACGGACAGGCCCGAATACGAGTGGACGTTGGGTTGGTAGCTCGGGGTGGGTGAGCCGTTAGTCCAATTGGCCAGATCAGTAGAGGAGAGCGTCCAGGGGAGGCGACAAAACGTCCTCGATCGTGCGGCAAAATTGGTTTCAACGGCTTGGCGCAGTGGTAGAACGGCGGCGCATCGGCCAGCGTGCGTGCGCCGGGCAGGGAGGTGGAGGTAAGGTGAAGGTCGATCCCGTGGTCTGGGGGAACATCTTTCCGGAGCTTGTCGGGTCTGACGAGACGCAGACCCGGCCGATCCTGGGTTTTCGCGTCAACCGAGTTCAATTCGTCCGCAGGTGGTGGGGCAGACCTTCGGTGGTTTTGAGGAGCATGGGTCACACCGGGTACTCATGGCAGGCTGGACGAAACGAGGCTGTATGCCTCCGGTCCGGGCGGTCGGTGCCCGGCGAGCCCCAACACGTGGCGCCCGCCACGGGATGCGGTTGTGGTCTCTACGCGGTCCACGCTGTCGATCGATTGTCGGAGTTCACGACTCTCGATCCCGATTACTTCGTCCTCGCAGGCGTCGCGGGCACTGGAATCGTTCGCGTTCACACAGATGGCTGGCGGGCGCAGTTCGCGCGGATCGTCGCTTTCTCCGTCGAGCTGCCAGAGATACCCATCGGCTCGATACTGACACCCCGCGAGCGGCGCGTTCTGGAGCTCCGATTCGGCTTGATCGGCGGTCATCCGCTAACTCTGGAAGAGGTGGGAAAGAAGTTCGGCGTCGCCCGGGAGCGAATCCGACAGATCGAGACCAAAGCCCTCCGGAAGCTCCGGCACCCAAGCCCGAGCAAAGAAGCTCGAGAAAGGTTATCCGCAACGGTTGCGGAAGACCTTGAAGCGCAGTATCAGGTCCCGGTTGTCCCCCTGGACAAGCTTAGAGAGGTCATGGCCGGCGCAGGTAATTTCTGGGAGGAAATGACGTGAACATCGGGCGCGAGATTCGCACAGTCAGGATTATCGAGGAGCCGGAGGTCGCTCCAGAGCCGGTAGAGGAGCCGAGCTGGCCGGCTGAACCCAGGAGCGAACCCGCTCCGGTTCCCAACTAATTCCCGGCCCGAGGCGTTAGTGGAAGGCGATCGGCGACCCGACGCAGCAGAGCTAGGCCGCCCGGACTAATCGACGGAGCCACCACCCTTCGGTGAAGGCGACGGCTGGCCCGTCAGGATTCGACCTGGGGTGGCGGATTCGAAGCTTGAGGCTCCGGCCGACTGGTGGAGGCGGCGAGAATCGAACTCGCGTCCGAAGCAGCGTCCCGCAAGAACTCTACGAGCGTAGTCCCGGTTTTGGATCTCACCTGCCTGGCTCCCGTGGGACCGGATTCGGACAGGCCAGTCGCGGTATTGAGTCCCCCCGACGGCCGCGACGCCCGCCGGGAGCGAGTCAGCGGAGTTTACGCCGGACGCCGCTCCTGCTGACCCAGAGCGGGCCGGCGCCGGGGATAAATCCCCGGTTGACTACGCTACTTACGCAGCGTAAGCCAGTTCGCGATTGGCGTTTATAGCCTTGCCGCTTTTACGTGCTCGGCGACACGGCTCGCCATCTTGCAGACCACTACCCCGTCGAGACCTGGCGCCCCCGCCAGCCTGTCGGAGCGCCTTCATTTTACCCTCAGACGCGGGTTCTAACCGCACGGCTCATGTCACGTTTCGCCTCCCGTTCGGCGATCGCCTCGCGCTTGTCGTACTGGCGCTTGCCCTTGCCCAGCCCGATCTCGAGCTTGACCCGGTTGCCCTTCCAGTACAAGCGCAGCGGAACGAGGGTCAGTCCCTTCTGCTTGATCGTGATCCCCAGCCGGATGATTTCCGCCTTGTGCAGTAGCAACTTGCGCTCGCGCTTTGTCTCGTGGTTGCTGCTGTGGCCCTGCGCGTACGGGCTGATGTGGACATTGACGAGGAACGCCTCTCCCCCACCGAACCTGACGTAGCCCTCGCGCAGGTTGGCGCCGCCTTGCCGCAGCGACTTGATCTCGGTGCCGTGCAACTCCAGGCCGGCCTCGATGGTTTCCAGAATGAAGTAGTTGTGGAATGCCGCCCGGTTGGTCGCGATCGTGGTATCGGTGTCGGCTCTGCGTTTTGCCATTACCGCCGCCCTCGCAGCCAGGCGGCTGCACTCATCGGCCGGCCGCCCGCCGGCTGGACTTCGTCCACGACGTAACTCCCGTCCGCGGTCGGGACCACGATGCCGTCAGTGACTCCCCCGGCATCAAGATGGCCAGAGAGGACCTTGACCTCGCCGGCCGGCAACGTCAGCCAGGTGCCAAGCCGCTGGCTCAACGCCCGGACCCGCCGGTCGATCTCCTGCGCAGGCATGGTGGCTGGATTCAGCTTGCCATCTTCGGACCGCAGCCGAGGCGCATGGGTCGCGCCCTCCGCCGGCTGCGGCAGCGGCTGAATGCGGCCCTGCGTGAGGTCATCGAGGGTGCGAGCCATCAGCTGCCCGCCCAGCTCGGCCAACCGGCCTTCGAGCGGAGCCGTGGTTTCATCGGGCGCGATCGGCGTTCGGGCCTGAGCCAGGATCGGACCGGTATCGACGCCGGCATCCATTTGCATGATCGTGACACCGGTCTCCCGGTCGCCGCTCAGAATCGCCCACTCGATCGGCGCCGGACCGCGGTGGCGTGGCAGTAGGGACGCGTGGACATTGAGCGTGCCCAACCGCGGGATGCTGATCAGCGAGGCGGGAAGAATCTGTCCGTAGGCGACGACGACCATGACGTCGGCACCCACCAGGCGGATCCGTTCCTGCGCCGGTTCGTCCCGGATCCGCCCGGGCTGATAGATCTCCAGACCCAGCCCGTCAGCGAGCCGCTTCACGGCCGACGCGATAGGACGCAGACCGCGACCGCCGACGCGGTCCGGCTGGGTGACCACCAGCGCGATCTCATGCCCCGCCTCGCGCAGATCTTTCAAGGTCGGCTGGGCGAACGCCGCCGTCCCAGCAAAGACGATCCGCATGCTCTCGCTTAGTTGCGCACGGCTGGTCTCCCAGTCATGGGAGCTTAAGCGCCGACGAGTTCCGCTTCTTTCTCCTGCTCCTGCGGTTCGACCTTGCGCAGCGTCTCGAGGCTGGTCAGGCGGTCCGTGAAGAGAATGCCGTCCAGGTGGTCGATCTCGTGTTGGATGGCGCGTGCCAGCAGGGCGTCACCCTTGATCTTCACCGGCTTGCCGTGCCGGTTCAGTCCGCGAGCCACGACCTGCATGTACCGCTTGACCTCACCGACGTAGCCCGGGATCGACAGGCACCCCTCCAGTCCGACCTGTTCCCCCTCGTGCTTCACCATCTCGGGGTTGACGAGCACGTGCAGGTTCGTGTCGGTCTTGATCACGGCGACGCGCAGGCCGATCCCCACCTGGGGCGCGGCCAGACCGACGCCCGGGGCGGCGATCATGGTGTCGACCATGTCGTCGATCAGCTTGCGGATGCTGCTGTCGACGCGCGGCACTCGCTTCGCCTTCTGGCGAAGGATCGGCGCTTCCTGGGTGAGGATGGGCAGCACAGCCATTGATCTGAGCCTACATTGGATCGACGTCGAGGCTCCAGCCCCGGCCCCGCGGTAATCCGTCTGCGACCTGGTGCAGGTTCGTCCCCTTGAGGGTCACCTCGAAGCGAAACTCGTCCTTGAGGCGGTACATAAACGCGGGAGAAGGTCCGAGCACCTCGATGTCTCCCAACTTGAGCACGCCGATTGTAGCAGACAGATGTTCGGCTGCCGCCTGGGCATCGCGTTCTGCCCGGGCCTCGTCGCGATGGCTGTAGGTCACGACGATCAGCTCACCATCCGGAGGGAATCGATACTGCGCCCGGATTGCACGCTCCTCGCGGTAGAAGCCACGATAGTCGTGATATCGGGCGTGGCGGATCGCCGGATGATCGGGATTGTAGGTCTGGATGAAGACCTGCGAGGCGCGGGTGCCGCGCCCGGCACGCCCGGCCACCTGGGTGAGAAGGCTAAAGGTGCGCTCGGACGAACGGTAGTCGGGAAAGTGCAGGCTGGTATCGGCGTTGACCACGCCGACCGTCGTCACTCCGGGCAGGTCGAGGCCCTTGGCGACCACCTGGGTTCCGACCAGCACGTCCGCCTCTCCGGACACCATTTGCTCGAAGACCAGGTCGGCGGCGTCAACCGTCTTCATCACATCACGGTCGAGCCGGACAACGCGGGCGGTTGGGAAGAGTGAGCGCACCTCCGCCTCGACCCGTTCGGTGCCGATCCCGAAGCTCTTGATGTAGCGGCTGCCGCACGCGGGACAACGGCGAGGCATCGGCTCCGTGCTACCGCAGTAGTGGCACTGCAGCCGGTTGAGACTCGCGTGATAGACAAGAGCGACGCTGCAGTGGGGACACTCGCGGACCTGGCCGCAGTCCCGGCACAAGACGAAGGTGGCCAGCCCGCGCCGGTTCAAGAAGAGAATCGATTGCTCACGCCGCTCCAGCGAGCCGGCGATGGCGGCCTGCAGGTCGCGGCTGAGCGGGCTGAAGTGCTGCGCCACGATCTCTTTCCGCATGTCGACAATCGTCACCGGCGGCAAGGGCCGACCCTGGGCGCGATGCGGCAGCTCCAGCAAATGCTCGCGGCCGGAGAGCGCGGCGGCGTAGGTCGCCACGCTCGGCGTGGCGCTGCCCAGGACCAGGACGGCATGGGTTTTGCGGGCGAGCCAGCGGGCGACGGTCGGTGCGTGGTAGCGCGGCAGGCGCTCTTGCTTGAAGGCCGACGACTCCTCTTCGTCGATGACGATCAGCCGCAACCGAGGCAGCGGGGCAAAGACGGCGGCGCGCGGCCCGATCACGATGTCGGCCTCGCCGCGCCGGATCCGCCACCACTCGGCCGCGCGCTCGGCCTCGGTCAGGGCGCTGTGCAGCACCGCCAGCCGGCCCGGGAATCGCGCCGCGAACCGCGCGACCGTCTGCGGCGTGAGCGCGATCTCCGGAATCAGAACCAGGCCCTGGCCTCCCTGCGCCAGCACGTCGGCGAGCAACGTGAGGTATACCTCGGTCTTGCCGCTGCCGGTAACGCCATGCAGCAGAAAGATATCCGCTTCGTGTCGAGCGAGGGAGACCGCGATCCGTTCCGCCGCCGCCTGCTGCGCCGGCTCCAACCGGACGGCACTGGCCACCGTAGCTTCACTGGCCTGCCGCAAGATGCGACTCTGGCGACGGCGCTTGACCGATCGCCGGATCACCGCACGCACCCGCGGCGGGATGATGGCGCGAATCACCTCGTCCAGCGGCACCCGGTAGTGCGCAGCAACAAACCCGGCCAGCTCGACGAGGACCGGCGGCAGCACCGGCTCCGCGTCGAGCAGCGCCTCGATCGGCTTGAGATCGAGGACGCTGGGTGCCTGGTCGAGCGCGTAGACAAAGCCCGTCACCATTCGTTTGCCGAACGGCACCCGCACTCGATGCCCGACCTCGATCACACCCGTCAGTGCGTCGGGGACGGCGTAATCGAAGAGACCGCTCTGGCTCCCGACGCGAGCCTCCACCGCGACCTGCGCGATGGAGCGCACGCCCGTTTCAGGCGTCAGGTCCGTTGTCAGGGTCGCGGGATTCCCGCGTGTTGCGACTGGCATCGATGGCATCCCAGATCCGTTCGGCCACCTCCCATTTCGGCAGCCGCGGAATATCTACCACCACACCGGATGCCGAAACGATGGTGACGGCATTGAAGTCACTACCCAGCCCCTGGCCATTGACGCCGACCTGGTTGGCGACGATCAGGTCGAGATGCTTCGAGGCCAGCTTCTGCTGCGCCTGGGCGCGCAGATCCTCGGTTTCCGCGGCGAAGCCGACCCGAAACAACCCACGCCGCGGTCCCAGCGCTTTCAAGATGTCGACGTTCGGGCGAAGATGCAGGTCGATCGGCTGGTCGGTTCGCCGTAACTTCGTGGCGGCGACCTGCTCCGGGGCATAATCCGCCACCGCCGCCGCCATCACGAGCACATCGGCGCCGGCACAGGCTTTCTCCAGGGCGATGAGCATTTCCGCGGCGGTGCTGACCGGCATCTCGGCAATTCCCTCGGGGTTCGAAGGAACCGTTGTCACCAGCGTCACCTCGGCGCCGCGGGCGGCCGCCACCTCGGCGAGGGCCCGCCCCATCTTGCCGCTGGAATAGTTGCCCACGTAGCGGACGGGATCGACGGCTTCGCGGGTGCCGCCGGCGCTGACCACCACACGCAGACCGTCGAGATTGCGGCGCCTGTTAAGCACCGCTTCGATCACCGCCACAATCCGCTCGGCGGACGCCAGCCGCCCCACCCCCGACTTCCCGGAGGCCAGCCGGCCGATCGCCGGCTCGACGATTACGGCGTGGCGGCGGTGGAGCACCGCGAGGTGATCCTGGGTCGGCTGTTGGGTGTACATCACGTCGTTCATGGCCGGCGCGAGCACCAGCGGCGCCCGGCTGGCCAGCACCGTCCCCGACACGATCTCATCGGCAAGGCCGAGCGCCAGCTTCACGATCGTATTGGCGGTGGCCGGAACGATCGCGATCAGCTCGGCCCACTCTGCCAGCGCGATGTGGGTCTCCCCCGCCCCCTGCGCCGCCAGCCAGTCGGCGGCGACCGGATGGTACGAGACCGCCTCCAGCGTCAGCGGCGTTACGAATCGCGTCGCCTCGGGGGTCATCAGGGCGCGCACCTCGGCCCCCGCCTCGGTGAGTAGCCGAATCACCTCGATCGCCTTGTAGGCGGCGATCCCGCCGCTGATGCCGATGGCGACCCGGCGCCCCTGCAGCCGGCCCTCGGTCATTCCAGCGTTTGCCCGCGGGCGTGCTCCGCCGCGATCATGGCCAGGATCTCGCGCGCCGTCTCGTCGACATCGCGGTTGCAGACCACGTGCTCGTAGTCCTTGGCCAGGCCGAGCTCGATCAGCGCCTCCTTCTGGCGAAGCGCCAGCGCCTTCGGTGACTCGGTGTTCCGACCGGTCAGCCGGCTGAGCAGCTCCTCGGTCGACGGCGGCGTGATGAAGATGAAGAGGCCATCGGGCTTGCGCTTGCGGACGAAGGTCGCGCCCTGGACGTCAATCTTGAGGATGATGTCCTCGCCGCGACTGAGGGCCTCCTCGACCCGCCGGCGCGAGGTGCCGTAATAATGGTCATAGACCTTCGCCCACTCGAGAAACTCCTTCTGCTCGATCAGCCGCAGGAATTCCGCCTCGCTAACGAACGTGTAGCTGTGCCCATCGACCTCGCCTGGCCGGGGAGGCCGGGTCGTGTACGAGACGGAGTACTTGAGCTCGGGCGCGAGCTCGAACAGGCGGCGCAGCACGGTATCCTTCCCCACTCCACTCGGACCGGAGATCACGATCAAGAGCCCCTGCTTGGGCTGGGTCATCTGATCACCGCATTTTAGGCTGGCAGGTTCAGGCTAATGCTGGGTCAGCGAATTCCACGCCAACTCGAAATCCTCGGGCGGCTGGCTTTGCCAGGTCATGGTTTTGCCGGTCCGCGGGTGACGGAGCGTAAGGGTCTGGGCATGGAGCGCCGGCCTTCCGATCAGCGGCGATCGCCGGCCATACACGGTATCGCCGAGCACCGGGTGCTTGATGTAGGCGAGATGGACCCGGATCTGGTGGGTGCGGCCGGTGCCGAGGGTGACGTCCAGCAGCGAGTGGCCACCGGCGAGCTGGAGCCGGCGGAACTCGGTGATCGCCTCCCGGCCGCCGGCCATGACCGCCATCCGCTGGCGGTTTTTCCGGTCGCGGCCGATCGGGGCTTCGATCCGGGCGGCCAGGTCCGCCACCTCCCCGACCACTATCGCCCGGTAGCGCCGCGTCATCACCCGCCCCTGCAGCTGGCGGGCCAGCTCAGCGTGTGCCTGGTCGTTGCGGGCGACCACCATCAGCCCCGAGGTGTCGCGGTCGAGCCGGTGAACAATCCCCGGCCGCTGGGTGCCCCCGATCGTCGACCACGCCGGACCGCGACCCAGCAGTCCGTGGACCAGCGTGCCGGTTGAGTGGCCCGGCCCCGGGTGCACCACCAGGCCGGCTGGTTTGTCGATGACGACCAGGTCCTCGTCTCCGTAAAGAATCTTCAGGTCCATCGGCTCGGCCGTCAGCCGGCTGGGCACCGGTGCCGGCAGTTCCCAGCTGAGGCGATCACCTGTGCGGAGCCGGCTTCCGGGCCGGGCCGCGCGATCGTTGAGGCGGACGTGGCCCTGTGTGATCAGGCGCTGCACCTGGCTCCGACTCACACCCGCAAGGAGGCCGGCCAGATACTGGTCGAGTCGAGCAGCGTCGGCCGTGACGGTGTGCTCCTCCGCCTCGCTCAAGCCGGCCGCGACCGGCCGCCCCGCCAGACCGTGCCGAGCACGAGCACAGCGACCCCGACCGTGATCGCCGAATCGGCGACGTTGAAGATCGGCCAGTGCGGAACCTGGATGAAGTCGATGACCGAACCTTTGACGCCCCGATCGTAGGCGTTGGCGATCGCGCCGCCGAAAACGAGCGAGAGCCCGAGCCGGGCGGACCAGTCGTTCGGCGTCAGCCGCCAGTAATAGATAAGGATGCCGGCCACGACCACCGCCGAGATCAGGAGGAAGCCCAGGGTGAAGCTCTGGAACAGGCCAAAAGCCGCCCCGGCGTTGCGGGTGACCGTGAGGAACAGCACGTGGTCGACCACCTGCCGCGGTCCATAGGGAACGCCGAAGCGGCGCTCGACGAAGATTTTCGTGATGCGATCGACGATGACGACGGCGGCCGCGATGACCGCCAGCAGGGCGTAACTGCGGAACCGGTTCAGCGGGCTGCCACCCGGACAACGCTCACCATGAGGTCGTGCCCCTCGATGCGGAGCGTCTCGGTCGAGGCACCGTCGGGTGCCCCGCCGCGTGCCACCGCCACCGCCAGCGTTTCGGTCGCGATGTAATCGCGCCACCGCTCGAGCGCCTCGGCCAGAATCCCATCACCCTGGTAGAAGAGCCGGATCCGATCCTCGACGGCAAAGCCGGACTGCTTGCGAAGCTCCTGGATCTTGCGGACCAGGTCGCGGGCCAGGCCCTCGAGCTTCAGCTCATCGCTGATCTCGGTGTCGAGCGCCAGCTCACCACCCTCGCCCTGATAGCGGGCGGACTTGATATTCAGCTCCTCGAGGAGGATGGCCTCCAGCTCCGGACGCAATGGCCGTTCGGCGATCGTCACCGCCCGTAGCGGCTGGCGGACCTTGATGCCCGCGACGTTGCGGGCCGCCAGTCCGGTGGCGACCAGGCGGCGGACCGCGGCCATCTGCCGCCGGAGCTCATCGTCGGACCACTCGGGTGCCGCGATAGGCCAATCGGTTAGGTGCACGCTGTCGGGCAAGTCTGGCCGATCGGTCACCAGGTTCCGGTACATCGTGTCCGTGACAAATGGCATGAAGGGCGCGAGCAGCTTGATCGTCGCCAGCAGCACCTCGTACAGGGTCTGGTATGCGCTCCGTTTGTCGGCGTCCGACTCCGACTTCCAGAAGCGGCGCCGCGAGCGCCGCACGTACCACTGGGAGAGATCGAGCACGAAGGCCTCCAGCCGGCGGGCCGCAGTGGGAGGATCGTAGGCTTCCATGGCCGTTTCCACCTCCCGGATGGTGGCGCCGAGCTCGGCGAGCAACCAGCGATCGAGCAGGGCACGGTCGCGCACCGGCACCGGTGCGCCGGATGGATCGAACCCGTCCAGCCGCGCGTAGTTGATGAAGAAGCCGTAGGTGTTCCAGAGGATCAGCAGGAAGCGGCGAACCACGTCCTGGACGGCGGCCATGTCGAAGCGGTAGTCGTTCCCGATCGCAACCGCGGAGAAGAAATACCAGCGGGTGGCATCCGCGCCGAACTTCGACATGACCTCGATCGGGTCCAGCGTGTTCTTCAACGACTTGCTCATCTTTCGGCCGAGCTTGTCGAGAACCGTCCCGTTGACGATCACGTTCTTGAACGCCGGCTGGTCGAACAGGAGGGTACTGATTGCCAGGAGGCTGAAGAACCAGCCGCGTGTCTGGTCGATGCCTTCCGCGATGTAGTCCGCCGGGAAGCGCGTCGGAAACAGCTCCTTGTTCTCGAATGGGTAGTGATACTGCGCGACCGGCATGCTGCCGGAGTCGAACCAGACGTCGATCAGGTCGGGGACGCGGCGCATGGTGCCATCGCACTTCTCGCAGGGCAGCGTCACCCGGTCGATGTACGGCCGGTGGAGGTCATCATTGACGGTCAGGCCGAGCTCGGCGACCGAGCCGATGCAGCGGCGCTCATCGCACTTCTCGCAGATCCAGACGGGTAGCGGGGTGCCCCAGTATCGCCAGCGGGATAGTGACCAGTCCACCAGCGTCTCCAACCAGTTGCCCATCCGGCCGGTGCCGACGTGGACCGGCATCCAGTGGACCTGTCGGTTGTTGCGGATCAGCTGGTCCTTGACCGCGGTCGTCTTGATGAACCAGGAGGTCAGCGCGTAGTAGAGCAGCGGGGTGCCGCAGCGCCAGCAGAAGGGGTAGGTATGCCGGATGGTCTCGGCGCGATACATCAGTCCCCGCTGGGTCAGGTCCTTGATGATTATCGGATCGGCCTTCTTGACGAAGACGCCAGCGAACGGCTCCACTTCGGGCCGGAAGCGTCCCTGCAGGTCGACGACATGACGAACCGGAATCCCTCTCCTGAGGCTTAGCTCGAGGTCGTCCACGCCGTAGGCGGCCGCGGTGTGAACGATCCCGGTGCCATCCTCGACTGAGACGAAGTCGGCGTCGACGACGAAAAACGCCGGCTTGTCTGGGATCAGGTAGCGGTAGAGCGGCTTGTATCGCTTGCCGAGCAGCGTGTGCGGATCGACGTCGGCCTCGATCTGGTAGTCGCCCTGAAGGATCGAGAGGCGCGCTCTCGCCAGGATGTAATGCTCGTCGCCCTGCCGAACCCGCACGTACGGGATATCGAGGCCGACGGCGAGCGCCACATTGCCAGGCAGGGTCCACGGGGTCGTGGTCCAGGCAAGGAAGTACGTCTTCGGCTCATCCTCGAGCTCGAACTTCACGTAGACGGACGGGTCCTCGACATCATCCCGGTAGCCGAGCCCCAGCTCATGGCTGGACAGCGGCGTCTGGTCACGTGGGCAGTAGGGGACGACTTTGAAGCCCTGATAGAGTTGCTCCTTGTCCCAGATCTGCTTGAGAATCCACCAGACGCTCTCCATATAGGTCGTGTCCAGTGTCCGGTAGGCCTGGTCGAGGTCGACCCAATAGCCCATGCGCTCGGTGACCTGGGTGAACTGGTCGATGTACAGGAAGACGCTTTCTCGGCAGAGCCGGTTGAAGGCCTCGATCCCGAACTTCTCGATGTCCTGCTTCCCGGTGAACTTCAGCTGCTTTTCGACTTCGATCTCGACCGGGAGACCGTGGGTGTCCCACCCAGCTTTGCGCTCGACGTAGAACCCACGCATGGTCTTGTAGCGCGGGAAGAGATCCTTCAAAGCGCGGGCGAGCAGGTGGTGGATGCCGGGCGGATTATTCGCGGTCGGCGGCCCCTCGTAAAACACAAACGCGGGCCGGCCACGGCGGAGCGCCAGGCTGCGATGAAAGACGTCGCGGTCCTTCCAGAAGCGCAAAGTCTCGAGTTCCAACTCAACAAAGTTGGCGCGCGTCGAGACTTCCTGGAACATGGACGCCAATTCTAAGACCTCGTCAGCCGAGGAACTGGCCGAGCACGTAGAGCACGGCGATCGCGATCATGGGCGAGAAATCGACCCCCAAACCAGTGGGGATGATGCGACGAAGCGGTCCGAGGATCGGCTCGGTGACATCGACCAGGAATCCCATCATCCGTCCGTGGTAATCGCGCACGAACCATGACGCGGCGGCGCGCACGAAGATCGCAAAGATGAACAGGTAAATCAGGACCTGGGCGAACGTGTGCAGGAAATTGATAGCGGTTTGCACGAAGAGTTCAGCGCGGTCCGAAGAGCGCGCGGCCCAATCGTAGCATCGTGGCGCCTTCTTCCACGGCGATCGGGTAATCGTCGGTCATGCCCATCGACAGGACCGGCAGGTGAGCACCAAGTCGCTGGCTCAGTTCATCCCTGAGCGTCCGCAAACGTCGGAAGACCGGCCGTACCTGCTCCGGGTCCGGCGCCATCGGCGCGATCGTCATCAACCCCTGCAAGCGCAGGTGTCTGGCCGCGCGGACGGCGCTGGTAATGGCAGCGAGCTCTTTCGGCAGCGCGCCGGTTTTCTGTGGTTCCTCAGCCACGTTGACTTCGATCAGTACGTCGAGCGGCGAGTCAAGCCGTCGCTCGAGCGCCTCGACCACCTCAAGCCGATCGATCGATTGGATCATCGCAAAGCGACCCTCGATGAACTTCACCTTGTTGGTCTGCAGGTGCCCGATCAAGTGCCAGGTCGCCTCATCGGTGCCAATTTCGTCGATCTTGGGAACGGCTTCCTGCACCCGGTTCTCGGCAAATGTGCGCAGACCAAGCGCCATCGCCTCGCGAATACGAGCTACGGGAAAGGTCTTCGTCACGGCGACGAGAGTGATCGCACCAGGGTCGCGACCCGCCCGCCCGGCACTTTCGGCAATGGTCCGCCGAACCCTCTCGAGGTTGGCGGCGAGCGCGATAGACACGGGTCAGGGCGCGACGACCACCGAAAGAAACCGGCCCGGACGGCCACCGCGATGGGAAAACCAGCGATCCTCCTCTTTCGTGCACCAGCCGGCGGCCTGAATGCGGTCGCGCACGACACCCTCGTCTTCGAGCTGCATGCGCACCACCGCCGCGATATCGAGCCGGATCTCGCCACCCTCCGCATGGAGGTACCGGTCCTCACGTCCGTACCGGGCTCGAATCGGTTCGGCGACCTCGGCACCGACCTGGTAGCAGGCGGCGCAAACCCCGGGACCGATCAGGACGTCGAGCTCATCCGGCGGGGAGCCGTAGGCGAGGTGCAACGCCTGGACGGTTTGGGTCGCGACCCCCGCCAGTGCGCCCCGCCAGCCGGCGTGCGCGCCGGCGACTACGCCGCGACCTCGATCGGCGAAGAGCAGCGGAAAACAGTCGGCGTGATAGGTCACGATCGCCTGCCCGGACACGTCGGTCGCAAGCGCGTCGGTCTCAAAGACGCACTGTCCGCCCTCCGGCCGGCTGCGGTGAAAGGCGATGACATTCGCCCCGTGCTCTTGCACTGTCATCAGCGCGCGGTCGAGGTCGAAGCCCACCTGCTCAGCAAATTGCCGCCGACGCCGCATGACGCTCTCGGGGTCGCCGGCGCCGGTCAGCCCCATCGAGCCCAGCGCTGTGGTGCTGAATCCGTGCCGCGCTGGAAACTCGGCGACGCTGACGACGGAGGCGAGCTCGAGCGCTGAGATTGGTCAGCCTCGCTTCTCTCGGCTCAGCAGCTGATCGATCTCGTGCTTGACCTCTTGTAGGTCCATGAACGAGCGATACACCGAAGCGAACCGGATGTAGGCTACTTCGTCCAGACCACGCAGCTTGTCCATCACCAGCTCCCCGACCTCACGAGACGGGATCTCGACCTTGCCTCGGGTCCGCAGCTCGGCCTCGATCTCGTCGACGACGCGCTCGATCGTGCTCGGGGAGATCTCGCGCTTGGTGGTCGCTTTCATCAGGCCGGTAAACAACTTCTGCCGGTCGAAGTCTTCCCGCCGCCCATCCTTCTTGATGACATAGAGCGGCACGGCCTCGATCCGCTCGTAGGTCGTGAAGCGCTTGGTGCACTGGAGGCACTCGCGCCGCCGGCGAATCGACTCGCCGGTATCCGAGTCGCGCGAGTCGACCACCTTCAGGTCGACGTGACCACAATAGGGGCACTTCATCTCAGGCCAGTATCCCAGATATTGTGGTTCCAGGTGAAGGCGAGGGCGAGGGCGGGCCCGCCGGCCCACGCGAGCGGCGCTTTCAGTGCCATGCGAGCGTTTGAGGCGCTAAACCCGCCCCTCGTCGGGACAAACTCACTGCCCACGCTACGGGGAACCAAGTGGGAGGGACGAGGGGCGGGAAGGGGCGCCCCTCGCCAGGTTAGCGGCGACCCCGCAGAAACGCGGGAATATCGAGGTTCGACGGGTCGAACCCGCGGTAGGCCGGGACCTCTTCGACCGGCGCCGGGCGGCTGTACTGCTCCTCCATCTCCTTGCCGGGCTCGATCGAGAGGAAGCCGGTGGCGACCACGGTGATCTTCACCTCGCCGGACATCTTCTCGTCGATGACCGTCCCGAAGATGATGTTCGCGTCCTTGTCGGCGGAGCCGCGCACGATCTCCGCCGCCTCGTTGACTTCGTGCAGCGTCAGATCGGTGCCGCCGGTGATGTTGAACAGGATGCCGCGCGCCCCGTCGATCGAGGTCTCGAGCAACGGGCTGGCGACCGCGTCGCGGGCCGCGTCAGCGGCGCGCTGGTCCCCACTGCCGAACCCGATCCCCATCAGCGCAGCGCCTTGGCCCGACATGACGGCCTTCACGTCGGCGAAGTCGAGGTTGATCAGCCCGGGTTGCACGATCAAATCCGAGATGCCCTGCACGCCCTGGCGCAGGACGTCGTCCGCGATCTTCAGGGCCTCGGTAAACGGCACTTTCTTGTCGGTGACGTCCAGCAGGCGCTGGTTCGGAATGATGATCAGAGTGTCGACCTTTTCCTTCAGCGTGGTCGCGGCTTCCTCCGCGATGGCACGCCGGCGCGTCCCCTCGAACGTGAACGGCTTGGTCACCACCCCGATAGTCAGGGCGCCATTGTTGCGGGCAATCTCCGCCACCACCGGCGCCGCTCCCGATCCGGTTCCGCCACCCATCCCTGCGGTCAGGAACACCATGTCAGCGCCGCTGAGCAGTTCCGAGAGCTCCTGCTGGCTCTCCTCCGCCGCCTCGCGGCCAATCGTCGGATTGCCTCCGGCACCCAGACCACGGGTGAGCTTCTTGCCGATGTTCATTTTGGTCTGCGCTTCCGAGTGGGCGAGCGCCTGCAGGTCGGTGTTGATGGCGATGAACTCGACGCCGCGGAGCTTTGACCGAATCATCCGGTTCACGGCATTGCTGCCGCCACCGCCGATGCCGACCACTTTGATACGAGCATTCCCTTCCAAGGTCCGGTCGACATCGCGCATGGCTTCCTCCTTGTCGCGCTCCAGGCGCGCCCTTACGAACCGTTCCCCCGACACCCGCGGTCCCTGGCCTCCGCCGTAATCGCCGGGGATCACGGGCCGTGAGGCGAGGCCCTTCATTCGAAGCTGATCGTCCATGTTCATATCGGCCTCCTTCCTCTAGAAAAAATCCTTGATCCAACGAACGGTGCGCTCGTAGGCCGCCGAAACACCAGCGCCGACGGGCGCGTGGCCGTTGCCCTGATGGCGAAGCTTCGTTCCCCAGCGAAGCAGCCCAACCGCGGTCGCGTAGGCGGGGCCGCTGACCTGGTCGCTCATGCCGATGGTCTGTGACGGCTGGCCGATCCGGACCGGCAGGTCGAGCAATGACTGGGCGGCTTCGGTGAAGCCGAGCAGGCGGCAACCACCGCCGGTAAAGACGACGCCGCCGGGCAGAAACCCGTCGTGGCCACCGCGACGCATTTCGATGCGAACCATCTCGAGGATCTCGCGGGCGCGCGGCGCGATAATCTCGGCGAGGTGACGGCGCGGCACCACCTGCACTCGATCCTGCCCGATCTGGTGCAGCTCGACCATCTCCTCGCGCGGGATGTTGGCCGGAATCGCGTGGCCGTAATTGACCTTCAACATCTCGGCTTCGGTAAGGGTGGTGCGCAGTCCGATCGCGACGTCGTTCGTCACGTGGGTGGCCCCCACTGGCAGCACCGCCGTGTGCACCACGCTGCCATCGGTGAAGAGCGCGACATCGGTCGTCCCGCCGCCGACGTCGACCAACGCCACCCCCAGGTCCAGCTCGTTGTCGTTGAGCACCGCCTCGGCCGAGGCCAATACCTGGACGACGAGGTCTTCGACGTTCATGCCGGATTGGTGGACGCACTTGACGACGTTTTGCACCGCGGTCAGGGAGCCGGTGATGATGTGGGTTTCGACCTCGAGCCGGGAACCCGACATGCCAACCGCGTCCTTGACGCCTTCCTGGCCGTCCACGATGTAGCCGCGAGGAACGACGTGGATGATCTCGCGATCGTTCGGGACGGAGACGGCCCGCGCCGCATCGATGACTCGGCTGACATCATCCTGCCCGATCTCGCGGTCTGACCGGGCGACCGCGATCACTCCCCGGCTGTTCTGGCTGAGGACGTGGGTGCCGGCCATCCCGACAAAGACCGATTCCAGCTTGTGGCCGCACATCCGCTGCGCCGCGTCGACGGCGTGGCTGATACCGCGGACGGTTTTCTCCATGTTGACGACCACGCCGCGACGCAGGCCTTCGGATGGAGCCTCGCCGACCCCGACGATGTTGAGACCGCGCTCGGTCGGTTCGCCGACCACGCAGCAGATCTTGGTTGTGCCGATGTCGAGTGCTGTGACGTATTTAGAACGAGGCAAAAACCTTTCCTGGAACGTTAGGCAAAACGGCTGGCTCGGCACATTATAAGGTGCTCCCGACGGAAGCACAACACAAGCTGACCAGTTTTCCACAGGTAGGCCCGCTCGCCTGCCCTCCCCGCAATCGGAAGGGAGACCGCGCGGCTTAGAGCAGGTGCCGGCGAATGACGGCGAGGTTGTCGAAGATGCGCACGCCGAAGGCCACGATGGCCGCGAAATACAGCTCGACCCCCAGCTTGTCGCCCAGATAGGTGAGCCCGCCCGCCACGATCGAATTCACCAGCAGCCCCGAGATGAAGACCTTGTTCTCGAAATTGCCGTTCAACCAGGCCTTCACCGCACCCAGCACCGAATCGAGCGCGGCGAGGATCATTACCGCCGTATAGCGCGAGTAGCCGGGTGGGATCTGCACCGGCGAGTTGAGCCCCAGGACGATGCCGAGGATGCCGAAGATGACCACGGCCCCCACCAGCCAGAGCGCTTCGCGTGAAATGCTGGCGGGCAGCCTCATTTTCGGGCTCGCATCTGAACCGCGGGCGCGCCCGGATTCTCGAGATTGATGTACAGGATCGGTGCCGTCGTGAGGTCGATCCGGCCACTGAGGGCGCGCAACCCGGCGAGTTTTGCCTCGAGGCTGGCGCGATCGTCGCTCGTCAGCATCTGACCGAAGATAATGGTCCATCCCCGGTCGGTTTGTGCGGTCAGGATCTCCCGGCGATCGATCTGGAAGGACATCAGCGAGATCTTGAATGCCGGATAGAACCCCGCCCGAATTTGCAGCAGCATGGCGAGCAGCTCGCTCCCGACCGCGCGCTGGCCGCTCCGCACGGTGCCGAAGTCGGGGCGGTTGATCACCGCCAGGCCACCGGCCTCGACCGCCGGGTCGAGTACCTCACCGAGATCATTTACGTAGTAAGTGGCCTCCCCGACCTGAAGCACTGCCGACGGCTGCCATTCGCTGATCCTCACCGAGACTCGATCCGGCAGGGTCAGGCTGACGGAGGCGGAGCGCACCCAGGGCAGCGCCCGCAGCCGCTGCTCCATCTCCTGGTGATCGAGGAAGAAGATGTTCCGGTCGCCTGGCAGACCGAGGGTGCCCATCACCTGCGTCGAGGTCAGATGACGGGTGCCGCTCACCATCACGTGCTGCGGCCGAAACGCCGGCTGGGCCAGCAGGAACAACACGGCGAAGCTCTCGCCGGCCAACAGCGCGATCTGGACGAGCGCCCAGACCCAGCCGCGGGCGGAGGCCACCGGCGGGACCGGGGGCGCGGCGGCCCGCCGGCGGCGTTTCGCGACCGTCCCGACCGTCACTCGCGGGCTCCTGGGTCGAGGAGCCGTGAGTCGATCGCCGTCTGGGAGCGCTGCTTGTCGTTGAATCGCTCGATGGCCAGCTCGACCAGGCGCTCGATTAGCTTCGGGTAGGCCAGCCCGGAGGCTTCCCAGAGCTTCGGATACATGCTGATCCGAGTGAAGCCCGGGATCGTGTTGAGCTCATTGAGCACGATGCGGCCGGTCGTGCGGTCCATGAAGAAGTCGACGCGCGCCATCCCGGCGCAATCCACCGCCTGGAATGCCCTGAGCGCCATCGCCCGCACCTCCTCGGCAACGCCCGCCTCGATCGGCGCGGGGATGAGCAAGCGCGAACCCTCGTCCAGGTATTTCGCCTCGTAGTCGTAGAACTCGTGTGCCGGAACCACCTCGCCCACCACCGAGGCCAGTGGCTCGTCGTTGCCCAGGACGCTGACCTCGAGCTCCCGGGCATCCACCGCGCGCTCGACCAGTAACTTCCGATCGAAGCTGGCCGCCAGCCGCAGTCCGTCCGCCAGCTCGGCCCGATGGTGCGCCTTGGTGGTGCCGACACTGGATCCGGAGTTCGCGAACTTGGAAAAGCACGGGTACCCGATCCGCTGCTCGACGAGCGAGACGAAGGCATCGGGATCCTGCTCATATTTCTGGCGGGTAATCGAGACGTAATCGACGATCGGCAGATCGGCCGCCGCAAAGGCGCGCTTCATGTAAATCTTGTCGAGCCCCAGCGCCGAGCCGAGCACGCCGGCACCGACGTACGGAAGGTTGGCGAGTTCGAGTACACCCTGGATCGTTCCGTCTTCGCCGTTGAGGCCATGAAAGACCGGAAATACGACGTCCAGTGGGGGCAGCGCCGCGGCTGGACCAACGCCATCCTGCACCGGCACCAGCGAACGCTGCGTCGGGTCGGGCGGAAGGTACACGTACTTCCGAGTCGCGTCATTGCTGACGAGCCGCCTCAGCGACCCACCCACCAGCCAGCGACCATTCTTGTCGATGTACAGCGGCACCGCCTCGAACCGATCCGGATCCATCGCCGAGATGATCGATTGCGCCGACAGGATGGAAACTTCGTGCTCGGTTGAGCGCCCACCGAACAGGACTCCGATCCGCAGCCGCTTCATTCGCGCGGCGCCAGGTCGATGACGCGGATCTCCGGTTCGAGCTCGATGCCGAACCGTTCGAAGACGCGCTTCCGCATCTCGGCCATTAAGGCTAGCACGTCATCCGCGCTGGCCCCGCCGAGGTTGACGATGAAATTCGCATGTTTGGGCGAGATCTGCGCCGCGCCGATCCGCATCCCCTTGAGGCCGGCGGCGTCGATCAGCCGCCCCGCCGAATCGCCCGGCGGGTTCTTGAACGTGCTCCCCAGGCTTCGCTGTTCGATCGGCTGGGTCGCCCGCCGATGCTTCTGCACCTCGAGCAGCCGGGCGCGAATCTGGGCAGGCGGTTCCCTGCGCGTCGCAAAGGTCGCCGACAGGATCACCCAACGATCGCGCCGCGCCTTGAAGACCGAGTCCCGATAGGCAAACGCGCACTCGGCCGCAGTCACGGTGTGCCGTCGACCCTGCTCGTCGATGACGTCGGCGGTGCGGAGTCGATCCTTGACCTCACCGCCGAAGGCGCCGGCATTGCCGAACACGGAGCCGCCCACGGTGCCGGGCACGCCCGCGGCAAACTCGAGGCCCGCGTGGCCGGCCCTGGCGGTCTCCGCCCCCAGTTTTGGCATCAGGTAGCCGGCCGACACCGAAACCGTTTCGTCGGCGATCGACAGGCGGCGGGTGGCGATCTTGAGGGTGAGCCCGGGAAGCTCGTTGGCGGCAAACAAGGTATTCGTCGCGGCCCCGATCACCAGGTATGGCTGACGTTCCGCGTTCAGCCGCGCCACCAGCGCCGGCAGCGCCGCGTCGTCGGCCAGTTCGAGGAAGTACCGGGCGCGGCCGCCGATCCCGTACCAGCTATGTGGTTCCAGCGGCTCGTGCTCCCGAACGCCGGGAACCGCAGCCAGCCAACCGATGGAAAGGGCTCGCGGGTTCTCCCGCGTGTCAGGCAACCGGCGAGCGCTCCAGCACCTCGGCGGTCTTCCCGATCACATCATCGAAACCGCGGACCGACATGCAGACGATGACGTCGCCCGACCGCGCGGCGGACGCCAGCTTGTAGGCAGCCGACCGGGCGGAATCCGCAGTCACCACTTCCTCGACTCCGCGGATGTGGTTCGCCAGATCCTGTGCCGTCACGGTGTGGGCCAGGTGGCGCTCCCGCGCCGGCTCGATCGGGCCGATCACGACCAGGGTGCAACCCTGGAAGGCGTCGGCGTAGCCATCCATCAAGCTGAGGGTCCGAGAGTAGGTGTGGGGCACGAAGCAGGCGAGCACGCGCCCGGGATGAAAGCGTTCCTGGGCGGCCTGCAGGGTGGCACGCACCTTGGCGGGGTGATGCGCGTAGTCGTCGACAAGGGTGACTCCGCGCACCTGGCCGCGGATCTCGAAGCGACGGGATACGCCGTGGAACCGGCCGATCGCCTCGACCGCTGTCGCCACCGGGACCCCGACTCGCACGCTGGCGGCCAGTGCCGCCAGCGCATTGCTGGCGTTGTGCTCGCCGGGCAGCCGGGTGGTCACCACCGCGAGCACCTTCCCCTGGTGCCAGGCCGTGAACCGCATCCCCTCCCCCTCCAGCTGGACATCGCGGCCGTGCCAATCCGCCCCGCCGCGCAGTCCGTAGGTCTCCACCTGGGCGCGAGTGCGACTGAGCAGCCGCCGAACGGTGGCGTCGTCGGCGCAGGCGATCAGACGATCCTCGGGTCCAAGGTCCTCGAGAAGCTGTCGAAAGACCGCTTCGTAGGACGACGGGTCGGGGAACACGTCGGGATGATCCCAGTCGATGTTGGTCAGCACCGCCAGCTGCGGCGAAAAGTGCAGGAACTTCGGCCGAGGATCGAAGACCGCGGAGGTGTACTCATCGCCTTCGAAGACGAACTCGCGGCCGCTGCCCCAGGCGGCGGCCGATCCCAGGTCTTTCGCGGCCATCCCCAGGCGGAACCCCGGATTGCGCCCGGCGGTGCGAAGAATCCAGGCGATCAAACTGGCCGTGGTGGTCTTGCCGGCGGAGCCGGCCACCACGATCCGAAAGCGATCGGCCGTCAGCTCGCCCCAGTACTCCGCCTCGCTGACCAACCGGATGTGCAACCGCCGGGCCTCCTCGGTCTCGGGATTGCCGGCGCGCACCTGATTTCCCTGGACCACCAGGTCCGGCTTTCCCCACCGCGTCACATTGCCGGCGGTATGGCCGTCGACCCACGTGATGCCGGCGTTCGTCAGGATCTCGGTCGTCGGCGGATACGCGTCCTCGTCCGAGCCGGTGACGTCGTTGCCGAGCTGCTTGGCGACCAGCGCCAGTCCCGAGACGGCGTAGCCGCAGATGCCGATGAAATGGATCCGCATCACTGCCGAGTCACGGCTTCGAGCAAGCCCACGACCTCGTCGGCGGCCCGCGGACGGCCGAGGGAACGCATGGCGTCCACCATCTTGCTATACCGGAGGCCGTCGTGAACGACGGCAGAAATTTCCTGGAGCAGTCGAGGCCCGTCGCAGTCCTCGTTGGCGATGACGACCGCGGCCCCCGCCCGCGCGAAGGGCTCCGCGTTCAGCCGCTGATGGCCTCCGGCAAACGGGCCCGGCACCAGCAGCATCGGGATTCCGGCGGCGCTCACCTCGCTGATGGTCCCGGCACCGGCGCGGCTCAGCACCAGATCCGCGGCGTAGACCCGCGTGGCGAGGTCATCGGCAAACGAAAACGGATGATAGCGCTCGCGTTGCGCCTCGCCGAGCGATGTTCCGAGCGCTTGCATCTGCGGCAGATCGCGCTCGCCCGTCTGATGCCAGACGTCGAGACCGAGCCGGCCGATGAGCTCCGGAACAGCAGTCGCCACCGCGCCGTTGATGCGGTGCGCGCCCTGACTCCCACCGAGGATCAACAAATTGGAGGGCCGCTCCGGGAAGTCTGCTCGGGGCGTGGAGAACTCGATCCGCACCGGCGTCCCGGTGACGACCGAATTCGCGTGCAGATGACGAGCCGATTCGGGATAGGCGGTGGCCACCACTCGGGCAACGCGGGCGAGCAGCCGCGTGGTTCGACCCGGCATGGCGTTCTGTTCCTGCAGGACGACTGGAACCCGCAGCGCCGCCGCGGCCAGGATGACCGGCGCACTCACGTACCCACCGGTGCCGAGCACGACATCGGGACGAAACGTACGGACAATCTCCGCTGACTGCAGCAAGGCGCGCGGAATGACAAAGGGCACCGACCAGTTGCGCCAGGGTTGTTCCATGTCCAGTTTTGCCGCAACGATGGACGTAAACCGGACAGCGTAGCGGGGAGCAACCTGCTCCTCGATGCCGCCCCGCCGCCCCACGTAAAGGATGTGGGCGTCAGACGTGTTCCGCGACAGCGCCTGCGCGACGGCGATCGCCGGGAACAAGTGTCCGCCCGTGCCGCCGCCCGAGATCAACACTCGCATGCCGTATCCATCCCACCTTCTCGCTTTGAGTCGAAACGTTCACCAGTATGCCGACCGCGAGCAGCGTGATCGCCAGCGACGAGCCACCGTAACTGATGAAGGGCAGCGGAATCCCGGTGGTCGGCAGCGTGACCGTGACCGCGGCAATGTTGATCAGCGCCTGAAACGCGATCCAGGTCGTCACGCCGCAGGCCAGCAAGGAACCAAACGCATCCGGCGCCTTCAAGGCGATCCGGTAGCCGCGATAGGTGAACAGCGCAAAGAGTCCCAGCACCGCCGAGGTACCGATCAGGCCGGTCTCCTCACCGACGATCGCGAAGATGAAGTCGGTGTGGGCGAACGGCAACCACTGGTACTTCTGGATGCTCTGCCCGAGACCGACCCCGACGATGCCGCCGGAGCCGAGCGCCACCACCGACTGGATCGCCTGAAAGCCAGTGTTGAGCGGATCGGACCAGGGATCGAAGAACGCCAGGATCCGATGCAGGCGGTAGGGTTCCATGCGAATGAACATGTAGACGCAGAGCCCGATGATCAGCGCGAGCAGGAGCACGTGACGTTTGCGCCCACCCGCGACCAGGAATTGCGCGAGTAGGATGCCGGCCATGATCAGGGTGGTGCCCAGGTCTCGCTCGAGGATGACGAGCAGGATCAGCAGCCCCATCAGCGCGAGGAACGGCACCACGCCGTTCTCGAGCGAGCCGATCCGCTCGCGGTGTCGTTCCAACCAGAGCGCCATGAACACGATGGCCGCGACTTTGGCGAACTCCGCGGGTTGCATCTGCAACGGGCCCAGCCGAAGCCAGCGTCGCGCCCCGTTCACCTCCACGCCGAAATGCGGGAGCAGCACCAGGATCAGCAGGGCGATCGCCACCAGTCCCAGGGGCCAGGCGAGCGGTCGAAGCCGGTGGTAGTCGACGTGGGCGCTGACCCACAACAGGGCAACCCCGAGCGCGAGCCAGATCAGCTGGCGCTCGAAATAGTAGGCGGCGTTGTGAAACCACAACCAACCCTGCACCTCGGAGGCCGAGAACACCATGACCAGCCCGAACGCGGTGAGCGTCCCGACCGCGAGCAGCAGCGCCCGATCGCCGCGCCGCCACAGCAGGCTAGTGGTCAGCCTCCGATGCGGCCCGGGCATCTCGAGCGCGGCGCGCGCCCTCACGGGCTGAGCTCCGCCAGCACGGCGGCCTTGAAGTGCCGACCGCGCTCCTCGTAGTCGCGGAACATGTCGTAGCTGGTGAACGCGGGCGACAGCAGCACCACCGAGCCTGGCCGCGCCAGCGTCGCCGCCTTTCGTACCGCATCGGTGAGGCTGCTGGCACGTTGCACCTGATCCAGCCCCGCCTCGCGGACCCGCCGCGCCAGTTCCTCGCCGGTCTCCCCGATCGTGACGAGCGCCTCAACCCGCTCAGCTATCGCGCGGGCTAGCGGTTCGAGCTCGATCCCTTTGTTGCGGCCCCCCGCGATCAGGACGATCGGCTCACGGAAGGCGGCCAGCGCCTTGTAGGTCGAATCGGGGTTGGTCGCTTTCGAATCGTTGTACCAGCGCGCACCGCCGAAGGTGCCGATCGGCTCCAGCCGATGCTCCACCGCCTTGAACCGCCGCACCGCCTGGGCCATGGTCGCGCGTTCAACCCCGGCGGCGTGGCCGGCTCCGATGGCCGCCATGACGTTGCTCAAGTTGTGCTCGCCTGGCAGGGGCACATCGGCCGTCGGCATCACCCGCCCGGGTCCTCGAGCGTCGGCGATGGTGATCCAATCCTCGTTCACCGTCACGCCGTTGTCCACCGGTTGGTGAAGGCCGAAGCCGATGACCTGTCCGCGCGTTTCTGACTGCATCGCGGCGCAGGCTGGATCGTCGAGGTTGAGAACCGCGAAATCGTCGGACTCCATGAAGCCCACCGCCCGGGTCTTGAGCTCGACATAACGCTGGAAGGATTTGTGCCGGTCAAGATGGTCCGGCGTCACATTCAGCACGACACCGATGTGCAGCCGTGGGCGCTCAATGGATTCCAACTGAAAGCTGCTCAACTCGAGCACCACCCAATCGTCCGCGCGGAGCTGGTCGATTCGGTCGAGCACGGGCTCTCCGATGTTGCCGCCCCGCATCACCTGGAGGCCGCCCGCGCGCAAGACCTCCGCCGTGAGCGCAGTCGTCGTCGTCTTGCCGTTGGTGCCAGTGATCCCGGCGATCCGTGCGGAGCAGACGCGGAAAAAGAGGTCGATCTCACTGGTGACCTCGATCCCACGCTGCCGAGCGGTCTCCACCAGCGGCGCGTCCCAGGCAACGCCTGGACTGACCACCACCAGGTCGGTGCCGTTGAGATCCTCGGGGCCGTATCCACCGAGGCGGGCGGTGATGCCGGCTCGCTCCAACTCCGCTCGCAGTTCTGGCGTATCGGCGCGATCCACGACCCGCACGCTGCCGCCATGTTTGGCGATGAAGGACGCGGCGGCCCGTCCGCTGCGTCCGTATCCGATCACCAGGGCGTGCCGGCCCTTGGTGACGTCAGGGTCGCGGGACTCCCCGCGTGTCATGCGGTGGGCCCCGGTCGGGCCAGGGCCAGCGCCAGGATGGCGGCGACGAGCGATCCCGTCCAGAACCAGAGGGCCAGCGGGGTCTCGCGCCAGCCGCCCACGATGAAATGGTTATGCAGCGGCGACATCCGGATAATCCGCTTGCCGGTCATCTTGAAGCTGGCCACCTGCGCGATCACCGAGACGGTTTCGACCACGAACACCAGCGCCAGCAACGGCAGGTACCAGAGGAACCCGGTCACGATCGCGGCGGCCACCATCGCCGTCCCCAGGGCCAGGCTGCCGGTGTCGCCCATGAAGAGGCGGGCGGGAAAAAGGTTGTAGAAGAGGAAACCCACCAGGACCCCCGCCAGCACCGCCGGCAGCAGGCCGGCGCGCGGCTGATGCTCCAGCACCGCGATCAAGGCGAGGGCGCCAAACGTGACCGCTCCCGCGCCGGCGGCGAGACCATCACTGCCATCGGTCAAGTTGAAGGCGTTCGAGCCCGCCGCCACGGCCAGCGCGCCGACGAGGATCATCCAGCCGCCAATCGGGTGCCGCCCATCGAACGGCACCAGCTGGCTGGTCAGGCCCCAGCGCAGCGCCAGCCAGCCGAGCACCGCGCCGGTCACGAGCTGAATCACGATCTTGTAGCGAGCTTGCAATCCGAGATTCCGGCCACCGCGAATCGCCGAATAGTCATCGACGAAGCCGAGCGCGCCGCCCAGGAAGAGGGCGATCAGCACGAAGCCACCTGCGAGCGATCGGTCGGCGATCAGATAGAGCACGAATGCGACGAGCAAGAACACCAGACCGCCCGCCGTCGGCGTGCCTGCTTTGTCATGGTGGGCGGCCGGGCCTTCCTCGCGAATCGGTTGGCCCATCCGGGCGCGGGCCAGTTGACCGATCGCTGCCGGGTAGATCAGCAGACTGATGATCACCGCCACGGCGAAGATGATCAGTGGGGTCACGCCGGTTCCCGAATTTGCTCGACGACGCGCTCCAGGCGTATCCCCCGAGAGCCTTTCACCAGCACCTGGGTTTGCGCCGTCAAGAGCGGCGTCAACGCCGCCACCGCCTGGTCCGCGTCCTCGACGACGAAGGCGCGGTCAGTCGCCAGGCCCGCCCGTAGCGCCGACTGCACCACCCGTTCGGCGTAGTCGCCGACCGCGATCACGATGTCGGCGGTCTTGCCGGCGAGCGACCCGATCTCTTCGTGGGCGCGCTCGGCATGGTCGCCCAGCTCCAGCATGTCGCCCAGCACCGCGATCTTGAGCGCGCCCCGCGGTGCCAGCCGCAGCACCTCGAGCGCGGCCTGCATCGACCCCGGGCTCGCATTGTAGGAATCGTCGATCACGGTCGATCCGTTACGTCCGCTCACGATGTTCATGCGCCGCGAGGGGGGCATGAAGCCGTGCAGCGCCGAGGCGATGGCCGGCGCGTCGAACTCGAACTCGTGGGCAACCGCGGCGGCGGCCAGCGCATTCGAAACGCTGTGATGTCCCGGGAGGCGAAGGTAGACCTCGGCTCGGCCACGTGGCGTCAGGAGGGTGAAGGTGCTGCCCTCGAGCCCATGCAGCCGAACCCGCTCTGCCCGGACGGTCGCATCATTGGAAAGGCCGTAGAGCGTAAAGCGGCGCGCCACCGCGGACATCGCGAGCACCCGCGGGTCGTCCGCATTGAGCACCGCGAGCCCGCCGGCGGCCAGCCCTTCCACCAGTTCGCGCTTGGCCGCCGCCACCGCCTCGATCGAGCCGAGAAAGCCGACGTGGGCCAGGCCCACGTTGAGGACCACCCCAATGGTGGGCGGCGCCACCTGGGCCAGCTCCCTGATCTCCCCGGCCCGCGACATCGCGTACTCGACGACCAGCGCCCGGTCGCGAGGATCCATCTGGAAGATCGTCATCGGGATCCCGGTATAGGTGTTGAGGTTCCCCTCGCTCTTGTGTACGCGAAGACGACGGCCGAGGACGTGGGCAATCAGGTCTTTGGTCGTGGTCTTGCCGGCGCTCCCGGTGATCGCCACGATGGGAACGGATTGGTGCCGCAGTCGCTCCGCCGTGATATCGAACAGCGCCTGCCGGGTGTCCTCGACCTGAACGACGGCCGCGCCGTCGATGCCCTGAGGCGGCCGCTCGCACAAGATCCCTGCCGCTCCGCGCTCGACCGCCTGGGGGATGAAGACGTGCCCGTCATGCTGCTCGCCCCGTAGGGCGACGAACAGCCCGCCCGGCTGCACCTCTCGCGAGTCGGTGAACATCTGCTCGAAGACCGCGTCTTTCGATCCGTGCAGCAGCCGGCCATGCGTCGCTTCGACGATCTCCGTCACGGACATTCCCACAGCACTCCTATTTTCGCTGTCCCCTTCTCGTTCGCCGTCATGGCGCGATCTGCCATTGGGTGATCAGGGCGCTGGCAACCGTTTTCCAGATGGGGGCGGCGACGTAGGCACCCTCGAAGAGAATCTGGGGCTTACGGGTGATCACCAGCATGATGAACTGGGGGTGATCGGCGGGCAGGAAGCCGACGAAAGAGCCGATCGTCTGGTCCGGCAAATATTTTCCGTTTTCCGGGATGCTGGCGGTACCGGTCTTGCCGGCGATCCGGTTCTTGAAGCCATCGATCCGTGCGGCAAAACCGGAGCCGTGCTCGACGACGCCCACCATCATCTGTTGCATCTGTTGCGCGGTCTTGGCGCTGACGACCTGCCGGACGATGCGCGGCTTGACCGGATGATGGACACCCTGGCTGTCGATGACATCGTCCACCACGTGCGGCCAGACGAGGTTACCGCCGGTGGCCGCCACGTTGACGGCCGCCAGCATCTCGAGGGCCGTCGCATCGACCCCCTGGCCAAAGGCGGCAGTCGCCAGCTGTGACGCCTTCCACCGCGCCAGATCACCGAGCGGAGCGGCGGTCTCAGCCGCGACGTCCACGCCGGTGGGCGACCCGATGCCGAAGCGCTGCAGGTACTGGACGAAATTGGCGGGCCCTTCGAGCTGCTCGGCCTTGATGGCGCCGACGTTGAGCGAGTTTTCGAGCACCTGCGTCATCGTCACCATGCCATGGGCGCGGCCGTCCCAGTTGTGGATGGCGTAGCCGCCGACCACGGCGGTGCCGGTCTCGTTGAACCGGTAGTCGGGCGTAATGGCATGAACGTCGAGGGCACCGGACAGGGTCACGACCTTCATCACCGACCCGGGTTCATACAGGTCGGAGACGATCGGATCGATGAACTGCGCCGTCGGCGTGGTGGCGAAATCGTTGGCGTTGTAGCTGGGGACGTCGGCCCAGGCGACGATCCGGCCGGTTTGTGGCTCCATGATGACCAGCGAGCCGCTCTCCGCCTGGAACTTTTGGACGCCGTCGGCGAGGGCTCGCTCGGCCACCACTTGGATGGTGCTGTCGAGGGAGAGCTGGAGCGTCGCACCATCGACCGGATCGCGACGCTGGCGATCACTCAGCACGATCGGCCGGTTTGCCAGGTCTCGGACCGTCGCCTCGAAGCCGGGCTGGCCGGCGAGAATCTTGTCGTAGTAGCCTTCGATGCCGTAATTACCCTTGCCTTCGTCGTTCGCGAAGCCGAGCAGGTTCGCCGCCAACGTGGTGCCGGCCACCCCGCCGTCGACATAGGAGCGCTCGGTTTCCGCCATCTTGCCGATCCCGGGGAGGCGCAGGCGGTCGAGCTGCTGCGCGACTGAGGCGGACACACGCCGCGCCAGGTAGACGAACTTTCGCGTCGTCGCCAGCTTGGCCTGGATCTCATCCGGAGTGAGCTGCAGCACCGGGGCGAGCCGGGCCGCAATGTCCTGCCGCTCGGCGGTGGAAATCAGGTCGGGCGAAGCGAAGATCGAAAACACCGGCGTGTTGCTCACGAGCAGCGCGCCGTTGCGGTCAACGATGTTCCCGCGTACCGCCGGCAGGGTCACGGTGTCGTCGTGGTAGGCAGCGGCCAGGCGGGCCATGTCCCCGTGGCGGATGACCTGCCAGTATGCCAGCCGGCCCAGCAGCACGAGATAGGCGCTGAGCACCAGCGCCATCAATGTAAGGATGCGCCCGCGCGGCTCCAGCTGCTGGACGTCCCCAGCTCTTATGGGCTCGCTCCATTCCACCCGGTCGAGCCGAGCGCTAGCGGGAGGTTGAGTTCGCCGCGAGCGGCCTGCCGGTGATGGCACCGATCACGGCCATGACGCCGTCCCAGACGCCGGTCGGTCCCAGGGTTGCCGGGCGTGGACCGAGCGCGATCGGTGAATCGGTCGCATGGACATACTGCCAGCGGCCGGGATGCGAAAGGCCGAGCTGCTGTGCCGCCATCGCGACGCGATTGGCGGCGCGGTCGGCGGCGAGCTGGGCCTGGAGCTGGTCGTGCTCGTCGCTGAGGCGGGCCTGCTCCTGTTTCAGCGTCGCAATCTGATAGCTCGCCTGTGTGGCGGCGGCCGATTGGGCGACCAGTAAGAGCGCGGCCGCGATCAGCGACACCGCGCCGACGAGCGGCGAGATGGAGGGCCGGCCGCGACTCCGGCGCGCACGCGAAGGGGGGAACGCGCGCGCCGGAGGGGTCGGATCGGGCCGGCGGGGCCGCAAGACTAGTAGATGCCCAGGAGGGAGGGGTTCCACCATGCGGCCGCTCAGGTATTGACTTGTGGAAGGACATGGACGGGGTTCATAACTTCTCCGCGACTCGCAATTTCGCTGACCGGGCGCGCGGGTTGTCGCGCACCTCGGCCTCGGTTGGAGTGATCGGTTTGCGCGTCACGACGCGCACCGTACGACGATGCCCGCAGAGGCAAACGGGCGCTTGGGGCGGACAGATACAGTCTGTTGCTTCGACGTTGAAAAGGTTCTTTGCAATCTTGTCCTCGAGGGAGTGGAAGGAGACGACCCCGACGCGCCCACCGCTTGCTAGCACTTTGATGGCTGCCCTCAACCCCTTTTCGATCGCCTCGAGCTCGCGATTGACCGCGATCCGGAAGGCCAGAAATGTGCGGGTCGCGACGTGAATGTCGCGAGGCCAGGCGCCTCGCGGGATGGCCCCGGCCACTACGTCGACGAGATCCTTCGTGGTCTTCAGCCGCGCTCGGCGCCGCCGTTCCACGATCCGCTGCGCGATGCGCGCCGCCCACCGCTCCTGGCCGTAGTCCTTGAGGATGCGCCGCAGCTCACGTTCCGATTCGCGGTTGAGCAGGTCGGCGGCGGTCCATGGTTCGCTGCGATCCAGGCGCATATCGAGCGGTCCGTCGGCCTGGAAGCTGAAACCGCGCTCCGGGTCGTCGAGCTGCAGCGAGGAAAGGCCGAGGTCGAAGACGACGCCGTTTGGTGGGCGGCCGATCCGCTCGGCCGCCCGATCGAGCTGCGCGAAATTGGTGTGCTCCAGCATCAGGGTGATGTCCGAAGGCACCGGTTCCCGGGCGAATCTCTCGAGGGCAGAAGCGTCGCGATCGAGACCGAGCAGCACGCCGCCCGGTCGCAGGCGCTCGATCAGCGCCCGCGCGTAGCCGCCGCCGCCGAGGGTGGCGTCGATGAACGCCTGCCCGGGGGCTGGTTGAAGGCTTTCTATGATGTCTTGTAAAAGTACGGGTCGGTGTCCGGACGGCCCGGACGGTCGATCGATTCGATGGCGGCCGCCTCGGTCACGTGCGCTGGGCACGTCGCCGCTCGGCCACCTGGTCCTGAATGCGCGTGTATTCTTCCGGCGTCGCGTCGCCGATCCGTCGCCACTGCTCGTCGTTCCAGATCTCGATCAAGTTGTTGACGCCAACGATCCAGGCGTTTGTCGCGATTCCGGCGTACTGCCGCTGGTCGGCCGACAGGACGATTCGTCCCTGAGCGTCGAACTCGCACTCGCGGGCGGCGCCGAACATCATGCGGGCGAGCCGCCGCTCTTCCGCCGGGGTGGTCGAACCGAGCCTCAAGCCCTGCTCCTGGGCCCACTCGGTCGGCGGATAGACCTGCAGACAGCCCTCCGCGCCCTTGGAAATTACGGTGCCAGTCGGCAACCGTTCGCGGAAGCGGGCAGGGATCGCGACCCGTCCCTTGGTATCGACCGAGTGTCGGTACGTTCCCAGGAACATCAGGCGCGGCCACCGGCGGTCTCACCGTCCCCACTTTTCCCCACTTTCTGCCACCCGCACGCCGAACGGTACCACTGCGACAGGTGGCTGTCAATGAATTCCGACTAAGTCTTGTGGGCTTGTGCCCGCATAGAAAATCGGGCCCTAGATGTTGTATCTGCCCGGACCGGGATTGCCCCACGAGGTCTCACCGGCGGCCTTGACAGCGGATGGCCGGCACGCTAGACATTTGTTGACAACCTATAAAGGCCTGCCCTTGAGGAGGGGATATGGCAACCACCACCACGACCGTCGCCACGCCGACCAAAGCCGGCGAGCTGTTGTCCGAGCGGATCGCCCCCGGCATCCTGCCCAAGGTTTTGGGCCGATTCGACATGATCGCGATCTTCGTCGCCATCGTCCTGTTCGCCGTCCAGGGCTCGGTCGTCCAACCGGCCGGCGCCTCGGCCTTCGTCTACTGGATCCTCGGCTTCGCCACGTTCCTCATCCCCGGAGCGATCGTTACTGGCCAGCTCGGTCTCATGTTCCCCGGTGAGGGTTCGATCTACGTCTGGACCAACAAGGCACTCGGCTCCTTCTGGGGTTTCTTCGCCGGGTTCTGCGCATGGTGGCCCGGCACGCTCGTCATGGTCGCGACCGCCGTCCTGGTCGTCAATCTGCTCCAGTTCTTCCTGAGCCTGCCGCCCTTCAATGTCCAGAATCCTCTGGTCTCGCTCTGGCAACAAGGGATCATCATCCTGGCGGTCATCTGGTTCTCATCCGCCCTCTCGATCCTCCGAATCCGCGTCACGCAGAACCTCGTCAACGGCGTCTTCGTCATCTACGGCGCCGCCATCCTCACGGTCGGCCTCGCCGGCCTCGCCTGGTTGCTTGGCGGTCATCCGGCGGCCAACGACTTCTCGCGGAACGCGTTCGGCCTCAACTCCGGGAACGCGACGTTCTACGGGCTCGTGATCCTTGCCCTGCTCGGCATCGAGGTTCCACTGAACATGGGCGTCGAGATCCGTGACCGTAGGGCGATCACCAGCTATTTGTTGTGGGGTTCGATCGTCGTCATGGTCGCCTACCTCGTGCTGACGTTCGGCGCCATGGTGGTCGTTCCGGTGAAGGGCGTCAACTCGACGACCGCAATCCTGTCGGCTGTCCAGATCTCGTTGGGCGCCGGCGTCGCCGCGGTCGTCACCCTGGTGATGGTCGCGTTCTTCATCTTCAACACCACCGTCTACAACTACTCCTTCGCCCGATTGCTATTCGTTAGCGGGCTCGACCGGCGGCTTCCGGCGTTCATGGGCCGCGTCAACACCAACAAGGTGCCGCAAAACGCCGTCCTGGTTCAGGCCGTGATCACCACCATCATCACGGCGATCGCCTACTTTCTCTTCAACGGGAACGCCAACCTCTCGGTCGGTATCTACATCGCGCTTCAAGCGGCCGTCACGGTCATCTGGTGCCTGTCGATGGTCTTCCTCTTCACTGACGTCCTGGTCATTCGCTCGAAATATCCGGAGGAGTTCAAGCGCGAGCAGCTCGTTCCTGTGGGGGTGTTCTGGGCGGCCTCGATCGCGGGCGCCATTGCCAGCGCGGTCGGTGTGCTCGTCACGCTCACCGGCGGCTGGATCTTCACCGGCCAGCTCCAGGGATCCTGGAACTCAGCGGTCATTGACAATGGGCCCTGGATCCTGATCGTGGGCGGGGTGGGCATTACCTCGCTGCTCGTCGCGGTGGTCGTGTATCTCCTGGGGTTGAACACCGCCCGCCGGGCGGTGGCAGCCGCCACGGGCGGCGGTGCGGCGAGCTGAGCCTGAGCTGATGGCAGCCGCCGTTACCGACAGCGCGACGACCGTCGATCTCGACGTCAAGCGACAGGAGATCGTTGCGAAGGCGGAGGCGGCTGGCCTCCGCCTCGTTCGATTCCTGTACTGCGACAACGACGGCATCATTCGCGGCAAAAGCTCGGGCATGTCCGGGCTCCACGATCGCCTCGAGTCGGGCATCGGACTGACGGTGGCGATGCAGGCCTTCACCATGCTCGATCACCTGTCGAGCGTTGACGGTATGGGCCCGGTCGGAGAAATCCGCCTCGTGCCCGATCCGACGACCTTCGCGATCGCCCCTTATCTGCCGCACACTGGCACCCTGCTCGTCGACATGCAGACGCTTGATGGCCAACCCTATGCCGCTGATGGCCGAGCGTTCCTCAAACGCATGGTGACGCGCGCAGCGGACCAGCACGACCTGGCGCTACTGGCAGCCTTCGAGCCCGAATGGTCGCTGGCGCGCAAGGAAGGCGAGCAGTTCGTTCCCATCGACGACAGCGGCTGCTTCACGACCACCGGCATGAACCTGGCCGCGGCGACGATCGACGACGTGGTGGCCGCGCTGGAGGCGCAGGGGCTGACCGTCGAGCAGTACTATGCCGAGCTCGGTTGGGGCCAGCAGGAACTCTCGATTCGTTACGCTCCCGCGCTACAGGCCGCGGATCATCACATTCTCTATCGCGAGACCGTTCGCGGCGTCGCCCTCAAACACGGGTTGTACGCGTCGTTCGCCCCCAAGCCCTGGGTCGATCAGGCGGGAAACGGCTGTCACCTTCACTTTTCGGGATGGAATCGTGAACAGACGGTGAACCGGTTCTACGATGCCAAAGGCGAGTACAACATCTCAACCCTCGGGCGCCAGTTCATGGCCGGCATCCTCGACCACCTCCCAGGCCTGGTCGCCCTCACCTGCCCCTCGGTCAATTCCTACCGGCGCCTGCAGCCGCAGATGTGGGCGTCGGCCTACCGCGCCTGGGGACCCGACAATCGCGAAGGCGCCCTGCGTGTTGCGTCACCGTTTAAGGGTCACGAGGCGGAATCGACCAATATCGAGTTGAAGTCATCCGACTCCAGCGCCAACCCTTACATCTCGCTCGGCGGCGTGATCGCCGCCGGGCTCGACGGCATCGAGCGGCGGCTGACCCTGTCGCCCCCCGCGACCATCGACCCGTTCAACCTCAGCGACAAAGAGCGCCAGGCCATCGGCGCCGACCGCCTGCCGCAGAGCCTCAAGGAAGCGATCGGACACCTCAAGCGCGACGAGATCTTGCTCAAAGCCCTCGGCGAGCGGCTGGCCACTTCCTACATCGCCGTCAAGGAGCTTGACATCCACGCCTTCGCAAATGCGGACGAGGCCTTCGAGTTCAGACAGCACGTCTACAAATACTGAAGTCGAATTCTGATGTCGAACGAAGCGCGACGCATCCGTAATGCCTGACGCCGCCGGCGAGCTGCTGCAGGCGTGGGCGGACCAGCCCGCGATCGATCATCACTGTCATCCGCTGCGACGCTGGCCCTATCAACTGTCGCCCGTCGAGCTGCGCGCCGCCTTCACCGAAGCGCTCGATCCCCAACTGGCCGACAGCCACGTCATCCACTCGGCCGCCTATCAGGACGCCATCCGCCGAATCGCCGGCGAGCTTCACTGCGACGCGACCGAGGCCGCCGTGCTCGGGTACCGCAATGCCGCCGACCCCGCCGACTACGCCAAACTGCTGCTGGCGCGAACCGCCACCGCCATGATGCTCGTCGACCACGGGTTCGCCAGCGGCAACGCCTTCACCTTGCCGGAACAGGAACAGGCAACCGGGATTGCACAGCGCGAGATCATCCGCGTGGAGACGCTCGCCGAGAGTCTCATTGACGGCGCCACCGACCCGCGCGAATGGTTCAGCGCGGTCCGCGCCGCGCTGCGAGAAGGTATCGAGGGCGGTGCCGTTGGCGTGAAAACCATCTGCGCTTATCGCGCGACCCTCAAGCTCCAGCCGGTGGACACCGATGCCCTGGGTATCGCCTTCAGCGCGACGCGGCTCCGCGCTCAGCGCGGTCAACGCCCGCGTCTTTCCGGCAGCGCACTCTGCCACCCCCTTCTCTTCGAAGCCGCCCAGGAATGCCGCGAGCTGGACGTCCCGCTCCAGGTCCACTGTGGCTGGGGCGATCCCGACGAAGACCTCGCCGAAACCTCGCCCCTCGGCCTGCGACTCCTGTTTACCGATCCAACCTATCGCGGCCTTCGAATCGCGCTGCTCCACTGCTACCCCTATCACCGAGAGGCTGCCTATCTATGCTCAGTTTTCCCCGATGTGTACATGGACCTGTCCCTGACGATTCCGTTCGCCGGTCTCGAGGGCGGCCGCGCCCTGCGCGAGGCGCTTGGTCTGTGCCCGACCAGCAAACTGCTCTACGCCAGCGATGCGAGCCGCTATCCCGAGGTCTTCCTGGTCGCCGCCATCGCCCACCGCGAAGCCCTCGCTGACGCGCTGGGCGAGCTGGTCGATCGCCGTATCCTGGACACGGCGAGGGCGGCCAACGCCGGCCGCCAGGTCCTCGCGGAAAACGCGACGCGGGTCTATCGCCTCGACTTTGGACGGGGCGTAGAAGTGAGTCCGCCGTAAGCCGAGTTCTGTTCCCCGCTTCAGCCGGCTGAGCCGGCGCGCCGTGGGGCGGCAGTCATCCGTCTCGGTCGCCGATTACCCGGCGACTCCAGCGACCTTACCCGAGGACCGGCCGAGCCAGCCGTTTCGTCCTCCTATTCGGTCTTGCTCCGGGTGGGGTTTACCGAGCCAGCCGGTCTCCCGGCTGCTGGTGGGCTCTTACCCACACCATTTCACCTTCGCCGCCGCTTGCGCGACGGCTGTGTCTTTTCTGTGGCACTCTCCTTCGGGTCACCCCGACCGGGTGTTACCCGGCACCCTGCTCTGCGGAGCTCGGACTTTCCTCGACGGGACGATCCCGGCGCGACTGCCTGGCGGACTCGCCGACCATTGTACCCGCACCTTCCGCGGGGATAACCCACCACACCAGGGCAGCCCCGACCAGGATGAAGAGCGCCGCGACAACGAAGGCGACCTGTAGCCCAATATGGATCAGCGGGCCGGAGAGTGCCGATCCCAGCGGCTGCCCGGCCCAGTTGAGGCCCATCGACACCGCAAACGCCCGGCCGAACCACGCCGGGTCCGTTCGCCGCTGCCGCATCGAGAACATGCAGACATCGAAGGGTCCATTGGACAGGCCGGCGATCAACATGGCCGCGACGACCAACCACGGGTTGCCCGCGATGGCCAGCATGCCGATGGCGAGCCCGCCCACCACGTCCGACACGCCCATGACGAGGCGCTCCCTTCCTTCGGTGGTGAAACGCCCGAAGATCAGCGCCGATGGGATGCTCGCCAACCCGAACACCGCCCATAGGCCTCCGACCACGGCCGGGCTGCCGTGCAGTCGCGCAAACACCATCACGGGCAGGGCCACCACCAGGATGCCCCAGCCGAGATTCATCAGTGAGACGACTGCCATGATTCCTCGCAGCGTGGGGTTACGGACGAGGACGTAGGTGAGGCCGGCCCACGCCTCGGCAAGAATTGGCCGCGATTCACGCGACACCCGCGGCTCGGGGAGCCCAACGATCAGAATTCCTGCCAGGAGGAAGAAGACTGCGGTAGCGGTCAGTGCCAGCACTGGGCCAGACCATGCCGTCAGCACGCCGGCCAACGCCGGGCCGGCGCTCATCGTCACCGCGTAAGCGATGCTGTCCAGGGCATTCGCCCGATCCCAGAGTGGCTGGGGAACGATCAGCGGCAAGAGCGACCGTGGGCCGCTGTTGCTGAGCGAGTAGGTCAGCGACCCAGCGGTGACGATCGGCAGCAGGATGGCTGGCGTGAGACGTCCGCCGGCGTCGAGGCCGGCGATCAGTCCCAGGGTGAGCGCGCCAACCAGGTAATCGAGGGTGATCAGCCGCACGCGGCCGTATCGGTCGAGCAAGGCGCCGGCGATCGGGCTGACCGAGACCCCGGGGGCGATCGCGAGGAACACGGTGATCCCGGCGAGCGAGGGCGAATGAAACCGCTGCAACACATAGAGGACCAGCGCCAGCTGCATCATCTGGCCGGCGGTGCGCCCAAGGAGGACGCTACCGGCGAGTCGGGGAAATGCCGGGATTCGAAAGAGAGCCGGATAAGTCGCGCGTTCGGCGGGCACGACCGAAAAGTCTAGGGAGCGAGAACTTTCTGCATCGTCTTGAAGGAGACTTTGGCGTAATCCTTCAAGCTATCGGCGCCAGCGCGGCTGACTAACATCCGGCCGGTCTCGATGACTCTTGGCGATGCTCCCTTCGGCAGCGTGACGCCCAGCGTCCTGGAAGCCTGATCCAGCCATCGAAGGAAGCTGTCCCTGGCGAGGATAGAGGCCGCGGCCACGCCGACGTCGGCTTCCGCCCGGTGCATCTGGAGCACGGGAACGCCACTGAGCCGCGTGTCCATCAACAGCCGGCTCTCGATGTAGCGCTTGTCGCCAAACTGGTCGCTGAGGATGAAATTTGGCCGCAGTCCCGACTTGATCAGATCCTCGATCACCCGGGTGTGCGTCCAGGCCAGCAACGTGTTGAGGTTTTTGCCTTCGCCCCGCATCTGTTTGTAGAGCTCGTTGTAGCGCTTGGGGGCCAGCACGAGGACCCCGCGCTGCCGGTCCGCGACGACCTCCCGGATATTCGCCGCCAGCCCTCGAAGCTCGCGATCACTGACCAGCTTGCTGTCGCGGACACCGAGCGTGCGCAGGAGTTGGGCGGTACGGGCATCGACGTACACGCCGGCAGTCACCATCGGCCCGAAGAAGTCGCCCTTGCCCGCCTCGTCGGTGCCGATGTGCGGTTCGGTCTCCGATGGCACCGCTGCTGCGGAGGGTGTCTCCTTTTCGACCGGCGCGCGTTTCGGCGGAACCTTCTTCCCTGCCGGTTCGATCACCGTGATCGCCTGGTCGAATGCCGGCGCGTAGCCGGAGACCACGAGCTTGCCCGACGAATAAAGGATGGCCCGAGCATCACTGCCTCCAATGGAGAGCTTCGCGCGCCACGCCTCATACAGGCCGGGGGGTTCGTCGAGACCACCCAACGCGTGCAACGCTTCGTGAATCCGCTCCCGATCGGCCGGCGCCACGTTGAAGGTCGTGGTCGGCCGTGCTTCGCGAGCTGGCAACCGGCTACTTGCCGGCCGGCTTGCGGCGGAACAGACGGCCTTCCTCAGTTGCGGCGAACTTCAGGCCGGCACGAACCTCGGCCACCACCTGTCTCCAGAAGCGGTCGGCCGTGTAATAGACGCCGAGCAGGGCCGCGATCAGAATCGCGATATCGACGCTGATCCGGCCTTCGCGCGCCCAGTAGACATCCCGCAGGTTGAGCCAGAGCGCGAACTCATCGATCACCAGCGCGGCGCCGATGCCAAACGCTGGCGCCAGCCAGGCATGGAGTCGCTGCGAGTTGATCGTGATCCCAAGGAAGCCGACGATCAGCAGGATCAGGATGCCCCAGACGAAGTGGTGGATATGCAGGCCGCCGCTGGTGACGATGTTGCGCGCGGGGAGGAAATGGTACCGGATGCCGTACGTGAGGAATCGCAGGAACAGGAAGGTGCCGATGAAGGCCAGCCACATGCGCAGGGCAGCCTCGCGGCGATAGTCGACGTGCTGCTGATAGGCGGCAACAACCCGCTTTCGGAAGTGAAACCCCGGATGGAGCAGGTTGTGGATGTTCATTGTGGCGTGCCGACGGTCGGCAGTATAACGCCGGTATACGATAGTTCCGACAATGGCGGACGTGGTGCAGGTCGTGCCGGCCGACGACCCCGTTCGCCCGTTGTTTTCCCCGGCCGGCGAGCTGACGGCTGATGCCAGAAGTGCTCTCGGCCTCAGCCCCGATGCACTGCGCGACCTTTATCACAAGATGGTGTGGATCCGGCGCACCGATCAAGAGGCCCTGAACCTCCAGCGGCAGGGCGAGCTCGGCCTCTGGGGCCCGTACCAGGGCCAGGAGGCGATTCACGTTGCGACGGTCGCCGCGCTGCGACCGACGGACTGGATTTTTCCGAGCTATCGCGAGTTCGGCATGGGCATGTGCCGCGGCATCGACCCGGCAGAGATGCTCCAGCTGTTTCGAGGGCTGTCGCATGGGCCGTGGGATCCGCGCCAGTACCATTTCGCGCCGCTGGTCATTCCGGTGGCGAGCCAGGTCCCGCATGCGGTCGGGTTCGCGATGGGCTCGCGCCTCAAGCACGGCGACGACGTCGTGCTCTCCACCTTCGGCGATGGCGCGACCTCGAAAGGCGACTGGCATGAGGCGATGAACTTCGCCGGCGTCTTTCAGGCGCCGGTCATCTTTCTCTGCCAGAACAACCACTGGGCGATCTCGGTACCGCTGGCCAAGCAGACCGCCGGATCCATCGCCGAACGCGCCCAGGGCTATGGCTTTCCCGGAGTGCGCATCGATGGCAACGACGTGCTCGGGGTCTTTGCCGCGATCCGCTCCGCCGCCGATCGGGCGCGCCATGGCGGTGGTCCGTACTTAATCGAAGCCATGACCTACCGCATGGGTCCGCACACCACCTCGGATGATCCGACGCGCTACCGATCCGAGGTCGAGTTGGAGCGCTGGAGCGCCAGGGATCCCATCCCGCGCTTCCGCCAGTGGCTCGAAGGGCAAGGCCTGCTCGATGATGCCGCCCTGGCGGCCATCAACCGCCAGGTCGAGACGGCCGTGGAGGCGATGCGCAATCGCCTCAAGGCGACCCCGGCGCCGGCGCCGGGCGAGGCGATCTTCGGTCGCGTCTACCAGCATCCGACCGACAGCTTTCTGGAAGAGCGCGAGGAATTCGAGGCTTCGCTGGAGAGCAATTGATGGAAGCGGTGACCATGGCGAAGGCCATCAACCTCTCACTGCGCGACGCTCTCGCGCGCGATGACGACGTCCTGATCTTCGGTGAAGACGTCGGCACGCTCGGGGGCGTGTTCCGCATCACCGATGGACTCCAGAAGGCGTTTGGCTCTGACCGCGTCTTCGACACACCGCTTGCCGAGTCGGCGATCATCGGCATCAGCATCGGACTCGCGCTACGAGGATTCAAGCCGGTGCCCGAGATTCAGTTCGACGGGTTCATCTATCCCGCGTTCGACCAGATCGTGAGCCACGTCGCGAAGTACCGTAATCGAACCGGCGTCTCGATGCCGATCACGATCCGCGTTCCATTCGGTGGCCATATCGGCGCCGTCGAGCACCACTCCGAAAGCCCGGAAGCGTACTTCACGCATACGGCCGGCCTGAAGGTCGTCGCCCCGGCGACACCCGGCGACGCCTACGGCTTGCTGCAGAGCGCCATCGCGGACCCGGACCCAGTGGTCTTCTTCGAGCCCAAGGCGCGCTACTACCTCAAAGAAGAAATCGACACGACTAAAGAGGTGCTGATCGGTCAGGCGCGCGTCGCTCGGGAAGGCTCGGGTGTGTCGGTGATCGCGTACGGTCCCACGGTCAGCATCGCGCTCGACGCAGCGAAGGCTGCGGAGAAGGAGAACATCTCGCTGGAAGTGATCGACCTGCGCACGCTTTCTCCGCTCGACATGGCCACGATCCTGGCATCACTGGGCAAGACCCACCGGGCGATCGTCGTACACGAGGCGCCAATCTTTGGCGGTTTCGGCGGCGAGATCGTCGCCCGGATCGCCGACGACGGCTTCGACCTTCTGGCAGCGCCCGTCGAACGCATCGGCGGAATGAACACTCCGTATCCGCCCGCCCGGTACGAGAAGCTGTATCTGCCGGACGTCGATCGGATTCTCGAAGCCGCCGACGTCGCCCTGGCGTATGGCTGATCAGACGTTCCGACTACCAGACCTCGGCGAGGGGCTGACCGAAGCCCAGCTCGTCGCCTGGCGCGTCGAAGAAGGCGCGCACATCGACGTGAATGCCCCGCTCTGCGAGGTCGAGACGGCCAAGGCCGTCGTGGTCATTCCCTCGCCGTACGCCGGAACGATCCAGAAGCTGCACGCCCGCCCCGGCGACTCGGTACCGGTGGGCGCGCCGCTGGTGACGATTTCGGCGCCGGGTGCCTCAGCATCGGCTGAACCGGCGACCGAGGGGGCGCCGAGCACCCTGGTCGGCTACGGTCCCGGTGGTCCCGAGGCCGGCGTCCGCCGTCGCGCTCGTGTCGCCCCCTCAGCGACGGCCGAGCCGGGCACCGAGGTTCGGGCCGCTCCATTCGTGCGCCAGCTCGCCAAAGACAGGGGCATCGATCCCGCGAGAGTCACGGGAACCGGGCCCGGCGGGCGGATCACGAAAGCGGACATCGAGGCGGCCACCTCCTCACCTACGGCGACCCCGGCGGCGCCCGGTGTGGTAAAGCGACCATCTGAGCGTGACGAAGCGAGAGCTGGCGAGCGGCGCATCAGTGTGGTCGGCATTCGCAAGGCGATTGCGCGCCAGATGGTCCGATCGGTATCGACGATTCCGCAGTTCACCGAGTTCGCCATCTTCGATGCCTCCGCCCTGATGGGAGCGCGCGAGAGGCAGAAGGCGAGTGGCCGATCGCTGACCCCTCTCCCCTATTTCATCGAGGCCATGGTGAAGGCCGTGCGCGCCTTTCCGTTGATGAACAGCTCCTGGGACGAGAGCCGCGACGAGATCGTCGTCAAGCAGCCGATCAACGTCGGGATCGCGGTGAACACCAGCCAGGGATTACTGGTCCCGGTGCTGCGCGCCGCCGACCAGCTCGATCTCTACCATATCGCCGATCGAAGCGCGAAGTTGATCGAGGGCGCCCGTGCCGGCACGCTCCGGCCTGGCGAGATGAGCGGCGGCACCATCACGGTGACCAACGTCGGTGCCAGCGGGCCGGTCGAAACCGGCACGCCGATCATCAACCCACCCGAGTGCTGCGTCGTGGGATTCGGAGCCATCAAGCCGCGGCCGATGGTGGTCGACGGCCAGGTCGTCGCCCGCCCGGGCGCCTGGATCTCGATCTCGGTCGATCACCGGATCGTCGACGGCGCGCTGGCGACCGAGTTTCTCACGGAGCTGGTCAGCGAGCTGGAGAAGGTGAGTGCCTGACGAAGGGCAGCTCATCTACGACTGGAACACGGTCGACGCGCCGCCCAAGCCGGCCCGCCCGGTGACCGTTCACGACGAGACGCTTCGCGATGGCATCCAGGGCCCATCCGTGCGCGACCCTGATATCGAACACAAGCTGCGCTTCCTGCACCTGGTCGATGAGCTCGGTGTCGGATCGATTGATCTGGGTCTTCCCGGTTCCGGACCGCGCGCGGTCGCCGACGTCCAACGGCTGGCAGAGGAAATTCGCGACCAACGCTTGCGGATCAAGCCGCTCTGCGCAGCGCGGACCCTGGAGGTCGACATCCGACCGGTGATCGAGATCTCGCAGCGGGTCGGCATTCCGATCGAAGTGGCCGCCTTCATCGGATCCAGCCCGATTCGGCAATACGCTGAAGGTTGGACGATCGACCAGATGGTCGAGAACACCCGCAAGGCCGTCCGCTTCGCCCGCCAGAACGAGCTACCCGTGCTGTACGTCACCGAGGACACCACGAGGGCGCAGCCCGAGACGCTCCGCCGGCTCTTCGGCACCGCTATCGAGGAGGGCGCGGCGCGGGTCGCCGTCTGCGACACGGTCGGCCACTCCACGCCCGAGGGCGCCCGCGCCGTGGTCGGCTATGTACGACGGATGCTCGATGAGATGAAGCCTGAGGTTGGGCTCGACTGGCACGGGCACAGCGACCGCGGCCTTGGCGTGATCAATGCGATCGAGGCAGCCGTCGCTGGCGCCGATCGGATTCATGGCTGTGCTCTCGGGTTGGGCGAGCGCGTCGGGAATACGCACCTCGACTTGCTGCTCGTGAACTTTCGGTTGCTGGGATGGATCGACACGGACCTGAGCAAGCTCCGCGAGATGGGCGAGGTGATCGCCGAAGGGACCGGTATGCCCATTCCGGCCAACTATCCGGTGCTCGGCCGGGACGCATTCCGCACGGCGACGGGCGTCCACGCGGCCGCCGTCATCAAGGCGAAGCGCAAAGGGGACGACTGGCTGGCGAACCGCGTCTATTCCGGGGTGCCGGCGGAACTCTTTGGCTGCGAGCAGGTGATCGAGATCGGCCCGATGAGCGGCGAATCGAACGTCGTCTTCTGGCTGGAGCAGCGGGCAATCGAGCCACGCCCAGACCTGGTGAAGGCGATCGTCGAGCGTGCCAAGGATGGCAATCAGCTGCTCGACGAGGCTGAGATCTACGCGGTCGTCAACCAGCGCTCGGCGAAAACCCGATCCTGAGCTGTCGTTCTCCTACACCTTAGGCGGGGCCGTGCGCTCTGCCAGCCGGCCGAGATTCACCATCACGATGACCGCGACGATGGTGATCAAGATGGCGTAGATGAAGAGCGAGACGATCTGGCCGCCGGTGCCAAAGATCTGTTTGACCAGGGCGGTGATCGCGCCGTTCCAGGCCAGCGCGGCGACCACCCCGAATGCAGCGGACGCGAGCGAAATCATGGTCTGCAAGTACGCCGAACGGTTCACGTAGTCCTCCTATTGAGCGAAACTTCCTCTTTGTCTAATTCTGGATGACCAGACGCCTCCGACCCAAATTTCTGGAGGGGTGGCGGGGGCCGCAGAATGGGAAGCCGGTCAGCGAGCTAGATCGAGACGTCGAAGCGCTCGGGGTTCCACTCGATGCCGAGCGATGTCGGCCCGGCCATGTAGCCGAGCAGCGCCGACGAGGCCACCACGGCCGGGCTCGCCAGGTAGCCGAGGCCACCGACGCCCATCCGGTTCTGCCAGTTGCGGTTGAACGAGGTGATCGCGACCTCACCCTTCTTGAGGGCGTCGGGACCCTGGCCGAAGCAGGGGCCGCACCAGGACTCGCGGATCTGGGCCCCGACCGAGCGCAACACCGAGGCGATCGACTCGCCGCCAAGCCGCGGCTCCGGGTTCTCGATCTCTTTCTTGACGCCGCCAGAACCAGGGAACACGACGAACGCCTTGGGCGCTTTCTCATAGCCACGATCGCGTCCGGCACGGACCACCAGCGCGGCCTCGAGCAGGTCGTCGTAGCCGCCATTGGTGCAGGAGCCGATCAGCGCCTTGTCAAAGGAGAGCTTTTCCACCGCCACCTCGTCCGCGGGAAACGCGTTGCCGGGCGCGAAGGGCTTGGCGATGAACGGCACCAGCTCGGAGAGATCCAGCGTCTCATCGATATCCCAGGCGACCCGATCGCCCGGTGCGAACCCGGGATAGGGCAGGTCCGTGATGCCCTTCTTGCGATACCAATCAAACGTGACCTCGTCCGGCGCAAAGATGCCGTTCTGCGCCTCGGCCTCGGCCATCATGTTGGCGACCGTGTTTCGGTACGGGATCGGCAGCTGCCGGGCGGCGTCGACGAACTCGACGCTCATCCCCTGCGCCTGGCTTTTGCCCCAGCGCCGTAGCAGCGCGAGTACCACGTCCTTGCCGCTGACCCAGGGCCGCAACGATCCCGTAAAGACCACACGCCGGCGCTTCGCCGGCGTGAAGTAGATGTAGCCGGTCGACCAGCCGAAGCCGAGCTGGGTGCTGCCGACGCCGACGCCGACCGCGCCGTAAGCGCCGTAGGCGCGGCTGTGCGAGTCGGCGCCGGGAATGAAGGCACCGGGCACCACGAGACCCTGCTCGGGGAAATAGAAGTGGAAGATGCCATCGCCGGGGGTCGCGTAGTACGGCTTGGCGATGGCGTGCAACTGGGCGAAGTCGCGGCCGATCGAGGTCTGCTTGTCGTCGGCATTGCGGCCGGAGAAGACGAAGTGGTCGTTGGCGATGGCGGCTTGCCGCGGAAAGATCGTGTCGCCACCGGTGATCTGGTTGAAGGTGTGGATGGAAAACGGTGCCGTCCCGTCGGAGGCCGGCAGGAGGTCGCACCAGGCGCGGATCGTGCCACCCGGGCGGACCTCGGCGTCTTTGTCCACCCGGTGAGCCCAGACGATCTGCTCCGTGCTGCTAAGCACGCGGGCCGTAGCCCGATCGGGCCAGTCGACACGCGGCGGTTGCTCGATCGATTCGGCGAATTCGCGGCGTCCGACGGCGATGATGCCACCCGATCGGCGGATCTCTTCTTCTTTGGGCGTCAGTGGCACGGGATCGTAGGTCTTGCCGCGCGTCTCGTTGGTGATCCGCCGGGTTATCGGGTCGAACGTCAGCACGTCACCCTCCTGCGCGTCTTCGGACGCAGCCCGGCTCTGTACGACGTGCAGGCCGAGGTTGAGCGCGTTGCGCCGGAAAATGTCGCCGACGCCTTCGCCGCAGACGATGACCAACTGGAGACCCACCTCCTCTGCGACCGCCTTCAGTCCGGCCGGGCTCATCTCGCGCGAGGAGCCGATGCCGAAGCGCTCGCCGGCGATGACAAACGTTTCGCCACGATGCACCCGTTCCCGGAAATCCGGCATCAGGTAGCGGAAGGCTCCCACCTTCCAGCGTTCATCCAGTCGATCGAGGCTTTCCGAGACGCAGTCGTCGGCCGGCGTGATCTGGTCCGTGTCGATGGCGTCGAGCTTCTTCCCCGGGATCTTTGGATCCCAGAAGATAAGGGCACGCCCTCGCACCAGGTGCGAGTCGGTGGGCGTCGTCACGGGCTGGTTCGCGGGTCGCACGGGACCCGCGGCACCGCTCTTCGGGCGCGCCGGCTGGATCGTGTTTAGGAGCCGCTCGATGCTTTGGATTCTCTCACTGCCAGCGCATCCAGCACGGCATCGGCCGCCTGAGTCGTGGTCAGCCTGCCACCGAGGTCCCTGGTCGTCCGACGCTCCCGCGCTGCTGCCATCACGGCACGCTCGATCTGGTCGGCTCCACGATCGTCCCCCAGGTGGCGGAGCATCATCGCCCCCGCCAGGATCGCGCCCACCGGGTTGGCGATGCCTTTGCTGGCATGCTTCGGCGCCGAGCCATGCACCGGCTCGAACAGTCCGCGCCGCGTCTGCGGGTTGATGTTGGCCGACGGCGCCTGGCCGAGGCCGCCGACGAGCTCAGAGGCGAGGTCGCTCAAGATGTCGCCGAACATGTTCGTGGTGACGACCACGTCGAACCGGCCAGGGTCTTTCACCAGCTGCATGGCGGCCGCGTCCACGAAAAGGTGCTCCGCCTCGATTTCGGGAAAGCGGGCGCGCTCCAATGCGAAGACGCGCTGCCAGAGATCGTGCGCGTGGTAGAGAGCATTGCTCTTGTCCACCATGGTCAGCCGGCCGCGATAGCCCGCGTCGCGACGCTGGCCGGCCAGCTCGAAGGCATAGCCTTGGATCCGCTCCACCCCTTTTCGCGTGTTGATGTCTTCCTGGATCGCGATCTCGTCAGCGCTGCCGCGTTTGAACTGGCCGCCGATCCCGACATACGCGCCTTCAGTGTTTTCCCGAACCACGACCAAATCGATGGCGGCGGCATCGCGAAGTGGGGTGAGCCCCGGCGCCAGCAGCCTGGATGGTCGCAGGTTGATCCACAGATCCAGCTCGAACCTGAGCCGGAGCAGCAGGCCGGCCGCATACTGCGGGTTGTCGACCCGGGGATCGCCGACTGCCCCCAGATAGATCGCATCGACGCCCTGGAGCTCAGCAAAGACCGACTCCGGAAGGATCTCGCCGGTCCGCAGGTACCGATCGGCCCCCAGGTCGTAATTCACGAAATCGAGGCCGGTGCCGCTCTGCGCCGTTACGGCGTTCAGGACGCGGATTCCCTGTGCGATGACCTCGGGGCCAATGCCGTCGCCGGGGATAACCGCGATCCGAAACGGCATCGGCTACAGCATATCGGCGGGCAGCCCGAGAAAGGTTTTTGGGCTTCCACCGATACCACTACTAGTGTTGACGGAGGAGAAGGCGCTGAGCGTCGCGCTCGGCAAGATGCGCCGCCTGCGCCGCATCCGCCGCCTGTCCCGGCTGACATACTGGGCGGCCTGGGGCGTGGTCGGGCTGGTCAGCCTCCTGCTGCTGGTCGGCGGGATCGCCGGCCTGGCGTCCGGCTAAGGGCTCCCACCCTGCCCTCCCCCAGATGGCGAGGGATTCGTTGACGTCTGGACGAGGCGGTCCAGGACCTGCCTGGCGCGTCCGCTATCGAGTGACTCCGAAGCCATGGCGATCGCTTCCGGCCACGCCTCTGTCCGGCCGGCCGCCAGCACCGCGGCCGCGGCATTTAGCAGCACGACATCACGACGAGGACCGGATTCGCCGTCGAGCACCTGCCGCAGCAGGTTCGCATTTTCCGGCGGCGTGCCACCCTTCAAGTCGGCGGGCTGGGACCGGTTGAGCCCGAAGTCCCGCGGATCGAGCTCGTACTCGGTGACCGTCCCGCCCTTCAACTGAAACACGCGGGAGGGACCGGTGGTCGTGAGCTCGTCCAGCCCATCTTCTCCATAGAACACCAGGGCGCGTTCATGGCCAAGGTCCTGCAGGACGCGGATCATCAACGGGGCCAGCGAGGCGGCGCCCACACCCAACGCCTGGCGACGAACCCGTCCCGGGTTGGCCAGTGGCCCGAGGACGTTGAAGACGGTCCGGACACCCAGCTCGCGGCGAGCCGGTCCGGCATGCCGCATCGCGGGATGAAAGGTCGGCGCGAAGCAGAAGCCCATCCCGGCGACCTCGATGCAGCGGCGGACGCCGTCGGCGCCCAGCGTGATGTCGACGCCGAGTGCCTCGAGGACGTCGGCGCTGCCGCAGCGGCTCGACGCCGCCCGGTTGCCGTGCTTGGCCACCGGGATCCCGGCTCCGGCGGCCACCAGCGCCGCCGCGGTCGAAATGTTGAAAGTCCCGGCACGATCCCCACCGGTGCCACAGGTGTCGATGGTGTTCGCCGGCAGCTCGAGGGGGGTGGCATGCGCCCGCATCGAGTCAACAAAGCCGGCCATCTCCTCGACGGTCTCGCCCCTGGCACGTAGGGCGATCAGCACCCCGGCGACCTGCACCGGCGTCGCCTCGCCGGCCATCACCTGGTCCATCACGTTGCGGGCCTGCTCGCGACTGAGCGGCGTCCCGGCAAGCAGCTGCTCGATGGCTTCCGCCGGCGTCACGGCCGCGGGTACTGATACGCCGCCGGCGCCGCCATCCCGAGCAGGGCCAGCAGCATCCGGTAGCAGGTCTGAAAGTCCGCGGTGCGATAGCGTGAGGTGCGTCCGCCGGCGCGCTCGACATCCGGGAGCTGGGCGCAGAGATCGGCCATGCTCGCGTTCATCCAATCGATCTCGAGCGTAAATGGGCCGGCTGGCTGGTAGAGCGGACGTTTTGCCTGGTCCGCATAGGCGCGGTAGGCGCCCACCTCGATTCGCCGGCATGCCTCGGCCGGATGGAGCGAGCGAGCCGCCTGCCGCCCCAGGGCGTCCTTCACCACCACCCCTTCGATGCCAGCGAGCTCGGCCATGGCCTCCTCGATGGTCGCGCGATCCCCGGTGATCAGGGCCGAGCGAACCCCGAAGGTCCCGGCAAGCGCCGCATTCAAGCTGGCTTCGCTCTGCGGCCGTCCGTTGATCCGCAGGGCGTAGACGGTTCGGCCGCCGTAGGTGTGATCCATGATGGCGCGCTCGGTACCGACCGGAGCGTGGTAGCCGACGAAGAATGCCACCTCGAAGGTCGGGTCGAGCCCGGCGCCCATCGAATACGGCTTGTCGGCACCGCTGATGACTTCAACGGCATCGTCCATCTCATCGAGCAGGAAGTTGCGCATGTCGCCGTGCGAGTCGTTGACGACAAACCGGGTGGCGCCCGCCCGGCGAGCCCCGGCGACGGCGGCGTTGGTCTCGGCGGTCATCAGGCGGCAAGACCGCTCGTACTCGGGCGTGCCCCGCATCACCTGGTGGAGATGGACGACGCCCGCCATGCCTTCCATGTCGACGGAGATGAAGACGCCGTTGCGTTCGGAGACAGGCTCGCTCCCCGATGTGGCCAAAGTCTCCCAATTCTAGGGAGCGCTCAGCCGGGCGGACGATCGGGGGCGACCCTGGGGCCGATGGCGGCAAACGTTTGGCGGTCGCAAGGCCGGGCCGCGATTTCGGCTTGGGAGAGATGAAAAGTGGGGTCCTGGTTCCGGGGGGCTTGGAACAAGAACCCCACCGGAAAGTATAGGGAAGTGCCGGGTGCTTTTCCACCAGTTTGCTGCGCCGATCCAATACGGCCGCTCAATAGCGGGCGACCCGCCGCAGGCCATCGGCGACCTTGTCCGGGTTGAGCATGAACGCGTGTTCGAGCGTCGGGCTGAAAGGCATGGCGGGGACATCGGGGCTGGCGATCCGGCTGACGGGCGCGTCAAGGCTCGCGAAGCAGCGCTCAGCGAGCTCGGCGGCGACCTCGGCACCGAAGCCGCCGGTTCGGTTGGCCTCGTAGATCACCGCCACGCGACCGGTTTTGTGGATCGACCGAATGCACATCTCGACGTCCCAGGGACGAAGCGTCCGGAGGTCGATGATTTCCACCTCGATGCCATCCTGACTCAACCGGGCGGCCGCCTGAGCGGTGACGGCCCGCATGTAACCGTAGGTCACCGCCGTCACGTCGACACCGTCCCGGACGACGGCCGCGGCCCCCAGCGGCAGCAACGCGGCCTCGCCGTCGGCGACCTCCTGTCGCTCAGCGCGATACAACTTTTTCGGCTCCAGGAAGACGACCGGATCCGGGTCGCGGATGGCGGCCTTCAGCAACCCCTTCGCGTCCCGCGGTGTCGATGGCAGCACCACCTTCAGGCCGGGGACGTGGCAGAAGAATGCTTCAGGCGACTGCGAGTGATAGAGCGCACCGCGAACGCCTCCGCCCGTCGGCGCGCGGATCACCAGTGGGCAGGAGAAGTCGCCGTTGGATCGGTAGCGGACTTTCGCGATTTCGTTGACGATCTGGTTGAAGCCGAGCAGGCTGTAGTCGACGAACTGCATCTCGGCCACTGGCCGAAAGCCTTCCAGTGAGAGCCCCTGGGCCACAGCCGCAATGCTCGATTCGGCCAGGGGCGTATCGAGCACCCGGTGCGCGCCGTACCGCGACTGGAGGCCCTCGGTGGCCTTGAAGACCCCACCCTTGAGGCCGACATCCTGGCCCAGGACGCAGACACGATCGTCGCGCGCCATCTCTTCATCGAGGGCGTCGCGCACCGCCTGCACCAGGTTGCGTTCAGGCATCGGCGTAGACATGCCGGCCGAGCGAACCCGGGTTCGGATCGGGCGCTGCCTCGGCCGCGTCGGTGGCGCGCTCAACCTCCCGGCCGACCTGCTCGCGCAGCTCCGCGTCCGATTCGGTCGTCAGCCAGCCTCGTTCGATCAGGACATCGCGCATCCGCGGGATCGGGTCCCGCGCCGCCTCGGCGGCGAGCTCGGCGGCGTCCCGGTAGGCACGCTGGTCGTCGTCCGTCGAGTGCGACTGCAGCCGCAGCACTTCAGCCTCGATCAGGGTTGGCCCCATTCCGGACCGGGCGCGGCGCGCCGCCTCGCTGACCACGGCGTAGACGCCGAAGAAGTCATCGCCATGGACCCGCACGCCCGGGATGCCGTAGGCGGCGGCGCGCTCCGCCACGCCCGGGCCTGCGACCTGCAGGGCTTGCGGCACGGAGATCGCCCAGTGATTGTTCTCGCAGAAAAAGATCACCGGGCACTGGTGGATCGCGGCGAAGTTGAGGCCTTCGTGGAAGTCGCCCTGGCTGGTGGCGCCCTCGCCGAAGCTGACGTAGCAGAGCGCTCCCTCCCCTTTCCATTTCAGGGCCAGCCCGATGCCGGCCGCCTTGGGAATCTGCGGACCGACCGTGCTCGATCCGATGATGACGCCGCGACGCCGGCTGCCGAAGTTGCCCGGTGTCTGGCGGCCACCGCTCGACGGGTCTGCGGCACGGGCGAACGCCGACAGCATGAGCTCTTCGGCCGTGAATCCGCAGGCCAGGGCCGCGGCAAAGTTGCGGTAGTAGAGGCAAAAGCGATCGCGGCCGGGTTCGAGCGCCGTGATGGCGGCCACCTGGGCGACCTCGTGGCCGCGCGGCGAGATGATGAACGCCAGCTTGCCGGCGCGGTTCAGCACGAAACGCCGGTCGTCCAGGGCGCGCGCGCGGAGCACGGTCCGGTAGGCGTCGAGAACCTGCTCCCGGGTGAATGGGACTTTACCGCGTGACAACCGACGTACTTTATCGCGCCGCCGGCTTACGCATTCGGACGCACGACGCCCACGCCGAGGCCATCACCCACCGGGACGATGGTCGCCTCGAGCTGTTCGTGTCGCAGGAATTTTTCGTTGAACGCCCGGAGCGCGTCGCTATTCTCGTCGTGCTCGCCAGCGGCGATCCGTCCGCTCCAGAGCACGTTGTCCACCGTGATCATGCCGCCGGGCGCCATCTTCGGCAGCAGGGCGTCGAGGTAGGCCGAGTACTCCGTCTTGACCGCATCGATGAACACGAACTCGATGCCCGGCGCCAGCCGCGGCAGCACACGCAGTGCCGGTTCGTTGATGACACGGACGCGGTCGGTCACCCCGGCGCGCAGCCAGTAGCGACGCGCGCGATCGGTCCGGGATCGGTCGGGATCGATGGTATCGATTCGACCTCCGGGCGGAAGCGCGCCGGCCATCCACAGCGTCGAGAACCCGATCGCGGTGCCGATCTCCACCACGCGCGTTGGCGCCATGGCGGTCACGAGCACCCGGAGCAGCCGGCCCGACGCCGGGTTCACGATCGGCACCCCCTCGCTGCGGCCGGTTTTGAGCATCTCCTCGAGCACCGGACTCATCGGCGGGTGAATCCCCTCCAGGTAGTCGAGGTCCGTGCTAACGGCGGACATCGACCGCCTGCGCCACCGGAAAGTGATTCATCGGTCCGTGGCCGTGCCCCAGACCGGGAGCACCCGACAGCGCCCGGCTCACGTATTCACGCGCCTGGGCCACGGCCGCCCGCAGATCCCGCCCCTGGGCCAGGGCCGCGGTGATGGCGGCCGAGAAGGTGCAGCCGGTGCCATGCGTGCTGGTCGTGGTGATCCGCCTCGCGCGATATTCATGGACGCCAGTGTGATCGATCAACAGGTCGACGATCGGGTCCTCATCCGAGTGACCGCCCTTGATGACGACCGCCTGGGCGCCGAGCTCAATGATGGCGCGCGCCGCTGCCAGCCGGTCATCCCGCGTCCGGATGGTCCGACCGGCGAGCACTTCGGCCTCAGGAAGGTTCGGGGTGACGACCCGCGCCAGCGGCAGCAGGGTCCGGCGCAGCGCCTCGACCGCATCCTGGCGCAACAGGCGGTCGCCGCTCTTGGCAACCATCACGGGATCGACCACCAGCGGTCGGAGCTCGTGGCGCCGAATGCCGCGGGCCACCACATCGATAATCGCGGCACTCGAGAGCATGCCGGTCTTCAGGGCGGCAATCGAGAAATCCTCGGCCACCGCATCGAGCTGTTGCTCGATCACCATCGGATCGATCTCCTGGACACCGCGAACGGCGACCGTATTCTGCGCCGTGACGGCGGTGATCACGGTCAGGCCATACACCCCGAGCGAGGCAAACGTCTTGAGATCCGCCTGGATGCCGGCGCCGGCACCGGAATCCGAGCCGGCGATGGTGAGCCCGACCGGCATCGTCACCGACGCCCCAGCAGCAGGTAGGCCGCCGCGCCGACCAGCGCCCCGACATAGCCCGAGATATCGGTGTTGTGCAGGAGGTGAACCGCCAGCGGGCCCTGCCACAGGGTCGAGTCCACGAAGGGCACGGCGACGGCGAGACCGATCAGCCAGGCCAGAACCGCGCGGCCCTTAAGGGGCGGCAGCAGGCCGGGTCGGCGGCGGAACACGAACATGTCGACCAGGACGACCGCCGCCCAGGACGGCACCCACAGGTAGGTGATGAGCAAGAAGTTCGTGTACTGGGCGGCGAAATTGGAGACGAACATCGCGAAATAGGCGAGTACGCCGCCGACCACGCCGCAGGCAAGCGCGGCAGCCCAGCGCGGGATTCGAAGGTTGAGCGCTAGCCCGGAGAGGCCGGCGGTGTAGACGTCGAGGTAATTCGCCCAGACCTCGCCGACGGCAATGAAGACCAGGAACGGCACCACCACTGCCAGTGGGGCCTTTCCCGAGATGAGGGCAAGAAGGTTCCCGCCAGCCTTCGGATCGATGCTCGCCAGCAAGACGCCCAGCGATCCGAACAGGAACATCGACACTGCCGTTCCGGCGCCGATCCAGCCGGCGACGGAGCGGACGGCCAACCGCTCGGGAAGATAGCGGGAGTAGTCCGATGCAAAGCTGAACCAGGAGGCGACCAGCGCAAAGATCACGCTCGTCCCCAGCACGAAGGCCGCCAGGTGATCGGCACCCGCGACGGTTGGCGCGAGGGTCCAGTGCACTTTCGGCAGCAAGCTGAGGCCCAGGATCCCACAAAAAACGACGAAAACGATGGCGCCATATTTTTCGAACACCGCGATGGTCTGGTGGCCGTAGACCGCGACCAGGACGGAGACCACAACGACGACGAGCAGCGCCAGCCCACTCAGCAGGTTGCCCTGTGGCAGGCCGGCCAGCCGCGCCAGCTGCACGATCGCCTGGGCCGCGATCACGCAGTCGACCGCGAACCATCCCACCGCCAGGAAGAGCGTGAAGAACGCGCCGCCATAGGCGCCACGGACGCCGAAGGTGTGGCGAGCGGCGACTACCTGGGTCGTTCCAAAACGCGGGCCGGCGACGCTCAAGAGCCCGTGCATTACGGCCGCCAGCACCGAGCCAATCGCGACCGCAAGGATGGCCTCGGTGACCCCGAGCCCAAAGGTGATCAACAGCGCGCCGGTGATCAGCGAGACGAAGTTGGCAAACGCCGCGACCCAGAGCCAGGCGACGTCGCGCGCCGACCCCTTGCGTGCACCCGGCGGGATCGGGCCGATCCCATGGGTCTCGACCTTCAGAAAGTCATCAGCCGCGGCGCCCCGCTCGCCGGGCCGCAACTCAACGATGCTCATGTCTCCCTCCGCTGGCATTACCCAGATCAGGTTCGAAGGGTTGGTGAAGCGGTCCACCTCTCAGCGTTCCAAACGCACCCCGTCAGTCGAGTATAACTACCAGTACCGCTCCTCTTTCCAGGGATCTGCACTGTTGTTGTAGCCGTTGCGCTCCCAGAAACCGAGCCGGTCGTGCACCACCCATTCCAGGCCCTCGAGCCACTTCGCGCTCTTCCAGGCGTAGCGCTTGGGCACCACCAGGCGCAAGGGCCCGCCATGGTCCGGAGTCAGCTCGGCGCCATCGTGGCGATGGGCGATCAGGACGTCGTCGTCGGCGAGCACCTCGATGGGAAGGCTCGTCGTGTAATCGGCGTCGCAGTGGGCGATCACGTACCTCGCGGCGGCGCGGGGTTCGACCAGGGCGACCAGGTCCCTGAAGGCGACGCCCTCCCAGGTGTTATCCAGCCGGCTCCAGGTCGTGACGCAGTGCATGTCGGCGGTCAATGTCGTCGATGGCAAGACGCGAACCTCGTCCCAGCTCAGCGTGGCGGGCGCACCGACCTCGCCGTAGAGGCGCAGCCGCCAGCGGGTCATGTCGTATCGCGGCGGGCTGCCGTACGAGAGCACCGGCCATTTTTGCGTCAACACCTGGCCGGGCGGCAAGCGATGCGGATCTTTGAGCACCCGCGGATCCTGTTCGCGGTCGCGGCGGAACAGCATCGCCGTCAGCCCTCCGCCGGCGGGGGGCGCTTCAACTCTTTGCGGAACTGGTCGAAGGCGTCGACCACGACGTCGCTGACGCCGTAGACGCTGAGAACCCGCTCGACCGCCCCCTGGACCTCTGACTCGGAGAGGAGGTCGGTCTGGACTTCGTACCAGGGCACCACGTCACCCCCAGCCGTTTTCCAGGTGCCGTCTTCGTAGTTGACGGGCACGAAGCCGTGCCCGTGTCCGGGCTCCGAGGGGACCACTTCCCTAATCTATATCGGCGCGCATGGCGATGCTCGATTCCGTTCCGACCGGCTGCCACGAGTGCGTCGCGATGCTGACCTTGCCGCTGGCCCTTTTCCTGCTGCTGGCCGAGACGGCCGCCGGGGGCGTCGCCACCGTCGCCTACCTGCGCGTCACCGGGGGGCTCACCCAGGGTTTCCTGAAGTTCATCGCCGTCACCTATGCGATTTTCGGGGTACTCGCGTTCCTGGTCGTGCTGGCGGGGCCGCCCAACCCACCGGCGATCAATGCGTCGATCGCGGGCGGGCTGGTCTTCCTTCAGGGATTGCTGGTGGTCGCGCTCGTCGTCAACGCGGTGGTGGTCTGGCGCCGCAAAGACGCGCTGATCGGCTGGGCGTTCACCCTCGCGGCGTCGGTCCTGCTCCTGGCCGGCGTGGCCGCCGCGCTCTGGCCGCTCGCCGGCTCGTTGCTCGATGGCGCCGCCATCGTCCTGGTGGTTGCGCTCTCCGCGGCGGTACTCGGCGCGGCTACGACCGGCATGTTGCTCGGGCACTGGTACCTGGTCACCCCAGCGCTGACGAACCGACCCCTGCTGCGGGCCATCGGCGTCCTGCTTGCCAGCCTGGTACTTCAGGCGATTCTGTTTCCGCTGACGCTGGCCGGGCTGGCCCACGGCTCGGGATCGGTGGGGCATGCACTGGGCCTCAGCCCGGTGCTGACGGTGCTCTGGGCCCTGAGCGCCGTTGCCCTTCCGCTCGTCGCCGCCGGGCTCGCCCTTCCCACCTGCCGGCTCCGCTCCTTCATGTCGACCACCGGCTTGCTGTACCTGGCGATGATCGCGATCCTTCCCGGCCAGCTGCTCGGTCAGCTGCTTTTCTTCGTCGTGGCCTCCGCCTGATAGCCGCCATTGCAAATAATGCGATAGCCGTTAGGGCGGGTTTTTCAGGCGCCGAACGGGGTGCCCAGGGGCGCCATGGCCGCCTAGAATCCTCCAGCCAAGTCAGACCGCACAGGGGGATTCTGAATTGCCACGCTCAGTTTCGAGGGCGATCCTTGTCACCGGGGTGCCGCTGATCGCCATCGCGACCGCGACGATCGTCGGTTCCCAGCCCCGGCATCAGCTTGCCGGCAAGCCGGCGAAGCCGGCGCCGGTGGCCTTTTACCGGCCGCAGCGTCCCGGCATGATTCGATTCAGGCTGGCGGCGACGCCCTGGCCAACACCCGTACCGGCGGTCGCGCCGGCCGCGCCACCGCCGGCTCCGGTGGCCGTCCGACCGGCCCCGGCTCCTCCTCGGCCGCCGGTGCCAGCCGTCTCCTCGATCGGGGGCGCCGCCGGTGTCGAGTTCAGCCTGGTCAACCAGGACCGCGCCGCTAACGGCGCGGCACCGCTCGCCTGGAGTGGTTCACTCGCCCGGGTCGCCCAATACCGCGCCCAGGACATGCTGAACCGAAACTATTTCTCGCACTACGACCCATCGACGGGACAGCTGGCCTTTGTCGAACTGCTCCACCTCTGGGACATCCCATACACCACGGCCGGTGAAACCATCGCCTGGTCGACCGACCCATCGATGGCCGGCATCAATGCCATGTTCATGAACTCGCCCGAGCACCGGGCAAACATCCTGAACGGGGCGTACCACAGGATGGGCGTCGGGGTGGCGAGCAACGGGGCCAAAACGATGGTGGTCGAGGTATTTTCGAACTAGGGACCAGGCCGCGACCGGCTGCCGCAAACTGGGGAATTTCCCGAGTGACTTCTGAGTTACTCTAAATACAGATCGTCCAAGCAAGGGAGAATCATGAGTAAAGCAATTCAAGTCACGACTGCCACGTTCGAGGAGCAGGTCCTGCTCGCCGAGCAGCCGGTCATCGTGGATTTTTACGCCGATTGGTGCGGGCCCTGCAAAATGCTGTCGCCCGTGCTCGAGCAGCTCGCGACCGAGCACACCGACGTCAAGATCACCAAGGTGAACGTCGACGAGGAGCCCGAACTCGCCGAGCGGTACCGCGTCCGCGGGATTCCTTACGTCGCGGTGTTCCGCGACGGCAAGCTGGCCTCGCAGGTCGTCGGCTACAAGCCGAAGGCCGCCCTCGAAGCTGATCTCGGACTCAACGGCAAGCGGCCCTAGGGATTGAGCATCGCCCGGCGCTGGATCGTCCAGCGCCGCCTGGCGCCCATCCTTACCGAGTGTCTCTGCGAGCCACACACTCTTCGCACGGGCAGATCGCCCGCAAAAAGCTGAGGCCGTAGATGCCGGTATCGTGCCCGTCCTTCCAGTAGGGCCGGATGCCGAACAGACCGACCGCCTCCATCTGGTTCAGCTCCACCTGATCGTCCGTAAGCTCGCTCGTACTCGCCAGCTTGCCAGGGAGTCCGGCTTCGCCTGCGCACTCGGCGCAGGGACAGCGCCAGCGGAGGAGCTCGAAGTCGTAGGCCGACTGATGGCCGTCCGCCCACTGGATCGTCAGCAGCCGGCGAGCCCGGTCCGCCAGGATGTCCAGCGGCCGTTCTCGATCAGCGGGATCGGTGCTGTCGGCGCTCACCGTGGTGCCGACCGCGTCGTTAGGCGGCCTCGTCGTCTCCCGGCACAAGCGTCAGATCGAGATCCTGCCAGTTGGGCACGCGGCGCAGCTCAGCGAGCTCCAGCATGACCCGGCCCTGCGCCTCGAAGACGGCGTCGTGCACCGCGTTGAGATCGTCCTGCTCGAGCCGCTCCGAAAGCTCCGCGTCGTGGCGCTGGGCGTAGCCAACGATGAGCTCGCGGATGTCCTCGGGAACCCCGCGCTCGCCGGCCAGGCGCAGCTCCTCGAGCCGAGCCAGCAGCGCATCCAGCGCGGAGATTCGCCAGTAGGCGAGCCGCACCGGGGCGTGCGTCAGCTCAGCCTCGGCGGCCGCCTGGGACATAGCGCGAACCGCCGACTCGTAGTGGGGCGCTGCCTGCGTTGCCATAGTCATTTCTTGAAGCACCGTCACTCCCTGTGAAGATCGCCCGTCGTTGGGCCTGTCACTTCTACCCGGCCCGAGTCCCCAATAAACACAATAAGGGCGGAAATTCCGCCCCTCATTTGCGGGAATTCGAACTCCCCCAGTATAAGGTCCGTCGGAAAATGCGTCAATCGGGTCCGCGCCCTACTCGGGCTTGGACTCTCGAGAGAAACCGGGCGTTTGTCCGCGCCGCTTTTCGCGCCGGAGGTAGATCCGGTCAGGTCCCCCGTTTGGCCCCGGGGGAAGGATGGTGAAGAGCTCGAACCCGTCCTCTGACAACTGGTTCGCCTCCTCGACGGTCTTGACCATTTTGTACTCGAACGGCATTCAGCGCCTTAGCATAGTCGCTTCAGCCGAGCTCGCCAAGAATTCGCAGGCCCGAGGCGCAACCGACGATCGCCGCACGGGCAAGTCCGAAGAAGAGACCGTGCTCCAGGACGCCGGGGATCGCGTGGAGCGCCAGGCCCAGCGCGGCGTCGACCGCCCCAAAGCTCGTATCCAGAATCAGGTTGTCGTTATCGGTGCGGAATGGCCGACCGGCCGCCATGCGGAGCTCGGGCCGCCCGCCCAGCGATTCGATCGCGTGGCTGGTCGCCTCCCACAGGAAGGGCAAGACCTCGATCGGCACCGGCCCGCGGCCAAGCCGGCCAACTAGCTTGCTCTCATCGGCAATCAAGACGAATCGACGGCTGGCACTCGCGACGATCTTCTCGCGAAGCAGCGCGCCACCGCGGCCCTTGAGGCAGTTGACGGCCGGATCGATTTCGTCGGCGCCGTCGACCGCCAGGTCGAGCGACCCGTCGATCCGTTCGACCACCGGAATGCCGCCCGCCTCCGCCTGGCGCCGGGTCTCAACCGAGGTGACGACGGCACGCACCTCCAGCCCAGTTTGCACCCGTTTGATCAGTCCCTCGATGAAGTAGCGGGCGGTGCTGCCGGTCCCCAGGCCGATGATGCTGGCGGGCCGGACCAACTCGAGCGCGCGCTCGGCCGCGGCTTTCTTCTGCACCTCGACTTCGGTGTGCGCGGTTGCCATTTAATTGATAGAAACGCTGTCAGCTAGAATCGACCCGATGGACCGGCTGACGAAGAGCGTCCCCGGTCGGCTTGGCACCAAATTCCTGAATGACCAGGCGCCGAACTGGGCGGTGTTGATTGCCTGGAACGCGCTGTTCGCCATGTTTCCGATCGTCGTTTTTGCCTCATCGCTCCTCGGCATCGCGCTCCACGTCTTCGGTGTGTCGTCCGACAAGATCTACACCACCGCCTTGCAGCTGATTCCCGACCCGGCCATCCGCGACCAGGTCATCAGCGGGCTGAGCGGCGTCAAGAGCCAGACCGGCGTCCTCTTCCTCGTCGGCCTGATCGGTTTGCTCTGGGGAGGCTCGGCGCTATTTGGCGCCATGGAGCAGGCTTTCGCGTTCATTTACCGCGCGAGGCCACGCGACTTCCTGCAGCAGAAGCTGCTCGCGTTCGGCATGGTTCTCCTTTTCACCGCCCTTGCGGGTCTCGCCGTTGGCACGTCCGCGATCCTGCCGGCACTCAAAGACATTCCGAATATCCCCTCGTTTCTCACCAGCGGCGTGGCGGCCTTCATCCTACAGGTGATCGTCGGCATCACCGCCGGGTTCGTTCTTTTCCAGTTGATCTATTTCGTGATTCCCAATCGCCGGCAGAACTGGGTGAAGGTGGTGCCTGGTGCCCTGGTGGCCGGCGTGCTATTCGAGCTGGTTACCCTTCTGTTTCCGCTCTACCTGAGCCTGAATAGGGGCCTCAATCAATACGGCAAGACCTTTGGGCTGTTCTTCGTCTTGATGACGTTCTTCTTCTTCATCGGCTTGATCACGATGATTGGCGTCGAGGTCAACAGTGTGTTGTATCCGGAAGAGATCGAGCATCCGGGGCGCCGCCGGCCGGCGGCACCGGTGCCCGCTGTACCCCGCCGAGCGGCACCTCGGTCGGAACCATCCCCCAACGGTGCGGGTGGACCGGTTCGATCTGGGATCAAAGCTCGAACCGCCGTCCTGATCGCCGTGGGTGCCTCCATCGTGGGTCTTCTGCTCGGCCGGCGAAGCGCAAGTTCAGGCTGAAAGAGCGAACTACACTTACATCGTGGCGGTTGAAGCTCTAACTCCGAGGCCATCACCGGCTAAGGAGGCGCCCCCGGGCCGAGCCTGGTGGATCGAGCCGGCGCTTACCGTCGTCTCCTACTCGGCATTCGTCATCTACGCCACCTGGTCGGTGTTCGACCAGGTCAACGTTGTCTTTTATCCGTACGTCTCGCCCTTCTTCTCCACCTGGCTCGGCTTCGGCCTGATCCGGATTCCGATCATCGGCATCCTGCTTCCCATCCTCGCCGTCATCCCGCTTGGCCTGCGCGGCAGTTGCTACTACTACCGAAAGTCGTACTTTCGGTCCTTTTTCTGGGACCCGCCCGCCTGTGCCATCCAGGAGCTGAAGCGCGGAAAGTATCGCGGCGAGACGCGCTTTCCCTGGGTCCTCAACAACTATCACCGGTACTTCCTCGTCCTCAGCCTGGTCGTCCTCGTCTTCCTCTGGGCCGACGTCGTCCGGGCATTCATCGATCACGGGTCGTTCTTCATCGGCCTGGGCTCCGTGTTCATGCTGGTCAACGTCGTTTTGTTGAGCCTTTACACACTGACCTGCCACTCGTTCCGGTACCTGATGGGCGGACGCCTCGATGCCTTCTCCAGGGTGCGCTTCGGGACGCTCTGGCACCGGGTTCTCACGCTGCTGAACCTGGCGAATCCGCGGCACGGCGTCTACGCCTGGGTCAGCATGTTCTCCGTCGCACTGACGGATGTCTATATCCGGCTGCTGATGGCCGGCGTCATTCACGAACCGCGGTGGATCGCGTGACGGAAGACTACGAGACGCTGACGGCTGACGTGCTCGTGATCGGGGCCGGTGGCGCCGGGCTGCGGGCAGCGATCGAAGCCGCCGCGGCCGGAGCCCGGGTCGCCATCGTCTGTAAGTCATTGCTCGGCAAGGCGCACACCGTCATGGCCGAGGGCGGCATCGCGGCGGCCCTTGGCAACCTCGATCCCCAGGACAACTGGCAGGTCCATTTCCAGGACACCATGCGCGGCGGCCAAATGATCAACAACTGGCGAATGGCGCAGCTGCATGCGCAGGAGTCCCCCGATCGCGTCTACGAGCTGGAAACCTACGGTGCGATCTTCGACCGGACGCCCGACGGGCGGATCATGCAGCGCGCCTTTGGCGCGCATACGTACCGACGACTGTGCCACGTAGGCGATCGCACCGGGCTCGAGATGATCCGCAGCTTGCAGGATCGGGTGGTGCAGCTCGGCATCGAGGTGCACATGGAGGTCACGCTGACCCGCTTGCTCAAGGACGGCGAGCGGGTGGTCGGCGCGTGCGGCTACAACCGGGTCGACGGCCGCTTCATCGCCTTCCGCTCAAAGGCGGTCATCCTGGCGACCGGCGGCTGGGGCCGCATCTATAAGGTCACGTCGAACTCCTGGGAGGGCACTGGCGACGGTGTCGCCATGGGCTTCGACGCCGGGGCCGACGTGCTCGATCCAGAAATGGTGCAGTTTCATCCGACAGGCATGGTCTGGCCGCCCGGAGTCCGCGGCATCCTGGTCACCGAGGCGGTCCGCGGTGAGGGCGGCTACTTGAAGAACCGTGAGGGAAAGCGGTTCATGCTCGACTACGACCCAAAGAAGAAAGAGCTCTCGTCCCGCGACGTGGTGGCGCGGTCGATCTATAAGGAAGTCGAGGCCGGGCGGGGCACGGAGCACGGCGGCGCCTTCCTCGACGTCACCCACCTGGGCGCCAAGCAGATCGAGAAAAAGCTGCCATCGATGTACGAGCAGTTCCTGCGGCTGGCGGACGTCGACATCACCAAGGAACCGATGGAGGTGGCGCCAACCATCCACTACGCCATGGGCGGGCTTCGGGTCGAAGCCGAAACCGGGGCGACGACGCTGTCCGGCCTCTATGCCGCTGGTGAGGTGGCGGCCGGCCTGCACGGCGCAAACCGGCTGGGAGGAAATTCACTGTCAGACTTGCTGGTGTTCGGCCGCCGAGCGGGCGCCGCCGCGGGGGCGTACCAGCGGGAAGTCGCGCTCGGGAAGGTCGACGACCGCCAGGTCGCCGCGGAAGAGCAGCTCCTGCTGCTGCCGTTCAGCGCGGATGGCAAGGAGAATCCGTACCTGTTGCAGCAGCAACTCCAGCAGGCGATGCAGGACGGCGCCGGGCTGGCGCGTCAAGAAAATGGCCTGTATACCTGTCTGAACACCATCCTGGAGTTGCGGCAACGGGCAGCGCGCGTCCGGGTGCCCGGCTCGCGCCGCTATAACCCGGGGTGGCATACGGCGCGCGACCTCCGGTTCATGTTGACGATTGCCGAGGCGATCGTTCGGGCGGCGATCGAGCGCCGCGAAAGCCGTGGGGCGCACTGGCGCCTGGACTACCTGGACAAAGACGCCGCGCTGGGGCGCGTGAACTTCATTGCGTACAACGACGGCGGCAGCATGAAGCTGCGGCAGCGGCCGGTTGAACCGATGCCACCGGAGCTGGCCAACCTCTTGCAGGAGCCGGCGGTATCGCAGCCACCCGCGTCAAGGCCACCGGAGGCCAAGCGGATTCCAGCGTGAAGAACGAATCGGTCGTCCTTCAGGTCTTCCGCGGCGAGGACTCGGATGGGCGGGAAATCCGTTTCGAAGTCCCGGCTGTCGAAGGCATGGTGGTGCTCGACGCCATCCATTACATCCAGGCGAACTACGCCAACGACCTGGCCTGCCGCTGGAATTGCAAGGCCGCGAAGTGCGGGTCGTGCAGCGCCGAGATCAACGGCCGGCCGCGTCTGATGTGCAAGACGCGCGTCGACGAATTTCCTGGCCAGGAGATTCATGTCTGGCCGATGCGGACCTTTCCGCTGATCAAAGACCTGGTAACGGATGTCTCATGGAACTACGAGGTCAATAAGCAGATTCCCGGCTTCACGCCGCGACCGGACGAACCGGTCCCCTACCGGATGCTGCCGGAAGACACCGAGCGGGTCTATGAGTACCGCAAGTGCATCGAATGCTTCCTCTGCCAGGACGTCTGCCACGTCCTGCGCAACCACGACGACAAGTCGATGTACTACGGCCCGCGCTACATGGTCCGGATCGCCGGGCTCGAGATGCACCCGCTCGACACCCAGAACCGCACCGGTTTGCTGCACGGCAAGGCCGGGGTCGGCATGTGCAACATCACCAAGTGCTGCCAGGAAGTCTGCCCGGAGCACATCAAAATCACGGACAATGCCATCGTCCCGTTGAAAGAACGCACCGCGACGGACGTTTATGACCCCGTGGCCTGGATCGGCCGGAAACTGCGGCCGCGGCACGACGCGCTGGGCGGCGTAGAGGCAACCGGCGAGTTGGGCGTGGTCCGTCCCCCCCAGCGATTTGCTGTCAAGGACGTTATCCGGCTCAAGTCACGGGGGCGGCCCATGGCCCGCGTCGGCGCCGTGCGGCCTGACGGGAAGCTCGAGATCTGGGTGCTGAAAATGAAAGGGACCCAGCAGCATTGGAGCGGCCCGAAGCTGATCGAGAGCAGCGACGTCACCAACAACTACGGTCCGCTGGACGAGGTCGGCATCGGCAGCAAGTTATTCGAGCAGACCCTGATCGAGCACGAAGGCTGACGTCAGCCGAAGACCCGGCTGTGCGCGCCGGTTCGCTCCGTTAGACCAAGCGCCGCAACGACGGCACGGGCGATCTTTTCGCCGCCGCGAGAGGATGGCTCGATCGGGTTGGCATAGTCTGCTGGCTCATTGCAAACTAGTCGCAAGTCGATGACTCGAAGTCTCGCCTGGAACGCCACCCGGAGAATGGCGTCATTGAAGGTGGTGAGGGCAACAAGCGCGGCACTCGCTTCCTCGACGCTGAGTCCCATGGCCTCCGCCGCGCCGTCCTCGGCCAGGTTCCCGTTATAGATGGTGCAGATTGCCGTCTCAAGACCTAAACCGACAACCCGATCAATCGCCTTCCGGAAGGCGCGCTCGAAAACGGATGCCCGCTGCCCGAGCTTCACCAGGGCTTCGGGCTCTGACTTAACGCGGAGCCGCAGGACATCGAGATTCATCAGGACATCGTTTCCACCTACGGACACGACGAGATGAGTCGCGTCTGTCGGAAGCTCGGATACTTGGTAATCCAGGTCCGCAATCATGGATCCATCCACGGCTAGCAGCGTTGCCTGCAAGCCGGCCCGCAGCAAGCTGCGCACCTGGGTGATCACGTCCGGTCCGCCAGAAGTGTAGGCACCGTTGTCGAACACTGAATCGCCAAGCAGGGGCGACGTGACCGTTCACTGCCGATATTCTTTACGAAAGCCGTCCGGTGGCGTTGCGCCAGAGCAGTGCGTGCAAGTAACCAAGGTGGACGAACCGCCCGCCGCGAAAAACCGCGCCATAGACGCGCTCAAACTCCCGTCGGTTCAGAAAGCGATCGCTGGCCAGGTGATCGAGCCATGGGCCGCTGATCTGAAACTTGAGAACCCACGCTGCATCGCGAGGTCCAAGCCGCAAGATGTCCCGCGGCAATCGGCGGATGGCACCCGCAACGTGGCGCCACCGGGCTACCGTTGAATGCGGCGCAACGTTGTCGATCAGCACGACACTACCGGACGGCCTGAGCAACCCGCGTACGTGCGTCAGGGCGGCGGTGAGGTCTGGGACGTGGTGGAGCGCGGTCGAGCTGAAAATCAGGTCGAATCCTTCGATGTCGATGAAGGACCGCAGGTCTTCGACTCGATACTCGATATTCGGCCTGGACCGCTTGCGTCGCGCGATGTCGATCAACGGCTCACTGATATCGACGCCGATCACGTTGTCGAAGCAATCAGCAAGAACGACCGTGTAGCGCCCTGCACCGCATCCGAGGTCGATGGCGCGGCCGCCGTGCTCGGGCAACGCCGCAACCAGCCATGACATGTGAGGCGGTTTCACCAGGCTTGCAAATCGGTCGTAGTCCAGCGCGAATCCGTCGAACGATCGGGGATCGCTCCTTAAGGAATCGGTCGTGATCAGACCGAGGGGGTCAGCGACAGCAGGCCACCCCCCTAGAGCGGCCAGCCACCGAGTCCAAGCGATCGATCGCGACGAGACGGCTGAGTCCTGACCGCATTGCGATGTCCTTGGCTAGCACGATTCTGGCACAAGAAGCGGTGGGCCGTGAAGGACTCGAACCTTCGACCAACCGGTTATGAGCCGGCCGCTCTAACCTCCTGAGCTAACGGCCCTCAGACGTCTCATTTTGCCTGCCGGCTGGGGCGGCAGGTCGAACGAGTCAACGGACTCGCGAAAGATGTCAGTAGGCATCCGGGCCACCGCTTGACGGACCTGAACACGATACGGGATTTGTTTGAGCAGAGAATCGAGTTCCCATCCCGGCGCGATCTCGAGCAGCTCGAGGCCGGCTTCTCCCAGGCGCAGGACGGCGCGCTCGGTTACGTAGAGCACTTCCTGATTGTTTTTTCTCGCCTGGTCGGCGCTGAAAGTCAAGTGATCGACCTGGTCAACGAGCTTTTCATTGCGACCTTCGAGCGTGAAGCAGAAACAAACCAGCCTTGCGCTCTGGGTGATGTCGATGAAACCGCCGGCGCCGATCACGCGGCCGCCCAGGCGACTCACATTGACATTTCCGAATTGGTCGACCTGGCCGGCGCCCATGAATGTAGCGTCGAGTCCGCCGCCGTTGTAGAAATCAAACTGGCTGGCGTGGGAAATGATCGCCGTCGGATGCGCTGTGATCCCGAAGTCGACGCCGCCCGCGGGCACGCCACCGTAGACGCCCGATTCGACCGTCAGCGTAATCGCGTCGGACAGACCGGCTTCCGCGAGCGCCGGGCCGACCGTGTCGCCAGGAATCCCGGTGCCGATGTTGACGACGTCGCCCTGGTGCAAAAATCGAATCGCGCGGCGACCGATGACGAGCCTGGTCGAAAACGGCGCGCGCGGCAGCTCGGCGCCCGACGCGGCTGACACATAGACCGGGTCAAAGAACGTCCCGTCCGTCTGCCGGTGCTGGCGCTCAGGATCCGGCGCCGGCACGACGAGATCGACCAGAGCGCCTGGGACGGTCACCTGCCGGGGTGGAATGGATCCGCGCGCAACAACCTTCTTGGCCTGACAAATGACGACGCCATTGGCGTTATGCGCCGCCTGCGCGATGGCAAGCGCGTCGAGGGTGACCGCTTCGTCCTCGAGCGAGCAATTGCCATCCTGGTCTACTGAGCTGGCGCGGAAGATGCCGACATCGATCTTGAAGCTGCGGTAGAACATGAATTCCTGCCCGTCGATCCGCTCGATCGCGACGTAGTCCGGAGCGTGGTCCCGGGCCGGCTGGTTGACCTTCCCTGCCTCGATCCGCGGATCCACGAAAGTCCCGAGACCGATACGACTCAGATTTCCCGGCCGCCCGGCTGCGATCGATCGATACAGGGTCGAGAGCTGTCCCTGTGGCAGGCAAACGGCCTCGGCGAGCCCCTGGCCAAGGAAAGCCGACATTCGCGGCATCAGCCCCCAATGCGAACCGACGATCCGTTTGGCCAGGCCTTCGACGGCGAAGTGCTCGAAGCCAATTTTTCGATTCGACTGGCCGGCCGCATGAACGATGACGAGATCTCTGGGATGGCCGGTCTTGCGAAATGCTGCTTCGATCCCCTCGTAGACCGCCTCGGCGACGCCCATGAGCGTGAACCCATCGACCGCGACCGTCGCGCCATCAGGAATGGCGGCGACGGCCTCCTGGACGGAGGCGAGCCTCACCTCATATCACGTAGCCGCCGCCGACGTTGATCACTTCGCCGGTGATGTAGCCTGCCTCGTCCGACGCCAGGAACGCGACCACGGCGGCCACGTCGGCGGGTTGGCCCGTGCGGCCCAGCGGGATCTTCGCGACCTGCTGATCGCGAATGGCGTCCGGGATGCCACGCGTCATCTGGGTGTCAATAAAACCAGGGCAGATCGCATTGACAGTGACCTGCGAGCGGGCCAACTCTTTCGCGGCCGTCCGGCTGAGCCCTATGACGCCGGCTTTGGCCGCCGCATAGTTGGCCTGACCGATGTTGCCCAACCAGCTCGCCGATGAGATATTCACGATGCGTCCGCTACCAGCCGCGCGCATGATGCGGCTCGCCGCGCGGGTCATGAAGAAGACGCCAGAGAGGTCCACGGCAATGACCTGGTGCCATTGCTCATCCGTCATTTTGTGCAACATGGCGTCACGGTTGATGCCGGCGTTGTTGACCAGGATGTCCAGCCGGCCGAAGCGTTCGTGGACGTTCTTCACCAGCGAATCGCAGTCGCTCGAATTCGAGACATCGAGCCGCACGCCGATCGCCCCATGACCGAGGCTCGAGGCAACGTTAGTGGCGTCAGTTTCGTTCACGTCGGCGCACACCACTGTCGCGCCTTCTTGAGCCAGCTTGCGGGCGATTCCCTCGCCGATCCCGCGGCCCGCGCCCGTAACGATCGCGATCTTCTCCGTGAGCAAGTGTCCAGATAGTAACGCGCCCGGCCGGTGAGGAAACGCGAGCGTAACGATCGCTTGCTCGAAATCGGAGCCGCAAGGAAGCGCCGTTAGGTTCAACGCAACGTGCGCATCATGTCGCTTGCTTCGATAACGGTGATCGGAGGGGCCGTGGCCAGCAGCCTGATGATCGGCCCGCCCCCGCGCCACGGGGCGGCCGGTTCGGCCGCGTTGCCCTTGACTGGCTCCGTGTCGGCGGCAACGTCGTCAGCCGGCCCAGTGCTGCGGATCAAGCACGGGATCGAGCTCGAGGCACCCGCAACACCGACCGAACTCTTTGAACAGTACGTGCCGCCGCCACCGCCACCGCGACCGCCCGCCCCACCATCGCCTGCGCCGGTGCTGGGCCCGTGGACGCCTCCGGCTGGCTACGTGACGATCGCGGTCCCGATCTATCGGCAGGCGATGACACTGGACTGCGAAACCGGAGCGCTGCGCATGGGCCTCGCCACCTACGGGCATTACTACAGCGACTCCGCACTGTTCGCCTACGAAAACCCGGATATGCGGTCGCCCATCATGGGTGCGAACCACACCGTCGTCCAGTGGGGTGACCCCTACACGAACTTCGTCGGCAACGTCTGGGGAAGCGACTACACGCCTACCGGGTACGGCGTCTACTATCCGGTGATCGTTTCGATTGCCCGTTCGCACGGCATGCCGAACGTTTATGGCGGCGAGGGCTTCTCGCCGAGGACGGTTTACGGCGCCCTATCAGCCGGGCATCCGGTCGAAGTCTGGATCGAGACGAACTGGTCCCGCCCATGGCTTGGTACATGGACAGCGTGGGATGGACGAAGGATCCGTTACTCGTACGCCGAGCACGCCGTGATCCTGTCCGGTGTCTCAGCGACGCAGGTGCGGGTGAACGATCCGCTGCACGGTACCCAGTACTGGGTGAGCAAGTGGCTGTTCGAGACCGTCTGGCGCGACTTCGACAATATGGCCGTGATCTACCAGTAAGGCTCAGGCGCCCTGTTCGGGCGCGAGATAGCGCAGCGCGATTCGCACCGGCGCCTGCTTGCTCTGATGGAGCAACGGCACCTCGTCTCGCGCCAGCAGCCGCAGACGTCGCACCAGGTACAGCCATGCGAACGTGGCTAGCGCCGCAATGACCGCCGCGATCAGCAGCAGGGTGCGCAAGCGCAAATGCGTCGCGGCCAGCGGAAACAGGACGAGATAGGGTAAGGCGGCGACCAGGCAGCGCCCGGCATAGCCCCAGGGGATCGCCAACGACGAGCGATCAAACGCGCGCCAGGCGATGAAGCTGAGCACCAGTGTCAACGCCGTGGTCAGGCCGACCGCGGCGACGGCCCCCCAGAGTCCGAATTTCTGGATCAGCCAGAAGTCCGCGACGGCGGCGAACCCGACCTGGGCGATGCTGACCAGCGCGTTGAGCCAGGCGAGCTCCCGCACGCGCACGACGAGGCCCCAGGGCGTCGCCATCAACGCGGCGATGAAAAACGCCAGCAGGATGGGCGCGATCCGAGCCGCTGGCGCCAGCGTATAGACCGCCAGCACCAGGGGGCCCAGCAGCGCGACGCCCGCAATCAACAGGGGGAAGGCCACCAGGAAGATGCCCTTATAGAACGCGATGACGGCGGCACGCAGCCGACCCCCCTCACGGTGGGTGCCTTCGAGCGTGCCGACGACCCAGGCGCCCGTCAGCAAGCTGGGAATCAACGCCACGAGTCGCTGAGGAATGTTGTAGCCGGTGTCGTAGAACGCCACCGTGGTCGAGCCGGCGAAGCGAAGCAAGAACAGGCTTTCGAACTGCAGCCCGACGGCGGACGCAATCAAGAGGCTGGGGAGCCAACCGCTGGCGTAGACGAGCAAACGCCGCCAGCCCACTCGATCGCCCGGGATGCCCTGGGCGCGACGGATGCGCAGAAGCAGCACCCACAGATAGAACGCGGCCAGCGTCGACTGGCCGATCGCGCCGGCCAGGAGCACGCCGGCCAGGTGCCAGCCGCGATGGAGAGCCAGCAGGGCGAGTGCCAGCGTCAGTGCGCCGGCGATCGGAGTGGCGATCGCCTGGCTACGCATGTCGTAGATCGCCACCAGCGCAAAAGAAAGAACCCCGGCGGCGATCCCACCGAGGAGCAAGACGGTCCCCAGCGCCAGCAAGTCGGCGACGTGAGCATGCAGGAGAGAATCGATCACGGGGCGGAGGACGAGCACGAAGAGGCTGGTCAGCGCCCAGACCGCGACGACCGCGATCGCGCTCTTGCGAAGCAGGTCGTGCGCCGCGCGCCGGTCCCGGCGCGCCAGGACTTCGGGCAGATACCGAAGTAGTCCCTGATCCTGTCCGAAGGTCGCCAGCAGGGCGATATACACAAGAACCGACAGAACCAGCGTGTAGCGGCCGTATTCGCTGGTCGGCAGCTGCCGCACCAGGACGGCACCCAGCGCCACGGTGGCCACCGCGCTGGTAGCTCGCCAGGCAATGGTCCAGCCGACCAGTCCGGCGGCTCGGTCAGCCAGGCCTCTCGGAGCGCTGGGTCGAACGCCTGGATCCCGCTCGGTTGACGCCATCGCTCGCGGGATTATATGCAGATATCGGGCAGGACCCACCTTCGGAACCACCCACCCGACCCCCAAAAGGGCCGAGGGGATTTAGAATGCGCCGCGATGTTCCTCTGGGCGGACCTCGTCGACCTGGTCCGCCAACCGCGTACGAGCCTTCGAGTGATCGATGACCGCCGGCGGCTTCCTGACGGCCTGCTCGCTCTGGCACTCTCCGTGACGTTGCCAGCACTGGTGTCGGAGTTCGCGGCATTTGGCCCGTTTCGGCCGCCGGCGAATCTCGGCTCGCTACCGTCGCTGACGGCGCAGGGAGCCGACATCTACGTGAGGTGGGTCTACCAGCATCGATTCGTCCTTCCGCTCTACGGCGTCCTGATCAGTGCGGTTCTCTGGGTGGCGGCCGCCGGCCTGATTCACGTCATCGCCCGGATACTTGAAGGACACGGCGACTTCCTGGGTTACCTGAAACTCGCGGGCTTCGCGGCGCTCGTCGGCCTCGTCAGCTTGCCGGTTTCGCTGCTCGATGCGCTGCTGAAGCTGCAGGGAAACGCACAGGCCGAGCTACCAATCGGTCAGTTGCTCGGGGTGCTCGGTCTCGGAATCTTTATCTGGCAGAACGCGCTGCTGGTTTTCGCCGCGCGGGCCCACTATGGCATCTCGACCGAGCGGGCGGTCGCCGCGGTCATTGGTCCGATCAGTACCGTCACAGTCCTCGCCATCGCGCTGGTAATTCTTGCCGTGATCCTGACGATCATCGCCCAGCAACCGACTGCGCCGTGACCTTCCCGGAAGGCTTTCTCTGGGGCACCGCGACCGCCGCGCACCAGGTCGAAGGCGGCAACCATGCCAACGACTGGTGGGCCTGGGAACAGGTTCCAGGCCATATCAAGAACGGCGAAACGTCTGACCCCGCCTGCGATCACTATCGGCGCTTCAGGGACGACTTCGACCTGCTCCGAAGCCTGCACCAGAACGCACATCGCTTTTCTCTTGAGTGGAGCCGGATCGAGCCCCGGCCGGGTGAGTTTTCAGTCAGCGAGCTCAGGCATTATGCCGATGTCCTCCAGGCCCTCGGTGAGCGGGGCATGGAACCGATGGTCACGCTGCACCACTTTACGAATCCAACCTGGATCGCTCAGGCCGGTGGCTGGGAGTCGCCCGAAACGGCCGAGCGATTCGCGCGCTACGCCGAACGCGTTGTCGCAGAGCTGGGTTCGCTGGCACGGTACTGGGTGACGATCAATGAGCCGACGGTGATCGCCTACCAGGGTTACGTCAAGGGCGAATGGCCGCCGGGTAAGCGCTATGACGTTGACCGAGTGGCGCGTGTCCTGGTGACGCTGATGCGCGGCCATTGGCTCGCCTACGAACGGATCAAGTCCCGGCATCCGGAACTTCAGTTGGGGCTGGCCCATCACCTGCGCGTGTTCGATCCGGCTCGGCCCTGGATGCCACTGGACCGCGCCGTCGCGGCCGCCTTCGAGCGCGTTTTCAACGGGACGATTCTGAAGACTTTGCGCCGCGGCCAGTTGGTCTTCCCGCTGACCCGTGCTGACCGGGCCAGCGGGCCGAGGCCGAGCCAGGATTTCATCGGGGTGAATTACTACACCCGGGAACTCGTCAAGTTCAACCGCCACTCCCGCGCCGAATTGTTCGGCGAGCGCGTACTACCGGCTGCCGGGCCGCGGTCGGACTTGAACTGGGAGGTCTATCCAGAAGGCCTATATCGGATTCTGCGATCGCTCGTGCGGGAACGGCTGCCCGTCATCGTCACGGAGAATGGCATCGCGGACGCCGCCGACGCGATGCGGCCTGAATTCCTGCTGAGTCACGTGGCCGCCACGCTACGGGCGATCCAGACCGGGGTACCGGTGCGCGGCTACTTTCACTGGACCTGCTTCGACAATTTCGAGTGGGCGGAAGGCTACAGCGCGAAATTCGGGCTGATCGCCTGCGATCCGGCTACGCAGGAACGCCGGCTGCGCTATAGCGCGTGGCTCTATGCCGAGATCTGTCGAACCAACCAGCTTCCGATCAGCGTCGAGCTCCCGCAAGCACCTCTTGATCACGACGAGCGAGCCGGTCCAGCCGCCTTGCGCTGACCTGCTCGGAGGGCCGCGGTGGGTCGCCAACCAGAAACCGGTGCTCCATCTGGGCAATGACGTCCCCAGAGACGTCTAGCTCGGCCGTCACCCGGTAGACGCCGTCGGCGTGCAGCCGGACGACCGGCTCCGCGATGATCGCGGCCGGGTCCAGCTGATCCGGGATCGTGATCCAGCCGTGCCCGCGGAACCGGCGCCGGGCAAACCAGCCGCGCAGTTCTCGCCACCAGGAGGTCTGGTAGGCGCGCTCTCGGTGGATGTGCCAGCGCAGGCGCGCCCGACCATAACGCTGCGGATCGTCATTTACGCACACGATCCGCAGGTGCTGGAGACGGCTCCGCGGCAAGCGAAGCAGGAGCCCGTCGACGGCGGCCTGGTTCTCGGGTAGATCGACCGTCAGGAATAACGGCGAAAACGCGTCGGCCACGGTCCGAAAGGCCCGTTTCGGGCGGCGCGCATGATCGAGAATCGCCGCACTGATGGCCGGGAAGCCATCGACAAGTTGGAGCACCAGCACGCCGCCGCAATGGGCGAACTTCTGGCGACGAAAGCGATCGATGGCAAAGCGCAGCACGTGGGCCTGGTATTCCTGGCTGGCCCGGATGCAGGCATCGCGGCTCGGATGCGCCGATGGCGGGCCGATGCCGCTCGACGACCACTCGGCCGGCTGGTAGCCCGCGTAGCGCCAGCTTTCGTCATCGTCAGCGATCGGCCAACTCCGATTCAAATGCCGCCACACTGGCGAGTTCGCGTTGGGAAGGGCTTGCGCTCCCACCTCACTGACGAACGCCGGACTGAGACCGGCGAGGTCGCGCCAGTGACCCTCGGACCAGCCGAGTCCGCAGCGCAGATCCTGGTCGCCGCCGCCGACGATGACCGGGCGCGACGGATCCAGCGTCCGCAGCATCGTCGCCGCATCCTCGTCGACGTCGCGATTCAACTGTTCCGTGTGACGCTCCCCCAGCCAGGCCTGGGCCCGCGACCAGGGTGGGTCGCTGTGGACGGCATACACGATCACGGACGGGTGATTGAACAGCAGGTGGCTGATCTCTTCGGCCTGGGCGAGGACGGCCTCGCGGAAAAAGGCCAGCGACCGCGCGTCCGTCCGATGCACGTACGAGCCGACGAGCGTCATGTCCTGCCAGACCAGCATGCCGGAGCGATCAGCGGCGTGATACAGCGCCGCCGGCTCCAGGTGGGCGTTGAGACGCAGCATGTCCATGTTCGCCTGCTTCGCCAGATCAATGTCTGACTTGATCAGGTCGTCCGTTGCCCCATCCAGAAAGAACTGCGAGCCATAACTGGCGCCGCGCACGAACATCGGCCGGCTGTTGACCGAGAAGGTCCAGCCCTCGGCCCGCGTCTGCAAGCCAACGTCCCGGATGCCGAAGGTTTCCCGAAGGCTGACGCTCCGGCGCTCGTCCGCCGTGATGTCGACCTCGGCGCGATACAGTGCGGGCTCACCGTGTGCCCACGGCGACCAGAGCTGAGGATCGGGCAGGGCCAGCTCGACGACGACGTCCTGGACATCATGGCCGTTCAGCCGAAGGGCGCGTCGCATCTCGAGCGGTGGCCCACCCTCGAAGTTATCGGGTTGCACGCGGATCAGCAGCTCGCCGGTCATGATCCGTCCATCCAGGTTGCGCAGCCGCAACCGAAGCGCGAGCCGGGCCAGGTCGCCCTGTTCCAGCCTGGACTCGCAATGCAGCCATTCGGCCACGACGTGACCCACTTGCTCGAGCAGGACCGGCCGCCACAGTCCCATCGGCACGTGCCAGACGTACTGCTCGGCCAGCCGCCCGAGCTCGCGGCTGGGGTAGGGCTTGGTATCCGAGTCGCTGAAGACGCCCATCAGGTGACGTTTCGAGGCTAGGTCGGTCTCCACCGGCGCCTCGATGCAGACGGCCAGCACGTTCTCTTCGAGCAAGTACGACGAAATATCAAAGCTGAAGGGGGCGACGTAGCCGTAGTGGCTCCCCAGCAGCCGGCCGTTCAACCAGACGTTGGCGACCAGGAAGGCGCCGTCGAAACGGACCAGCGTCCGCTGACGGTGACGCGGGCGCGGAAAGCGAAGCCGGTACCAGATGGCCTCGTTGCCGCTCGTTGCGCCGTGCAAACGAGGGACCACGGCCGTTGCCCAGGCGTCGTCATCGAAATCGAGCCGTGGGAAGCCGCGGTCCTCACCCTCGCCCAGCGTCGCGATCGCCATCCGCCAGCCGGTGTTCAGCTCCTGACGGTTCAACGCCTGGACGGGAAACAGCGAAAGGCAATCGTTCAATGCCATCAGAGATGCCTCATCGTGTTCGCTCTGGCATCACGCCGTCGACCGAGCGGACGCGGTAGAACTCGGGCGAGCGGTAAAACTCGTCGGCGTATCCCCGGCCCAGATATAGCTCGACGTCGTCGAGCCCGGCGGCGTCGACCAGGAGGAGCACGCAGCCGCCGAAGCCGCCGCCCATCATCCGGGCCCCGATGACCTGGAGCATCCCGGTGGCCAGCTCCACGAGACAGTCAAGCTCCCGGCAGCTTACCGCGAAATCGAGGCGAAGGCTCTCATGAGACGCATACAGAATCGGTCCCAGGCCCTTCGGGGAGCGGCGGCGAAGCGCATCAGCGGCCTGTAGAACGCGGGCATTCTCGGTGACGACGTGGCGGGCGCGGCGCTGCTCGACCGGGTTCTCGATGCGGTCGAGATCGCTCTCGTTCGCGTCTCGAAGACTGGCGAGGCCAAGCGCCTTCGCGGCCGCCTCGCATTCCGCGCGCCGCTGGTTGTATTCGGATGACGCCAGCTCACGGCGAATCTTCGTGTCCGCCAGCAACCATGCAAAACGCCCATCGGGAAGCGGCACATACTCGTCCTCGAGCGATCGACAATCAAGGAGGATCGCGCTGCCGCTCCGTGCCTTCAGCGCGGTGAACTGGTCCATGATGCCGGTACGCGCCCCAACGAAGGCGTGCTCCGCCGTCTGGCACAATTGCGCGATCTGCAGCGGTGGCATCAACTCGCCGCGCGCTGCGAGCAGGGCAACGGCAACGGCGACCTCGAGCGCCGCCGAGGAGCTGAGCCCCGATCCAAGTGGAATGTCGGAAACGATCACGGCTTCAAAGCCTGGCGCGCCACTGGTATGCCGGCGGAGCCCGTCCGCCACGCCAAAAACGTAGTCGGCCCAGTTGCCCTGGCGAGCGAGGGGCAATTCCGGCACATCCACCGTCGTCGTGTACCGATCGCTGTGAAGGATGACCCGAGCATCCTTGCGCAATCGCAGAGCGACACCCAGGTGCCGATCGATTGCCGCCGGCAGGACAAAGCCCTCGTTGTAGTCCGTGTGCTCGCCGACGATGTTGATGCGTCCCGGCGCGACCGCAACCGCGCCGGGGGGATAGCCAAACGCCTGCCGGAATGCGGCGCGGGACTTTTCATCTAGCTGGCGGGACGCGCTCATGCCCCGCCGGGCATTCGCTGGAAGAGCCAGTCCAGGCCCTCGGTCGGATTGGCAGCAATCGGCAGCTCGGGCTCCGTCCGTCCATCACGATCGAATCGCCAGGTCCGGATGCCGATGATCGGCCGCCCGTCGCGCAGGGCGAGCGCGATCTCCGACAGAGTGCCGAGGCCGCCGCCAATGGCGATCACCCCATCGGCGGTTCGCGCCAGGATCGCGTTTCGACCATGGCCGACGCCGGTGGCGATGGCCACGTCGATATAGGGGTTGGCATCATCGGGATCCTCGGTGGGGAGCAGGCCGACGGTGAGGCCACCGGCAGCCTGTGCGCCGCGCGCTGCGTGCTCCATGACGCCCGTCATTCCGCCGCAAATCAAGACAGCTCCACGCTCGGCTACGCCGCGGCCCACCTCGAAGGCCAGATCCGCGAGTGACGTCTGGGGGTCTGATTCACCGCAGACCGCGACCAGGCGCCGTCGTGAGCTCAACGAATACGAACTATATCGTCCGTAACGGGATAACGCTCGCCTGTTTGAAATTCCGGATACTGACCTGGGCCGCCAGCTGGGACGCGACCTCGCGATAGACGGCGGCGAGCGGTGAGTCCGGCTCGCTGACCATCAGCGGCACGCCGGGGCCGCCACCCTCTCGGATCTTTCGGTCGAGCGGGATCTCGCCCAGGAATGGGACATGCGTCCGTTCGGCCAGCGCCTTCGCGCCGCCATGGCCAAAGATATCCTCCCGTTGGCCGCAGTGGGGGCAGACGAAGTAGCTCATGTTCTCGACAAGCCCCAGGTTCGGTACTTTCAGCGTGTTGAACATCTGGATCGCCCGGCCGACGTCGGCGGTCGAGACATCCTGGGGCGTCGAGACGACGACGGCGCCCGTCATGGGGATGCTCTGCGACATGGTGAGTTGCACGTCGCCCGTCCCTGGCGGGAGATCGACGACTAGATAATCGAGCTCGCCCCAGTTGACGTCGAAGAGGAACTGGCGAACGGCGCCGGAGAGCATCGGTCCCCGCCAGATCGCCGCCTTATCGGCTTCGATGAAGAACGCGATCGAAATGATCTTCAAGCCATAACGCTGGATGGGGACAATCTTCTCGTTCTCGGCGTACGGCTTCTCGTGCTCGGCTCCCAGCAGAATCGGGACGTTCGGCCCGTAGACGTCGGCGTCGAGGACACCGGTGCGCGCACCCAGCTGCGCGAGGGCAAGTGCGAGGTTGACGGCGCAGGTCGACTTGCCGACGCCGCCCTTCCCCGCCCCTACCGAGACGATGTTCTTGACGCCCTCGATCTGCTGCCGCTGGGGGATGTTACCGGTGCGCGAGACCTGGGCGTCCCACTTGATCTGCGCCTTCGGGGAGCCCGGCAGCGTCGCCAGCGCGGCATCGATGTCATCGTGGATCTTGTTCTTTAGGGGGCAAGCGGGCGTGGTGAGGACCACCCGCATGCCGATGGTCTGGGCATCGATCACGGCGACGTCCTGGATCATCTTGAGCTCCATCATCGGCCGGTGGAGCTCGGGATCCTGGACCCGACTCAGGGCCGTAAGGACGTCCGATTCGCTCAGTTGCGTGACAGCCATCGAGTTCATTTTACCGTGCGCTCCGAATGTAACTGAGAATGATCTCGTCGATCAGACGCTCGACCGGCGCGAGGTCATCCGTGAAGACGATGCCGTTCGGGGGCGCCTGCCGGACGTTGCCGGTCTCGAGGGCGTCGGCGACGATGGGTAGCAGCTTCGGGTTGGTCTCGGCCTCGGCACGAGCCTTGAAACCGTCGACCGTCATGGGACTCGACGTCGCGTAAATAACGCTGTTGGTGAAGCGCTGGTTGCTATCGATCACGAACACCCGGGGAAACGCCGCGTTCAGCGTGCCGCTCAGGGCGTCGACGAGGCGATGGTCGGTTGGCGTCCGCCCCACGTTGATCGCGAGTACGCCGTCCGGTGCAAGATGCGCCCGGGCGCTTTCGAAAAACTCGCGCGTCGTCAGGTAGAACGGGATGTACGGCTGGCGGTAGGCGTCGACCAGAATGACGTCATAGCGCCCGGCCTGGGTCGCCATCCAGTAGCGCCCATCGGCCACGGTGACGTGCAGGTTCGACTCGGTCATATCGAAGTAGCGACGACCGACGTCGACGATCTTCGGATCGAGCTCGACGCCGTCGATCGGGATCGGCCCCTCGATCGAGGTGAACTGCCGGGCCACGGTTCCGCCGGCGAGACCGACCAGGGCGATGCGGCTCGGCACGCGGCCGGACCCGAAGTACGGCGCAAGCAGCACGTCGTCCCAGTAGCCGTGCGTATACAGGGTGGTCGGGTCGTAGATCGAATGGACCGCCGTCCCTTCGTCCAGGAGCAACTGCGTCTCGGTGCCATTGCGGATGACCTGGATATAGCTGTAGGCCGACTCCGTCTCGTAGACGCGGGTGCCGAACGCAGCCGCGCGGATCGCGCCGCCGGAAAAGAGTGCCAGGAGCGCGATGACCAGGGGAATCAGCAAGTACAGCCGCCGAGCGCCGGATTCATAAAGTCCGGCGGCCGAAATCACCCCCAGCAAGAACGCCAGGATGAAGATCGTCGACCGTGTGCCAAAACTCGGAATCAACCAGAAGACCGGCACGAACGTGCCCAGGATGCTGCCGAGCGTCGAGAGCGCATAGACCGCGCCCGCCGCGTTGCCCGCCGTCTCCAAGTGCCGGATCCGGAGGCGGATGACGAACGGCGAGACCATCCCGAGCAGGATCACCGGCACGGCGAACAGCACGATCACCGAGAGCAGGGAGCCCAGGACGAGGCCGACCGAGATCTGGGCGAAGCCGGTCTGGGCGACCGACAGGATCGGCCGCGACACGATCGGAATCGCGGCCGTCCAGAGCGCCGCGGCCGCCGTGAGCTGAAAGAGCAGCGTTGGGACCGGTCGCCGGTCGGCCAGGCGACCGCCGGCATAGTAGCCAATCGTCAGGTAGATCAGGATCAGGCCGATCAGGGTGCCCCAGATGAACAGCGACTGGCCGAAGAACGGGGCCAGGAGCCGGGCCGCGGCGAACTCGATACCGAGGCTTGTCAGCCCCCCGACGAAGGCCAACGGGAGCAGCAGCTGCCGCCGCCATGCTGCCCGCGCCTCGGCCAGCCGCGGAAGGCCGGTCAGTTCCGACTCGATCTCAGGACGCAAGGTCGGTCTCAGAATACGCACGCCTGAACCGCCCCGCGAATCCTATATAGGGAAGCGGGCGCGATCGGCTCGTCACGGGTCCGTCATTCCGCCCGAGTTCGGCTGTAACGACGGCCCCGCCGGTCATATGCCCCAAAGAAGACCTAACGTTGTAGTAAGCAGGTCATCGATTTCATACAAGGAGGACCTGATAAGAATGTTTGCGATTACGGCGAAGGTGAAGATTGCGGCCGGTATCGCCGCTGGCGCGCTCACGTTGGGCGCTGCCGGTGCGTATGCCGCCACCGCGAACAACACCATTACGGTTCAGAGCCCAACGCCGATCCCGCTGCCGAGTGGCGGACCGACGTTGATTTCGGTCGACGGCAAGACTCTGACGCTGCCGACGAGCTTCGCCAACCACGGCGCTTGCATTTCGTTCTTCGCGAAAAACCGCGACTTTGCGCTGGCACCGCAGGGCACGCTTAGCTCTTCGGTGAAGCTTTCGAAGAACTTCCACGGCAAGCTGGTTAGTGGTCTCCAATCCTGGTGCAAAAGCCAGGTGAAGGCGACCTCGACGACGACCAGCGCCGAGACGGAAACGCCGGACGTTACCGAATCGGCGGCGCCGGAGACCGACTCGACGGATTTGCAGAACGGCGCGCTGAATGGCCATGGCCACGGCCACGGTCACGGCAAGTCCGCGAACGAGACCGACTAGGTAGTTCTCTGAAGGGAGCCCCGCGTGGGCTCCCTTTTTTATTTGGTCGCCAGGTGGCTCACCAGCGGCGCGGTGTAGTCGTGGCGCCAGATGAGGGTGGCCAGGTCCTGACCGTCGGGCTCGATGGCGACGGCCTGCTCATAGACATAGAAGTAGACGTTGTCAAACGTCCAGCTGCCGAACTCGCGTTCGCCGAAGCTCGTCTGGAGACGGCGGTCCTTCTCACCGGCGGCGTAGAGCCCCGCCGCCGAGTCGTAGATCGCCTTGAGGATTCGGAGCTGAGCCTCCAGCTCCTCGATGATGGTGACCGACGCGCGCTCGAACTTCAGTTTCGCGATCCGGCGGCGCAGATCGTTGATCTCGAGCATGTACTCGTCCATCCGTTTAGTTTATTCAGCCGGTGGATGCTGGCCAGAGGTGCGGTCGCGAGCCGACCACGTAATCCTGAGGTCGTGGGCGGTGAGCGGCCGGCCCGGAGGCGAGCAGCCACCGGGTGAATCGGCCTTAATGCACGAGTGAATTGGTCGCGATCATCGGGGCGATCAGGATGGCGATGATGTTGACGACCTTGATCATCGGGTTGATGGCCGGGCCGGCGGTGTCTTTGTTCGGGTCACCGACCGTGTCCCCGGTGACCGCCGCCGCGTGCGTTTCCGTGCCTTTGCCGCCATAGTGGCCGTCCTCGATGTACTTCTTGGCGTTGTCCCAGGCGCCGCCGCCGGAGGTCATCATGATCGCCAGGAAGATGCCGGTGACGATGCTGCCGATCAGCAGACCCCCAAGCGCTTTGGGGCCGAGGACGAAACCGACCAGGAGGGGCGCCGCGACCGGGATCAGGCCTGGGAGGATCATCTCCCGCTGCGCCGCCCGGGTGACCAGATCGACCGCCCGGCCATACTCCGGCTGGGCGGTGCCCTCCATCAGGCCCTTGATCTCGCGGAACTGGCGTCGAACTTCGACCACGACCTGGCCCGCGGCGCGGCCGACCGCCAGCAGACTGAGTGAGCCCAGCAGAAACGGCAGGATGCCTCCGAAGAAGAGTCCGACGATCACGAGTGGGTCCGTCAGGTCAAACGCGAAGGTCAGGTGCTTGGCCCGACCGACTTCCTGCGTGTAGGAGGAGAAGAGCACCAGCGCGGCGAGGCCTGCCGAACCGATGGCGTAGCCCTTGGTCACGGCTTTGGTCGTGTTTCCCACGGCGTCCAGGGGGTCGGTGACGTTCCGGACGGACTCGGGCAGCTTGGCCATCTCCGCAATGCCCCCGGCATTGTCGGTGATCGGGCCGTAGGCGTCGATGGCCACGATGATGCCGGTCATCGAGAGCATCGCCATGGCGGCGATGGCAACCCCATAGAGACCAAAGTCACCGGCGGATGGCTGCTGGTTGAGGAAGTACGAGACCAGGATGCCGGTCCCGATTACTAGCACCGGCAGCGCCGTGCTGATCATCCCAATCGCCTGCCCGGCGATAATGTTCGTCGCCGCGCCGGTCGTCGAGGCGCGCGCAATCAGCCGCACCGGCGGATAGTCGGCGCTGGTGAAGAACTCGGTGATGGCCACCAGGGCGATCGTCACGATGACACCGGCCACCGCCGCCCAGAACAGGTTGAGATTCAGGCCGACCAGCAACGTGACCGCGAGGAAACCGGCCAGCGCCAGCACGGCGCTGACCGCCAGGCCTCGATAGAGGGCGCCCATGATCCAGGTGCTGCGACCGAGCCGGACGAAGAAGGTCCCGATCACGGTGGCGATGATGGAGATGGCGCCGAGGATCAGTGGATAGACGACAAACCGAACCTGGTTCGGAAACAGCAGGCTGCCGAGCAGCATGGCGGCGATGGCCGTGACCGCGTAGGTCTCGAACAGGTCGGCGGCCATTCCGGCGCAATCCCCGACGTTATCCCCCACGTTGTCGGCGATGACCGCCGGGTTGCGCGGGTCATCCTCGGGAATGCCGGCCTCCACCTTGCCGACCAGGTCAGCCCCCACGTCGGCCGCCTTCGTATAGATCCCGCCGCCAAGGCGGGCGAAGACGCTGATCAGGCTGGCCCCAAAGGCCAGGCCGACAAGCGACTCGGGCTTCTTGAAGACCCAGTAGGCAATCGTGACCCCCAGCAGGCCGAGGCCGACGACGAACAGGCCGGTGACGGCGCCACCGCGAAACGCGAGCCGGAGCGCGCGGTCCAGTCCCCCGGTCGCCGCCTGCGCGGTACGGACGTTCGCCCGTACCGAAACGTTCATCCCCACGTAACCGGCGAGGGCGGAGCAGCCCGCGCCGACCAGGTATAAAAGCCCGGTCTGCCAGTTGATGGCGACGGTAATCACCAGCGCCAGCACGATCCCGATCACGGCAATCGTTCGGTACTGGCGGTTGAGGTACGCCGCCGCCCCCTCCTGGATGGCGCGGGCGATCCGCACCATGGTTTCGTTACCGGGGTACGCGGCCAGCACCAGGCGCGTGAGCAGTCCGCCGTAGGCCAAGGCGATCAGGGCGGCCAGGCTGACCAGGGCCAGGATCGCGGTCGCGCTGGAGTCGTCGATGCTGATCGCGGCGAGGACGAACAGGGCTAGCTACTCTCCCTTCCTGTTTGTGGGCGCCCAAGCGCCCGACGTATTGTACCGGTCGAGTCTTTTGACTAGATCCCCGAACGACCGAAGAGTGCGAGCACCTGGTCGCGAATCCACTGCGGCGGTGGCTTGCCGCCGGGCTGCAGCCGGTCGGGTCCGGCCACGACGACATCATCCGGCGGCGCGGCGGACGGCGCCTCACGCTTGGGAGGCGTGACAAATCCGACGCCCAGCGTCTCGGCCAGGTCGCGGATCCGGGCAAAGAAGCCGGAGGTGTGCGGCGAGCGATCGAGCTGCAGGCCGGTGAAGTCGTAGTGGTGCACCCATTCGTGCAGCAGTGTTTCGAGGAAGACCTTCGGCGCGAGGATCTGCTGGCGAATCGCCGTCAGGTTATAAATCCGAATCGTCCCGTGCTGCGGCGTCGATTCCCAGGCGATCCGGTAGTAACCGTAGGTCTTCAACTCAAGCTTGCCGGCGCGGGTGCGGTGCCGCTGCGGACGATCGGCCACCGTCAGCTTGCACGACGGCAGCCCGGCGGCCTCGTTCAGGACGTCGAGCAGGCGCTGTCCTTTTTGCTGCCGGCCGGCCGCACTGGATTCATCCAGGATGGAAAGCGCGATCCCTTTGCCGAGGGGAAACTCACGCCAGGTGACCGTCTCAACGCCCTTGCTGCGTTCATAAGCGGATCTGGGCATTCGTGTTTATTATGGGGCGCGTGCCGCAGTCGAGCATCATCGTGGTCGGCAACGAGATCCTGCGCGGCTTCACCGTAGACACGAACTCCAACTGGCTCGCTGCGCGTCTTTTTCATTGCGGTTTTCCAGTCCGGCTGATCACCACCGTGGGTGACGTCGACGACGACATCGTGTCGGCGATCCACGAGCACGTCGCGCGTCGCGAGCTTTCGCGGATTTTCGTCTGCGGCGGCCTGGGGCCGACGCCCGACGATCGAACCTACGTCGCGCTTGCCCGAGCGTTGAACCAACCGCTCGTCTACCGGCGCGAGGTCGGCGCCCAGATGCAGAACCTGATGTTCATCCTGAATATCGCGGCGCGTCGCGGGACCGCTGAGCTGAACGCGGGGAATCGCAAGATGGCGATGCTCCCGGCGAGCGCGATCCTGGTCCGCAACGGTGCCGGGATGGCGCCGGGCCTGGCGTTCGAGCTAGCCCAGGACCGTTACCTGTTTGCGCTGCCGGGCGTGCCGCACGAGCTCCGCGCCGTCTACGACGACGTCGAGCGGTCGTACCTGACTGGAGCGAGATCCGATGTTGTCCGCGAACTCCACTACCGGCTCGCGCCAGAGAGCATGTTTCACGACGTCATGCAGGCGCTCGAGGAGGAGTATCCGGACGTCTCGCTCGGTTCCTACCCGCAGACCGAGAAGCGTGAGCTTATCCTGCGGGCGACCGGTCCGGACCCCGAACGGGTCGACGCGGTCATCGCCGCCATCCGCGACCGGGTCACGCAGTTCACGCCGCTGCCGAAATAAGAAACGGCGGCCCGAGGGCCGCCGTCTCGTAAGAGAAAACCTTAAGTCGTCCTGCTCCGCGCTTTGCTGCTCGTTCTCCGTGGTCGGGGCAACGTCGACAGAAGCTCGAACCCTACGCGGCGGTGTGCGCGGCTGCACTAACCGCACCGCCGTGGTTGACCTTCTTCTTACCGTTAGCATGCGCGGCCATCGCGTCGCTCTTCGCTACAGCGCTTACCGCGTCGCCGTGCGCGTCCTTGTCGGTCGCCGCGGCATCCGCATCAGCCTCGGCATCCCGGGCCGCGGCGTCCGCCGTGGCGTCGGCTGTCGCCGCATCGGACTTCGCCTCGCCCTTCGCGCTCGCCAGCGTGCTGATCGCGTCGCCCTTCGCCTCGCCCTTGAGCGTGGTGCCGGTGGCCAGCGTGCTCACAGCGTTCCCGTGCGAGGTTGCTGCCATCGCGGTCAGCGCGCCAACCGCCAGCAGCGTGGCCGCACCAGCGGCAATCCAGATCGATCGAAACATGAAGAGACCCTCCCGGTACGAGATTCCTGCTTGTTAGAACGCGAGGAACTCGATTCGCGTACTGTCCAGGCCGAGTTTCTTTACCTTCCCTTGAAGTCCGGTGGCTGTTTTTGCACAAAGGACATGATTCCGACCATCGCGTCCTCGGTCATCGCGGCCCGGCCGAAGTTCTCCGCTTCGACCTCGTACCCCTTGCCCGGGGGGCGTTCCAGGCCCGCCAGCAGGGCCTCTTTGGCCAGGCGCAATGCGATCGGCGCCGCCCTGGCCAGGCGGCGGGCGCGTTCGAGGACCGCGTCGTCAAACCCGGCCGGCGGTAGGGCCGCATTGATCAGCCCAATGGCCGCCGCCTCGGGCGCCTTGAGCCGAAGCGATTCGAAGATCAACTCGGTGGCCCGCGCTCGCCCGATCAGCCGGGGGAGCCGCTGCGTTCCGCCGGCGCCTGGGATCAGGCCCAGGTTAGTCTCGGTCTGCCCGATCGTCGAGCGTGAGTCGTCGACCATCAGCCGATAGTCGCAGGCGAGCGCCAGCTCACAACCGCCGCCGAGCGCGTGTCCGTTGATGGCCGCGATCAACGGCTTCGGAAAATGTTCGATGTCCGTGAACGCCGCCTGGCTTCGTCGGGACATCTGCGCAACCCGCTCCAACGTCGCCGGGTTTTCCCGATCGAAGCCGCCCTCCCCGCCCATCGCCTTGATGTCCGCCCCGGCCATGAAGTAGCGATCGATGGCACTGGTCAGGACCACCACGCGAGTCGCGTCGTTCTCTTTCAGCCGGTTGAGGGCATCGACCAGCTCCTCCTGGAGTTCGGCTACCAGGGCGTTGACGGGCGGCCGGTTCATCCGGATGGTGGTCACGAAGTCGTTGGTCGAAATCTCGAGCGAGCCCACCGTTAGAACGTAAAGAGATCCATGCCGCCCATCACCGGAAGGGCGACGCCGGTGATATAGCTTGCCTCGGGAGAGCATAGAAACGCGATGGAATTAGCAATTTCCTCTGGAGTGCCCATGCGGCGCATCGCGGTCCGCTTCACCATCCGCTCCACGAGGTCGGGACGGGGATGCGCCTTCGTGACTTCGGTGCCGAGCAGCCCTCCCAGGATCGTGTTGCAGGTGATGTTGTAGCGCGCGCCTTCGATCGCGATCGTCTTCGCCAGGCCGATTAGCCCGGCCTTGCTACTCGAGTAGCTGGCCTGGCCGAAGCCACCCAGCAAGCCAGCAATCGACGACATCATGATGATGCGGCCCCAGTTGCGCTCTTTCATGTGCGGAAAGACCACCTTGGAGCAGTTATAGGCGCCCGTCAGATTGACCTTGAGGTCCCTGTCCCACAGCGCATCGTTCTGGTTGTCGATGGTGGCGACGTGGTCCAGCGTGCCGGCGTTGTTAACGAGGATGTCGATGCTGCCGAACTCCTGGACCACCTGGTCGACGACCGATTTGACCTGATCTCGGTTGGTGACGTCCATCTTGATGGCGATCGAGCGGCGTCCCGTCTCTCGGATCTCGTTCGACGTCTTCTCGGCATAGACAACATGCTGCGACGCCATCAGCTGGGAGAAGACGCTCGAGCTTTCCTCAGCGGTCCTCTCGAGCTGCGGGTCACTTTCGATCAAGATATCGGTGACGACCACGTCGGCGCCAGCCCGCGCCAGCGCCAGGCAGTCGGCCCGTCCGAGGCCACGCGACCCGCCCGTCACCAGGGCCACCTTCCCCTTCAGGTCAATCATGGCTTTAGCTCGCCTTCCGAATCTGTGGCTTCGGCAGCTCACGCGTGAGCGGCCGCCGCTCGCCGGAGATCGCCCGCGAAATCACCAGCCGCTGGATCTCGGACGTGCCTTCCCAGATCTGGTAGATCTTCGCGTCGCGCATCCATTTCTCGACCGGGTACTCGCGGATGTAGCCGTAGCCACCCAGCACCTGCACCGCGTCGAGCGTGACCTGCATCGCCATGTCCGCGGCAAATGCCTTGGCCATGCTGCCCTCGGCGCGCGTGAACAGCATGTCATTCTGGGCCATCCAGCCGGCCCGCCAGGTCAGCAACCGGGCCGCGTCGATGTTGATCGCCATCTCGGCCAGCTTGAAGCCGATGCCCTCGTGCTTGATGATCGGCTTGCCGAAGGCGACCCGCTGCTGCGCGTAGTCGAGGGCGAACTCGTAGGCGGCGCGCGCGATGCCGATCGATCCAGCAGCGACCGCGGGACGCGAGTACTCGAGCATCTGCAGCGCGCCGAGCGCGCCGGGGCCGGCATCGGGATCACCAGGCTCGCCGCCCAGCCGATTCGCCGTCGGGACGAAGCAATCCTGGAGGATGACCTGGGCGGTGTGCGAGGCGCGTACCCCGAGCTTCTTTTCTTTCCGGCCCATGCTGAGCCCTGTATTGCCTTTCTCGACGACGAAGGCCGCGATCCCCGCCGGGCCGGCTCCGGGATCGGTGCTGGCGAAGATCACGTGTAGGTCGGCAATGCCGCCGTTGGTGATGAACTGTTTCGCGCCGTTGATCAGGTAGCCGCCATCGACTTTCCTGGCGGTGGTGGCGATTGCCATCGCGTCGGAACCGGCGCTGGGCTCGGTGAGGCCCATGGCACCCACGACCGGCGTTTTTGCGTTACAGAACTCGCCGATCCATTTTTGTTTCTGCGCTTCATTGCCCATGGCCAGGATGGCAGTCGCCGCCAGCCCGGTGCCGGTGATGGCCACCGCGATACCGGCGCATCCCCAATGCAGCTCCTCGGCGATCAGCATGTTGGAGATGATGTCGAGGCCGCCGCCGCCGTAGGCTTCCGGCATGGCGGCCACGGGGGTCAGCCCGACCTCGTGGGCCTTCTCCAACACCGGCCACGGGAACTCCTCGGCCTCGTCGTAATGGGGGGCCACCGGCCGGATTTCTCGCTCGGCGAACTCGTGGGCCAGTCCCTTGATCTCTTCTTGCTCCGGGGTCAGGGTGAAATCAAGCGGCATGCGTCTCGCTCCTTTGTGGCGGGAACTCTGCCTCCGCCACGCCTTTGTTCAGCACTTTCTCGCCGCGCTGGTTGACGACGACGAGGTTGATCACGACGCGTCGCGTTTGCGGATCTTTGGAGGCGACCGTTCCGGAGCAGGTCACGTCGTCGCCGGGCAGCACCATGCCGACAAAGCGTCCTTGCAACCGCTTCAGCAGGGAGCGGTCGCCCAGCCAGTCGGTCACCATCTGGTTGGCGAAGGCCATCGTCAGCATGCCATGGGCGATCACGCTGGGGAGACCGGCGGAGCGGGCGAACGTTTCATCAAGGTGGATGGGATTCCGGTCACCGGAAGCCTCCGCGTACTGCCGGATCTGATCCACGGTGACGTGCTTGGTTAGCGGTGCCAGCGACTGACCGGCCTGGATATTCCCGAAGTCCTGCGCCGCGGTGATCGTCTTCACGGCCTGCGGATGATGAAGAGGGCTTCGCCGTCCGATACCGGACGGTCCTCGTCATCCCTCGCACTCAATTCAAAGGTCACGAGTTCCATGTCACCGCGCGGATTGATCGCGGTCAGCCTGCCGGTGGTGCGGATCCGGTCTCCCGGCCGGACGGCACGATGAAAACGAAATTGCTGCTCGCCGTGGACCAGGTGGGCGACGTCGAGCCCCACCTCCTGGTCGGTCCAGAGCTGCCAGAAGGCGTCAAATCCATAGACCATGGCGTAGGTCGGCGGAGCGACCAGCTCGCCGTCTTCGCGCAGGTCGCCGACCGCCGCCATGTAGTCCCGGATCGATTGCTCCGTGACCTGATAGGGGGCGGTTTCGTAGCTGCGTCCGACCCAGCGTGGATCGGTCACTATTGCAACAGTCCCTGGAGCTTCATCGCCAGCCCCATGTCACCCTTGACCTTCAACTTCTGCTGCATGAACGCCGTCACGGGGTTCAATTTTCCGGTCGCAATGTTCATCCAGTCGTCGGTGGTGGCGATCAGCGTCGTGTTCGGGCTCTGGGCCGGTCCCGGGCTGACGCTAGCCGCCCCGTCGGCGATCTTCAGCGTCCACGACTCGCCACTGAGGTCGAACTGATAGGTGGCGTTGAGTCCGGCGGCTTTTTCCGGCTTGGCCTTGATCCGGTTCTCGATTTCCGAAAAGACTTGCTTGGCGTCAGGCATGGGGGCCTCCTTCAGACGATGATGGACTTGGGATCGATGCGGCGCCGTTAAGAAACAGGCTGGCGCAGGCGGTCGCCAGGGTGGACGGACTCAGCGCCAGCGGTTGCAGGCGCTGGTAGTACTGCCAGTAGGCGACCTGGGCGGCCATTCCGATGAGGGCGGCGGCGGCGATCTCGGGGTTGAGCACACCGAGCTCGGTCAAGGTGGGGGCAAAGCCGCCCGCCAGCGTCTCGTAGAGGCGGGTCTGGCGGGCCTCGAAGCTGTCGTCGATGCCGAGCCCCTCGATCGCCAGACGGCGATTCCAGGCCCGATACTCGTCGTAGTACTCGAAGTACGCCCTCAGCCCTGCCTCCAGCCGCTGCGCTGGGTCGCGCTCGTCGCGCGTCGCCCAGTAAATCCGGCGGCGCAACAGCGTTGCCATCTCCTCCTGAAGCGCAGCGAAGACCGCTTTCTTGTCGGGGAAATAAAGGTAGAAGGCGCCCTGGGAAAGTCCGACGGCCTGCACAATCGCACTAACGGTCGCGGCATGGTAGCCGTCACGCTCGAATACCCGGCGGGCCGCCTCGAGCAGTTCGCCGCGGCGGACCCACTGGCGTTGAGTCAGGGGCAAGTCATATAGCGCCCGACTACTGACTGACACGTCAGTCACAAGGATACCAGAGCGGCCAGGCGGCGGCAAGGGTTCACGGCCCTCCGCCACGGCAGATCCCTACTTGATCGTGACGAAGAACCGCTCCAGGGCGTCGCCGGTCTGACTGGTCGCCGTGAGCATGAAGGCCTTGATGGGTGCGAGGTAGGCGGCGGCCTTCGTATCCATGGCCGCGCTGGTCGGCAGCTTTTCGATGACGTCGACCACCCGGCCGACATTGACGTACATGATCCCGGCCGGCCGCGGCAACGAGGCGGTGCTGGCGGCCTGGTAGGTCGGGTCGGCCGTGATGTTCGAACCGTTGACGTGGGCGTCGATCACCGCTTTGACCTCCGCCGGGCTCGAGGCGAGGATTCCCATACCATCGAGCGAAGCAAACGAGGGCGCAAGGCCGGGGACTTGCCCGAAGGACGGACTGGTCCACGAGGTGATCACCGTTCCGCGGTAGATCGTCCTGGTGACGGAGCCGGCCAATGTTTGCTGACTCATTTCCTTGGCCAGCCCCAGGAGCCTGCCGAAAAAGGCATTGGTGGCCGCCGCATCATTCGTGCCGATCAGGAGGGCACCCCGTGGGGGGGAATTCTTCCCCAGCTCGACCTCCAGGCCGAGGTCGCCGGTGAGGTGCGGCAGGATGCCCGTCAGGCCAGTCAGGCCAACGGCGTCGGTGCCGGCCTTCAGGCTCGGATCGCTGCCGTACTGATCGAGCAGCGTTTTAATGGTCTGGTCGACCTTGGCGATCGCCAGGAAGCCGTCACTGGTCTTCGGGATCCACCGAAGAACGGCATCCGGACGGCCCGTGGCGACAAACGCCTGACGGGTTGCCGGCGACAGTTTGCTGGCGTCCAGTTTCACGGCAAGGTCGAACGCGACCCCGGTCCCAGTGGCCGAGAGGGCGCCGCCGATCCCCTGAAGCGCATTGAGGTCGTCGATGGTCTTCAGCGCTGGCATTCCGAGCGCGGACGGCCTGCTCATCTGCCGCTTGACGCCTGCGACCAGCGAGCTGCCGGCGACATAGCCCATGCCGACTCGGTCCGAAGGAAGCAACGTCATCGTGGCCTTGAAGTCGGAGGAATCGACCAGCCGGGCGGTGCGGCCCTGATCGGTATCGATGATCTCGTGGATCATCGTCGCCGAGGTCGCGACCACGACGACGTGGTCGACGTAGCTGTAGGCGACCGGCTTTTCTGATGTCACGGTTGGCGTGCCCGACGCGATGCTGATCCCGTTGTAGGTTTCATCGCGCCAGCTGTACTTCTTGCCGACGCTGCCAGACCGGAGCTTCGCGAGAGCTGCCTTCGCCTTCGCCTCATCGCGCGACGTTGCGAACAGGGCGAACGGGGACTCGCCGCTGCTCTCGAAGTTCACGATGCCGCTCGCCCCGACCTCTCCATCGAGCCACGCCTGAACATCGTTGGTGTAGGAAAGACCCACGTCCTTGAAAGCCTCGTCGAGCTTCGTAGTGATCGCGGCGTCAGTGCTGGTGTCGGGGAAACTATGGACGGCTCGCAGCAGGTTGACCTTCTGGGCGAGCGATGGATTGAGATTGGCGATGACCAGGACGTCGTGCGTCGCCGGCACCATCTTCTCGATGCTGGGATTCGGCTGGGCGAGCAGCAAGACGGCCGCGACCGCCACGGCGCCCACCGCCACTGCCCCGGCCGCTGACAAGACGGCGAGCCGGTAGCGGGCAAACCGCGAGCGGGACGGCGTCAGGCCCGAGGCGACCTGGGTCGGCTCTGCTTGTGGCGGCGTCAGGTCGCCTTCGTGGTTCATCGCCGGGATGCCTCAGCAGCATCAACTCCGGCGATCGGGGCAACTTGTTAGCTGCGCCCGCTCGTTGCCAGGGCGTTGCCGAAATGCAACCGGGTCAGGCCCTCCATCTCGTCGGGAGAAAACCCGGTGGTCCGGCCGGCCGCGTATTGCCGCCCGACCTCATGATGGATGGCGACCACTCGGGGGTCGTCCTTGCGGACCTGGAGCGCTCCCCGCCACCCCATCCTGGTGTTGATCCAATACGCGATCCCGGCCAGGCCGGACCGGTCGTTGACGGTAATCCCCAGCGGCCGGTCCAGGATGCGGCCGGTGTCGAAGATCTTGTAGATCTCCTCATTCTTGAGCAGGCCGTCGGCGTGGATGCCCGCGCTGGTGACATTGAAGCCCGCGCCGGCGAAGGGATAGTTGGCCGGGAGCGGCGTCCCCAGGACGTCACGGAAATATGTGGCGGCCCGAGTGATCGCGGTCGTGTCGACGCCCGCCGTGTCACCGCTCAGGCCGACGTAGTCGATGACCAGCGCCTCCAGCGGCGGGTTGCCGGTCCGCTCTCCAAAACCGAACAGCGAGCCGTTGGCGGCCGCGCAGCCATACAGCCAGGCCGCCACCGTGTTGACCTCGCCCCGGTGGAAATCGTTGTGGCCGTGCCATTCGAGGTGCTCGGGCGCGACTCCGAGGGTGTGCGTGAAGAACTGGACGAGGCGCGGCACGCCGCGCGGCAGGGACGCCTCCGGCCAGGGCAGACCGAAGCCCATCGTGTCGCAGAGCCGGAATTTCACCGGCACTCCGGCCTTGCGCCCGATGTCTTGCAACGACGTCACCAGGGGCGCGACGAAACCATCCAGGTCGGCACGGGTCAGGTCTTCGAGGTGGCAGCGAGGCCGCAGCCCGGCATCGATGACCGCCCGCACGACGCTGGCGTAGTCCTCGGCGGCCTGCCGCCGGGTGCGGTTCATCTTCAGGTAGATGTGGTAGTCCGAGGCGGAGATCAGGATGCCGGTCTCTTTCACCCCGGTCGCCCGGACGGCCCGAAGGTCGTCGAGGGACGCTCGCATCCAGGTCGTGACTTCGGGGCCGGGGCGTTGCTGGCAGGCCGATATCGCTTCGCGGTCGACCGCCGTGTAGGCAAAGAGCTCGGTTTGCCGGATTAGGGGTCCGCCTAACTCGGCGAGCAGGTCGTACAGATGAACGATCTGCTCGACGCTGTAGGGGGCACGGGCCTGCTGCCCGTCACGAAAGGTCGTGTCGGTAATCCAGATTTCTTTCGGCGGCGTCTGCCGCGCGCCATCCCGCTCGAAGCGGATGGGCGGGATGCGCGTGTACGGGAAGTCGTCTCGAAGCAGGTTTGGCTCGGCCGGATCGACCACGCGCTCATTCTACACATATATTGATTTGGGTTGCAATAGATTGACTGACACGGCTCGGTTCGGCTACGCTGTCGTCATGATCGAAATCCAGGGCGAGCAATACTTGAGCGCGGCCGAGGCCAGCGAGCAGCTCGGCATCAAGCCGGCGACGCTCTACGCCTACGTAAGCCGCGGCGCGTTGAAGAGCTATCGCCAGGGGATCAAACGGCAGCGGCTATACCGGCGGCGCGACGTTCAGCAGCTAATTGACCTGCATCCAACGCATGGCGCCTCTCCCCTTCCCCACGCCTCCGACTGGATGGGTGATCCCTAAGCCGGAACCCAGTGGGTTTTGCCGCAGATGCGACATTTGTACTCGGCCTGGTTATCCGCGTTGACTGTTCCGGTCGCCTTCCACGGCCAGCCGGTCTTCTTGAGTTGGCATACGCAGGGCTTGTCCGTCTTCGCGCCCGACTGTCCCATCACGCTCTCTCCTCCCGCCAGTGCTAGCGAAACGTGCTGTACTCGATCTCCTTCTTTCGGTCGAAGGCTTCTTCCCGAGTCTCGAAGGTCTGGAAGTGGCCGCGGCCATGCAGCACGTAGATCCCGTCGACATCGTCGCGCGTCACCTTCAGCTCCGCAAGATCGATGTTATAGACCTGCCCCGATTCGGTGGCGCGCAGGCGGGGGGCTGCCATGGGCGGATTGTATCCCCGCCGTCGACCTGTTAGGCGACCGTGACCTCGTCCATCAGGTAAACATCCTGCACGGCGTTCAGCAGCTGGATGCCCTCACTCATGGGTCGCATGAAGGCCTTGCGACCGGTGATCAGGCCCGTCCCGCCCGCGCGCTTGTTGATCACCGCGGTCTTCACGGCTTCTTTCAAATCGCTTTCACCGGATGAGGCACCACCCGAATTGATGAGCCCGCTGCGGCCGAGGTAACAGTTCGCGACCTGATAGCGGGTCAAATCGATCGGATGGTCCGTCGTGAGCTTGTCGTAAACCTTCGATGACGTCTTGCCAAATTTCAAGACTTCGAAGCCGCGATTCGTCTCGGGCAGCTTCTGCTTGATGATGTCGGCCTCGATCGTGACGCCTATGTGATTGGCCTGGCCGGTCAGGTCGGCGGCAACCTCGTAGTTGACCCCGTCCTTGATGAAGGCCGGATTGCGCAGGTAGCACCAGAGCACCGTCGCCATCCCGAGCTCATGCGCCTGGTGGAAGGCTCGGGAAATCTCCTGGATCTGTCGGTCGGACTCCGCTGAGCCGAAATAGATCGTCGCACCCAGCGCCACGGCGCCAAGTTCCCACGCCTCCTTGACCGTCCCGAACTCGATCTGGTCGAACTTGTTCGGATAGGTCAGCAACTCGTTGTGGTTGATCTTGCAGATGAAGGGAATCTTGTGCGCATACTTCCGCGCGACCGACCCCAGCACTCCAAAGGTCGAGGCGACCGCGTTGCAGCCGCCGTCGATGGCCAGCTCGACGATCTTTTCGCCGTCGAAGTAAGCCGGATTGGTCGAGAATGACGCGCCGGCCGAGTGCTCGATGCCCTGATCGACGGGGAGGATGGAGAGATAGCCGGTCCCGGCCAGACGGCCGTGATCGAACAGTGACTCGAGGCTGCGGAGGACGCGTGTCGGTCGATCGCTGGCGGCGAAGATCCGGCTGACGAAGTCGGGGCCGGGCAGGTGCAGCTGCGACTTGGGGATCGTCTCGCACTTGTGCTGCAGCAGGCTCGCGGCGTCGTTTCCAAGGATCGACTCGAGCTTGCTCAGCGAAGTCGCGGTCGCAGTGGCCATCGGGGCTCCTCCTTAGCAGGATTCTGTCTTTCAGTGTAGGCGCTTAGACGCGCCCCTAAACTGGTTTTCATGGTGGCGCTGTGAACGGGCGCACCGCCCGTCTCCTGGTCATTGGCGCTATCACCGGGCTCGCAAGTGGCCTCCTCGGCGTCGGTGGTGGCTTCGTCATGGTGCCAGCGCTGGTCTACGTGCTGAAAACCCCCCAACGCGAGGCGAACGGCACTTCGCTTGCCGTGATCATCCCGGTTGCGATCGTCGGCGCCACGATCCTGGGAGGCGGGCACGAGATTGACTTCCAGATCGGCATCATCCTCGCCATCGGGTCGGTCGGGGGAGCGATCGCCGGCGCGCGGTTGACGCGGCGGCTCTCGGACGCGGTGCTGCGTCGTACGTTCGGAGTCCTGGCGGTCGGCGTCGGCGTGCTGATCATCGGCGAGGCGCTGCTGCACGCAGTGGGCCTCGGCGCGCACGCTGGATCCGGCCTGCGACCCAGCGGGCTCTCCCTGTGGGCGATAGCGTTGCTGGTCGGGATCGTGGCCGGCGTGCTGAGCGGACTGCTCGGCATCGGCGGCGGCGCGGTGATGGTCCCGGCCATGACACTGCTCATGGGACTGAGCCAGCACGTCGCACAGGGAACCTCGCTGCTGGTCATCATCCCGACGGCGGTCTCAGGGTCGATCACGCACTACCGGATGGGCAACATCCGGCTGCCAACCGCGGGCTGGCTGTCTCTGGGCGGCGTGCTGGGTGCCGTCGCCGGTGCCACGCTGGCGCTGGCGAGCTCGGACGAGCTCCTCCGTGCGCTCTTTGGCACCTACCTGGCGTTCACCGGATTCCGCATGCTGCAGACGCCGGGCACGCGCGTCGTGCAGCCTACAATGGCGAATCGATGAGCCTGGTCGATTGGTCTGTCCTGATCATGGGCGGATGGGTCGTCGTTATCGTGGTCGCCGCTCTGGTGCTGACGTTGCGGCCAGGCGCGGGAGAGCTTGAGTACGATACGCCGACCAGCGAGCCACTCCGGCTTCGCCAGGCCTCCGGCGTCATGCCCCGACGGGCCTGGGGATTCCGTCCGCCGGTCCACCATTCCCGCTACGACCCCGCCCCCTGGCAGCTGCAGCCGCCCCGCGCCGACGAGGACAGCCTGGAGAACGTTGACCGCGCGACCGACATCAAGCGCGAGCTTGGCAGTGAGCACCCACCCTGGGAACGACTCGACCGCCAGGGGCTGTAGCGCTTACTCTCCGAGTTCCCGGCTGACGCGGTCCAGCACGTCCAGCATCCGCCGCGAGGTCGCGTGGAGGCTCTCCTGCAGCAGCGTCAGTGCGTGGTGCGCGTCGGCAAGCACGTCCGCCTCGCCGCTGAGGTCATTCGGGGTCTCGGCAAACCGCGGCAGCACGTCCTCGAACAGCATCTGGAACCGCTGCTCGGCCAGCGCCAGGCATGTGGCCAGGGTCACCACCTGCGCCTCGACCTCCGGATCCAGGCTGTGGAGCGCCCGCCAGGCCGGCTCGGGAACCGCGCTGCGGCCCGTTGACGAGGCCCCTGCCATGTCGACCCAATGCTAATGCTGGCGTGATCACGACCGCCGACGATGGCACCCGCCTGCGCTACCTCGTCGAGGGCAGCGGGCCCCCGATCGTGCTGGTTGGCGGGAAGACTTCGAGTATCGACGGTGCCTGGTGGCGCTATATCGCGCCGCTGGCGCAGCGATTGAAAGTCATTGCGTTCGACAACCGTGGCGCCGGCCAATCTGACAAGCCCGATGCGCCGTACAGCACCGCGCTCATGGCGAACGATGCCGTGACCGTGTTGCGCGCGGCCGGCGAAACGTCGGCCCATTGGTTCGGTATCTCGCTCGGCGGGATGATCCTGCAGCAGCTCGCGCTCGATCATCCCGAAGCGGTCCGCAGCCTGATCCTCGGTGCGACGCACTGCGGCGGGGACCGGCCGCCGCCTGCGCCGCTGCACGTCCCGGCCCTCGTCGATAGCCCGCTACGTCGCTATGCGAACCTGTACGACGAGAACTTCATCGTGGAGCACGCCGACTGGGTGGCCGAGGACGCGACGCACTTTGGCAAGATGCCGCTGCACGCGATCGTCCGCCAGGACCAGGCCGGCAAGAACCACAACGTCTGCGATCGCCTGGGAGAGATCCGTCAACCGGTGCTCATCCTGCATGGGCGCCAGGACCGGACCGTGCCGGTCGGCCGTGGCGAAGAACTCGACAGGGCGCTGCCCAATGCTCGACTGCGGATCCTGGATCCCGCTGGTCACCAGTTTCATTCCGAGCAGTTCGCCGCGGTACTACCACTCGTCCTGGATTTTGTGGAGGAAGTCGAGGCTACGCGACGCGCCACGTGACCAGCTCGCGGCTGACCTGTTTGCGTAACCGGCCCTCCACGGCCAACGACTGGCAATGGGCGAGCGTTTCCTGCAGCGCAAGGCGTTGCTGGAACACATTCCGGTCCCTGATGCCGTGGAAGAGCTCGGCGGTGAGCTGCCAACCAGACCTGGCGCCGACGCGCGCCAGGTCGACCAGGATTGCCTTGCGCTCATCGTGGTGGCGGACGATGACGTCGATCCGGTCTCGGTGATCGCGAAAGGGATCGCCATGTGCCGGCAGGACCAGGTCGACGTCCAGCCGCCTGACGCGATCGAGCGACGCCAAGTAATCATCGAGCGGGTCGGCGCCCGACTGCGGGTGCAGCCCAATGTTCGGGCTGATCTTCGGGAGCAGGTGGTCGCCCGAGAACAGCACGCGGCGAGCCGGCCAGTAGAAGCAGCAATGACCGGGCGAGTGGCCCGGCGTCCAGATGACTGTGAGCTCGCTGTCATCGATCGGTAGCTGCTCGGCACCTTCGAGCAGGGTATCCGGCTCAACCACGGACACGAATTCGCGTGCCGCCATCGAGGCCGTCTTGATGAACTCCGCCTCCGGTGCTGGGACGCCGTTCTTGCTCAGCCAGTCGGCGACCTCATGGACGAGGTCCTCGGCCCGGGCATAACGCGGCTCCATCAGCGCGACCTCTAGCCGGTGAATGACCAGCTCCGCCCGGGCGCGATCGCGTAGCTCGCCGGCCAGACCGAAATGGTCGGGGTGGATGTGGGTGATGAGGATCCGGTTGATCCGATCGACCGAAACGTTCAGGGCGTCGAGGTTTCGATTCAGCGTCTCCCGCGATTCCTGGGTCTGCAGCCCGGTATCGATCAGCGTGAAGTGGTCCCCGTCACGCAAAAGGTACACGTTCACCTGCCGCAGCTCGAAGGGCATCGGTAGCTCCAGCTTGAAGATCCCTGAGGCGACTTCCACTGCCCAGTACGGTACTCGGTAACCCCAACCCTCACCCCCCAAGCGGGTAAGGGGAACTACGCGGCAGGTTGTGCGAGTTCTTCGGGGCGCGGGGGCAGGACCTTTTGACCCTGGTCTTTGGTTGGCAGCGGTAGGTGCACAGTGTCGTTCGCGATCAGGTCCAGGAAGGTGTCGACTACCCGCGGATCGAAGTGGCTGCCGCGTCCGCCCTTGATCTCTTCCAACGCCTTGCTCAGCCCCAGCGACGGGCGATAGATGCGGTCCGCGACCATCGCCTCGAAAGCATCCGCCACCGAGATGATCCGAGAACCCAGGGGGATCTCCTCGCCCTTGAGTCCCTTGGGATAACCTGTTCCGTCCCACTTTTCATGGTGGTGACGGATCAAGGGGGCGACGTGGTGCAGGCCTTCGACCGGGCCGATGATATCGGCGCCGATCTGCGGGTGCCGGCGCATCCAGGCCATCTCGTCCTCGGTCAGGGCCATCGATTGCCGCAGGATGCGGTCCGGAATGCCGATCTTGCCCACGTCGTGCAGGATCGCGCCCAGGCGGACGGCCGCGATCTCGTCACGCGAGAGGCGCATCCGCTCAGCGCAGGCGCCCGCCAGCTTGGCCAGCCGCTCGGAGTGCCCGCGGGTGTAGCTGTCTTTTGCCTCAATGGCATTCGCCAGCGCCATGTTGACTTCCGTCATCAGCTTGGCTTCGACGTCGCGCCGCGTCACCAGCTCCTGGTGCGCCGAAACCGCGCGCGCCATGACCGAGCCCAGCACCGCGACCACCAGGAAGAGGAACATGCGCTGCAGGATGACAATCCGCTCGCCGGCAAACGTCGCGAGGTAGGTCCCCTCCTGCAGCGGCGCCACCGCGCCGGCGGTGAGGTACAGCAAGGCGACCACGACGGCGCACAGCACCGAGCCCACGGCCCCGAAACGCAGGGCAGAGACTGTGATCACGAGGAAGAAGAGCGACGCGAAGGGACTGGCGTATCCACCGGAGGCCCAGGTGATCATGGTCGCCACCAGCATGTCCACCGCCGTGGTCGAATAGCTGAAGGCTTTGCCCGGCCGCTGGTGAAGGAACAGGAGCAGCAGGGTGCACAGGCAGACGATGCCCCAGGCGGCCAGGATGGCGTTGACCCGCCCCAGGTCATAGCCGGGGGTCGGGTTGAGGTTGTTAAGGATGACGGCGAAAATCAGCAGCGTCCAGCGAAACAGACCCGTGAGCCGCTCATTGCTGAGGTTGATCAGACTCTCGGCTGGGTCCTGGGAGCGCTGCCGGCCCTTGCGCGTCGCATTGCGGGCGGCGGCCATCGCCGAAATTATCCGGCGGCTCTGTGACGGGAAGCGTTACAAAACGGTCGCTTCCATGGCACGCGGCTGACGAGATTACGCGGGAAGCTGCACCCCGAGAACGTCCGAGAGCGCCTGCTTGACGTCCTGGTAGTGCACGAACGCAGTGTCGGCGTCTGCCAGCGCCTGGTCCACCGCGTCATAGGCACTCCGCATGGGCGCAACCAGGTTGGTCGTCGTCACCTGGGCCCGCTCCGCATGCGCCGCCCGCAGCTCCTGGCCTATCGCTTGAATCGAGCCGCTGTAGCTCTTCGCGATCGTCTGCGCCTGCTGCAGAATCGCCTGGAGATCGTCGGCGCGCAAGGGGCGTCCAGCGTACTTCTGCTTGAGGGCCGCCACCTGAATGGCGACCACCGCCGCCGCCTCACCGGCGCGGCTCAGATCGGCGCCGATCGCCGCCAGGTGGGCGCTGGCGCCCAGCTCGCGGCCAGCCGCCGGAACGCCTCCGGCCAGATGCAGCGCCGGATCATCGCGTGCTCGGGCCCTCGCCTTGTCGAAGTACCGCTCGGCCCTCTTCAGCTGGGCCACCGCAGTTTGGAGCTGGCTCACGTCGCCGGACTTGCCCGCATTCTGGATCGTGACCTGGGCGGCGACCAGCTCCTGTCGCCCGCTGTCGAGATTCTGATAGACCGATCCGCCGGCGTAGGCCGTGTAGCCGGCGGCCCCGATCAGCGCGAGCACGGCAATCGCGACCAGACCGGCGCGCACCGGGTGTGTCCACATGCCCGGTTTATCTTGCCGGAATCAAAAAGCGGGCGCACGCGGCGCCCGCTCTACACTTGAGTCGGATTCAACTCAGGCGCGAGCCCGATTTCCGGTCACGAGCCGTAGCAGCATCAACAGCACCACGGCGCCGATCAACGAGACGATGAAGCTGAAAATGTAGCCGCTGCCGGTGATGTGGAACAGATTCGTCACCAGCCAACCGCCGACGACGCCGCCGATGATGCCCACGATCACATCCAGGATGATGCCGTAGCCATGACCGCTGACAAAGCGGCCGGCAATAGCTCCAGCAATGCCGCCGACGATGATCGCTCCCAGCCAACCGATTCCTTCCATGCTGACCTCCACCAATCAAAAATGCCGTGATTCATTTGTACCTGTTTCCGCCAAAAGTGTCAACGCCGGTATCAGGAATGGCTTAGCTGGCCAGCCGTTCCTGGTTGGTCGCCGGCTTTCGCTCCGCTGGCATGCCGGCGAATAAGTCCCGTTCGAGGACGCCCGTCACCCAGGGCCGCGGGAACACCCGGATGAAGAGTTCCGGCGAGGGTGGCTGGGGGACCGTGACCGCCGTCGTGAGCTCGATCGGGGGCGTAGCAGCCGAGGCGCGGTAGTAGAGCTTGGCCGGGAGGGCGCCGGATCCCGGATCTGAGTGTCGGGTGTGCGAGAAGGCCGCGGCGGACGCGTCCCGAATCGCCGGATGCCGGCCGTCGGCGACGACCACGTGCGGGCGGACGCTGGCCATGAGGTCGGCGAAGACGTCCTGGAGAAGGGCCGCCGTGAGCTCGGACAGGTCGTAGTCCAGCAGGACCAGCTCGCGGACGCCGAGTGAGCGAGCTACCGCCCGCTGGTCAACGGCTCGTCCCGCGTGCGCCGCCGCAAAGACCAGCGTGACGTCCGTGCCCGACGACGCGTAACGGGCGAATGCCTGGCCACAGAGGTCGGCGGCGTCATCGGGATTCGCGGCGAGACCCAGCAGCCGAAAGGGCACATCGGATAATCGACCGCGATCGCGGATTCTTTCAAAGGGGCCCCGCTCTGGCGTGAAAAAGCGGAGAAAATTCAAGGGGCCCCGCTCCGGCGTGAAAAAGCGGGAGAAAATTCAAGGGGCCCCGCTCCAGCGTGAAAAAGCGGGGAGAAAATTCAAGGGGCCCCGCTTCGGCGTGAAAAGCGGGAGAAAATTCAAGGGGCCCCGCTCCGGCGTGAAAAAGCGGGGAGAAAATTCAAGGGGCCCCGCTCCGGCGTGAAAAAGCGGGGAGAAAATTAACTGGTGGAGCGCGCGCTCGACAGCAGCCGGTCGTACGCGTGCTTGAGCTGCGGGTAACGCAGGAAGATCAAATGCGCGAATTCCTGGGTGAGCGCCCGCGGCGGCCGGATGAGGCGCATGCCGGCCTCGCTCAGCAGGCGGTTGCCCTTCCGGCCGTTGCAGCGGCGGCAGGCGATCACCTGGTTCTCCCAGCTGTTGGCCGCCCCGCCGCGGGAGGTCGGGACCACGTGGTCGACAGAGAGCTGGGACGACGGCATTCCCTTGCCGCAGTACTGGCAGGCGCCGTCATCGCGCAGAAGCAGGTTGCGGCGGTTGGCCCGGAGCATCCGGCGGGGGATCTGGATGTTGGTCAGGAGCCGGACGATGACCACGTCCTCCCCAAAGCAACGCCGCGCCATTGCTTGCTCGACCGCCTGCCGGGCAACCTCGTCAATGAAGGTGACGCGCTGCTTGGTGAGCAGAACGACGAGCCGCCGCTTACTGATAACGTTCAGCGGCTGAAGTGAGGCGTTTAGCAGTAGGACGAGTTCGAACGACCTCCTCTGTCGGGTATCAGCTCCACGAGCGCCATAAATATAACGGAGTTCGTTCGAGCAGTTTGTACCCCCGCCGAACCTCCCCAGCAAGGCGGGCGGTGACTGGCTAGCTGGCGGCCTTGACCCGACGGTCGATCGGCACGTACGGCACGTCCTTCTCGCCGACGTACTCGGCGCGGGGCCGGATCAGCCGGTTGTCGGCGTACTGCTCCAGGATGTGCGCCGTCCACCCGGACACCCGGCTCACGGCGAACACCGGCGTGAACATGTCGATCGGGATGCCCATCGTGAAGTAGCACGACGCCGAGTAGAAGTCGACGTTGGCGTAGAGCTGCTTCTGCTGCATCACGGCCTCCTCGATCTTTCGGGAGATCTCGTACCAACGGAGATTGCCCACGTGCTCGCCCAGCTGCCGCGACATCTGCCGAAGATGGGTGGCGCGCGGGTCTTCGGTGCGATAGACGCGATGCCCGAACCCGGCGATTTTCTGGTGCGCCTGCAGCCGCTCGGTCACGTACGCCTCGGCTCGCGCCGGCTCACCGATCTTCTGGAGCATCTTCATCACCTGTTCGTTTGCGCCGCCATGGAGTGGGCCCGCCAGCGCACCGATGGCCGACACGATCGCCGAGTAGATATCGGCCAGTGTCGCCGCGGTCACCCGCGCGGCAAACGTCGAGGCGTTGAGCTCGTGATCGGCATGGAGAATCAGGGCGAGATCCATCGCCTGCACGTACAACGGATCGGGTTCCCCGCCGAAGAGCATCCGCAGGAAGTTTTCGGCGTGGCTGCCCGCCTCATCGGGCTCAACCGGTTCCCGGCCACGTCGGATCTGTTCATAGGCGGCGACGATCGTCGCCGTTTGCGCGGTGACCCGCATGGCCTTCGCCACGTTGGCGTCGCGCGAGGCATCGTGCGCCTGGGGGTCGTAGAAAGCCAGCGCCGACAACGCGGTCCGCAACGCATCCATGGGCGTCGCAGTCCGCGGAAAATCCTTCATCAGGGTGAGGACTTGCTGCGGCAGAGCTCGGTGCGAGGCGAGCCGTTCGCTGAATTCGCTTAGCGCCTCACGGGTGGGTAGCGTCCCGAACCACAGCAGATAGGTCGTCTCTTCGAAAGACGAGTGCCGAGCCAGGTCGTGGATGTCGATCCCCCGGTAGGTCAGCTTGCCCTGTGAACCGATGATGTCGGAGATGGCCGAGTTCGCGGCGATGACATCCTCGAGGCCGCCCTTCGTCATCGGCATACGAGCCAAGTATAGGAAGCGCCCCTAGACTTAGATCCCTCCGGAGGGAGGCTTATTGCGCGACGGAACAGATAGTGAGTTGAGTTGGAAGCTCGCGGTTAACGATTCGGGTAAGGGCTACTACACGTTGCCCACCCAGGCCATCGGGTCAGTCCCGGTGCGCCTGTTCCTCACGCCCAACCTCCTCGATCAGGTCGAGGATTCGATCTATCCACAGATCGTGAATGCCGCGAGCTTTCCCGGCGTCAAGCTTGTGGCGATCACGCCCGACGTCCACCACGGCTACGGCGTGCCAATCGGCACTGTACTGCTGACGGATACCACGTCGGGTGCCGTGGCAATGGGACCCGTCGGCTACGACATCGGCTGCTTCGGGGGAGAGACCCGCGTACCGACGCTCGATGGGCCACGGACCCTCCGCGACCTGGCTGAAACAGGTGGCGAGCACTGGATCTTCTCCCTCACGCCAGAGCATCGGGTTGTCGCGGCCAAGGCTACAGCGCAGCTGACCCGCCGCGCAGCCGCACTCCTTCGCGTGACGCTAGACGATGGTGCGACAATCGATTGCACGCCCGACCATCAATTCATGCTTCGCGACGGAAGTTGGCATGAAGCACGATCGCTCTCAATCGGCACGTCGCTCATGCCTTTCGACAGCCGTTACGCCCGCGGCGCCTACCGCGTCGTTAGACATCCAGCGACCGATACCTGGCAGACAGTCCATTGGATCATGGCCCGCCAAGGCTTGCTGGGAGACTGTTACCCCGACAACTTTGAGTTCATGGGCGACCGCGACCACATCCGCTATCACCATCAAAACGGGCGGCACAATATCGCCCGTCACCGTGACAGACTGGAACCGGCACGACTGGCAGCAATAGCCAGAAAGGCGCGCACTTCTGAGGGACGCATTGACTTCGCCCTTAGGGGCACTGCCAACCTCGAGCGCTACATGCGTGAGCGACCCGAACCCTTGAGGAAATCGGTCGCCGGCAATGGCGAGCGCGGGAAAGCGTTCCTCGTTGGCTACAACCAGAGCGAACGTGGTCGAGCGAAGTCCTCTGAGATAGCGCATCGCACCTATGTTTGTGAGTCCTGCGGCGAGTCGGTCGTCGGCGGGTTTGGCATCAATAATCACCGACGGTGGCGGCACGGCTTTAACCGCAAGGTCGCTTCAGTGGAGGTTCTCGAGCGTCATGAGGATGTCTATTGCCTCACCGTTCCGGATTACGGCAACTTTGCCGTGGAAGCCGGGGTCTTCGTTCACAACTGCGGAATGATGAGCGCCTCGAGCGATGTCCCGGTCGCCGCCGCGACTCCCGAGAATCGTCTGCGCTTCAACCGCGCGGTGACGCGGCGCGTCGCGCTGGGACCCGGCAAGGTGAGCCATACCCGGCTCAAAAGCCTGACGCAGAACCAGTTCGAGGCGATCATCCGTGGCGGGGCCGCCTATTACGCCCAGCACTATGGCGAGCGCGTGGACCGGACCCGGGCAGAGCGCGACCGCCTCCCCGTCGACGACTCGTGGCAACCGCCATGGGGCGGTCCGGGACGACCGGAGCGTGGCGTGCCCCAACTCGGCACGCTAGGCGGCGGCAATCATTTCATCGAACTTCAGGGCAACCTTGGAACCGACACGCTGTACGTCCAGCTGCATTCCGGCAGCCGCGGCTTCGGCCATGGGCTAGCGACGAACTATTTCCACCTCGCGAAAGAGGAGAACCCGGCAATCAAAGCGCTCGACCTCGGCTACTTCACGCCCCAGTCGGCGCACTATCGGGACTATCTGAACGCGGTGGCCGCCGGCGGAAACTTCGCCATCGTGAACCGGCTCGTCATGTTCGAGCAGATCGCACTGGCCTTCGAAGAGGTCTTCGGTCAGCCGCTTTTGCTGGTCTACGAGATCAGCCACAACCTCGTCCAACGGGAACACCATCCCGAGTTCGGCTGGGTCCACGTCCACCGCAAGGGTGCCACTCGCGCGTTCCCCACCGGCTACGACGACCCGCAAGCCGGACACCCCATCCTGATCCCTGGGAGTAATCGGGATTCGAGCTTCATTCTCCGCGCGGCGGAGCACGCCGATTTGAGCGGCTATAGCGTCAACCACGGGTCCGGCCGCCGGATGTCTCGCAACGCCGCCAGGAAGCGCTTCAGGCAGGACGAGGTGAATGCTGCCTACCGAACGGCGGGCATCGTCGTGAACACCGATGGCGTGGTTCCGATCGATGAGTCGAAGGACTGCTACAAATCATCGCGCGAGGTGGTCGAGGCCGTCACCCGTGCGGGCCTGGCAACGATCGAGCATGAGCTGGTGCCCCTCGCCTCGATCAAGGGGACCGAATAAGTCAGGGCGACAATGACACCCTCTGTGATTGGGACAGAAGACCGCCGTCGCTGACCGTGATGGTGATCGACGGATCCGGCGTCCGCACCTCAAGCGCGCCTGACGTGTCCGTGCCCGGCTGCACGAGGCGAAGGATCGACGTAGTTCGACTCGAGCCGGTTTCGAGTCCGAGTGGTGCGATGAAGCCCCTCGCCCGACGGATGACCGGACAGATGACGTACGTCCCTCGAGCGGGGCGCGTCACCCTGGCCGGGCTGAGAATGAAGGTCCGGACCACGCGGTCGATCCGGCCGGTGTTGAACTCGGTGTAGTAGAGGTTGTCCGCGCCGTCGAGCGCGATCCCCTGGGGCTGCTGGATCCCGGATAGGACCGTGACTTGATGGCCCTGGCCATCGAGCTCGTGGATCGCGTTGTCACCCAGCGTGTTGACGAACACGTGCCCGCCTCGCCCAACCAGGACGTCGTCGGGTGTGGGAAGCGTGGCGAAGCGGTGCTTTGAGGGGTCAAGGACCCAGACCGGGCCGCCCTCATCCGCAATGAAGATCCGCCCAGTTGCATCGGCACCGGCTCCCGCCGGCCGCGTCATACCGCTCGCGATCTGCGCCGCTGTGGCACCATCGGCGCTGACGCGCCAGACCACTCCATTGGGACTATCCGGGACGACGATATCGCCGTTCGACAACTCGGGGCCGATGCCATCGATGCCGTCCCGTCCTGTCCGGTTCGGAAAGGCCCGCCACTGGGTGACGGCGTGCGTTTGCGGATCGATGGCGACAACCCGGTTGCGGCCTTGCTCGGCGACCAGGAGCCGCCCGCCGGCGGCCAGCACCAAGCCCTCGGGCGCGGAAAGCCCTCCGGCGATCCGTTCGGTCGACCCGTCGGCGTTCAGCGCCGAAACGGTGCCGGCCTTGATGTCGCTGAACAGCAGCCGACCCCCGTTATCGAACATGAGGTCATCGGGGGCGGGCAGGTTCTGGAGGAGCACCTCAGCAGCCGCCGGCGCCGGTGATGCCGGGCAGGCCGCCAGCGGAGGTGCGTTGGGACTCGGGCTGGGCGTCGGCGCGGGTGTGATCGTCGCCGACTGACAGGCGCCAGTGAGGAACAGGAGCCCCACGATGACGGCCCGGATGGCGCGCCATGAGAGCCTGCCGCTCATGACTCAACCGACCAAGGATCTGGTTTGACCATGCTGTTGCGCGGGTCTAGGATGACGTCGTGCTCAAAGTCATTTCCGCTCCCGAACTGGCCCGCAACCTCGACCCCATCCTAAAAGCGCTCGAGGAAAGCGGCACCACATTGATCATCAAACATCACGAGCAGCCAGCGGCGCTGCTCGTCCGCTTCGACGCGTATGTCGCGATGCTGGCCACGATGGATTATTCGGGCTGGGAGCGCTGGATCGAAGAAGTCCGGGCGGTCTTTCCCACGACGGTCTTCAGCCCGCCGCGCCGTCCCAAATCGATCGTGCCGGCTTTCATAGACCCCGAGGATCTCGGATACGCGCCGCAATTCGGTCAAGTCGGCACGACCGCTGGCCGTCGCCGTCTGGCCGAGGAACTGGCAGCCATGGGGATCCAGCTGGACGAGCAACAGCTCGGCTCGGTCTACTCCCTCGTCCTCACCCTGGCCGAGCGCAAGCGGGCGCTCTACGCCGAAGACCTGAAGCTCGCGGCCGAGGAAGCGCTCGGCCGAACAACGCCTGGACGATATGCCTTGCGCGACGTACAGGTCTCCGCGCAGAGCGGCGTCTCGAGCTCCGCCGAGGTTTCGGTGAGCGACGGGGGCACCATCACGACTGGCCGGGCAACTGGCGATGGGACGCTGGATGCGGTCTTCCGCGCCATCCAGCAAGTAACCGGCGTGCCGGCGGAGCTGGAAGACTTCAGCCTGGCGGCGGCGACCCAGGGCAGCGACGCCCTCGGCGAAGCCGTGGTCACGCTCAGCCAGGGGTCGCACGTCGTCGTCGGGCGGGCGCTTGCGCTCGATGTGGTCGAAGCCGCAGCCAATGCGTACGTCAATGCACTCAACTGGCTGGTGCGGCCGCAGAACCCCTCACCGGTCCTCCGCACAAGGGGGACGGAAATCGAGGACCTTCCCCCGAGGGGGAGGGAAACGGGGGCGACGCTCTAACGCAGCCGTTTCGATTTGGGGTCAGTACCCATCGCCCGCGGCCCAAGGCCGACTGGATGGCGTTCGCGCGGCGGGTCGAGGACCTGGGCTTCGGAACCCTGGTCATTTCCGACCATTTCGGCGCCCGCCCCGCGATCGGCCCGGCACTTGTGCTGGCGGCGGAGGCGACATCGCGGCTGCGCGTCGGTAGCTTGGTGTACGACAACGACTTCCGGCACCCCGCTCTCCTCGCGCAGGAAGTCGCCACCATCGACCTCCTGACGGAGGGCCGGTTCGATTTTGGGATTGGTGCCGGCTGGCTGAAAAGCGAGTACGACGCCGCGGGCCTATCCTTCGATGCCGGCGGCACTCGAGTCAGCCGGCTCGCCGAGGCCGTCCAGTTGATCAAAGCGCTCCTCACCGGCGAACCCGTGACTTTCAGCGGGCGCCATTACCGGGTCAACGCGCTGACCGCGGGATTCAAGACCGTGCAGCAGCCGCACCCTCGGCTCACCATCGGAGGCGGGGGGCGGCGACTGCTGACACTCGCGGCCCAGGAAGCGGACGTGATCAGCTTGATGCCGCGTTCTCGCCCCGACGGGAGCGGACTCGATAGCGGGGACGCGACCGAAGACGCCTTCGCCGCAAAGCTCACCTGGATCAAGCAGGCCGCGGGCGACCGCTTCGCGGTAAAAGAGCTCAACACTCTGGTGCAAGCGGTCGTCATCACGGATGATCGCGACGGAGCCGCAGGCACCCTGTCGGCGGCGTGGAAGCAGCCGGCGGATCAACTCTTGGTGTCACCGCTCGTCCTGATCGGGAGCGTCGACGACATCGCGACAACCCTTCAGCGCCGTCGCGAGGAGCTTGGAATCTCATCGATCACGGTGTTCGAGAGAGATCTCGACAGCTTCGCCAGGGTTATCGAGCGGATCACGCGCTAACGTTTTAGTGCCGGCTCAGCGCGAGGTCGAAGGTCGGCGGCGCCGCGGACAGGTCCATCAATGACGGCGCCCAGGCGGGCCAGCGAGCCCGCAACGCGATCACCCTGGCGGCCGACGCCTGGACCTGATCCGTCGAGATCGTGCCATTGCCCACCTGCTGTTTGACGGCCTCGATCGCGGACGACTGGTAGGCGGCGTCCGCACTGTTGAGGAGCACCAGGTCGTTCCCGGCGCGGACCGCCGCCACGGTGGCGTCCGGCAGGTCATACAGCGTCGTGATCCCGCCCATGCCCAGGCCGTCCGTCACGATGACACCCTGGAAGTGGAGCCGATCCCGCAGGAGTCCGGTCACCACGGCATGGGAGAAGAGCGCCGGCGTCCCGCTCGGATCCAGACCGGGGACCACCAGGGCCGTCGTCATCACCGCATCGGCACCCGCGTCGATCCCGGCCTCGAAGCCGCGGGCCTGCGTCGCCGTCCATTGGTCCAGACTCTCGCCGTCCGTGGGAATCGCGGCGTGCGGATCGCCCGCGGCGCCACCCAGGCCGGGAAAGTGCTTGAGGGTGGCGGCCACGCCACCGTCATGCAGCCCGCCAACCGCGGCCGCCACCAGCGGCGCGACCACGGCGGCATCGCTGCCAAATGAGCGGTCGCCGATCACCGCGTCGCCGGGATTCGTTCGGAGATCCGCCACGGGCGCCAGGTCGAGCTGGACGCCGAGACGGTGCAGGCCAGCCGCAGTCGTCGCCACGGCGTCGTGGACGGCCTGCGGGCCGCGGCCGCCCAGCTCCTGCTCGGACGGCAGGGGCGCAACTCCATCGGTCACCCGCATCACTCGCCCACCTTCTTCGTCGAGCGTCACGAGCAGCGGTGCCGGCAGCCCCGCCTGACGGCCGAGCGCCTGCAAGTCCGCGGTGAGCCGGGCGAGGCTGGCGGCATCCGTGAAGTTGTCGGCGAAAACCAGGACGGTGCCGACCCTTTCGTCCAGGATCAGGTGGCGCAACCCGTCGGTGATTGTGGGTCCGCCAAAGCTTGCCGCCATCATCTGCCCTACCGCCAAATCGAGCGGGAGGGGAGCCGGCCGCTCGCTGACGGACGACGGCAGCGGTCTGGCCGACGAAGACGGGTCAATCACCCCGACCGGCGCGGGGCGATGGATGGTCCGGGGACCGATGGTCGCTGGGGCGGCGGCCACCACCAGCGCGAGAACGAGGACGACCTGACCGATGAGGCGGCGGCGCGGCCCCACGGACGCCGCCGCCTAATGCTTGAAAGTGCGCCCTACCAGCGGCTGAAGGACGGGTTCAAGCAGATTGAACAGAAAGCTGAAGATCAGAAGAAAGATCAGGTAGACGAAGAAGACGCCCGCGATGACGATCCCGATCAACAGTCCTTTGGAGAACCGTTCCATATCGAGCCGGACCACCCGGATCAGCAGCGCGCCCATGAGCAGCCCAAAGGCCGCCCCGATCGGGTTGGGAAAGCCGAGCAGCGCGCCAATCGGCACCGGCAGGTAGCAGGCGAATTCCGGAAGGGATCGAGGAACCAGTGACGAGCGCGGCGCGGGCCCCGCCGCCGCGACCGCTGTCGTCGCGCCGCCCAACCAGCCCTTGCACTTCCCGCACGTCTGGTTCTCGGGCGCGTTATACCGATACCCGCATTGCGGGCAGGCTTTGAGGGTCACCGATGCCTCAGGCGGCGCCCCGGAGCCGCAGCACTTCCTGCTCCAGTTCCTGAATTCGGTCGTCCCGCTGCATGATCATCCGCTTGTGCTCAAGCAGCACCTTCTTGGTAAATCGGCTGCTCATGAACCAGCGCATCCGGTCGACCAGGCTGATGACGAGCACCATCAGGGCGCCAAGGGCTGCCGAGGCGAGCATCACGACCCAGGTGGGGATTTGCTGGTAGCTGGCGCCGAGCACGTTGATCGTCGCCGCCTGCTGGTTCCCCACCGAAAACAGCGCGAGCACGATGCCCAGCAGCAGCGCGACGAGCCATCCGACAAACGACAAGCGCTATTTCACCCCCCAGTTGCGGTCACTCCGGTTCGGGGACCGGTGGCGACACCCCGCCGGCCCGTATAACCGAGCGGGGAGCATCGAACTTGCGGGCCGATAGACTTCGAGCTTGATGGCGGTCGTGACGCGTTCGGTCTGGAGTTCTCCGGCCGAGCCGGAGCAGTTGCAGCCGTTTCGCATCCGCGGCGGAACGCGAGGCTGCGTGCTGATTCACGGTTTTGCGGGCACCCCGCCGGAGATGCGCGGACTCGGCGAGTTCCTCGCCGCTCGAGGCTATGACGTCATCGGACCGTTACTGGCCGGTCACGGGCTGACCCCGGAGGCCATGGCCCAGACTCGCTGGCCGGACTGGGCCCGCTCGGTCGAGGCCGCCGTCGACGCCCTTCGCCGCGATTGCCAGGAGGTGTTTGTCTGTGGTCAGTCCCTGGGAGGCACCCTGGCGCTGCACCTGGCAGCGACCCGTCCCGACCTCAAGGGCGTGGTGGCGATGGGCGCGATGACCTCCCCGACCTTTTTTCGGGATTGGCGGATCACGATGATCCGCGGGCTCAAGTACGTGGTGCGCTGGCACATCCCACCCGACGATTGCGATCTTGGCGACCCAAACGCCTTGAACTTGCTGCACAGCTACGCCCGCCGACCGACGGTGTGCATCGACAGCACGATGCAACTGGGCCGGCTGCTCGAGCGGGAGCTGCCGCAGGTGACCATCCCAGCACTGGTCATGCAGGGTCGCCACGATCGAACCGTCCCGGTGGCGAACGCCCCGTACATCATGTCGCGACTTGGATCCACCGACAAACGACTCGTCTGGTTCGAGCGGTCGGGACACGCGATCACCGTCGATCTCGAGCACGATGCCGTGTACGCGACCGTGCTCGATTGGATCAACGCGCATTGAGGGAAATCCCCCGACCCTGATGAACGATATCTGGCCGTCGCGGGAGCCGCGTCGAGCGCCTCACGGCATGATCGCCAGCGTCAACCCGCTGGCAAGTGCGGCGGGTCTGCGTGACCTGCGGGCCGGCGGCAACGCGGTCGACGCTGCCGCCGCGGGGGCCGTCTTGATGGTCGTGGAGCCATGGAGTGGCCAGTTGGGTGGAGACGCCTTCGTCCTGGTCTCGTCGGCGGAGCGACAGACCACCACCGCGATCAACAGGAGCGGCGCCGCGCCGCTCGCCGCGAGCATCGACCGTTACCTGGCTGAGGGACGGATACCCGAGTCTGGCTGGCTCGCCGCCACGGTCCCCGGCCTGGTCGATGCCTGGCGAGTCGCGCTCGAACGCCACGGCACGATGTCATTGGGGGTGCTGCTGGAGGATGCCATCCACTATGCCGAACGCGGATTTCCGCTCACGGCTCGCCAGGCGCGACATAACCACGAGATGGAGCCCATCGCCGCGGCGTTCGGAGAGACGGTGGCCATCTTCTTTCCGGATGGGCATCCTCCACCGGCGGTTACGTCTTGCGCCAGCCCGACCTCGCCCGGACGCTGCGGACGCTACAGGCAGACGGGCCGAGCGCCTTTTAGCATGGTCCGATCGCCGAGGCGATCGTGGCCGCTTCAGCCAGGGCCGGCGGCCTCTTCTCGACTCGCGATTTCGCCGACCATGGCACGGAAGTCCTCGAGCCGATCCAGACGACCTACCGCGGACGGACGGTGCTCGAGCAGCCTCCCGTCTCCCAGGGCCTGATCCTCCTGATCCGCTGAACATCCTCGAGACTGCCGAGGTCCCTACAAACCCCGCCGAGCGGGTTCACCTCCAGGTGGAGGCCCACAAGCGCGCGCTCCTGGAGCGGCTGAGCCAGGTCGGCGATCCCAGGGTCAGCCCCGCCGACCTCGGCCCGCTACTTTCCAAGGCGCGCGCCGGGTCACTCGCCGCGCGAATCGATCGGCGCCAGGCGGCGCCGTTACAGCCCGAGCCAGCCAGCCAGCCCGACACGACCTACCTCTGCGTGGTCGACGAGGCGCGCAATGTCGTCTCCAGAACCAGCTGGCACCAGGCAAGCGGCCGATTCATACCCTCAACTCGTAGATGCTGCTGCAAGACGGCGGCCGCACACCGTCGGCGGCACCCCGGGCTCGTTCTGACAGGTGCAGACGAATCTCCAGCTCATCAGCAATCTCGTGGATCCAGGCCTGCCGCCGCAGGCGGCCGTCGATGCGCCTCGCTGGCGGATGGGCCCGCAAACCTCGTGGATCGATCCCAGCCTGGAGCTAGAGGGGCGTTTCTCGGAGGCGACCGCCGGGTCACTGCGACGCCTCGGCCACCAGGTCGGGTTCATCGGCGACTGGCAGGCCGGCGGCGCGGCTCAGCTGATCGAGCTGGACGGCGCCATGCTGGTGGGCGCGGGCGATCCGCGACCAGGCACGAGCAGCGTCATCGGCTATTGAGCGCCGCGGCGCCGGGAAGATGCTTGTCTTTGCGGGAAGCCGATGCTATAACTCGCAGGTAACAGCAGCGGTCCTCATCCGCACGAACCACCACGCGCGATCGAGAGTCGCGTAGCCGAAGGGAGGAGAAATGCCGGCAAAAAAGAAGTCATCGAAGAAGTCGACAGCCAAGCGCTCGACTGCGAAGCGGGCTGGCGGCAAGAAGGCGACCGCGAAGCGGAGCACCGCAAAGCGCAGTACGGCGAAGCGGGCCACTCCGAAGAAGGCCACGGCCAAGCGCGCCACCGCCAAGCGCGCCACCACGAAGCGAACCAGCGCGCCCAAAGCGACCACGAAGAAAGCCGCCGCGAAGCCGGCGGCAAGGGCCGCGCAGCCGGCGGCGCCGAAGCCTGCTTCCTCATTCAGCAGCGCACGCCCCGTCGCCCGGCCACCCGAGCCGGCTCCGAGCATGCCATCCTACGGCGGGTTTGGCAGCGAGTCGGGGATGGGTGGCGAGTCAGAGTCGTCCAGTTTGGGCGGCGGTAGCTCCGAGCGGATCAAGATCGGCGAGCGTCCCCCCGAGCAGACCTGGCCGGGAGGCGGCAGCCGCTAAGACCAGAGGCAGCGATAGCCCCTGCCGCGCGGCAGGGGCTATTTTGTTGCGACCCGGGTTACAACTACGTCCGCGTACGCAGCCGGAATGGTCCGCTTCGCCACGCGGTCGGCGGCACCACGGACGTTTTCTCAGATAGAGAACCTCCATGACAGCAGTGCGGATGGCGCTAGGCGGATTTGTGACCTTGCTCGCCCTCGGGTTCAGCGCCGTGCCCGCCCTGGCCACTACCGCGCGAACCATCCCCACCCCCAAGCCGTTGCCGCCGGCCGCGGCGCCGCACGCGGCGGCGGTGCGTCCTCCCGAGGTCTTCCAGGTCAACCCGTTAAAGGTGAACCCGGCCGTCCAGCCGAACATCATGATCATCGGCCAGTTCTTGACGCCGGCCACCCGGGTGCAGGTCGGCACTCGGCTGGCAACCACGGTCCAGGTGCCTGACGCGAATCACCTGCTGATCAAGCTTCCCGACAATCTTTCGCAGGGAACGTACGCCACCGAAGTCACCAACGAGGCTGGCAGCGTGATGGCGAGTGACAGCCTCGTGGTCGACAATGCCGGCGATCAGCCGAGCATGCTGAACTACATGCTCGGCGGTGGCTTTCTCGCCTTCCTGGTGCTGGTCATGCGCCTGGCGCGAACCCCCGGGCTTTCCTGAGTCAGTACCCGTTTCGGTCGCCGGCGGACATCAGGAGCGTCAGGTTGTGCTCCTCGACCTGGTCCGGCTCCGGCTCCTGACCGAGTTGCGACTGCGGCACGACCCGGATCGCCGCCAGGGCGCCGCGCATCTGCCCCAGGTTGCGCTTCGCGTCGTTGAAGGCATTCTGGATCATCGTGCTGCCCCGAGCGATGCTGTTTTCGAGCAGGCGATCGAGGGCGGTGACGTTGTCATCGATCTGCTGCAGGTACCCCTCGAGGTTCTCGATGTCGATCGAGCGCGCGTATTGCAAATGGAGCCTGAAGAGCGCGAGCACATACGGGATCGTCATGCTGTAGGGCATCAGGATCACGCCCTCGCGATAAGCTTCCAGATGCGCTCGCCGGCAGGCATTGAACACCGGATCGGGGACGGCGGCGACCGCGAACGCCAGTGTGGCACCCGGATCGATGTACTGCCTCACCTCGCGGACCTTCAGCCGCAAGACGCGCTCAATCTCCTGGACGACGGCCGCCTCTTTCGACGGCTCCTGAAGCTCATCACTGAGCCGGTCGAGCAAATCTGGAGACGGCCACTTGCTATCGATCGGCAACCGCTTGCCATTGGCAAGGACCAGGGCGTACTCAACTACCTTGCCGTTCACCCGGAAATTCATATCGATCATCTCGGCGGGGAACTGCCGGAACGCATCCTGCAGGATGTTCTCGCCGGCGGCCCCGCGCGTCCGGCTGCCCAGCAGGACGGTCTCGATCCGTCGCGCGCTGGCCTGAACGTCCTCCTCCATCCGGCGTCGCTCCTCGGCGTCGACCTTCAGCCGCTCGACGACCAGCCTCGCATCGGACAGGTCTTTGCCGATGGCGTCCCTCACGCCAGCGGAACTCTCGAGCACCTTCGTCTCCACCCCCTGCACGGCCACCTGCAGCATCCCCAGCGATTGGCTCAGCGAACTTTGCTGATTGCTCACCGCTTCCACGTTTGACTTGAGCGCCCCGAGATCGGCCAGCGCCCGCAGGACGGCATCCGACGCGCCCCCCGAGCCAGGCCGGCGAATCACGAGCAACGCTAAGAGCGTCAATAGGGCCGCCAGCAGCAGGACGGCGAGAACCAGCTCCAGGACGTTCACGCGTTCTCCTTCAAGACGTAAGCAGGACGAATGGTCGTGATCATGGTGGGTGGGCTCACCGTGAAAGTCAAGCACCCGGTTTTGACAGCTGTCTGTCGCAGCCTGTCTTACTTGTCGATCGGGTACCCGCGTTCGATCCAGGCGGCGGTTCCACCGTCGACGTTGACCACCTCCGCGTAACCGAGGGCCAGGAGGTAGCCGGCGGCAGCCAGGCTGCGGTAACCGCTGTGGCAGATCGCGAACACCGCCCGATCGCGCGGGATCTCGGCAACGCGCTGTTCCAGCTCGCCGAGCGAGATCAGCTCCGCCCCGGGAACATGGCCAGCGACGTATTCCCACGGCTCCCTGACATCAAGAAGAAACGGCCGTGGGTCGCGACCCAGCCGCTGCCGCAGCTCAGAGACGGTGACCGCGGGCACATTCGCCACCTGCATATCGTATGGCCTCGAATGCCAGCCCGTCTCGCGCAAGGTTGCGGCATCGCTCTGCGTCGAACTCACAGCGTGAGCAAGGGCCAGCAGTACCTGCAGTTCTTCGGCTCCGACGCGCTCAAGCGGCTGCACGGCTGCGCGATCGCCGAGGCAGACCGCGGCGCCGACAGCCCATGCCACGGTTTGGCGCAACCACTTCGCCGGCCCCAGATTGGATTTGGCAATCCTCAAGCACCGGTCGTTTTCATCAGCCCGAGCCCGCTCGACGTGGCCAGCGTCAGCAACGCGGCCTTTACCGAGTGGCTGGAGCGCGAAGCGCGGCTGGAGCACCATCTGACCTCGGACACCCCGCACCCGTATTTCCAGTACGTCCGCGCCGTTCTGACCGAAGCGCGGCGCCGGCTCGGCCAGAAACTGGGCAAGCACGATGTGCTCGATTTCGCCTTTCACACCTGGGCGGTTCGCTGCGCCACGGAGAATCCGGACCGCGTCACGGAAGGCGCCACCAACCAGTGCGTCGATCGTCACCTGCAGAGCTTGCTGACCAGCATCAACCCGCAGGTCGTGATCGCGATGGGCGGCCCTGTGGCGCGCCACCTGTGGTGGCGAACGATGCGGACCTGGGATGGATGGGGCCCGATGACGACGCTGCACGGCCGGGTCCTGAACATCGAGGTGGCCAACCGGACCGTGCCCGCCATCCTGAGCGTGCATCCCTATCAGCGAGGGATCGACCTGCACGCGGACGTCATCGGTCGCGCCATCGGCGAACGGGTACGGCCGCAAGAACTGCAGCCCACGGAGTTGAAGGCGGCGTGAGCGTCAAGATCTCATCCGACGACCCACGCTTCATCCCACCGGATGAAGACAGCCGGCTGCGCGAGCGGATGCAGAAGGCCGAGCAGGGCCACTCGCTCCGGCCGGGGGCGCTTTGCCCCCACTGCGGGGGTCACGCCTTCAAGCGAGCAGAGCTAAAAGCGGGGACGCCGTGTCCCGCTTGCGGCAAGTCGCCGCGGGTCGCCGCGTAAGCCACCGTTCTTGACGGTCGGCTCCTGACCGCGGTTCCGTTCGGCCATCTTGACCCCGGTGGCTGCGATCTTCTCCCGGAGATCGGCAGGCGACAGGACTTCGACCGCGTCGCCCCAACCGAGGATCCAGGGCGTGATCTCGACCGTTCCGGCGACCGTGACGATCATGTTGACCGCGCCTTTCTTGTCGTCACTGAGGCGCTGCGAGGGGTGCCAGATCGATTCCTTGACCCGGACGGCAGCCGGCGGGTAGAAGCGCAGCCGGACTTCCACCGGCTCGCCGGAGTGAAAGATCCCCCAGGCGCCGGCAAGATACCGGCTGATATCGAAGTCCGCCGGGATCTGATACGTCTCGGACATCTGCTCGGCACGGGTGATGCGCTCCAGCTTGAAGGTCCGCATCTCGCCCAGCCCACGATCGCGCGCGACCACGTAGCTGCTGTGTCCTATCAGCGACGGTTCCAGGAAATAGGGCTCGATCACACGCGGCTTGACCTCGTGGTCCGGGCTCGGGTACCAGATGCGAACCGCCTTCTGCCCAGCCCAACTGAGCGCGATGGTTTGCAGGATCCGCGAGTAGACCGGATTCAGTGGCCGCTCGGCCATCTGGCGCACCGTCGCATGCACATACTCCGCCACCGGCGCCGGCATTACGGCAGCGAGCTTGGTAAAGGCATCGGCCACGTCAGGGTCGGCTTGGTCGGCGTGCCGATGCATCAAGCGCACCCCCATCAGCAAGGCCATCGCTTCGCGCAGCGTGAACTTCACGGGCGCGATGAAGTAATTCGGGTCGATCAGGATCCGGCCCCGGTCCTCGTAGATCGGAACGTTCATCGCTTCGAGAGCGCGCACATCGCGGTAGGTCGTCCGTGGATTCACCCCCGTCCGGCGCGCGATCTCACCCGTCGTCAGGCCGCGGGGGTTACCCTGGAGCAGCGTCTGGATCTTCAGGATGCGCGCGCCGCGATCCCCCTTCTCAAAGGAGCCCATTACGTGCTCCAGTCTACGTTGCCCTCTGGTTCAGAATAAATTCGGGCCAACCTCTATAATGGGCGCTGCTTTCGCGCTCGCCTATGCCATCGCGACAGGCACAATTCGCGTGGTTACGGGGGATTTGTGGCCCTTCGCCTGCTCCATTTCGCTGACCTGCATCTCGACCGATCCTTCGCGAGCGAGCGCCTCTATGGGGTGGGCGCCCAACGACGCCGCGAAGATCTCCGCAGCGCGCTGCAGCGGATTGTCGAGCGCGCCCGCGAAGCCCAGGTGGATCTGATCACCTGCGGTGGCGACCTCTTCGAGCACGATCACGTGACCCGCGAGACCGCCGCGTTCGTGGTGCAGACCCTCGGCGTGGCCGGCATTCCGGTGCTGATCGCGCCGGGCCATGCTGATCCGGCCGTGCCAAGCTCCCCCTACCGTTACCTGCGCTGGCCTGACAATGTCACGATCGCCGCCCACGAGGAGCTTCACCCCTACCGCTATGGCAGCGTCCAGGTCTGGACAGCCGGCTTCATGCGCCCCGATGTGCCCGACGCGCCGCTGCGCGACGTGGCCCGCCAGGAGGTGGGCACACACCTGCTGCTGTTGCACGCCTCCGATATGAGCCAGGTGCCCGAAGGGGTGACGCCCTACAAACCGATTCTGCCCACTCAGGTCGAGGACGCCGGCTTCCGCCACGCGCTACTCGGTCATTACCACGATGCCCGGAGCAGCCGTTGGATCACCTATCCCGGCAGCCCTGAACCCCTGGGATGGAATGAAGCCGGCCGGCACTGCGCCGCCCTCGTCACGATTGAGGACGACGGCGCCCTGGAGGTGCGGCTGGAAGACATCAATCAACGGCAGTTCGCCCAGGAAACGATCGACATCACCGGCATGACCAGCCCCGACCACGTTCGCGACGCGGTGATGGCGATGCGCGAGGGCAAGCACCTCGAGGGTGGGGTGCTTCGCGCGACGCTGGTCGGCGACCGCGCCCGGTCGCTGAGCCTGGATCCGAAAGCGCTCTCCATGGAGTGCAGCGACGGGTTTGCCTATCTCGAGTTTTTGGACCGCTCGCGCGTTTCGTACGACCTCGACGGCGTCGCCCAGGAGTTCACCAGCCGCGGCGAGATGGTGCGAAAGCTGGTCGATCACAAGGGCGAATCGCGGCAGGAGGAACAAACGGCAGGGCGAGCGCTGCAGCTGGCGCTCGACGCCTTCGACGAATGATCGATAGCCTGGCCGAGGTGCTTGCGTCATGCGGCTGACCCGCATCCAGATCGAGGGCTTCGGCAGCCTGCAGGGGATGGATCTGCGGTTCGGCCCGGCCATGAACCTGGTCGTCGGCCCCAATGAGGCCGGCAAGTCCACCCTGCAGGAGGCCATCGTCACCGGCCTTTACGGCCTGCATTCGAGCAGCCCCACCCGGACAACCCTCGTCGAACGCGCGGATCGGTGGCGTCCCTGGCAGGGCGGCGACTTCGGCCTGGCCCTCGAATTCGAGCTGGAAGATGGGAGCCAGCTCCGCGTCGAGCGCGACCTCGATGCGGAAACGGTGCGGGTCGTCGAGATCGGCACCAGCCAAGACCTCACCGAACGCTTCGAACGGGACGCCTACGGCGAGTTGATCCTGGGCCGCCAGTTGCTCGGGGTCAGCCGCGACATCTACACGAACACCGCCTGCATCTCTCGAAGCGAGGTGATGCGGCTCGAAGACGCTGGCAGTATCAAGGAAGCGATCGTGGCGCTGGCGGACTCGGCATCCCCCGACCACACCGCCCAGAAAGTTCTCGATCGCCTGCGACAGGAGCGGGTCCACCGCATCGGCAAGCCACGCGGCCGGACCGGTCCGTTGCACGACCTGGAGAGCCGGCTGGCTGACCTCGAACGACAACTCGGCGCCGCGCGGCAGGCTCGGGCCGCGGTCGACGAACTGGCGCGGAAGCGGGAAACCGTCGGAGCGCTGACCGAGGCGGAGCTGGCGATCGTGCAAACCCTGGAGGCCGCGATTCTCGGGTCTCGCCTCGACGAGGCGCGGCGACGGCTCGAACGCGTCGACGCGCTGAACCAGTCGATCGCCGATGAGCGAGCCCGCCAGGAGGAGCACACTCGTTTCGCCATGTTTCCGCTCGACCGACAGGCCGAAGTGCAAGAGTTGCGCAGCCACCTGCGCGCGACCCGGGAAGCGCAACAAGATTTCGAGACCCGCGGCGGCGAGGCGGCGCCCCAGGTACAGCAGCTCGAAGCCGAGCGCCAGAAACTCGATTCGGAGGCCGAGGGCCACGAAACGCGCGCCCGCGGCATCGATGCGGCCGCTCTCAGCCAGGAGCCCATCGTCCGCGAGCTGCTCTCCTCGCTCAACGTGGCGGATGCCCAGGCACCCGAGGTCCATCTGCGAGCCCAAACCGTGGCCGAGGAAACACGGCGGATCTCCGAGCGGCATCCCGGCTTGATCGGGCAGAACCTGGACTGGCCCGCCCGCCAGATGGAATTTCAGCGTGTCTACTCCGAATGGCGGGAACGCCATAACGTCGCACTGGAAGCCCGCCGCCGAGCCGGCGCGGAGCTGCCGCCCCGCCTGGAGCAGCTCAAACACGACATCGCGCGCTACAAGGAAGTCCCAGACGTCATCAAAGCGGGCCAGAACGCCGAGGAGTCGATGCGTCGTGAGGAGGCGATGGCCGAACGGGCCCGCAGCCGGCAGCAGACCTTCCTGGGCGCCATGCTGGGTGGCTTGCTCCTGACCGCGCTGGCGATCCTGGTGGCATTCCTCGCGCTGCAGGGCGGTTTGCCCCTCGCGCTCACCGGCGCGGCGTTTTTCCTGCTTGGCATGGGCGTGCTCTCGACCGGGATCGGCATCTGGGTGCGCGGAGCGGCCGTTCGCGAAGTAGACCGGCGGCTGCACGCCAAGGACGACGCCCGCCAAAAGCGGCGGGAGATCCTCCAACCCTGGGGTGTGCGCAGCTCAGGCGAGCTGCAGCAAGCCCTCGTCGAGCATCTGCAGAAAGTCCGCTATGACGCGACCCGACTCGAGCTGGATCGTCAAGCCACGGAGCTGGAGGAACGGGCCCAGCTGGCCGGCCGCAGCCTGCGCGAGCTGGTGGGCTCATGGGGATTGCCGCAACCGGCGCCGACCGACGAGGCGGTCGATGAGACCGCTCGCCAGATCGAGTCGCTGGCCCAGGACACACTGGCCTGGACCTCCGCCAGCCAACGCTCCCAGGCAGCGACCGCCGCCGAGTCCGAAATGGATCAGGGCCGCGAGTCCCTTCGGCAGCAGCTGCACCGCTTGCTCGACCGCCTCGGATTCGACCGTCGAGAGGCGTTGGGCGCGGCACGAGATTTCATCGCCAGCTGCGAAGCCGCCCGCACCGCGCAGCAGGTCCGCACCCGGATCGAGCAGTTGGATGCCCAACTGGAACAACTGCGAGCGCCCGGCCAGCGCGCGGCTGCCGAACGCACCAAGGCGGACGACTACGCTCGACAGCTGGCCACGATCTACGCCCGTGCCGGGATTACGGACCCGGACATGGAGCGGGCGGCCGAGGCCTGGGGCGCGGGTCTCAGCCACGCCGAGGCCTACCGGGTCTCAACGGCCAGGCTGGCCGAACTCGAAGCGCAGCGGGGTGCCGGACAGGCCGACGAGGGACCGTCACTCCGCCAACTGGTCGACGACCTGACTCGACAGCTCAACGAGGTCAGCCGCCACGTGGATCCCGCCCGCGTCGCCGAGTTCGCGACCTTGCCACTGGCCGAGGTGGAACGCCAGCGCGACCAGCATCGGGGTACCAAGGAGCGTGCCCAGGAGGAGCGCGCCCGGGCCGAGGAGCTCCTCAACGACCGGCTGGCGCAAATCGGCGACGTTGCCGCGATGGAAGAGGAGATCGCAACCGTGCGCGAACAACTCCAGGACCTCGAGGCGGATGCCCACGCCTACGACCTCGCCATCGACACGCTCGAAGCGGCCGCCAAATCCGTCCGCCGAGCGGTGATCCCGCGGCTGAAGTCCCAACTCCAGGGACAGCTGGCCCCCATCACCAACGGCCGCTACCGCGACGTCCGGATCGGCGAAGACCTGGCGCTCCAGGTCAAGACCCAGGATCAGCGGGTTTTCAAGGATGTCGACAACCTGAGCCTTGGCACCCGATCGCTGATCTACTTACTCGAGCGAGTCGCGCTGGCGCGCATCATCGGCGGCAATGCCGAGCCGCCGCCTCTCCTGCTCGACGAGGCGCTAGTCCACGCCGATCGCCGGCGGATGCGGGCCGCCCTGGACGAGCTCGGTCGGCTCGGCCAGGATCACCAGGTGATCCTCTTCTCGAAAGACGAGGGGCTCGCCGACCGGGCCGAGAAGGCGGAGGACTGGACCATCATCCGGCTGCCCGGGCCAGTGATTCAGCCTGCCGGTGTGGAAGCCACCCCGACCAGTGGGTCCGCCCGCGACGAAGCCGGCGCACTCGAGCAGGAAGTCAAGCGGTAAACCGCCGGGCCTCCGGCTTCCACCGCGGTCCGGGATTGCGACAGACAGCTGTCAAAACCGCGGGTTAGGCTCCCAGGTATGGGCAATGTCATTCCATGGTCACAGATCCATCCGAGCATCAAGAGTGAGGAGCCCTTTGTCGCGGTCGTCATCGTCGACCCGCAGCGCCAGATTTGCGTCAGCGAGATGGTCCAGTTCGACCTGGAAGCGCTCTCGAGCCCGGATGTAGCGGCACCCGAGCTGATCGCGGCGGCGCAGGCGGCAGCCGCGAAAGTCGCCAGCGGCTACCGTGCCCGGCGCAAGATGACCCCCCACTCGACCCTCCCAACAAGGGGTAGGGAGATTCTGAAACCAGGCGGCCTGCGGCTGCTGACTGGCGGGAAGCGCTAACCGCGCAGCCGCTGTTCGAGACGGGCTTTCACTGCCGGCCACTCGCTCTCGATGACGGAGAAGATCACGGTGTCGCGATAGCTCCCATCCGGACGGATGCGCTGGTTGCGGAGCGTCCCCTCGTAGCGGGCCCCCAGCTTCCTGATCGCGGCTTGAGAGTGCAGATTATTGATGTCCGTCTTCAGCGCCACCCGGATCGCGCGCCAGTCTTCGAAGGCGTGGCGCATCAACAGGTATTTGGCCTCTGGATTCACCGCCCCACCCCAGACGTCCGGGGTATACCAGGTCCAGCCGATCTCGACCGTGCGGTCGTCTTCCTGGACGTCGAGATAGCGGGTGCTGCCGATGACTCGGCCGTCGCTCAGCCGAGCCACGACGAACGGATACTCGCGGCCCTGCGATTCTGCCCACGCGGCTTTCGCGAGCCAGCCGTCCATGCGCCCCGCGGTGATCGGGCGAGTCGGCATCCACTCCCAAATCTCCGGCGCACGCCCCGCGTCCAGCAGCCCAGCGGCGTGCGCGGGTCGCATGGGCTCGAGCCGAATATGCGTCCCCGCGAGCGTGATCGGACCGAGCGGCGCTCTCGAAGCCAATTCGCCTAAGAGGGTTGGGCCACCATCAAAAACACCACGATGACGAGCAGCATCCAGGCCACGAGCTGTACGGTCGTCGCGGCCGCCGCCACCACCTGGGACCCCTCCCCCGCCGCGGTCTTCGCTCGCCGCAGGTTGGGCGCCAAAAAGGCTCCGTCCAACCCGGCCGCCGCGACATAGAGAAGGAATCCCAGCAGCAGCCAGCCGGTCAACAATTTGAAGTGCCCGATCCACAACAGTAGGCCGGTGATCAGCACCAGCCCCGACCCGGTGTAGACCAGCGCGAGCTCCACTCGCCAGGCGAACTGGTAGAGCGCGTGCTGGGCGACCTCCGCGGCCCTCGCCGCCATAGGCCGGAGCAGTGCGTGGGTGCTGACGCCACCCAGGAGGAAGATCGCGCCGAATACGTGCAGCGTCTTCAGCACCGGCACCTGAGCAGCATATACGCTAGGCGCGGCCCGTTTATAGTTGCTCCGTGCCAGACGAGCCCCGCGGGCAGGCAGAAGTTGTCATCCCGCACGCGTGGCTCTTGCCGAACCTCAGCCTGGATGCGGTGCGCGCCTTGCAACGCGGCGATACCACGTCGGACCTGGACCGTGGCGACCTTCGCCTGTCAGGGGTCGAAGTCCTGGTGGCCCGGAACTGGGTGAAGGAAGAGTTCTGGCCGCGGATCCAGGACGCCGTGCAACAGGGCTACGCCGCCGAAAAAACGTATACCTTCCTGCGGGCTCATGCCGACCGGCGACGCCGCCGGCGCCCAAAAAATAAGGCTTAGCTCGCCTCGCGCCGCGAGGACGACGGCACCCTGATCGCGTGCAGCCTCTCCCGTTCGAGGTCGGCGAAGGCGGACACGCGATTTCGGCCGAGCGCCTTGGCCTGGTAGACGGCCCGATCCGCAGCGGCGAGCAGCTCCGCTGCACTGCGAGCGTCGGCGGGAAACAGAGCGACGCCAATGCTCACGGTTGCCCTGACGGGAGTGCCGTCGGAGAGCCGAAGTTCGATCGCTTCCACCCCCTTGCGAATGCGCTCGGCTACCGTGATCGCCTCCGGCAGCGCGGTTTCGGGCATCAGGATCGCAAACTCATCGCCGCCGAAGCGAGCGGGCAGATCGTACTCGCGGAGTGCGGTGCGGATGGCGTCGGCGACCCGGCGGATCATCTGATCTCCGAGCAGGTGGCCGTGCCGGTTGTTGAGGTCGCGCAGCAAGTCGAGGTCGGCCAGCGCGACACTCAGCGGCCGATCGAATCGACGGGCGCGCTCCACCTCAGCCTGCGCCACCTGATTCCAGTGCTTCATGTTAGCCAGCTCCGTTTTGGGGTCGGTGCGCGCCTCTTCCCGGAGCGTCGGCACCAAAAGCGAACGGTAAATGAGGAAAAGCGGACCGAGGCAGACCGGCACCAGCCAGGGGTCGGTCAACCACACCAGGCATCCCAGGCCACCCACGGACATCAGGGCCAGGTCGGTGCCAAGGTTTTCCCAGTCCAGCGTCCCCGCGCGCGCGATCGGAACACCACGCGCCCACATGATCACCAGCGCGGTGAGGAAGTGGTTCAGGAAGACGAACACCAGGCCTGCGAGCACCGCAAAGAACACCGGCCACCCGCCTCCCGGGCCGAAGCGCGCCTCGCCGGCGGTGAAGACGGCGCTGGCCGCCATCGAGCACAGGATGAAGTTGGCGACGTTGAACGCGGGGATGTACCAGCGATAGCGCACGCGCAAGAGTTCCACGCCGTGCGCCGCGATGATGATCGCGATGACGTACTCGGGGCGAAGCAGCAGCGCCGCCGCGAAGAAGAAGATCGTCGTCGTGTAGTAGGACTGATGCTTGGGACTCTTCACCTTGAACTGCTGCGCGATCGTGGCGGCCACCAGCAGCAGGAGCGCCACCGGAGCCAGCTGCGGGTGAGGCGGCGCCACCAGGACGCCGACGCCGCCGCCGACCACCGCAACGGCGAGCACACCGGTGATGTAGATCCTGGCCGAACGAGGGAGATCAGCCATGGTCCTCGCTCAAGCTGCCGGGGCCTGGGCCCGTGGCAGCGATGGCTCGCAGCGCCCGATCAACGACGACAGCGCGGGCCGGGCAAGGAGCAACGGGGGAGCGGTGAACATCACCGTCCACGGCCCGGCGTCCAGCGCCACGACCAGCATCGGGCCGGCAATCCACGCAATCACCAGATCAGCCGCCAGCAGCTCGGGCTGCCACAGGCCGGAGGCGAGAAGTGAAAGGCCGCGGGCCAGCCAGAGCACGCCCGCCAGCAGGAGACGGTTGATGAGGATGAAGGTGCACCCGGCGGCCATCGCGCCGATGAGCTGACCCAAAGCGCCTCCGGGCAGCAGCAGCGCCGCTCGATGGAAGAGGACCGCGGCGATTGCCGCACTGATGAAATAGTCGCAGGCGTTGAACCACTGAATGTAGATGCGCCGGCGAAGCCGGGTCTGCTCGGCAAGGTGAATCAGCAGGATGAACGCGACCAGCTGCGGGGCGCTGAAGGTGGCAGCGGCGATCACGATAAAGGGCAGCGTCACCTGGTATGCCTGGTGACGGAACCCCTGGATCGGATAGGCATGGGCCAGTGCCCCCAGGCCACAGACCACCAGAAAGGCGCCGAAGCTGGCGGCCACGGCCCCGGTCCACCAGAGGACGCCGGCGGCAACGAGCGCGCCCAGGGTGACGCCGCCAATATACGCACGGGTGGCGATCGACCGTCCCCCTTTCATGGGTTAGCTGCTCCAGCTCACTGCGTCCCAGGAAACGCTGTCCCAGGAGACGCTACCCCACGAGACGCTGTCCCATGACACCGAGTCCCAGGAGACGACCGACAGCACGGTCAGGCCGTTTGCGGCCATGTACAGGACCTTGAGGTAGTTGTTCGGATCCAGGCCGTGGTCGGCATTCCCGACCAGGCCGGTGTAGGCGATGGCGCGGGCCGCGTCGGGGTAGCCGGCGCCGCTGCCGGCGAAGCCGAGTCCATTTACCGTCGCAAGCAGCACGGCTTTCAGCTGTCCGGGCCGCACCGTTGGGTTGCTCTCGACGTACAGAGCGGCCACGCCGCTGACGACCGGGGCGGACACCGAGGTGCCACTCAACTGGATGTACTGGGTGCCGATCATGAAGGTCGGGTAGTTGAGGGCGAAGGCGCTATTCGGGGCCAGCGTCGTGATGATATGCCGGCCAGGCGCAACGAAGTCCGGCTTGCTGAAGCCGTCCTGAGTCACGCCGTAGCTCGAGAAGCTGGCGAGCGTGTCGTCCGAGGTGAAGGCGGTGCCATGGTCGTCCGTCGCACCGACGGTGATGACGTACGGGTCATTTGCCGGTGCATACAGCGCACTGTTGGGGCCGTTGTTGCCGGCGGCGACGACCACGACGATGCCCTTCAACCAGGCGTACTCAACCGCCGCGTCGATCGGGCTCGTGCGGTAGCTCTCCTGAACCGACGATTGCAGCGAGAGGTTGAGGATCCTGATGTTGTACGTGGTCTTGTTGACGATCGCCCACATGATCGCGTTCATGATCGCCGAGGTTGGCGCGGCGCCGCTCCCGTCGTTGACCCGAAGGTTGATCAGACTTGTTTGGGGCGCGATGCCGATGTATTGGCCGCCGCTCGCGGTCCCGTCGCCCGCGATGATGCCGGCCACCGCAGTGCCGTGACCGTAGGCATCGTTGGTGCCGGCGACGTTGAGGTTGAAGTTCTGGCTGACGATGACGTGGCTGGCGACGTCGGGATGAGCGGTGATGCCACTGTCGATGACGGCAACGCCGATCCCCCGACCGGTCAGCGGCGCCACGGCATTGGCCCAGCTGGAGACCGCGTCGACGACCGTTGGATAGGCAGTGGCCAGCGCGGTTGGGTTAAAGGGGGTGTCGGTCAGCCGAACGGGCGCGTCGTAGACGATGCGGGCCACGTTCACGTCCGTCCGGAAAAAGCTGATCAACGACGCGGTCAATTCAGCGGCGATCCCGTGAGCGATGGGGACGCGCTCGATGCGCTTAATGCCACTCCGCCGCAGATCCGCCCGCAGGGTGTTCAGGTCGCCGCGCGCAACCAGGATGACGTGGATGGATTGGCCTGACTGCATGGCTGTAAGGACCTGGCGGTCGAGGTGTGCCTGGTTCGATGCCGCCCAGCCCGACGCGCCTGGTGCCGCTACCAGCGCCAGGCCGGCCGCGACGAGCAGCGCCGCCAACGAACGGGCGGGGCTCACGGGCAGGTAACCGGTCGATGAAAGCTGGCGCATGATTCGGTGACGCCAACGTAACAGGGGGCCCTTACGGCCCTCCTTACGATCCAGACACCGCCACCTGCTAGCCTCAGGGCGGGGTGGCGGAATGGGCGGCGGTGGAACGGGAGATCATCGAGGGCTTTTTTCGTTTCTCTCCCAGCTACGGCCGTGACGCCGGCGATCACCGCTTCGACGGCGTGGTTGGGGACCGCTCGAAAACCGCCATCCGGGCGCGCGTCGAGGAACTCGACCGGCAGATCGATTGGCTTGGCAGCCTGAGGGGTCTGAACCAGGATCAGGACATCGATCGCCGGGCGCAGCTCGCGCAGCTCCAGGCGACACGATTCGAGCTCAACGAACTCCGTACCCCCTTTCAGGAACCGCTGTTTTACGCCGGCTTCGGCACCGAGCTCGACGTCAGTGCCTACCTCAAGCGAAATTACGCGCCATTGCCAGAGCGGCTGGCGGCCCTGCGAGAGCATCTGGCCGGCTACCACGGCTACCTGGAGGCGGCCCGCGATAATCTGGAGCTCTCACTTCCTCGACCCAACCTGGAGATTGCGATCCAGGCCGCCACCGGCCAGGTCGAGTATCTCGAGGGCGAGGTACGGCAGGCGGCTGCCGGCGATGCCGAAACCGCGCAGGCGATTGATCGGGCTGCGGCCGAGACTCGGGCGTTCGTCAACGATCTCACGACCCGCGCGGCTCACGCGCACGACCAGTTCGCGCTGGGCGAGGACCGCTTCCTTCGACTACTCGCCGCGCGTGAGCTTGTCGAGTTGGACGCCCCGGCTCTGGAGCGGATGGTCCGCGCCGACATCGAGCGGAATCGGGCCGCGGCGATGGAATCAGCGGAGCAGCTCGCGCCCGGTGGCGGCGTGAAGGAAGCCCTCCAGCGCCTGCAGGAGCACCACCCCACCGCCGCCTCCATCATCGACGACGTCGCGGCGATGCTCGAGGGACTGCGCACCTTCATCCTGGAGCGAGACCTGGTCGCGATCCCCTCAGAGGTCCGCTGTCAGGTCCGAGCGACGCCCTCCTACGCCGCCTACATCACCGCGGCCATGAACAGCGCCGGCCCGCTCGAAACCGTGGCGACGGAGAGCTACTACTACGTGACCGTACCGAGACCCGAGTGGGGGGATGAGAAGGCCGAAGAATGGCTGCGGCATTTGAACTACGCGGTGCTGGCGAACACATCCATTCACGAGGCCTACCCCGGCCATTACGTGCAGTCGCTGCACGAGCGCCGCAGCGCCTCACTCACCCGCAAGCTGTTCTGGTCATACGCCAACATCGAGGGATTCGCCCACTATTGCGAGGGGATGATGGTGGAGGCCGGCTATTCCACCGATGCCGGCGTCAGACTCGCGCAATCGATCGACGCCCTCCTGCGCGATGCGCGTTTTCTGGTCGCGCTCGGCCTGCATACCCAGGCGATGCCGATCGCGGAGGCGATCGAGATCTTTCGCTCGGTTGGATTCTTATCCGAGCTGCCGGCCACCCGCGAAGCGATGCGCGGCGCCTGGGATCCGCTCTACCTGAATTACACGCTCGGAAAGCTGTTGATCATGGATTTGCGGCGGGAATTGCAGCAGCAGCAGGCCGGCGCGTTTTCCCTGAGGCGGTTTCACGACGCCTTCCTGGGCTGCGGCTGCCTGCCAATCCCACTGATTCGCGAGCTCCTCACCTAACCAGTCGCCTGTCGCAAAGTAGGAGCAGCGGTGCTGAACCCCATCACGTCCATCGCGAGCCTGAGCGGCGACCTGTTGATCCTGGTGATCGCCGGGCTCGTCTTCATCGAGGAGAGCGGGATCCCGGTACCGTTCGCACCGGGTGATCTCCTGCTGATGGTCGCCGGGATTGCGATCGCCAGCGACACCGTGGACCCGGTCCCGATGATCGGCGCCCTCCTGGTCGCGACCATCGTCGGTGCCCTGATCGGCCGCGAGGTCTTCGCCGCGGTGGGCCAGCCGGCATTGATGCGGGTGGCGGACTCGCTGCGATTTCGGCCGGCGCTGGAGCGCGCTACGCAGCTGCTGCGCCGCGGCGGGGCGCCGGCGGTCTTCGCCGGCCGGCTGATTCCCGGCCTGCGGATCCACACCACCCAGGTGGCCGGCGTCAGCAAGATGCCCCGCCGCACCTTCACCCTCGGCCTGATCCCGTCGGTGTTCGTCTACATCGCGATCTTCGTTGGCCTGGGCGCGCTGGTGGGACAGCCCGCGGTGAGCTTCTTTCACCGCGCGGAGCATCGGTTCTTCGTGATCGCGGTGACGGTCCTGGCCGCGCTGGCGGTCATCCTGTCCGTTCGCTGGCTGGCGCGCCGCGGCGCTCTTTCGGCCCTCGAGCCGATCGTTCTGGGGGTGCGGCGCGACCTGGCGGACCAGGTCGAGGCGGCGATCTTCCGGGGTCGCGACGCTGCCGGCTGGCGGCAATATCCGCTTGTCCGCCGGTTGTGGGCCGGCCTCATCGACCTGGTCATCGTGTTCGGGGTCGCCATCTTGATCCTGACGGCGGTGTCCGGGCTGGACGAGACGGAGGTCGTCCTCGACCCTCAGGGAATCCTGCTGCTGGCCGCGATCGCGCTCGTGTATCGCGTCCCCATCGAGGCGCGCACCGGCCAGACCATCGGAAAGATCCTGATGGGCATCTCGGTGTACGGACCCGATGGCGGGGTCCCCGGCTGGTGGCGGGCGGCGTTGCGCAATTTGATCGGCCTGGCGGCGGTGCTGTGGCCGATCGATGCTGTGCTGGTCCTCGGGAGCGAGCGGCGGCAGCGGCTCGGAGACCTGGCGACGCAGACGTCCGTGCGGCGGGTCGCCCGCTGACCGCGGTCCTGCTGTCGCTGGCCGCCAGCCTCAGCTGGGGAGTCGGCGACTTTATCGGCGGCTTCAAGACGCGTAAGCTCGGCGCGCTCACCGTCCTGCTCGTGTCGCAGCCTCCAACCCTGGTGCTGATCGCGGTCATCGTGATCGTGCGCGGGGTCCGGGTCGCACCAGGACCGTGGATCGTGGCCGGCATCGTGGCTGGGCTGGTTGGCCTGGTGGGACTCGGCGCGGTCTACCGTGGCATGGCGATCGGCGTGGTCAGCGTGGTCTCCACAATCGCGGCGACCGGACCTGTGGTCCCGCTCGTGCTGGGGCTGATCCTCGGTGAGCGACCCAGCGGCCTTCAGTTCGGCGGCATGGCCATGGCGCTCGGCGGCATCGGGCTCCTGGCGTTCGATCGCCGACCAGTCGAGGGCGGTCGCCGGCTGGTTCCGGGAGTGGGCCTCGCGCTGCTCGCCGCCCTTGGGTTTGGACTCTTCCTGGTCGCGATCCGCTATGCCAGCCGGCCGGACGCGCTGTACGGTGTGCTCGCCGTCCGGACCGGTAGCGTCGGTGCGCTACTGGTGCTGGGTTTGGTCTTTCGGTCTCGCGTCAAGGTCTCCCCACCTGATGTTCCGGCGCTCTTCACCGTGGGCGTGCTGGACGTTGGCGCGGATGTGTTCTTTGCCTTCGCCACTACGCTCGGACTGTTGAGCGTTGTCTCGATCCTGTCCTCGCTCTACCCGGTCGCTACCGTCCTGCTAGGCCGGATCGTGCTGAAGGAGCGGATGGCCCGGCCGCAGCAAGCCGGCCTCGTGCTGGCGCTGGCCGGCGTTGCGTTGATCAGCGTATGAGGCGGAGGGCGTTAATCGGGCCGGTAATCCGCGAGCAGCTCGAGGACGAGGTCGACCTCGCTCGCCGTGTTGTAATGCGCGATCCCGATCCGAAGGGTGCCGCCCTTGTCCGCAAGCCCGAGCCGGGCCATCAGCTCCGTCGTGTAATGGTCGCCATGGGTGGTAAAGACCTGGTGTCGGCCGAGCCAGCGGGCCAGGGCCTCAGGCTGGTAGGGCGGCCAGGTCAGCGAGATCGTCGGCACCCGGCGCTCGAGCTGGTCGCGGTCGGTGATGCCGTAGATCTGGATCCCTCGAATCTGCTCCAGCCCCTCGATCAGGCGCGCTGCCAGCGCCCGCTCGTGGGCAGAAATCCGCTCGAGCGCCGCCACCAGCGCCGGGCGGAGCACCCGATCGGACCCACCGAGCTCAGCCAGGTATTCGAAGGCGCCGAGCATACCGGCCAGGCATTCGTGATTCTGCGTCCCCGTCTCCCAGCGGGACGGTCCCTGGTTACTGGCCGGCCGGACTTTGTAGGGCTGTAGCCGCTCAAGCAGCTCCCGCCGGCCGTAGAGCAGCCCCTGATGTGGCCCGTAAAACTTGTAGCTCGAGCACACGAGAAAGTCGCAATCGATGGCCTGCACGTCGATCGGACCGTGTGGTCCGTAGTGGACCGCATCCACCCAGGCCCATGCCCCCACCGCGTGCGCGGCGCGCGCCATCGCGGTCAGGTCCGGGATGGTGCCGACCGCGTTCGACGCGTGGGTGATCGCGAGCAGGCGCGTCCGCCGCGATAGCTGCCGTTCGAATTCGCTCATGTCCACGGTGCAGGCCGGCTCCCGGATGTCCACGAAGCGCACCGTCGCGCCGCGTTCCTGGAGCGCAAGCCAGGGCGCCACGTTGGCGTCGTGCTCCAGCCGGGTGACCAGGATCTCGTCTCCCTCGCGGAGCTCGCGACCGATCGCCCGGCTCACAGCAAACGTCAGGGTCGTCATGTTCGGACCAAAGACGATCTCGTCTGGCGACGGCGCATTCAGGAACGTCGCAGCCGCTCGGCGCACGTCCGCAATCAGGGCGTCCGACCGCTCGCTGGTCGCAAACGCGCCGCCCTGATTGGCGTTCATGGTCCGCCAGTAGGACGCGGTGCGATCGATCACCCGCTGCGGCACCTGCGTGCCCGCGGGATTGTCGAGGTAGACGGCTGGATGGCCATCGACCGTGAGCGCTAGCGCTGGGAACTGACGGCGGACCGACTGGAGGTCGAGATCGATGGCGCTCGGCGCGGCCATCAACCCCGCTTGGCCCGCGCCTTCACGATCGCCCGGACGGTGAGAAGGGCCACGATCGCCACTACTTGCGCCATCAGGATCACGCGGTTCACGTCGATGGACGGCTCCCAGCGGACGTCCCCATCCTTGATCACGAAGGCGCCCACCGGCCGCGACGACACCCCAAATCCAACCCCACCGGCCTGCGGATTCTGCTGGTCCCCTCCCCCACCGGCGCCGCCCGCGATTTTCGCGGCGGGAATGATGGTGATGCCGTCCTTTTCGTAGGGCGTGCCGAAAACCTCGCTCGCTCGCATCGCCCCTTTAGCCTCATTCACGACGTCCATTACGCGCATCGCCTATCCTCCTGAAAACCTCGGTTGTCCGACGGCGTCGCGAACCGTGCCGAACGAGTCTAGCGGGCGGTCGCGTCCATCCGGCCGAAGACGACCCGGGCCAGGCTCACGATGGCGATAAAGGCGATCACCCCCGCCGCCGGCGCCAGCACGAGCGGACGGGCGAAGTCGGTGCCGGCCAGCAGGGCGTGGAGCGCGAACACGCCGAACATCAGGTAGGACAAACGATGCAGCCATCGCCACAGCGCAGGATCGAGGCGTCGCCGCAGGTAGCTGGTGACCGTCACCACCAGCAACAGATCGAAGCCGATCGTTCCGAGCCCGATGGGGAGCGCGGCGTACGACACCCGAAAGGGAATCACGAGATCGATCGGACTGACGCGCGCCACGGCGTCCAGCGTCATCGCCAGCAGGTGGATCAGCACGAACGGCACCCAGCAGACCGTCAGGAATCGATGCAGGCCCGAGAGGTCGCGATTGCGCATGGCGCCCTCAAAGAGCGCGCTGCGCAGCGCCTGGCCGGTGATCAGCGCGGCCGCCAGCAGGAAAAAGGCGGTGAGCGCAGCGGCCCGCGACGTCATCCACAGAAGCTGGTCGAGGGTCACGCGGCGGCGCCGAGCGCCCGATCACCCGAGGTGACCGCGGGGACCACCGCAAAGTGCACCCCGCGCGCTTCGAGGAACGCGAGGCCGACGCCCGATCCGAGCAACATCGCACTCTTGGCATAGACCTCGCCGCGAAGCGCGCTGTCGGTGACGACGGAAACCTCGGCGAGGTCCGTCCTCGCGGGCATCCCGGTCCGGGGATCGATCAGGTGATGCGCGGATTGCCCCCAGCGCCGCCGGGTGGTGCCGCTGGTGCAGACGGCGCCCTCGGTCAAGGCCACCGCGGAACGGTCGCAGAGCCCGATGTGCCAGCCGTCACCTTCGGGCCCCAATCCCTGAACCCGCAGGTCGCCGCCCAGATTGCAGACCGCATTATCACCGAGCTCATCAATAAGCAGGTCGGCCAGCGCGCCCTTCGCGATCCCGCCGAGGTCGAGCGCGGCCCCGGGGGCCAGGGCAGCGGATCGGGTCGCCGAGTCCAGAAGCAGGACCTCAGGCAGGGGCGGCAATTTGACCGATGCCGCGAGCGCCGGCTCGCTCAGCCCCTGGCGGAAGGACCGGTCATAGCCGGCGGACACCAGGGCGGCCAACACGGCGGCATTGACCAGGCCCTCGCTTTCCTCGAACGCCCAGAGCGCCGCCTCCAGCATCGCGAACATCTCCGGACTGACGGGAAGATAACGGCCATCGCCGGCGTTCAGACGCGCCAGCTCACTGTCCGGGAGAAAGCGGGTGAAGCGGCCCTCCGCCTCGCGCACCCGGGCCTCGCAGCGCTCGAGCGCCGCCTGGCCGGTGCCCAGAGTCAACAACTCACAGGTCGAGCCGAGCGCATCGAAATGGCGGGACGAAAGCTCAGGAGACATAGCTTTTACTCTGGACCGTGGCGCCATTCGGCAGCAGCGTGACGGTCGGATGCAACGGCGCCTGCGCCGGCTTCGGCGAAGTGGCCACGACGCCACTAGAGAGCAGGGCCAGCACCAGCGTGCCCAGCATCGACGCCCACCTCAGCGTCGCGTTCGAGGACATATTCCTCTCCCTGACAGGTACAACGGGTTGGTTCATGGTTTCCAGCGACCTCGAACCTTACGGTAGGAAGCGCCACCGTAAGGTTCCTGAGGGCGTCCTGAGAAGCGGTTGAGAGCGATTACGCGAGATCGATCGTGATGGTGTGGTACCCGTCGGCGCCGTTCGGCAGGGTAGGGGCCGGCTTCGACGGCTGGAGCGTGCCGTCGCCGTCACGTGCGCGAACGCTGACCTGGTACTGACCCGCTGACAGTGTCGCGTTGAGCTGCCAGAAGCGCCAGGCATACGGCGAGAACTCGGGCTGCAGCTCCGTCGGGTGCCAGCTTGACCCGCGGTCCCAGCTCAGCTCCACCCCGCTGATGCGCCGGGCGCCGGCGAACGCGATGCCGACAAACATGACCGACCCGGCGCTCAGCGCCGCATTGTCGATGGGCCGATCGATGCGCGACATGGTCTTCACGATGGCCCGTTCGTCCCAGCCGTTGTTCTCCCAGTAGCCGGGCTGATCATTGGCGGAGAACCGGATCCGCGTCACCCATTTTGGCTGCTTCATGCCGTAATGACCCGGAAAGATGAAGCGCGCCGGAAATCCGTGCGGGGCGGTGAGCGGCGCGCCGTTCAGGTGGGTAGCCAGCAGGTGATCCGTGGTCAACTCTCGCAGCGGAAAGCTCTCCGTATAGCCGTCGGCGCTCTCCATCAGCATCCAGACGGCGTCGCCCGGAACCGAAGTCATCGCCAGGACGTCGGTGACGCGCGGCCCTTTCCAGATCCCATTACTGATCAGTGTGCCGCCGATGTCATTGCTGATGCACTCCAGGGTGAGCTCCAGCTGCTGGGCAGGCAGGGCGAGCAGCTGGCCGTAGGTCAGTGACCGCGTGGGCAGGTTGAGCCGCCAGCTGGCCGCATCGACCGCGGGGTCGCCGCCGAGGTTCTTGGAGACGACGTAGAAGTCGTTGACGTCGGTGATCTCGGTATCGGCGCGGTTGCCTTCGCGCATGGCAAGCGCGGTGGTCAACCGCCGTACGTTCGCGTAGGCGATCCCGAGGAGGGCGATGCCGACCGCGCCGTAAAAGAGATTGCGGAGCAGGACCCGGCGATCCTCGTCGACGCGCGCGGCCGAGGCCAGCTGGCCGGCAATATTGTCGACCACGAGGACCATGCCGGCCACCAGAATGACTTCGATGATCACGCCGACGGTGGAGTCGCTGGGTGACATCGCGATCAGGGCAACAAGGATGGTGGCGACCGCGACCAGCGCGGCGAGCAGCAGGCCATAGATAGGCGGCCAGAGGCGCGCGAGGAGCATGGCGGCCACGCCATAGGCGGCAATGATCACGATGCTGGCGCCGGCCAGCAACAGGGGCCGCGCCAGGATGCTCAGCGCTTTGAGCAGATTTTCGAACACCGCCAGCGGCAGGACCTTCAGGAGGACATCGCCCGCCTGCTCCGGGAGCAGCGGTACGCTGAACAGCGCGTGGGCGAGGTAATCGGCACCAAGCGCCAGGCTGCCGGCAGACAGCCCGATAAGCAGCGGGCGCGGCGGCGTGGAGGGAGTGGCCGTGGGTCCTCGAGCTAGGACCCGGCCGGTCGCCGCAGGCCGCGGTAGGTGAGCGCGACGCCAATGACCGCGACGATGATCCCGACGACGAGCCACAGCCGTTGCCCGGTCATGAAGCTGCCGGGCAGCACGCCGACGCCCTGCAGAATCCAGACCGCGCCGACCAGCAGGCCGATCACGCCCAGCACCAGGCTGCCCAGACGCATTGCGCTATTACAGTACGCCGGGAGGTTTCAGCCCGTCCCGGACGAATCCCGTTTGTCGGGCGTCGCTCAGGCTTCGGCGGCGACCGCCTCCGGGGCCATGACTTCCTTTCCGGCACGGCCGCCGGCTTCGACCTTGGCCAACGCCAGCTGCCCGATGTTGAGGCCCTGGATGGTGGCCAGGTCGCCGAGCGCGCGCAGGAAATATTGCCGCCGCCGCCGCTCAACTACGCGACCGAGCTCGTGCTCCAGCCCCTGGACACCGCCCTCCACGAAGGACACGCGGAACGGATCCGAGAGCCGGCCGCGCTGGGGACCGAGCTCTTCCTGGACGAGTTTCTTGGCATCGCCGGACAGGCCCTCGTTGCTAACAATCACGCCCTCGGCCGCCTTGATCCGGGAAATCTTGGCGTTGAACGCGTAGGCGTCGGCGAGGTTGAACTCGCGATCCTTCAGCACCACCAGGACGAGATCGCCGCTGAGGTCGAGCACGATATCGGTGCCGGCAGGGGTGGTGTCGATGATTACCTGCTCGCGGCTAATGCCGAGCTTCGGCAGGATGGCCGTCGCCAGCGTCGTCATCCAGCGACCCTTGTCGTTGAGCGCGGTGGCGCGCTCGGTCGGCATGATGACCTGGTCGACTCGCTCTTCGTTGAGCGGCCGGCCGCAGGCGCACTTCATCCAGTCCGGCGCCATCTTCTGCAGCTTGTTCGGATCGTCGGTACGCAGGACCGCATTGCCGGTACGCGAGCAGACGATCACGTACTCCGACTGGATCAGACCGAGGTTGCGCAGCTCACCGAGCCGGCCGGCGACCGCGGTGCCCTGGGCCTCACCCAGCACTTTAGGCAGATCCGAAACCGTCAGCGAGCCGACCCGCTCGAGGTCCCGGATCAGGGCCCGGATCTCCGGCGTGGTGAAGGCCGCCATCGCCTGGTTCTCTTCGGCGCTGGCTTCGGTGGGCACCTGTCGCGACTTCCGGATGGCGTCGAAGTTGTGGCTGCCAACCGGTGCCAGGACCGGCCACGATGACGGCGTCCCGATCTCCTGGCCCAGCACTTCCTGCGTCGCGGTCCGAATCCGCTTCAGGAAATCCGTCCGGACCTTTTCGGTGCCGGCGCGGTAGGCCACGCCGACTTCGACGAAGGCCGGCTTGGCGGCGTGCTCGAGTTCCATGAAGTGGATGTCGTCGGAGCGCAGCTCGCGCAGCGTGGCCGAGCCGGGGCGGCGGACGCGCAGCCAGCCAACCACCGGTGCCTGTCCCATGAAGAGCTCGCCTTCGTCGGCGGCCGACCAGCTCTTGGTGACGTCGAACTGCAGGAACTTGTTCAGGAGGTCGATCGTAAAGCTGATGCCGGCGGTGTCGAAGATGGCCTCGCGCGCGCGGTAGAGCACGCCCATGAACTCGGGGCCGTTGACGCGGGAAACGATCGTCCAGAACTGATCGTTGGTCGGCGCGATTTCCAGGCGGCGGACTTCCACAAGCAGCATTCTTTCGGGCTCCTCACCAGTAAAAAGTTGGATGAACGGCAGCGCCTCCGCCTACCCTTCGCCTCCCCAACGAGTCGGTGGGCGGCAGTGGCAGCTTAGGGCGGAGCAATCGGTCTTGTCAAACTATTTCGCACTCGCAAGTGGTGATGGAACCGATCACCAGCTGGTCCTCACGGATTGCATACTGGGCCGGTGACGGAGAGGGACCGATTAGCCGCCACCGCGCGGGCGGCCGGCCTGCGGCTGGCCACCGGCGATCTCGACCGGCTGCTCCCCGCCTGGAAGCGGTATATCGCGCTGGTCGAAGAGTTGAGAGCGCGGGTAGTGCCTGAGCCGACCCACGCCGATGACTGAATTCCCCACGGCCCTGCCGATGACCGCGGTGGCCCGGGCCTTGCGCTCACGGACGCTTTCCCCGGTTGAGCTCGTTGACGCTTACCTGGTCCGCCTCGAGGCGGGTCGCGAGCTTCGAGCCTTCATCACCCCGCCCGGAGCCCCAGCCCACCGTCAGGCCCGCCGCGCCGCCGAGCGCCTCGCTCGCGGGGAGGCCGGCGCCTTACTCGGGGTGCCGATCGCGCTCAAGGACCTCTACGCCACGAAAGGCGTGCGAACCACGGCCGGATCCCAAATCCTGCGCGACTGGCACCCGACCGCAGAGGCCGCCGTGGTGACCCGCCTGCGAAAAGCTGGCGCGATCGTCTTCGGGAAGACGAATCTCCACGAATTTGCTTACGGCGTGACCAACGCCAACCCGTGGTGGGGGGTGGCGAAGAATCCGATCGACCAGCGGCGCATCCCTGGCGGCTCGAGCGGGGGCTCGGCGATCGCCGTAGTCGCCGGGATGTGCGCGGCCGCCCTGGGATCCGACACCGGCGGGTCGATCCGGATCCCCGCGGCCCTCTGCGGCTGTGTCGGCCTGAAGCCGACGCGCGGCGCGGTGCCGCTCGATGGTGTGTTCCCGCTCGGTTGGTCGCTGGATCATGCTGGCCCGCTGACGCGGACGGTGGACGACGCCGCACTGCTTTTCCAGGTCCTCTCCGGCCGGCCTGCGCTTCCCCGCGTGCGGACCCGGGGTCTTCGTGTGGGGGTCATAACGGGGAGCTTCACCAGGCGGATTCACCCGGGGGTGCGGGCGCGGGTCGAGGCCGCCGCCAGCGGGCTTCGCCGGGCCGGCTTGCGGGTGCGCGACGTGGCAATCCCGGAGCTGGACTGGACGGTGGCGACCCAGGTGGTGACGCTCAGGGCCGAAGCCAGCACCCTGCACGCGCGCTGGATCCGTCAGCGACCGCGAGCCTACGGCACCGATGTGCGGGCGCGCCTGCAGCTCGGGGCGTTGGTCTCCGGCGTGGATTACGTCGTCGCGCAACGCGCCCGGGACCGAATCCGCGAAGCGATCCGTCGCAGCTTCGACGAGGTCGACGTCCTGATCCTCGCGACCACACCGATCACCGCGCCGGTCATCGGCGACCGCGTGGTCCGATGGCGGGCGGGCGAGGAGCCGGTTGACGGCGCGCTGGTCCGGCTGACTTCACCCTTTAACCTGTCAGGCGTTCCGGCGTTGTCGGTTCCGTGCGGCGAGGCAACCGGATTGCCGGTCGGCGTGCAGGTGGTCGGCCGCTGGAACGATGAGGCGCGCGTGCTGGCGGTTGGCCGGTTGATCGAAGAGCTCGCCGGGGAGTAGCGACCAGGCAAACTGGGTCGCGGGTGCGGTCAGTAGATGAAGCCGATCAGTGGAATCGTCCCGGGAACCACGTGCCGGTAACTGACGCGGCCCCAGCCGCCACCGGAGTCGCCATAGTAGTTCATCTCCGACACGAGCCAGCTGCCATCGGCGTAAACCTGTTCGACGTAGGCCACGTGGCCCCAGTAGGGTGATTCCCAGGTGACCATGATCGCCCCCACCCGAGGGGTCGAGCCCACCGGCCGGCCGTAGGCCTTGGCACGCCCGAACCACTGCCAGGCATTGCCACCCCAGGGCGCTGGCCGGCGGGTGTTGACGTACCAGGTGCATTGCCCGAAGGGATAGAGCCCTCCGCCCGACGACCAGACCGGTGTGACATACCACGACCGTTTGCCCACGGTAACCGTGTGCGCGTTCTGCTGCGGGGCCGACGGCGGCTCTGGTCCCACCCCATAGGGCACCATCAGGTAGTCATCCACCGGCAGCGCCTCGGGATGACGCAGCAGGTTGAACTCGATGATCGCGTCCGACTCGGCCCGATACTTCTGCGCCAGGCCGGTCACGGTATCCGTGGCGGTGACCTTCACCAGCACCCCATCGACGGGGGGAATCAACACTTCCTGGCCGGCGGTCAGCCGGTCGACCAGCTTCGGGTTCGACCAGATCAACGTATTGACGGAAAGCCCGTACCGCGTCGCGAGCGCGCGCAGCGTATCCCCGTCAACCGCCTGGTAATGAATGATGTCGCGGTGCTTCTCGCCTGGCGGCGTCACCGGCAGGGCCGGCACCACGAGCGACCCGCTCATCGACCAGCCAATGCCGTCGACAGCGCGACCGAAGGGCGCCTCCGCCAGGGCGGCGCCGGGATTCGTCCCGCCGGCCATCGCAGGCGAAGCCCCAACCGGTGCATGGAACACGACCCAGGGCATCGCGGCTGCCATCAGCAGCACCGCCGAGTGCGTCGCAAAGCGTGGCGCAGCGTACTTCAGACCGAGTCCCCCTTTTTCGCCTCCCATTGGCCGCCCCGTTCGCGGCCTACACAGGACCAACTGTTACGCCACGGATGGCTTGCATCGGCGCGACGAGCTATCACACGACCGTTACGAAGCCGTTACACGCTGTGCGTAACCAAAAAGTTGAGTTACTCAGGGACTAAAACGCGCCGATGCGCCGCGGCGGAGCCGCGCTAGAATGCGGGCGATGTCCGAACCGGCGGAGATGTCCGGTCGTGACCTGCTGGAGGCCGCTTTGCGTGGCGCCATGCCGCCGCCGCCATACGTCCGGCTCCTCGGCATGCGCTTGACGGCGGCGTCCGACGGCAGCGCAACCTTCGAGATGCCGGCCAGGTCTGACCTCTACAACCCGAACAACGTCGTGCATGGCGGCGCCATCGGCTCACTCGCCGACTCCGCGATGGGATTCGCCGTGCTGAGCACGCTCGCCCCCGGCGAGTCCTTCACCACCGCGGAACTGCACGTCAACTTCCTCAGGCCAGTGACGGCCGACTCCGGCGTGCTGCGATCCATCGGTCGTGTGGTGCATCGGGGTCAGCAGGTCGCGGTGGCTGACGCCGAGGTGCTGGACCAGCAGAATCAGCTGGTCGCCCGCGCAAGCTCGACCAACCTGCTCCTGCAGCGCCGCCCGGTTGCTCCGCCGGCCCCGCCACCAGCGCCAGCGGCCAGCATGCCCATGCCAGCAATCGCGCCGCCAATTCCGGCGTCTGTCGGTCCACCGCGATCACCACTCGAACGAGCACCGACACCGACCGTCTCGCCACCGCTGACCACCGAGCTCATCAGTACGGCTCCCCTCGCTCGAACCAAGCGCAAGATCCGGACGTTCGCTGGCGACGTGGCCTACCTCCGAAAAGGGCAGGGTCCCGCACTTGTTCTGCTTCACGGCATCCCCAGTTCTTCCTACCTCTGGCGTGACGTGATCGACCCATTGTCGACGACTTTCGACGTCATGGCGCCGGACCTGCTCGGCTACGGTGATTCGGACAAACGGCTCGACGCGGATCTGTCGATCGCCGCGCAGGCGCGCTACATGGTGGCGTTCATGGAATCGATCGGCGTGCACGAGGCCGCGGTCGTCGGCCATGACATCGGCGGCGGCGTTGCCCAATTGATGGCGGTCGACGAGCCGCAACGGGTGGCACGGTTGATCCTGATCGACAGCGTGGTCGACAACAACTGGCCGGTCGCCGACATCGCCAGGTTGAAAGAGCCGGTCTGGGACCAGATCCTGGTCAATCTGGACCTGCGCAAGGGCTTCCGCAAGGGGCTGGAGGCCGGACTCGTGACCGAGGGCCGCGTCACGGATGAGCTCGTCGATGAATGGACCCGACCCTTCCAGGATCTCGGCGGACGGCGCGCCTACCTGCGTGCCGCGCGCGCCCTCAACAATCGGGACCTGACCAGCCGATCGAAGCACATCGAGGAAATCGAGACGCCCACCCTGATCCTCTGGGGCGCCAACGACAAGTTTCTCGAGTCGCGTTGGGCCGACACGCTGAGACACAAACTTCGCGACACGACAGTCGAGATCATCGATCCGGGTGGGCATTTCCTCCCGCTCGACCGCCCGGACGCAGTGGCGGAAGTCATCACCCGATTTCTGACGACACGTTAGCTGCGGCGGGCGAGCAGCTCGTCGACGCAGCTGGCCGGCGTCGCGGTCCACTCGGCGAGCCGAATCAGCGGCGTGACGGTCGGCCCGTGAAAATCATCGCCCCCAGTTGCCACCCACCCGTAGGAGGCCGCGGTCTTGGCAAACCGATCCATCAGCGCCGCGCTCTTCGGCCCGTAGGGATCGTCAGATGCCTGGGGATAGGTCACCTCCAGCCCCTGCACGCCGGCAACCGCGCAGGTGCGGAGCAGCACCTCGAGGTCCGGGACGTGCGAGTAGACCCCTGGGTGGGCCAGCACGCTGACCCCGCCGGCGGCGGCAATCAGATCGACAGCCTCGTCAAGCGGGAGGTCCTTCGCCCGCGGAACGTGCGCCGCCCCGCCGGGACCCATGACGGCGTACAGCTCCTCGCGCTTCACACCCGGCTGCGCGGCCTCGATCGCGGCGACGATGTGCGGCTTGCCGACATTGCCGCGGGCGCGGGCGCGGACGGCATCCCAGTCGACTGTGAATCCCGCCGCGGCGAGCCGCCGCACCGTCTCCCGCTTCTGCGCCTCGCGCATCTCGCTGGCCTCGTGCAGCCGGTGCCGGAGCCGGCGGTTGTTCAGGGCGAAGCTGTAACCAAGCAGGTGAACGTCGACCAAACCACGGCGCGGCTCATCCTCGATCGAGAGTTCGACGCCGGCGATCACCGGCAGGCCGTGCCCCTCCAGGCCGCCCAGGTGGTCGATCCCGGCGAGCGTGTCGTGATCCGTCAGCGCGATGACGCGAAACCCCGCGACGGCGTGCGCCGCGACCACCTCCGCCGGTGACAGCTCGCCATCGCTGAAGATCGTGTGCAGGTGCAGGTTCGCCCGCCCGTTGGATACCTCAGCCAATGGTCGCCCATTTTATGTGGTATCGGGAAGCGTGATATAACCATGGGCGCCCTCTCATGAGCTCCGACCGCCCGCCATCGCTCAACCTCGTCCGCCACCTGGTGGTCGGCAACCTCGACAAGCCGCTGTTCGAGCTGATCGACCGCGCGCTGGCCTGTCTGATCCAGGGGCTCGCCGGCCGGGCGGCCTTTTACGGCAAGATCGAGGACAACACGCTCGAGATCATCGCCGCGCAGGTGGAGGGCGGGCCGGCAATAGAGCCCGGCCTTCGCCTGCCGCTCGACGGGACGTTTGCTGGGGCCGAGGAGGAGGCCGAGGGGGGAATCACTAACATCCGCGACGCCACCAAAAGCCAACTGCATAAGAGCTTGCCCATGCGCCAACAGCTGGGCATCATCAGCTACCTTGGCGCCCCGTTGCGCACCGCGGGCGGCGAGGTGATCGGGACGCTGGCCGTGCTCGGTAACGGCCCGCGCGTTTTCACGGATGCGGACCAGGACCTGCTGCTGGTCGTCGCCGGGATGCTAGAGCCGCGGCTGCGGCCGAACACCCCAGCCGCTAACGGCCACTCGCGCACCCCGGTTTCCGCCATGCGCTTGGCCTCACAGGAGGTCAAGGAGCCACTGGCGATCCTGCGCGGTTATGCGGACATGCTCCGCAATCACGAGGTCCCCTCGGACAAACTGCCAGAGGTCGCGCAGCGCCTCACCGAGCAGTCGGAAACCCTGATCCGGATCGCGGACCAGGTCTTGCTGCTTTCGCGCTTGCCGCTCGAGCTGGCCTTCACCGTTCGCGTCTCGCTCGGCACCGTCGTTCAGTCTGCCGGGCAGCACGTCCGCGAGCGTCTTTTGCGGGCCGGGATGGAGCTGCGGCTCCAGCTGGACGCCGAGCCGGAGGTCTGGGGCGATCCCACCCTACTCGAAGCGGCGCTCGACGAAATGCTCCACAACGTTTTCGAGCACGCCCAGAGCGCGACAGTCGTCCAGCTTCGCCTTCGGCAGTCGAGCGCGGAACGTTGCCAGCTGATCGTCAAAGACGATGGTCCTGGCATGTCGGCTGATCGGCTCGCCGAGCTCTTCAGCCCGCTGGCGGACGAGCAGCCCGCTCGCGGTCGGGGCCTTGGCCTCTACTTGATTCGGCGCGTTGCCACGGCGCATGGCGGGCGGGCCTGGGCGAACAGCCTCGAAGGCAAAGGCACGACCTTCTATTTAGAGCTGCCGGTGGCATCCCCGGGCGGCGACACGGTACGCGCCTCAGCGGTCGGCGGCAAGACCCCGGCGTGAAGGTCCGACTCAAAAAGACCACCCCACGCCGAACCGCGCGCTGCGACGATCCGCCGCCGCCGGCGCTGTTACACGGCATCGAGGAGTTCAACCGTCAGGAGTTTTTCGAGCAGCATGAAACGCTGGAAGGCATCTGGATCCAGGAACCGGACGCGGTGCGCTACCTTTACCAGGGCATCCTCCAGGTCGGCGTCGGCTTCTATCACTGGCGACGCGGAAACTGGCGGGGCGCCGTCGCGAAACTTCGCCATGGGCTGAGCAAGCTGGAGCCCTATCGACCGACCTGTATGACCATCGACGTCGAGCGGCTGGTCGCGGAAACCACGCTGCTCCGCGACGAGCTCGAGCGACGCGGGCCGGATGATCTGCCGCCCTTTCCCCCGCCGCGGTTACCGCACGTCCATCGGATGCCCGCAACCGCGTAAATCGGGCGCGACAGCCGCGCGACAACGTTACGAATATCCTGTCGACCGCGTGCGTATTAGAAGAGCATGACGCGAAATCTGTTCGGCGCGATCGACGTCGCCAGCGGTGCACCGAAGGAAACGACTAAGTAGCTCCCTCCCCCCTACGCGAAAGGCGCTCGCCACCCGAGCGCCTTTTTCATTTCCCCCTCGGGCACCCGCGCTCCATCCAACCGCAGACCAAGTAGCTGGGCGGCGTCCCGCCAGCTGTCATCCCCACTTGTGAGGGCTTCTTCAAGCAGGCGCAGTGCGCGAGGACTATCGAGGTCGTCCTCCAGCGAAGCCCGGACGGCGACACTGGGGCGGTCCGCCGTCGGCCCCGAACCGCGCACCGCGTCCTGTAAACGCCGCGTCCAGGCGGCGGCGTCCTCGAGCTGATCTTCCGTGTACTCCCAGGTTTCTCGATAGCGGTGGCGAAGCAGCAAAACCCGGATGCTGTCCGCGTCGTAGCGCTGCAGCAGATCGCGCACCAGCACCAGGTTACGCAGCGACTTGCTCATCTTTTCCCCCTGGTAGCGAAGCATGCCGACGTGAGCCCAGACGCGAGCGAAGGGGCGCACTCCGGTCGCCGATTCGGATTGCGCTATTTCGCTCTCGTGATGGGGATAGATCAAATCCGCGCCGCCGCCGTGCACATCGACCTGCTTGCCGAGGTGCTCGAGCGCCATCGCCGAGCATTCGATATGCCAGCCAGGACGCCCGTCGCCCCACGGGCTCGGCCAGCAGGGGTCGCCGGCTGCGCTCTGCTGCCAGAGGATGAAATCGAGCGGGTCCTGCTTGCGTGGATCGTTGGGATCCGCGCCCCGCTCGGCCGACAGTTTCACCATTTCCTCGCGGCTCAGGCGGCTCAGGCGCCCGTAATCCGTTACGCTGCTCACCCGGAAGTAGACGTTGCCACCGCGCTGGTAGGCGTGACCCTGCGCCTCGAGCCTGCCGATGAGTTGGGTGATCTTCGTAATGGCCTGACTGGCCCATGGCATGACGTCAGGCGCGACCACGTTCAGGGCGGCCATGTCGGCTTCGTACAGTGCGGTCTCCTTCGCCGCTAGACGGTCCCAGGTGGTCCCCAGCTCGCGGGCCCGCCGAATGATGTCGTCGTCGATGTCGGTCACGTTCTGCACGTAGCGCACCGGTTGCCCAACGGCCCGAAGGGTGCGCACCAGGATGTCGAAAACGACATAGGTAAAGGCGTGGCCGATGTGGGTGGTGTCGTAGGGCGTAATCCCGCAGACATAGATCCCGACCGGGCGAGGGCCAAGCTCCAGCGGCTGCACCGCGTGCGTTTCGGTATTCCGCAGCCGCATCGTGATGAATGTATACGAAAGCTTGAGCCTTCAAGAAAGCGCGCCGCTGCTTCGTTGAAGGAGTGTGATCCGCATCCCAAAAGGCCGGCAGGAGCAGCTGCTGACCGCCCTCGTGGTCACGCTCGTGTTGATGGGCCTCGCCGCCCTGATCCCGGCCGCCGCCCAGCGGCTCATCGCGGGGCCGGCCGCGACGCCCCGACCCACGCCGACCCGCCCCGCACCGCCCGCCGCCGTCCTGCTCCCCGACGAGCGTGACCGGGACCTCGACGGCGTGATGACGATCGTCAACGACCACACATTCGGCACGGCGTTCCTGATCGATCCACAGGGGGACTTCGTCACTGCCGCCAGCCTGGTCAACGGCAGCGCGAGCCTGCGACTGATCGACAACACCGCGGGGATGCACACAGTACGGGTGGTTGGCATCGATTCGGATCGGGGCATCGCCTTGATCCGCACCCCGGTCTACGCCACGCCCCTGTTGTTTGGGAATCCGGGAAGCCTCCAGCTGAACGATCCCGTCGTGCTCCTCGCCAGCCCCAAGGTCGAGAATCTCCAGCCCGCGACTCCCGCCGTCGTCACCGACCCCACAGAGACCAAGCTGGCACTCCGGGTCGATGACGTTCCGGGAAACCTGGGCGGGCCGATCGTGGGGCCCGGGGGGACGGTCATTGGAGTCTTGATCCGCACCGGGATCGCGTTACCGATTTCCCAGGCAACCAGCGACCTGGCGCAATGGCGCGGCGAGCCTGGCACGCTCCTGCCGCTGGCGCCGATGCCGTCCAACCTGGTGTTGCGCGGCAGCGACAGCACCAGCTCACCGGTCGCAGGGCTGACCGTCCAATCCGTCACCCCGACCCGCGCGTCGACGGCGCAGGACACGGTCGTCACCATCCAGGGCCATGGCTTTGTCCCTGGAGCGATGCTCCGTGTTCGGTTCATTCCGGTGGCCAGCCAGGCGGGCGCCTTCGACGGGCTGGCCGCAACGCTCGTCAACCCATCCACGTTGACGGTCAAAGTTCCGGCCGGCCGCGTGGTGGCCGACTATGTCATTCAGCTCGTCAACGGCGACGGGAGCGTGACCAGCTCAGGGATTGCTTTCACCGTGACATCCTGAAGGCCGGTAGCATTGACTCGATGAAATACGGCGCGAAGATGATCGCCGATTCGACGCTCCAGGCGGTCCCCAACAGCAAGCCGGAGCGCGACTATGAGATCCACTTCACCATCCCCGAGTTCACCTGCCTCGCGCCGGATTCCGGTTTTCCAGATTTCGCCACCATTCGCATCACCTACATCCCCGACCAGAAACTGGTCGAGCTGAAGTCGCTGAAGCTCTACATCAACAGGTTCCGTGATGAAGAGGTCTTCCACGAGGCGGCCGTGAACCGCATACTCGATGACCTGGTCGCGCTCCTCGACCCGCGGTATATGGAGGTCATTGGCGACTTCAATGTCCGGGGCAACATCAAGACCGTCGTGACCGCGCGCCACGTGCAGAAGGGTTACTCGCCCAACGGCGTAAGTGGCTCCGATTCCCCCTAGCCGGGCCCAACAGGCACCCTGAGCCGCCTGGCCGCCTAATCCTCATCACTTTCCGTGATGATGGCGGTTGGCTATCCGCCTACGGTGAGCCCGTCGCATTCAACGGCTCATTGGAGGATCACGATGGAAGAGTCAGGCGGTCTTACGGCGATTGCAGATCTCGCGGCAGACCAGGAGGCGATGGTCGAACCAGTGCCCCCGAATGGGTCCGGGCCGCCTCGGGCGCGCCGGCGAAAGCGACCGTACCTGATTGGCGCCGCGATCGTCCTCGTCCTCCTCAGCGGGGCGGCCGTTGGTGCCAATCTCGTGCTGGCTGGGACCTACAGTCCGCAGCGGGCCCTTTCCGATTACCTGCGCGCCCAATCACGCGGGGATGTCAACGGGATGTGGCAGAACGGGGTCTTTCAGGGCGGCGAAGGCGCGTACCACGTGTTCTTCACCAGGGACGCGCTCGCGGCCATGATGAGTGATCCTCGTAACACCGGCATCTCCAGGGTGAAGGTGACGAGCGCGAGGCAGCTTGACGCCAATACCGACATGGTGACGGCCTCCCTCGATTGGTATGGCTCGCAGCGCAGCATCGACTTTCGGGTCGTGAAAGACACCAGTCGGATGCACTGGCTCCTCTATCCATCCTGGCGAGTCGTTGCGCCGACCGCGATGATCAACTTCACGTATCCGAATCAGGGTGGCGCCATCACCATCGACGCGGTGCCGCTTCCCGACTCGAGCGGTTCGGCGATCGCGGTGATCAGCGGCGAGCACACCGCGACCATGGCCGCCACGGATATCGTCGCGGGCGAGACCCATAAAGTCGACGTGAGTCTTCCATCCAGCACCGCCTCAGTGGAGTTTCACGACGTCCTGACCCCGACAGCTTCGAAGGCGGCGGCTGATTCAGTCAAGCAGGCATTCGCCAGTTGTGATGCCGCCAAATATGAGCGGTGCATCAACCACCCGTACAGCGCGCCCAATGATGGCAACCTCTATTTCTTCGTCGCGCCCGACGGGAGCCACGTCTTTTACACGCACTACACGGTGAGCCTGGTTGGCGATCCGACGGCCAACATGACGACGACCTTCGAAGCCCAGGATGGTCAGCTGAGCGTCACCGGCGCATGCACAACTCGCATCGCGACCGGCGCCCGTAACGTCGACCATACCGGTCAGTTCGACGGCAAGCTGACCTGGAACGGTAGCAGCTTCGACAGCGATCTGAATTGGGGCTGCTGAACCGGGTCTGTCAAACCTAACGATCAGCCCGGTCTCGCCAGCCATCGGCGCTGACGAGCCGGGCTTCATGCCCGCTGCTGACTATCGTCAGGCATGCATCCATAAAAATCTTCGATAGATACAATAGAAGCGATTTTGCACTGTTCCCAGCCATTTCCATTTCAGGAGCCATCATGAAAGTCGAGCAGCGACCCGCCGAAAGCAAATCCAGGGACACGCTTTCGGATAAGGCGACCCTGCTCAAGCTCTACCGGGAGATGCTGCTGATCCGTCGCTTCGAAGAAAAGACCGCAGAGATGTACCAGGCTGCCAAGATCGGTGGCTTCTGCCACCTCAATATCGGCGAGGAGGCAACGATCGTCGGAACCATCTCCTCCCTACGCCCGGATGACTACGTCTACAGTACCTACCGAGAGCATGGCCACGCCATCGCCAAGGGCATCGAGCCGAAGGCCGTGATGGCGGAGCTCTTTGGCAAAGAAACCGGCACCTCGCATGGGCGCGGCGGCTCGATGCACCTCTTCAGCCAGGAGCATCGCTTTTACGGCGGCTACGCGATCGTCGGCGAGGCCCTGCCAATCGCGTGCGGCACTGCCTATTCCATCAACTACCAGGCGAAGGACGAGGTGGTGATGAGCATCTTCGGCGATGGCGCCACCAATATCGGCGCCTTCCACGAGTCGCTCAACGTCGCCAAGCTGTGGCGCCTGCCGATCGTGTTCGTCTGCGTCAACAACCTCTACGGGATGGGCACCGCCGTCAAGCGCGCCTCGGCTGTCACCGAGATCTGGAAGAAGGCCTGCGCGTACGACATGACTGGCGAGCGGGTTGATGGGATGGACGTGCTGGCGGTGCGCCGGATCACGGACCAGCTCGTTGACCAGGCCCGGGAAAAGCACGAGCCCAGCCTGCTGGAGTGCCTCACCTATCGCTATCGCGGCCATTCGATGTCCGACCCCGACACTTACCGGGGCAAGGACGAGGTCAAGGAGTGGCAGGGACGAGACCCGATCCTCACCCTGGCCGACCACATGAGGCAGCAGAAGCTGATCACGGATCAAGAGATCGAGAAAATCGACGACGAGGTCACCGCCGAAGTCGAGGCCGCCGTCAAATTCGCGGACGAAAGCCCCGAGCCCGATCCGAAGGATCTCTATCGCGACGTCTATGCCGGCGAGGGCGCGGCCTGATGCCGGTCCTCAGCATGCGCGACGCCCTCAACCAGGCGTTGCGCGAAGAGATGAAACGCGACGAATCTGTGTTCCTGCTCGGTGAGGACATCGGCCTCTACGACGGATCCTTCAAGGTGACGCGCGGATTGTGGAAGGAGTTCGGGGAAAAGCGGGTGCTCGACACTCCGATCGCCGAAGAAATCATCATTGGGACCGCTATCGGCGCCGCGATGTCCGGGCTTCGCCCGGTGGCCGAGATGATGACGGTCAACTTCATCATGGTGGCGATGGACCAGGTGGTGAACGCCGCCGCCCATATCCGCTACATGTTCGGCGGCGGGACAAAGGTCCCGCTCGTCATCCGGACGCCGGGCGGTGGCGGCCACCAGCTCGGCGCGCAGCACTCGCACAGCCACGAAAACTGGTTCGCCCACGTTCCCGGCCTGAAGGTGGTGGCGCCGGGCACCCCCGCGGACGCCAAGGGGATGCTGAAATCGGCGATTCGCGACGACAACCCGGTGATGTTCATCGAGAACGAGGGCACCTACGCCGTCAAGGGTGAGGTGCCGGACGGGGAGTATCTGGTGCCGCTGGACAAGAACGACGTCAAGCGCACCGGGGACGACATCACCATCTGCGCGTATTCGCGCATGCTGGTGGTCGCGATGGACGCCGCGAGCGAGCTCGAGAAGGAGGGCGTCAGCGCCGAGGTCGTCGACATGCGGGCACTGCGTCCACTCGACATGGCCCCCGTGATCGAGTCGGTGAAAAAGACCAGCCGGCTGATCACCCTCGAGGAGGGGTGGCGGTCCTACGGGGTAGGCGCGGAGATCGCCGCACGCGTCTATGAGGAAGCGTTCGACTACCTCGATGCGCCGGTCGCCCGGATCGGTGCCGCGGAAGTCCCGGCGCCCTACAACAAGCGGCTGGAGAAGATCGCCTTCCCCGGCAAGGCTGACGTGGTGGTGACCGCGAAAGCCCTGCTCGGAAAGAACTAAGGGACCGGCACTAATGCCAAGCGTTCAAATGCCGCGCCTGTCGGACTCGATGGAGACCGGCAAGATCCTGCGCTGGCTGAAGAAAGAAGGCGAAGAGGTCAAGAAGGGCGAGCCGCTGGTCGAGATCGAGAGCGACAAGGCCAACATCGAAGTCGAGGCCTACGCCTCCGGCAAGCTGAGTAAGATCGTCGTCCCCGAAGGCGAGAGCGCACCAATCGGCGCCGTCATCGCCGAGATTGCCGGCCCGCCGGCCGACGCGAGCGGCGCGGGACGTGCCACGCGAGCGTTTGAGGCAGTTCGCGGCGAGGCCGCCGAGCCGGAGCAAAAAGCAAAGCCGGCAACCGCGGAGGCGCCAAAGGCAGAGGAAGCCGCCCCCGAGGCCGGCGGTGGCGAGCAATATCCCCAGGGCGGACCGGACGATCGAACGGAGGTCGGCGCCGCCGCGCAGGCCGCGTTGAACGCGATCCGGCGTCCGGCCGAGCAACAAGACGGCGAACGGCAGCGGGTCTCGCCGGTCGCCCGACGCCTCGCCGAGGAGCAGGGCGTCGATCTGAGCAAGGTGACCGGCTCCGGCCCCGGCGGCCGCATCACGAAAGAAGACATCGAGGCCGCCGTTCAGCAGGCGGCCCAACGCCCGGCTGCGACCGCTGCGCCTGCGGCGGCTCCAGGCGCCCCGGCCCGCGGGGAACGCGAGGCCGCGCCGAGGCCCAAGGAGGAGGTCGAAGTCGTCGAGCTAACAAAGATGCAAGCGACCATCGCGATGCGCCTCGCCCAGAGCAAGTTCTCGGCCCCGCATTTCTATGTCACGTCGGAGATCGCGATGGACGACGCGATCCATCTCCGGCAAATGTTCAACGAGGCCGTCGGCAAGGATGAAGCGATCAGCATCAACGACCTTGTCGTGAAGGCCGTGGCGCTGGGCCTGACGAAATTCCCGGAGGTCAATTCATCCTGGGCGGATGGTCGGATCGAACGGAAGCGCGACATCAACATCGGCATCGCAGTCGGGCTCGCCGACCGGCTGATCGTCCCGGTGTTGCGTAATGCCGACCAGAAGTCACTCAAGGACATCGCCCGCGAGTCCAAGCAGTTGATCGAGCGAGCCCGGACCAACAAGGCGGCGGCGCAGGACTATGTCGGCAACACCTTCAGCATCTCCAACCTCGGGATGTACGACGTCGACCAGTTCACCGCCATCATCAATCCTCCGGACTCGGGCATCCTCGCGGTGGGCTCCATCGAGGACAAGCCAGTCGTCAAGGACGGCCAGGTGGTGCCCGGGAAGCGGATGCGGGTCACGCTATCCGTCGATCACCGAGTTTTCTACGGGGTGACCGCGGCGCAGTTCCTGCAGGAGGTCAAGCGCCTGCTGCAGAGCCCGATGGCCCTCGTCCTCTGACGATCCGGGTTCTGGCGCTCGTTACGCTCGGCGTCTTCGGGCCGATCGCCAGCCTGGCGATCTTCCGAGATAGCCCGGACCGGTTCGTCCTCGTCGGTCAGCGCTTTCGCAGCGACCTCATCCCTCCCCGTCATTGAGTTAGGCTACCGCCGCCGCGGCCGACCGTCCGGCGATGCGGCCGGAAAATAGGCAGCCACCCAGGAAGGTGCCTTCTAGCGACCGGTACCCGTGCATGCCGCCGCCGCCAAAGCCGGCCACCTCGCCCGCCGCATAGAGGCCGGGCAACGGGCGGCCGTCGGCGCGCAGCACACGAGCTGAGAGGTCAGTCTGCAGCCCACCGAGGGTCTTTCGGGTGAGGATCCGGAGGCGCACGGCGATCAGTGGACCGGCGGCAGGATCCAACATGCGGTGCGGCTTCGCGACGCGGATCAGCCGATCTCCGAGATAGCGGCGCGCGGCGCGGATTTCCAGTATCTGCGCGTCGCTTGTAATGCGATTGTCGATCTCGCGATCACGGGCGACGATTGCTTGCTCCAGCTTCTGGGGGTCTACTCGAACTTCGCGTGCTAGCGTATTCATGCCCTCGACCAGGTCGGCGAGATTCGGCGCGACCACAAAGTCAGCACCGCGCCGCTTGAACGCTTCAACCGGCCTCGGCCCCGACTTTGATAGCGCCCGTTGCAGCAGCAGCCGGACGTCCTTGTTCGTTAGATCTGGGTTCTGCTCCGAGCCGGAGAGCGCGAACTCGCGCTTGAGGATCCGCTGCGTGAGCACGAACCAGGAGTAGTCAAAGCCGGTCCGGCGCAGGTGCTCCAGCGTCCCGAGCGTATCGAAGCCCGGAAACAGCGGAGCCGGGAGCCGATTGCCCAGGGCATCGAACCACATCGATGACGGCCCGGGCAGGATGCGGATGCCGTGGTCCGGCCAGATCGGGTTCCAGTTCTGGATGCCCTCGACGTAGTGCCACATCCGGTCTCGGTTAATCAGATTCCCGCCCGCCACCTCCGTAATCCGCAGCATCCGTCCGTCAACGTGGGCTGGCACTCCGCTGAGCATCTGGCCGGGCGGTTCGCCCAACCGGGCCGGCCACATCTCGCGGACCAGGTCGTGGTTTCCGCCAATCCCTCCCGAGGTGACGATCACCGCCTGCGCCCGCAGCTCGAACTCGCCGACCGGAACGCGCGAGCTCGGGCGACCCCGGTCGACGGCGGCGGCTTCAAGCGCCGCCCCCCGGACCCCATCCACGGTCCCACCAGTGACGGTCAGGGCGTCGACTCGATGTCGAAACTTCAGCGTCACTGTCCCGCGTGCAACGGCCTCCCTTACGCGCCGCTCGAACGGGGCGACGACGGCCGGGCCGGTTCCCCAGGTGACGTGAAACCGAGGGACGGAGTTGCCTGGGCCAATCGAACCATAGCCGCCGCGCTCGGCCCAGCCGACAATCGGGAAAAATCGAACACCGTGCCGACGCAACCACGACCGCTTCTCGCCGGCGGCGAAGGCCACGTACGCCTCAGCCCACCGCCGTGGCCAGGTGTCGTCCTCGCGGTCGAAGCCTGCTGTATGCATCCAGTCCTGCATCGCCAGCTCGACCGAGTCATGAACGCCGAGCCGCCGTTGCTCCGGTGAATTCACCAAGAACAACCCGCCAAAGGACCAGAACGCCTGACCGCCCAGCCACGGCTCCGGCTCCTGCTCGAGAAGGATGACTCGACGACCGGCATCCGCCAGTTCCGCAGTGGCGACGAGCCCCGCAAGCCCGGCGCCAACGACGATCACATCGGCGTCTTGGCTCACGTTGGCCAGAATAAGCGCAGCGATATTCGCGTCCGTCTCTGTTTTCGCGTGGAGCAATAGATAGGCGCCGGAACGCCGCGCGATTGGGTCGCCGATTTCGAACTAGTGGCAATCAAAACCGCCGGTCGGCATCGTCGCTCTACGCCTTGACAGCTTGAAATTGGAAAGACTACGGTAGACCAGTCGTCGTCTGCCTTAGGCCATAGGGAGGGAATAGGCGTGCACCCGAAACGGATGCCATTTTGGCTTGGTTCGACCGGTGTCGGGCTGGCCATCTGTTTAACAGCGCCCGCTTCGGCTAGTTCCGTTGCGCCGCTGACGCAAATCTCCGATCCCAGCCCGTTCGCCGCATGCACAATCGGCGGAAGCCAACCGCCGGTGCCCGGCGAGACGCTCTACCCGAGTGCCGAGGAAGAGCCCTGGGTCGACATCAACCCGACAAATCCGAATAACATCATCGCCGTCTGGCAGCAGGATCGCTGGTCGGACGGTGGTGCCCACGGGCTGGTAGCTGGCGTCACCCATGACGGCGGGACAACCTGGACCCGTACGTTTGCCCATTTCAGTAACTGTGCCGGCGGGAATTCCAGCAACGGGGGAAACTACGAACGTGCCTCCGACCCCTGGGTGTCGTTCGGTCCGACCGGGACGGCTTACCAGATCAGTCTCTCGTTCGACGCCAACACCGCCCGAAATGCGGTGCTCGTCAGCAACTCAACCGACGGTGGCGACACCTGGGGCGAGCCGATCAGCCTGATCCGAGACTCCGGCGGGCGCGACTCGTCCTTTGCCTTCAACGACAAAGAGTCGATCACGGCGGATCCCACCAACCCCAACTTCGCCTATGCGGTCTGGGACCGCTTCGTAACGCCCTCAGGGACCTCGCTGGCCAACATCGAGGGCGCTATCCACGCTCGGTCATTCCGCGAGCCCGTCTTCTTTTCGCGCACGACAGACGGTGGCAAAACCTGGGAACCAGCTCGGGATATCTATGACCGGGACGAGTTCAACGGCACGATTGGAAACCAGATCATCGTGCTGCCGAACGGAGACCTGCTCGACTTCTTCGACGAGTTCTTTGTGCACGACAACTCCAACAACCAGCGCGGCGAGAGCATGAGTGTGATCCGCTCCACGGACAAGGGCGTCACCTGGTCCAAGCGGTCCACGGTGATCGCCGCCAGCCTGGAACGGGGCGCGTTCGATCCTGACACCGGGAGGCCGATCCGAGCCGAAGGCGGGATCCCGGAGATGGCAATCGATCATCACAATGGCAACATCTACCTGGTCTGGCAGGACACCCGGTTCAGCGGCGTGGACGAAGTCGCTCTCTCGATGTCCTCAGACGGCGGCTTTACGTGGTCGGCCCCGATCAAGGTCAACCAGACACCGCGCAATCCGAATCCAGCCGATGAGCAAGCCTTCGTGCCGTCGGTTCGGGTCGTCGACGACGGAACGGTGGCCGTCACCTACTATGACTTCCGCAACAACACACCGGCTCCCGGCGTGCCGACTGACTATTGGGCCGCCTTCTGTCATCCGTCATCGGGAACCAGCTGCGCAAGCGCGGCGAATTGGGGCGGCGAGGTGCGTCTTTCCTCAGCCTCGTTCGACGTCGAGCAGGCGCCGGCGGCTCGCGGACCGTTCGGGTTCTTCCTTGGTGACTACGAGGGGCTGGCCAGCAGCGGCAACGACTTCCGGCCCGTTTTCATCCAGGTGAACGACGGCCAACCGGCGAACCGCACCGACGTCTTCACGACAACGGTGTCTCCGTAAAACTGAACAGAGTGGGCGGCCGCGGCCGCGGTAGGTCGCGGCTGTCCCTTCGTAAACGCGTGCTGACCGACCGCTCATCCGACCGGGTTTGGGAGCCGATACCCACCGCTTAGCGATTGATCGGAACATATCGGCGTAGCGGTGCCCCACCGGAGGTTGGATCGCGCCTAGGCGCGCGAAGTTTGCAGGGCGGTCACTGGGTGCAAAGCGTTCGCGCGGCGAATGGTCTAGGGCCCAACTTCCGAGAGGCCGATGTGCTCACCTTGCCTTCTTTGACGAGGTCGCACCGTAAACACCCGGCACGGCCGGGTAGGTGGTGGAGGTGGATTCTAGCCGCCGATCGCCTTGCCAAGCCGGCGCATGATTTGGCGCCAGGACAGGGCATCGCGAATCCGATCGACCCGTCGCCGCTGAGGTTGGGTGACCTCAGGTTTGTAGCTGGCGCCGAACTCGCTGGCATAGGCGATCAGGTCCTTCAGCTCGAGCAGCGGGATCGCGTACTCCTTCGTGACCTCCTCGAGCAACGCGGCGGTGCGCTGTTGCACGCTGGGGCTCTCCGGCCGGCACAAGGCCAGCGGGCGGGCGTGCTGCGCCCGCATCCCCTCCGGATGGATCACGACCCGGCCCCAGCAGAGCACGGCGCCGCCGAACATGTAGGGCTCCTCCCGAAGCGCGCGAGTCATCGGGGCGATGTCGTGGTAGGCGTAGATCCCACAACTGCAGCCCGGCTCGGGCGAGATCCGGGCTTCATCGGTCCGGTGCAGGCCAGCACGCGCGAGCCGTAGCCCGGGCCGGGTCTGGCACTCGGCATCCAGGGTTTCCAGGGGCGGCCAGAGGGTCTCGGCCACCGGCGATTGCAGCCGGCCACGGGTCCAGGCGTCATCGGGATCCACCCGCCAGAACCGGTAGCCGACGGCTGGGATCACGCCGGCGCAGTGGCCGGAACCTCTACCTCCCTCTCGGTCCGCTCGGGCTCGGGCTCGGGCGCCAGCAGCGGTTCGGATGCAGGTTCCGGTATCTCGACGACCCTGACAGGCTTACTCGTGAATCCCATCGCTACTCCCGTTTTAACACTGACGGGGGCACGAGTGGGAGACGCCTATTGCGAAGAGGTGGGCGGACCTTCGAGGGAGAGCGCCGAGCGGCCGAACCGCTCCTCCAGGAAGCGGCCATTTGCCAATAGGCGATCGGCGTCGTAACGGTGGACATCGTCGGCGACCTCGGTCATCTTGCTCTCTATCAGGCCGAGCTGATCGAGGAGGACCTGCTTTGACGTCTTCCCATCCTGGACCGGGTGCAGCGTGGCATAGGCGCGCGGCAGGTTGAGGTAACTTTCAAGCGCGGTCGGCAGGTACGCCGTGGCGGTGCGCTGCACGATGTAGAGCTCCGGTGACTCCGGAGGCAGCACGCCGGAGCGCGGCAGGATCCCCAGGATGATCTGCTGGATGCTCTGCACCTTGGCCATGACGTCCGGGGGCAGCCGACCGCTGACCATGCTGACTTCGTTTTCGAGGGCTTTCCGCACATCGTTTGGATCGAAGCCGGTGCGCAGGTCGATCGAGGTGGTTCCCGGTGCCACCAGCACGCCGATCAAATAGAGGCCGACCACGATCACGGGCCAGAGCGGACCGATGACACCGGTGAAAAAGAGGAGGAGGCCGGCGAGCCCAAGCACGCAGCCCACCATGTTCTTCGTGCTGTAGAGGTACTTGAGAAGCCTCATCCTCAGCTTCGCGAACCCTGCCCGCCCAAGGCAAGCTCGTCGCGCCCGCTGCCCATTGTCTCGGTCGCCGGTGCGTTGCGCGCCCGCTGGAGATACGACTGCGATTTGGTGACTTCACCGGTGAGCGCGTCAATGGTCTTCTGCATGCTGTCCAACGCCTGCAGCTTGTAGGCATCGATCATGTCCATGGTGGCGTAGATGTTGGCGAAAGCGGCCTGCAGCTTCTCGACGCTGATGGTGGCGCTGGCGGCCTGCTCGTGGATCTGCCCGGACTGATCCTTCAACATTTGCGAGGTCGACTCGATCATGTTGCCGGTGGTGGTATTCAGCGCCGTGATCTGGCTCAGGACCAGCCTCTGATTCGTGAGCGCTTGAGCCACGATGACGGCAGTCCGCAGCGCCGACACCGTCGTCGTGGTCGCCCGATCGACGCCCTTGATCAGCTCGAGGTTGTTCTTGCGAACGAGCTCCAGGGCGAGGTAGCCCTGGGCGTTGACCGCGAGCTGGGTCAGCAGGTCCTGCCGCTTCTGCCGGACGTAGAAGAGCACGTCCTCTCGCAGAGCCTTGGCCCGCTCGGGATCGGTCTGTCCGATCTGGTCGATTTGCGCCTCGAGCGCGGCATCGAGCTTGCCGGCCATGTAGATGTACTGCTCGAGCTTGCCCTTGATATCCCAGACGTTGACCTTTTCTTGTTCGATCGCCGCGTTGTCCTGGCGCAGCTCATCCTGCCCGTGGTACAGCGCCTGGATGATCGCGTTGAGGTGGCCCTGCGCCGACTGGTAGCGCGCGAAGTAATCGCGCAGCCGATTACCGAACGGGATCAACCCAAACAGGTGCTTCGGACTCATCAACCCCTGCTCCGAGGGGTCGAGGTCCTCGACGGTGTGCCGCAGATCGACCAGCGATTTGGAGACGGTCGCACCCTTGCTGAAAGGACCGGACTCAAGCGCCTTGACCGGCTTGTCCAGCAGGCGGTTGCTGACGCTTGCCGACTGTCGGATCTCGTCATTCCCCATCTGGTGGATGGCGTTGACCTTGTTGGCGAAGTCCTGTGACTGCGGGTCCAGTGATGCAAGAGACCTGACGTAGCCGCTGACCATCGTGTCGATCTTGCTGGAGGTCGCCGGGTCGACCTGCACCAAGCTGGCCGCCTCAGCATCGGTAATGGTTGCCACCGGCTGCGGCGGGACCAGCGTCAAAGCGGTGCTCGAGGCCGAGGAGTCGGGCGCGGGCGTGGAGGTCGGCGCGTTGGTGCTCACGAAGTGGCTCCTTTCATCTGCTTCTCAATCGTGCTGACGATTCGAGGGTTTCGGATATTGGAAGGATCCTGAAGTCTAGGGAGCGGGAACGGCGCCGATCTGGCGCCCTGGCCTTGACCGCCGCTTAATCTTTCCACGACTGCGTCAACACCCCTTCTCGATGAGAGACGGTTCAACGGTCTCGGTCACCGTTATACCCGGGTTCCACCGCTGCAAACGCGGTTGACCCCTATACTTCCCCGAGCGTGCCGCCCGCTTCCATAATCATTCGTGTTCTCGTTGCGCCGATTCTCATAGCGTTCCCTGCCTGTTCGGCCGCGGCGACCCCGTCGAGCCCGATCAAGGCGGCCGAGCAGGCCGAGGAGCTCCCTCCCCCATCCGTCAGCGCGGATGCGATGCCAATACCGGCTCCAACGGCGCTTCCCGGTGTGCTTCCTGGCAACCTGCTGATCGCGGATCGCGCCAACAGCCGCGTCATCGAGGTCACGCCCGACCGGCGCATCGTCTGGGAGTTTCCGCGGCCGGGCGATCTGCTACCTGGGCAGCATTTCCGCTGGCCCGATGATGCCTTCTATGCACCCGACGGGAAATCGATCGTGATCAATGAAGAAGAGGCCCATGCGATCGTTCTCGTCGACTACGCAACCCGTCGGATCGCCTGGCAGTACGGTGTCCCGGAACGACGTGGTTCGGCCAAGGGTTATCTCAACGGCCCCGACGATGCCTATATGTGGCCTGACCGATCGATCGGCGTTGCCGACATCCGCAACTGCCGGTTGCTGCGGATCGACCAAGCCAGCAAAGCGATCGCGGCGCAGCTCGGCCGCACCGGTTTCTGCCTCCACCATCCGCCAAAAACGTTCGGGCTTCCAAACGGCGACACACCATTGCCGAACGGGCACGTCCTGGTTACCGAGATCCTCGGTAACTGGGTGAGCGAGGTTGGCTGGGACGGCACGCTGTACTGGACCACGCGGGCGCCCGGCATCCGCTATCCATCCGACGCGCAGATGCTGCCCAACGGGAACATCCTGCTCGTCGATTACGCGCGGCCTGGGCAGATCCTGATCATGACTCCGCAGGGCAAGGTGGTCTGGCGCTATGCGGTTCGCTCCGGTGCAGCGATGCTCGATCATCCTTCGCTGGCGATCGAGCTGAGCAACGGATTCATCGCCCTCAACGACGACTTCCGCGACCGGGTGATCGTGATCGACCCGAAGACGGACAAGATCGTCTGGCAATACGGCGTGAACGACCGCCGTGGCCGGAGCAACGGCTTGCTCTTCGTTCCCGACGGTATCGACATCAAACCGCAGAATTGGGGGGATGTATCTCCAACGCCGACTCCCTCGATGCGTTGAGGGCGTCGGTCAAAGCCCACGCGTCAATCGCCAGCCAATATCGGGCCCGTTGATCGGCGCAGCGGTGACCAGGGGGATCTCGGCTTGATGGTCAGCGGCGGTCACGATCAATGTGCCAACCCGCGACCCCGCGGGCAACCTCGCGGCTAGTTCGGACAACGTGATCCGGCGGGAGATCGCCGTACCGTCGAGCAACACCCATGCCTCCGCCTGGCTCGCCACGATGTCGCCGGACTCGTCCCAGGCCGTGCGGTACCGGGCCACCACGTCGCCGCGCCGGATGACGGCACGCAAATGCAGCACCGGGCCGATGGCGTGCAACAGCGCCGTCGTGGCGGCGAAAGCGCCGGCCAGCGCGTTCGGCTGCCCCATCACCGCGCCGTACACGCGGACGGCAACGGCGTCGACCGTCAGATCCGCCGCGAAAACAAAGCAGCCGCCGGCCTGGTCGGTGTGGCCGGTCTTGACGCCGACGACGCCGCTCTGGCCGAGCAGCGTATCGAGGTTGTGAATCACGCCGGCGACCGGCAGGGCCGCCTGTGACTGGGCGACGACCTGCGCGAACACGGGCAAGCGCAAAGCCGTGCGGGTCAGGGCGATGAGATCCGCGGGAATGCTGGCGCTTTGCGCCGAAAACCCGCTCACATCGGCGTAGTGCGTCGCCCTCATGCCGAGCGCCGCCGCGCGGGTATTCATGCGAGCCACGAACGCCGGGATGCTTCCGAGGTCCCAGGTCGCGAGCAGGTCCGCGAAGTTGCTGGCGGACGGAAGCAGCAATCCCTGCAATAGCTGGTACTCCGTGAGGTGTTCCCCGGCCGTCACCGGAACGACGGATTCGCCTTGACTCCGCTCGGCGAGATAGGTCGCGACATCGGCGCGCGTAACCGTGATCACCGGCCCGGGCTCATTCAGCGCCAGGGGATGATCCTCGAGCACCAGCAGGGCTGTCATCATCTTGGCGGTGCTGGCCATCGGCAACGGCGACGCTCCACCCGAACTCCCAAGGTTGCCGCCGCCCTCGAGCTCCATCGCGGCTTCTCCCTGAGCCGGCCATGGCAACGTTGGCGGAGTGCCGACTCGCTCGATCAGGGGAAGGATCGGCGTCGCGGCGGTCACGGGCAGCGAGCGAAAATACTGAAAGCCCCCGGCAATCAGGACCAGCGCGAGCAGATAGAGGATCGGGCGACGGAAGAGGGCGCTAACGCCAGTCGAGTGGCGGCCCGAGTGTGGGCTCAGCCAGCTTCAGGATTTCGCCCGGGTTTGGGAAGCGGCGCAGCCTCGCCCTGCTGAAGATCAGGGTGTTGTCGAGGGTCACCTCGAATCGACCTTTACTTCCGGTGCGCAAGCAGACGTCCACCATGATCGGTGCCCAGGCCCCAAGGATTTCGGCCGCCAGACCGACGGCCTGATCGAGATAGTTTCAGGGGACGCAATACTCGATCGTGACGCGATGCTTCGGGTCGATCACGGCTCCAAGCGTATCAGCGGTTGCGGCCGATTCGCCCGAGGTGCGTGTCCTGGAATGCGGTCGGCAGCTTCAGCCCATAACCCAGCAACCGGTCGACGCCGATGTGGCCGAGCCAGATCAGGGCGATGTCCAGCGTGAGGCTGGTCCCGCCGAGAATGCCAACCGCGGCGAGAATGCCCGGCAACAGCCAGGTGTGGCCGAGGTTGTAGAAGGCCGCCCCGATCCGCGGCCCGCGAAGGTAGCCCAGCATGAACAGATCGGGCGCGAGGATGAGCAACAGATAGAGCAGCCACGGCCCAGCGGACTTCCAGTAGACGAGCAGCGAGAGCGCGAACAGCACGCCACCCTCGAGCCGCTGCAGCGCGACCGGATCCCCGAGAAACGCGACCGGGCCGCGGTCGGGTGGGCGCACGATCACCCCGCTCGAACCGTCGCCGGCGGCCCCGCCAGTGCCCGCACCAGGCGTTCGGTTGAGCCGCCGATGCCATAGGTCTCGTTTAGCCTTGCCAGAGCCTGGGGATCCTTCGGCTTGAGCGGGCGGATAGCCTTCGGGGGACCGACCGGTGCAATGCTGACCGGGACGCCGACCCGCCGCGCCCGCTGGATGTAGGCGTTGGCGGATTCACCGAGCCGGCCGCTGGCCACGATGCCGTCCAGGTCCTTGTAGCGGCGCACCAGCTGAGCCGCAGTCTTCTCCCCTACTCCTGGAACGCCCGGCAGCCCATCCGATGGGTCGCCGCGCAGGACCGCAAAGTCGCCGTAGGATCGCCCGGGGATGCCATATCGCCGCTCGACTTCGGCTTCGTCCACAACCAGCAAACGACCGATGCCTTGCTGGGTGTAGAGCACGCAGACGTCTGGATCCCGCACCAGCGAGAAGAGGTCGCGGTCTCCCGTCACGATCTCGACCTTGCCGCTGATCTCCGGCAGCAGCGACGCAATCACGTCTTCGGCCTCGAACCCCGGGGCGCCGATCACGTCGACCCCGATCGCCTTCAGGACGGCGCGGATGATCGGCTCCTGAGGTTCGAGCTCGGGCGGCATCGCGCCGCGCTCGAGGCGAGCCGTCTTGTAGCTGGGGATGACGTCCACGCGGAATGCGGGGCGCCAGTCCTCATCGGTCGCCACCACGATCGCGCGCGGCTTACGGTCGGTCACCAGCCGGGCGAGCATGTCGAGGAACCCGCGAACCGCGTTGACCGGCTGGCCGTTAGGCGCTTTGAAGGCGGTGACCGGAAGGCCGAAAAAGGCGCGGAACATCACGCTGGAGCTATCGATCAATAACCAATCAGTGGCCATCGCCAAGGATCGTAGTCGTTAGCGGCCCCCACCCCGACCCTCCCCCACAAGCGGCGAGGGAGATGAGATCGTCGCCTCGAGCTGGGCCCCCAACGAGAGGATGGTGTACTCATCCCGTGGCCGGCCGACGAGCTGGATCCCGATCGGTAGTCCGCTTCTCGTCGTCGCCAGCGGCAGGCTGATCGCGGGCTGCCCCGTGCAGTTGAACGGATGCGTGAAGCTCAGCCAATCGAGGAATTCGTCGGACGCGGTGTCCACCCTCTGGCCGATGGCGCCAATCTTCGGCGCGGGGTACGTCAGCGTCGGCGTCAGCAGGACGTCGATCTGGTCCCAACTCGCGATCAACTTCCGAGCGTGCTGGTGCAGCTGTGTCAGCGTCTTCAAATAATCGACGGCGCTGGACGAGGGCGCCGCCTCGAACATCAGGCGGTTGAGTGGGTCGAGGAGCTCGGGCTGCTGGATTGGCAGTGTGCCGACAGCGGTGACGGCCAATAGTTGGATCAGCGGACGGAATTGACCGAGGTCCGGTTGAATCCGGGTGACTCGGTGGCCGAGAGTCGAGAGCTGGCCGGCGACCGACTCAACAGCAGCGCTCACCTCGGGATCGACCTGGCCGGGCCCATCGATGGTCCACCCCACGCGCAGCTTCGATGGCGGCCGCCGCGCCGAGCCCAGGAATGGTTGGGTAGTTTCCACCCAGTAGGGGTCGCCGGGCAGGTGACCGGACATTGCGTCGAGGCCCAGCGCGGCGTCCGCGACGGTGCGGGCGATCATACCGCTCGTGGCGAGCCCGGCCCAGTCTTCGCCGAGCAGCGGACCGCTCGAGATCCGCCCGCGCGACGGCTTTAGCCCCACGACGCCGCAGCACGACGCGGGGATGCGGATCGACCCGCCGCCATCGCTACCATGGCTCAGCGCGCAAAGGCCGGCCGCGACCGCGGCCGCCGCCCCACCGCTCGATCCACCGGCGGTCCGTGTCGGGTCCACCGGGTTGCGCGCTGGCGGGAACATCGGTCCTTCGGTCACGGGCCGGGTGCCGAACTCTGGCGCGTTCGTCTTGCCAAGGATCACCGCGCCTTCGTCCTTGAGGCGGCCGATGGCAAAGCTATCGACCTGGGCGATCGATTTCTCGAACACGCGCGAGCCGAGACTGTTGCGGTAGCCCGCCAACGCCGCGGTCTCCTTGATCGAGGTCGGCAACCCTTCAAGGAGACCGAGCCGGTCGCCGCGGTTGATCCGCTTCTCCGACGCGGCAGCCTGACTCTCCGCGAGTTCCCGTGTCAGCAGGACAAACGCATTGAGGTCAGGATCGATGCGCGCGATGCGCTCGTAGTACAGCGCCACCAGCTCGGTCGGCTTGATGCGCCTGGCTGCGATCGCCTCCACCTGGTCGAGCGCCGGCATGAGCGCCCAGGCCTCGTCGATCACCCGGTAACTCTACGGGCTAACGCAGCCATTGCCACGACGACAGCATCGTGGCGAAGTCGGTGTCACGGAACTTTGCGAACTGGCCTGGCGTCGAAACGAGCGCGACGATGTACGTCGTATTGCCGTAATCGACAAAAGCCAGCTGGCCACTCCACTGGGTGCCTTCGATGTTGACGATCAACGCCGGCGCGCCCCCGACCGTCGTGGAGCTGAGTGACCCGAGATGCCCGAGGTGGTTGAGATTGCCGCTCGCGACAACCTGGTCCCAATTGGCGGCGATGTTATTCAGCGGCACCTGTTGACCGAAATCGGCTACGGCGAACTCCGCCTTGCCACCGTTCTTCACCGTCTCGAGAGCCAGTACCACCCGACGGCCGTCGATCAAGCTGAATGTCGTCGGGTGCCAGCCGCCCGGGTTCTTCACCGAAAAGCTGCCGTCCGAGGCGGTCGCCGGTCCGCCCAGGTTCAGGCTGGCGAGGACGGCGATCCCGATCACAAGGACGGCCGCGATCCCGGCCGCGGGCAACACCCGCATCCAGTTGAAGCCGCCCGGCGTCGTCGGCGAAGCGATCCCTGGCGTGGTCGGTGTCGAGTTCTGGGCGGGAGCCGGGTAACCGCCGGCCGTGAACGCTGGCGCGCCGTCGTCGGCCACCATCAGCGGGACCCGACATTGCGGACAGACGGTCTCCCCGTTCAGGTACCAGGTCCAACAGTTGCGACAAACCGCCCGGCTCACAGTGCCCCTCAGGGGATCAACGGGTGCCTTATCAAATCCCGTCGACCGCCAATACCGGCGGAATACGAAGACAGCCCGCCAGAAACCTGGCGGGCTGCGCATGAAGGGGATCGGTTAAATCAGCTCGGCTAGCGAGCCTCGACAGCAGCCTCGGCTTCGATCTCGCCCTCGGCGGCGGCGGGGGTCGGGGCGGGGACCGCCTCGACGTCGATGTCCAGCTTGACGTCGTCGCCGAGGAGGAAGCTACCGGCCTCGAGCGCCTGGTTCCAGGTCAGGTTGAAGTCCTTGCGGTTGAGCTTCGTCTCGGCGGAGAAGCCGACGCGCCGGTTGCCCCAGGGATCCTTGCCTTCACCGGTGAAGTTCGCGTTCAGCGCAACTTCCCTGGTTGTTCCGTGAATGGTCACGTCGCCGATCACTTTGAAATCTGACGGGTCGTCGCCCTCGGTTCGCTTGCTCTTGAACGTGATCGTCGGGTAGTTCGCCACGTCAAAGTTGCCGTCGGCGCTGCGAAGGTGGTTGTCACGAGCCGCCACTCCGGTGTCGATGCTGGCCGCGTCCAGCACAACCTCGACTCCGGCCTTGCTCACGTCGTCGTGGTCGGCATCGATCCAGCCTTCCTTGATCTTCATCTCGCCCCGCACCTTCGACATCATGTGCCGGATCGTGAACGTGACGCTGCTGTGGTTAGGGTCGATTTTCCACTTCATGTCTTGAATCCTCCCGTATTCCAAATTAGTTGCCTACGCAACATTACTCAAAGCAACCGTCGGTTGCGGCAATATATTCCCTGGTGGCGACGACGCTCAAACCGGCCGAGCTACGCGCCTGGCGCGCCTTTCTGGACGCCCAGGCGACTCTGCTGCGCCGGCTGGAGGCCGAGCTGGTCGCCGGCGAGGGGATGACGCTTGCCGAATACGACGTCCTGGTCCAGCTCCGGCTCGCCCCGGAGCAGCGGCTGCGCATGAACGAACTCTCCGACCATGTCCGGCTCAGCCCCAGCGGCATTACCCGGCTGGTCGATCGGCTGGTGCAGGCCGGGCTGGTCGAGCGCGGGCCGTGCGCCACGGACCGGCGGGTGACCTGGGCCATCCTTACGGCGGCCGGCCGGGCTCGGGTGCGCCGGGCGAGTCCACTGCACCTGCGCGGGGTCCGGGAGCATTTCGCTCGGCGCCTCTCCCCCGCTCAGCTCGAGGTCCTGGCCGACGCGTTCGAGCTGCTTGCCGGGGAGCCGCAGCCTGGCGCCCGGCAGACGATCGAGTAATCTCGAAAGTGTGAGCCAGCGGCTCTCCAGGCTGGATCCCAGGGTTGATGAGTTCCTTCACTGCCAGCCGTGCGTTGCGACCTGGGTCGGGCTCACGCTCGCCGGCATCTATCGACTGAGCGGGTGGCAAGACGGTTTCAGCTTGTTGCGCCGTGAAATCCAGCCGAAGGAACTCCAGGCGGACGTCGAGCGTGTCGAGCGAGTCGAGATCGAGCGGCCGACGCTCCCCGGGATTTCGATTCGCTCATAGGCTGCCGGTGCGGTGATCACCGATTGACACGGTGACCGCGCAGGTCCATCGAACGACGGTCGCGACCAGCTGGCGCTGGATGCGGCTCGATCTGGTGGCACGCCTGTTGCCCCTGGCGGCGGCGCCCTTGCTGGTCGCCTGGATCACCCACACCCCGCTCGGCCTCTTCGGGCTGAACCTCGCCCATCCGCTGCGCGACCTGTTGGTCGCCGCGCCCCTCTCTCTAGTCGGATTCGCGGTCGCCGCTGGCTTCGCCGCGTACCTTGCCCGACGCAGCAGACGCTGGGTCGTCCCGGACGGTCCGGACCTCGCTGCGCAGACGGTCTACTACCTGGTCCTGAATGCTCCCGTGGAGGAGTGGTTCTTCCGCGGCTTTCTGCAGGGCGGTTTGATGCGCTGGTGGAACACGCCGGTGCTGGCGCTGGCGGTGTCAAGCGCCATCTTCGGCGGTTATCACTTTCTCGATCGCTGGGGCTGGCGTCCGGTGATCGGGGCGACGGCCGCCGGCCTGGCGCTGGGGCTGATCTACCTCTGGCAACCCTCGCCGCCATCGCTGCTCAGCCCGGTATTGGTGCACGCGGCGATCACCTGCGGGTTCTTGAGCCTCGGACCTTACCTCGTGTTCCAGTGGCGGAGGCGCTAGCCTTCGGGTTGGCCGAGCCACTCCCGGGACTTGTAGCCCCAGTGATGGCGGGCGTGGATTCGGCGGACGGTCCCCGATCGGCTCCGGGTGACGAGTGACTCGGTCTCGGCCCAGTTCATGTGGTACTTCACGCCCCGCAGCACCTCGCCATCGGTGATGCCGGTGGCGGCGAAGAAGACGTCGTCGCTGCGGACCAGGTCGTCGATTCCGAGCACCTCATCGAAATCGGCGCCGGCGGCTTCCGCCGCCGCTTTCTCTTCCGGATTCCGAGCGTACAGCTTGCACTGAATCTCACCACCGAGCGATTTCAGCGCGCACGCCGAGAGCACGGCCTCGGTGGCTCCCCCGATACCCGCCAACACGTCGAGGCCGGTCCCTTCGATCGCGGTCATCAGCGCTCCAGCCACATCGCCATCACTGATGAGCTTGATCCGGGCGCCGGCCTCACGGACCTCCTTGATCAGGTCCTCGTGTCGCGGACGGTCGAGGATGACAACCGTGAGCGCGCTCACGCGCATGCGTTTCGCCCGAGCAATGCGCTGCAGATTGACCCCGATCGGATCTTCGATGTTGAAGGATCCGGCCGCGTCCGCTCCGGTGGCGAGCTTGTGCATGTAGGCCAGGTGCTTGGCGTCGTAGAGGGAACCACGGCCGCCCGCCATGGCGATAACCGAGATGGCATTGGGGAGACCTTTCGACAGCAGGGTCGTGCCCTCGACGGGATCGACCGCGATGTCGACCTGCGGCGGCACGCCGTTCCCGATCCGCTCGCCGATGTAGAGCATCGGCGCCTCATCCTTCTCTCCCTCGCCGATGACGACCACGCCGTCCATCTCGATCTTCCCGAGCGACAGTCGCATGGCCTCGACGGCCGCGCCGTCGGCGCGGTTTTTATCGCCGCGCCCCATCCAGCGGGCGCTGGCGAGGGCGCCGGCTTCGGTGACCCGCACCAGCTCGAGCGCCAGGTTGCGACTGATCTCCGCCGAGGCGCTCTCCGTTGCCGGGAACGGCCGAGCCATCAGACGATCCTCGAGCCTCGACCTCGGGTTTTCAGAGTCGCGGTCAGGTTGCTACGCTTGCGGTGTTCCGGCATGGCGCTGCCGCACCTACTTTAGCTGGGCAGACCACCGGAGGGGAGAGACGTGGAAACCGCCAGCCCGCCGCCGGTGAAGGCAGCCGCGTGGCCTCGCGCGAGGCCGATCCGAGGCGCCCGGGCGGTGCTCCAGACCTTCTTGATCTTCCCGCTGATGGGCGTCTTTTCGCCGCTGACCGTGATCGATCGCTACCGGGTGAAAATGATCAAAGGCGGCGCCGTGTTCGTCTCAAACCACAGCAGCGCACTGGATGCGGTCGTGATGCTGCAGGCGCTGCCCAATCGATTCCGCTATCGGGCGTTCGTCGTGGCGGCCGCGGACTCCATCTTCAAGCGCAAGTGGGAGGCGACCCTGACCCAGCTGCTGATCAACACGTTCCCCATTCCCCGCGCCGGGGGTGCCCGTCCCGCGCTCGACCAGCTGAAGGAGCACCTCGCCCATCGCTGGTCGGTCGTCATTTTCCCCGAAGGGACGCTCTCGCGCACCGGCAACATCGGCACCTTCAAGAAGGGCGCGGCCATCCTCGCCATGGACGCCGGTGTGCCGATCGTACCGGCCTACGTCGACGGCCTCTATGAGGTTTTCCCGCGTTTCCGTCGGATTCCACGGCGGCATCCGGCCAGAATCACGTTCGGCGACCCGATGTCTGCCGAGCCAGGCGAGGACTATGACCGCTTCATCCATCGGGTCGAACAGGCGGTTCGCACGCTCGCCGGCCCGAAGGGCCTCCTCCACGATGACCCGGTCACCGGCAGCCATGCCGAGGGCTCCAACTACTGGTACTGAGCCCGAACATTCTTAGGAATTTCATAGAGTTCACTCACGCGGCCTTGAAGATCGACCCTCACTATAAGGCTGATGGAGGCGCCCAATCGCGGCGAGACCCCGGCCCTTCCCGCCCTGGCGGCCGTGGGCATCATCACCCTGATGGTTCTGCTGTCGATCTCCGGCTACCTGCTCTTGAGCGCGCACTAGGCAGAGCCGGCGCCGGCGCGCGCAGCAGCGCGAGCAATGCGCCCTCCTCGGCAGACAGCTGGTACGGGTCCGGATGCTCCTGCTCTTTGATCGGCTTCAGCGCACCCGCACAATAGGCATCGATCACGGCCGGATGGATGTAGTACTTCCTGGACACCGCGGGCGTATTGCCGAGCTCATCGGCAACCCGGGCGACGGCGCGCACCAGCTCCCTCTTCGCGCCGCGCGTGTCGGGCGCCGCCGCGGCCTCGCGCAGAAAGCGTGCCGCCAGGATGGTGCCCGCCCAGGTCCGGAACTCCTTGGCGGTAAAGTCATCGCCGCTGATCGCCCGCAGGTAGTCGTTGACGTCGGCCGACTCGATCGCCTGCGGCTCGCCGCTCTCGTCGACGTACTGGAACAGTTCCTGCCCAGGGATCTCGAGGACGCGCTTGATGATCCGGGCCAGCCGGCGGTCGTCCAGCTCGACCAGGCGACGCTTTCCACTTTTGCCGCGAAAGCTGAAGCGCAGCTCGGACCCGACGATGCGGACCTGCCGGTCTCGCAGGGTTGTCAGTCCGAATGACGCATTCTCCCTCCGATATTCGACGTTTCCGACGCGGATTCGGGTTTCCTCCAGCAGCCGGACTACCGTGGCCAGCACCTTCCGCCTGGGCACGCCCGCCAGCTCGAGGTCACGGTCGGTCTGCGCACGGATTCTCGGCAGTGCTTCGGCGAACGCGAGCATCCGGTCGTACTTCACCGCGTCGCGAACTTCTCGCCAGCGGGTGTGATACCGGTACTGCTTGCGGCCGCGCGCGTCTCGCCCGGTCGCCTGCAGGTGGCCTTGCGGATCCGGACTGATCCATACGTCGGTCCAGGCCGGCGGGATAGCAAGGTGTTTGATGCGCCCGATGGTGTCAGGATCGCGGACGGGCGCGCCGTCAGGACCCAGATATCGAAATCCCGACCCCGCTCGCTTTCGCCGTAACCCGGGGCTGAGGTCGGATGCGTAATGCAGGCCTGCTGCCCGGGCCGATGCAGCCGGATCGACCAGTTCGCTGGCGTCCGCTCCGGGAACTGCTAGGGCCATTCTGCCGCTTGACTCAGGCTCACGGTTGACCCATCATAGATGATAGATTTGATATCAGGTCTTCCATCAATCGACAAGTTCATTCGCCGGGAGGTGAACTCTTGACGAGTCTGATCTGGGCGATCATCATCGTCCTCTTCGCGCTCTGGCTGCTCGGCTTTGCGATGAACGTTGGCGGCTCCCTCATCTTCCTGTTGCTGGTGCTGGCCATCGTAGGCGTGATCTACAACTTGCTGGCTGGCGGGATGTACGGCGGCACCCGTGATCACCACCCGACGACCGAGGTGACCGAGGTCGACCGGGAAGCCTGAAACGGCGCGGGGCGCGGAGGGAAAGGCGGTCCGCCGACCGCTTTTTTATTTGGTTGATGGCGTCTACAATGGCGCCAAACCGGCCGCCCAGAACATGCCGGTCATCAGGAGGTGGGGAATGGACGACAGCGAGTTCCTGAGGCTGCTCACCCACATCCATGATGAGATGCTGGAGCTGGTCAAAGAGCAACATCCGTCGCACGAGCAATTCGCCGCCTGGCTGCTCGGCCAGATCGAGGGCCGCCTCCGGATGCGCATCGGCACCGTCAAGACCACCTGAGCACCTCGCAACCGTCCGGCGGAACCGCCGCCGAGGGATGGACGCTCGACCAGATCGCGCGCGACATCCCGCTGACCGCCTCGGCCCGCGAAGTTCTCGAGATAGGTCAACGGTTTGCCGCGCAAGCCGGCGCGGAACGGGTCGAGCCGCAACACCTGCTGGCCGCCATCGTCGTCCTTCCGCGCAACCCGGCACATCGCGCGCTGCGCGAGCTGGGGGCGAAGCTCGAGCAGCTGGAGGATGTGGTCGTCCCCGGGGGTGGGGCCACGACGCCGTCGCGCACGGCCGTCCAGATTGGGAGCGCCACGCGCTACCTGCTGAACAATGCGCATCGCGAAGCCGAGCAGCTTGGGCATTATCGGGTGGACGCGCTGCACCTGCTGCTGGCGCTGCTGTACAAAGACTCGAAGCCGACGTCGGATGCCCTCGAGCAGGCAGGCCTTTCCCTTTACGCGATGCGCCAGTACCTGACCGCACCCTCGGCGACGGGGAAGGCCGTGCGCCGGCGTCCCCTTCCGTCATTGCACGGCGTCCTGCGGGTCAGCCCCGTGTTCGCCATCCCCGTGGGCGCCATGATCGCTGGCGGCGTTGGCCTCTGGTCCGGGGTCGCACCGGCGCTCACGCTGCCGCTCAGCCTGCTGCTCGTGGTCGGCGGCTGGGTGACCTCGCTATGCATCCACGAGTTCGGTCACGCGTTCATCGCATTTCTCGGCGGCGATCGCTCGGTAGCGGCGGCCGGCTACCTCTCGCTGAATCCGCTGAAGTACACTCATCCGCTGCTCAGCATCGCGCTACCGATCGTGTTTCTCCTGATCGGCGGCATTGGCCTACCCGGCGGCGCCGTCTACCTCGACGAGCGTGCCATCCGATCGGATAGGTGGCGAACGTTTGCCTCGGCCGGCGGCCCGTTGGGCAATCTGCTGTTCGCCCTCGGCTTTGGCTGGCCGTTTCTCTTCTTCCGCGGCGCCCCGCCCGGCGGCGACGAGCGTTTCTGGGCGGCGCTCGCGTTTCTCGTCTTTCTGCAAATCACCGCCCTGGTGCTGAATTTGATCCCCATCCCGCCCTTCGACGGATTCGGGATGATCGCACCCTGGCTCTCCATCGAACTGCGAATCCTGGCCAACCGCCTCGGCATGCTTCCCCTGCTGCTGTTGTTCTTCCTGCTCTGGCAGGGCGGGCCGGTAAGCGCAGCCTTCTGGAACTTCACGTTCGGCATCACCAACCTGCTCAACATCCCGGAATATCTCGTGCTTCTCGGCCAGCACCAGTTCCTGCCCTGAGCCAGCATCCGGTGACGAGCGAGCCGGCCGTCGCCAAGGCCCTGGAGGCGCTCGATCCGAACGCCTGCGTCCGGCTTGCCCAGGACCTGATCCGCGTCCCCTCCGTCACCGGTGAGGAGCGCGCGGTGCAGGAGCTCGTGGCGCTCATGCTCGAGGAGGCCGGCCTCGAGGTCGACCGATTCGAAGCCGATGTCAGCCGGCTCAAGGCGCATCCGCGTTTTCCCGGCATGGAAGTGGAACGCAGGGAGGCTGTCCTGGTGGCCGGCACGCTCGGCCAGAAGGGCGAGCGCTCGTTGATCCTCAACGGCCACGTCGACGTCGTCCCGCCCGGCGATCGCCAAGCCTGGCATGCGTCACCCTGGTCGGCGCACATCCACGCCGGCCGCCTCTACGGTCGGGGCGCGTGCGACATGAAGGCCGGACTGGCGATTGCGATCAGCGTCGCCGCGGCGCTGCAGAAAAGCGGACTAAATCTTCGCGGCCGGCTCATCGTCCAGAGCGTTGTCGGAGAAGAGGACGGCGGCATCGGCACCTTCGCGATGGCGGAACGGGGCTACCGCGCCAACGCCGCCTACGTGCTCGAGCCCACGCGCCTGCGGATGATCCCGGCACAAGCTGGAGCGCTCACGTTCCGGCTGCGCATCCGAGGACGCGCCGCCCACGCGTCGGTGCGATACGAAGGCATCAGCGCGATCGAGAAGTACGAGCTCGTCGAGACACGCCTTCGGCAGCTCGAGCGGTCATTGAACCAGCACCCGCATCCACTCTTCCACCGTTACCCGATCCCCTATGCGCTGAGCGTCGGGCGGATGCGGGCCGGGTCCTGGTCATCCACGGTGCCCGACGAGCTCGAGTGCGAAGGCCGACTCGGAGTCCCCATCGGCATGGCCTCCACCGAGGCCCGGCGACAATTCGTCGCCGCCATCGCCGATTCGGCCCAGCGAGACCCCTGGCTCAGCGAGCACCCGCCGCAGATCGAGTGGTATGGCGGGCAGTTCGACGCGGTCGAGGTCGATCCGGAACTTCCCGCATTTGCGGCGCTCAAGGCCGCGCACGTCGAGGAGTTCGGCGTGGCGCCGGAGCTGGAAGGCGCGCCCTATGGCTCGGACATGCGCTTGCTGGTGCACGAGGCTGAGACTCCGGCGGTGCTCTACGGGCCGGGTGACATCAAGCAGGCGCACGCGACGGACGAGTGGATCGCGGTGGACGAGATCGTCCAGGCGGCGCGCGTCGTTACCGCGGCCGCAGTCCGATACCTGGCGGTTTGACCTCGATACCGGCCTGGCGAAGCAGGCCACCCATCCAGGCCTCTGCCAGCGTGAAGGCCACCCGACGGGCCGCGCGCTCGGCGGACTCCGGCTCGTCGATCGCGGCCTTGTGGGCGAGGTCGAAGGCACAATCGCGATCCGGTGCATCGAGCCGGTCGAGCTCGGCGCGGATCGCTTCCAAGCTCTCCGACCGGCGCAATACCCGCAGCGCGTCCAGCGAGAGCACGCTGGTCGTCCCTTCCCAGATCGGCAGCACCTGCGCGTCGCGGAGCAGGCGGGGCAAGCCGGTGTCCTCCATGTAACCCTGCCCGCCGAAGCACTCGATCGCCTCCGAGACCACCGCCACCGCCTGCTTCGCCGTGTAGAGCTTGGCGAGCGCGATCCCGAGCCTGAAGAGCGCCGGCTCGCCGGCGGCCGCCTCACCTGTCTCGATCCGCCCCAGGAGCTGTGCCATCCGCATCGTCAGATAGAGCGCACCGTCGGCCTGGGCCGTCATCTCGCGCAGGACCTCCCGATGCAGCGGCTGCTGCTCGAGTTTTCGACCGAAGGCCTCCCGCTCGGTTGCGTACGCGGCGGCGAGCATGCCGGCGCGCCGCATGGTGGCGGCGGCAGTGACGGCGTTGTGCAGCCGCGTGATGTTCAGCATGGCGGTCATCTGAGCGAAGCCGCACTCCACCTCGCCCACCAGCTCGGCGTAGGCACCATCGAGGGTGACTTCGCCGGTGGCCATCGCCCGGGTACCGAGTTTGTCCTTCAATCGGTCGATGCGATAGTCGTTCCGACGGCCGTCCGGCGGAGCGGCCTTCGGGACCAGGAAGAGCGCCAAGCCTCGGGTGCCGCCCGGCGCGCCCTGCGGGCGGCCCAGCGCGAGCGCGACCTCGCAGCCGATGTTCGAGCAGAAGAACTTCTGGCCATCGAGCCGCCAGTGATCGCCGTCGGGCCGAGCAACCAGCGCGTTGGTTCCGACGTCAGAGCCGCCCTGACGCTCCGTCATCCATTGGCCCGAAGTCCAGGCGCGAGTTGGATCTCGACTCACGAGCCGAGCCAGGACTTCGCGCCGCTGGCGCTCGGTCCCCGCGTCGGTGAGCACCCTGGCGGCGCCGTCCGTCATCGCGACCGGACATAAGAAGGTGGCGGTCGAGGGCGCGAAGAGATAACAGAGCGCGGCCTGAACGATGCGGGCCTCGGCTCCAACTCGAGCCAGGGTTGTCGCCTCGTAGGGCAGCGCCACGACCCCGGCACGGGCCGCGGCCGCTGCCAGCTCGCGCCACGAGTCCGGGTAGACGACCTCGTCGATGCGTTGGCCCCAGCCATCGAATTGCTCGAGGGTTGCGGGCTGTCGGTCACAGGCATCACCCCAGGCCTGCAGCTCGTTCGCAGCGGCCCGGCCCATGTCCGACAGGGCAGCGGCCGCCCAGGCGAGCGTCGACGGACGAAGCCAGGCGTCGAGCAACGCGCGCAGGGTCGCGTCGACGGCCCAGGTGTTGTCCGGAAGCAGCGTCGGAATCATGGGGTGTGCCTAGATCATCTGGCCGCTCAGAGCTACCGGCTCGATCTTGAAGGTGACCCGCTCCTCACCCGGCTCGAGCTCGCGGAATTGCTTTCCGGTATAGCGGCGCGCCAGCCGATCGATGAATGCGTGCTTCGGGTCGGGAATGACCTCCACCAGCCGGCCGCGAATCTGCGCGTAGCGGTCGGGTTCGGTTGGATCAGTGAGCAGCAGAGCCGCCTCCCTGTCACGCTGGAGATGCTTCGGCCAGCTGCGATGGGTGTTGCTGTTGACCCAAATGTAGCCATCGTCGAGCTCGAACCAGACCGGATTCAGCTGGATGGAGCCGTCGCTGCGATTGGTGGCAATGACGACAAGGATGGGGAGTGCGGCCAGCCGCTGGACCTGTGGGCTGAGGGCGACCCTCGGTTTAGCGCCAGCCATCGATGGCGCCGGTAACGCGCAGCGGCTCGATCTCGATTTTGATCCGACCGGTTCGCGGGCCCTGATAATCGCGACCCTGATACCGGTGGGCGAGGTGGTTGATGTGCTCACCACCTGGATCCTCGGCCCAGTTGACCATCCTCCCTAGTACTTGCGCCCAGCGAAACATTTCCTTCGGGTCGACCAACAGCAGGGTCACCCGTGGGTCCCGTTCCAGGTGCTTGAACCAACCGCGGTTGGTGCCGCCATTGATCCAGAACGACCCGTCGGCGAACTCGAACCAGACGGGAACCTCTTCCACGCTACCGTCCTTCCGCGTCGTTCCGATGAAGACGGGAAAGACCTCGTTGACAAACTCCAGCATTTTCGCGCTGAGTTGCACCGCCACTACACTACCTCCCACTTGAAGAGCCGATTCGCGATCACCACCGCGATCGCCAACCAGATCACGATTCCCAGAAGATCCGTCCGCACCGCCCACAATGAGGCGCCGTCGATGCTGATGCTCCGCAGGGCGTCGGTAACGTAGGTCAGCGGTGAGTACTGGGTGATGGTCTGGAGCCACTCGGGCATGCTGGAACGGGAAAAGAAGACGCCGGAGAGAAACATCAGCGGAAGCGAGACCAGGTTGGCAATGGGGGCCGCCGTTTCCTCGCTCTTGGTGGCGCCGGAGATGGCGAGCCCCATCGCCAGGAAGATGCCACCGCCGACGATGCCGACGATCAGCAGGTAAAGCAGGTTGCCGGCGAAATGGAAATGGAACACAAAGAGCCCGACCGCCAACAACACCGCAATCTGCAGCGCGACCGTCGTCAGGCGCGTCACAAGCTGGGAGAAAAAGAAATCGCGCACCCGCATGGGCGTCGCCATCAAGCGGCGTAGGATGCCCCGCTGCTTCCACTGGACGAAGGTGAACACGACGCCGAAGAGACCGGTCTGCATGATCGACAGCCCGATCATGCCCGGTACCAGGAAGTCGACGTAGGTCAGGTTGCGACTCTGGACCGGCTTCGCATCGAGCGTCAGCGCCGGGGAAACGTTGGCAAAGGCGAACGAGGCGCGGTCGACGAACTGGTTCATGATCGCCATCGCAACCTGCGAGTTCTGCGGATTGCCCTGGTTGTAATAGGCCGTGATCGCCGTCGATCCCTGGCCGATCGATGCCGGGAGCACGGCCACCAGGTCTCGGTGGCCCTGCTGTAATTGCTGCTTCTCGGCGTCGAGGCTCCCAGTGTCCAGCTTGACCGCCTTGATGCTCTTCAGACTGGCGATGATGCGATCGCTGACCTGGTTGTGTGCCTGGTCGACCACGCCGATGTTGACGCTGGACGTACTGTTGCCGAAGTTGATCAGGCCGAAGATCCCCATGATCATCAGCGGCACCAGCAGGCTGAAGAAGATGGCGCCGCGGTTGCGGAAATACGCCTTCAGCGAGGACCAGGTGAGCATGACAAAGGGATTCGTTTTCAGGTCACGCCTCGCGCAGCCCATGGCCGGTCATGTCCAGGAAGACGTCCTCCAGGTTCGCGGTCCGCTCGACCCGTTCGCCCTTGAACCCTTTGTCGATGAGCCGCTGGATCAGGGTGTCGGGCGGCTCCATGGCGAGGATCTTGCCGTGGTCCATGATGGCCACTCGATCGCAGAGCGTCTCAGCTTCGTCCATGTAATGCGTGGTGAGCACGATGGTCCGCCCCTCGGCGCGAATCGAGTCCGCCAGCACCCACAGGTTGCGGCGCGCCTGGGGGTCGAGGCCGGTCGTCGGTTCATCGAGAAAGAGGATCTGCGGCTCGTTGACCAGCGCGGTGGCGATACTGAAGCGCTGCTTCTGACCGCCGGACAGCCTGTTGACCCGGGAGCGCGCCTTTTCGGCCAGGTCGACCTTCTTGAGGATCGCCATCGCATCGACGCTCCGTCCATAGAGCGCCGCGAACATATCGAGCAGCTCCAGCAGGCTCAGCCCATCGAAGAACGCCGAAGATTGAAGTTGGACCCCGATCAGTCCCTTGACTTTCTCAGGCGCTTCGCGAACGTCGATGCCGGCCACCATTGCCCGTCCATCGTCGGCGTCGCGCAGCCCCTCCAGGATCTCGACCGTGGTGGTCTTGCCGGCGCCGTTTGGACCCAGCAAGCCAAAGATCTCGCGTTCTTTGACGCGAAACGAGATCCCGTCGACAGCGACAAGACTGCCGTAGGTCTTGCGAAGTCCGTCGACGACAATGGCGAATCCCTGCGCCGCCGCCTCTGGATAGGCTTCACCGGTCTGCGCCATCACATCCACGCCGACATTATCGCGATCGCAACCGCACGGAGGCGGCGTGCCACGGCAGGTTCTCGACCGCGGCGAGGACATCCGTCACCTCGGCGATCGCCTGGATGCCGGACGCGTCCACCGACTGAACCTGGACCGGCCGGCCAAAGTCCTCCACCCCGAGAGGTCCGAAGCTCCGTGCTGCACCGCCGGTCGGCAGCACGTGATTGGCGCCGGTGGCGTAGTCGCCCGCTGCGGCCGCGGCGTAGGCGCCAAGGAAGATCGAGCCGGCCGAGCTGACCAGCCGCAACCATCGCTCGGGGTCGCGGCAGGCGAGCGCCAGGTGCTCCGGCGCGAAGTCATTGGCAAACGCAATCGCCTGTTGTAGGTCGACGCATCGAAAGCCCCTCACCTGGCTGTCCGGTACGTCACGCAGAGCCTCCGCGTCCGATTCCGACGTGCTGACGAGCAGCGCGAGGGCGTCGGGCGAGTGCTCGGCCTGCGCCCGCAGATCCGACGCCACCCACGCCAACGGCGCCGAGCCGTCGCTGATGACCACGATCTCCGATGGGCCGGCCGGCATGTCGATGGCGACCTCGCCATTGACCTGTAGCTTTGCGGCGGTGACGTAGGCGTTGCCCGGTCCGTAGATCTTGGCAACCCGGCTGAGGCTTTCCGTGCCGTAGGCGAGGGCCGCGATCGCCTGCGCACCGCCGATCGCGTGCACCTCGGTGACTCCGCATAATGCCGCCGCCGCCAGGGTGGTGGGGGCGACGTGTCCGTCCGGCTGCGGCGGGGAGCACAGGACGATGTCCTGGCAACCGGCGAGGCGAGCCGGAACGGCCAGCATCAGCACCGACGATGGGTAGACGGTGCGGCCGCCGGGAGCGTAAAGACCGACCCGCCGGAACGGACGCCACTCGCGCCAGACGCGCACGCCCGGGGCGACCGCAACGGGTTCTTCATGGAACAGCTGGGCCCCGTGAACCGCCTCGATGCGGAGCGCCGCCTCGGTTAGCGCCTCGCGGACCCTGCCGTCGAGGCCTTCGAGCGCAGCCGCGCATTCCTGCTCCGGAACCCGGGTCCGAGCAAGGCGCACCCCGTCCAGCCGCTCGGTCAACTCCAGGACTGCGCCATCGCCGCTGGCCCGGACGTACCCGAGGATCTGCGTGACCGAGTCCCAAACCTGATCGGCGATTGGCCGGCGGGTCACCAGCGCCTGGTAGGCAGGGCTGCCTCGATCCGGCAATGGCACCAGCGCGCTCATTGCGGCAGCGGCTTCTCGAAGATCACGATCTGCTCGCCAGGGACGAAGCCCAGCCCGCGGTTGATCGCCAGCATCCCGACGTTGTCGGCGCGATTGTCCGTGTGCACACGATGGATCCTCTGCCCGGCAGCGTAGCGCGTCACCATCAGCTTCAGGGCACGGGCGATCCCGCGTCGCCGGTAGTCGCGCAGCACGCCGGTGTCGCCGACTTCGGCATCACCGTCCGGCCTCCGCGCCAGATATGACAGTCCCACGATCCGCTCGCCCTCCCTGGCGACATAGAAACTGTCCAGCAGCACAGAGGGCCGCTCGAAAATACTGCGGGCAAATATCTCCGGCAGCGGATCCTGCCAGTCGACGTGCGGCTCGTGCGGCATGTCGCGCCAGATCGACAGCATCGAGCGATAGAGCTCGTCGCGCGCGCGGGGTGAGTCGATGGCCGGGAAGGCGACGATTTCGATCCCTTCACCTTCGAGCCGGTTGCACAACGCCGTCAGCCCACTCAGGTCAACCCTCGACGGGGTCTGGACCGAGGTCCGGTATCGTTCCAGTTCGACGTAACCGCGCTGCTCGACGTACGGCAGCGCGACCGGCAAATTGGTCTCGCGTACCTCGGCCTCCACCCATTTGACGCGATTCCCCACGGCGAACCGCTCGACCTCCTCCGCCAGGCGGGTGCCCAGGCCCTGCCGTCGATACGCGGAAGCGACGCCCACCAGCCCGGCGGCTCGATCCTGATATCGGGAACCGTCTTCGCTGAGCACGGCCTCGGCAACGCCGGCCAGCGCCCCATCCGCGGTCCACGCTCCGAGCCGGAGGACGGGCTCCGCCGCCGGCCGCAACGTGTCGTCGAACCGCACCGCTTCGACGTCGTCCTGCCAGTACCGGAACTGGTTGACCAGGCCGAGCCATGGCACCAGGTCCGCCGGCTCGACCGGCCGAATCACGACGGCCGTGCGCGTGCTGGCCATAAGTCTTGGAAGTGTACAGGCGGCGGTCCTCAGACCGCCACCCGCATGATGCCGGATGATCTAGAAGGTCAGCGAAACGGTGCCGCTGATGGTCGCGGCGTATACGACACAGCCGACGAACCAGACGTAGGTGCGGTAGTGCGTGAGTGTCGCGCTGAACGAACCGGAGCCGTTGCCGCCGTTAACCCCAACGTTATTGAGGGCACCATGCACGGCATATTGCTGGTTGGTACAACCCGAGAAACCGCTGATCTGTGAAACGGTTCCGCCCCAGGGGACGAACGAACCTTTGATCGCGGATGGCCAGCCGTTTATGAATGTATCGAGCTGGAAGCTCCCGCCGGTGATGTAGGCGGGGTGATGACTCAGATCCTGATGCCTCACGTCGATGTACCAGGTCCCGTCGTAGCTGCCGGTCGCCTCGCCGACAAACTGGCCTTCGGTGGTCGTCGCATTCGGCAGCTCGCTGCCATGAATCCATTCGGTGTAGGTGCTGCTGGCGGCCGCGCTGATGCCCATCAGCAAGGTCGCCCCCATTGCGAGCGCTATCGATAACGCGGGTCGTTTGATCATCCCTCACACCCTCTTTGTCTTGATCGAGCGCGCTCAGCCAGGCACACGGCGGATCCCAAGGGAGGTTACGCCGTCACCGCGCCGAGCGCCTCTTCGAGGATGTCGAGACCGTGGCCCAGTTCTTGCTCGTCAATCACGAGCGGGAACAACACGCGGATCACATTGTCGTAAAGGCCGGCCTTGAGCAGCACGAGGCCGTGGGCGTGGCAATAACGCAGGATCTCGTTCGTGCGCGCCGCCGCCGGCTCGCGGGTGGCTCGGTCCGTGACGAGCTCCATGGCAACCATGGCGCCAATGCCGCGCACCTCGCCGACGATCGGGAACCGCTCCAACCATCCGCGCATCCTGGCCAGGGCGCGCTCGCCGAGACTCGCGCCCCGCGCCGGCAACTCCTCATCGAGCAGCACGTCGATCACCGCCAGGGCCGCCGAGCAGGCGACTGGGTTTCCACCAAACGTGCCGCCGAGCCCGCCCGGGTCGGTGGCGTCCATCAGTTCGCTCCGCCCGACCACCGCGCCGAGCGGGAGACCGCCGCCGAGCGTCTTGGCGAGGACGATCAGGTCGGGCTCGATGCCGGTGTGCTCGACCGCGAACATTTTTCCGGTGCGGCCAAACCCGGTCTGCACCTCGTCCGCGATCAGGGGAATCTGGTAATCGGTGCACAGCTTTCGAAGGCCGGGAAGAAAATCCGGCGGCGGCACGACGAAGCCACCTTCACCCTGCACCGGTTCGACCAGGATGCCCGCCACTCGATCGGCGGGGACGGTGGTCTTGAACAGCCGGCGCACCGCCTCGACGCATGACCCGCCGAGGCTTTCGGCGGCCATCCCGGCCGGCCGCCGATACTCATACGGGTAGGGAACCTGATAGACCTCCGGCGCCCAGGGGCCGAAGTTCTGCCGGTACGGCGAGACCTTGCCCGTCAGCGTCATCGACATCAGCGTCCGGCCGTGGAAACTGTTGTGAAAGCTGATCACCGCCGGGCGGCCGGTCGCCTGGCGCACGATTTTGACGGCGTTCTCGACCGCCTCCGCGCCGCTGTTCAGCAGCAGCGCCTTCTTTGAAAACGCGCCTGGCGTGATCTCGCAGAGCCGCCGGGCAAGCTGCACGTAACGCTCCGGCATCATCACCGGCGCGCCGGAATGGACCAATCGAACGACCTGCGCGGTGATCGCCTCGACAACCCGAGGATGGCTATGACCGACGTTCATCACGCTGATCCCGGTGGCGAAATCGATATACGAGTTGCCGTCGACGTCGGTCAGGGTTGCGCCCCCGCCGTAGGCGGCGAAGACGGGCATCGTGGACGACATGCCGCGCGGCAGGTAGCGATCGCGCTCCTTTTGAAGCTCCCGAGACTTTGCTCCCGGCCACTCCCCCATCGGGAGATATCCTAAGGTCGCGGCGATACTTCGCGTCAGTCAGGGTCGCGGGATTTCCCGCGTGACAGGAGGGTGGACACCAGCATGGCAACGGCAGTCAAGCGGCGGGAGATGTTCATCGGCGGCGACTGGGTGGCCGGCTCCGGGAGCGAGGGGCAGCCGATCATCAACCCGGCGACCGGGGAGACCATCGCCGAGGTGCCGAAGGGCACCGAGGCCGACGTCGACCGGGCGGTCAAGGCAGCCCGCAACGCCTATGTCGAGTGGTTCGAGACCACGCCGCGAGAGCGAAGCGAGTTGCTCCTGAAGCTGGCCGAGGCCGTCAATGCCGACGGTGAGGAGCTTGCCAACCTGGAATCGGCGAACGTCGGGAAGCCGCGGGCGCTGTTTCTGTCGGACGAGCTGCCGCCCTGCGTCGACCACCTGCGTTTCTTCGCCGGCGCGGCCCGCTTACTGGAGGGCCGGGCCACCGGCGAGTACATGCGGGGCTACACCAGCATGATCCGACGCGAGCCGATCGGCGTCGTCGGCTCCATCGCGCCCTGGAACTACCCGCTGATGATGGCGATCTGGAAGGTCGCCCCGGCGCTGGCCGCCGGCAATTGCGTGGTGCTCAAACCATCCGAGTGGACACCGCTGACCGCGCTCCGGCTGGCCGAGCTGGCGGCGGACATTTTCCCGGCTGGCGTCTTCAACGTCATCACCGGCGACGGCGAGCCGGTCGGCGCCGGCATCGTCCGCCATCCCGGCGTCGACATGGTGTCCCTCACCGGTGACGTTGCGACCGGCAAGGACGTCGCGAAGGCCGCATCGCAGACGCTCAAGCGCGTTCACCTGGAACTGGGTGGCAAGGCGCCGGTCGTCGTCTTCGATGACGCGGACCTCGAGGCGGTCAACACCTGGGTCAAGGTCGCCGGCTTCTTCAACTCCGGGCAGGACTGTACCGCAGCGACCCGGGTCATCGCGGGGCCAAAAGTCTATGACAACCTGCTGTCTTCGCTGACGAAGAGTGTCCGGTCGGTGAAGGTTGGCAATCCGCTCGAGGAAGGCATCGAGATGGGACCGATGGTCGCGAAAGAGCAATTGGAGCGCGTCGAGGGGTTCGTCGACCGCGCCCGCGAACGTGGCGCCAGGGTGCTGGTCGGCGGGGCGCCGATCCCGGGTCGCGGCTACTTCTACCAGCCAAGCCTGGTCACGGACGTCAAGCAGGACTCCGAAATCGTGCAAAAAGAGGTTTTCGGCCCGGTCGTCACCGTGCAGCGATTCAAAGACGACAACGAGGCGATCGCCTGGGCCAATGACGTCAACTACGGACTGGCGGCTTCAGTCTGGACGCGCGACATCGGCCGCGCGATGAACGCCGCCCGCCGGCTGCAGTTCGGCACCGTCTGGATCAACACCCACATCCCGCTGGTCAGCGAGATGCCACACGGCGGGTACAAGCAGAGCGGCTACGGCAAAGACCTGTCGGTCTATTCACTCGAGGAATACACGAACATCAAGCACGTGATGACGGCGATCGACTAACACCAGGTTAGATAGTGACTTCGATGAGGGGGCTGTACTGCACCATGGTGTCGACGTCGTCGCGCTTCCAGTGCCTGGCCACCTCCTCGAGCACCTGGCGGCGCTCGGTCGGATCCGTGATTTCGCGCGCGGTCGAGGGGAGATCGGCGCGCGCTCCACGTTTGACGTGAAGCACGAATTTCGGATTCGCGTCGAGGTTGGCAAGCCAGCTGCGACGCCGACGCGACGGCTGCCCGCTGATGTAGAGGCGGCCGCCGATGTTGTGCAGCACGATCTCGAGCCGGCGGGGCTCGCCGCTCTTCCGCCCGATGGTCGTGATGTCGACAACGGTCATCGGCCGGGAGAGCGCGTCGCGGACCCGGTCGTCGAGTGGTTCGCGTACGGCCATGGAATGGTTATAGGCTATGGCGCCACGGCCTGCTCTCCCGCATCTTCAATTGCCGCCGGAATGACGCCGCGACCGGCAGAGACCAAGCCACCGCTCTCCTGGGTGAGCCGCTGCGCGATATAGACCGGGATCAGGCTGACGATCAGCAGCACGCTGGCCACCACGTTGACCACCGGCCGCTGGTTGGGCAGCCGCAGGTTGTTGAAGATCCATTTGGGCAGCGTGATCTCGCTGCCTGAAGTGAAGTTCGTGACGATGATCTCGTCGAAGGAGAGGGCGAAGGCCAGCAGCCCGCCGGCCATCAACGCGGTGGCGATGTTCGGCAGGACGACGTAGCGGAAGGTTTGTAGGCCGTCGGCGCCAAGGTCGTACGACGCCTCCACTAGCGAGGTCGCGGTCCGGCGAAGCCTCGCGATCACGTTGTTGTAGACGACCACCACGCAGAAGGTGGCGTGGCCGATGATGATCGTCCAGAGGCTGAAGGAGATTCCGATCAACTGCCCCCCGAGGTTGATGGTGGAGTTCAACGCCATGCCAGTGACGATCCCCGGCAGGGCGAGCGGGAGGATCAGCAGGAACGAAACCGCCTCCCGACCGAAGAACCGAAAGCGATGGATGGCGAACGCGGCCAAACTTCCGAGGATCAGAGCAATCGTCGTCGCCCCGAGACCGGCCTTGAGCGAGGTCAGGAGCGCCGTTCGGACATCCGCGTTATTCCAGGTTGCCACGAACCACCGGGTGGAGAGGCCCGGCAGTGGCCAGGCCTGCGAGCGGGCTGGATTGAACGCGTACAGCAAGATGACGAAGAGCGGCACATAGAGGAAGACCAGCACCAGGCCGCTGACCACGCCCATGCCGATCTGGACGGAGCGGGGTTCGATCGCCCGGTCCCGGCTCATAAGGCCTCGAAGGCCTTCAGCTGACGTGCAATCAGCAGATAGATGGCCATGACGAGCGCCGGCACGACCGCATACGCCGCGGCGAACGGGATGTTGTTGGCGATGCCCACACTCTGGTAAATGACGTTGCCGATGAACTCGGTGTCACCAACCAAGTCGGGCGCGATGTAGTCGCCGAGGGTCAGTGAGAACGCGAAGATCGAGCCCGCGACGATCCCCGGCAAGGCGACCGGCATGATGACCCGGCGGAAGGTTGTAAGCCAACGCGCACCGAGATCGGTCGATGCCTCGATCAGGGAGTTGGGGATTCGCTCCAGTGCGGCGTAAACCGGCAGCGTGACGTATGGAAGCCAGAGGTAGGAAAACACGATCCACAGACTCCAGCGTGAGAAGCCGAGATTGACCGAGCCCAGGTGCAGCTGGTGCAGCGACCAGTTGAGCACCCCGTCCCCGGAGAGAATCGTCCGCCAGGCATAGACGCGCACCAGATAACTCGACCACAGTGGCAGCACCATCGACAACAGAAGAAAGGTCCGCACCCGCGGACTCGCGATCCGCGCGGCGTAATAGGCGATCGGGATGGCGAGCACGATATCGGTGATCGTCACAGCCACAGCAATGCCGACCGTCCGGATCGCGATCGTCCGGTAAACGTCCTCCTGGATCAGGAACTGGTAATTCGTCAGGCCCCAGTTCTGGACGACGGCTCCGGTTACGGAGTCCTGGCGCCAGAACGAGGTGATGAAGAGTAGGCCAAGTGAGCCCAGGTAGATAACGACCATCCACAGCAGCACCGGGCCGAGCAGCAGCGCCAGCCTTGCCGCCGGGACTCGGTGCAAGAAGGTGCCGATCGCGTGCCGCAGTCGACGCACGCCGCCGGGGGGAGGGGCGGTGAGCCTCTCCCCCACTTGCGTCAGGGTTTGCGCCATCCCTTACTTCGTGCCGCGGACCTCCTGCCAGCGCTGCGACCAGACGGTGTAATCGGTGCAAGTGGCGCCGCGGCTGTCGCCGCATTCCTGTAGCGGGGTCTTCCAGAGCGCGATGTTCTTGAGGAACGCGTTGTCGCCACAGTGGTAGTCGCTGTCCGTCGTCGCTCCGATGTGCTGTCGGAGCAAATCGCAGGCCTTGGCATTACTGGGCGTCGCGCCGTAGAACTCGGCCACCTGGTCCTGAACGGCCGGCGTCTCTGTCCACTTCATCCACAGATACATGCAGTTGGGATGCTGGGCATGGGACGAAACCATCCAGGTGTCCGCCCACCCGGTTGCGCCTTCCGATGGGACCACTGCAGCGACCGGCTTGTTCTCGCTCTTCAGGAAGCTGACCTGGTAAGGCCAGGCCGTGCCGATCACCATGTCACCACTGCTGAACGGGTCGGTCTCGTCGGTGGTCGCCGCCCAGTACTTCTTGATCAGCGGAGCCTGCTGCTTGAGCAGCGTGATCGCCGCGTCGAGCTGCTTGCTGGTGAGCTCGTAGACGTCGGTGATGCCGAGACTCTTGTTGTGCGCCTTCAGATAGAGCGCGGCGTCGGCGATGAAGATCGCACTGTCGTAAGCGGCGACCTTGCCCTTGTAGGGCGAGTTCGCATCCCAGGTGTCCTTCCAGCTGGTGGGCGCCGGCTTCACGACCTGGGTGTTGTACATCAGCAGGTTCGGGCCATACATGTAGGGCACCCCGTAGTGATGGCCGTTGATGGTGTTGTGACGCGGCGACTGCAGCGACTGGATGACGTCCTTGAAATCGGGGATGAGGTTGACGTTGACTTCGGCCACGTCGCCGTGGGCGATCAGGCGGTTGGTCGCGTCACCGCTCGCGGAGACGCCGTCCCACTGGGTGCCACCGCCCTGACGCATCAGCGTCACCATCTCATCCGAGGTGTCGGCGAACTTGACGTTGATCTTGCAGCCGGTCTGGTTCGTGAATGGCGTGACCCAGTCCACTTTGGGATCGGTCTTTCCACTCTCGACGTAACCGGTCCACGCCACCAGGTTCAGTGCACCCTCCCCCGGACCGATGCTGGTCGGCAGGTTCGATGCCGGTTGGGCGGTCGAGGTACCTCCGCAAGCCGCCAGCACCAGCATGGCCGCCGACGCCGCGATGATATTGCCGTGAAATCGCTTCATCCGACCTCCTCCTTCTTCTGATCGCGACCGGCAGTCGCAATCGCCCGGCTATGCTGCCGGTTCCAGAACAGGCGCACGCGCCGCCCGCGCGCCTGGAGCACATCCATCGATGACATCGTGAGGTTCTGTTCCAGGACGACCAGCTCGCCGCCGGCGTCGAGGTCGACCACGTACCGGGTAAAGGCGCCGACGTAGACCACGTCCCGCACAACGCCCGGGGCAGATACCTCGTCGGATTGCGGGCGCTCGTCGGATCGGCCGAGCCGGATTTTTTCCGGCCGCACCGTGATCGGGTGTCGCTGGCCCGTGATCGCGAGCGCCGCGTCGCCAGACAGCACGTTGGACGCGCCCACGAACCCGGCAACGAAGCGGGTTGCGGGCCGCTCATAAACTTCGGCGGGGCTCCCGACCTGTTCCACCTTTCCCTGATTCATGACGGCCAGCCGGTCGCTCATCGTCAGCGCCTCCTCCTGATCGTGCGTCACATAGATGAATGTCATCGACAGCCGCTCCTGGATCGACTTCAGCTCGATCTGCATCGCCTGCCGCAGCTTGAGGTCCAACGCGCCCAGCGGCTCGTCGAGGAGGAGCACACGAGGTTGGTTCACGATCGCCCTCGCCAGCGCGACCCGTTGCCGCTGACCACCCGACAGCTCGCCGGGTTTGCGCCGGTCGAAGCGATCGAGTCGCATCATGCGTAAGGCGTCGGTCACGCGCCGCTGCCGATCGGCTCGGCTAATGCCCTTTACCAGCAAGCCGTATTCGACGTTCTCGCGGACCGACATGTGCGGGAAGAGCGCGTAGTCCTGGAACACCGTGTTGACATCACGCTCGTAGGCGGGCAGACCGGCCACGTCACGACCATGCAGCACGATCCGACCGGCGGTCGGCTCCTCGAAGCCGGCAATCATCCGCAGACAGGTGGTCTTGCCGCAACCAGACGGCCCGAGCAGCGAAAAGAACTCGCCTTCGCGGACCTCGAGGTCGACGCCATCGACCGCGATGACCTCGCCGAAGGTCTTGCGGACGCCTTCGAGCCGAACTTCGGCCGCCGCGGTGCTCGGTTGCGGCTGGCTAACCGCCGTCAGCGGATCCAGGGCGCGAGAAGCCGTCGATTGAAGCAATGCTGGCTACCGCTCCCTCCTCTCCCCCGAACCCATGAATCGATTGATCGCGCTGGGCTTCCAGCAAACTACCCGACCTTTCCGCCTTTGTCAATCCAGTTGCGCCGATCCGACGGCTCGTGTAGCTTTACCGAAACAGGCTGCCAGCTTTACCGATCAAGGGAGCATCTAGGAGGGACAGGGATGGCGCGGACGCCACTGCTCGGCAAACTGCAGGCGCTCTATCGGGACTTTGCGGAAGCGGACCGGACGGGGAAACCGGTGGAGCAGGTCCAGGAAGAGCGGCGGCGAGCCTGGACGCGCCGCGACTTCATCAAGGCCGCCGGCGCAACGGTCGGAGCGGCGGCCTTCAGCGGCCCGATTGCCGCCTTGGCCGGGCAGGCGCCCCGGATCGCCATCATCGGCGGCGGAATCGCCGGGCTCAATGCGGCCCTCACCCTGCAGGACGCCGGCATCGCCTCCACCGTCTATGAAGCCTCGGACCACGTGGGTGGCCGGATGCACTCCGACACAACCAGCTGGCTCAACGGCCAGGTCAGCGAGCACTGCGGCGAGCTGATCGACACCAAGCACAAGACAATCCGTGGCCTGGCCAATCGCTTCAACATTCCGGTCACTGATCTCAGCGCGGCCGAGCCGGCGCAGTCCACCGAAACGTACTTTTTCTTCCACAAGTACTACACCCGAGAGCAAGCCAACATCGATTTCAATCCGGTCTACAACGCTTGCAAAGACGGGCTGAAGGCCGCCCCCTTCCCGACGCTCTACAACAGCTTCACCGCGGGTGGACTGGCCCTCGACCACTTGAACCTGTCCGACTGGATCGACCAGAACGTCCCGGGCGGGCACACCTCGAACATGGGCCAACTGCTCGACGTCGCCTACAACATCGAGTTCGGAGCCAACACCAACTTGCAGAGCTCACTCAACCTGATTTACCTGCTGGCTTTCCAGCCGGTTCCCGGCAATTTCCGGATTTTCGGAACATCCGACGAGCGCTACCACCTCACCGGTGGGAATCAACGCCTCCCCCAGGCCATCGCCGATTCATTGCCGGTCGGCAGCGTCCAGCTCAATACCGGACTGACCGCAATCGTCCTTAATGGAGACAACACCTATGACCTCACCCTCAACGGGCCGCGCGGCCGATCCTTTACTGCGGTCGCCGACCGGGTTATTCTCGCGCTTCCCTTCTCGGTGCTGCGCGCCATCCTGGCCACGACCGCCGATTTCGTCGCCGCTGGTTTCGACGGCCGCAAACAAACCGCGATCCAGCAACTCGGTTACGGCAAGAATTGCAAGCTGCAACTTCAGTTCGACAGCCGACTCTGGAACACTACCGGGCCGTGGGGACTCAGCACCGGCACGACCTACTCGGACACCGGCTACCAGAACACCTGGGACGTCACGCGCGGACAACCCGGAAGCACCGGGATCCTGGTCGACTACACCGGCGATGGCGTCCCCCTCGCGTCATTCACCGGGGACCCTTCCGACCGTAAGGTCGTTGCCGGTTTCGCGACGACCTTCCTGAACGAGCTCGAGCCGGTCTTCCCCGGCATCAATCGCCTGTGGAACGGCCGGGCGACGCTCGACGTCCCGTTGACCAACCCAAACCTGCTCGGGTCCTACTCCTACTGGAAGGTCGGCCAGTACACCGGATTCAGTGGCTACGAAAAGGCGCGCCAGCCGTTCCCAAACGGCAAGTGCCATTTCGCGGGCGAGCATTGCTCCATCAACTTCCAGGGCTTCATGGAGGGCGGCGCCGAGGAAGGTGCTCGCGCGGCGACCGAAATCCTGGGGGACTACAAAGCAGGGATTTTCCCCTAGCCGCCGTCGAAGTCGGGGAAGTAACGCTTGATGACTGAGAGATCGAACTCCCCGAGGATCGATTCTTTCGGTTCGCGCTGGAGCAGGAAGTCGAAACTGTCCCGGACCAGCCGCTCGACGGAGCGGCCGCGGCCCCACCGCTCGACGTCGCTTCCCGACACGCGTACCAGGTAGCGACTGGTGGACCGGCTGTCAGCCACCTCAACCCGACAGCGATGCCCGTCGCCATCGGTGCTGCAGCGCACTTCGACTGGCATGCCCCCACCCTACCCTCCCCCGCGAGCGGGGGAGGGAAAAAGAATTTGGCAGTGATCTAAACTCGACCATACATGAACGTCAGCGAACCGACCGTCTACATCGACTTTCTCTGTCCCTGGGCGTATCGCGGATCGATGTGGCTGGCGGACGTCGAGAAGGCCGGTCGGATCCGCCCGACCTACCGCTTCTTCTCGCTGAGCCAGAACCATCAGGCGCGCGAGGGCGCCCCGGCACCGCCAATCTGGGAACGGGATCCGCGAGCGAAAGGGCTGCCCGCCTTCCTGGCCGCAACCGCCGCCCGATCCCAGGGGGAGGCCGCCGGTGAGCGGTTCCGGCTTGCCCTGCAGCGCGCCCGGCACGAAGATCAGCTAGCGGTTGATCAGCCGGCCACCCACCGGCTGGCGGCCGAGCAAGCGGGGCTCGATGTCGAACGCTTCGAGAAGGACCTCAAGGAAACCGATTTCACGACACTGGCCCGAGAGCACGCCGAGGCCGTGCGCCGCGGGGTGTTCGGCGTGCCGACGCTGGTCTGGCCCGAAGGGCGCAGCTATTACCTGAAGATCACCGACCTCATCCCGGCGGAGCGCGCGGTTCCTCTCTACGACGCCATCGAGACGGTGCATCGGTTCGGTGAGGTGATCGAAATCAAGACTCCGGAATCCGAGGGAACGCTGGCGGCCTGACCCGCCGCCCCGGCTCAGGCAGCCTTTCGGGGCTGAACCCGCGTTGTGGCGTCTTCACGATCGGGAGTGCTGCGATGCAAGAAATGAAACTGGCCGGCCCGTGTCTCATCGGCGAAAACCCGCAGGATGTCGCCCGCCGCGCGCAACGCCGCTCGCGGATTCCCATTCTTCGCCTCGCCCGCACGCCGCGGCCGGTAGCCGATCTCGATTTCAATCATGCGCGCGTGGGCTCGCTGGCTCCTGACGAGGAACTCACCACAGATGAACACGCTGTTTGAACGGCTCCCGAACTGCATCCACAGCGATCGGCGCCAGGCCTGCATCCAGTTGAAGTCGCGCACCCGCAGGCCAAACGCCGCGGATACCCACGTCGTATAGACGCGGGAGGCGATTCGGCGGTAGCGGGTGTAGTCCGGCGTCGCTGCGCGCCGCCCGATGATGATGTCGTAGGCATCCAGGTACGGTGACAATCTGGGCAGCTCTTCGGCTGGGACCTGCCCGTCCGCCGGCAGATGGGTGAGCCAGTCGAGCCGGGCGGCATCGAAACCTCGCCGCAGCGCCCCGCCAAAGCCGAGATTCACCGAATTGGTGAGGACCCGGAGTCCGAGACGAGAGGCGAGCGACGCGAGAATTCGCGCTGATTGGTCGGTGCTGGCGTCATCGACGACGATGACTTCCAGGTCGGAAAACCCGCTCGACACCGCGACCAGCTGGGGGAGGAACCACTCCAGCGAGCCCTCCTCGTTGTAACAGGGGACGATGACGGAGAGACCCGGCACTCTGCCGGTTCAACGGTCGAAGCGGGAGCGTCCTTTCGGGAAAACCCTGGTCGGCTGGAGGCGGTCGGCGGCCTAGTCGACCTCGAACATGACGTCGTCGAGGTAGCAGTACATCCAGTCCTCGCCACGTTCCAGGGACTTGACAATCGGGTGGCCCGTCGCCCGGGCATGCTTGGTGGCGTGCTTGTTCTTCGACGAGTCGCAACAGCCGACGTGCCCGCAGCTCTCGCAGAGGCGCAGGTGCACCCAGGTATCCCCCATCTTGAGGCATTCCTCGCAGCCCTTCGATTTCGGCTTGGGGTTTTTGATCTGATCGAGATGTGTACAGACCTGCGTCGTGGCCATGGTGGATATCTCCTTTCGCCGTTAGGCGGGCGTCGCCAGCTCGAAGGCGGATTCGAATTGCCGGTGATAGAGTCGCGCGTAGAGTCCATCCTGCTTGAGCAGGTCGGCGTGCCGGCCCTGCTCGACCAGCTCGCCCCGGTCCATGACCAGGATGACGTCCGCAGCCAGGATGGTCGACAGCCGGTGCGCGATCACCAGCGAGGTGCGGCCCTCGAACAGCGGTCGCAGCGCGACCTGGATCAGATGCTCCGACTCGGAGTCGAGATTGGACGTCGCCTCGTCGAGGATCAGGACGCGCGGGTCCTTGAGGATGACGCGGGCGATCGCGACCCGCTGCTTCTCGCCGCCGCTGAGCCGGTGACCACGCTCCCCCACGACCGTGTCGTAGCCCTCGGGCAGCGACGCGATGAAGTCGTGAATGTAGGCTGCCTTCGCCGCGGCCACCATCTCGGCCTCGGTCGCTTCCGGCTTCGCGTAGAGGAGGTTCTCCCGGATCGTGGCATGGAACAGGAAGGTGTCCTGGAACACCATGCCGATCTGCTTGCCCATCGACTCGAGCGTCAGGTCGCGGACGTCGTACCCGTCCAGCCGGACCGCGCCGAGCTGGGGATCGTAAAAGCGTGGCAGCAGGCTGGTGACCGTCGTCTTGCCGGCGCCGGTCGGGCCGACGATAGCGGCCAGCTGGCCGGGCTCGATCCCGAACGAGACATCCTTGAGCGCCGGCCGATCGCCCGACGGGTAGCGGAAGGTGACGTGGTCGAACTGCACCTCGCCGCGGGCCTGGTCGAGCCGCACCCCGTCCGGCCGCTCGTCGATCTCGACGGGCAGATCCATGTACTCGAAGATGCGCTGGAAGAGAGCCAGCGAGCCGACCACGTTGACCTGCATGTTCGCCAGTGAACCCACTGGGCCGTAGAGCCGGGCGAGCAGCACGGTCGCAAAGGTGACGACCGTGCCGAGTGACTCCTGACCGGTCACGACCAGGTAGCCGCCGAACAGCCATAGTACCGCCGGACCCGCGGTGCCGAGCACGCCCATCAGCATGAAGAACCAGCGGCCGATCATCGATTGCCGGATGTTGAGAGCCCGGAGCTCGTCGTTGAGCTTGCGGAACCGAAGCGTCTCGGTGGTCTGTTTGACGAAGGCCTTGACCAGCTGCATCCCGGAAATCCCGAGCGTTTCCTGCATGTAGGCGGTCATCTCGGCCAGCTTTCCCTGGGTCGCCTTGCGAGCCTGGAAGGTGGCCTTGCCGACCCGACGCGTCGGCAGCAGGAACGCTGGCAGCACCAGGAGAGCCGCAATCGTGAGCTTCCAGTCCAGCGCGAACATGAGGACGACCGTGCTGACCAGGATCACGACGTTGTTGACCAGGCTGAAGATGGTGTCTGAGACCACGCTCTGCACGCCGTTGACGTCATTGCTCAACCGGGACATGACGTCGCCGGTCCGAGTCGCCGTGAAGAAGGCGATCGACTGCTTCAGCACCCGATCGAAAAGCTGATTGCGAAGGTCGAACATGATGCTCTGGCTGATCCGATTGCTGAAGTAGGACTGGACCACGCCGATCAGTCCGCCCAGCAGTGAGGAGCCGACGAGCAGCCCGATGAGCATGGCAACGAAGCCGAACTGGCCGTGCCGCCCGGTCAGGTAGTTGATCAGGTGTTGGGTGACCAGCGCGGGGACCAGGCCGAGCGCCGCCGCTACGCCGATGCAGGCGAGGACGACGAGGGCGAGCGCCCAGTACGGAATGAAATAGCTGAAGACGCGCCGCAGCAGCGGCCACTCGAGCTTGACGTCGGCCTCGGGCTCGTGGAACCCGTGATGCCACCAATACATGCTCGTTAGCCTACCCAGCCATGGCCGAGTTCGAACGGATCACCTCGCCGGCACTTCGCCGAGGGTCACCGCGACCTCCTTGACCTCGCCCGCCCGGATCACCCGGAACTGGTGCGCTCCTCGATCTCGGCGCGATAGCTCGGAGAGGCTTGCCACGTTGAAACGCGACGCCAGCAGTAACGGTTTCTTCCGCCGCCGCGTTCTGAAGGCAGCTTCATTAATCCATTTTCACGACGGAGGAACCATCATGCGCATACGAAGCGGAACGTTGGCCGCTCGAGGAACGCTCATCGCGATCGGAGCCCTGATCGCAATCGCCGCGTCGGCGGTAACCGCCGTCGCCGTCCGGGCCGGCACCGGCGGCGCACCAACCCAGACGGCGGTCGGGGCTGGTGCCGTGGCCGGTCCACGCGACACCGTCACCGTGGTCGGCGAGGGCACCCAGAATGCCACGCCGGATAACGCGGTGATCAGCATGGGGGCGTCGGTCAGGCGGGGCAGCGCTGGGGATGCGATGAACGCCGCCAACACGGAAATGACGGGTCTGCTCAATGCGATCAAGGGCCAGGGGGTGGTGGACGTCGACATCCAGACCACCGGCATCTCGATCTACCAGGACAACCAATTCGGCGCTATCGGCTATCGGGCCGGGAACACCGTCAACGTCAAGATCCATCACATCGGCAACGTCGGATCCGTCATCGCTGCGGCGCAGCACGCGGTCGGTGACGACATCCAGCTCAACGGAATCACGCTGCAACTGAGCGATAACACGACCCAGCTCAAGGGGGCCCGGCAGGCCGCGATGGCCGCAGCCGCGGCGCGCGCGAAAGAGTGGGCGGGCCTTGCCGGTCGTCACCTGGGCAAGGTGCTATCCGTTTCGGAAGTGGTTTCCAATGGGTCGACCAGTTCGCCCTGCGGTGGTTACGGCGGCTGCGGTGGCGGTGGCGGTGCGCCGGTGCAGGCCGGCCAGGCCAATGTCACGGTCGACGTGGCGGTCGTCTACGAGCTGACCGACTGACGTCAACGCGGTCAGGCGAGGTGCGCCCCGACTTCCTCGTGGCAGTCGGGGCATTCTTCTTGTGGGCCCGGCGCGTGGCCCGCGTGCTTCGATTCCATCGGAAACCGTGCCGCCCGCCAGGCGGCCAGCCCGCCCTTCAGCGCCGACGTCCGCCGGCCTTGCTGTTGGAGGAATTGCGCCACACGGGCGCTGGTGCCTTCGTCCGGTCAAGTGCAGTAGGCGACGATCTCCCGATCAGGGGGCAGGCCATCGAGGTGCCGCATGATCTCCGCCACCGGCCTGGCCGCCTCCAACCCGCGGATGATCGGTTCCGGCGCGATCCGGATGGCGCCGGGAATTCGATGGCTGATGGCGGGATAGACCAGGGAGCTCGTCACATCGAGCGGGACGGCCTCGCCGGAGTCGAACTTCGCTTTCGCGGTCGCCGGATCGATCCGGGGAGCGAGGATCATCATCGGCGGGGCTCGGGCGGTGCTTCGGGCAGCAACCAGGGGAGTGCCTCGGCCATCGGACGAACCAGCGTGACGTGTTGATCGTGACTCAGCTTGTCGCGGGTCACCAGCGCGAGGGCCGCGCCCAGCATGGCGCGTTCCGCCTTGTGCCCGATATCGCCGTGCTCCGCTTTCCAGGAGACAAGCGAGCTGCGGCCCTCGGTGAGGTCGAGGATCCGTTTGCGAGCGTCATCCCAGGCCGGTGCGCGATCGGTCTGCTCCAGAGCGCGCAGACCGGCCCGCTCGGCGTCGTGGAAGCGCTGCATCAGCGCCGGATCTTCGTGCCGGTCCCAGCCCCAGGCCGCGCGCTCGATGCCAGCGGGCGAAAGCGTGCGCGCGTCGCGCAACAGCCGCTCGAGCCCTTCCTCGCCCGGTTGGTAGCCGTATCCCTCTGCGTCGATTCCCATCGCTAGACCAGGATCCAGCCTAATCCGATGGCGCGGGCCACCGCTTCGGCGCGGGATCGCGCACTTAATTTTCCCAGGATGGCGGCCGCATGGAACTTGACGGTGTGCTCACTGATCTGCAGCCGGCGGGCGATCTGGCGATTGGTCAGGCCGCGCGCCATCAACTGCAGTACCTCCAGCTCGCGAGGGGTCAACGTTTCCGTGGGGGCCCTGACGGCCGGGTCGATCCGCTCCTCTTCCGGCAGCAAGGTGGCGAGGTCGGGCCGGGAAATCGTCGCCAGGCCTTTGGCCGAGGCAAGCAGCGCGGCGGCCAGGGTATCAGCATCGATCGCGACTGGCAGTAATGCCGAGGCGCCGAACGCCAGCGCCTGAGCGACCGCACTCTGATCGCTGGCCAGCGCCACGATCGGCAGCCCGGGCTGGGCGGTGGCCAGCCGGGCAATCGCGTCGAGGTCCTCGGGCTCTCCGTCCCCGGCATCGAGCAATACGGCATCCGGAAGAAGCTGACCTGCCAGGGACGCGGCTTCAGCGATCCCTCCGGCGCCCACCGCCTTCACGCCGGTCATCCCCTGCACAAGCGAGGTAAGGCCGCCACGCGCGAGGGGATTCGGCGAAACAATCAACACCCGGAGCTCCGGCACAGTCACGGTTGTACCCAAGAATATGCCGAGACATCGTCCGCGATCCAATCTCGAGTCACAAACAGCCAGAAGGCGAGGCCCGCATATGAGCCGTAGCGCTGGAAACGACGGACGATCGTGCGATCGGTGACGGGGCGTCTCCGGCCGAGCAAGCGCATGTACGTGGGTCGGGTCCAGGAATCGAGGATCAGCCGATCGTACCGGCCGAGCATCAGCATGATGTGCGCCGCGGCGTAGGGGCCCACCCCGGGGAGGGCGAGTAGTCGCGCGGCCACGTCATCATCGGGCAGCTCACTTCGCGAGGTCGTGCCGAGACTCTCGAGATCGACGCGACCGTTCGCCACATCGCTCGACAGCTTCTTCAGGTAGGCGCCCCGGTATCCGGCGCCGACAACATTCTTATAGAAGCGGTCCGGCGCATCGGCCATCGCCTTCGGCGTCGGAAAGGCCCGGCCGTAGGGTCCGCTGGCCGCCGCCCCCGGAGCCTTCGCGCCGAGGTGCTCGACCAGAGCATTCACCATCCGGGTGGTGCCGCCCCACGACGTATTGGTCGTGCAGATGGTTTTGACGACGTCCTCGAAGACCGTGGGACTGCGCACCATTCGCCCAGCACCGTGCAGGACCCATGCCAGATCGGGATCGTCGCGGGCAACCGCGTAGAACGGCGTCAGGTCCAGATCCATGCTCAGGACATGCCGCACCTGCCTCATTACCGCCTCCCCAACTCGCGGGGTTACGATCCCGCCCACGACCGAGATCACACCGCGACCCGGCCGCGCCTGGGTGATCGTTAGCATTCGAGCGCCGATTGCGGGTAACGGCACCGTGATCTCGAACGTCCACGTCGTTTGATCGAGTCGCATCGGCGGCAACGAGGCGATGCCGTGCGAAAGAAACACGCGCCGAAGGTCGATCATCTCGCCCGCCGGCCCGACCAGTGGGAATTCGGTGGTCGAGGGCCCCCACCCTGACCCTCCCCCGCGAGCGGGGGAGGGAATCACCGCTGGGTCGCTACGAAGTTCAGCGCGACCAGGTATCCATCGAAGCCGAGCCCGGAGATCAGGCCCTTCGCCGCACCGGCCGTCACCATTCGATGCCGCTCCGGCTCGCGCGTAAACACATTCGAGATGTGCACCTCGATGACCGGTTTTCCGGACCCGCGTAACGCATCCGCCAGGGCCAGGCTCGTGTGGGACAGCGCCCCCGGGTTGATGATGATGGCATCCGTTCCCACCGCCTCTCGCTCGATCCAGTCGATCAGCTGACCCTCATGGTTCGACTGGAGGCAATGAAGCTGGACGTCGAGCTCGGCGGCACGCGCCATCAGGAGAGCTTCGAGGTCAGCGAGGGTCCTGGTGCCGTAGACGTCGGGTTCGCGACGTCCGAGCGAGCTTAGGTTCGGACCGTTGAGGACGAGCACCCTCAACCGCCCATCACCTCCGCGAGTGCTGACTCGACTGCCCCTGCATTGACCGCGCGGCCATACTCCACGTGGCCGATGTCCCGCAGGAGGACCCAGTACACTCTCCCGTCACGCGACTTCTTGTCGTGGCGCATCGCCTCGATCAAGTCGGCGAGCCGAACGACAGGGCGTGTCCCCAACAGCCCGCTGGCGCGAAGCAGTGAGTCCTGCAACTCAGCAGGGGATGCCGAGCAGGCCATGCTCATTACGCTAAGGCGCGCCGCAACGGCCATTCCCCACGCCACCGCCTCACCATGCCGCAAGTGCCCGTACCCGGCCACCCGCTCGAGCGCGTGGGCGACAGTGTGCCCGTAGTTGAGGATCGCGCGACGGCCGGTTTCATACGGGTCACTCGCCACGACGCGGGCCTTGATTCGGATGGCGCGTGCAACCGCCATGCGAAGAACGAACGGCTCCCGACCAAGCAATGCCGCCAGGTTGGCGGATAGCCAGTCGAAGAAGGCGCGGTCACCGATCACGGCTGCCTTGATGATCTCCGCGAGGGCTGCCCGGTATTCGTCATCTGGAAGTGTGGCGAGGTAGTCGAGATCGCAGAAGATGGCCGATGGCTGATGGACCGCCCCCACCATGTTCTTTCCGGACGGCAGGTTGACCGCGGTTTTGCCGCCAATGCTGCTGTCCACCATGGCCAGCAGCGTGGTCGGTATTTGAATGTAGCGGATGCCTCGCATCCAGGTTGCGGCGGCGAAGCCGGCCACGTCACCGACTGCGCCGCCGCCGAAGGCGATCAGCGCGCCGCCTCGGTCGACGCCGGCGGCCGCAAGCGCGTCGTAGATCCCGACCAGCACCTCGATCGCCTTGGCCGATTCACCCACCGGGACCTGGTGCATGTGCGGGTCGATGCCGGCCGAGGATAATGCGTCCAGCAGCACAGGACCATGGGCTTCGGCGACCACCGCGTCGCTGACGATGACGACGGTTCCCGAGACGGCAATATCCTTCAGGGCCGACCCAATCAATGGACCCAGTCGCGTCCCCACCGTCACGTCATGCGGTGAGCCTGGCACGTCGATGGGGATTCGCTCGGTGGCAGGGGCGCCTAAACGGTCGCCCAGTCGTCGCGCGATGACCTCCGGGGCGACGCCATCGGTGCTGACCACGAGATCCGCTTCGAAATAGCGGCGCACGCGATCTTTCAGCAGCGACGCGATCGCGGTCGGCACATCCGGCCGAAGCAGTGGCCGGTCAGTCGATCCGTTGAGCCGTCGTTCCAGTTCAGCTGGCTCTGCGGTAAGCGCCACAACGCGATTTCCCTTTCGGATACGTTCCCAGTTGTCGCCGTTTCGCGGAGCACCCCCGCCGACAGCCACGACGCAATCATCCCGGTCCAGCGTGCGCTGCAGCACCCGGGATTCGCGCTTGCGGAAGCCCTCCTCCCCTTCCTGCGCGAATATCTCAGGGATCGGACGACCGGCATCCTTCGCAATCTCGTCGTCGAGATCGACAAATGGCCGGTTTAGGAGCCGGGCAAGGATTGGTCCGACGGTGGACTTGCCCGTGCCCATGAAGCCGACGAGCACCACGTTGTTCACGAGCGCACCTGTTGCAGATACGCTTCGACATTTTGTCGAAGCTCGTGCATGGAGTCGCCGCCGAACTTTTCGAGCAGCGCAGCGGCCAGGACGAGGGCGACCATCGCCTCGCCGACCACACCGGCCGCCGGCACCACGCAGATGTCGCTCCGTTCGTAGTGGGCGCGGGCGGGCTCCTTCGTCTTGAGATCAACCGTGGCCAGCGGTTTGAGCAGGCTGGAGATCGGCTTCATGAATCCGTGCACCACGACGGGCTCGCCGTTGGTGATGCCGCCGGTCAGGCCGCCAGCACGGTTGGTCGCATGGCGCAGACGGCCGTCGTCGAAGACCGGCACGTCATGGACCTCCGAACCCGGCCGCCGGGCGGCCGCCTCGCCATCGCCGATCGCAACCGCTTTGCAGGCCGGGATGCTGACGATCGCCTGGGCGAGGAGACCGTCGAGGCGGGTGTCCCACTGCCGGTAGCTGCCGAGTCCCGGCGGTACGCCGTCGGCGATCACCGTGAAGACGCCGCCGAGCGTGTCGCCTCGTTCGCGGGCTACGTCGATCGCCGCCACCATGGCCTCTCCGGCCTGCGCATCCGGAGCGCGGACCGGCGACGATTCGACTGCGGCCCAGTCGATCGGACCTGGCACCTCGGCCTCGATCGTTCCAATGGACCGGGTGTAGCTTCGGACCCGGGCGCCAAAGTCGCCGAGCAGGAGCTTGGCCACGGCGCCGGCCGCCACCCGTGCCGCGGTCTCGCGGGCACTGGCTCGCTCGAGGACGTCACGGGCGTCGTCGGCGCCGTACTTCAGCATGCCAGCCAGGTCGGCATGGCCGGGGCGCACCCGAGTGATGGGCTTGCGCTTGACCTCCGCGGCGTCGACCGCCATCACCTGCCGCCAGTTTTCCCAATCGCGGTTCGCGATCTCCAGGGTGATCGGCGATCCGAGCGTGAGGCCGCCACGAACCCCCGCGACGATGTGCGCGACATCCTGCTCGATCGCCATCCTGCCGCCACGGCCGTGACCGCCTTGCCGGCGCCGCAGGTCGGGCACCAAGTCCTGTTCGCGAACCGTGAGGCCGGCCGGAACGCCATCGAGGATGACGGTCAGCCGTTCACCGTGAGATTCGCCGGCAGTGAGGAACCGGAGGGTCATGCCGGCACCCCCTCGGCCGCACCATCCAGCGCGGCCCGCATCACGGCGAGGGGTGCGGTTTGGCCCGTCCAGATCTGGAAGGAGGCCGCCCCCTGGTGCAGGAGCATAGCCCGGCCTTCGGCCGATCGCCGGCTGCGCAGGTCGAAGAGGCGCTGGTCGGGTCGCACCCAGGAAGCGGGTGGAAGATCCACGGGCGTCGCGTTGACGACCAGCTCCGCGCGTTCGACGGTTGCCTGCATCTCGTCGATGCCAACCGGCCGGCCTCGCTCGATGTTCAGGTCGTGGCAGAGGCGTCGCGCCTGATCAAGGTTGCGCGCGATCACCCACACCTGCGCGGCAACTGTTTGAAGGGCAGCCGCAACCGCCCGCGCGGCTCCGCCGGCGCCAATGATCGCAACGCGACGATACCCCCCACCCCGATCCTCCCCGGCGATGGGGGAGGAAGATGCTTCCGCGAGTGCGCGCCGGAAGCCATCGACGTCGGTATTCCAGCCTTTCAATTTCTCGCTGTGGCGGCTGATGGTGTTGACCGCACCGATCCGACGGGCGAGCGGATCGAGCTCATCGAGCAAAGCTACGACCGATTCTTTATGGGGGATGGTGACATTGGCGCCGAGGGTCTGAGCGTCGCCACGGAGATCCGCGATCGCCGCTGCGAGGTCGTCACGTCCGACTTGGCGCACCAGGTAGCGGCAATCGATATGCAGCGCCTCGAAGGCGGCGTTCTGCATCGCGGGCGAGAGACTCCGGGAAATGGGGTCGCCCAGGAGGAGAACGGATGAGCTCACTGCCCCCACCCTGACCCTCCCCCGCGAGCGGGGAGCGAAACGGCCCCCGTAGAGATATTCCGGAGTTCAGTGAAAAAATCTGGATATGAGACAGTCACGCAGTCGGCGTCCTCGATCGTCGTCGGACCGGATGCCACCAGTCCGGCGACGGCCAGTGCCATCGCGATGCGATGGTCGCGGTTCGAGCTGACGGTCGCGCCGCGCAGGGCTGAGGGTCCGTGGACGCTCATCCCATCCTGACGCTCCTCGAGGACCGCGCCCATCCGACGAAGTCCCTCGGCCATGCCGGCAATCCGATCGCTCTCCTTGACTCGAAGTTCGGCCGCGCCATCGATGCGAGTGACACCCTCGGCCTGGGTCGCGACAGCGACCAGCGCAGGAATCTCGTCGATCGCGGCCGCCACGTCGGCCGCGCCGATGTCGATCGCGCGCAGGCGATGACCCACGACCGTGACCGAGCCAAGCGGTTCGATGTCGCCAGAGACGGCCTCGACGACGACCTCGGCACCCATCGCTTCGAGGAGACGCAGAAACGCGGTGCGGGTCGGATTCAGGCCGACGTCCTGAATCGTTACCGACCATCCGGGGCGCATTGCCGCGGCGGCCATCCAGAAGGACGCCGACGAGAAGTCGCCCGGCACGGCCAGCTCGATCGAGTGCAGCGGCCGATGCGATGGCCGTAATTCGACAGTCCTGGCCTCGACCCGCAGGTCGGCACCCATCGCAGTCAGCAGCCGTTCGGTGTGGTCGCGCGTCGGTCCAGGTTCGACGATCGTCGTGGGACCGCTCGCCGCCAGGCCGGCCAGCAGGATCGCACTCTTGACCTGCGCACTGGCCACCACGAGCACGTGATGGCGTCCTTGCAGCTGGGCGCCGGTCACAAACAGCGGCGAGCGACCGTCGTCCGAGTCGACGCGTGCGCCCATGCGGCACAGCGGCTCGATGACGCGGGCCATCGGGCGCCGCCGGAGCGAGGCATCGCCGTCCAGCGTTGCGGACACTTGGCTTCCCGCGAGCAGGCCCAGCAGCAGGCGCATCGTGGTCCCCGAGTTCGCGCAATCGAGTGGACCGTGCGGCGTTGCGAAACCCCAGCCCGATTGTCCCCGTGAGGGAGCGGGAGATACTCGAAGCCCCCGCCCCGACCCTCCCCCGCGAGCGAGGGACGGAGAAAGAGGAGACAGCCTGACCCCAACGCTTCGAAGACACGCAACGGTGGCGCGCACGTCTTCACCTTCTGGCAAACCGCTGATCACAGAGTCGCTTTCCGCCAGTGCCCCGAGGATCAGCGCACGGTGCGCGATCGATTTGTCGCCGGGGACCTCGACCGCGCCGGCAACGCGAGCTGCTGGTTCGACCGTCTCGAGCTGATTGATATCAGCGCTCAACATGCACGGCTCCGCCAAAGAGTTCCTTAACCCTGATCCCGCCGGCAATTCGCTGGCGATAGGGGTGCAGGACGGCATCGAACCGATCGATCGCGTCCACCAGTGCGTCGCGATTTTCTCGCGCGATCGCCTCATACATGACGGGATCCCCACCGACGAGGCGGACCATGCCGCGATAGCCCGGCCCACCAAGCCTTGCATCCGCGTTTTTCCGGACGGTTTCGGCGAAGGCCGAGCTGAGCACGAACGCCAGGTGGCTTAGAAACGCCATCTGCTGATCGTGGACGTCGGCACGCATGAAGCTCACCGTGGCGCCAATCGCGCGCAACATCTCGAACCACATATCGAATGGCCGCACGTCCTGGTCGTCAATCGGGGTGAAGATCCAGGGCTCCTGATCAAAGATCGACGCATCGCTCTCCGCCAGCCCGTTTCGCGTCTTGCCGGCTACTGGGTGGCCGCCGAGAAAACGGAGCGGGTTTGGTAAGCGCTGTGCCCAGCGAAGTACGGGCCGCTTGACGCTGGCCACATCAGTGATGAGCGTCCCGGGCGGGACGACGGATGCGATGCGTTCCATCACACCGGCGATTTCGTCGATCGGCGTCGCAATCACCACGATCTCGCAGTCCGAGAGGGCGACCAGGTCGGTTGAGGCTCGATCGACGGCGCCCCGCTGGATTGCGTCGGCCGCGCTTTCCGCCCGTCTGGCGACGCCGGTGACGTCGATCGAATGGCCCAGCCGACGCAGGGCAAGTCCAAGGGAACCGCCGATCAAGCCAAGGCCGATGATGCCGACCCGCATCACGCGACTCCCACCGGCCGTTTCAGCGCCGCCGCGACCGCATTCACCTGCTCGACTAACTGACGAAAGGCCTCAGGCGTAAGCGACTGCGCGCCATCGGAGAGCGCCACCTCCGGTTGCACGTGCACTTCGACCATGAGACCGTGGGCGCCGGCCGCGATGCCCGCCAGCGCCATCGCGGTGACCAGCGAACGGCGACCGGTGCCGTGGCTCGGGTCGACGATGATCGGCAGGTGACTCAATTCTTTGACCAGAGGGATGGCGTTGAGGTCCAGCGTGTTGCGAGTGTAGGTCTCGAAGGTGCGGATGCCCCGCTCGCAAAGGATGACCTGGTAATTGCCCTGGCTCAGGATGTACTCGGCGGAGAGCAGCCACTCTTCGATAGTCGCGGACATTCCGCGTTTGAGCAGGATCGGTTTTCGCAGCCGGCCAACTTCGGATAGGAGCGCGAAGTTCTGCATGTTGCGGGCGCCGATCTGTAAAACGTCCGCGAGGTCAGCAAGCGTTTCGATATCGGCCGGCGCCAGCACCTCACAGACGAGTGGGAGACCAGTCTGCCGACGCGCCTCCCGGAGGATCTCGACCCCACCCGCGCGCAGCCCCTGAAAACTGTACGGCGAGGTGCGCGGCTTGAACACGCCGCCGCGAAGGGCGTGGGCCCCCGCCGCCTGCGCCAGGCGGCAGGTTTCCAGATAGAGCTCCTCGTTGTCGACCGAACACGGCCCGGCGACGATCCAGACCCGGTCGCCACCGACCTCATGGGAGTTGACCCGAATCCGGGTGTCGCGAGATCGGAACTCGCGGTTGGAGAGCTTGAAGGGCTTGGTGATGGGAACCACCTCGGCAACGCCTGGGGCCTCAACGAAGACATCACGCAGCGCGAATGGATTCGTTCCGATGACACCGATCACGGTTCGCTCGTCGCCGTCGCTCAGGTGGGTGCGCATGCCGTGGGCCTGGACCTGAGCGACTACCGCTGCCACCTGCGCGGAGGTGGCGTCATGGCGCATCACGATGATCACGCCGTCGCCCTCAGCTTTTCGGCGCCCCGCAGATAGACGAAGCGGATCCTGGACGAGGGGACATTCGTATTCACCAGCAGCAGTACCCGGATACAGCGGGGAAGGCTTCGGGGATTGGAGGCCGGCACCGCCATCTCATGCGCGCACATCAGCGGCACGTCGCCCCATCCCAGCTGACGGGCGGCCGCGGCCGGGAACTCCGACGTCAGATCGGGGGTGGTCGTGAACCAGGCGGCGGCGATGTCATCCGGGTTGAGCGCGTTCTCACGCGCGATCTGCGCCAGCAACTCGGTCGTCGCCCGGATGATTGCCGCCTCGCTGTCTTCGTCTGTGGTGGTTGCGCCGCGGATCCCTCGAACCGCCATTCCTCTTTACCTCCTGGGTGCGCCAGGCTATCGCTCTGCTGGAGGAGGGCCGGTCGTCGGGTGATGCTGGGGAGGAGCGGCGCTAGCTCATCCCGAGCCGGACCCGAGCCGGCCCGAGATAGGCGTAAAAGTACCCAAATCGAATGCGCCGCGTCATGTGCTCGGCATCGTACAACGCCCCAGTCCGCTTGGCAAGAGCCGAATACTGAGCCGGGCCTGTCAGCTGGTCGTTCCCGGGATCGGTGACGCCGCTGCTGGCATCAGGTCCGGCAGCATCTGCATCGGATCTACCGGACTGTTGTCGATGCGGACCTCGAAGTGGGTATGTGGCCCCGTGGAGTTCCCGGTCGATCCCACCAGGCCGATCAACTGCCCTCGCTTTACGATGTCGCCCTCTTTGACCCCGATCGCCAGCAGGTGCCCGTAGAGTGTTTTCAAACCGGCATCGTGCTGAATGACGACGTAGTTGCCGTATCCGACCAGGGCGCCCGCCGAATCGGTCATCGGACGGGCGAGCACAACCACGCCGTCGGCCGCCGCGAACACCGGCGTTCCCAGCGGAACGGCGAGATCGACACCGGTATGGAAGTGGGGGAAACCCGCATAGGCCGCTTCGAACACGTAGGCGGTCGGTCCGAATCCCTGGGAGATGGTGGCGTTGGGGATCGGCCACAGCAACTTTCCGGTCGCGGTCAGCACCGGGTCCGCCGCGATCAATTGCGCGGCGCTGGCGAAGTTCTGCATGGCGAAGACCGCCTGCTCGATCTGGCTGAGCACGCTGTCCGTTTTCATCTGCACCAGCTTGGCTCGCCTGGCGGCCATCTCCGGCGAGTCCGTCTGCATCGCGTCCAGTGCCTGCAACGCGTCGTCGATGGCGCCTTGCAGCTGGGTCTGCAGCGATTGCTCATTCGCAATCTCTCCCGCCAGGGTCGAGCGAGAGACGACGAGTCCGGATAGCACGGCTTTCTTGGCCGCGCGGCTGCGCTCCAGGGTGGTCTGGGCGTGCGCCAGGGCGACGTCGTCCGCCTGCACCGACCGCACGAGGTTTCGCTCCCGATCCACGATGACATCGCTGTAGCCGATCGTCTCCAGCAGGCCCCCGAAACCACCAGCCCGAACCAGGCTTACGAAGAAGTTGTCCTGGTGCTTGTACAACCGTCGCACGACCGCGGCCAGCTGCGTCCGGTCCTGGAGGAGCCGGGCAGTGACCTGCTCGTGGAGGGCGCTGACCGCGGTGATTCGGTTATCCAGTCCGGTAACCTGCTTCTCGCCGTCGAGGACCTGCTGCCCGAGGGCGATCAGGCTGAGTTCCGATTGATTGAGCGATTTCTCGAGCATCAGGGCATCCGCCTCGGACGCGCTGAGCAGGGCGATCAGCTCGCCCTGGGCCTGCCGGTTCTGAAGCGCCTGGTTTTTGGGCGGGGCGCTGGCGATTGGCGACGGCGAGGAGGTGGGCGATGGCGAGGGGGTCGCCGATGCGATTGGAAGGACAGCGGCGAAAGCGCCGGCCGGGGCGAGGAGCAGGCTGAGGACGCCGGCCAGCGTCAGGGCCAGGATGGCCGCCGTCCGACGCCGGTGGCCCCGGCCTGTGATGGAGGGTCGGAGATTATCACCCCTACAAAAATCTTTACCGTTGTTAAGCCTGAGGCGTGCGTTACCTGTCCGGTCGGACCCCAATTACCCTTCCTTCGCGGGCCCCTTCCTGCCCGATTCGTATTCGATCACCGCTCAGCCCGCTAGGCGGAACGGCAACCCCAACTGTCTCCTATTTTCACATTTTTGTCACGCCTTCCCCGCTTCCACCTTTTGGGGAAGTCGGTCTCGGCACTTGCCGTGACCTAACCTGTGCTACCATCTCAAAAAACCAACTCGAGCTATCACGGGGGATGTGATCTGGCACAGAGCCGGTTTTTAACGCACACGCTTGTTCTGTTAGCGGCGGCGCTGATCCCGGTACTGACAGCCTTCGACCGACTCCACACCGATACCGCCTACGGCGCAAACTCCACCCCCTTGGTCTCCCTGCGGAGTACGCACGTCGACGACGTGGTCATCAGCCAGGGCGGCTTCATCATGAAGATGAGCACGTCCAGCATCGACGCGCCGATCCGACGGGACGTCAGCTACTACACGATGAAGCCAGGCGACACCGTCCAGGACGTGGCCGGTCGCTTCGGACTGACGGTCGATACCCTGCGCTGGGCAAATAACATCTCGGACGTCACCAGCGTCGTGCGTGGACAACGGCTGGTCATTCCACCCGTCAACGGGATCCTGGTCAAGGTCCAGCCGAACACGCAGCTGAGCGCCCTCGCCATCCAGTACCACGTCAACATCCAGGACATTATCGACTTCAACCTGATCCGTGATCCTGATCATTTGAAAGCCGGCACCATGCTCATGTTGCCGGATGGGGTCGGCCCCGCATTGGATTCCGGCGGGGTTGGCAAGACGATCCGGTCGGTGACCTGGAACCGCTTCGGCCGGCAGGTCACGAACTACACCATCGTTTACAGCAGAACGCCGGTCTATGGCTCCGGCGGGAAATTCCCATACGGCTACTGCACCTGGTGGGTCGCGCACCGGCGATACGTCCCGTGGTCCGGCAACGCGTGGCAATGGTGGTACAACGCGCGGCAGTTCGGCTACGCCGAGGGGCAGGTCCCGATGGTCGGCGCCATCATGGTGCAAGGCATCAGCTGGACGTCGCCGGTCGGGCATGTCGCCTATGTCGAGTCGCTGAACGCCGACGGGTCATTCACCGTATCCGAGATGAACTACGGTGCCTGGGGCGTGGTCGACTACCGGACGATCAAGTCAACAGCGGGTCTCGATTTGTTGGGGTTCATCTACTAGCCCGGTCCCGTCGGTCGACGGCCCGCGACGCGTGCTCTCCATAAGATAGGTCGCGATGTCCACCCCTGAGGAATTTCTCGAGGAAACCCGCGAACAAGGCCTGAAAGAACTCGAGGATTTTCTGCGAATCCCGAGCATCTCAAGCGACCCGAACCACGCCGATGATGTTCGCCACGCTGCAGGCCATCTGGCCGAGCAGTACGAGCGTATCGGTCTGCAGAATGTCGAGGTGATTGAGACCGGCGGGCATCCCGTCGTCTATGCCGATTGGCTCATGGCGCCCGGGAAGCCGACGGTTCTCCTCTATGGCCACTACGACGTGCAGCCGGTCGACCCGCTCGATCTCTGGACATCGCCGCCGTTCGAGCCAATCCGGCAGGATGGCTTGCTGCTGGGCCGTGGCTCATCCGATGACAAGGGGCAGATCGCGATGCACTGGCAGGCGATCGACGCGTGGTTGAACACCGCGGGCGAGCTGCCGCTGAACCTGAAGGTGATTGCCGAAGGCGAAGAAGAGATCGCCAGTCCGCACTTCGAGGATTTCGTGAACGCCAACGCCGACCGGCTTCGAACCGATTATTGCGTCGTCAGCGACACGTCGATGGTGGCCAAAGGGTTCCCCGCGATCACCTACGCCCTGCGCGGGCTCGTGTACGTCGAGCTCCGGGTCCAGACCGCAGCGGTCGATATGCATTCCGGGCAGTTGGGCGGGCTGGCACCGAACCCGGCCCAAGCGCTGGCTGAAATTCTGGTGCGGCTCAAGGATTCGGCCGGGCACATCCTGGTCCCGGGCTTCTACGACGGGGTTCGGCCGCTGAGCGAGGACGAGCGCCGCCAGTTTGCCCGTGTGCCGTTCGACGAAGCGCAGGTGAAAAAAACCTACGGGCTCGAAGCGCTGGACGGCGAGGCGGGCTTCACTCCAATGGAACGAAATTGGGCCCGGCCCACGCTCGAAGTCAACGGCATCTGGGGCGGGTATCAGGGCCCCGGTGCGAAGACGATCATCCCGGCCTGGGCCGCGGCGAAGATCAGCTGCCGGCTCGTGCCCGACCAGGATCCAAAGGCGGTCACCCAGGCACTTCGCGAGTACATCGAGGCCATAAGCCTGAAAACGGTTCGAGTCAGCCTCACCGAGCTGAGCGGTCATGGCGAACCGTGGATCACGCCAGTCGATCATCCGCTGATCCGGGCAGGACAACGCGCGTTGAAACGCGTCTATGGCCAGGATCCGGCCTTGATCCGCGACGGCGGTTCGATCGGCGCCGTGGACGTGATGGCGCGCCGGCTCAGCCCCCACTGCCTGCTAGTCGGCTTTGTCCTACCGGACAGTTTTGCGCACGCCCCCAACGAGCGGCTCGACCTGGATAGCTTCTACCTCGGCCGAAAGGCTGCGGTCCAACTCTGGTCGGAGATCGCCCGGATTGGCGGCTAGGCCAGGCAAGTCCTACAACATCTGAAGCGGCGCTGGCTCGCTCGGCCCCGGAAACGCCGCGTCAAGCTCAACGAGGTCGCCCTTCGTCAGCCGTAAATCGCCGGCGGCGCGGTTCTCACGAACGTGTTCAGCCGTGCCGGCTTTGGGAATGGCGATCACGCCGTCTTGCCGAAGCAGCCAGGCAAGCGCCAGCTGTGCGGGAGAGGCCCGGTGCCGAAGCGCGACGGCGTTCAGGGAGCGATGCTGAACGAGCTGGCCCTCTTCGATCGGAGAGTAGGCCATGATCGGGATCCGGCGCCGGCGGCACCAGGGGAGCAGATCGTGCTCGATGCCGCGCCGGCTCAGGTTGTAGAGCACCTGGTCGGTGGCGACGGCGGAACCGCCGGGCAGGTCGACGAGCTCCTCCATGTCGGCGACATCAAAGTTGCTGACGCCCCAATACCGGATCTTGCCGGCGCGCGACAGGTTCGTGAAGCCCTCGAGCGTTTCCGCGAGCGGCGTTTGTCCGCGCCAGTGGAGGAGGTAAAGGTCGATCCGATCCGTCCGTAGCCGCCGCAGGCTACGCTCGCAGGCTGCCACCGTTCCGCGCCTCGTGGCGTTTGACGGCAGCACCTTTGTCACCAGGAAAACCTCGTCCCGCCGGCCCGCAACCGCCTCGGCGACGAGCTCCTCGGCCCCGCCGTCGGCGTACATCTCGGCCGTGTCGATCAGGGTCATGCCGAGGTCGAGCCCGGTGCGAAGGGCGGCGATCTCTTCCCTGCGACGCCGCGGCCGTTCCGCCATCCGCCAGGTCCCCTGGCCAAGGATGGGCACCGCCTCGCCGGACGGTAGCCTGGTCGTCCGGATCGCGGCCAAAATTAGTTCGCGGCTGCCGGCTGGAACCGCTGGAGGAGCTGTCGAGCATAAAAGCGCTCCCACGGCTCCCCGGGTTTCGACTGGGTGAATTCGCGGTCGAGTCTAACCAGCTCATAGATGAGCTCGCTCCGCACCGGCGTCGTCTTGAGAATCGTGGGGAGCTCAGACAGCCGGATCAGCCAGTCCGCGTACCAGGAGGCCCAATCGGGATCATCGCCATCCACGATCCGATAGACGATGTGATGCGTTTCGCCGGCTGCTTTGAGCAGCGCTGCGACCCGCTCGACCTCACTCGCCATCCCACCCCTCCCGGTTCTGGTACCGCTAACAGTACCGCCGCGGCAGGATTACTCGGCGACGAAGCGGTAGCCGATGCCCGGGACCGAGTGGATATAGTGCGGCTTCTCGGAGTCGCGCTCGATCTTCTTGCGCAGCCGGTAGACGTGGGCGTCCACCGTGCGGGTCTCGATCTCGACCTCGTAGCCCCAGACTTTACGCAGCAGCTCGCCGCGGCTCACGACCTGGCCGGCCTGGGAGGCCAGCAACGACAGCAGGTTGAACTCGGTCAAGGTGAGGGCGACTTCCTTTCCCTCGCGCCAGACCTGCCGGCTGTTCATGTCGATGATGAGGCCTGGGAACTCGAAGCGCGTCTTGGGCTGCGCCTGCGCGACCGCCTGCTCGCTCCGACGCAGATGCGCGCCCACCCGGGCTAGGAGTTCCCGTACCTCAAACGGCTTGGTCAGATAGTCGTCGGCCCCCACCTCGAGCCCGACGACGACGTCGATGGTGTCGTTCTTCGCGGTCAGCATGATGACCGGCACCTGGGTGCCGTCGGCCCGCAACTGCCGGCAGACGTCCATGCCAGAGACGCCCGGCAGGTTGAGGTCGAGGATGACGAGGTCGGGCTCGGACTTCTCGATAATCTCCATGCCCTTCTCCCCCGTGTCCGCCTCGATCAGGTTCAGGTTTTGACCCACACATGCCATCCGGACGACCTCCCGGGTCGGGGCGTCATCCTCGATCATGAGAATCGTCTTCGGGAACGGCATTTGGTCGGGTCCTACTCCTTCTCCAGAAAGTTCGTGACTTGCAGCATGAATTTCTTCAGTTCGATCGGTTTCGCGATGTAACCCGAGCACCCCGCAGCCAGCGCCTGCTCCTCGCTCCCCTTCAGCGCGTTGGCTGTCAGGGCGACCACCTTGATCCCCGCGGTGGCCGGGTCGGCTTTGAGCTGACGAGTGACCGCTAATCCATCAACGCCGGGAAGCTGCATATCCATCAGTATTAGGTCGGGCCGGAGATGGCGGGCCTTCTCCAGGCCTTCCTGGCCGTTGGAGGCGGTGTCGACGGCGAAGCCGTTCCCCTCGAGCACCATCCGGGCCAGGTCCAGGTTCGACGGGTTGTCTTCCACCACCAGCACCCGGTTTCGCTTGCTGGGGCCGGGGCGGAGCGGCAGCTGGACGGTAAAGGCGGTGCCCTGGCCGGAGGCGCTGTCGAAGTCGATCGAGCCGCCATGGAGCTCGACCAGTTTCTTGGTCAGCGCCAGGCCGAGACCGGTGCCGGGATACTCCCGGTTGCTCGCGCTCTGCACCTGGTAGAAGGCGCCGAAGATCTTGTGCTGGAGCTCCTTGGGAATGCCGATGCCGCTGTCCTGGACGGTGATCTTGAGGAGCTCGTCCCTGGCCAGGGTATGGACCGTAACTTTGCCGGACGGCGGGGTGAACTTGATGGCGTTGGAGAGCAGATTGTAGAGCACCTGCTTGAACTTGTTCTTGTCGGCGATCAGCAGCGCGTCCTGCGGATCGACGGTGGAATCGATGTCGATGTCCTTCTTGATGGCCAGCGAGCGCAGCACGTTGAGGACTTCGCGGACCGCCGATTCCACGCCGAACTCCTCGTAGACGAGGTCCATCCGGCCGGCCTCGATCTTCGTCAGGTCGAGCACATCGTTGATCAAGGACAGCAGGTGACGTCCGCTGTTATAGATGTTGTCGAGGCAGTCCTTGCGCTGTTTCTCGGTGATCTTTCCGGCGAGGTCGTCCCGGAGGAGCTCGGAGAATCCCAGGATTGCGTTCAGCGGGGTACGGAGCTCGTGCGACATGTTGGCCAGGAATTCGGACTTGAGCCGGCTGACCTCCGCGATCTGGGCGTTGGCCGTCTCGAGCTCACCCAGGTGGGCCTGCAGCTGCTCGTAGAGGCGGCCGTTCTCGATGGCGATCGCCGCCTGGTTGGTGATCACTTTGAGGATGGCGGCGTCGAGCTCGGTGAAGGGGTCGACCCGCTGCCGGGAGATTGTCATCGCGCCGACCACCCGCTGCGGAGTGGCCAACGGCTGCACCATCAGCGCTCGAGGCGAGCGGCTCTGGTCCAACATCTTGAACCGGGGATCCAGGGTGGCGTCGCTGATGTTGAGCGTCTCAAGTTGCTCCACTGCGTAGCCGAGGATTCCCTCGCCCAGCACGAAGCGAGCGATGTGCGGGACCTCGTCTTTGTGCGGGTAGGTGGCACAGGCCGTGAGCTCTCGGCTGCCCTCGTTGAGCAGGAAAACAGTAGCCGCGTCGAACTGGACCATCTGGGAGGTCGCCCGCAGCATCGCGTCGATGTTGTCGTTCAACGACAGCGATGCAGTGAAAAGACCACCGAGCCGGTTCAGCAATTGAATCTCGGGGTCGGCAGTCACGTGCGCCACATTATAGGTCATGATTTTTGACACAAGCGCGTTTGCGGTTGGGGATTTCGATACTGCAACGTCACGCTCCGTGACTTTCTTTCGGCAATGACACAGGCCGGAAGGGCGGCGCCCAGAACCGCGCTCGCAGTAGCATGACCCGACGTGAAGGCGGTGCGATTTCACCAGCACGGCGGGCCGGAGGTTTTACGGTACGAGGACGCGCCGACCCCGGAGCCGGGCCCCGGGGAGGTTCTGATCGGGCTGCGGGCGGCGGCGCTCAATCACCTGGACCTGTTTGTCCGTGGCGGCGGCGTGCCGAAAACGCCTCTCCCCCACATCGGCGGCGCCGACGGGGCGGGCGTCGTGGTGGCAAACGGCATCGGCGCGACAAAATACGCCGTGGGCACCCGCGTCTTTTTCGACCCAGGACTGAGTGACGGCCGCTGCGATTACTGCGCCCGAGGCGAGCACAGCCTCTGCGACCGGTGGGAGATCCTTGGCGAGCACCGCGACGGAACCTTTGCCCAGGCGGTCGCGATGCCGGAGGTGAACCTCCGGGCGATCCCGGAGGGCCTGAGCTTCGAAGAAGCGGCGGCCTTTCCGCTGGTCTTCCTTACGGCCTGGCGGATGTTGGTGACCAAGGCGCGGGTGGTACCGGGAGAGACGGTCCTGATTCTCGGCATCGGCGGGGCGGTCGCCCTCGCCGCGCTGCAGATCGCCAGGCATGCCGGGGCTCGTGTCTTCGTGACGTCGAGCCGCGATGAGAAGCTCCGCCGCGCCCGGGAGTTGGGCGCCGACGTCCTGATCAACCACCAGACGACCGATTTCTCGAAGGAGGTCTGGTCGATCACGAACAAGCGCGGCGTCGATGTCGTGATCGACGATGTGGGAGCGGCCACCTGGCCGGGGAGCATCCGCGCGCTGGCCAGGGGCGGCCGGTTGGTCACCTGCGGCGCCACCAGCGGCCCCAAACCAGAAGAAGACATCCGGCGGATCTTTACCAAGCAGATCACCATCTACGGCTCAACGATGGGCACCCGACACGACTGGGAGCGGGTCACCGCACTACTGGGCGCGGGCGTCCTCAAGCCGATGATCGATCGCACCTTTCCTCTCGAGCAGGCCGCAGCCGCCCAGGAGCGGATGGAGCGGGGGGAGCAGTTCGGCAAGCTGGTCCTGACGATCCCACCGTTAGCATGACCCGGCGGACGCTCGCCGTCCTGGTCGTGCTAGTGCTTGTCGCCTGCGGCCACCCAACGGCGCAGCCAGCGCCCACGATCTCGCCGCGGCATACGGCCACCCCGAGCCCCACACCTGCACCGACGCCAACCCCTTTTCCTCCTCCGCCGAACCTTCCAGCCGCCGGCGGCATCAATGTGGTCGCGGGATTTTCCCCATATGTCTACGCGCGAGGCCTGGGGACCATCACGGCCATGGCCTTCGGCCCAGACGGCCGGCTCTATGTCGTGAACAGCGGCGGCGCGCTGCTCGTGGTGACGTCACCGGGTGCCAGCCCGCAGGTGCTGGTCTCCGGTTTGCCAATCGCGCTCGGGCTCGCCTGGCGCGACAACAGTGTGTTCCTCTCCGTCCGCGGGAGCGTGCGGGCGTATCAGCTCAGTAACGGCGCGCTCGCCGGAGGGGGCGCCGTCGTCCGGGGCCTGCCAACCGGCCGGCATCAGAACGACTGGATCCTACCGATGCCGAACGGCGACTATCTGCTGGGCGTGGGGTCGACGTGCGATGTGTGCAACGAGTCGGATTCGCGCAGCGCGGCCGTCCTGCGTTTCCACAGCGATTGGAGCTATGCCGGCGTCGTCGTCCGCGGCAGCCGGAATCCATACGGGCTGGCGCTGCGGCAGACGACGGGTGATGCCTACGTCACGATCAACGGCCAGGACAATCTTGGCAGCCAGCCGGCCGACCACCTGCTGCGGGTGGCCGATGGTGAGGATGCCGGATGGCCGCGTTGCTGGCCGGCGTATCCGGACGGCAGCCTGCAGGGCAATTGCAGCGGTGTAACGCCGCCGGTGGCGGTGTTCACGCCGCATAGCTCCGCCGATGGGATCGTCTTCTACGAAGCGACCGAGTTCGGGGTCGACTACGCGGAGAACGCCTTCGTCACCGAATGGGGCGCCAACGTGGGCGGACCGACCGGACGTCGGGTTGAGCGCGTCGTCTTCTCGGGATCTGGTGCCAACGAGCACGGCCAGGTGAGCGACTTCGCGACCGGCTTCTCGCATCCCCTGGCGATCACGGTGGCTCCGGACGGCGGACTGCTGGTCGGAGACTACGGCACCGGCCAGATCATCGAGATTTTCCGCACGAGCTGAAAGAAGGCGGTGGCTGGCCGCGTCGAACGGAGTATCGGCCTGGCTGATCGCTTCAAAGACCTCAGCAACTGGCTCGCCGAAGGCGAGGCGACCGCCAGCCAGGGCTACCTGACGTCCGACGCCGGCCCAATGCATCGCCCGAGCCGCGCATGGTACGGCCAGGTGATGCCGGGATCCTGGGCGCCCAATGTCGATAGCGACGGGGTCGATGGGAAGATCGCCGGCGTGGCTGCCATCCGCAACCACGACCCGGCCTTCGACGAGAACGTCTTTCTCGCACAGGTCCAGCGGCTGTTCTTCGCGGTCCTCGAGGCCTGGACGGCACTCAAGCCGGCGCTCAGCCAGGGCGTGATGGCGTCCCTCATCTGGGAAGAGCAGAAAGCGCAGGTCACTACGTACACACAGCGAGGCTGGCGGAACGTCCTCGACAAGCTCAGCTTCACCAGTGCCGTGATCGCCGGCGCACTCAGCGACAGCGGCTTCGATACCGTGACGGTGCGCATCAACGCCACCTCGTCCGACTACGACCTCGACGCCGCCGCCAAGGTCATCCGCGGCGACGCCAATCCCTGGGATTGGACCGAGGACTGGATCTTCCAGCGACCATCGACGTTCGTCACCGGCCAGCCGGGGACGATCACCTCGCAGAGTTGTCCGAACTGCGGCGCTTCCGTCAACGTCGACATCACCAGCATCTGTCCGTTCTGCGATGCCGCGGTCATCAGCGGAAAGTTCGGCTGGTTGTTGACACGAATTGATCAGATCTGAACTTCAGCGGCGGCTTTTCCCCCGAAAACAGAAAACCGACCATCGCTCAGTGGTCGGTTTTCCTGCCCCGTCAGGGCCGCGGCCGCCGGCAGGCGGCTCCCCTATTCTCTCACCGGCGGGGCCGCTGTGCCCGTCGAAGTTTTCCCCATTCGCTGCCATTCGCGAGATCAGAATGTAACAGTAGCGATATCCTTTTATATGTAGGTGGCAGAGGCTTAGAGGGCCCCGGCCTCTCGCAGACTCCGGAAGCGCTCGGTACATATCACCAGATGATCAAGGACTTCCACTCCGAGTAGGCGCCCCGCTTCCAGCAGGTGACGGGTGACGGCCAGGTCCTCGGGGCTCGGGCTGGGGTCGCCGGACGGGTGGTTGTGCGCCAGGATGACCGCGGCGGCCCCCAATGTCAGGGCCGGACCGAACACTTCGCGCGGCTGGAGCGCCGCCACGTTGAGCCCGCCGACAGCGACCTTCTCACAGGCGATCGGCTGGTTTCGCGTATTGAGATACAAGACGGAGAAGCACTCCTTCGGGCTGGCCCGAAGATCCTGAAATTGCAGCAAGGCCTCCCTCGGTGAGGTGACCGCCGGCGCCGCGCTGTCGGCCGGGACGTGCCAGCGCCGAGCGAGCTCGCGGACCGCCAGCAGGCGCCGGACCTGGCCCGCCCGAAAGCCGTGGCGGCGGGCCGACGCCTGCAGATCGACGACCGGCCGCTCGACGATCCCGCCCTCGGCGAGCAGGGCTCTCACCCCCGCGAGGTCCCCCCGTTGCCCAACCACTGCGGCCAGCAGCCCGGGCTCGTCGGCTCCCGACACCGAGGGCGATGCTAACACAAACCTGTGTATCTGTCTACGCTACTGTAATTGTCAGAGGTCAGCGCGGGTGCAGCGCCGAAACGAGAATCACGATCACGATGATCACCACGATCACGGCGCCCACCGCCACCCGGACGGCCGACATGTTGATGGATCTGTCCCGGATGGGTGGCTGCACCGACATTGGCGGGCCTGGCGCCACCGGCGATCCGGCGCCCGGGGGCAGCGGCGGCCCCGGCGGAGCGGCTGGCCGATCGACGAACGCTCCCGATGGCCCCGGCGACTGCGGCGCCGGCGGCTGCGACCAGCCGCTCGAGTCAGCGCTGCCCGGCACGGGCGGCGGGGGCGAAGCGAGCGGCGGCTCCGGGAGGCGCGGCGGGGTGGGATCCGGCGGGGGTTGGTCCTGGTCGCTCATCCCTGCCACTCCGATGCCTGGGTGATGTTGTCGAGGACCCAGCCGAACTGTCCGCTGGTCACCGTCGCTTTGCAGTAGCTGCACACCCCCGACTCGTTGATCGAAAGCGGCGCGCCGCAGTTGGGGCACTGGGTGACCTCGGCCGCCTCGCCGGCCTTCGTCCGGGCGGCGCCGCTTCGAATGAAGGTCCAGTATTCCGTGAACGGCTTCGAATCGCGCGATCCGTAGATGACCTTGTTCGCGGTCGTGTCATCGACCTCGTAGTCGGCAGCACTGGCGTCGATTCGGACGATGATCGAGTCGAAGTTGGGATCCGTTTGCACCTTGACGATCTGGACACCGCCAATGACCAGGTTGTCGAGCACGTTACGTTTGTGGGCGGCGATCATGGCATCGATCTGGTTCTTCCAGCGGTGGTAGATCCCGTCCGACATGTAGACCCGAGCGGGTTCGAGATTACGGTCCATCCAGGATTTCTGCAGAGCGAAGAAGGCGGCCTGGGCGCGATCGAGGAAGATCTGCTGGTTGAAGTTGGGATCCTTCGCCTGCAGCGCGGCCAGGTCGTCGCTCAGTGTGGAGCGCATCTGCGCCATGGGCGCGTAGGCGGGTCCCCAGTTCGATGCCTGCACCGGGTTGCCGACGCTCATCCGCCGATAGAGCTGGAACAGCGCGAAGAGGATGAAGAGGAAAAAGATGAAGCCGCCTCCGCCTCCCCCGAGGAAGAAGAAGGGCAGCAGGAACCCACCGCCGCCAAAGCCGCCGCCATATCCGCCGCTGTAGCCGCCGCCGCCAAAGCCACCACCACCGCCAAAGCTCTCGCCACCACCGGCGCGGGCGAACACCAGCAGCGGGCTCATCACCAGGACGGCGAGCGCTAGCAGCGCCGCGAGCGTGAATTGCCGCCTCAGGCTCACGAGGCGGGGGCCGGTGTGCCTCCGCCGGTGAGTGATTGGCCGCAGTTGGTGCAGAACTTCGCATTGGCGGCGTTCTGGGTGCCGCATTTCGGACAGGCGACCGTGGCGCCGGTTGGCGCGGGCGCTGGAGCCAGCGCCTGGCCACAGCTGTTGCAGAACTTGGCATTTTCGGCATTCAACGCATGACAGTTGGGACAACGGACCTGGATCTGGCCGCCGGCCGCCAGCGTCTGCCCCATCTGGCCCGCGACCAGGCCACCGACGCCGAGGCCGACGCCCAGGAAGGCCGGGTTGGCCACGCCGCCGTGGCCGGGCCCCTGGGCCAGACCTGCGCCGGCGCCGATCATCGCCTGGCCGGCCGCGTACTGCTGGAAGCCGCCCGCGAGTTTCGTGTACTGGACGTCATGCAGGAAGTTCTTGAGCTTCTCCTCGTCTTCGGGCTTCAGCGTGATGGTGAAATTTCCGAGTCGAACGATCTGCAGCCCGTAGCTGTTGATGTTGCGCTGTACCTGGGCGACTGTCTCCGACTCGATCTCGTCGGTATGCGCCGCGATGCCCAGTAGCGGCCAGCCGTTGCTCACGACGTGCGACACCACGTCGGTCCGCAAGGTCTTGAGCAACTGCTCTCGCATCCAGTCGGTGATCTCGTCATTGGTCGACAGGTTCTGCGTGCCCACCAGGTTGACGATCAACGACTGTGGCTCGATCGCTTTGAGCGAGTACTCTCCAAAGACCCGCAGCCCGACACCAAGGTTCGTCTGGGGATCCATGACATTGTCGATGGCGCCGCCGAAGGGCAGGTTCGGGAACTCACGGGTCGAGATGAAATAGAGCTCGGTGCGGAACAGGTTGCCGCCGCTGGCCGCGTCGACCAGAATTCCCAGGAACGGAATCTCCGAGGAATCGAGCGTCACCCGGCCTGGCTGGATGGTGCCCTGCACGCGGCCGTCGCGGAAGAAGACCGCCAGCTCATCCTGCTCGACCGTTAGCTGGGTCAGCTTGCGGATATTGGTGTCGGGCCACTTGAACAGGATTTGGCCCTTCGCTGCATCCGGACGGGCGATGAACTCGCGCCGGACTTCCTGGCCGAAGATACCCATCTAGACCTCCACTACTGGATTCGGCGGCTCAGCCGCCAATCCGACCTTATAGCAGAAAAACGGCACATCCAAAGACGTTCCTTCCCATTCGTCGAAAACGACAAACAACGAACCGTCCCCGCCTCGTTGATGGACCCGTTTTGATCTCGCCGCGGCCGTTAAGCGCCGGCAAGACTGGCTGGGCAACGGAGTTGTGCCTGTGAGATGGGGTCACACCACAGAGGGTGGATCTCACGCGCGGTTTCGGCGGCCAGCCGTTCCCGGTTGATCTTTCGCGCCGATGCCGCGCTGCCCTGGAAACCGCCGCCGTTGGGGACAAGCGCCCTCGTCCTGACCGCCGGCATCTGTTGGGTCGCGCTCGTGCATTTCGCGTTACAGCCCCTGCCCCTCGATGATCTCCAGGCGCCGGTCCGGGCAGCCGCCGATTGGATGCACGGGGCCGACCCCTATCGCGCGGCGCTGGCCGACCCGACGAACGGCACCCTTTCGGGATCGGGGTTTGTCTATCCACCGTATACCTTGCCCATCTTCGCCGTGATGTCGGTGATCGGGTTTTCCGCGGCGGCGACCGTTTGGCAACTCGTCCAGGTCGCCGCCCTGGCGTGGCTGGTTTGGGACCTTTCCACCCCACGGACGGCTCGACGGGTTGCGTCGCTCTCGATCATGGCCATACTGTTTTACCCGGTCATCACCAACCTGGTCCTGGGGCAAGGGGGCCTCGTCACGATGGCGACCCTGTGGCTGGCCAACACGATGCTCCGGCGCGGCCGGCAGCGTGTCGCGGGCAGCCTGGTCGCGGCGGGCAGCGCCCTCAAGCTTTTCCCCCTCGTCGTCGTGTTCATCTTTGTCGTGGGTCGTCGCTGGCTGGCCGTGGCCGCGTCGGCGACCAGCTTGTTGCTTGCCGCAGCGGTGACCCTGCCGTGGGTCGCGAATCTTTGGCCCGAGTACATCCAGCGAGTCCTCTACTCGAAGGTCGTGTCGAGCACAACCTTCCCGGACGACCAATCTATTTTCGGTGCCGTGAACCGGACGCTGACGGCAAATCCCTACCAGCACCGGCTTGGGGATCTGCCCGTCCTCGCGCACACGCTTGGCGCCGTAGCCGCCCTTGGAGTGCTGACGGTGGTGTTCACCATGGCCTGGCGCTTGCGCCGGTCAGACGATTCGCTTGCCTACGCTCTCGTTCTGGCCGTCTTGCCGCTTACCCTGCCGTATTCCTGGCAGCATTACTATGTGCTGGCCCTGCCCCTCGTGTGGCTGGTTGCCTCCCGAGCAATCGAGCAGCGCCGTCTGTGGCTCGTGCTGGGTGCAACCCTTGCGTTCGTGTCGCTTTCAATCGCGGCGGCAACCATCGACCATCCCTACTGGAACGTGCAGGACTGGCCTTCTGGACTGGAGGCCATCTACCTGAACGGCAGCGTCATTGGGGCGATCGTCTTGATCCTGTCGGGAATGCGGTTGGCAACGACGACGTCGCGTCCGCAGACCCGCGGACTCGTGATGGCAGCTTGACCGGCTGGCCGTCTGGCGATCGATAGGCCTGGTGCCTCAGGCCGCCCAAATACTCCCGAGGGAATGTCCCGGCCCGAAATCTCGCCCACGCCCGCCAGTGGATGGACCTCGCATGGCTTGGCCAGCGTCGCCAGAGCGCCGCGGCTCATGCCGCCTCGGCGAGGGCCTCGCGAAGCGTCACGGGCACGCCTCGCTGCGCGATCGATCGGTTGATGGCATCGAGGACCTCGACCACGCGCAGGCCATCGCTCGCGTCGCTCAGCACCGGGTGACGGGTTGCGACCGAGCGGAGGAAGTGCTGGCACTGGTTCTTGAGTGGTTCGCTCGCGGCGATCGCCGGACTGACCACATCGCCGGTCCGGGTTACGAGCTTGAATTCGCCGAAGGTCTCATAGGAAGGCTCCCGCATCGTGCCCTTGTCGAAGATCCGTACCGGTTCCTGAGTCTCGAGGTCGTTGAAGAAGGCCATTTTGCTGCTACCCACGACGGTGATTTCCCGTACCTTCCGGGGATCGAGCCAGCTGGCACGGATGTTCGCGACCACGCCGGCGTCGAACCCCAGCGTGGCAAACGCCACGTCCTCGCACCGGGTTGAGAGGAAGGAGGCGCCCTGCGCCGACAACCACAAGGGTGTCTGATTCAAGAGGTGCAGCAAGATCGACACGTCGTGGGTCATGAGGTCCCAGACGACGTTGACGTCCAGACGGATCGGTCCGAGGTTCGTTCGCGTGAAGGTCAGGTACTCGAGCTGTCCGAGGGCAGCTGAGCTGATCACCTTCTGCAGGTGATTGATGCCGGCGTTGTAGCGAAACACATGGCCGACCATCAGCAGCCGGTTGGTGCTACTGGCGAGGTCGCGCAGCTGACGCGCCTCACCGAGATCCGTGGTCAGCGGTTTTTCAACCAGGCAGTCTTTGCCCGCCTCGAGGGCGGCGCGCGTCACCTCGTAGTGGCGCGTGGCGTCGGTGGCAACGACGACGGCATCGACGTGAGGGTCCGCGAGCACCTCACGAAAGTCGGTTCCGGTATGGACGCCGGGGGCACGCCGCTCGGCTGCGCTGAGCCGCTCGGCGCTCAGGTCGCAGGCTGCCACCATCCGGCACCCTTCGAGCTCGGAGAAGGCTCGCAGGTAGTTCAACCCCCAGCGGCCGCAGCCGACCAGCCCGATGCCGACGGTCACGAACTGATGACGTGCTGCATCGGCTGTTTATTGCTGGGGGAGTTGGCTCCGGAGCCCGGATTCGAACCGGGAACCGTCGCGTTAACAGCGCGCTGCTCTACCGTTGAGCTACTCCGGACTGCCAGGCGCGACCAGTATATCGGTCGGCCCCCAAAAACTTGCCCACGTCGCGGCGCTTCTCTGCTAACTTGCGATTCGCTGCGGGACCTGCCGCCCGCCGGCGCCATCCTCCCCGCTCCGTCGCTCTTCGAGGTACTCCGCATCGGTATTGACCAGCCACGGATCGAAGCTCGCCCCGGTCGCAATATTCCGCGCCACCAGGATCCCCGTCATCATCGAGTGATCCTGGTTGTTGTAGTGATGCATCCCATTCCGCCCCACCAACCACAGGTTCGGCAACGCCCGCGTCAACCATTCGCGGACCACCTCCAGGTGGCGCTGATATTCGCCGTCGTACACGGGATACGCTTTTGGCTGCCGGTACACCATGCCCGACTTGACGTCGTCCGGCCGGCAGATGCCGAGTGCGACCAGCTCGCGCCGGCCCAGGTCCAGCAGCTCCCGGTCCGTCCAGCTCCACATGCCGTCGTGCTCAAAACAGAAGTACTCCATCCCGAGCCCGCTCAAGCCAGTGTCCGCCACCATCGCTGGACTGAAATTCTTGAAGTTCGCGATCCGCCCCACCATGACGCCGGGGTCATGCACGTAAATCCACTGGTCCGGAAACACCTCGGCCCGGTCCACCACCAGGTTGACGGTGATGAAGTCGCGATAGCCCAGTGCCGCGGCCGCGGCGCGCACCATCGACGGCGCGGCCGGTTGCAGCTTGGCGATCAGCTCGCGGATCGGCATCGTGCTGATGAACTCCGACCCAAGCAAATCGAGGGTGGCCCCTCGGCTATCGCGGACCAGCACGGAGAGCACCCGCCCGCCCGCATGCCGCACGGCGACCACCTCCTCCCCGAGCCGGACTGGATGTCCACCACTGGCCAGCCGGGCCGCGACGGTTTCCCACATCTGGCCGGCGCCCAATCGCGGATAGCGGAATGAATCGACCAGCGTCTTGACGATGGCCTGCTCGCCGCCGCGCATCCCAGGCGGCAACAGCGCATTCCGAATGACCTCCACCAGGTTCAGCCCGCGAATTCGCTGGCCCGCCCAGTCGGCAGACAGCTCGCGCGTCGAAATCCCCCAGACCTTCTCGGTATAGGTCTTGAAAAAAATCTCGAACAATCGGTGGCCGAACTGGTTCGAGACCCAGTCCTCGAACGACGTGGGCTCGACAACCGGGTGCAGTCGCGCCTGTGCGTAGCTCGCCAGGCAGCGCGCCGTCTCAAACGGTCCGAGGTTCCAGAACGCGTTCGAGGCGCGGATCGGATAGTCGAAGAACCTCCCTCGATAGAGGATGCGAGTCAGACGCGCCACCGGCTGGATCTGATCCCCCAGGATCTCGGTCCAGAGCGCTTCGATCTCGGCACTCTTGGAGAAAAATCGATGCGGACCGACGTCAAACCGGCAACCCATGAACTCCAGCGTCCGAGCGATCCCCCCGACCTGCCTGGGGTCCTTCTCGACGACGGTCACCGGCGTTCGGTGCCGGGTCAGCTCGTAGGCGGCCGACAGCCCGGCGGGCCCCGCGCCGATGACCACCACGTGGTTAGTCGAACCGGGCGAACTCGCGTTAGCCATGCCGCAGAGAAGTAACTCCCCGCAACCAACTCACCTTGCGCTGACAAACCCGGAATTCGGCCCGCTACCTTACTATTGCGCTCCATGGCGGCAGACTCGATACCCCCGGACCGGCGCGCCCACCCCTTCCTCGAACGGCTGCGGCGGGGCGCGCTGCTGGGAGACGGCGCAATGGGCACCCAGCTCCACGCCCGCGGGGTCAGCTTCGAGCGCTCCTTCGATGAGCTGAACCTCACCGAGCCCAAGATCGTCGAGGAAATTCACCGAGCGTACATTTCGGCCGGCGCGGAGCTCATCGAGACCAACACCTTCGGCGCCAACCGGATCAAGCTCGCCCGCCATGGCCTCGAAAGCCGCGTCCGTGACATCAACTTCCGCGCGGTCAAGCTGGCTCGCGAGGCGCGGGACATCTCCGGTGAACCGGTGTTCATCGCCGGCTCGGTGGGCCCCATCGGCCAGCAGCTCGAGCCGATCGGGCGGATCAGTATCGCGCAGGCCACCGTCGCGTTTGAAGAACAGATCGCCGCCCTGTTGGAAGGTGGCGCTGACTTGCTGGTGCTGGAAACCTTCACCAATCTGCCCGAGCTCCTGGCAGCGGTGAGCGCGGCCAAGAAAACGGCCGATTTACCGATCGTTGCCCAGATGACCTTTGCAGAAGATGGCCTCACCCTCAGCGCCGAAGAGCCAAGCCAGGTGGTCCAGGGACTCGAGCGGGCGGGCGTCGATGTCATCGGTGTCAACTGCGGAGTCGGCCCCCAGGTCGCGCTGCAGGTGCTCGAGGCCATGCGGCAGCAGACCCGGCTTCCCCTCTCAGGCCAACCAAACGCCGGCCTGCCGGCACGCGTCGAGGGGCGCTTCTTCTACTTCGCCACCCCCGAATACTTCGCGACCTTCGCCCGGCAGGCGGCCGATCTCGGGGTGGCCTACATCGGCGGCTGTTGCGGCACCACTCCCGCCCATATCGCCGCCATGAGGGCTGCTCTTCGGCCGGTCGCCGCCAGCACCCGCATACGGCAACCCGGTGCCTCAACCGCGATCCCGATCGACCTCAACCCGGCGGAGCAGCTGCCGCCCACCCCGTTCGCACAGCGTCTCGCGGACCACAGCTTCGTCGTCAGCGTCGAGATCGATCCACCGCGTGGCCTCAATCCCTCGAAGTGCGTGGCCGGCGCCCACCTCGTCAAGGAGGCCGGCGCCGACGCCATCAATATCGGCGATAGCCCGATGGCGCGCGTCCGCATGAGCGCGCTCTCCCTGGCGGTGATGATCCAGTCCCAGGTCGGCATCGATACCTTGATCCACTTCACTTCACGCGACAAGAACCTGATGGCGTTGCAGGCGGAACTCATCGGGGCGCATGCCCTTGGTATCCGGAACATCATCGCGCTCACTGGCGACCCTCCCCGCATCGGCGACTACCCGTCGGCCACCGGCGTGTGGGACGTCGATTCCATTGGCCTGATCAAGATCCTGCAACGTCTTAACGATGGCTACGACTGGCTCGGAACATCCATCGGGAGGCCGGCCAGCTTCACCATCGCCTGCGCCGTCAACCCATCGGCCGAGGACCTCGATCATGAGATCGACCGGTTTCGGCAGAAAATCGACGCCGGCGCGCATGTCGCCATGTCGCAGCCTCTCTATGACCGCGGCACCCTCGAGCGGTTCTTCGAGCGGACCGGCCCGTTGCCGGTGCCCTTTCTGCTGGGCGTGCTTCCGCTGCAGTCCTCCCGCCATGCGGAATTCATGCACAACGAGGTCCCCGGCATTGTCGTACCCCAGGCGCTGCGCGAGCGCATGCGCCGGGCCGGCGAGAACGGCATTGCGGAAGGCCTGCGGCAATCGCGCGAACTGCTCGAGGACACACGCGACCTGGTTCAAGGCGTCTACCTGATGCCCTCCTTCGGCCGATACGAAGTCGTCGCCGAGCTCGTCCGCTGGCTTCGCCAGCAGCGCGTGGCCACCAGCGCCGGCCCACCGACAAGATAGGCGGATGCCCGAGTCTGGGGTCAAACGCCTTCGGCAGCTGACGGCGCTGTTCCGCGTCGAGCCGGGGGCGGTCGTGACCCTGCCGAAGGATTTCGATCCCGGCTTCAGCGCTGATTTCGGCAAGGAGGATGGGGACAAGGCCCAGGACCTGCTGCAGCAGGGCATCGCGCTGCTGACGGAGTATCAAGACCGGCTGGCCGCCCAGGATACCCACGCGGTCCTCGTCGTCCTGCAAGGCCTCGATGCCGCGGGCAAGGACAGCACGATCAAGCACGTCATGAGCGGTGTGAATCCGCAATGGGTCGACGTCCACCCCTTCAAGGTTCCCTCCGCCGAGGAGCTGAACCACGACTACCTCTGGCGCTTTGAACAGAAGCTCCCACGCCGAGGCATGATCGGGATCTTCAATCGTTCGCATTACGAGGAGGTCCTGGTGGTTCGCGTTCATCCCGAGCTGCTCGAGGCGCAGCATCTGCCTCCGGAGGATCGCAAGCCCGGCATCTGGAAGGAGCGGTTCAAAGCCATCAATGCCTGGGAGCGGTACCTCGTCGAGAACGGCATCGAGGTGGTCAAGCTTTTCCTGAACCTCTCCCGCGACGAGCAACGTCGGCGCTTTCTGGCGCGGATCGACAAACCCGATAAGAACTGGAAGTTCACCGCCGCCGACGTCCGGGAGCGAGCCCATTGGGACGAGTACCAGAAGGCCTACGCGGAGGTCCTGAGCAACACCAGCACGGAGTGGGCGCCCTGGTATGTGATTCCGGCCGACCACAAGTGGTTCGAGCGAATCGCGGCCGCGGCCGTCATCGTCGATGCGTTGGTCACGATTGACCCGCAATATCCAACAGCCACGCCGCAGCAACGGCGGGAGCTGGAGCTGGCTCGGCGCGAGCTGCTCGCTGAGGCTCAGACCCCGAAGCCGAGGAAGCCGAGGCCCTAGTTACTTTCTCGCGATCCGTCGTTTGCGCAGCGGCCGCTCGCGTTCGCGATGCGGAAGGTACGAGCGATCGCCGATCCATTGCGCCGGAATGATCGCCAGAATGCGCGCAAGCTGGTTCAGGGGTGAGGCATATTTCGATCGCAGTCGCGCGAACTCGCGCCAGGCCTCCTCGGTGCTGCGGCATCGATAGCCGGCCTTGTGCAGGCGCTCCTTGGCTTGATCGAACTCGCTGCGCTCGACAATAGGGTCATCCAATCGGCGAAATTGGAAATACCAGGACATATCTTCGACGAGATGGTTGCCCACCGTGGACATCAACCGCGCCGGCCCCTCTGATTCGTCCTCGACCGTGCTCATGACGAGGGTCGCCGCGTCCATCACGGCGCCGAACGAATTGACCCAGGCCTCATTGTCGTGACTCGACCGAAAGAACAGCAGCGGCGGGTACGCGAGGTGACTCTCGAGCACCGCCGCCGCCCACTGCCGCCATTCGTCAAAGGTCTTGATTAGCTCCTCGTGCATCCCGTGTTCGGCAGCGGTTTCCAGGATCTGCACTCCGGAGGGGGGCGCACCGGCAATCGCATCAAGGGTGACCACCTTCTCCTCGCGTGACTGGAAGGCCTCATAGAGGGAGAACAGCAGGGTGATGGCCAGCGCAGCGAGGACGACGCCGGTCACGCTCTCCGCAATCGTCGCCAGCCGCACCGGCACCCCAATCGGGACATAGTCGCCATAACTGAGCGGCACGAGCGTCGTTGCCGAAAAGTACAGCGACGTCCCAAACGAGTCCGGCACTGGATGCATCTCGCCGCGGACGCCGTCGATGATCAGCCCGTACCCCAGAATCAGCGCGAGCGCCCACACCGCAAAAACCGTCAGTACCCCGAGCGGACCGAAGGTTGCCAGCCACTTCTCGCGCCTTGGTATCGACGAGATCCGCTCGCCCACCCATTTCCACCCCGCCCACATGCGGCGAAGGAGGAAGCGCACGGTGGCGAGCTTGTTGATGGCCGGCCGCGGCAGCACAACCGACTGAAACAGGTCGTAGAAGACCACCAGGATAATGACCAGACCGACGACGACTTCAACCCAACCCGGCATCGCAATATCTAACCATTGCCCCGGAGCCGCCGACGCCTTTGCTACGCTTGGCGCTGGGCGTCGCGAGCCCGGCGATGAGTCTCGCCTAACGCCGGGAGGCTAATGGGCTCTATGGAGGTAGAGCAGGTGCAGCTGATCGAGGTTCTGGTCGAGCTCCCCGAACCGCTTGTGGCGCTGTTCCAGCCTCGCGCTGGAGACCTCTGTCAACGATTGGGCGCGGCCCTCGAGCTGGGACTATCCGAGGAGGCACGCCCTCAACAGATTCCCGCCGCAGATGCTGTGGGCGCGATCGTTCGCCAGCAACAACTGCGCAACAACCTCCTTCATTTCTTTGGGCAGTACTGGTAGCTAGCGCTCACGGTGGCCCAGCTGCAACGAGACGTCGACCGGCTCGAGCAAGAGCTCCACTCGATCGCGGGACTGCAATCGCCGTCAACCGTTGTGGAGCAAGCCAAACGGGACTTTGCTCCGCCTCCCCTGATGAAGGTTTCGGCCTGCGAGGCGCAGTCGGTGCTCGAGGCAGCCAGCCGAACCTTCGCAAAGGACGCGACATCCGATCCTGCCGCCACGGCAATCACGTTTGGGGCAGGCCCGATCCTTCTTGAACGGTTGCTGGCGACGGCTTCAATCGAAGAAATCCGCGGCGAGATCGGACGGTACTCGATGGACGCGGCCGCTCTTCATTACCGCGTTTACGTGCTCGGCCATGATCGGCAGGTCCTCGAGTTTCGCCTGGCCGCACAGCGCGCGCAGGCTCGACTTCGCAAGCCACAATAGTCATTAACGGAATGCAATTCCTGGTCGACCTCGACGACAAGGCCCAGCGCTGGCTGACCGAACATCCCAGCGCGGATGCGATGGTGATCGCCTATCAGGACACGCGTTGTTGAGGCGGGGGTCACATCCGTGACCTGCGGCTCCGTCGGAGTCGGCGAGAAGACCAGGACTCGGGCCAGCTGATCGACATCGGCGAGGTCGCCGGTAGGCGAGTCCTCCTCGACCGCCGGATTCTCGCTCGCATGCCGCATACGATCCCGGTCACAGTGGGCGGCATCGGACCATTCCGCGGCCTGCATCTCGCGTTCTCGGGCGAAGAGTGGGCCCAGCTCCTATATGACATCCCCTCGCCTTGAATCGCGACCGCGAATCTGATAGGGTCCGGCTGTTTTGGTGCCGCACGGCGGCAAGTTCGATCCGCGATCCACCTCTCTTTCGCCGGCCGGTCGGGAGTTCCTCCGATTCGTGCTGGTTGCCCTCACCTACTGGCTGGCGGCCCGCCTCAGCCTGAACCTGGCGCTCGTTCACGGCCAGGTCACGCCCATCTGGCCCCCCACCGGTATCGCACTGGTCGCGATTCTGCTCCTCGGCCATCGGGCAGCGGCCCCGATCGCGGTGGCCGCATTTGCGGTCAATCTGCCGATTGGCCCGTCACCACTCGGTGCGGCCGTCATCGCCGGCGGTAATACTCTTGCGCCGCTAGCGTCGGCCGAGCTGCTGCAGCGGGCCGGGTTTCATCTCGAGTTGGATCGTTTGCGCGACGCGATCGCGATCATCCTGCTGGGAGCGCTGGCCGGCATGTTGATCAGCGCCACCGTCGGCACATTTGTCCTCGTGCTATCCGGGTCGGTTCCCGCCAGCAACTTCTGGCCAACCTGGGCGGTCTGGTGGGCGGGCGATGCGATGGGGGTGCTGCTGGTGGCGCCATTTCTCTTGAGCCTGCTACCACGCGTGTCCGGCCCGCCTCTGACGTGGGGGCGTGCCGCGGAGCTGGGCGCGCTGCTGCTCGGCACCGCGATCGTGACCTACCTTCTGTTTCAGAATCGGCTGCGGCTCGAGTACCTCGTTTTGCCGCTCATCGCGGTGGCCGCCTGGCGTTTCCGGCAGCGCGGGGCCGCGCCCACCGCGCTCATCGCGTCCATTGTGGCCATCTGGTCTGCCGTCCATGGAGCCGGCTCCTTCGCGAATGAGACCCTCTTCGAGAAAATGGTGACGCTCCAGGCCTTCAACGTCAGCCTGGCCCTCGCCTCGTTCGTCCTCTCGTCCTTCATCGAAACCCACGAGCGCAAGGAAGAGCTCTCTCGTCTCTACCTCTCCGAGCAACTCGCGAATCAGTGCAAGACGGCCTTCCTCAACATGGCAGCGCACGAGCTCCGCACCCCGATCTCCGTGCTGAGCGGCTATCTCTCGATGCTGACCGACGGATCCCTCGGTCCCGACGGTTGGAAGCGCGCGGTCGCGATCCTGAGCGGCAAGACTCGCGAGCTGAAGAACATGGTGGACCAGCTGCTCGAGGCCGCGCGCACCGAAGCCAGCCCCAGGCCGCACGCACTGAGCCTGATCGACCTGCGCGATGTCGTGCGACAGGCGGTCGAGCGCGCTCGCCCGCGAGCCGATCTGCTGGGCGCGGAGATCGCCATGGGGCTCGGGGTTAACGGCGTCCCGGTCGAGGCGGACCCGGCGCAGTTGGGTCGCATCCTGGACAACCTGATCAACAATAGCCTGACCTATACGGTGCGTCCGCCCCGGCTATCGATCTCGGTTGCAACCGAGGGCGAGCGCGGCATTGTCCGCGTCGCCGACAACGGCGTGGGGATTCCCAGGAGTGACTGGGAGCGCGTTTTCGAACGTTTTCATCGAGGCAATGACCCGGCGTTTTCCACCGTGCCAGGCACGGGCCTCGGACTTTACATCAGTCGCCAGCTGGCCGAAGGGCACCGCGGCGGGCTCGCGATCGAACACAGCGAGCTCGGCGGTGGAACGATCTTCGCGCTCACCCTTCAGATTGCCGCCGCCTCGACGCTCGCCATGACGATTCCCTCCCGGCGCTACGCTGCCACCTCCCAGCAGCGAGGGTCAGGGTGGGGGGTCTGACAGAATGACCGGATTGGACTCGATCAGCTGAATCTCCTCAGCTCGACTCGCGTGCTGCTTATGCGGCACGCCGACGTCGAGAATCCCCATCGCATCCTCTATGGACACCTGCCCGGTTTCCATCTGAGCGCGCTCGGGCGAGCGCAGGCGTCGGCGGTGGGTCGGTCGCTACGAGATACCGGCATCCGCCGGATCGTGCACAGCCCGCTCGAGCGCGCCCGCGAGACGGCCGAGTTGGTCAACGCCGAGCTTCCGGCGCCAGTGCCGCTCATTGAGGAGCCGGCGCTGGTCGAAGCGGAGTTCGGGCGTTATCTGCAGGGCGCGCCCTACTGGCAAATCCCGATCGTGCGCCCGCGGTGGTTCGTGCACAAGGTCCGGCGAGGCACGCTCCCTGGCGATGAAACCATCGAGCAACTCGGAAGTCGCGTGCTCGGTGTGGTGCATCGGCTCGCTCGCGAGCATCCGGGTGAAGTGTCGCTGTGCGTAAGTCATGCCGACCCGCTGCAGGCGGCCTGGATTCTGATCGAGAGCCGCCCTCAGAATGAACGCGAGATGGCCCGCAAGACCGTGGGCCGAGCCGGCATTTTGCAGCTTGACCTCGACGGCGAGCGCATCACGTCGGTCCGCTACCAGCCCGCCCCGAAAGTCGCAATTTCCTAAAAAGTTCGCCGCTCGGGAGGGCCGGCGGGCCCTCACAACGCATTGGCGGTACTAGGGCTTCGAGCTGACGCGGCCGGCGTGCTACGCTGCTAGCTCGGGTTCCACGCGGAGGAGGTGCCGCTGATGCTTGGGGGCGTTCGACTGCGCAGTTTCGCGCTTGTCCTTGGGCTTGCGATGGCAACCGTGCCTGCCGGGTTGGCGCCGATCGCCGGACAGGCCGTGGCGCCGATCGTCGGTGCGCCGGATGGCCCCGGCAGCCTGTCCCACTTCGACCTCGCGCGCAAGGACTGCCTGGGCACCGCGCGTAACCAGACATCCAAAGTCTGGTTCACGGTCGCCAACGGCGTGCTCAGTGACGTCTACTTCCCCACCGTTGACAACACCAACGTCGAGACCCTTCAGTTCATCGTCAGCGACGGCGCGACCTTCACGGATCTGCAGGCCCGCGACATGACCTACACGATCAACGCGCCGGATTCGCGCTCGCTCGTCTGCCGTGTGACCAGCACGGCGAAGAGCGGCCGCTACCAGATCACGACCGACTACCTGACTGACCCGGCGCGTAACACGGTCCTGATGCATAGCAGCTTCGTGCCGCTGAGTGGAACGGTCCCCAACTATCACCTCTATGTTCGATACGACCCGAGCATCAACGGCAACGGCGGCGGCGGCTCCGGCAACGGCGGCGGCGACTCGGGCGTGATCGACACCTCGACGGGTCACAACGTGCCGGTCGCGTTCGACACAACCATCACGAGCCAGGCCGTCAATCGCACCTACGCGGTCCCGGTCTATAGCGCGCTCGACGCCTCGAGCCCGTTCACCCAGGTCACCAATGGCTTCGCCGGCGCCGGAAGTGACGGCCTGGTACAGCTCGAGGCGACCCACGGCCTTGCCGTAATCTACGGGTCGGCGAATAACGGCAACCTGGTCCAGACGAGCCAGGTCGATCTTTCGAGCGGCGGGGATTTCTCGCTCGCGCTCGGCTTCGGCACGTCGCAAGCGGACGCGGTCACGGCCGCCGAGGGCACACTGGGCGCGCCCTTTGGCCAGGTGCGCAAGGCGTTCAGCGCCGGCTGGGAAGCCTACGATGCGGCGCTCACCGCCCCGCCCGGCAGTTTCGCGGGGATGACCCCGAGCCAGTGGCGGCAGCTCGTCGACGAGTACTACCTCAGCGCGAACGTCATCAAGGCGAGCGAGGACAAGACGTTTCCAGGCGCCATCGTCGCCAGCCTCGCGTCGCCATGGGGCCAGGCGATCTCGGCGGGGGATCCCAACAACCTCTATTTCGGCTCGTACCGCGAGGTCTTCGCGCGCGATCTTTACGAAACCTGGAGCGCGCTCCTGGTGGACGGCGACCTCGCGACCGCGCGGGACGCCGTCACCTTCCTCTTCAACCGCCAGCAACGGCCGGATGGCTCGATGCCGCGCAACAGCCTGCTCAACGGCCAGCTCGCGCCCGACTCCTTCGGCACGCAGCTCGACGAGGCGAGCTATCCGATCCTGATGGCGGCACAAATGGGCATGACCGACGCCACGCTGTACCAGAACCACATCCGGCCGGCGATCGACTTCGTGATCGCGCACGGTCCGGCTTTCGGCGTCGAGCGCTGGGAGGAGCAGGGTGGCTATTCGCCGTCGACGATCGCGGCCGAGGTCGCCGGACTGGTGGCGGCCGCCCACATCGCGGACCTCAATGGCGACGCGACCACCGCCGCCATCGCGCGCGGCGTCGCTGACGACTGGCAGCGGAGCCTGCCCGGCTGGGCGGTCACCACCAACGGCCCGCTCGCCGACCATCCTTATTACATCCGTTTGTCGAAGACTGGCGATCCCAACGCCGCGATCTCCTACAACGTGGGCAACGGCGGACCGACGCTCGACCAGCGCTCGGTCATCGACGCTGGCTTCCTCGAGCTGGTGCGCCTCGGGCTCGAGCCGGCTTCCGACCCGACGATCGCCGGGTCGCTCCCAATTGTCGACGCAACCATCGGGTCCTCAACGTCGACCGGGAACGGATGGCACCGGTACAACGGCGACGGCTACGGTGATGCTGCCAGTGACGGCCACCCCTGGGCGCCGACGGGCCGGGGAACCGGGCACCTCTGGCCGGCGCTCGGCGGCGAGCGGGGAGAATACGAGATTGCCATCGGCGCGACCGGCGCGGCGCTGCCGCGGCTCAGCGCGATGGCAGGTGGCGCCTTCGGTGTCGGCCTCATCCCTGAACAGGTCTGGGAACTCGCCAATCTCGCCGCCTCACCCTATGGCAGTGATCCGACGACCGCCTCGATCGGGTTTGCGAACGGCCACCCAGCCGGGTCGGCCGCGCCGCTCACCTGGTCCGCCGCGCAATACGTGCGCCTGATGCGTGACCTCGCCACCACCTCGCTACTCGAGCGACCCGCCGACACAGTCAATCGCTACGTCGCTCACGAGCAGGGGCAGACCTCGCTCACCCTGACCGCCCCTGCGAACAACTCGTCGGTCTCCGGGTCGTCGACGACGGCGACGGTGACGGTGACCGGAACGTCGGTTGCCGGGAACAGCCTCGACGTCGCCGCCACCAACACCGACATGAACAGTCAGACCACCACGGCCAGCACCACGGCACAGCCGGACGGTAGCTTCAGTGTGCAGCTGCAGGTGAGCGGCGGGACGACGGTACTGAACGTGGTCTCGACCAGTGCGTCGGGCGCGACCGCACATGCTCAGGTCAGCGTTGTCTACGACTTCACGCCCGGCACCCTGGTCCTCGATGTCACTGACCCCAGCTTTGACGACAACGGTCCCGGGAACTATGCCTATCCGACGGCGTCAGACTTCCATGCCGGCGCCTTCGACCTGCAAGACTTCCGGGTGATCGAAAGCCCCGACGGCGCGACCACCACGTTCAAGGCACAGATTCGCAACCTCTCCCCCACCTTCGGAAGTCCGCTGGGCGCGCAGCTGCTCGACGTGTACGTGCACGATCCGAGTGCCGCGGCCGCAGACACCTCGACGGCGGCCTCCTTCGCACAGCGCAATTATCAGGTCGCCGCGGCCGGCGCCTGGGATCGACTGATCGAAGTGCAGGGATTCGGGCAACGGTACATCGACGCGCACGGCACTGGGAAGGGAACGGTTGCGATCAGCGCCAACGCCATCTCGCGCTTCATTACCTTCAGTGTCCCGACCAGCAGCCTGGGCGGCACCCCGACGAGCGGCTGGGGATTCACCGTCGTGCTCACCGGACAGGACGGCTTCAGCCCGGACCAGGCGCGCAGCTTCGCGCCGACGCCGCAGCCATTCCAGTTCGGAGTCTGCGCCACAGTCAGCAGCGACCCGCACTGCGCGGTGGATCCGAACACCGTTCCGAAAGCCCTCGACGTCCTGACCCCGCCGGGCGTGCTCCAATCGGACGAGCTCGACTACACCATCCACAACCCGGTGATCGTCCAGCCCGTTACCATCCCCTGATCCGCGGATAGCGGGCGGGAGAAAATGTCGACTGAAATGCCGCCGGCCGGTAAAGACCCAGCGGCCTCGACCAAGCTGCAAATCCTGGCCACTGAGCACTGGAGCCTGCTCGCTACCCGCTCGCTGAGCTACAACGAATCCCTGAGTCGGGTCACCATATTCCTGGCCATCCTGTCCGGCGCGATGATCGCGCTCGCGCTGGTCGCGCAGGTCTCCCGCTTCGGTCCCGCGTTCATCTCCATTGCTATCCCCCTCCTCGCCGTGGTCGCGTTCACCGGCGTCTCCACCATCGCCCGACTGATGCGCCTCAATCGCGAAGACTTCCGCTGGGTGATTGGAATGAACCGGCTCCGACGCGCCTACCTCGAGCTGCATCCTGAGTTGGAACCCTATTTCATCACCGGCCAGTATGACGATGTGCCCGGTGCACTCCAGACGCTTGGCGTCGATCTAACCGCAGGTGGACGAGTCGGTTCGATGCTTCATGTGCTTCAAACTCTCCCGGGGATGCTTTCAGTGATCGTCGCATCGGTGGTCGGCGCGATTGGAGCTTTGGCCGCCCTCGCGATCGGTCTACCGCCCGTGGGCGTGGTCCTTACGGCCGCAGCGGCGTTCGTACTGGCATTCGTGTGGCTGACGATTTGGGGCCGGCGCGGAGTGCGTCGCCGGGACCCCAGCCTTGAACCTCGATTCCCCTCCCCGCGTGGTTCAAAGGATTCGCCGCGCTAGCGCAGCGGTGCTGGCCTTATGCCATGGCTGGTGACGGAGGTGCCGGCTCTTGCATCGACAACTGACGGCGGGCCGACGACCGCGACCGGAGCGGCCGCCGAGGAGGATACTAGCCCAACGCCCGCGAGGCCGTTGGCAACGCCGTGCATACGCTCAGCGCAACTGCCACCACTCCACGTCGATGGTGATGAAGTCAGGAAACGGCAGAACCCAACCGTACTGACCAAGCGACATCTTGACGCGACGTTTTAACGGATACGGGATGCCATGTGATACCCCGTGCTGGAAGATGACGTGGGCCGCTCTTGCATCGCGGGCCGCGGCGACAGGTGTGTAGTCATTGCGCCTGAGGAGCCCGGTGGTCCTGTCAAACCAGAATCGCTGGATTCGGCTGTGCACGGGCAGATTTGTCCCATAGTCCGCTTGCAACAGGCCGTCGCTGAGCTCGGTCCACTCGATGTCGGTTCGCATCAGCTGGTATGGGAGAGAGTAATAGCCCCAGAAGGCGTAGCCCAAGAAATAGACCAGATTCAACCGGTCCCATTTGGTGGTCACGCTGGCATTCTGCAGATGCTCCCGGGCATCCGCGCGTTGCTCGAGGATCCTGCCGCTCGGCGACACGATCATCACACTGAAACCGTCGAGAACACCGCTATCACCCGCTTCGTCGACAGGGTCGATAACGGTATGGGGACGTCGAACGTCAACCATGATCCTTGCGTGCGGCGGGATATTGATCCCTTTCAGTTGAAACAGGAGACCTCCGACAGTCACGGTGCTGTCCACCGCAATCGCATCTTTCCAGACTGTCTCACCGCCATAGGCCTTCAGCGCTCGCGCTGCGGTCGGTGAGAGCGCGCCTGGCGGTGAAGACCGGGTGTTCGTCGATGGCGCCTGATCCAGGGCGGCCGGCGTCAGCGTGTTGTCGTACACCGTCCATAGCCCATAGCCGACCAGCAAGGCGAGCAGGAACCCCAGGATCGCCGCGACAACGGTGACCAGCCTGGATCTGCGTCTTTTCCGCGGAACAGTTGCGCGTATCGCCGTCATAAAAACCCTCTCGAATGCCTCGCTCAACACGAACTATCGGCCATGACCGCACGTATGTCCATACCCGTCTGCTCGCCGCCTCACAGGCTGACCGTATGGCGATCACGTCGTAAGCTGCCTGCGTAGTGGAGCCGGTTCGCGAACGCGGTGCGATGCGCGAAATCGTGGCCGATCGCTCGGTCGCCGTCGTGTTGGCGCTAGCGCTGTTCGTCAACCTCGGCACGGGCATGGTGCTTCCCATCCTTCCGCTCTACGCTCGGTCATTTGGCGTCGATTACGCGGAGGCCGGCCTGCTGGTCGCCGCCTTCTATATCGCGCGGCTCGTCTTCGACCTGACGGCCGGCGAGGTGCTCGACCGGTTGGGCATCGCCGCCGCGGCCGCGGTCGGCCTGCTCGCCCTGGCGGTGGGCGCGTTGTTCACCGGGCTCAGCCCCAGTTTTCTCCTCGCCGTCTTCTGCTGGGCTATCGCCGGTGCCGGCGCCGCGATCGTGTGGGCGGCGATGTACAACGCCCTGATCCGGTTCGTGCCCAGGAGCCGCATGGCCCGCGCCCTCAGCCTGTTCTATGGGGCCTTCAACGGCGGCATCGTGGCCGGCGGGTTCTTGGGCGGCCTGATCGCGGGTCGCCTCGGCCTTCCCGCGCCACTCTTCTTCCTGGCCGCGATCGCGGCGGGACTTGCCGGTCTGATACAGGTCTTCCTTCCCAGGCGGCCACGACCACCCGTTGCGGCGACCGCTTCCGATCCTGCCACGATCGTCAGCGCGAACCCCTCGCGCTCTGGCCGACTCTCGACCGCGGCCCTATTTCGAATTCCCGGCTTCGCGGCCGCGGTCGTCGCCCTGCTCGCGAATCTCTGGATGTTCGGCGCGGTCTTCAACACCCTGGTGCCGCTTTATGCCCGCGACGTGCTTCGGCTCTCTCCGGTTGGCATCGGCATCCTCTTTGCCGTGGCGCTGGCCGCGGAGTTCCTCGCCTACTACCCGGCGGGGAACTGGGCCGATACGCGTGGGCGACGCTACGTCCTGATCCCGGCCTTCGCCTGCCTGGCCCTCACTGCCCTGGTGCTGGGCTGGGCCAACAGCGTGGTCCTGTTTGGCGCCCTCCTATCACTGCTGGCGGTCGCCTCCGGGTTTTCGGGCGTTCCGCCCGCGGCGATCCTCGCGGACGTCCTCCCGGGTAATCGATCGGCCCGCGGCGTCGCGATTTTCCGTTTCGGCGGCGACCTGGGCTTCAGCCTCGGGCCTCTTGTCGCCGGTATCACCGCGGCGAGCCTGGGGTTCAAGGCGGCCTTCGCCATCGCCGGAATCCCGTCACTGGTCGCGCTCGTGGTGGTGGCGGTAGGCCGCGAAACGCTGGGCGCGGAGGTCGTGGACTAACGAGCCGCGGCGAACGCGGCGAGGGATTCCTCCCGAGGCTTCACGAATTTCTCCGCCGTCCCCACTGACCGGAGGAACTCGATCGCGTTTTTGAACAGGTAGGAGCCTTCCTCGAGATGCTCCGCCCAAACGTTGCTGGCCTCCTGCGGATCGCGCTCGAGGTCGTACAGCTCCGGGGCTTCCAACGGTCCGCCCATGATCAGAGACCAGCGCCGCGTCGATACCGTCACCGGCATGTAGCTCGCGATCCGCCGGCGGCGTGAGTCGACCGCGCTGGTCAACTCTCCCTTCGCAAAGTACAGCGGCCATGAGCTGACCACAAACGGCCGATGCTCGACCGCGTGGCCGCTAAGCAAGTCGCGCACGGACCTGCCCTGCACTTGCGCCGGGAGCTCGACGCCCGCCAGGTCCAGGATGGTGGCCGGGATGTCCGGCGCGGTGGTCAGCGCCTGACGACGCCCGGGCTGAATGCCCGGGGCTCGAACGATGAACGGCACGCGATAGAGCTCCTGGTACAGCGGCGACCAGCCAATCGTCAGCAGCCACGATTTCGAAAACCACTGCGGCACTTCGGCATCGGCCGAGAGCGTCGCATCGGGATCGTGGATCCACTCGGCCTTGCCGAAGTAGCCGTGCTCGCCGAAATAGTGGCCGTGATCCGAAGTGAAGACCACGATCGTGTTCGAGGCCACCCCCAGCACCTCAAGCTTGTCGAGCAGCATCCCGATCCAGCGGTCGACCATGGTGACCTTGCCGCAATAGGCAGCGTGCGCAACGTCGACATCATCCTTACTGAGGCCGGCCTCTTTCCACTTCGCATAGGCCGGATACGGCGCGGGCCCATGAAAATCCGGCCGGTAGAGCTTGACGTAGTAGTCGGGCGGATCCCACGGTTCGTGCGGGTCCCAGGTGTCGACGTAAAGAAAGAACGGCATGTCGCGATGGCGCTCCAGCCAGCTGTCGGCCGCGCTCATCGTACGCGCCACCAGCCGGTCCCGCTCCGTGCGCCACAGCGCCCGCGCATCGGCGCGCTCCTGCGGGCGGGTGTCGTCGCCCTGGCCGCGGATCCAGATAAAGTCATCGAAGCCACGGTCGTAGCCATAACCGTCGCGGATTAAGAACGGGGTGTCGACGACCCCCATGGTCAGGTAGCCCGCGCGGGACAGCATGGCCGGCAGCGTGTCGAGTTCGGCCGGCAACGGCTCCCAGCCCATGAACGTGAAGGAGAACCGCCCCGTCAGGAAATCGGCGCGCGCCGGCATCGTCGGGAACGACGAAATCCGATGCTGGTCGAACACCACCGAGCTCGCCGCGAGCCGATCGAGGTTAGGGGTCCGGATCGAGCGGTTGCCGTAGGCCCCAAGGTGATCGCGCCGGAAGGTGTCCGACACGATCATCACGATGTTGGGGCGCGCTGTCATGTCATTAATCTAACCGCGTGAGGTCAAAGCTGGAAACTCGAACCGGTGGTCACCTCGTGATCGAATGCCTACAGGCCCTCGGCGCCGAGGTGGCCTTCGGATTGCCCGGCATCCACGCCTTGCCGTTTTGGGAGGCGCTGCGGTCGAGTCCGATCCGGAGTCTAAACTTTCGCACCGAGCTGAACGCCGGCTTCGCGGCGGACGGCTACGCGCGCGTCAGCGGACGGCCCGCGCCCCTGCTCCTCTCAACTGGCCCGGGCGCATTGAACGCGTTGACCGCCCTGATGGAGTCCGCGACCGCCTACGTGCCGGTCGTCGCCATCGCCAGTCAAATTCCCCGGGAGATGATCGGCAAACGGCGTGGTTACCTGCATGAGCTCCACGACCAGCTCGCGTCATTTGCGCCAATCGTGAAGTGGGCTGCTCGCCTCGAAAGCCTCGAGCAGCTGCCGGATTTGCTGACGCAAGCCTGGCAACAGTCACTGACTCCGCCGAGCGGCCCCACCTACCTCGAGATCCCGGTGGATCTTCTCCAGGCAGAAATCCGCGAAAGACCCCTCCACCTTGCCGAGATGGTTCCCTCCCCGACTATGCGGGAGGGTCAGGCTCGGGGGTCCCTGAAAGAGGCCATCGATTTGCTCTCTCGCTCCGAGCGCCCCGTGATCTGGGCTGGCGGCGGCGTGCTGCGCTCCCAGGCATCGAAGGAGTTGGCCGAATTTGCCGAACGCCTCGACGCGCCAGTCGTTACCACCTATATGGGCAAAGGCGCGTTTCCGGAAGACCATCCGCTGTCCGCCGGCTCAGCCTGCGATGACCGCGCGTTCCAGGAGTTGCTCGAGCAGGCCGACGTCGTGCTGGCCGTCGGCACCGAGCTGGGAGCCGAGACGACGGGCCAATACCGACTTCGATTCAGCGGACGTCTGATCCACGTCGACGCTGACCCGTCGCGGATCGGCGCAACGTACCCTGCACTCGGCCTGGTAGGCGACGCCCGCGCCACCCTCCGTGCGCTGGCATCCTCCCTTCCCCATGTGGAGACAATTCCCTCCCCCCTTGTGGGCGAGGGTCAGGGTGGGGGGTCTTTTGGAAAGAAGCGAGCCCGCGCCGTCCGCGAACGAATCACTCGCGGGCTCGACGTCCAACATCGTGATCTGGAGCGCGACCTGCTTGACGCGATCAGGTCCGCGCTACCTCGCGACGCGGTGCATGCGTGGGACATGACGATCCTGGGCTACTGGGCCGCCTCGCACTGTCCCGCCCTAACGCCCCGGACCTTCCTCTATTCGCTCGGGTCCGGGACGCTCGGCTACGCGTGGCCCGCGGTGCTAGGGGCGAAGGCCGCGCTCCCGGAAACGCCCGCCCTGGCGGTGGTCGGCGACGGCGGCTTCCTCTACTGCATGTCGGAGCTCCTGACCGCCCGGCAACATCACCTCGACGCCAAGTTGCTACTGATCGACGACGGCGGCTATGGCATCCTTCGCGAGTATCAGCGCGAGGCGTACGGCGAGACCTATGGCGTCGACCTGATCCAGCCGGACTTCCTCGGGATCTGCGCCGCCTGCGGGGTGCAGGCTCGTGCCACCGCGGCCGAGCGGTTTGCTGCCGACCTTGCCTGGGCGCTCGGTGTCGACGGCCCGGCCGCCCTCATCCTTCGCACAACCCTCGTCGCGGCGAAACCGACGCCCTGATGGCCGGGACAGCTTATCGCCGCGTCCTCGTCGACTCACCTCCGTATCCACTCGACATCGTTCGCACACTGCTCGAAGGCACCGGCGTCGACGTAGACGCCCCGCCACGGCCGTGGGCCGGTGACGACGTGGTGGGATTGCTGGTCGAGCGACCCGTGTCGGAGTCCGACTTCGAGCGGCTGCCCGCTCTGCGCGTGGTCGCGTCGAACAGCGCCGGCGTCGATCACATCGATATCGCCGCGGCCGCGCGCCGACAGGTCTGGGTCTGCAACGTCCCGGACTATTGCGTCGACGAGGTCGCCGACACCACGATCGCGCTGCTGCTCTCGCTGCTCCGCGGCATCGTCGTCCTCGACCGCAGCGTGCGAGATGGCATGTGGAATGACCACGCCGCGGGTCCGCTCGGCAGGCTTGCCGGAACCCGGCTTGGGATCGTCGGGTTCGGGCGCATTGGCCGGGCGGTTGCGCGGCGAGCACTGGCCCTGGGCTTCGAGGTGTGGGCCGCCGATCCCCGGATCACCCCGAACACGATGTCCGAGGCGGGCGTCCGCCCGGTGGCACTCGAAGAGCTGCTTCGGAACTGCACCGCGTTGACGCTTCACGTCGCTCTGACGTCTGAGACCCGGGGGCTGATCGGCGGGCGCGAACTGGCCTTGATGCCGCGGGGCTCGTATCTCATCAATGCCGCCCGCGGCCCCCTGGTCGATCAAGCTGCGCTACTGGCCACCCTCGAGAGCGGTCAGCTCGCCGGGGCGGCCTTGGACGTCCTCGAGGTCGAGCCGCCAACGGCCGAGCACCCGGCGCCCCGGCACCCTCACTTGATCGTCACCCCGCACGCCGCCTGGTTGAGCTCGGAGGCCGAGCGGGAAGTCTACCGGCGAGCGACCCTCGCAGTTCGGGCCGTGCTCGAAGGCCGGGTGCCCGAAGGCATCGTGAGCCCTCCCTCCCACAAAAATTCTGCTTGACACACCGAAATCTCGTCCTACAATCCGACCATGGCCTCCGTGGCGACGCGCCCGGCGACCCGTGCTGCGCCTTCCCCCTGGTCCCTCCCCCGATTTGAGGGCCATTCAGCCACGGAGAGCGTTCGGCAGATCGTCCGGGAGGCGATCGTCGACGGTCGAATCCCGGCGGGTGATCAATTGCGCGAGTCACGGCTGGTGGACATGCTCGGCACCAGCCGGGGCACCGTCCGCGAAGCGATCCGGCACCTGGTCCAGGAGGGCCTTGTCGAATACCGGATGCATCGCGGGGTCTTCGTCAAATCTCCCCTGCTCCGGGACCAGCTCGACGTCTATGTCGCTCGCGAGGCGATCGAGGTGTGGGCTGCCAGAACGCTGATCGAGCGGAGCGACGTCCTCGACCTCTCCGCGTTGGACGAAGCGCTCGCCACCATGCGCAGCCGGGAGGCGCGCCAGAAGCGCCCGACGGAGGACACCATCGCCGCCGACCTGCGCTTCCATCACGAGCTCGTCCGGCTCGCCGGCAGCGAGCGCCTGACCCGGGCGCACGAAACCTTCGCGGCGGAGACTCGCATGTTGCTGCGTCGCCATCCGCCCTATCCCTGGCGAACCTACGCCGGCGACCACCAACAGTTGGTGGATGCGCTGCGCCGGCGCGATCCGAAAACCCCGGACCTGGTGGCCGAACATTTGCGGCTTTCGGCGCGGCTGCTCAGAGGAAGAAGCGCCGACAAGAGCGAGGTGGCACACGCGATAGCCGACTGAAAGTCATTCCGACGAGCTCGATAAATCGGTCGAGGAGGAGGAAGTCGATGGCAGATACGCCGATTGAACGACTTGGGGACCTGACCGCGACCACGCTGACCCGCCGCCGGCTGCTGATCAATGCGGGGGTCATTGCCGGCGGGGTGATGCTGGCCGGCCCGCTGGCCGCCTGTGGCACCACGTCGACCAGCACTGGGGGCAGCCCAAAGCGTGGAGGCAATTTCCGTCTGGGAGTCACCGGCGGCGGTTCGGGCGACATCATCGACGGGCAGAAGATCGTAACCAAGCCTGACCAGGCGCGGCTGGTCGCCGGCTTCGAGACGCTGCTCGAGTACGACACAAACTACAAGCTGCAGACGACCGGCCTGGCTGAGTCGGTCACGCAGGATGCACCGGATAAGTGGACGATCAAGCTCAAGTCGGGCATCACGTTCCACAACGGCAAGACCCTTGGTGCTGACGACGTCATCTACTCGCTCCAGCGCATCAGCGACCCGAAGCAGGGGCTGTTTGGGACGGCCGGGCTCGCCTCGGTCGACCCCAACAACATCACCAAAGTGGACGATCGGACGGTGCGCTTGAACCTCAAGCAGGCTGACTCGACGATTGGCGATCAGCTCGGCCAGTATTACAACGGGATCGTGCCGGTTGGCTACACCCGTGCCGGTGAGCAGATCGGAACCGGTGCCTACAAAGTGCAGAGCTTTACCAAAGGCCAGCAGAGCGTGCACGTGCGGAATACCAACTACTGGCGCAGCGGTCTGCCGTACTTCGATACGGTCACCGTTATCGACTTCCCGGATGTCGCCGCGCAGGTGAACGCGCTGCTCTCTGGCCAGATCGACGCCATGACCGACATCCCCGCCGCCCAGATCAGCGTCGTCAGGGGTCACAGCAACCTCGCCATCCTGGAAGGCCAGGGCGCCGACTGGCGCCCGCTCTGCATGGCCATCGACATGCCGCCGTTCGACGATAATAACGTTCGCCAGGCGTTCCGACTGATGGTGGACCGCAATGCCATGCTGCAGCAGGTGTTCTCCGGCCACGGGCGGATCGCCAACGACCTCTACTCGCCCTTCGACCCGGCCTTCGATTCGTCGCTACCACAGCGACACCAGGACATCGCCCAGGCCAAATCCCTGCTTCACAAGGCCGGAAAAGACAACCTGGTCGTCGATCTGCACACGACGGACGGCGCGGCCGGCATGGTCGACTCGGCCAACATCTTCGCGTCCCAGGCGAAAGCCGCCGGCGTGACCGTCAACGTGCACAACGATCCCAACTATTACGGCGACCTGTACCTGAAGCTGGCCTTCTCGGTCGACTTCTGGGGCACGCGCAACTTCCTGCCCCAGGTGGCCAACGGCAGCATCCCGACGGCGCCCTACAACGAGTGCCACTGGCCGCCGAAGGACTCCAACTACCTCAGCCTCTACCAGCAGGCGCTCGCGGAGCCCAATGCGGGCAAGCGCGCCGACCTCATCCACCAGATGCAGAAACTGGAGTACGACCAGGGTGGCTACATCATCCCGATGTTCAACAACCTGGTGGACGCCTACAGCACGAAGGTCGGCGGCCTCAACAATGGGAGCAAGGCCACACTGAATCTCGACTCCTTTGGACATGGGTATCGGAGCATCTACTTCACCGCCTAGCGCCGCGCTCCAGGTCGAGCCTCTGGCTGGACCAGCCATGCTGGAACGGCCAGGGCCGACCGGAGGTCCAGCGCGGACCGGGGGCATCGGCCTGTTCATCCTGCGCCGGATCCTCCAGGGACTCCTGGTGCTGGTGCTGGTTTCGATCGTCGTCTTCGCGGCCACCCAGGCCCTACCTGGTGATCCCGCCCGCGCGATCCTTGGTCGGGGCGCGACGCCGGCGAGTCTCGCCGCCCTCCGCGAACAGCTCCATCTCAACCAGCCGGTGGTGCAGCAATACCTGACCTGGGCCACGGGGCTACTTCACGGCGATGCGGGCCGATCGTTTGCAGCCCAGGAACCCGTCAGCAAGCTGCTCGGCGATCGCATCGTCAACACCGCCTTTCTTCTTATCTGTTCGGGATTGATCTCCATTCCGCTGTCGATCCTGATCGGCTCGTACGCCGCGCTCTGGCGGGACCGCCCTTTCGATGTCGTGACCTCGTTGGTCACCCTGGTCTTTGCGGCCCTTCCCGAGTTCGTCGTTGGCGTGGCCCTCGTCGTCCTCTTTGCCACCACCGTCTTTCACTTCCTCCCCGCGATCACGCTCATCCCGCCCGGCGGTCGACCGTGGGAGCAGCCGATCGCGATCATTCTTCCCACCCTGACGCTGGTGCTGGCGGTCACGCCCTATGTCGTCCGGATCATGCGGGCGTCGATGGTCGAGGTACTCGAGAGCGACTACGTCGAGATGGCGCGCCTCAAAGGCTTGCCCGAGCGGCTGGTCCTCCGCCGGCGCGCGCTCCCGAACGCGCTGGGGCCGACGTTCCAGGTCATTGCCATCAACCTCGCATACCTCGCGGGAGGCGTCATCGTCGTCGAGTACATCTTCAACTACGCGGGGATCGGCGGCGCGCTTCGGGATGCTGTTTCCAATCGTGATCTGCCTGTCGTGCAGGCGATCGCCATGATCATTGCCGGCCTCTACGTGGTCCTCAATCTGTTGGCCGATATCGCGACCATCCTTGTCACGCCGCGATTGCGGACGAGGCTCTAAAGCCATGGCCATCGCCAGCCAGGCCATCACCCCGGAGGTTCTGACCACCCGCCGGCCAACGGGTGCCCTGCTCCGAAGCGCACTGGGCCTCCGCCGCACCCAGATTGGTTTGGGGCTGGTGCTCTTTATCCTGGCGATCGCACTGATTGGCCCGCACGTGGCCCCCCACGGCGGCAACGACTTCGTGGGTATACCGAACAGCACATCGGTTCCGGGTGCGCTCTTCGGCACGGATCACATTGGCCAGGATGTCTGGAGCCGCTTCCTGCACGGCGGCCTGACAATTCTGGTGCTGGCGACAGCATCGACCGCGCTCGGCCTCGTGCTTGGCATCGGCGTGGGCCTCGTCGCTGCCTACTCGCGTAATTTCCTCGACGACATCCTGATGCGGGCCATGGACGTCATCCTTGCCTTCCCGCAGATCATGCTCGCGCTCGTCGCGATCGCCACCGTTGGCCCGAACCCGGTGACCATCATCCTGGCGGTCGGGCTCACGACCACGCCCCGCGTCGCCCGAGTCACCCGTGGCGCGGCGCAACCGGTGGTCGAGCGGGACTTCGTCGCCGCCGCCGAAGCGATCGGCGTCCCGCGCTTTCGCATTCTACTGAGCGAGATCTTTCCCAACGTGCTCAGTCCTCTGCTCGTAGAAGCCAGCCTGCGTCTCACCTATGCGATCGGCCTGATCGCCGCCCTGGCCTTCCTCGGCTTCACGACGAATCCCGGGGCCGCCGACTGGGGCCTGATGATCCAGGAGAACTACATCGCGCTGACGGTGCAGCCCTGGGGCGTGGTGCTCCCGGTCGCGGCGATCGCGCTACTGACGGTCGGGACCGGGCTGGTGGGTGACGGCATCGCGCGCGCCGCCGCGGGCATCGATCGTTCGCGAGGCGGGGGTTGACGATGGCCAAGCCTGCCATCATCGTCGAGCGCCTCCACATCGGTATCCAGGGCTCGAACCTGGACATCGTCAACGACCTCTCCTTCAGCATCGCGGCGGGAGAGGTGCTCGGGCTGGTAGGCGAGTCGGGATCCGGAAAGACGACGGTCGGGCTGGCGCTGCTCGGTCACGCCCGGCGCGGCGCTGAGATCAAGGGCGGCTCCGTCCGTATCGGCGATATCGACGTCCTCGAGCTGGAGCAGGCGGAGCAGCAGCGGCTGCGCGGTCGGGTCATCAGCTACGTGCCGCAGGATCCCGCGTCGGCCCTTAACCCTGCGCTGCGGATTGGGACCCAGCTGCGCGAGGTCCTGGACACGCACAACTACGGGAAGAACGCCGAGGAACGCCGCGCCCGCATCGGCGAGATGATGCGCGAAGTGGCGCTGCCCGACACCGGGCGCTTCCTGCGCAACTATCCGCACGAGCTGTCTGGCGGGCAGCAGCAACGCATCGGTCTGGCCATCGCGTTTGCCTGCCGGCCGCGCGTCATCGTCCTGGACGAACCAACGACGGGACTCGACGTCACCACCCAGGCGCACGTCCTCGACACCGTGCGCGACCTCGCCGCCGCACATGGCGTGGCCGCGCTCTATGTCAGTCACGACCTCGCCGTGGTCGGCACGCTCGCCTCACGGGTCGCGGTGATGTATGCCGGGCGGATCATTGAGCTCGGGCCGGCAGCCGAGATGTTCCAGGCCTCGAGCCACCCCTACACCCAGCGCCTGATCGTCGCTATTCCCCACCTGACCGGCGGCCGCGAGCTGGTTGGCATCGCCGGCCACGCGCCATCGCCCGGACGGCGCCCGCCCGGCTGCGCTTTCGAGCCCCGCTGCACCTTCGCGATCGCGCAATGCCGCGACGAGATGCCGGCGCTTCGCTCCATCGCCGAGGTCCACGATGTTCGCTGTATTCGCGCCGAAGAGGTGCGACTGCAGGCGCCCCGCCGCAGTGGCGAGATTCCACGCGACGGGTCGGTTCAATCCATTCAGCCGGTGCTGTCCTTGCAGGGCGTCCATGCTGGCTATCGCGGAAAGACCGTGCTCCATGAGATCAACCTGGACATCGATCCGCACGAGTGTCTGGCGCTGGTCGGTGAGTCGGGATCGGGAAAGACGACCCTTGCCCGCTCGATCGCCGGGCTCCACGGCGATCGCTGGGGCGTCATCAAATACAAGGGCACCCCGCTGGCGAAGGTCGCGCGCACCCGGCCGCGCGAGATTCGCCGTTCCATCCAGTACGTCTTCCAGAATCCATACGGATCGCTCAACCCGCGTCGCACCATTCGCCAGATCGTCAGCCAACCGCTCGAGGTCTTCGGCACTGTCAAGGACGACCAGGTCGACCGGCGGGTCGCCGAGATGCTCGAGCGGGTCTCGCTAACCGCCGCCTATGCCAATCGGTTTCCTGATCAGCTCTCTGGTGGCGAGCGTCAGCGGGTGGCGATCGCCCGGGCGCTCATCTGCCAGCCATCGATCCTGATCTGTGATGAGGTGACCTCGGCGCTCGACGTCAGCGTCCAGGCCGCGATCGTCGAGCTGCTTCACAGCCTGCAGCGCGACCTGGGCCTGTCGATGCTGTTCGTGACGCACAACCTGCCGCTGGTTCGTTCGATCGCCCAGCGAGTCGCCGTCATGAGCCATGGCCGGATCGTCGAGCTGGGTGGCGTCGCCGAGGTGCTCGAGAACCCCAAGGCCGAATACACCTCGCGCCTCCTCTCCGATACGCCGTCGCTGGAAGTCGCGCTCGAGACCGCCGCCGTCTCTTAACCGACGGGCCAGCCCCTGGTGACCTCTTCGGCCGGTTGGCCGAAGGAGCAGACCTGGATCTCCTGCAGGTCCACGTCCGCCGCCTTCGCTGGCGCTTGGACTTCTGGGGGCGGTGTCGCGCTGAGCTGACGACAAGCCCTGCGGCGACTCGGATTCAGCCTCCGGTCACCCCCGCCACTACATAGCCGGCGTCCGCCACAACTCCCACCAGGCGGTGATCCTCCGCCGGTTGCAATGGTGATTCGGACACCGTAAGCTTTGAAGGATCGTCCGACAACCTGACAACCCGGAAGTCCGGGAGGTGAACTCCGCTTGAATACAGAAGTTATCGTGACCTGCGCGGTCACCGGCGCGGGCGATACGGTCGGCAAGCACCCGGCGATCCCGGTCACGCCGAAGCAGATCGCGGACGCCGTGATCGAGGCGGCCAGGGCCGGCGCCGCCGTCACCCACATCCATGTCCGCGATCCGAAAACCGGCAAGGGCGGCCGGCATCCCGATTGGTACCGCGAGGTCGTCGAGCGGGTGCGCAGCAGCGACGTCGACGTCATCATCAACCTCAGCGCCGGCATGGGCGGCGACTTTGTCGTGGGCGACCCCGATCCACTAAAGCCAGGCGCCGGGACCGACCTCGTCGGGGCGCTTGAGCGGCTCGTCCATGTCGAGGAGCTCCTCCCCGAGATCTGCACGCTCGACTGCGGGACGCTGAATTACGGCGACGGCAACCTCACCTACATCAGTACGCCGGCGATGCTGCGCACGGCGGCTCGCCGCATCCAGGAGCTGGGCGTCAAGCCGGAGCTCGAATGCTTCGAGTTGGGCCACGTCTGGCTGGCCCGCCAGATGCACTCGGAAGGTCTGCTGGATGATCCGCCCCTGTTCCAGCTCTGCCTCGGCATCCCATACGGGGCACCCGCCGATACAAATGCGATGAAGGCGATGCGCGACGAGTTGCCGGAGGGCGCGGTTTGGGCCGCATTCGGGATCGGCCGCCACCAGATGCCGATGGTGGCGCAGTCCGTCATCCTTGGCGGCCACGTCCGGGTCGGGCTGGAAGACAACCTCTATTTGACGAAAGGTGTGTTCGCCAGCAACGGGCAGCTGGTGGAAAAGGCGATTCAGATCATCGAGTTGCTCGGAGCCCGCACGCTGACGCCTGCCGAAGCCCGGACCAGGCTCCGCCTCAAAACCGCCCGACCGGCCGCGGTTTCGTGACCGACGCCAGGCCGGCACGGGCGCGCCGGCTGGCGGTGATCGGCGCCGGGGTGATTGGCAGTGGTTGGGCGGCGCGCGCGCTGGCGAAGGGCCTCGACGTGATTGCCTGGGACCCGGCGCCCGGGGCGGAGGCCCGCCTGCGAGCCGCCGTCGCCAACGCCTGGCCGGCGCTGGAACGTGTCGGCCTCACGAAAGGGGCATCGCGCCGCCGGCTGACGTTTGCCAACGACCTCGATAGTGCCGTGGTCGGCGCCGACTTTGTCCAGGAAAACGCTCCCGAAGACGAACGCCTCAAGCGATCGCTGCTCGCGCAGATCGATCGAGCAGCCAAACCGGGCGTGGTCATCGCCTCCAGTTCCTCGGGCCTGCTGCCGACGCGCATCCAGGCCCGCTGCCGCCACCCGGAGCGGGTGCTCATCGGTCATCCATTCAATCCGGTGTACCTGTTGCCGCTGGTCGAGGTCGTCGGCGGCGCGCGCACCAAAACGCCGGCCATCCGAAAGGCGAGCGCCTTCTATCGCCGCCTCGGCATGCGGCCGCTGCACGTCAAGCGGGAGATCGCCGGCTACATCTCGGATCGATTGCAGGAGGCCCTCTGGCGCGAGGCGCTCCACCTGGTGGCCGACGGCGTCGCAACCACCCAGGAGATCGACGATGCCATCGTGTACGGGCCGGGCCTGCGCTGGGCCTTCATGGGTACCTGCCTCGCCTTTCACATGGCCGGCGGCGACGACGGCATGCGCCACATGCTCGCGCAGTTCGGCCCCGCCCTCAAACTCCCCTGGACGAAACTGCGCGCGCCCGAGCTGACACCGCAGCTGGCGAGGCGGATGGTCAACGGCACCACCGCGCAGGCCAACGGGCGCTCGATCAAGCAGCTCGAGCGCTGGCGGGATGATCAGCTGATTCGCATCATGTCGGTGACCGGGGCATGAATTTTGGGTTGACCGCCGAGCAGGAGATGGTGGTCAACACGGTGCGTGGCTTCGTGGAGAAGGAGCTGTACCCGCTCGAGCCGGAGGTCGAACGAACCGGCCACGTCCCGAAGGAATTGGGACGCGAAATCCAGCGAAAGGTGAAGGCGCTGGGCTTCTACGCGCCGAACATCCCGGAGAAATATGGTGGCGGCGGCCTGGACAACGTCACGTTTGCCCTCCTCGAGCGAGAGCTCGGTCGCACCTCATGGGCGCTGCACGTCTGGTGGGGACGCCCGTCGAACATCCTGTGCGCCTGCAGCGAGGAGCAGAAGCCGCGTTACCTGGCGCCCACCGTCAGCGGTGAGAAGATCGATGCGCTGGCCATCTCGGAGCCGGACGCGGGCTCCGATGTGCGCGGCATGAAGTGCTACGCGCGCAAGGCCGGCGACGACTGGATCATCAACGGAACCAAGCATTTCATCAGCCATGCGGACGTCGCCGACTTCGTGATCCTTTTCGCCAGCACTGGCGAAGAGCGTGAATCTCCCTCCCCCCTTGCGGGGGAGGGTCGGGGTAGGGTGTCGAAGAAGCGCATCACCTGTTTCCTGGTCGACCGGGGAACGCCTGGATTCGAGGTCCGTCCCGGCTACCAGTCGGTGTCATACCGCGGCTACAACAACTCGATCCTCGCCTTCGACGATTGTCGGATCCCGGCATCGCAGATCCTTGGTGAAGAGGGACAGGGCTTCGAAATGGCCAATACCTGGTTCCGGTCAACCCGCCTCAGCGTCGCCGCGACCAGCGTCGGCAAGGCTCGCCGCGCCTTCGACCTGGCGCTCAATCACGCGGCGCGACGGCGTCAGTTCGGCAGCCCGATCGGAAAGTTCCAGGGCGTCTCCTTCCAGCTGGCGGACATGGTCACGGAAATCGATGCCGCCGAATACCTGACGCTGGCCGCCGCCTGGCGGCTCGACCAGGGGCTCCATGCCGACCGTGAGATCGCCCAGGCCAAGCTATATGCCTCCGAGATGGCGGCCCGCGTCACCGATCGGGCCATCCAGATTTTTGGCGGGATGGGCCTGATGAATGAGCTCCCGCTCGAACGGATGTGGCGGGATGCGCGCGTCGACCGGATCTGGGATGGGACCAGCGAGATCCAACGGCATATCATCGCCCGCGACCTGCTGCGTCCGCTCGGAGCCTGATGGCGGCGATGGGTGATGGACCGCTTCGCCTGACTCGCAACGGCCCGGTGCTCGAGGTCGTCCTCAACCGTCCGAAGGCCAAGCGGGAGATCGCCGGCTACATCTCGGATCGATTGCAGGAGGCCCTCTGGCGCGAGGCGCTCCACCTGGTGGCCGACGGCGTCGCAACCACCCAGGAGATCGACGATGCCATCGTGTACGGGCCG